>Ga0209173_100007_pt1 | contig 469923 bp, 455 predicted proteins | sample SynthPrep_16_END_FD_187206 | JGI IMG/M metagenome (GOLD analysis project Ga0209173, IMG submission 187206) | Synthetic microbial communities from Ohio, USA - SynthPrep_16_END_DS12_MetaG (SPAdes) (version 2) | ecosystem: Engineered > Bioreactor > Aerobic > Activated sludge | place: USA: Ohio... | reverse complement strand
GACTTGGACTGGTCTCGATACTGGATACGATCAATCGGCTTAACCGCATGGCCTGAACCGCCGTGTACGGAACCGTACGCACGGTGGTGTGGGAGGACGGCGGCCGTGAGGCCGCCTCCTACCCGATCCTCCGGTTTTACCTGCGCATCACGCCGCGCGCAGGCTCTCGGCGGGAAGCGGCTGGCCAATCTAGCTCAGGCGAACTTCCTCCACCTCGACCCAGGCGGCGCCCGCGGGCTTGCAGGCACTGCTGAGCAGCATGCGGCACCGGCCATGTTCATCCAGCAGCGCGAAGTGGCGAGCGGGGCGGCGGCGCAACAGGGAAATCAGCTGTCGCATGATGGTCTGCACTCATGGTGATTGGCGTCTCGTCGTTATCGCAAAGCCCTGTGACAACTGCGTGAAAAGGAACGCGGCAGTGGCGCCGCCGGTCTGAATCGCATCACTGTCGGCGCGTCGTGCCGGTGGGTATACTGCGCCGCATTCATCGCCCCTAACCCTGGAGAAAACAGCATGCTGCAACGCCTGTTGTTCGGTCTTGTCACCGTTCTTGGAATGAGTCTGGTCGGTTGTGCCCACAGCCCGCAGCAGCTCGACCCGAACCCCAAACTCAACGGCACCATCAATCCCGTTGGCCAGGGGCAGCCCGTGGTCGTACGGGTGGTCGATGCGCGCCCATCGCCGACCCTCGGCACCCGTGGCGGCCTGTATCCGGAAACCAGCGCGGTGATCGTGCCGAGTGCCAAGGTCATCCCCAAGCTGCAGGCCCAGACCGAAGCCGCCGTGCGACTGCTCGGTTTCACGCCATCGCCGAACGCCTATAACGCGCCGCAGCTGACGCTGACCTTGGCCGAGCTGAAGTATCAGTCGCCGAAGGAGGGGCTGTACGTCACCGAGGCGAATATCGGCGCAACGCTCAAGATCGAGGTGCAGAACGCCGGCAAGCGCTACAACGGCCGCTATGGTGCATCGTTGAACCAGCGCTTCGGCATGGCGCCAAACGAGCAGACCAACACCAAGCTGGTCAGCGATGTGCTGAGCGATGCGCTGACCCGGGTATTCCGCGACGACAATATCGGCCGCCTGCTGGCCCAGTAAGTCGGCCCGCGATACCACGTACGTGCTGCACCCGAACCCCGCCACGGCTGTCCGTGGCGGGGTTTCTTTTTGCCCCTGTCATAACGACGACGCCCCGCACGAGGCGGGGCGTCGGTGGCGAGCAGGCTGTCAGCGCACGCCGGAGTTGCGCAGGGCTGCCGGGGTGTACTGGTTGGAGTTGGCCTTGTAGTTGTAGGTGTAGGGGTTCTTCTCTTCGTTCTTCATGCCCATGACCAGATAGCGGCCGGAAATGAGGTCGTAGAGGGTCTCCATGGAGTACAGCGGAACCTGCACATTGTAGAAGTGCAGGCCGTGGGCTTCGGCCACGCGCCAGAGCTGATTGCGACCGTCGTAATGATCGACCACTGCAGCCTGCCAGGTGTCCTCGTCGATGAAGAAGTGGCGCTTGGCATAGATATGGCGCTCACCCGTCTTCAGGGTCGCTTCCACTTCCCACACGCGGTGCAGCTCGTAGCGGGTCAGATCCTGGTTGATGTGGCCGGGCTTGATGATGTCGCTGTACTTGAGCTGCGGCGAATCCAGGCGATAGGCGTTGTACGGGATGTACAGCTCCTTCTTGCCGATCAGCTTCCAGTCGTAGCGGTCCGGCGCGCCGTTGAACATGTCCAGGTTATCGGAGGTACGCAGGCCGTCCGCTGCGGTGCCCGGGCCGTCATAGGCGACCTGCGGGGCGCGGCGCACGCGGCGCTGGCCGGCGTTGTAGATCCACGCCATGCGCGGCTCCTTCACCTGGTCCAGGGTTTCGTGCACCAGCAACACGTTGCCAGCCAGGCGGGAGGGTTCGGTGACCTGCTGCTTGAAATAGAACAGCACGTTGCCATGCTTCTCCGGCTTGTAGTCGGTGAGGGTGTCGGTGTAAACCACCTCGTCGACGAACTTCACCAGGCTGAAGTTGCCGTTCACCTGCGGCGTGGCCTGGGCGACGACGCGACGCGCCGAGCCGCCACGGTAGCGGGTGATGTGGTTCCAGATGACTTCCAGACCGTCTTTGGGAATCGGGAAGGCGATGGCCTTCTCGAAGTTCTCCAGGCCGTTGCCGCCGCGAACCAGCTGGGTCTGCGTGGCGTTGCGGGCCGCCGCGTCGTAGACGTGCTGCGGCATGGCGGCGCTGCGACGGGTCTCGTACACCGGCAGCCGGTAGCTGTCCGGATAACGCTTGAACATGGCGATCTGGCCGGGCGTGAGGTTGGCCTTGTACTGCTCGTAGTTCTGCGCGGTGATGGTGAACTTCGGCTTGTCACCAGCATAGGGATCGCCGACGAAGCCATCGGGCGAAACCGGAGCGGCATCCTGCGCCAGACCGCCGGTCCAGGCGGGAATGGTGCCTGCCGCATTACCAGCCTTCTCTGCGCCGATCGGGGTCAGTTCGCTGCCCAGGCGTGCCGCCTCGGACTGGGATACCGCGGCCATGGCGCTGCTGGCCAGCAGCGAAAGGGTTAACGCTCCGGTTGTGAACATTGTTGTTTTCATTATTTCGTCCTGTGGTTCTGAATACTGATTCCCCGTGGCGCAGCCGAAGCGGCGCCAAGTGATCGGCGTAGCGATGTGTGCCGGCAGCGGCTCCGGGTGATGCCGTGGATGTCGCTGTCGACCCCCGCACACGCTCTATTTCGCCGTTTCGAGGTATGCCGAGGGTGAAGGTGGGGCCGGTCATAAGTCAAGGCCGACCGGTGAAGATGGCGTCATAACCCGGGGTGATGATGGTGCCGGCGCGCGCCATTTCGTCGGTTTTGCCGGGGAAGGAAGGGCTGCACAGGTAAACTGGGCGGCTGTCCGGCGTCGGCTGGTCGACATGTAATCGAGGAATCCCGATGCTGTTTCATGCGCAGACCGAGCTGATCCTGGCTCCGGCGTTGCTTCTCAATGTACTGGCACTGATATGCGCGCTATGCGGCGGATGGCTGCTGGCGGCGACCCAGTGGCGGGCCGCACGGGCCGGTTCGCGCGGTCAGGCCGCGGTCGGTTCGTCGGTGCTGCTGACCCGCGCGGCTGCAACCGCGCGGGTCAACCTGGCCTTCTACCGTTTCGGTGCAGGCGGGCTGGCGCTTGCCCTCGGCCTGTCCATGGCCTCGCGGATGCTCTGAGCGGACTGTTCAGGGCTCCAACCCAGCCAGCAGGCGGTACTGGTTGCGCACCGGGGTCGCATACTGCTGGATCAGGTACGGCTGCTGCACGCTCGGGCAGGCAGCCAGACGTTTGCTCCATTCGGCCTCGGCCCGCTCGATTTCCTCGCGGCTGAACAGTTCGGCGGCACTGGGCACCTTGATTTCCGGGTCCTGCTCATCCCATAGCCGGTAGGCCAGGTAGTGCACCGGAAACAGCCGGTAGCTGCCGAGAATCTGCCGATCCACCGCTATGGCCATCTGCTTGGCGTCGTCCGGCACGCTTTCCATCGGCGAGCCGAAGGCAATGTGTACGCGGCCTTTATAGCCGGTGATACCCAACGCGATGCTGGTGTCATCCTCGCCCGGAGCCTTGCTGTAGGTTCCGGTCGTGGCGCGGATGTAGAGCTCCCGGGCCTTGGCCTGATCGCAGGGGTCGTACTCGTAGCTGATCGATACCGGCACCGGACGCAGCGCCTCCAGCGCCTCGGCGAAGGCTTCGTCCTTGCGGCTCATGTGCAGCATCTTGAGGATGGCCGAATCGGTACGGTCGTCACCATCCTTGGCGCGGCCCTCGGCCTGGGCGATCCAGACCGACTCGCCGTCGTTGCGTATCGAGTGATTGATGTACGCCGAGAGTACCTGATAGGCGGCCAGCTTCTCCCGGCGACCAGTGATGGAACGGCGCACGATGAAGCTCTTGTTCAGGCGCATCAGGTCGCTGACGAAGGGGCGTTGCAGCAGGTTGTCGCCGATGGCGATGCGCGGTGTGCGGATGCCGGCCTGATAGACCGCGTAGTTGACGAAGGCCGGGTCCATCACGATGTCGCGGTGATTGGCCAGGAACAGGTAGGCGCGGCCCTTCTGCAGGTGCTCCAGTCCGGAGAAGGTCACGCCGTCGGTGGCGCGCTCGATGGTCCGGTCGATATAGGCTTCGATCTTGTGCTGCAGGGCATCCACTGTATGGATGCTGGCGAACTGCTTGCGCAGGCGACGCGAGATCACCGGCTTGATCAGCCAGCCCATGCTGTCGGCCAGGCGCGGGAAGCGGAAGTGCGCCAGAATGTCGAGAAACTCCCGGTCGGCGAACAGGCGCGCCATGACAGTCGGTACTTCGGCGTCGGCGTAGGGTCGGATGGCTTCGAATTCGTCCATCATGCTCTCTGTAAAGGAAACGAGGAACGGGCCTGCAGCACAGGGCAGGGCGATTTGCGGAACGGACCGGAGCCGGCTGGCTCATACTCATGGAGTTCGGATGCCGTTTCGCCTGATCGTCTGCCGATGCCTGCGACCCAGCGGTGTCACTGCGAGGCGCACCGGGTCGGTCTTCTCAAAGGTGCGAATCGACGACCTTTGAAGACGGCGATTATAGCGACAAGTCACGTGGAGGATTGATGCTCGAGACACAGGTCTATCAGTGCCCGTATTGCGGCGAGGCGGTAGAGACCACGCTCGATCTCAGTGCCGGTGATCAGCAGTACATCGAGGACTGCGCGGTGTGCTGCCGCCCGGTGCAGTTCGACCTGCGTACCGATGGTGCCGACTGGCAACTACAGGTCTTCAGGGAGGACGAATGATGCGTCGCATCTACGAGCCGCGCGACCTGCTGGAAGCGGAAATGCTCAGCGGCATGCTGGTGGCCGAGGGCATCGAGGCATTCCTTGCCGGTAGTCACCTGATCGGCGCCATGGGTGAGTTGCCCGCAGCGGGGCTGCTCGGTCTGATGGTGCCGGACGAGGATGCCGAACGCGCGCGCCAGCTGATCGCTGCGTACAATGGCGCCGAGCCGGTGCCGGGAGATGAACCGGAGAGCTATCCCGGCGAACTGATCTGCTGACGAGTTCCCTTATGTGCGGCCGCTACGCCCTTTTCCGCTGGAGCCAGGATTTCGCCGCCTTGCCCGGTTTTCCTTCCGATCAAAGACCGCACTGGAGTCTCGCGCCGGGCGCTTCGGTGCTGCTGCTGCGCCAGGCCGACAGAGGCTTGCAGCTGGACCGGGTGCGCTGGGGGCTGACGCCTGCCTGGCTGACTGACCTGACCCGCACACCGGCCCAGGCCCGGGCCGAAACCCTGGCCGAGCAGCCCATGTTCCGCGAAGCCTTTCGCCTGCGTCGCGGGCTGTTGCCGGCCAACGGCTTCTACGAGTGGCGCGGCTCGGCCCGCGAGCGCCCGTACTGGATGACTTGTGACGGCTCGCTCGCCTATTTCGCGGCGCTCTGGGAAGCCTATCCGGTGCAGGGGCACACCTATCTCAGCGCAGCTGTCGTGACCCAGCCGGCGGCGACGCTACGCCGGCCATTGATCCTCGACGAGGCCGGACAGGCGGCCTGGCTCGACCCCGCCACGCCGCTCGAAACGCTGCAGCAGTTGCTGCTGCAGCCGAGCCCGGCACTGCGCGAACGGCCACTGGCGACGTTGGTCAACGATCCGCGCCTCGATTCCCCCGAATGCCTCACCCCGGCTTGAGGCGGGGCCTTCGGAGCGTCTGCGTCAGACCTTGAACTGATTGATCAGCCGGCGCTGCTGCTCGGCCAGACGCGTCAGGCCGGCGCTCGCCTGGCTGGCTTCCTCGGCGCCGCCAGCGACGTCCTGGGCGACCTGACCGATGTTGGTGACATTGCGGTTGATGTCTTCGGCCACCGCGCTCTGTTCCTCGGCGGCGCTGGCGATCTGGTTGTTCATGTCGTTGATCAGCGAAACCGCCTGGGTGATTGCCTGCAGCGCCTCGGCTGCCGCATCGGCCTGCTCGACGCTGCGCTGCGTGCGGCTCTGGCTCTGCTCCATCACCTGTACCACGTCCCGCGTGCCGTTCTGCAGCTGCTGGATCATCTGCTGGATCTCACCGGTGGCCTGCTGCGTCTTCTGCGCCAGATTGCGGACCTCGTCGGCCACCACGGCGAAGCCGCGGCCCTGCTCACCGGCACGGGCAGCCTCGATCGCCGCGTTCAGGGCCAGCAGGTTGGTCTGCTCGGCAATGCTGCGAATGGTCACCAGGATGGCATCGATGTTCTCGCTGTCGCGGGCCAGGGTCTGCACAACGTCCACGGCACGGCCGATTTCGCCGGCCAGTTCGGTGATGGTGGCGCCGGTATCCTGCACGATATGCCGGCCCTGATTGGCCGCGCGGTCGGCATGGCTGGCAGCCTCCGCGGCCTGGGTCGCATTGCGCGCCACGTCCTGCGCCGTGGCGGTCATCTCGTGCACAGCGGTGGCGACCAGTTCGATCTCGGCCAGCTGCGTCTGCACGCCCTTGTCGGTACGGATGGCGATGTCGGCGGTGTGCTCGGACGCATCGCTGACCTTCTGCACCGAGCCGACCACCTCGCTGATCATGCCCTGCAGGCGTGTCAGGAACGTGTTGAAACCGGTGGCGATCTGGCCCAGCTCGTTGCGACTGTCGATATGCAGGCGCTGGGTCAGGTCACCTTCGCCCTGGCCGATGTTGTCCAGCATCACCACCATGTCGCGCAGCGGACGGGTGATGCGCCGGCTGATCAGCCAGATGGCCAGCAGACCGGCAACGGCGATGAGCACGCCGATGATCAACATGGTGGTCAGACTGCTGCGGCTTTCCGCGCCGAGTGCCGCCATCAGCTGATCCAGATCCTTCATCACCTCGGCGATCGGCAGCTGCAGCATCAGGACCCAGCGCGCGTCGGTACCTTCGAAGGAGAACGGCAGGAACAATGCGACGTGCCCACCTGCCTGGTCGATCTGGTAATGGCTCTGCCCGGCTGGCAGGCGCTGGACCAGCACCTGCTCCTCGGCATCGAGAATCTGTGCTGCAGGCTTGCCGATCAGGCTCTTGTCAGTGCTGTAGGCAGCCAGGCGGCCGTTGTTGGAAATCAACGCGATCTCGCCGACGCCGCCATAGAGCTGCGCGTTGGCGTTGCTCAGCAATTGCTGGATGAAGTCGACACTGATGTCCGCGCCAACGATGCCGTGAAACTTGCCATCGACCAGAATGGGGGCATTGAACGAGGAAAGAAGGTAGGTCTGGCCGTTCATGTCATACGGTGCCGGGTCGCCGACGCACGGCTTGAGCTGTTCGCGCGGGCACAGGTAGTACTCGCCGGCGCGTATCCCGGTGTCGAGCAGCCTGGTGTCTTCGATGTCGGAGAGGCGGTCGATCTTCATTTGGCCGCTGCCATCGCGGTAGATCCAGCTGGCGAAGCGACCGTCGAGCATGCCCGGCTCGTCGCCGCGATACATCAGGTCGTTCGCATCCACGCCGTTCGGTTCCCAGGCGATATAGGTGCTGGTGAGATTGGCGTTCTCGATCAACGTCTGGCGCGCGAGATTGATCAGCTCCTCGCGCCTGAGGTTGGCCATCGGCATGCCGTCATCACCGGTCAGTGCGGTGAGCGTATGCACCCTGGCCAGGCTGGTGGCGATCTGCAGGGGCGCTTGCAGCTGTGCCTGGATGCGGTTGACCTGTGCCTGAGCCAGGGCGGTGACGCGCTGCTCCACCATGCCGTCGATCAGCGCGCGAGTCCGCTCCTCGACCAACGCCTGGCTGCGCACGCCCGACGCCAGTGCATAGAGCAACAGCGCCGCGATGACGGTCAGGGTGCAGGCGCCGGCCAATGCGGCGAAGGCGGTCTGGATGGATCGGAACATGGCGTTACTCCAGTTGCGCAGCGGATAGCCACCTTATCGGCAGGATTTGCGACAACTGCAGCGGGGCGGCCGGTTGCCTGCCCGATAGGCCCGATCTAGGATACGGCGCAGGTTTTCCGGAGAGACTCGATGTTCAAGCCGCGCACGTTATCCATGCTGATCGCCGCCACCGCGCTGGCCGGCTGTCAGGCCGTCAACACCACCAGCGGTGGGGCCGTGGGGGTCGACCGCAAGCAGTACATGTTCAGCATGCTATCGACCGACCAGGTCAACCAGATGTATGCCCAGTCCTATCAGGAAACGCTCAGCGCTGCCGCAAGCAAGGGCGTGCTGGAAAAGAACACGGCGATTGCCAAGCGCGTCAATGGCATCGCCGAGCGGCTGATCGCCAAGGTCGGCGTGTTCCGCCCGGATGCCGCACAGTGGGCCTGGGAAGTGAATGTCATCGACAGCCCCGAGCTGAATGCCAACTGCGGCCCGGGCGGCAAGATCATCTTCTATACCGGGTTGATCGAGAAGCTGAAGCTCACCGACGACGAGATCGCCGCGGTGATGGGCCACGAGATCGCCCACGCGCTGCGTGAGCACGGACGCGAGGCGATGTCCAAGGCCTACGGCGTGCAGATGGCCACCCAACTGGGCTCGGCGATGGGTGTCGGCACTGGCGGACTGCAGCTGGCGAACATGGGCGTCGAGTACCTGATGACGCTGCCCAACAGCCGTGGCAACGAGAACGAAGCCGACCTGATCGGCCTGGAGCTCGCCGCCCGTGCCGGTTACAACCCGAACGCGGCGATCACGCTGTGGGAAAAGATGGCCTCGGCCGGTGGTTCGGCTCCGCCTGAGTTCATGAGCACCCACCCGTCCTCGGCGACTCGCACGGCGGCGCTGCGTGCCAACATTCCGAAGGTGATGCCGCTCTACGAGCAGGCTCGCGGCGGCCGCTGACCAAGATGGTCGCCGACCGCTCAGGTCGGCGACAGTAGGGTCGAGAGAGGCGTTTCGATACCCAGCTGCTGGTGCACACCCTCGAGATCGATGAGGGTGTTGACCTCCTCGATGTCGCCGGCCGGATTGAGCGTCCAGACGCTCATGGCGGCGATGGCGAGGATCTTGTCGGTGACCGAATAGCCAAACAGGGGCGTGGCCAGCGTACCCATCACCGTGCTGGAGGTGACCACCTTGTGGCCCTCGCAGATGCACTCATCCACCACCACTTCCAGGTCCGGCATGGCCGCACGCACGTTGCGCACGAGTTCGGCGAAGCCTGCGCTGTTCAGCGGCTGGCTGATGAATGAGCCCTTGTAGGCGAAATACTTGCTCTGCATCTGTTCGGAAAGGGCCAGGCGGCCCTTGTTCCAGCTCAGATCGATATGGTTGCAGACTCGTTTCTTGCGTCCATCCGCTGACATGCAGCCGGTCTCCTCGGGGCGCTGGTGGTGCGCTGCGGTAGCGCACTCTATCAGCTCCGTCGGCGCGCAGATTTGCGCTGCGTATCAGCCTGAGACAATCGTGCTCATGGTCACAGCCTGATAAGCGGCGTAGACGGCGAGAGCGGCGAAACCGCCGGCCGCGACCCGGCGAATCAGCGTCAGCGGCAGGCGATCGGCCGCGAAATGGCTCACCAGCACCACAGGAACGTTGGCCAGCAGCATGCCGACCGTGGTGCCGAGAATGACCAACACGAACTCGGGGTATTGCGCAGCCAGCATCACTGTGGCGACCTGGGTCTTGTCGCCCATCTCGGCGATGAAAAAGGCGATTGTGGTGGCGACGAAGGGGCCATAGGGGCGGCCGAGCCTGGCATCGTCATCGTCGAGCTTGTCGGGCACCAGCGTCCACAGCGCCACGGCGGCGAAGCTCGCGGCGAGAATCCAGCTCAGCACGACCGGCGAGAAGAGGCTTGATACCCAGCTGCCCACGGCACCGGCCGCGGCATGGTTGGCCAGTGTCGCCACGACGATGCCCCAGATGATCGGCCAGGGGCGGCGATAGCGGGCCGCCAGCAGAAGCGCGAGCAACTGGGTCTTGTCGCCGATTTCGGCGAGGGCAACGATGAGGGTGGGAACGAAGAACGATTCCAAGCGGCATTCCTTACAGGGCGGGTCGACAGATTCACCATGACATGCGCAGCCTGCCCGCCCGGGTCAGGTGTACATGTCATGGGTCTTGTCAAACCGGGCCATGCGCTATTGCTAGGCTGGCCGGTCGCATGCGCCATGGTCTGCGGACCAAGTGTGTTGACGTATGCCGGACGAGCAGGGCGCTCGTCGGAGACTACTCCCCCAAGGACGGCGGCGAGTTTGCCGCACCCGGCCGGTGGATGCAACCGCTCGTCGCCGGCCTCAGCCTCGCACGGCGCGGTAGATGCGGAATCCGTCGCGTTCGGCCAGCGTCTGGCAGGCGCCGAGATGGCGCTCGATCAGCGGCGGGTAACGCAGAAAGGCATTGGCCACGATACGCATCTCGCCACTCGCCTGCAGATGCTCGGCGGCGCGCTCGATCAGCGTTTCGCTGGCCTGGTAGCTGGTGTGCACGCCCTGGTGGAAGGGTGGGTTGCTGATGATGGCCGCCAGTTGCCGAGGCGCAGCGTCGATACCATCGCCGGCAATGACTTCAGCTTCGAGCCCGTTGGCGGCGAGCGTCCGGCGACTGCTCTCGACGGCGAAGGCGTCGACGTCCAGCAGCACCAGCTCGCTTTGCGGATAACGGCGTTTCAGCGTGGCACCGAGAATGCCGGCACCGCAGCCGAAATCCAGCAGTCGGCCACCGGGCAGGTTATCGAGGTGCTCGAGCAGCAGGGCGCTGCCCAGATCCAGCCGACCATGGCTGAACACACCCGGCAGGCTGACCACCTCGAGCGGCCCGTCAGCCAGCTGCAGGGTGAAATGGCTGGCCAGGGCATCGAGATCCGGCGCGGCGGGCGCCTGCTCGATCTCGACCTGCCAGAGCTGGCAGTGGCGGGCACTGTCGAGCTTGCGCGCACGGCCGAAGCTGCCCAACTGCTTGGCGGCGCGCTCGATGCCGCCGCGCTTCTCGCCCACCAGGTATAGCGGTCGGCCGGGCAAACGTGCCGCCAGGGTCTGCAACAGATAGTCCGTCAGCTCGCGGGACTTCGGCAGGAACAGCACCGCCGTGTCGAACACCCCCTGCGGCGGGGCAACGCCGAAGGAGCAGCGCCCGCCGAAGCGCTTGTCCAGCTGCTGCTGTTCGCCGGCGTGCCAGCTCCAGGCGGTGGCGCCCGCCAGCTGTCCCAGCAGGTCGTCGGCCGGCAGGCCGGCGAGCAATACCCGGCCGCCGAACAGCTCGGCTTGACGCAGCAGCACTTCGCTTCGCGGGTCCATTGGCGTCTCCCTGAAAAAGGCCGGGAGCTTAGGGGCTCGGCGGCCTCTCTCGCAAGCCGCAGTTGCCCGGCTCAGTTGACCTGGCGGAGTGGGCTGCCGGCGAAGAACGCCGTGGCGTTCTCGGCCAGCTGAGCGACGATGCGCTGGCGAGCCTCGCGGCTGCCCCAGGCGCTGTGCGGGGTGACGATCAGACGCGGCAGGTCCGGGGCGAGCAGCGGGTTGTCATCGCGTGGCGGCTCGCTGGTCAGCACATCGGTGGCAGCACCGCCCAGGTGGCCTCGGCGCAGGGCATCGGCCAGTGCCTGTTCGTCCACCAGCCCGCCTCGGGCGGCGTTGATCAGGAAGGCGGTCGGCTTCATCAGCTGCAGCTCCCGGGCACCGATGAGATTGCGCGTCTGTTCGGTCAGCGGGCAATGCAGGGTCAGTGCATCGACCTGTGGCAGCAGCTCGTCCAGGTCGAGGCGATCCGGGCGCTTCGGCCGTCCCGGCAGGTTGCCGACCAGCACCCGCATGCCCAAGGCTTCGGCCAGCTTCGCCACGGCACTGCCCAGCTCGCCATGCCCGAGCAGGCCGAGGGTCTTGCCGTCCAGCTCGACGATCGGGAGGTCGAGCAGGCAGAACTGTCCGCTTTCCTGCCAGCGTCCGCGGGCGACGGCAGCCTGGTAGTCGGGCAGCCGCGTTGCCAGGGCTAGCAGCAGCATCAGGGTGTGCTGGGCGACGGTTGGGGTGCCGTAGGCCTGGCAATTGCTGACGGCGATGCCGCGTTCACGGGCGGCCTGCAGGTCGATGTTGTTGACGCCGGTGGCCGAGACGAGGATCAGCTTGAGTTCCGGGCAGGCGGCGAGGGTTTGCGCATCCAGGGCCACCTTGTTGACGACGGCAACCTGCGCGCCGCGCAGGCGCTCGACGATCTGTTCCGGCGTGCTCAGGTCGTGGCAGACCAGCTCGTCGAAGGCGCTGCGCAGCGGGGCGAGGTCGAGGTCGCCCTGGTCGAGCGGGGAGAGGTCGAGGAAAACGGCGCGATTGGGCATCAACTGTACCTTTCGAAGTCGCCAGGGCTGGTCGACAATGCCAACCTGGGCTTAGGCGTGGAGAGCGGATTGTGTACTGGATGGAATTTATGACCGTGGCGCTGGTGCATCTGCTCGCGGTGGCGAGCCCCGGCCCGGATTTCGCGGTGGTGGTGCGCGAAAGCGTGGCGCAGGGCCGGCGTGCGGGTAGCTGGACGGCGCTGGGAGTCGGCTGCGGAATATTCGTCCATGTCGCCTACTCCCTGCTCGGCATCGGCTTGATCGTCTCGCAGTCGATTGTGCTGTTCAACCTCTTCAAGTGGCTGGCGGCCGCTTATCTGGTGTACCTCGGCTGGCGAGCGCTGCGGGCTCGGCCGATGAGCCTGGAGGCGATCGACGGGACGAACGCGCCGGTGGCGCGAAGCGCGTGGCGGGCGTTCGTGATCGGCTTCGTCACCAATGGGCTGAACCCCAAGGCCACGCTGTTCTTCCTCTCGCTATTCACCGTCGTGATCAGCCCCGATACACCGCTGCTGGTGCAGGCCGGCTACGGTCTCTACCTCGCCGGTGCGACTGCGCTGTGGTTTCTGCTGGTGGCCTGGCTGTTCAGCCGAGGCCGCGTGCGTGCTGGCTTTGCGCGCATGGGGCACTGGTTCGATCGGCTGACGGGGGCGGTGCTGATCGGCCTCGGCGCTCGCCTGGCCCTGAGCGAGATCGGTTAACACGCTGAAACGAGGTGCGGGGAAAATAATCCTTTGGACTGATTTTGCCCGGGGGGCGACGCTCTAGAGTGCAGCGTACAAGTCCAACAAGAACAGGATGCCCTCCATGCTGCAGACCCGTGTCATCAAGCCCGCGGCGAACGCCTACCAGTATCCCCTGCTGATCAAGCGCCTGCTGCTGTCCGGCTTGCGCTACGAGCGCAGCCGGGAAATCGTCTACCGCGACCAGCTGCGTTACGACTACCGCACCCTCAACGAACGGGTCGCGCGGCTGGCCAACGTGCTGACCGCGGCCGGGGTCAAGCCGGGCGATACGGTGGCGGTGATGGACTGGGACAGCCATCGCTACCTCGAATGCATGTTCGCCATCCCGATGATCGGCGCGGTGGTGCACACTATCAACGTGCGGCTGTCGCCGGATCAGATCCTCTACACCATGAACCACGCCGACGACCGCTTCGTGCTGGTCAACAGCGAGTTCGTACCGCTGTACCAGGCAATCGCCGGGCAGCTGACCACCGTGCAGAAAACGCTACTGCTCACCGATGGCGAGGCGCGTGATGCCGGCTTGCCGGACTGCGTCGGCGAATACGAAAGCCTGCTGGCCGCCGCCGCGCCGAGCTACGACTTCCCGGACTTCGACGAGGATTCGGTCGCCACGACCTTCTACACCACGGGCACCACCGGCAACCCCAAAGGCGTGTACTTCACCCATCGCCAGCTGGTGCTGCACACCCTGGCCGCGGCGGTCACTGTCGGCTGTCGGGAAAATCCGCGGCTGATGGGCTCGGACGACGTCTACATGCCGATCACACCGATGTTCCACGTGCATGCATGGGGGCTGCCCTACGTTGCCACCATGCTCGGTCTCAAACAGGTTTATCCGGGCCGCTACGACCCCGAGTACCTGATCGATCTCTGGCGCCGCGAGCAGGTGACCTTCTCCCATTGCGTGCCGACCATCGTGCAGATGCTGCTCAACGCCAAGGCTGCCCAGGGCACCGACTTCAAGGGCTGGAAGATCACCATCGGCGGCAGCGCGCTGACCCGCGGCCTCTACGACCAGGCAAAAGCGTCCGGTATGAATCTGATCGCCGCCTACGGCATGTCCGAGACCTGCCCGCTGATCTCCGGGGCGCACATCAACGACGAACTGCTGGAGGCCGACGAGGACACGCGCAGCACCTTCCACCTCAAGGCGGGTGTGCCGGTGGTGCTGGTGGACGCGGCGATCCAGGCCGCCGATGGCAGTTTCCTGCCGGCGGATGGCGCCTCTCAGGGCGAGCTGGTACTGCGGGCGCCCTGGCTGACCCAGGGCTACTACAACGAGCCGGAGAAGAGCGAGGAGCTCTGGGCCGGCGGCTGGCTGCATACCGGTGACGTCGCGGTGATCGACGAGATGGCCAATATCGAGATCCGCGACCGCATCAAGGACGTGATCAAGACTGGCGGGGAGTGGTTGTCGTCACTGACGTTGGAGGGACTGATCAGCCGCCACGAGGCTGTGCGTGACGTGGCCGTGGTTGGGGTGCCGGACGAGCGCTGGGGTGAGCGGCCCTTCGCACTGGTGGTGCTGGGCGAAGGCCAAGAGTTGAATGCCGAACAGCTGCGTAACTTCCTTGAGCCGGCGGTTGCCGAAGGCCATATCAACAAGTGGGCGATTCCCCAGCAGATCGCCGTGGTCACCGAGATTCCCAAGACCAGTGTCGGCAAGCTGGACAAGAAGCGTATCCGCAGTGAGCTTGCCCGCTGGCAGACGGAGGGCGTCGCGCAGCAGGCGTCGCGCTGAAGGCGTTCGGTTACGCGGGGGCGGACTCCAGCAGGGTCTGCACCCGTTCCTGCAGGACGTCCAGTGTGAAGGGCTTGCCGAGCAGATCCTCGGCTTGCGTCGCGGGTCGTGCGGCGATCAGCGCTTCCTCCGCATAGCCGGTGATCATCAGCACCTTCAGGTCCGGCAGCTGCAGGCGGGCCCGCTCGGCGAACTGATGCCCGTTCATGCCGCCGGGCAGGCCGATATCGGTGATCAGCAGATCTATCGGGTCGGTCTTCGCCAGCAGGTCGAGGGCGGTGACGCCATTGGCCGCCTGCAACGTACGGTGGCCCATTTCTTCCAGCACCTCGCATACCAGCGTGCGGATGTTGTCCTCGTCGTCCACCACCAGCACGCGACGGCCGGCTGGGGCATTCGGCCGCTGGCGCGGTGCTGCCTGCTCCGGCTGTTCCAGCAGGGCGCCTCGGTAGCGTGGCAGATACAGGCAGACCGAGGTGCCCAGGTCGGGCGTGCTGTCGATCTGCACGCTGCCGCCCGACTGCCGGGCGAACCCGTAGACCATCGACAGGCCCAGACCGGTTCCGGCGCCCAGCGGCTTGGTGGTGAAAAAGGGGTCGAACACATAGGGCAGCTTTTCCGGTGCGATACCACTGCCGTTGTCTTCGACGCACAACAGCACATAGCTGCCGGCGGACATGCCAAAACGGGCCGCTGCTGCGTCGTCCAACTCCCGGTTGGCGGTGCTGATGCGCAAGCGGCCGCCGTTGGGCATGGCGTCACGGGCGTTGAGCGCCAGGTTCAGCAGCACGTTCTCCAGCTGATTGGCATCGCAACGGGTCAGCCAGAGGTCGTCGGCGAGCATCAGCTCGAACGCCACCAGCGGGCCGATGGTGCGTTGCAGCAGGTCCCGCATGCTGCTGACCAGCGCGTTGCCGTCGGTCGGCCGCATCTGCAACGGCTGGCGCCGGGAGAAGGCCAGCAGCCGATGGGTCAGGGCAGCCGCCCGGTCTGCCGAGCTCTGCGCATTGGCGAGATGGCGTCGCAGGTCATCGTGGCGGCCCTGATCGAGGCGACGTTCGAGCAGGCCCAGCGAGCCGACGATGCCGCCCAGCAGGTTGTTGAAGTCATGGGCGAGGCCACTGGTGAGCTGACCGACCGCTTCCATCTTCTGTGCCTGGTGCAGTGCCGATTCGGCGGCTGCGCGGGCTGCAATGGCCTCATCGACTCGGCTTTCCAGCGTGTCGTTCAGGCGCTGCAGGGCCAGTTCGGTGCGCTTGTGCTCGGTGACATCGATGCACGCGCCGACCAGGTAGGATGGTCGCCCGGCCTGGTCACGCACGTTCATCGCCCGCCCGAACAGCCAGCGCTCGCTCTGGCCCAGCAGCACGCGGAAGTGCATTTCGAAATCGTCACCACTCCTGGCGCAGCGTTCGCCCAGCAGCACCAGGCGTTCGCGGTCGTCGTGGTGCATGCGCTCGAGCAGGTCGCTCAGGTGGATCTCGCCGAAGCCCTCCATGCCCACCAGGCGCAACATGGCGGCGTCCATGTCGATCCGCTGGCTCGCGAGCTGCCAATAGAAGGTCCCCGTGCCCGAGACCAGCAGCGCGGCATTCAGGCGTTCGTCGCTTTCCTGCAGCTGCGCACGGGCAAGCTCCTGGGCATGCAAATGGGCGGTAACGTCCTCGACCCGATGGATGACATAGCGCACCCGCCCGCGGTCGTCCTTCACCGGCGCGTTGATCACGTTCCAGAAGCGCTCCTCGAACCCGCCGCCACTGGCTTCGGGGCGCCGGATGGCATAACGCACCTGGCTCAGGCGCTGGGTCTGGCCGGTGGCGATGACGTCCTCCAGGGAGCGGCGCAGCGTCGCTGCGCCGGAGCTCGGCTTCTCCGGCTCATGGTCGCTGAATACCTCGAACAGCGGCTTGCCGATCACGTCTTCCCGGCGAGTCATGGTGACGCGCAAGCGCTCGTCACTGCTGGCAACCATGGTGTATTCGGCATCCGCCGCCACGATCAGATAAATGCCGGGCAGGCCGTCGATGATTGCCTGCAGGTCATGCATAACGATCAGTTCCCTCGGTTGGGGTGCGCCTAATGCGCATGCCTTTTTAATGACTCCATCGGGGCCGGAAAATTGCCCGGCAGTCGTGGGCGGTGCGCAGGATTGCCTGCCACCCGTGCAGGCGGCAATCTGTTCGTCCCGCGCCGTCGGCGCAGTGAAACAGCCCAATCGAGGACGTCATGGCGGCCACCCAAACAACGCTGATCCGCGAAACCTTTCCCGTCGGCCCCTTGCAGTGCAACTGCACCATCATCGGCGACCCGCTGAGCAAGAAAGCCATCGTGGTCGACCCGGGTGGCGACCCAGAACTCATCATGGCGCGGCTGGAGGCCCATGGTCTGAAGGTGGTCAGCATCATCCACACCCATGCGCATCTGGATCACTTCCTCGCGTCCGGCAAGATGAAGGAGCGGACCGGCGCCACGCTGCATCTGCACAAGGCCGACCAGTTCCTCTGGGACAACCTGGAAATGCAGTGCCGCATGTTCGGCGTGCCCTACACGCCAGTGCCGGCGCCCGACCGGTGGCTGGCCGATGACGAGGAGCTGGCCTGCGGCTGCGGCGTGGCGCTGCATACCCCTGGGCATACGCCAGGCTCGATGAGCTTCTGGTTCGCCGACGCCAAGCTGCTGATCGCTGGCGATACGCTGTTTCGCCGCGGAATCGGGCGCACCGATTTGTGGGGCGGCGACTACGCCAGCATCGAGCGGTCCATCCGGCAGCGGCTCTATGCCCTCGACGAAGACGCCACGGTGGTGACCGGCCACGGCCCGGATACCCGCCTGGGTGATGAGATGCGGGAAAACCCCTTCGTGCGTGCCTGATGTGCCGAGCCGTTGGACGGGTTCTGCCGCACGGTTCCTATTCTCGCGCATGGTCGATGGTAATCTAGCGCCGCATTCAGGGCTGCGCTCGGCGAGCGAAGGGACGGTCCTGGCAACTGACGAGAGAAGGAAGTGATTATGAAAATGCTGAACATGACCGCCCTGGCTGCAAGTGTCGCTCTGCTGGTCGGCTGCACCACCAACCCCTACACCGGCGAACAGCAGGCCGGCAAGGCGGGCGTCTATGGCGGTATCGGCGCTGTCAGCGGCGCGGTCATCGGTGCCGCGACCTCGAGCAAGAAGGACCGTACCAAGGGCGCGCTGATCGGCGCCGCGGTCGGTGGTGCGGCGGGCGGTGGCTATGGCTATTACGTCGACACCCAGGAAGCCAAGCTGCGCCAGACGCTGCAGGGCACCGGTGTTCAGGTTCAGCGCAATGGCGACAACCTGACTCTGATCATGCCGGGCAACATCACTTTCGCCAGCAACTCGGCGGACATCTCCAGCAGCTTCTACCCGACGCTGAACTCGCTGGTGCAGGTCTTCAAGGAGTTCAACAAGAACGGCGTCGACATCGTCGGCCATACCGACAGCACCGGTTCGCTGCAGCTGAACCAGGACCTGTCCAACCGCCGCGCGCAGAGCGTCGCGTCCTACCTGATCGCCAACGGCGTTGCTCCGGCGCGTATCTCGTCCTACGGTGCCGGCCCGAGCCAGCCGATCGCCAGCAACGATACGGCCGCCGGCCGCGCACAGAACCGTCGCGTCGAGATCAACCTTCGTCCGCTGTAATCGTTTCATAGGTTGCAGGGCTGCAATGGCCCTGCAACTGCCGAAATTCAGACGCCATTAATCCGCTAGACCCTTCCGCCATGGAACCTCTCTGCGCTATTCGAATCTGACCTTCGATAGCACGCCGGTTGGCACAGAGGAGGTCGAATGGATGATCGTCCCGCTCTCCATTCCCGTAGGTCCTGGCTGCCAGTCCTGGTCGCACTGGCCCTGATGGCGGGCCTGGGAGGATGGATTGGCTGGCAATGGCACGTCCAGGAGCAGCGCAGCAAGGTCGAGCAGGAGCAGCGCTTCACGTTTGCCGTCGATGACATCGAGCACACCCTCCGCGAGCGGATGCGTGCCTACGAGATGGTGCTACGTGGGCTGGCTGGCGTTGTGGCTGGCAGCGACGAGGTCAAGGCCGACGACTGGGCGCGTGCCGCGGACCAGTTGCAGCTGCAGGACTTCTATCCCGGTATCCAGGCGGTTGCGCTGGCCCGCCATGCGACGCCGCAGACCCTGTCTGACCTGATCGCGCAGATTCGCGCCTCCGGCCGCGAGCGTTTCCGCATGTACCCGTCGGGTGAGCGCGACGAGTACGTGGTGACCGACTACATCCACCCGACCGACTGGCGCAATCGACGCGTGCTCGGTTTCGACCTGTTCAGCGAAGCGACCCGTCGCGAGGCCATCATCAGCTCCCGCGACAGTGGCAACCCGGTGCTGACTGGCCCGCTGCGGCTCAAGCAGGAAACCGACCAGAACGTGCAGTCTGGCGTGCTGCTGTTCTTCCCGCTCTATGCGCAGGCTGCCCCGGTGACCACCGAAGACGAGCGCCAGCGCGCGTTCATCGGCACCCTGCATGGCGCCTTTCGCCTGACCGACTTGATGGAAGGCATCCTGGGTTCGCGCAGCCGGATGCTGCAATTGCAGCTGTTCGATGCAGCCAGCCCCGATTCGCCGCTGCTGACGGGGCGTGCCCAGGTCAGCGCCGATGCCAAGTTCCAGCGCATCCGCAACATCTACATGTATGGCCGTAGCTGGCAGCTACAGGTGGCGAGCACGCCGGAATACGAGGCGGTGCTGCGTGATAACAACCGGGCGTTCAACCTCGCCGCGGCGTTGACTGCCGCGGTGCTGTTCTCCCTGCTAGTGGGCGGCTATCTGTACCTGCGCGAGCGGGCGCTGCGCAGCAGTCAGGCGCTCAGCCTGCAACTGCAGGAGCGCGAAGCGCGGTTCCGCCAGCTGATCGAGCAGCTGCCGGTGGCGACGCTGCTGTGCAACGCGGGCGGGCGCATCGAGCTGGCGAACCAGAGCGCCGGGCAGCTGCTGGGCGGGCCGGCCGATCTGCTTGCCGGCGAACGGGTCAGCCGCTATGTGCCAGGTGTGCTCGGGGAGCAGATCCTCCGGCAACTGCGCGACACCACTCAGCTTGAGCTGCAGGCGCAGCGCGAAGATGGCACGCCGATTCCGGTGGCCGTCAGCCTGACCAGCTTCCGCCACGACGATGCGCTGTATTACGTGATCAACCTGCTCGATCTGCAGGCCCGCAAGCGGGACGACGAGCGCTTCCGCAACGTCGTGGAAGCCTCGCCCAATGCCTTCGTCCTGGTCGACACGCAGGGCAGCATCGTGATGGTCAATCGGCAGACCGAGCTGCTGTTCGGTTACACGCGCCAGGAATTGCTCGGCCAGCCGGTCGAGCTGCTGTTGCCGGAGGCGCTGCGCGATGCGCACCGAGGGCTGCGGCAGGGCTATACGGAACATCCCGAGCCGCGACGGATGGGCAGCAACCGCGAGCTGTTCGGTCTTCACCGTGACGGCAGCGCGCTGCCGGTGGAGATCGGTCTGTCGCCCTTGCGCAGCGGCGACGAACAGCTGGTACAGGCGGTGATCATCGATATCAGCCATCGCAAGGCTGCCGAGCGGCGGTTGCGCGAACAGGCCGATCAGCTCGCGGTGGCCAACCGCTACAAGTCGGAATTCCTCGCCAACATGTCCCACGAGCTGCGTACGCCGCTCAACAGCATCCTGATCCTCAGCGATCAGCTGCGACAGAACGGCGCCGGCAACCTCAACGACAAACAGGTCCGGCATGCCGACATCATCCATCGGGCCGGGCACGAGCTGCTGCAGCTGATCAACGATGTGCTGGATCTCGCCAAGATCGAATCCGGCCACATGCAGCTCAAGCTGGAGCCGCTGAACCTGCGCGATCTGCTCAGAGACCTGGAAGCCTCGCTTGGCAGCATGGCCGCGCAGAAGGGGCTGAGCCTGACGATGGAGGTCGATCCTGCGGTACCGCTGACACTGAACTCCGATCGCGCTCGCCTGCAACAGATCCTGAACAACCTGCTGACCAATGCGTTGAAGTTCACCGAGAAGGGCCAGGTCGAGCTGACGGCCAGTCTCCTGCCCGCCGATCAGGACGGGCGGCAGATGCTGCAGCTGCAGGTCCGCGACAGCGGCATCGGGATCGCCAAGGATCAGCAGGAGCGCATTTTCCAGGCCTTCCAGCAGATCGACGGCTCGATCAGTCGGCATTACGGCGGCACCGGGCTGGGGCTGGCGATCACGCGGCAACTGGTGGAAGTGCTGGGCGGCCAGGTAATGGTCAACAGCGAGCTGGGACAAGGGGCGACCTTCACCGTGCAGTTGCCGGTCGTCTCGGACGCACCCGCGGCGACCCAGGCCCAGCTGCCTCGCCAGCCGCAACGGCGCGGCCGCGGACCGGGGTTGCTGATCGTCGAGGACGATGCCGATTTCGCCTCGGTGGTGGCCGAGGTTGGGCAGAACCATGGCTTTACCAGCCTGATCTGCAGCACCGGCGAGCAGGGGTTGGACGCGCTGCGCCGTGAGCATTTCGCCGCAGTGATTCTCGACATCCTGCTGCCGGACATCAGCGGCTGGCAGGTGCACCGTGAGCTGCGTGCCGACGAGCGGCACCAGGGCATGCCGGTGATCATCATCTCCTGCGTGCCGCAGCCGCATGACTGGCACGACGACGGTTCGCGCTATCTGGTCAAACCCGTGGCACAGGCCGAGCTGGAACGCATTTTCATCGAGCTGGCCCGCCATGAGCACAACCCGCTGCGTCTGCTGCTGGTGGAAACCGATCCGCGCCGCCGCATGCTGATCCGCGACTATTTCGAACGGCTAGGGTACAGCGTGACCCTGGCTGCGACGGCCGAGGCGGCCAGGCTGGCCTATGCCGAACAGACGTTCCCCGTGGTGGTGGTCGACCATGAGCTGAGTGATGACAGCGGCCTCGACCTGCTCGATGCCCTCGAACGCTTGCGCTCGCTGCGTGGCGTCACCGTGCTGCTGAACAGCCGGCAGCCGCTGTCGGACGAGGAAATGCAACGCTTGCGCCGCTATTCGGCGATGACGCTGTCCAAGGAGGAAGATGTGGAACGCATGGGAGCATTGATACGACCGGAGCCGGCGGCGGCGTCGCCGAGCCCGGCCGCCTCGCTACAGGTGGCGTCCGCCGGGCAGCGTGTGCTGCTGGTGGATGAGGATGTGCGGCTGATCTATTCGCTGACGGCCCAGCTCGACGAGCTGGGTTTGCCGGTGGTGCCGGCAACCAGCGCCGACGAGGCGGTCGAACGTTTCGAAGAGGATGCCTTCGATCTGGTACTGCTGGACATGAGCCAACCCGGAGCGGAAGGTCCGGAGTTGGCACGAAGACTCAAACAGGACCATGACTGCCAGGCGCCGATCGTAGCCCTGGTAACCGTGGCCGATGCCGAGACGCGCGAGCGCTGCATCGCCGCGGGGGCCGACGACCTGTTGCTCAAACCGGTCGAAACCCCGGCACTGGCGGCGTTGCTGCGTCAATGGTTGGGGCTGGCAGTGGGTGCGGCTGATGCTGGAGAGGAGTGAGCGAGGAGTGCGCGCTGAACATGGCTGTGGTGGAAACGAAGCCCGACCGATATCGCCCGACGCGGTCGATGGCTGGCGAACATGCTTGTTGCCAACCGTTCGGCAAGGTTGGCTCGGAGGTTGGCGATGAGTCAGACGCAGCTTAAGGCCAAGCCACGCAGCCGCACGCTGTTGGTGGTGGACGACCGCGAAGCCAATCTGGTGGCGATGGAGGCTCTGCTCGGCGACGGTGACTGGCAGGTGCATACCGTCAACTCCGGCGAGGCGGCGCTCAAGGCGCTGCTCGAACTGGACGTGGAGCTGGTGCTGCTGGACGTGCAGATGCCCGGCATGGATGGCTTCGAGGTTGCGCGGCTGATGCGCGGCAGCCCGCACACGCGCTACACGCCGATCATCTTCGTCTCGGCCATCGCGCATACCCGCGACTCGGTGCTGCGCGGTTACGCCACCGGGGCGGTGGATTTCATCCTCAAGCCGTTCGACCCGCAGGTGCTCAAGCACAAGATCAACACGCTGCTGGCCCACGAGCACAATCGCCGCGACCTGCAGCTGCTCACCCAGCAACTCGACAGCGCCCGCGCGTTCAATGCCTCGGTGCTGAGCAACGCGGCCGAAGGCATCTTGGTGGTCGCCGAGGATGGTTACATCAGCTTCGCCAATCCGGCGATCGCCGGCATGTTGCACACCCGCGTCGAGGACCTGCAGGGTACGCCGCTGCTGTCGCATCTGGCGGCGCCGGAGATGCCCGACAGCTGGCACGAATCGGACTTCTATCGCTACTGGCGCAGTGGTTCGACCTATCGCCTGCACGAGGCGCAGCTGCACACTGCCAACGGCACGCCCTTGCCGGTGGCGCTGTCCAGCTCGCCGCTGCCTCGCCAGCAGCGTTCAATGGTGGTCATTGCGCTGGACATGTCGGTGGTGCGCAATCTCCATACGCAGCTGGAAACCCAGGCGGTAACCGATTCGCTCACCGGGCTGCTCAATCGCCGCGGCTTCCATCAGGCGCTGGAGTCGTCGCTGGCGCGGGTCGACCGCAACGGCAAGCGGATGGCCATCCTCTATATCGACCTGGACGGCTTCAAGCGCATCAATGACTCCCTCGGCCACGACGCGGGCGATGAAATCCTCTGCAAGGTGGCGCGTCTGCTGGAAACCTGCATGCGCCCCTACGACATCATCGCGCGCATGGGCGGGGACGAATTCACCGCGCTGCTCGATTCGCTCGATCATCCGGAAGACGCGGCACGGGTGGCAGAAAAGCTCATCGAACTGATCTCTGTGCGACACAAGATCGACGGCACCGAGGTGACCCTTGGTGCGAGCATCGGCATTGCCCATTTTCCGGATTGCGGCGTCAGCGTCGACCAACTGCTGCGCTCGGCGGACATGGCCATGTACGAGGCCAAGCGTGCCGGTCGCCGCCAGTATCGCTTCTTCTCCAGCGACATGAACGAGCGTGCCCACGCGCGGCTGATGATGGAGGAGAACCTGCGCAGCGCCACCGAACGCAATGACTTCGAACTGCTCTTCCAGCCGCAGGTGATGCTGGCCAGCGGCAAGCTCCGGGGCTTCGAAGGGCTGCTGCGCTGGCCGCAGGGCGATGCCGGCGAGAACCAGCCGGGCAATTTCATTCCGCTGCTGGAGGAAACTCGGCTGATCGAGCGGGTGGGGGAATGGGTGCTGCGCGAGGGCATGGACCAGTACTGCCGGTGGCTGCCGGCATTCGGCAGCGACCTGATCCTCAGCCTGAACGTCAGCCCGGTTCAGTTCAGCCGCGCGGGACTGTTCGACGTGCTGCGCCGGCTGCTCGACGAGTACCAGTTGAACCCTGCGCAGCTGGAACTGGAAGTCACCGAAGGCACGCTGATGCAGGACCTGGAACAGAGCTGCGAGAAGCTCCGCCAGCTGCGCAAGCTCGGCGTGCGGGTGGCCATCGACGACTTCGGCACCGGTTATTCGTCGCTGGCGTATCTGCGCCACTTCGAGCTGGATACGCTGAAGATCGATCGGCTATTCATCGCCAATATGCTGGACTCTCCGCGCGATGCGGCGGTCGTCAGCACCATTATCGACCTGGGGCGCAACCTCGGCCTGGAAGTGGTGGCCGAAGGGGTGGAAACCCTGGCGCAGCGTGACTGGCTGCTGCACAACGGCTGCGACGTCATGCAGGGCTTCCTGGTGTCACCGGCGGTGACCGCTGAGCAGGCCCGGGCGTTTCCGGCCAGCGTGTCCTGGGGCGCGCTCTGAGCGGTCAGCGCTGCGTCGGGTAGTCCTGATGCAGCTGGGCCAGTTGTGCGTCCTTCTCGGTCCACAGCTGGTTGACCCACTGCTGGAAGGCCAGGCGGTAGGTCTCGTCCTGATCGTAGTTCCGGCGCAGGAACTCGGCAGGGATCGGCTGCGCCTCGACCCGTACCACGACCCGAGGGATGTTGCCGGCCAACAGGTCCCAGAAGCTCGGGCGACCGTCCGGGTAGTGGATGGTGATGTTGATCAGCGCGGATAGCTGCTCGCCCATGGCGTCGATGACGAAAGCGATGCCGCCGGCCCTCGGCTTGAGCAGATGTCGATAGGGCGAGGCCTGCTCGGCGTGCTTGTCTTCGGTGAAGCGGGTGCCTTCCAGGAAATTGAACACCGACACCGGGTTGGTCCGATAACGCTCGCAGGCCCGGCGCGTGGTGGCCAGATCCTCGCCGCGCTTTTCCGGGTGCTTGGCCAGGTATTCCTTGCTGAATCGCTTCATGAAGGGAAACTCCAGCGCCCACCAGCACAGGCCGATCACCGGCACCCAGATCAGCTCCTGCTTGAGGAAGAACTTGAGAAACGGCATGCGCCGGTTGAGCTGGTATTGCAGCACGAGAATGTCCGCCCAGCTCTGGTGGTTGCTGGTCACCAGGTAGGAGTGATGCATGTCGACCTGATCCAGGCCCTGCACGTCCCAGCGGATCGGGCGAACCAGATCCATCCAGAAGCTGTTCATCGCGATCCAGGACTCGGCGATCCAGTGCATGCCGAAGCGCAGGCTGCGTTGTACCGCTGGAACGGGAAGCGCCAACTTGAGCAGCGACAGGGCGAACAGCGGCCAGCACCAGAACAGGGTATTGAGCGCCAGCAGCAGGGCGGCGAGGCTGCCGCGCAGTGGGGCGGGGAGGAAGCTCAGCATGAAATTCTCATCGATACGGCTGATTCGAGGCGCCAAGAGTAGCGATTATGCGCTGAACTGCAACTATCGAGAGTAGTGGCAATGGCTGCCGCCGACGCGCAGGCGCGGCGGCAGCCATCGTCAGAAGGCCGATCAGCCCTTCTGGTTGGCGGCCTGCAGGGCGGTGAGGGCGATGGTGAAGACGATGTCGTCCACCAGGGCGCCGCGCGACAGGTCGTTCACCGGCTTGGCGAGGCCTTGCAGCATCGGACCGACGCTGAGGCAGTTGGCGTTGCGCTGAACGGCCTTGTAGGTGGTGTTACCGGTGTTCAGGTCAGGGAAGATGAACACCGTGGCCTGGCCGGCCACCTTGCTGTTCGGCGCCTTCTGCCGGCCGACGCTGAGCACGGAAGCGGCGTCGTACTGCAGGGGGCCGTCGATCGGCAGGTCCGGTGCACGCTCCTGAGCGATGCGGGTGGCTTCGGCGACCTTCTCGACTTCCGCACCGCTGCCGGAGCTGCCGGTGGAGTAGCTGATCATCGCCACGCGCGGATTGACGCCCAGCGCCACGGCGGACTCGGCGCTCTGCAGAGCGATCTCGGCCAGTTCGGTGGCGCTCGGGTTCGGGTTCACCGCGCAGTCGCCATAGACCAGCACCTGATCCGGCAGCAGCATGAAGAACACCGAAGACACCAGGCTGTAGCCCGGCGCGGTCTTGATCAGCTGCAGGGCTGGGCGAATGGTGTTGGCGGTGGTATGCACGGCACCGGAAACCAGGCCGTCTACTTCGTCCAGCGCCAGCATCATGGTGCCGAGGACCACGGTGTCCTTCAGCTGCTCGCGGGCATCGTCGGGCGTCAGGCCCTTGGCCTTGCGCATCTCGCACATCGGCTCGACGTAGCGGTTGGCGATGCTGTCCGGATCGAGGATTTCCAGGCTGGCCGGCAGGGTGATGCCCTGCTCGCGGGCGACCTGCTGGACTTCCTCCGGCTTGGCCAGCAGCACGCAGCGGGCAATGCCGCGCTCCTGGCAGATGGCGGCGGCGCGGATGGTGCGCGGCTCGTTGCCTTCCGGCAGAACGATGCGCTTGTTGGCGTCCTGCGCGCGCTTGACCAGCTGATAGCGGAACGCCGCCGGCGACATGCGCAGCTCGCCACGCGGCACGCTGCAGCGGGTGTGGAGAAATTCCGGGTGCAGGTGCTTGGCGATGAAGTCGGTCACGCGGGTGGCGCGTTCGATGTCGTCCGCCGGGGTTTCCTTGTTCAGGCCGAACAGGTTGTTGGCCGTGTCGTAGGAATTGGTCTCGACGGTCATCACCGGCAGGCCGCCGTCCAGCGCGGCCTTGCACAGCTCGAGGATGCGCGGGTCCGGCGCGAAGTCGCTGCACAGCAGCAGTCCGGCGAGCTTCTCGCCATTGAGCGAGGCCAGGCTGGCGGCGAGGATGATGTCGTCGCGGTCGCCCGGGGTCACCACCAGCACGCCGGAGCGCAGCAGTTGCACGGTGTTGGGCACGGCGCGGGCGCAGAGCACGATCTTGTTCACGCGGCGCTGGTCGGCCTCGCCGGCGTTGAGCACCTGGGCGCCGAGCAGTTCGGCGATGTCACGGGTGCGCAGGGCGTTGAGTTCCTCGGAGAACGGGATGGCGCCGAGCAGCTGGAAGTCGGCGCTGCCCAGCAGCGGCAGGTGCTGCTTGAGGCTGTCGACGAAAGCGGGCAGGCCTTCCTCGGTCTTGACCTTGTTGAGGATCACGCCGAGCACCTTGGGATCCTTGGCGCCGCCGTACAGCTGGGCCTGAATCTCGATGCGCTCGGCCAGACGCTTGAGGCTGTCGCTGCCCTGGGCCGCGATGAGGATGACCTCGGCGTCCAGGCTCTTGGCGAGCTGGGTGTTGATGCGCTGGGTGTAGTTGGACTCGCGGGTCGGCACCATGCCTTCGACGATGACCACGTCCTTGCCCACAGCGACTTGCTGGAAGCGGCTGACCACGTCCTCGAGCAACAGGTCGATCTCGCCATCGGCGAGCTGGCGCTCCACCTGTTCCAGCGGCAGCGGTTCGGGAGAGGTCAGGTTCAGCGTGCGCTCGACGAGGATGCAGGAGCGCTCGCGGCCCTGGTCGACCGGGAAGGGTTGGGCGATCGGCTTGAAGAAACCGACCTTCAGCCCGGCGCTTTCCAGCGCGCGGATCAGGCCGAGGCTGATGGAATTGAGGCCGCCGCCGAAACCGGTAGGGGCAAGGAAGAGTGTGTGCATGGCATCTCCTAGTAGACAGGGTGCTCGGGTAACGGGTGCCGGGCGGCGGCTAGGCTAGGCGACTCGCCCGAGGGCGGAAACTGCCGGATTGCCGCGGCGCTCAAGAGCGGAAACCCGACGGCATGGCCTGTCGGGTTTCGCTATCGCTGCTCGCCTGCTGCGCTCAGGCGTCCAGCAGGGCCAGCGTGTCGAGGGCGATCTGGCGCTCCTCGTTGGTCGGCACGACCATGACACGCGGGCTGCCCTGAGCCTGGATTTCGCCGGCGACACCACGAGTGCAGCGGGCGTTGGCTTCCGCATCGAGCTTGAAGCCGAACAGCTTGAGGTGCTCCAGGGTGCGCTCGCGTACGGCCGAGGAGTTCTCGCCGATGCCGCCGGTGAAGACCAGGCCGTCCAGCTGCGGCAGGGCGCAGGACATGGCGGCCAGCGACTTGGCCAGGCGATAGCAGAACACCTCGAAGGCCAGCACGGCGCCCGGATGCCCGGCCTGACGCGCTTCGGCCAGGGTGCGCATGTCGTTGGACAGACCGGACAGCCCCTTCAGGCCGCTCTCCTTGTTGAGCATGTTGTCGATCTTGGCGAGGTCCCAGCCCAGGGTCTTGTGCAGGAAGTTGTGCAGGCTCGGGTCGACATCGCCGCTGCGGGTGCCCATCACCAGGCCTTCGAGCGGGGTCAGACCCATGCTGGTGTCGCGGCTTTCACCATTGACCACGGCACAGGTGGAGCAACCGTTGCCCAGGTGAGCGACCAGCCAGCTGCTGTTGTCGACCGGTACACCGGCCAGCTCGGCGGCGCGCTTGCTGACATAGCGATGGCTGGTGCCGTGGAAACCGTAGCGGCGTACGCCATGATCCTTGTAGAGCACGTCCGGCACGGCGTAGCGGTAGGCGTGCTCGGGCATGGTCTGGTGGAAGGCGGTGTCGAAGACGCCGACCTGCGGCAGTTCCGGGAAGAGGTTGATGGCGGCGTGGATGCCGCTCAGGTTGGCCGGGTTGTGCAGCGGCGCCAGCTGGATGTTGGCTTCGATGCCGGCCAGGGTTTCGTCGTTGAGCAGCGTCGAGGCGAAGAACTTCTCGCCACCGTGCACCACGCGGTGGCCGATGCCGTCCAGATGGCCACCGGCGGCGTCCTCGACGCGCGGCAGGATCTGGGCCAGAGCAGCCTGATGATCGGCGTTGGGCACCTTGACGCTTTCCTTGCCAGCGGCGCTCTCGAAGTGGATGACGGCCTCCGGGCTGCCGATGCACTCGGCCAGGCCTTGTAGCGGGAAGGTCGCTTGCGCTTCGTTGACCAGGGCGAACTTGATCGACGAGCTGCCACAGTTAATCACCAGGATGTTACGAGCCGACATCGGTGCTCCTTGGATCTCTAATGTTATTGAAATGGGTGCCAAAGATACTTTTCGCGGATTCTTGCACATCGTCCATGAAAGCGATGCCATCCAAAGGTTGTAGTCCCACGTTCAATGGGACTACATCCTGGCCGCTGGCGACCAGCGGCGCGGGCCCGTTCATCCATGCCCGGTTCGCAATCGGCGCGGTGGATGGTTAAACTTCGATATCCATTCTCTCAAGCAAAGGTTCTGCCCCATGCTGATTGCCGCTAACAAGGCTGTCTCCATCGACTACACACTCACCAACGACGCCGGTGAGGTGATCGACAGCTCGGCCGGCGGCGCGCCGCTGGTCTATCTGCACGGCGCCGGCAACATCATCCCCGGCCTGGAAAAGGCCCTCGAGGGCAAGCAGGGCGGTGACCAGATCCAGGTTTCCATCGAGCCGCAGGACGCTTACGGCGAGTACAGCCCGGAGCTGGTCGCTACGCTGAATCGCGCCATGTTCGAAGGCGTCGACGAACTTGAAGTCGGCATGCAGTTCCACGCCTCCGGTCCGGACGGCGGCATGCAGATCGTCACCATCCGTGACGTCGAAGGCGACGACGTGATCGTCGACGGCAACCACCCGCTGGCCGGCCAGCGCCTGAACTTCGACGTCAAGGTCGTCAGCGTGCGTGACGCCAGCGACGAAGAAGTGGCCCACGGCCATATCCATGGCGAGGGTGGTCACCACCACTGATCCGGCTGCCATAACGGCGACCGCACACACGGCGGCAGGAACGGCTGCCGTGCCGATCGAAAAAGAGAGCGCTCCGGTCGTGTGCCGGGGCGTTTTTTTGTCAGGAGAGATGTCATGAGCGCATTCCATCAATTGGTGTTGCCAGGCCTGGGCGGCGAGGAATTGCCGCTGGCGCAGTTCGGCGATCGGATCACGCTGGTGGTCAATGTTGCCTCCCAGTGCGGACTGACGCCGCAGTACGCCGGCCTCGAGCGGTTGCAGCAGCAGTACGCCGCTCGAGGCTTCAGCGTGCTGGGTGTGCCGTGCAATCAGTTCGCGGCGCAGGAGCCCGGCAGCGACGATGAGATCCGCTCGTTCTGCACGCTGAATTACGGCGTCAGCTTCCCCCTGAGTGGCAAGCTCGAAGTCAATGGACCGCAGCGTCATCCGCTGTATCGGCTGCTGGCGGGTGAGGGCGCCGATTTCCCCGGGGACATCAGCTGGAACTTCGAGAAGTTTCTCGTCGGCAAGGACGGTCGCGTCCTGGCGCGCTTCTCGCCGCGCACCGCGCCGGACGATCCTGCCTTGATCCAGGCGATCGAAAGCGCTCTGGCCTGATCCCGCCTCTCGCGACCGCAGCCGCGGTCGCGCTTCTTTTTCCCGCCTTGCGTGTTGTGCCATCGCTGCCATGGTTGCGGCTGGATAAGCGCCATGGATGATGCTGTGCCGGCGAGACGACCGGTCATATTCTCGGTGCATGAGCAATCCAGCACGCAACGACAAGCGCGACCTGATCCTGTCCAAAGGCGCCCAGGTGATGACCCGCCGCGGCTACCACGGGACCGGGGTGCAGGAAATCGTCCAGGCCGCAGGGATCCCCAAGGGCTCGTTCTATCACTACTTCGCCAGCAAGGAAGATTTCGCCGTGCAGGCGCTGGAGTACATCTATGCGCCGCGGCTGGAGCGCTATCGGCTGGCGTTGAGCAATGCCTCCTTGCCACCCGTGCAACGCATCCTGGATTACTACGCCGATCTCGTAGCGCACTTCGCCCGTCAGGAACGGCCGGAGTATCACTGCTTCATCGGTAGCCTGAGCTTCGAGATGGCGGAACTCTGTCCGCCGATCGCAACCCGGCTCAGCGAGATTCTGACGCGCTCCGTCGAGCTGCTCGCGCACTGCCTGGAGCAGGGGCGCAGCGCTGGTGCGCTTGCACCGGACGGCGACTGTCGGGCCGTTGCCGAGTTCATCAGCAACGCTTGGGAAGGCGCGCTGCTGCGCATGAAAGTGAGCGGCAGCGTCGCCCCGCTACAGGTTTTCCTCCAGCAGCTCGAGTGCCTATTGGCGCCGGCTGCGCCTCGTTTGCCGGGCCATGAGCGCTCGGTTGCCTTGCCCAGATGAATAAAAAGGAGTCGCATCGATGACCGCTAGCGTACAAGCCCTGTTTGAGCCCTTCGAATTGGGCGCCCTTCGTTTGCCGACCCGTGTGGTCATGGCACCGATGACCCGGTCGTTCTCGCCCAACGGCGTACCCACCGCCGATGTGGTGGAGTACTACCGCCGGCGTGCCGCTTCCGGGGTCGGGTTGATCATCACCGAGGGCACCACGGTCAATCACGCGGCATCCAACGGCTACCCGCATGTTCCGCGCTTCTATGGCGAGGATGCGTTGGCCGGCTGGAAGGCTGTCGTCGAGGCGGTGCATGGCGCTGGCGGCAAGATCGTCCCGCAGCTCTGGCATGTGGGCAACGTGCGTCGCAAGGGCACTGAGCCGGAGCCGGACGTGCCAGGTTACGGGCCGATGGAAAAGCAAAAGGACGGGCAGGTCGTCGTTCATGGCATGACCAAGCAGGACATTCAGGATGTGATCGAGGCCTTCGCCCAGGCTGCCCGCGACGCGCAGGCGATCGGCATGGACGGCGTGGAGATTCACGGTGCCCATGGCTATCTGATCGACCAGTTCTTCTGGGAAGGCAGCAACCAGCGCACCGACGAATACGGCGGCAGCCTGGCCAACCGCTCGCGCTTCGCCATCGAGCTGGTGCAGGCCGTACGTGCGGCGGTCGGGCCTGATTTTCCGATCATCTTCCGCTTCTCGCAGTGGAAGCAGCAGGACTACACCGCACGGCTGGTGCAGTCGCCCGAAGCGCTCGGCGAGTTCCTCGCGCCGCTGGCCGACGCCGGGGTGGACATCTTCCACTGTTCGACGCGTCGTTTCTGGGAACCGGAGTTCGAGGGCTCGGAACTCAACCTGGCCGGCTGGACCCGCCAGCTGACCGGCAAGCCGACTATCACCGTGGGCAGCGTCGGCCTGGACGGCGAATTCCTGCAGTTCATGGTCAAGACCGACAAGGTGGCGCAGCCGGCCAACATCGAAGGCCTGCTGGAGCGGCTGAACAAGGCCGAGTTTGATCTGGTGGCGGTGGGGCGTGCGCTGATCTGCGATCCGGAATGGGCGGTAAAGGTGCGCGAGGGGCGGATGCAGGACATTCTGCCGTTCAGCCGCGAGGCGTTGAAGACGCTGGCGTGAGTGAGGGCGGCAGCCAGAGCCATCTGGCTGCCGCTGCCCCCGCCGCGGCGGCGCTCCGGGCCGCCGCGCTGTTTAGCCGCCGAACGAGACGCCAAGCGCCTATGCTGGCCGATCGAGCTGCCGATTCGGCCCGCCTTCCCGGACCCAGAACAACGTGGCTCCTGCGACCGCTGCCGGCATGATCAGCAGGTTCAGCACCGGTACCAGCAACGCCGCATAGGTCACCGCACCAAAGCTCAGGCTCTGCCAGCGACGCTGGCGCAGCCAGACCATCATGTCGGCCCAGCTCAGCTTGTTGTTGTCCGCCGGGTAATCGATGTACTGCACCGCCATCATCCATACGCCGAACAGCAGCCATAACGGTGCGGCTGCGAGGTTCAGCACCGGGATGAACGAGAGCACCAGCAGGGCGAGTGCACGCGGTGCGAAGTAGGCCAGCTTGCGCAATTCACGGCCGATGGTGCGGGGCAGCATGGCAAGCAGCTCGGCCCAACTGAAGGGCGGTGCGGCGTCTTCTCCGCGTACCACCACCTCGACCTTCTCTGAGAGAAAGCCGTTGAAGGGCGCGGCGATGATGTTGGCCAGCATGGTGAAGGTAAAGAACACCATCAGCACCACAAGCGCAACGAATAACGGCCAGAGCAGGTATTCGAGAAAGGCCAGCCAGTTCGGCAGGCTCGGCATGAAGGTGTCGACCCAACCGCTGAACTGGCCCACGGCCAGCCAGATCAGGCCGAAGAACAGCAGCACGTTCACGGTCAGGGGCAGGATCACGAACAGGCGCAGCCCCGGGCTAAGCACCAGGCGCAGACCTTCGCGCAGGTACTGCGGGCCGGAAAGAGCGGATACGGGCATGGCATCTCCTGTGAGGCATTGTCGTGACGGGAAGAGGGATAGCCCACGACTATGGGCGGGATGCGAAAGCTGAATTATCCGCCGCGCTGCGGCATGGGTAAGGTGGTGCCCATCGCTTTTCGGGTCATCCGCTCCTTAAGCCTTCCCCAAGTGCTTGGATGACCCTTTTTCTTCGGTCGAGCCGGGCGGGCCGGCTCTTGTCGCAACGCGGCTTACTTGCGGTGGAGTGGCTGACTGTCGAAGCGCACGCCCGGCAGTCCCGTCTCCATCAGCGCGCGGATGTTGCGATGGTCGCTGCCGTTCGGGTTGGCCAGCACCGCCTGGTAGTGTTCGCCGAACGCGAGCAGAGCTTCTTCCGTGCTGAAACCCTCCAGCAGGGCCAGGCCGAGCGTCTTGCAGGAGCCCTCGTTCTCGCCGGCGGCATTCTCCAGCGTGCCATTGACGAAACGGCTCGGCTGGTAGTCGTAGTTGCTGGCGATGAAGGCGAGGGTGTCACTGAACGCGTGGTTGCGGTTGCGCAGGCTCGCGCGGAAGTCCTTCAGGTCTGTCATTCTTTCTGTGCCTTGTCGAAAGCGGCCTGTTGCTCGGCGGTCGCTTCCTTCTGATAGCGTTTTTTCCATTCACTGTACGGCATGCCGTACACCTCTTCGCGCGCCTGGTCGATGGTCAGTTCGACCTCCAGGTCGTCGGCGGCGGCCTTGTACCATTTCGACAGGCAGTTGCGGCAGAAACCGGCCAGATTCATCAGGTCGATATTCTGCGCATCAGGGCGGGTGCGCAGGTGCTGGACCAGGCGACGGAAGGCGGCGGCTTCCAGTTCAGTGCGTTCTTGGTCGTTCATCTCTCGGGTCTCGGCGTTGGCTGAGGTCGGCCGGATCATAACCTCGCCTCGTTGAGCGAACCAGCCTTGTTCCGCGTCAATCCCGATGGGCTGCCAGGGTGATCGATACCGACTCGGCGAAGCGCAGCGCATGAGGCTTGTCGACCTCCACTTCGGCATAGCGCACCTGCGGATACTGCATCACCAGATCGAGGATTTCCTGGGTCAGCCGTTCGAGCAGGGCGAAACGGTTGTCCTCGACATGCTGGATGATCGCCTTGGTGATGGTGCGGTAGTTCAGCGCCTGTTCGATGTCGTTCTCGCGCACCGCTTCGGCGGCCGGGTAGAGCATGGTCAGGTTGATCAGCACGTCCTGGCGATTGAGGATTTCCTCTTCCTTGATGCCGATGTAGGTGCGCAGCCGCAGGTCCTTGACGCGGATGCGCGCCATCGCGGGTTCCAGTCTGGGCATGTCGTCTCCTTGTCGTGTCAGATCAAATGGCGACCGCCGTTGACGGTCAGTGTGGTGCCGGTGACGTAGGGATTGTCGAGCAGATAGCGCAGGCTCTGGTAGATCACTTCGGCGCCGGGCTCGATACCCAGCGCCGACTTGGCCAATGCCTTGCGGCGATAGTCCTCGTCGTCGTCCGGGTTGAACTGGATCAGCGCCGGCGCAATGCCGTTGACCTTGATCTGCGGGGCCAGGCTGGCGGCGAAGGAAAGCGTCAGGCTGTCCAGGCCGGCCTTGCTCGCGGCGTAGGCGATGTGCTTCTTGCTGCCCTTGCGGGTGACATCGTCGCCGATGTGCACGATATCCGCCGGGCCGCCGTAGCGCAGCAAATCGGCACAGCGCAGGTTGATCAGGTAGGGTGCGAGCATGTGGATCTGAAACAGCTGGCGGAAGGCGTCGGCTTCCTGCCCGGGCGTATCGGCGCGCCATTGCGAGGCGTTGTGCACGATCGCCCGCAGGCTGCCGGTCAGTTGCCGGATGGCAGTGATGAAGGCATGAATGCCGGCTTCATCGCTGAAGTCTGCCTGCACTACCTGCGCTCCGCGGGCGCGTAGCCGCGCTACGCTGTCGCGCTCGCGACGGTAGCTGATGATGACCGGGTAACCGTCATCCAGCAGGCGTTCGGCGCAATGCAGCCCGATCCGCTGGCTGGCTCCGGTGATGAGAATCGGGGCCTGATGCATGAGTATCCACTGCCGGAAGTGGGCGGACGTCCCGCAGGCGCGGGCCGTCGCTAATGGCGTGGGAGCTTACACCAGATCAGCCGGCAGCTCAGGTTGCAAATCGGGGTGCAGCCGCTGGTGCTGGCGATAGAGGAAGGAGCGGATGCGCTCGGCGTCCTTTTCCCGGGCGAACTCGACTTCATAGGCGGCCCGGCCGCCGTTCAGTTCGCGTACCCGGTGGGCGTCGATTTCCAGCGGCGTATCGTCAGGCAAGGCCAGGCGCAGATGGAAATGCTTGGGAGGCTTGCGATGCTTGCCGGCTTCTACCAGCAGGCCGTGGGGGGAGAGTTCATGCACGCTCAGCGGACTCTCGCCGCCGTCGCTCTCCAGTAACGGCAGCGGTTCGTCCAGATGCAACCGCCAGGCACGAGTCGTCGGGCCGCGCTCGTAGATGACCGGTGGCGCCAGTTGCAGATCGAGGCTGTGCAGCTCGTCTTCGCGCAGCTGCAGCGGGAAGGACATGCGGAAGTCCTCGAACTCGGCCTGCAGCGACAGGTTGGCGCGGGCGGCCAGTTGCATCAGCAGCTCGTTGGAACGCGCGCCGCCATCGATCCGGAAACCCGTGGAGCGCTCGTTGCCGCTGCCGCCGTTGCGCTGCATCAGCTGGCGGATGAAGGTCAGCTCGTCTTTGCTGAGTATGGTCTCTTCCGCCATTGCGGATACCCTCGGAAGGCGCCGGCCTTCCCTCGATCTGGCGTCGCGGTCGTGGCCGCTTTCGCCTGCGACCGGTATGGCCGCATTCATTGTGGCAATCGGGCCTTCGATCGCCTGTGCGAAGTTTAGTTCCGTATCGCTGGTGCTTCCTGGTTGTGCGTCGCAGTGTGGAGATTGCGGCATAATGCGCGGCTTTGAATTGCCTCGGAGCGCAGCATGAAAGTCGCCATTCTTTCCGGAAGCGTCTACGGCACGGCCGAAGACGTAGCCCGCCATGCCGAACGCCAGTTGAAGGCCGCCGGCTTCGACGCCTGGCACGATCCCCGCGCCCAGCTGCAGCAGATTCTCGACTTTGCGCCCGACGCGCTGCTGGTCGTGACCTCCACCACCGGTATGGGCGAGCTGCCGGACAGCTTCATTCCCCTGTACACCGCCATTCGTGATCGGTTTCCGGCCTGGAGCGGCCTGCCTGGTGCCGTCATTGCGTTGGGCGACGCCAGCTACGGCGACACCTTCTGTGGCGGTGGTGAATTGATCCGCGAGCTGTACGCCGAACTGGGCGTGCGTGAAGTGGTGGAGATGCTGCGTCTCGATGCCAGTGAGACGGTCACCCCGGAAAGCGATGCCGAGCCCTGGCTGGAGGCATTCGCTGCAGCCCTGCGCGGCTGATCCTGGCTCGCCGGGCCAACGGCCTGGCTGCAAGGGCAACTGCCGCGCTGTCGGCGGCTGGCTAGAATCGATGGCACCTTCACGACAATAACAAGAGGTGCCCTCGATGACTGCGCTGCATACCCTGCCTTCGCTTCAGCCTCAGGTCAGCCCCGCCGAATGGCAGGCGCGGGTGGACCTCGCCGCCTGCTACCGACTGGTGGCGCTGCACGGCTGGGATGACCTCATCTTCACCCATATCTCGGCGAAGATTCCCGAAACCGAGCATTTCCTGATCAATCCGTACGGGTTGATGTTCCATGAAATCACCGCCTCGAGCCTGGTCAAGGTCGACCTGGCCGGCAACAAGGTGATGGACACCCCCTACGAGATCAATCCCGCCGGCTACACCATCCACAGCGCGGTGCATGAGGTTCGCCACGACGTCGCCTGCGTCATGCATACCCATACCGCCGCTGGGGTCGCCGTGTCGGCGCAGCGTCAGGGTTTGCTGCCCATCAGCCAGCAGTCGCTGTTCGTTCTGGCCAGCCTGTCGACGCACGGTTATGAGGGAGTCGCACTGAACCACGAGGAAAAGGCGCGACTGCAAGCCGACCTGGGCGAGACCGGCTTCATGCTGTTGCACAACCACGGCCTGATGACCTGCGGCGGCAGCATCGCCGACACCTTTCTGATGATGTTCATCTTCCAGCGCGCCTGCGAAATCCAGGTCATGGCACAGGCCGGTGGCAGCGAACTGATCGCCATTCCGGAACAGATCCTGGCCGGCGCCAAGGCCATGGCCGCCGGGGTGACCCGAACCCGCTCGGGCATGGGCGGCGCGCTGGCCTGGCCGGCCCTGCTGCGCAAGCTGGATGTGCAAAGCCCCGGTTACGACGCCTGAGGCACAAGCGCCTCAGGCCGTTCTGGCGAATTGCTGAAGCGCTGGATAGAAGTCGCGGAAATCCTGGAGCAGCGGTTCGTACAGCTGCTCCAGCTCGGCCAGTCCGCCGGCCAGGCCATCCGGTCGGCTCAGGCGCCGGCTCATGTTGGCCAGCACCCGTTCCAGTACCTCGAATTCGCGATAACTGCCCAGCCAGTCGTGCGCGGCCATGTGCGGCGCGATCACCGCAAGCTTGCCTGGCAGCTCGGGTTCGGCAGCCAGTACGCCGTAGACGCGCTGGGTAAAGCGCTCGAGGGGCTCGCTCGAATAGTCCGCCCAGTTGGCCGCCAGGCAGTGATCGAAGAACAGGTCGATCAGGATGCCGGCATAGCGGCGTCGTTCGCTGGGGAAGCGGCTTTTGGCCTGCAGGACCAGCGGATGACTGTCGGTGAAGGCGTCGATCTGGCGATGCAGGCGGATGCCGGCTTCGATCTCGGCCGGCCAGCGACCCTGTAGCGGCCCTTTGACGAAGTCGCCGTAGAGGCTGCCGAGCAGGTCCCCCGGCTGCGGGCCGCCGAGGTGAAGGTGTGCGAGATAGTTCATGGGCGAAGCTTAGCGCAGCTACCGTGTCCTGGGGCGCCTCAGGCTGCCTCGCGCAGCTGCCCGCGCGACTCGGGCCGCAGCGCGTCGGCGATCGCGTGCTGCGCGGCGGTGGCGATGGCCTTGCGGTCGAGCGTGCGCGTATCGATCGGCGGCAGCAGGCGGATTTCCACGTCGCAGCTATCGCTCGTCAGCAGGCGATGTAGATGGTCGGGCAACTCATCGTCGCCGATGAAGGGTGCGACGGTGTCCCGTTCGCCGTTGCGTCGATAACGGATGGCGACCGGCTGCACCGCGCGCCCTGCATCGATGGCGCAGGCGAAGAGCCGAGAATGGAAGGTGCGCACCTCCTCTCCATCGGTCGAGGTGCCTTCGGGGAAGATCAGCAGATGGCGCCCCTGGAGCAGGTGCGTGGTCAGTTGCCGATTGACCAACGCCGCGTCGCCGCTTCCACGTCGAATGAACAGCGTGCCGGCCGCCTGGGCGAGCCAACCCAGCGCGGGCCAGGCGCGGACCTCGGCTTTGGCCAGGAAGGACAGCGGCGCGAGCATCCCCAGCAGTGGGATATCGCACCAGGAGACATGATTGGCCACCCACAGCATCGGCTGAGCCGGCAGCTCGCCCGTGACGCGCACGCGAAAGGGCAGAGTGGCCGCCAGTCGGGCCAGAAACCACCGGGTCAGCCGCTGCTTGCGCAGGGCCGAGACGGGCATCGCGCCGCGTTCGGCGAGCCCCAGCGTGGCCGCCACGATCAGGCCGCTCAGAACCACCCCGGCAACCCGCAGCAGACGCCAGTACAGGCGCATGCGCGGCATCTACACCGCTGCCTTGAAATGGCGTGCGTAGCGCGGACAGAGCTCTTCGCGCTTGAGCAGGATGAACACGTCGGCCACCTGGAATTCAGGATCCCAGCAGGGCTCGCCGCAGATCTTCGCGCCCAGGCGCATGTAGGCCTTGAGCAGCGGCGGCAGCTGGGCGGTGACGTTCTCCGGCAGCTCCTGTGCGGGTAGCGGCGTACGCGGCTCGGCGTGCAGCAGCTCGGTGCTGAGGTGGCTGTCGCGCAGCCGCTGCATGATGGCGTGGGCCTGGATGCCGCCGTCGCGCATGGGGATGCTGGCGCAGCCCATCAGGTAGCGGTAACCGCCCCGATTGAGTTCCTCGGCCAGTTCGCTCCAGAGCACGGCGATGGTTGCGCCGTTGCGATAGGCCGGCGCCACGCAGGTGCGGCCGATTTCCAGTACTGGCTCGTCCAGCTGCGCCAGGCCATGCAGGGCGAACTCGCCTTCGCTGTAGAAGCGGCCCAGCTGGCGAGCGGTAAGGTGATCCAGCAGGCGGGTGGTGGCGACCAGTTCGCCGCTGGCCAGGTCACGCACTCCGATATGCCGGCAGTGGCTATCGAAATCGTCCATGTCCAGGCCCAGTTCGGCGCCCTGCAGCCGAGCCTCGAACTCGCTGCTGAATACGCGATAGCGCAGGGCCTGGGCTTCGCGCAGGGCATCTTCACCTTGCAGGCGTTCGGCTTGAAGTTGACGTGTACTGCGGTCGACGATGGCATTCATGCTCTGTCTCCTTGTCCGCCGTAGCAGTGGCGGGTTGGCGATGCATCGCGAGCGTCTGGTTGTTATCGTTGGGCTCGCCTGGTCTGGCTGGATCAGGCTAGGGGCCGGGCATGTCGCCGCTGTGACGAACGGATGATGGTTGGATGACGGCGTGAAACCTTGGAGATGAGCATGTCGTGGGCAGGATTGATCGGGCCGCTGCAGCCCATCGCGGCTAGCGCCGGGCTAAGCGGCTGGTATGAGGATCTGTGCGCAGCGGCTGGCCGCTCGGGCACGCTGGGCCTGGCGGTGCACGGTGGGCGCCTGGCGGCGACGCCCGGCTTGGCCTTTCTTGCCGGCTATCAGGCAGCGCTGCGGGCGCTGTGGCCCGAGGCGCCGGCAGGGCTGGGGGCGCTTTGCACCACTGAACGACGCAGGCTGCGCCTCGCCGACATGACCACGCGCTGGGACGGCGTGCAGCTCAATGGCAGCAAGGACTTCGTGACCACCGGCGATGCGGTGCAGTGGCTGCTGGTCTCGGCCCGGGAGGAGGGTGCCGACGAGCCGCCGCGCCTCGGCCTGTTCGCCGTCGAGCCGACCGCTGCTGGCGTAGCGCTGACCCCGGGCCCGAGTCTGCCGATCGTTCCCGACATCCCTCATGCCCGCCTCCAGCTGGCTGGCGCGCCGGCGAAGCGCCTGGCCGGCGATGGCTGGAGCGACTACGTCAAACCTTTCCGTACCCATGAGGATCTGCACGTGTTGGCCGCGCTGACCGCCTGGCTCTATGGTGTGGCGCTGCGCGAGCAGTGGCCGCGCGACCTGCAGCTTCGCCTGCTGGCAATCCTGGGCGGCGCGGCGGAAGTGGCCCGACTGCCAGCTGACGAGCCCGCCACGCACCTCCTGTTGGCCGCCCAGCTTGAGCAGTTCGCTGCGCTGCAAGGGGGACTCGACTCGGTCATGGCTCGCGGCGATGTGGCGGCGCTCTGGCAGCGCGATCGAGGCGTGCTGGCGCTGGCGCGAGATGCACAGGCGCGCCGCCTGGAGCAGGCCTGCCGCGCGCTCGGGCTGGGCTAAAAGCCTGCTGGCGGGAACTCTGCCTGCCCGTGGCGAGCCTATAGAGATCACCCGTTTGCGCCGGCGCCTGCCACGCCAGCCATTGCCTTGCCGAGGTGCGCGGGTAAGCTACCGCGCTGCGTCCGTCTTGCGCGGATCGATGCAGCCTTCTGCGTTTGCTTCGGGATGTCGACCGGAAAAAGGGATTTCATGTCGTATCGTTGTTGCTCTGCCATGTCGCTTCGCCGGGCTGCCGGCGCGTTCAACCCGGGTGATGCCTGGTGATGCTGGCCGGTGCCGTATTTCCCTGGCGCAGCGACAACCGCTTCCGTCTGCTGATCGACGGGCCGCAGTTCTTTCCCGCCATGATTGAAGCAATCGAGCGCGCCGAGCGGCGCATCGATCTCGAGCTGTATCTGGTGGAGGACGGCCATTGCCTGGAACGCATGCTCGAGCCGCTGGTGCGTGCGGCGGAGCGGGGCGTGCGCGTGCGCTGCCTGTTCGACGGTTTCGGGTGCCTGAAGATGAGCCAGGCCAATCGCGACCGCATGACTGCCGCCGGGATCGAGCTGCGGCTGTACAACCCGCTGTCGCTGCGCCTCAAGCTGCGCAACCTCCATCGCGACCATCGCAAGCTGCTGCTGGTGGACGGCGGCGTCGGCTTCGTCGGTGGCACCGGTATCACCGACGAATTCTGGAACCCGCGCAAACCTGCCGTGCACTGGCACGAGGTGATGGTCGAGATGTTCGGCCCACTGCTGCAGGACTGGCAGGAGCTGTTCGACAGCCAGTGGGTGCACTGCCTGAGGCGGCGGATCTGGCAACTGCCCCTGCCGAGCCGTGCACCGCGCATTCCTCAGGTGCCCGAGGGGCCGGGCCTGGGTCGCGTCGCCTATGCCGCAGCGCGTCAGCATCGCGACATTCTGCTCAGCCTGTTGCGCAACCTGCGCCGGGCACAGACGCGTATCTGGCTGGCGACACCCTATTTCCTGCCCACCGGCAAGGTGCGTCGCGCGCTGATCCGGGCGGCACGCCGTGGTGTCGATGTGCGCCTTCTGCTCACCAGTCGCAACACCGATCACCCGCCGGTGCGCTATGCCGGTCAGCGCTTCTACCCACGCCTGCTGCGTGCCGGCGTGCGGATTCATGAATATCAGCCACACTTCTCGCACCTGAAAATGGTGCTGGTCGATGACTGGGTCAGCGTCGGCTCATGCAACTTCGACTATTGGAACCTGCGCTGGAACCTGGAGGCCAACCTCGAAGCGATCGACGCTTCGCTCAGCGCCCAGGTCCAGCGGAGTTTCGAGCGCGACTTTCAGGACAGCAGCGAGATCGACCTGGCCAGCTGGTACGCCAGGCCGCTGCATCTGCGGCTCTATCAGCGCCTGTGGGGCGCGATGGACCGTCTGCTGGTGAACATTTTCAACCGCAACGGCTGACGGTCGTTGTGTACCGGAGCAAAGGCTCCAGACCCGCGCGAAAGAGGACGATGCAATGGCAGCAAAGAACATTTTGATGCTGGTGGGTGACTACGCCGAGGATTACGAAACCATGGTGCCGTTCCAGGCCCTGCAGATGGTTGGCCATCGCGTGCATGCGGTGTGCCCTGACAAGAAGGCCGGCGACACCGTGCGCACCGCGATCCATGATTTCGAGGGCGACCAGACCTATAGCGAGAAGCCGGGCCACAACTTTGCGCTGAACTTCGATTTCACCGCGGTGCGTGCCGAGGACTATGACGCGCTGGTGATTCCTGGCGGCCGCGCGCCGGAGTATCTGCGCCTGAACGAGCAGGTGCTGGCGCTGGTACGGGCCTTCGACGAAGCCGGCAAGCCGATCGCTGCCGTCTGTCACGGCGCACAGCTGCTGGCCGCCGCTGGCGTGCTGAAGGGCCGCGCCTGCAGCGCCTATCCAGCCTGCGCACCGGAGGTGAAGCTGGCCGGCGGCGACTATGTCGACATCCCGGTGGACCAGGCGCACACCGAAGGCAATCTGGTCAGCGCCCCGGCTTGGCCGGCGCATCCCGCCTGGCTGGTGGGCTTTCTCAAGCTGCTCGGCACCGAGATAAAGCTGTAGGATGCCCTGCGTGCCGTCTCGCATTTGCCGGGCGGCACGCATGACGACCCCGCGGCTCGTGCCGCTTCAGCAAGAGCGCCATCCGTGTCTGCCACTCCCAACGATCCCCTTCATGGCATCACCCTTGAAGCCATGCTCACCGAGCTGCATGCCCACTATGGCTGGGACGGCTTGGCCCAGCGCGTCGATATCCGTTGCTTCAAGAGCGAACCGAGCATCAAGTCGAGCCTGAAATTCCTGCGCAAGACGCCTTGGGCGCGGCAGAAAGTCGAAGCGCTGTTCGTCCAGTTGCGCCGCCGCGGCTGATCAGGCGGTGTGAAAGCGAAAAGCCCGGCACTAGGCCGGGCTTTTCGTTTCCGCGCTGATGCTTACTGCACCTCGACCGCCAGGCTGTCGGCGATCTTCTTCTGCCAGATCGCCGGACCGGTGATGTGCACGGACTCGCCGTTGGTGTCGACCGCGACGGTGACCGGCATGTCCTTCACTTCGAACTCGTAGATCGCTTCCATACCCAGTTCGGCGAACGCCAGCACCTTGGACTTCTTGATCGCCTGGGCCACCAGATAGGCGGCCCCGCCGACGGCCATCAGGTACACGGCCTTGTTGTCCTTGATCGCCTCAATGGCGATCGGGCCACGCTCGGACTTGCCGATCATGCCCAACAGGCCTGTGCTTTCCAGGATCTGCCGGGTGAACTTGTCCATCCGGGTCGCCGTGGTCGGGCCAGCCGGGCCGACCACTTCGTCACCGACCGGATCGACCGGGCCGACGTAGTAGATGAAGCGACCCTTGAGGTCCACCGGCAGCTCTTCGCCCTTGTTCAGCATGTCGACCATGCGCTTGTGCGCGGCGTCGCGGCCGGTGAGCATCTTGCCGTTGAGCAGGATGGTCTCGCCCGGCTTCCAGCTCTGCACTTCCTCCGGCGTGATGCTGTCCAGATCGACGCGGCGGGCGCTCGGGCCGGCTTCCCAGACGATTTCCGGGTAGGCGTCCAGTGGCGGCGCTTCCAGGCTGGCCGGGCCGGAGCCATCGAGCACGAAGTGGGCGTGACGGGTGGCGGCGCAGTTCGGGATCATGCACACCGGCAGCGAGGCGGCGTGGGTCGGGTAATCCATGATCTTCACGTCGAGTACGGTGGTCAGGCCACCCAGGCCCTGGGCGCCGATGCCCAGCTGGTTGACCTTCTCGAACAGCTCCAGGCGCAGCTCCTCGATGCGGTTCTGCGGGCCGCGGGCCTTGAGCTCGTGGATGTCGATCGGCTCCATCAGCACTTCCTTGGCCATCACCGCGGCCTTTTCCGCGGTGCCGCCGATGCCGATGCCGAGCATGCCCGGCGGGCACCAGCCGGCGCCCATGGTCGGAACGGTCTTGAGCACCCAGTCGACGATGGAGTCGGACGGGTTGAGCATGGCCATCTTCGACTTGTTTTCCGAACCACCGCCTTTGGCGGCCACATCCACCTCGACTTTGTCACCGGGGACGATGGAGTAATGGATGACAGCCGGGGTATTGTCCTTGGTGTTCTTGCGGGAACCTGCCGGGTCGGCCAGGATCGAAGCACGCAGCACGTTTTCGGGCAGGTTGTAGGCGCGGCGCACGCCCTCGTTGATCATGTCGTCCAGGCTCATGGTGGCGCCATCCCAGCGCACGTCCATGCCGACGCGGACGAAGACGGTGACGATGCCGGTGTCCTGGCAGATCGGGCGGTGACCAGTGGCGCACATGCGCGAGTTGATCAGAATCTGCGCCATGGAGTCGCGGGCGGCCGGGGATTCTTCACGCAGGTAGGCTTCGTGCATCGCCTGGATGAAATCCACGGGATGGTAGTAAGAAATGAACTGCAAAGCGTCGGCGACGCTTTGAATCAGGTCGTCTTGCTTGATCACGGTCATGCAGCGCGTCCTCATGGCGGGGCGGTAAGAGGCGCGTCGGGAGTGGCAGTCGACGCGCCGCGAAAAAATGCGCGGCAGTATAACGCGTCAGACTGCGCGGTACACGGACGGACCAGGAGCGATGGGAATGCCGGCTAGGTTTTTGTTTTCGGTAGGCGTAGAGTGCGGCAAATTGCCACAGTGGGATGGATCCCTATGAGTGCGATGCGTTACGAGACCGATGAGCGATCGCTGCAGCAGTTGGTCACTCGGCGATTCGCAATGGCGTCCGTCACCTATGGCTTGGCCCTGCTGCTGACATGGGTGGCCGTGGCGAGTGGTTTCTACGAGGCGCCGATCGCCAGCGCGGTGGTGCATTCGGCGCTGATCGTGGTGAGTCAGCTGATGTTGTTCTGGCTGTTCCACCGAGGCATCAATCTGCGCTTCAAGGATCCCAGCCTGACCGAGCCACAGGTGCTGGTGGGACTGATCTGGCTGACTTATTTCCTCTTCAACCTGGGGAGCGCACGGGGCTCACTGCTCGTGCTCTATCTGCTGGTGTTGATGTTCGCGGTCTTTCTGCCGCCCAAGATCTTCATCCGCTACGCCTCCCTGGCATTTCTCAGCTTCGTCGGCCTGGCCGCGCTGGACTACTACCTCGAGCGCCCGATGGACACCACGGCGCTCGCGCTACAGGCCAGCGTGCTGCTGGTGACGCTGATCTGGATGTGCCTGTTCGCCGGTCACGTATATCGCCTGCGCCAGCGCATGCGCCAACGTCGCTATGCGCTGCAGGCGCACCAGGACACCCTGCGCGGCATGATGCGGCAGCTGGAGGACCTGGCCTCCACCGATGAGCTGACTGGTCTGTACAACCGTCGACGTTTCCTGCGCATCGCCGAGGGCGACCTGAGTCGTCTGCGCAAGGGGCATCAATCGGGCCTTGCGCTGATCGACCTCGATCACTTCAAGCGGATCAACGATATCCACGGCCATGCCACTGGCGACCGCGTGCTGCAGACCTTCGCCAAGGTGGCCCGCTCCTGCCTGCGTGACGACGATGTCTTGGCCCGCTACGGCGGCGAGGAGTTCGTCCTGCTGCTGCCGGAAACCGATGCCGAGCAGTTCCGTGCCTGCTGTGAGCGTTTGCGCGAAGCCTTCGCCAGTGCCGAGCCGGAGGATGCCGAGATCGCGGCCGGCCATCTCAGCCTGTCCATCGGCCTGACCCTGTTGAACGCCGGGGATGAGCTGGATGCCGCCCTGCAGCGGGCGGACGAGGCGCTCTATCGAGCCAAGCGGGCCGGGCGCAATCGCTGCGAGGCGGCATGGGATACCTGCGATGCCTGAACTCCGCTGCGCCGGACGTCGTTGGACCGTACCAACCGACAGCAATCTGCTCGACGCGCTGACGCTGGCTGGCGTGACGGTGCCCTCCAGCTGTCGCGCCGGAAGCTGCCATGCCTGCCTGGTGCGATGCGTGGCAGGGGAGCCGCGTGACCTGCAGCCGGAGTTGCTGCGACCCGAGCAGCGCGAGGCCGGCTGGCGGCTCGCCTGCCAGTGCCGGGTCGACGGCGATCTGAGCGTGGAGGTGTTCGATCCTCGTCGCGACGGGCTGGCCACGCGGGTGCAAAGCCTGGAGCGGTTGGGTGCCGATGTGCTGCGGCTGCGTCTGTTGCCGGAGCGGCCGCTGCGCTATCGGGCTGGTCAGCATCTCTTGCTCTGGACGGCGGCAGGGGTGGCCCGGCCATATTCTCTGGCCAGCCTTCCCAACGAGGATCCCTGGCTGGAGTTTCATATCGACAGCAGTCGACCCGGCGCCTTCTGCGACTTCGCGCGTGAATTGCGTCCCGGCGACCTGCTGCGGCTGGGCGAACTGCATGGAGGCGCGTTGCATTACGAGCCGGAATGGTGCGAGCGACCCTTGCTGTTGCTGGCGGCCGGAACCGGACTGGCACCCCTCTGGAGTCTGTTGCGGGAGAGCTTGCGCCAGGGCCATCGCGGGCCGATCCGGTTGTTGCATGTCTGCCGTCAGGGGCATTACCTGAAGGAGCCTCTGCAGGCCTTGGCGCGGGCGCATGACAACCTGCAACTGGAATGGATCAGCCATGAAGAGCGGGACCGCATGCTGAGTACGCTGCGGCCCACATCGCGCCGTGATGTCGCGCTGGTCTGCGGCGGTCCATCGTTCGTCGACGTCTGTGCCCGGCGTCTGTATCTCGCTGGTCTGCCGCGCGGGCAGATATTCGGCGATGCCTTTATCAGCGCCAACCAAGCCGGCGTCTCCTGAAAGCACAAAGGCCGGCAAGATGCCGGCCTTTGTGCTGATGCGCTGGCGCGATTACTGATCGCCGACGCGCAGAATCTTCATGGTGTTGGTGCCGCCGGTGCTGTCGTGGTAGCTGTCACCCTTGGTCAGGATCACCCAGTCGCCCGGTTGCACGATGTTGCGCTTGAGCAACTCTTCCACCGCGATCTGGCTGACCTTGTCCGCCGGCAGAGCTGCCGGATCGAACGGAATGGTCTGCACGCCGCGGAACAGCGCAACCCGTGCCTGGGTTTCGCGGTGGGGCGAGAAGGCGAAGATCGGCACCGAGGAGCGGATGCGCGACATGATCAGCGGTGTGTAGCCACTTTCGGTCAGGGCAATGATCGCCTTGACGCCGGGGAAGTGGTTGGCGGTGTACATCGCCGCCAGGGCCGCGCTTTCGTCACAGCGCTCGAACTGCTGGCCGAGGCGGTGACCGGACTTGGTGCTGGTCGGGTGCTTTTCCGCACCGCAGCAGACGCGCGCCATGGCCTTGATCGCTTCGATCGGGTATTCGCCAGCGGCGCTTTCCGCCGACAGCATCACCGCGTCGGTGTAGTCGAGTACCGCGTTGGCTACATCGGATACCTCGGCGCGGGTCGGCATCGGGCTGTGAATCATCGACTCCATCATCTGGGTCGCGGTGATCACCACCTTGTTGTGACGGCGTGCGTGCAGAATGATCTTTTTCTGGATACCCACCAGCTCGGCATCGCCGATTTCCACGCCGAGGTCGCCGCGCGCCACCATTACACCGTCGCTGGCGCGAATCAGGCCATCGAGCGCCTCGTCATCGGCGACCGCTTCGGCCCGTTCGATCTTGGCGATCAGCCAGGCGCTGGAACCGGCTTCGTCGCGCAGGCGGCGCGCCAGGTCCATGTCGGCGGCATCGCGCGGGAAGGAAACCGCCAGGTAGTCCAGCTTGAGGTCGGCGGCCAGTTTGATGTCGGCCTTGTCCTTGGCGGTCAGCGCCGGCGCGGTCAGACCGCCGCCGCGACGGTTGATCCCCTTGTTGTCCGACAGCGGGCCGCCAATCAACACGGTGCAGTGCAGTTCGTCAGCCGTGGCGTTGTCCACGCGCATTACCACGCGCCCATCGTCCAGCAGCAGCTCGTCGCCAACACCGCAATCCTTGACCAGGTCCGGGTAGTCGATGCCGACCACTTCCTGGGTGCCGGCGTCGCGCGGGTGGGTGACGGAGAAGCGGAACTGGTCGCCTTCCTTCAGCTCGATGCGCTTGTCGGTGAACTTGGCGATGCGGATTTTCGGGCCCTGCAGGTCGCCCAGCAGTGCGACGAAGCGGCCATGGCGAGCGGCGATCTCACGGACCAGCTCGGCCCGGGCACGGTGCTCGTCGGGGCTGCCGTGGGAGAAGTTCAGGCGGGCGACATCCAGCCCGGCGATGATCATCTTCTCCAGCACATCCGGCGAACTGCTGGCCGGGCCCAGGGTGGCGACGATCTTGGTGCGACGCTGAATCATTCAAATGGCTCCTTCTTCTGGCTGGCAGCGAGGCTACTATGCTCGACCGTTGTAGTCATCGCCCGGCGGCCACTACTCTTTCGGCGCATCTGACGGGCTGTCTGCAGGTTTTTCCGTCGCGGTCGATACAGGAGCATTACGGAGGAACCCATGCGTACCCTGATCATCGTTTTTCTGACCCTGTTCACCGTGGGCTGTAGTGCCCGTCATGCGTCCGATCGCCATCTGGACGAGGCATACCGGCATTACGAGGCTGATAACTGCGAGCGGGTGATGCAGTCGCTGTCGCAGGCGGAGCGTCGCAGCAAACCGCGTAGCCAGGCGCAGCCGGAGATTTCGCTGCTGCGCGGCCAGTGCCTGGAGCGTCAGGGGCTGTTCGTCGACGCGGCGGAAACCTACCGCTTCATCATCGAGCGATTCCCTGCCAGCGAATACGCCTACCGCGCCCGCGCCCGACTGGAGACTCTGCGTCAGCTGGGGCACTATCACAGCGAGGCGCAGCCGGTGGCACAGCCGGCCAGGCGTTGAACACCACACCGTTCATGTGAGGGAACATGCGAGCGTTGCTTCTGACCCTGATACTGATGCCGGCGCTGGCATCCGCGCAGATCTACCGGTGGACCGATGCCGACGGGCGCGTTCATTTCGGCCAGCGTCCGCCCGCCGGCGCCGAGCAGATCGAGGTGCGTCCGCAGGTCGTCGAGCGCGACGACCAGACCCGCGAGCGCGAGGCGCGCAGCGAGCGTTTCTTCGATGCGCGCCGCCAGGAGCAGCAGGCGGCGCGCGAGCAGGCCAGCCAGACACGGGCTGCTCGAGAGCAGGAATGCCAGGGCCTGCGCAGCCAGTTGTCTCAATTGCAGCTCGGCGGACGCTTCTTCCGTAACGATGCAGCCGGAGAGCGCGTCTACTACAGTGACAGTGAACTAGAGGCGGCTCGACAGCGCCTGGCGGCGCGCATCAGCCAGGTCTGCAACTGAGCCGAAGGGACTCGATCGCAGGGCTGGTAGAAGGCTTGGACGACATGAACATGGCGAACCAGCGTCGTATTCAGCGGCATCAGCTGCCGTACTACCTCAACGTATTCAACCGTTTCACGGAAAAGCCGCTGGGCTTCATCGGCAATCTGTCCGAGGGCGGACTCATGCTGATCAGCCCCTATCCGATGATGCTCGGGGTGCGCTTCGAGATGCGCCTGAAAATCCCCGGCCAGACCGGCCAGCTGCGGCATGTGGATTTCAGCGCCTTCAGCCTTTGGTCAAGCGAAGACGTGACGCCGGGCAGCTACGACACCGGCTTCTCGCTGATCGATCCGCCAGGCGAGATCCGCGAGATGATCGCCGCGTTGCATCACTATTTCAGCTTCCAGCCGATGCTGCATGTGCCGCTGGCGCATCAGACCTGCCCGCCATCGGACCGCTTTACCGACAAGGACTGCTGTCACGGCGTCTAGACCTGTGATGGAGTGCCTTGGCCCGCCTTACAGCGACCCGGTTTTCTTCCAGGCCAGATACCGGCCGACCAGCGCCGGCCCGAGGTCGCTGGGCTGGACGTCGAGCACCGGCAGGCCGCTGGCGCTCAGACGACGGTGCAGTTGCTGGCGGGCGTTGAGGTAGTCCTGTGCGCCGCAGTAGTCGAGCGCGTCATCCAGACTCTGCACCGGCCGCTGGCGCAGCTGATCCAGCACTTCCTCACGCAGACTCACCAGCAGGACGCGATGCCGACGGGCCAGGCGCTGCAGGGCCGAGTGCGGCTCGACGTCATCCTCGTCACGCAGATTGCTCAGCACGATGACCAGCGCTCGGCGTGACTGGCGTGCCAGCAGTTGCTCGACGGCCGCGCTGTAGTCGGCCGGCTGCTGGGTCGGTTGCAGGTCATAGAGGCTGTTGAGCAGCAGGCGCAGTTGTTGCTGGCCCTTCGCTGGCGGCACATGGCGCTGCGCGTGGCTGGCGAAGGTGCAGGCACCGACCGCATCGCCTTGCCGCAACGCGGCATAGGCGAGCAGCAGGCTGGCGTTGAGCGCATGGTCGAAATGCGACAGGTCGCCATCCTGGCTGCGCATCCGGCGGCCGCAGTCGAGCATCAGCACGATCTGCTGGTCGCGCTCGTCCTGGTACTCGCGGGCGATCGGTGTACGGGCGCGTGCGGTGGCCTTCCAGTCGATCTGGCGCAGGGTGTCGCCTTCGCGAAACTCGCGTAGCTGGTGAAACTCCAGGCCGAGCCCGCGGCGCGGCTGCTGGCGCACGCCAAGGCGGTTCAGCCACAGGTCGATGGCCTTGAGTCCGGCGCCATGCAGTTGAGCGAAGTCGGGGTAGACGCGCGTCTCGCTGTGCAACGTCAGCGGTCGCCGACTGCGCCACAGGCCCAGCGGACTGAGCAGGCGGACATCACAACGCTGGAACATTACCTGTCCGCGCAGGTTCGGCTGCACGCGGTAGGCGAGACGGCAATGCTCGCCGGATTGCAGACGCACCCGCTGCGGCAGCTGCTCGACGGTCATGCCGGGCGGGACGTGATCGAACAGCTCCAGCTCGAGCGGGGCGGACTGTCGATTGCTCACCGTAAGCTGCACCGGGCTCCAGTGGCCCAGCGGCAGGCTGCCCGACAGGCTGCGCTCCACCTTGGGTGTCGGCAGGCGCCGCAACCTGTAGACATCAAACAGTGCCGTGGCCAGCAATGCCAGCAGCAGCCCCCACCAGACCGGCTGCAGGCTGGTTGCGAGTTCCAGCTGCAGCGCGGCCATTACGCCGATGACCAGGGCCAGCAGCGCCAGGGCGGCCAGCGCAACGAGTAGGCGACGGGATGGACTCATGCGCGCGGCGCCGGGACCTGATCGAGTAGCTGGTGCAGGACCTGATCCACCGAAAGCCCCTCGATATCCAGTTCCGCCGAAAGCCGTACGCGATGGCGAAGCACGGCCCGCGCGCAATCCTTGATGTCATCCGGGGTGACGAACTCGCCGCCGCGCAGCAGCGCTCTGGCACGTCCGCCGCGTACCAGGGCGATCGAGGCACGGGGGCCAGCACCCAGCGCCAGGCCTGGCCAGCTGCGCGTGCTGCGCACCAGGCGCACGGCATAGTCCAGCACCTGCTCATCCAGTGGCAGCTCGCTGGCGATCTTCTGCAGCGCCTGCACGTCGCGCGCCTGCACCAGCTGGCGCAGTGCGCTGACATCGAGCATGTCGGCGCGTGCCGAACGGCTGACCTGACGGACCAGCTCCAGCTCTTCATCCGCTTGCGGGTAATCCATGCGCAACATGAGCATGAAGCGGTCCAGTTCGGCTTCTGGCAGCGGGTAGGTACCTTCCTGCTCGATGGGGTTCTGCGTCGCCATGACCATGAACGGTTGCGGCACTGCCAATGCCCGGCCTTCGAGGGTCACCTGCCGCTCCTGCATCACTTCGAGCAACGCCGCCTGAGTCTTGGCCGGTGCGCGGTTGATCTCGTCGGCCAGCAGCAGATTGGTGAATACCGGCCCCTTGCGCAGCTTGAACTGCTCGCTCTGCATGTCGTAGACCGCATGGCCGGTGACGTCGCTGGGCATCAGGTCCGGCGTGAACTGGATGCGCGAGAACTCGCCACCGAAGCAGCGCGCCAAGGCACGCACCAGAAGCGTCTTGCCCAGTCCGGGAACACCTTCGATCAGCACGTGGCCACCGGCGATCAGCGCGGTCAGAACGCCGTCGATGACCTCGTCCTGGCCGATCACCGCCTTGTGCAGTTCATCGCGCAGCGCCTGGGCCAGCTGGGCGGCACGTGCGCGCTGGCTGATGGGGCTGGTGGTCGGGGCGGGGCTGCTCGAATCGGGGATCTGTTCGCTCATAACGCATTCCTGAGGCTTTGCAGGTCGGCGACCTGGCGGGTGAATTCGATGGCCGACAGGCGCTGCGCCGGCACTGGGCGCATGGCCTGCTCGACACGGCCTGGTGGCAGGTTGGTGAGGCGGGCGAGCAGGGGCAGTTGCGCACCGGCCGAGAGCTGTTCGAAGCCGGGGTGATGGCGGCTGGCGCGGCAGCGGATGTCCTGCTGCAGCTGCTGCAGCAGCCGAGCCTGATTGCCGTGACGCATGAGGAACTCCGCCGAGCCGTGCAGGTGCTCTTGCAGCTGCCGGCGCGCCGGGCTGGCGGCAGGCAATATCGGCCCGAAACGCTGACCGGCGTGCCAGAGCCCGAGCACCAGAAGCAGTCCCAGGGCGACCAGCAGTTGCGGAAAATACCGGCGCAGCTGCGTGAACAGCCCGTCGTGCTCGCTGCGGTGCACAAGCGTCACTGCGCTGTCCTGGGTCAGATACCACAGCAGCCAGGCGTGGTCGTAATCGTCGATCTTGCGGTTCTGCCAGATCCAGCTATCGGTCAGGGCGGTGATCAGCCCGTCGCCGTGCTGCAGCTGCAGCATATGCGTGGCACCGGCGCTGTTGGCCCAGGCGTGGGCCCGATTGTCGGCGTCGTATAGATGGAAGTCGGTGTCGAAGGCGATGAACGCTGGTGCGCGCTCGTTCTCCAGGTAGAGCTTGGTCAGCTGCGGATGCTCTTCGGCGGTTGAGGACTGCGGCGTCTGGCTGCTTTCGTCCAGTTCCTCCGTTGCGTACTGCTGCAGATTGAGCCGGTCGAGCAGCAGGTCGCCACTTTTGCCGGCTTTCTCGTCCCACAGCCGCTCCGCCACCACCACCAGATGGCCGCCGGCGGCCGCCCAATCGAGCAGGCGTTCGGTCTGCCGTGGCGTCAGGTTGCGCCGGTCACCCAGCAGGAGCAGGGTCTGGCCCTCGCTTGACAGCGTCTCGACGCCGCCGATGCCTTCGTGATGTTCCACCGTGAGGCCGAGGCCGCGCAGGAACAGCTCCGCGGCGAGATAAGGGTTACTGCGTGCTTCCGGGGCCGGCCCATGTTCGACCACATCCTCGTAGGGTTGCAGCTGGCTGGCCAGCCAGATGATCAACAGGCCGAGCAGCAGCACCGCCACGGCGGCCAGCGCACGCGTATGCAGGCGACTCATGACTGCACCTGCTGGCCGAACAGTCCGCGCCAATCGGCACACAGCGCATCGCGGGCCTCCGTTTCGGCGGGTCGGTGCCCGTACGCCTGCGCCTGCCAATGTCGGGTGAGGCGCTCGGCGAAGCCGGCCAGGGACTCGTGCTGCAGCTGACGCACCTGCTGCAGTACTTCACCTTCGGTGTGTGCTGCGTTCAAGGGTAGCTGGAAGTCGTGCAGCAGGCGGCTGAGCAGGCCGCGATAGAGCAGTGCCAGTGCCGCACGTGGGTCAGTCTGCCAGAGCCGTTCGGCTTCGCCGGCAATGTCGGCAGGCAGCTTCTCGGGCGCGACATCGAGGCCGAACAGCTGCGTGGGCGCTACGGCGGTACGTCGCTTGGGTATGCGCAGGCGCCCGGCGAAAACCTGCAGCCACTCGCGGTAGCGCCATAACACCATCGCCACCACCGAGGCCAGCAGCGTCCATAGCAGCACTTCCAGGACCTGCGCCAGGCGCTCCAGCCCTTGCCACAGCGAACCGCCCTGCAGCAGGCGTTCGAGCAGGCGTGCCAGGGTGCTTGGTCGCTCGGACGCTTGGCCATCGCCCAAGCGCCAGCGCGTGACGGTTTCGCGATGCTGGAACGGCGGCTGGTCTAGCAGCGCATCGATTCGTTTGCGCGCTGCGTCACTGGTCAGTGGCTGGTTGAGCAGTCGTTCGCTCTCCGGTCCCGGCTGGGTGGTGTCGGCTTGCGCAGCGGGTGCCGCCCAGGCGCTATTGTCCGCCGGCCAGAACAACAGGCCGACGGCGAGCAGAACCGCTGGCACGGTACTGAGCAGGCGCTGACGCAGGCGGCGGAAGGCGAGTTCGATGTCCCAGGCTTCAAGGTGGGTGCGTCGGTTGAGATAGAGGCTGAAGCCGCAGGCGACGTAGATCGGTTCCCAGACGATCAGCACCAGCGCGTAGAGCAGGTTCGACAGATGCTCGAGCCAGAGCCACTCGCCGCTCAGCCCGAGCAGGTCCTCCCAGTTCCAGCGCTGAACCAGCTGTGCCGGTAGGAAGAAATACAGCAGGCCCAGCAGGCCGAGCCAGAGCGCGCCTTCCAGATGTACGCCAACCACGGTCAGCCAGCTGGCCGCGCGTCCGTTGCGCAGGCTCAGTGTCACCAGGCGCTGCTTGCGGGCCCGGCCATCGAGGCCTTCGAGCTGCTGCACAGGCAGGTCGAAGCTGCGCGTCGTGCTCAGCCGGCGCCAGGTCAGGCTGGCCAGCCATTGCTGGCGCAACAGGCCAGGAAAGGCCTTGAGGCTTTCGCGCAGGGAGGGCGTCTCGCCAAACAGGGCTTTGGACAGGATGTGCAGCGGTAGCCGCTCGAACAATGGCTTGAGCCACCAGAACAGCAGCAGTGCGACGCTCGGGTGCTGCCACAGCAGCAGACTGAACAAGCCGAAAACCGGCAGCGTGACGGCTGCCCAGCTGAGCATCAGCAGTCTGGTGTGGCGCCGGGCCAGATGAATGCCGAGATCCAGCGCCTCCCATGAACTGCGCGGGCGTATCGAGACGCTGGCTTCAGTCAGCTGCATAACGACCCCGCCCGGCGAACATGAAGTAGGCGCCCACCAGCAGCCACAGCGCTGCGCCGACGATGTATTTGATCGTCGGTGTCGTCAGCGTCATGGAGGACCAATAGGCTTCGACGAATGCGGCGATCAGCAGGAAGGCGGTTGCGCCGCAGACCAGCTGGATGCCGTGTTTGGCTGCCAGGCGCAGTGCTTGCGCGCGAGTTCGGCAGCCCGGCGCCAACAGTGCTGCACCGAGCTGCAGCCCGGCCGCGCCGGCGAAGGTGATGGCCGTCAGCTCGAACGCACCATGGCCGATGACGAACGACCAGAATGGCTGGTGGTAGCCGATGCCCGTCAGGTGGCCGGCTACTGCGCCGATGGTCAGCCCGTTGAAGAGCAAGAAGAACAAGGTCCCCAGGCCGAACAGCAGCCCGCTGGCGAACGTCTGGAAGGCGATGCCGATGTTGTTCATCACGTAGTACCCGAACATCAGCCAGTCGTCACCGGCTCCGCGCTCGGCAAAACGGCCCAGGCGACTGGCATCGGGGTCGTACATCTGCTCCATCTGCGCGACCTGGTCGGCCGGCAGCACGCTGTAGACCAGGTCCGGAAAGGCGTATACCAGCGCAGCCATGCCGAGCAGGCTGCCGTAGAACAGCAGGCTGGCCGCCAGCACGTAGCGCCATTGGAGGCGCACGGCGCGGGCGAACCCGCCAGTGATGAAACCGAGCATGCGGCCGAGCAACGGGCTGCGGTGGCGATAGAACTGCTGATGGCCACGCAGGACCAGCCGTTGCAGCTGCTCGACCAACTGGCTGCTGTAGCCGCGTGATTCGGCAATGGCGAGCTGCTGGCAGAGCTGGCGGTAGGCGGCAGGGAAGTCGTCGGCCTGTTGCGCGCTGGCCTTGCCACGCTCGAGCGCGTCCAGCTGCGCTGCGAATTCGAGCCAGCGCGCCTGATGCAGGCGTTCGAATGCGGCCTGCTTCATGCTGCACCCATCAGCGAACGGGCGATGCCGTGAATGTTCGCCTCGGCCTCCTGGTCCGAGGTCGCCAGCGGTTCGGCCAGGATCGAAGCCAGCTCGAGGCGGCGCTCGGCGGAAAGGCTGGCCTGGCGTTCGGCAAAGGCGATCAGCGCGCGCTGCTCGTCGAGGGTCAGCTTGAACGGGGCCGTGACGGCTTCCGCATCCGGCAGTGGTGGGCGCACAGCGGGTTTTTCCTGATAGACCACCAACGTGCCTGCTGCCAGGTCGCCGAGTCGCTTGAAGGCCGGGTTTGCGAGGCAACTCAATGCGCCCAGGAAATAGCCGAACGGCAGCAGGTCGACGAAACGCAGCAGATTGCGAGTCAGCGAGGACGTCCAGCCCACCGGAGTGCCGTCGTCATGCACGACGCGCAGCCCCAGCCAGTATTTTCCCGGGGTGCGACCCTGATTCAGAACTTCGAAGAGCACCATGTACCACCACTGGACGAGAAACAGCAGCAGTGCGCCCAGCCCCATGCCGAACTTGCCAAGCAGTCCGAGCGTAAAGAAGAGGATCAATAGCAGGGCGCCGCGAATGCCCAGGTCGATGGCGAAGGCGAGCGCGCGCGGAACGAGACCGGCCGGGCGCAACACCAGGTCGATGCCCTCTGGGGTTTCCACGCGATGGCTGGTGTCGAGCAGGGCTTGGCGGTCGATGTTCGATGGCAAGGGCAAGGGCAAGGTCGTCTAGGGTCAGGCAGAAGCTGATGCTATGCGGCAAGCACGGCTGCGGCAATGCGCGCGATGGCCAGATGACCCGCCGGGCGCCGAAAGTGGGACGGATTATGGCGAAATGCCTGCTTCCTTGCAGGATGCCGTTCGCAGAGCGGGGCACCTTCCTGACTCACCGCGATGGCCATGTCGCAGCTGTTAGACTGCTGTGCTGATCGAGAAGGACTCTCCCGTGACTCCAAGCATCTTCTGGTACGACTTCGAAACCACAGGCATATCGCCCAGCCGCGACCGCCCCTTGCAGGTTGCCGGTATCCGCACCAACGAGGCGCTCGAGGAAATCGGCGAGCCGCTGAACATCTACTGTCGACCCGGCGACGACATCCTTCCCCATCCCGCCGCGTGCCTGGTCACGGGAATCACGCCTGCAGTTCTGCAGCAGAAGGGGATGTGCGAGGCCCAGTTCGTTCATCATCTGCATCGGGAATTGTCGACTCCCGGAACCTGCGGCGCCGGCTACAACAGCCTGCGTTTCGACGACGAAGTGACCCGCTACAGCCTGTACCGCAATTTCTACGATCCGTATGCACGCGAATGGCAGGGCGGCAACAGCCGTTGGGACCTGATCGATCTGGTGCGTACCGCCTATGCGCTGCGCCCGGAAGGAATTGGCTGGCCGGAAGACGACGGGCGGGTGACGCTCAAGCTCGAGCGCTTGAGTGCCGCCAATGGGCTGGAACATCTGAACGCCCACGACGCGCTGTCCGATGTGCGCGCCACCATTGGCCTCGCCAGGCTCATTCGTGAGCGGCAGCCGCGTCTGTACGATTATCTCTTCAATCTGCGTCGCAAACATGCGGTGCTCGAGCAGGTCACCCTGCTGGAGCCGCTGGTGCACGTGTCCGGACGCTTCTCGGCTGCCCGGCATTTCCTCTCCGTGGTGCTGCCGCTGGCCTGGCATCCGCGCAACCGCAATGCGCTGATCGTTTGCGATCTGCAAGCCGAGGTGCGGCCGTTATGGCTGGAAAGCGCGGAAACGCTGCGACAGCGGCTCTACACGCGTCGCGACGAGCTGGCCGAGGGCGAGTTACCGGTCCCGCTGAAGCTCGTGCACATCAACAAGTGCCCGGTCCTGGCGCCGCTCAAGGTCTTGCGCGAGGCGGATATCCAGCGCCTGAAGCTCGACTTGCCTGCGTGCCACGAACGTGCTGACGCGCTACGCGAACAGCGCCACGTGTGGAACCCCAAGCTGGACGAGGTGTACCGCGAAGAGGGGTTCATCGTTGTGGACGATCCGGAACAGCAACTCTATGACGGCTTTCTGGGCGAGCGCGATCGGCGGCTGTGCGATCGGATTCGCGAGATGGCGCCGGCAGAGCTCGCTCGGCAGCAGTGCCACTTCGATGATGTACGGTTAAAGGAATTGCTGTTCCGTTATCGCGCGCGCAACTTTCCGGAAGCGTTATCGGCTGAAGAGCGGGTGAGGTGGCAACGGTTCTGCCAACAGCGCCTTAGCGGCGAGATAGCCGGCGCGCCCAATACCCTTGCGCAGTTCGAGGCGGATATACAACAGTTCATGCTCACTGCCACCCCAGCGCAGCAGCAGCTATTGCAGCAGTGGCGTGAATACGGGCGCGCCTTGGGTGAGCGTTACGGGTGCAACTAGCGCGTCCGGCCCGGTTGGCTATCGAAAAAGAGCAGCGGCTGTTACGGGTGGGAAGCGCGCAATAAAAAACGCCACTTGTCGACGTCGATCAATAACGTCGGGAAGCGGCGTTCTTTATAACCCTGGTATTGCTTAGCCCAGAAGAGTGGCCCAGCTTTCCACGGTGTCGGAGCCCCATTGGGCTTTCCATTCTTTCAGCGTCTTGTGGTTGCCACCTTTGGTTTCAATCACTTCACCGCTGTGCGGGTTCTTGTACTGCTTGACGCGACGTGCGCGCTTGCTGGTGGCCGGCGCTTTCGCCGCACGTGGAGTTTTGCTGTTGCGGGAGGCATCCGGATCGAGCAGGGCGATGATGTCGCGCAGCGACTTCTGGTACTCGCCCATGAGTTCGCGCAGCTTGCCTTCGAACTCCAGTTCCTTTTTCAGTTTGTCATCTTCGGAAAGGGACTTCAGTCGCTCCTGAAGTTCCTTGATGGCCTCTTCAGTGGCGCGATACTCGTTGATCAGTGACATGTGACTTCCTTGGATTAGGTTTGAACGCAAGTGTCAGCAATCATAGTCCTGCGTAATGGGCAAGTAAATATAGATGGATAAAAAAGCGGGGCACTTTTTGTAGGGATATTTCATGCGTACCGAAGGGCCAGCGCGGACAGCTTTCGACAAGCTTAAACAAACGTAATTTCTGTTTTATCGGGCAAGTTTTTTCGATTGTTTCCAAGGCGTGTCCAAATAACCGGACAGCTGAATCGTGCCGGCGGGTTGCGTGGCTTCTGAATCGAGCGCCGGCGTTAACGCGATGGCTGTGCTTTTGTCTGCTGGGATAGAATGCCGCGTTTCCTTCGTGTCGGAGTAACCGTTAATGCGCACTTTCAGGCTGGTGATTGCCTGCCCCGATGGCGTTGGCATTGTTGCCAAGGTCAGTAACTTTCTCGCCACCTACAATGGCTGGATCACGGAAGCCAACCACCATTCCGACCACCAGAGCGGCTGGTTCTTCATGCGCCATGAAATCCGCGCTGATTCGCTTCCGTTCGACCTCGACGGGTTCCGTCAGGCCTTTGCCCCGATTGCCCGCGAGTTTTCCATGGAGTGGCGTATCACCGACTCCGAGCGGCGCAAGCGCGTGGTTCTGATGGCGAGCCGTGAATCGCATTGCCTGGCCGACCTGCTGCATCGCTGGCACAGCGGCGAGCTGGATTGCGACATTCCTTGCGTGATTTCCAACCATGACGATCTGCGCAGCATGGTCGAGTGGCACGGGATTCCATACTTCCATGTCCCGGTCGATCCCGCCGACAAGCAGGAGGCCTTCGCTGAAGTGACGCGCCTGGTGCGCGAACAGCGTGCCGACGTGATAGTGCTGGCGCGCTACATGCAGATTCTGCCTGCCGAACTGTGCGACGAATTCGCCCAGCGGGTGATCAACATCCACCACAGCTTCCTGCCGTCTTTCGTCGGCGCCAAGCCGTATCACCAGGCCTCGCTGCGGGGTGTGAAGCTGATCGGGGCGACCTGTCACTATGTCACCGAGGAGCTCGATGCCGGGCCGATCATCGAGCAGGACGTGGTCCGCGTCAGTCATCGCGACAGCATCGAGGACATGGTTCGCCTCGGCAAGGACGTGGAGAAGATGGTGCTTTCCCGCGGCCTGCGCTATCACTTGGAAGATCGCGTGCTGGTACACAGCAACAAGACCCTCGTGTTCAACTGACAGTCCGGAGGCGCCGTGGCAGATCCTTTCGAGCGTGTCGTGGCCAAGGCGCCGCCGGTCATCGGCAGTGGTTGCACCCAGCGCTACGACCCGGAGGCGTTATCACCCGAGCAGGGCACGAGATTCGCCGGGGCGGTGGAGTTATGGGCACAGCTGCGCCGTGAGCAGGTGCCGTGCGATTCAGGCAACACCGAAGATGGCGAAAGCGAACCTGAACAGTAGCTGGCGATTGGGAGCTGACGGATGCACGCATTGATCGATCATCTGCTGCTGGGGGCGGACGCCAACGGCGAACCCAGCGTGCAGTCCCTGCGTCTTGCCAATCGGCATGGCCTGATCGCCGGCGCCACCGGCACCGGAAAGACGGTGACCTTGCAACGGCTGGCCGAGCAGTTCAGCGATGCCGGGGTCGCGGTCTTCGCCGCGGACATCAAGGGTGACCTGTGCGGGCTGGGCGCCGCGGGCTCGCCTCAAGGCAAGATCGCCGAGCGGATCGCCAGCATACCCTGGCTCGATCATCGTCCGCAGGCGTACCCGGTCACCCTGTGGGACGTACATGGTCGTAGCGGCCATCCCTTGCGTACTACGCTGAGCGAAATGGGGCCGCTGCTGCTCGGCAATCTGCTGCAACTGACCGATAGTCAGCAATCGGCGCTCTTTGCGGCCTTCAAGGTGGCGGATCGCGAAGGGCTGTTGCTGCTCGACCTGAAAGACCTCAAGGCGCTGCTCGCCCACCTCAAGGCTGAACCACAGATGCTGGGCGAGGACAGCGCTCTGTTCACCGCGGCCTCGTCGCAGGCCTTGTTGCGGCGCCTGGCGACGCTGGAGCAGCAGGGTGCTGAAGCCTTGTTCGGCGAACCTGCATTGCAGCTCGAAGATATCCTGCAGCCGGCGCCCGACGGACGCGGTGTCATCCATCTGCTCGATGCAAGCACGCTGGTTCACGAGGCGCCCAAGGTTTACGCGACCTTTCTGCTCTGGTTGCTGGCCGAGCTGTTCGAGCAGCTTCCGGAGCGGGGCGACGCCGATAGACCAGTGCTGGCGCTGTTCTTCGACGAGGCGCACCTGTTGTTCGGTGATACGCCAAAAGCACTGCAGGAACGCCTGGTACAGGTGGTACGGCTGATTCGCTCGAAGGGCGTGGGCGTCTACTTCGTTACGCAGTCTCCGGCCGATCTTCCGGATACGGTGCTGGCTCAGCTGGGGCTGCGCATCCAGCACGGGCTGCGGGCGTTCACGGTCAAGGAGCAAACTCGTCATCATCGCCACCCTGCTCGGCTTGTTGGCCGGCTGTGCCAGCAAGGCCATGCCCACCCGCCAGGAAAATATCTGCCATATTTTCGAAGACAAACGCGGCTGGCACTACCACGCCCTGCAGATGGAAAAGACCTGGGGCGTTCCTGTGCATGTGCCCATGGCCATGATGTTTCAGGAGTCCAGTTTCCGGCATAACGCCCGCCCACCCCGGCGCAAGATCCTCGGCATTATTCCCGGTAGTCGGCCAAGCAATGCCCGCGGCTACTCCCAGGCCCTCACCGCCACATGGAATGATTACCAGAATGACACCGGCAACAGCCGCGCCCGCCGCACTAACTTTGCCGACTCGATCGACTTCATGGGCTGGTATATTAGCAAGACCCACAGCATCAATGGCGTCTCCAAGTGGGATGCGGAAAACCAGTACCTGAACTATCACGAAGGCTGGGGTGGCTACCGCCGTGGCACCCACCGCGGCAAACCCTGGCTGCAGGGGGTGGCCAGGCGCGTGGATGCCCGCGCCAGAACCTACAGCCAGCAGTACCAGCGTTGCCAGGACTCCCTGAGCCGCAGCCGACTGTTCCGGTGACCAGTATGCCCGGCACACAAGCACCCCATCGCCATGACCGCTGATAGTCCCGACAAGGCCACCGTCTGCCCACTCTGCGCCGGCGACAACAACTGCGCCCTGACCACACCCTGCCAGACCATCGCCGACTGCTGGTGCCTGACCGCCAGCATCAGCCCGGAAGCATTGGAGCGGATACCGCAAGATCAGATCAACACAACCTGCATTTGCCAGGCCTGTGCGACGGCCACTGACAGCAACGCCAGCGAAGCCTGAGATCAAGGCTTCCTTTTATTCTTGATTATTGGCAACACCGCCAGCACAACCAGCACCGCACCCACCACCCGCACCACACCCACCTCGACCGGGCTTCTGCTGGCACCGGTATAACCGACCCAGTGAAACCCGCCTTCGGGGTCTGCCGTCAGCAACAGCAGGCCGAGCATGCCGACCAGAAACAGGAAAATGTAGGGGACCAGGTGCATGGAAAACCTTTCACAGCAAATTCATGAAAATAATGAGTCTAGTATTCAGCATACATAGCCCCCTTGACGCAGCCAAAGACAAACAGCAGAAATCTATCCCCTGCCAGCAGCTTTCACTAAATATCTGCCGCAGCTTGTAGCTGCCGACGCAACCACTGCAGCCCGACCGAGGCATCCTGCTGCCGGTGCCAGATCAGGCTGACCTGGATCGGCGCCAGGTCCATCGGCAAGGGGAACACCTGCAGGTCATATTGCGCCGCGCAATGTTCGGCTAACGCCTTGGGTATAGTGCCCAGCAATCGGCTTTGTGAGACCACCGCCGGAATCGCCAGATAGTGGGGCACCAGCAACTTCACCTTGCGCTGGACCCTGGCCGAGCCGAGCACAATTTCCAGCGGCGAACCGCGCCCGGCACGGGGGTGTACCGAGACGTGGCTGGCCTCCTTGTACTGCGCCAACGTCAATTGGCGCTGGATATCAGGGTGCTCAGCACTGGCAACCACCACCAACGCCTCTTCACGCAAGGGCTCGTAGCGCAACTCGTCGTCGAAATGCAGATAGTCGATAGCCAGATCCAGCTCGCCGGTGCGCAGACGCTTGACCAGGGTGTCGGCATCGTCGGATTGCACCGATAGCACCAGACGCGGAGCCAGTGCCTGCAAGCGCGTCAGCGCAACGGGCAGGAACACCGCCTGTGCGTAGTCATTCATCGACACCCGAAACGTCAGCTCACTGTTGCTATCAATCTCGGCCTGCGGCGCCAGGCCGGTGCGCAGCACGTGCAATGCCTCCCGCACCGGCCCATACAGTACCTGGGCCTGGGGCGTCGGTAGCATGCCACGCGCAGTACGCTGGAACAGCGGCTCGCCAAGTTGCTTGCGCAATCGGGCCAGCGCATTGCTGACGGTAGACTGGCTAAGGTGCAGGCGCACGGCGGCACGCGACAGGTTCTGCTCCTGCATAAGGGCATCAAAGACCAGCAACAGATTCAGATCGAGCTGACGTAAATTCGTAATCATCAATATCTATCTTTCAAAATATCCATTTGAAAAATAATGATGCCCTGCCTATTGTCGAGTCAATAAATAGACTAAATGGGTATGCGTATGCAGTTCGATACAACCAGCTTTCGTGCGCGCTACCGCGCCGGCATCAAGCCCGGCTACAACGCCTGGCTACATGGCGGCTTTGTGTTGCTGTTCGGCACGCTGTGCATCGGTTTTCTGTTAACCAGGATTACCAACCCATCGCTCTGGGAATGGCTGACGGTGCCCTTGGCGCTGATCTTTTACAACTGGGGCGAGTACCAGATTCACAAGAATCTGGGGCACGTTAAACACCGCTTCAGCAAGCTGTTCTATCAACGCCATACCGGCGATCACCACAGCTTTTTTGCCTACGGCCAGATGAACTTTGAAACGCCCAAAGACTGGCGGGTCATTTTCTTCCCCGCCTGGCTGATCGTGATATTCGCCACCATCAACCTGACCGCCTTCTGGGCGCTGAGCCAGTGGAACACCAATGTCGCTGCGCTGTTTTGCGCCACCTTGCTGATGGGTTATCTCGCCTACGAGATCATGCATGCCTGCGAACACCTGCCGACACAGCACCCACTGTCGCAACTACCTTGGGTCCGCGGCATGCGCCGGCTGCATGAGCTGCACCATGCCCGCGAGCTGATGCACAACTTCAATTTCAATATCGTCTTCCCGCTCTGGGATTGGCTGTACGGCACACTGTACACGGACAACCCGAACAGCAAAGACGACCAGCCAATGACGCGGATGCAGCACCATGTGGATATCCCGCGCGCGCCCGATCATCTGCTGGCCTACCTCGCCACGCCGACACGCTGGCACGAGTGGCATCACTACAGAGTTGCCATCCAGGGCCCCAAGGGCACGCTGGGTGCCGGCGAACGCTTTGAATACAGCAGTGAACGCGCCGGCTTTCTGCTCTGGGATGTGCTTGACTATAGTCCCGGACAACACTGGGTAGCACGGGCACGCGGCAGATACGGCCTGATGATGCGCGTAACCTACGACTGCACACCACTGGGCACCGGCAGCCGCTTCACCCGCACGGTGCAGTACCGCTTTAACCACCCGATCGGACGCCTGGCCAACCGGCTGTTTGTGCGCAAACGGCTGGAGAAGGACTCAGCTGATTTGTTAAAAAATCTTGGCGAGGTGGCAGAGCAGCGGATACCCGCTTCACCGCTTTCCGAGCGCGATGCGTAGACCAGTGAACCGTCCAGGCGGTTGCGCTATTGCAATCGCCCAGCTTTAAATCACCCCACCCGCTCAAACTTCAAATCCCACACCCCATGTCCTAACCGCTCACCGCGCTTCTCGAACTTGGTGATCGGGCGCTCTTCCGGGCGGGGAACGAAGGTGCCGTCTTCCGCCAGGTTACGGTAGCCGGGGGCGGCTTGCATGATTTCGAGCATGTGTTCGGCATAGTGCTGCCAGTCGGTGGCCATATGAAAGATGCCGCCGGGTTTGAGTTTCTGGCGGACTTTCTGCACAAAATCAGGCTGTACGATACGGCGTTTATGGTGCTTTTTCTTGTGCCAGGGGTCCGGGAAGAACAACATCAGGCGGTCGAGGCTGGCGTCGGGGATGGCTTTGTCGAGCACTTCGATGGCGTCGCAATCGTACACGCGCAGGTTGCTGATGCCGGCTTTGAGGACGTTGTTCAGCAGCGCGCCAACACCGGGGCGGTGGACTTCGATGCCGATAAAGTCCTGTTCGGGGCTGTTTTGCGCCATTTCCAGCAGGGAGTTGCCCATACCGAAGCCGATTTCCAGGTTGCGCGGGGCCTCGCGGCCGAACACGCTGTCCAGATCCAGCTGGCCATCCTTGAGGCTGAGGCCGAAGCGCGGCCAGCCCTGGTCCATCCCTTTCTGCTGGCCTTCGGTCATGCGCCCGGCGCGCATGACGAAGCTGCGGATGCTGCGGCGGTGTTCGGGGGCTACGTTGCCTTGGTTCTCAGGCTGCTCAATCGGGCTATCGGACATCAGGGTTTCTCAATTTATAGTGCCATCAATGGGCGACGACGCGCTGGCGTAGAGTTTGCGCGGCATGCGGCCTGCAAGGTAGGCGGCGCGGCCGGCGAGTATGGCGTGCTTCATGGCTTCGGCCATGAGGACCGGTTGCCGGGCGTGGGCGATGGCGGTGTTCATCAGGACGCCGGCGCAGCCCAGTTCCATGGCTATGGTGGCATCCGAGGCGGTGCCGACGCCGGCATCAACCAGTACCGGGACGGTGGCTTCTTCGAGGATGATGCGCAGGTTCCAGGGGTTGCAGATGCCCATGCCGGAACCGATCAGGCCGGCCAGCGGCATCACAGCAACGCAGCCCATGGCGGCCAGTTCGCGGGCAATGATGGGGTCGTCACTGGTATAGACCATGACGTCGAAGCCATCTTTGACCAGCACTTCGGCGGCCTTGAGGGTTTCCACCACATTGGGGAACAGGGTTTTCTGGTCGGCGAGCACTTCCAGCTTGACCAGTTTGTGACCATCCAGCAGCTCGCGCGCCAGTTTGCAGGTGCGCACGGCATCCTCGGCGGTATAGCAGCCGGCGGTGTGTAGTCCCAGATACCCTGGAACAGGGTTTCCAGGTAATGCACCTTGTCCTCGGCAACCAGGCTGCGCTCGCCCGGCAGTGCCAGGCTGTCAGCAATTTGCGCCTCGTAGCGGCTGAACAGTTCGGCGACTATCTGTTCCTTGTTACGGAAGTGGTAATACAGGTTACCCGGCGAGATCCCCAGGTGGGCCGCAATATGGTTAGTCGTGACCTGGCGTTCGCCCTGTTCATTGAACAACGACAGGCTGGCTTGCAGGATGCGTTCACGGGTTTTCATCTGGGCTTTTGCACCGGTTTGACAGGTTAGAGCATTTACTCTAGATTAATTTTCAGCATAACAATACAGCACCTGTGCCAACGCTGAAACCCGGCGCTGCTCAAGGCTGCTACCCGCCTACCGGAGACATTATGAACGCCGCGCAGCCAACGCCCGAGAGCACTGAAGCAATTGAGGCCATGCACAGGGTATTCCAGCAGCAGCAAAAGGCTTTTCGCGCCGCGCCCATGCCTTCGGCAGAGCAGCGCATCAAGGCACTCCAACACTTGAAACAGGCGCTGCTCGAGTATCAACAGCCTCTGATCAGTGCAATCAATAGCGATTTTGGCCGCCGCAGCGCGGATGAAACCCTGCTGGCCGAGCTGCTCCCTTCGGTAGAAGCCATCAAATACACCACTAGACGACTCCGCGGATGGATGAAACCTTCGCGTCGACAGGTGGGTATGGCCTTTCAGCCAGGCAAAGCGCGGGTGGTCTATCAGCCACTGGGGGTGATCGGCATCATGGTGCCGTGGAATTACCCGCTGTATCTGGCCATTGGCCCTCTGGTCGGTGCACTGGCCGCAGGTAACCGGGCGCTGATCAAGATGAGCGAGTCCACGCCGGCAACGGCTACTGTTCTGCGACAGATGCTGGCCAGCTGTTTCGGTGAGGATGAGGTCGCGGTGATTACCGGTGAGGTAGAGGTTGGTCAGGCCTTCTCGAAACTGCCCTTCGATCATTTGCTGTTTACCGGCGGTACCGAGATTGGACGCCATGTGATGCGAGCGGCGGCGGAGAATCTGACGCCGGTGACACTGGAACTGGGCGGCAAGTCGCCGGCGTTGATTGCTCCTGATATGCCGATCGCCGATGCGGCGGAGCGTATTGCCTTTGGTAAGGGGTTCAATGCCGGCCAGACCTGTGTGGCCCCCGATTATGTGCTTTGCCCGGAAGATAAGCTGGATGCTTTGGTTGATGCGCTGCATCAGCGGCTGAGCAGGATGTATCCGACGCTGCGCGACAATCCGGATTACACCTGGATCATTAACCAGCGGCAGTACCAGCGCTTGAGTAACTGGTTGCAGCAGGCGGAGCGTGAGGGTGCCCGGCTGATTCCCGTCAATCCGGCGAATGAGAATCTGGCCGATACACGGATTATCGCGCCGACGCTGGTGCTGGATACTGCGGATGGGATGACGCTGATGCAGGAGGAGATCTTTGGTCCGATTCTGCCTATCGTGCCCTACCAGAATCTGCAGCAGGCGCTGGACTATATTGCTGACCGCCCGCGCCCATTGGCGCTGTATTACTTCGGTTATGACCGCAGCGATCAGCAGCGCATCATGCAGATCACCCATGCCGGGGGTATGTGCATCAATGACACCATTTTGCATGTGGCGCAGGATGATATGCCTTTTGGTGGCATCGGCCCCTCGGGCATGGGGCATTACCACGGGCATGAGGGCTTTCTGACCTTCAGCAAGGCCAAGGGCGTTTACATCAAGCAACGCTTCAATGGTGCGCGGCCGATCTATCCACCCTATGGTGGGAAGTTGCTGCAGTGGGTTTATAAGTTGTTTATTCGCTGAGCCATTTCCTGAAAAAAGTTGGGCACGGTACGCTTATGCACGGACTTTACGGCGGGCTTGGCAGCCCCCGGTTTTGGACCGTCGATGCACATGGACGTGCATCGACGAGCCCCAGGGACGGCTCGTAGCGTGTCCACAACCGGGGGCTGCCAAGCCCGCATGCACGGAATACGACCAGCACCCTGATTGGAACTGGTTACTGACTGATAACAATAACAGTGGCCCAGCCACATTAGCGAGGTAACGATGTCCTCCATCACCCAGGCCCGGCTTAGCCGCCGGGAATTGCTCAAGTTGGGCGCCGGGGCCAGTCTGGTGCTGACGACTGCCGGCATGACCGCCACCCTGACCGGCTGCAGCAGTAGCGAACCCGCCACGGACTATCAGGTGTTGCGCAGTAGCGATCTGCCGATTCTTGCTGCCATTCTCCCCGCTCTGGTCGGCCCACATCCGGGCATGCCGGCACAGATCCCGGCGGCCCTGCGCCAGCTCGACTGGAGCCTGGCGCATATGTCCACGCAGATTCATCAGGACATTCACGAGATGCTCGACCTGCTCAGCATGGGCATTACCCGTGGGCCGATGACGGGTATCTGGGGCCGTTTCGAGCATGCTTCAGCAGAGCAGGTTCTTGCGTTTCTGGCACGCTGGCGCGATAGCCGGCTGGCTTTGCTGCGTGAAGGCCATGCTGCTTTGACGCAGCTTCTGCTGATGGCCTGGTATGCCTTGCCGGCAACCTGGGACAGCATTGAATACCCCGGCCCGCCGGCCATCTGATCAGGATACTTCCATGTCGATACCCGATATCTATACCCAGGGCATTGCCCGCGGCTGGCAGGTCACTGACGCGACCAATCTGGACAACGACAGCCGATTCGATGCAGATGTGCTGATCATCGGCACCGGTGCCGGTGGCGCAACCAGCGCCGAGATCCTGGCCCAGGCCGGGCTGCGTGTGCTGATGGTGGAAGAAGGTGGCCTGTTTACCTCCAGCAGCTTCAAGGGCGATGAGGCCAAGGCCTATGCCGAGCTGTATCAGGAAGGTGCCGCGCGCGCGTCCAGCGACAACGGCATTGTGATTCTGCAGGGCCGTAGTGTGGGTGGCACTACCACGGTGAACTGGACCAGCAGCTTCCGCACGCCGGACGCCACGCTGGCGCACTGGGCCGACGCGCATCAGGTTGCAGGGCTGGACAGTGCCAGTATGGCGCCCTGGTTCCAGCGCGCTGAAGAGCGGCTGGGTATTTCACCCTGGGCGGTGCCACCGAATGCCAACAATGACGTGCTCAAGGCTGGCTGCGAAAAGCTCGGCTGGCACTGGGCGGTAATTCCGCGCAATGTGCGCGGCTGCGCCAATCTGGGCTACTGCGGTACCGGCTGCCCGTTGAATGCCAAGCAGTCGATGCTGGTGACCAGTGTGCCGGCGGCGCTGAATGCCGGCGCTCAGTTGATCCATCGGCTGCGCGCCGAACGTCTGCTATTCAATGGCGATCAGGTTACCGGCGTTGAGGCCCGGGGTATGAACAGCACCCTGACCCGCGCCGATGGTCCACGGGTTACCCTCAGTGCCAAACATGTGGTGCTGGCGGGTGGTGGTATCAATTCGCCCGCTCTGCTGCTGCGCTCGGACGCGCCCGACCCCCATGGCCGGTTGGGCAAGCGTACCTTCCTGCACCCGGTGAATTTCTCGGTGGCGCAGTTCGACAAGCGCATTGATGGCTTTTACGGGGCACCCCAGTCGATCTATTCCGATGAGTTCCAGTGGAACAATGGCACCACTGGGCCCATGGGCTTCAAGCTGGAAGTGCCACCCACCCACCCGAGTATCACTGCCGCGACCATTGGCGGGCATGGCCGGGAGAGTTTCGAGCGCATGCAGCGCCTGGCCTACAGCAATGTGATGATCGCGCTGATGCGTGATGGCTTTGATGAGCAGAGCCAGGGTGGCAGCGTGCAACTTCGCAAGGACGGCAGCCCGACACTGGACTACCCACTGAACGATTACCTGTGGGAAAGCGCGCGACGAGCCTGGTTGGCGATGGGTGAGATACAGTTTGCTGCGGGTGCCAAGGCGGTGTTGCCGGCGCATGCGCATGGTCGCCTGAGTCGCACCTTTGTTGACTTCAAGACCCAGGTCGAGCAATTGAGCTACCGCATCTATGACGTCAACCTGGCCAGCGCCCACGTGATGGGTGGTTGTGCCATGGGGGAGGACCCGCAGCAAGCAGTGGTCAACAGTCAGGGCCGGCATCATCAGTTGAGTAACTTGTCGGTGCTCGATGGCTCGCTCTTCCCGACCAGCATTGGCGCCAACCCGCAGCTCTCTATCTACGGCCTGGTCGGTCGCCTGGCAACCCAGCTGCGCGACGAGTTGACGGCCTGAAACGCCGAGCAACCTGAATCTGTCAGGGCCTGTGCCCGACAGATTCCGTCTTGCCCGCTTGGCCCTGCCCAGACGTTGGGCTACCATCTGCAGTCCACGTCCTCGATTCTGGAATTGCCCGATGAATACCGCACTCTATCCTGGTACCTTCGAGGCGCTGCGCTCGGTGGCGGACGGCTTTCGCGCCAACCCGGAATTCTCGACGCTCGATGTGCTGACCCAGCTTGGAATCGGTGAGGCGCTGGTCGGTGGTCTCGAGGAAAAGGGAACCCCAGCGATGGTGCAGCGCGTCGCGATCGCTCCGCCGCAGTCGCGCATTGGTCCGCTGAGCGAACCCGAACGCGCGGCACTTATCGCGCGCTCCGGTCTTGGGCGTCGCTACGACAAGCCCTTCGATCGGGAGTCGGCCTACGAGATGCTGAGTGCCCGGGCAACGCAGAACGTCGAGCAGGAGCGTGAAACTGCAAACAAGCCTCGTCGCGAGACGAACAAGACTGGCAGTGAATTGAGTGATCTGGCTGGCCGTGTAGTGAAGAGTGCGCTGAGCCAGGCCGCGAACCAGTTGGGGCGGCAGTTGGCCAGAGGTTTGCTGGGCTCTTTATTGGGCGGCAAGCGCTGACGGTTTCGTTCCGGCCGCAATTCACGCACTGCGTATGTTCGTACGCTTGAGATGCTGCGGTTAGGCCGGCGGTGTAATTGCGCCGTCACAATCGGCACGCTTCGCCTGTTCCAGCTTTTGAACTTCCTGTTGAAAAACCTGATCGAGCACGGTGGGCTTCTTTCGCCACGGTTTGCGTTCGGGCTCGCGTTCAGCGGCGTAAGTCGTTATTTCACCACCGTAGATATTGGTAAAACGCTGAGCCTGGCGCTCGAGTTCTGCGCGCAGTTCGTCTTTGGTCACGTAATAAAACCTGTGTTGGATGATTTGAATTGAGACGTGGCAGTCAGCAAATGATTGCATGGCCAGTTTGTAACCACTGTTTGCCGGCTGCATGGCCAGCATATGCCTGCAAGAAATGAGGTCAATTTAAAAGATTTAAACAATTGCGGAGCAAGCGGCAAAAGCGAGGACTGGTTCGAAAAAAACGTCATGCCGATGAGTTGCGAAGTATGCCTCGCTATCCTTTACCGGGCCAGGAAAAAAAGAAAACCCGCCGAAGCGGGTTTTCCTCAATGCACCGAGAACAACTATCGCGCCACTTTGGCCTCGTTGCTCTGTTCGGCGCGTCCGTAAACATCGTCGAAGCGCTCGATATCGTCCTCACCCAGATAGCTGCCGGACTGGACTTCGATGATTTCCAGCGGAATCTTGCCCGGGTTGGCGAGGCGATGCACCGAAGTGATCGGAATATAGGTCGACTGATTCTCGGTGAGCAGGAACGTCTTGTCGTTGCAGGTTACCTGAGCGGTGCCGGATACCACGATCCAGTGCTCGGCACGGTGGTGGTGCATCTGCAGCGAGAGGCTGGCGCCCGGATTCACGCAGATGCGCTTGACCTGGAAGCGACCGCCCATGTCCACCGAGTCGTACCAGCCCCAGGGGCGGTACACGGCGCAGTGGTTCTTGGTCTCGCTGCGCTCCTGGGCGTCGAGCTTGCTGACCAGTTTCTTGACGTCCTGCACCTTGTCCTTGTGCGCAACCATCATGGCGTCTTTGGTTTCCACGACCACGATGTCTTCCAGACCCAGCACCGTGACCAGCTTGCCATTGCCGTGGACCAGGCAATTGCGCGAGTCCTCGGCGATCACGTCGCCTTTGAGCACGTTGCCGTTCTGGTCCTTCTCATGCACGTCCCAGATCGACGACCAGGAGCCGACATCGCTCCAGCCGGCGGACATCGGAACCACACAGGCCAACTGAGTCTTTTCCATCACGGCGTAGTCGATGGAGTTGTCCGGGCAGCAGGCGAAGGTGGCCGGATCGATCAGCACTTCGTCGCCGTTTTTCACGCTGCGCTCGAGCGCGACCCAGCAGGTGTCGTAGATGTCCGGGTCGTGCTTCTTCAGTTCATCCAGGAAGACACTGGCGCGGAACAGGAACATGCCGCTGTTCCAGTAATAGTCGCCCGACTCCAGATAGCTCTGGGCGCGCGCTTCGTCCGGCTTCTCGACGAACTGGGCGACGCGCTTGATGCCATCCGGCAGACCGGTATTGGCGTCCTGGCTGCCACGGATGTAGCCGTAGCCGGTTTCGGGACGGGTCGGCGGCACGCCGAAAAGCACCATCTCACCGTTCTCGGCGGCATTGGTGGCCAGCGCCAGGGAGCGCTGGAAGGCTTTCTGGTCTTCGATCACATGGTCAGCCGGCAGGACCAGCAGCAGCTCGTCGCGGCCTTCCTCGATCAGCTTCATCGCGGCGATGCCGATGGCGGGTGCCGTGTTGCGACCGAAAGGCTCGAGCAGCAGGCCCTGGACGCCCAGCTTGCGAGCCGCCAGCTGCTCCTTGACGATGAAGCGATGGTCCTTGTTGCACACCAGCAAAGGCTGCTGCATTCCGTCGAAGGCCAGGCGCTCGACAGTCTGCTGGAACAATGTCTGTTCGCCAGTCAGTGCAAGGAACTGCTTGGGGAACGACTTGCGGGAGAGGGGCCACAGTCGGGAGCCGCTACCACCTGAAAGAATAACCGGGATCATATTGCTTCTCCTGAATCGTTTCGAAGGTCGTTCTACTTGTTCGATGGGGCAGCCCATCTGGCTGCACCGCTCGTTTCGTGTTCATTCGCGAGGGAATCGCCGGAACGAAATCCGCTCTGTCCCGAAGCGCTGCTCCGGGATTGGAAATCTGTATTCATTGGTTCGCTGAGTTACCGGACCATCGCGCTCAGGCCGTGGCTATCTGTTGCGCGCTGCCAGTTGATGCGTGCCTGTGGCCGACCAATGACGAGTTGACTGACGCCATCGTCGGGAGTGGTGCGTGGCGTATGTTGCGCGTCCAATAGGGGCGGTGCGTTTGCATGGCCGTAACCCTCTGTTCGTGCCTTGCTCGGCGTTTGTCATGCGAGGTGCCGCGCTGGCACTGCTCGACGCCTCGGCCATTGGCCTGATGCCCGGCAGCATCGCTGCTCGAGGTTGCGCTACCGCCGGGGTCGCGGTGCGACCGGGAACGGAGCGGTTTGCAAGTCTGATTACCCTATGCACGTTCATGTGCGACGTCCCTTTCCACCTGGAATTGTCGGTACGCGCTTATGATTGCCAGCTGTGCTCGATAGTTCCCGCGCCGACTACCGTTGATCGGTGAGTTTTTTCGACGGGTTCTCGGTGTGTGATCGACGGCGGGGCTGGACTCGACGAGCCTGCGAGAGGGGCTGGCTGGGATGCAGGAGGGCGGCGTGGCAGATGGATGGCGTGACGTCGCGCCATCCACCGAAGCCGGATTACTGGTCGCTGGCGTCGCGCAGGAAAACCAGGTGATCGGCAGAGGAGTCGTTTGCGCTGTAGCGGTAGCCTTCGTAGTCGAATGCCGACAGCTGATCGGGGGTGCTGATGCGCTCCTTGATGATCCAGCGAGCCATCAGGCCTCGTGCCTTCTTCGCATAGAAGGAGATGATCTTGTACTGGCCGTTCTTCATGTCCTTGAAATCGACATTGATGATGCGGGCATTCAACGCATTGCGTTTGACCGCGCTGAAGTATTCGTTGGACGCCAGGTTGAGCAGCACGTCATCGCCCTGATCGGCGAGCGCTTCGGTCAGCCAGTCGCTGATACGTTCGCCCCAGAAAGCGTATAGATCCTTGCCGCGGGGGTTGGTCAGCTTGGTGCCCATCTCCAGGCGATAGGGCTGCATGAGGTCCAGCGGCCGCAGCAGGCCATAGAGTCCAGAGAGCATGCGCAGGTGCTTCTGCGCGAACAGCAGGTCGTCTTCGGTGAAGTCATCGGCGTTGAGTCCGGTATAGACGTCACCCTTGAACGCGAGCAGCGCCTGCTTGGCGTTGCTCGGGGTGAACGCCGGTGTCCAACTGCCGTAGCGAGCAACGTTCAACGCTGCCAGCTTGTCGGAGAGGTGCATCAGTTCGCTGATCTGCGCCGGCGAGTAGCGACGAAGCAATTCGATCAACTGCTGTGAGTGGTCGAGGTACTGGGGCTGGGTGAAGCGTTCGGTTATCGGGGGTGTGTCGTAATCGAGTGTCTTGGCCGGGGAAATCACCATCAGCATGCAAGGTCTCCTTTCTGATGGCGCGATTGTAGGGGCACGGCCGGCGAGTCTCCAGCTATGGGCGTCATAGCCTCTGGTGTTGACCTTGCCCGTGGGGCAAGGCGCAAGCTAGTGCCAGTCGAGGTAGGAGTTCGTATGTCTGACTGCAATCACGCGCAATGGCAACCGCCACATGATTACCGCCCGCTCGAGCGCCGCTCGGAACGGCGGACATGGGCGGTGGTGATTCTCACCGGTCTGACGATGCTGCTGGAGATCGCCGCCGGTTACTGGTTCAACTCCATGGCATTGCTCGCCGATGGCTGGCACATGGCCTCGCACATGGTCGCCATAGGCCTCGCCGCGCTCGCGTATCTGTTGGCGCGGCGCTACGCGGCGGACCATCGTTTCGCGTTCGGCACCTGGAAGATCGAGGTGCTGGCCGGTTTCGCCAGCGCGCTACTGCTGGTGGTGGTGGCGCTGTTCATGATCGGTGAGTCGTTGCTGCGCTTCTGGGCGCCGGCGGCGATCGGCTTCGATGAGGCGCTGGTGGTTGCGGTCGTCGGCCTGCTGGTGAATCTGTTATCGGCCTGGTTGCTGCGGGACCAGCATGATCATGGCCACGGCCACGGCCACGGCTATGATGCCCATAGCCATGCTGAGCGGGGTCATGCGCACGCACACGGTGCGCCAGGCAAGGACCTCAACCGCCATGCAGCCTTCATCCATGTGTTGACCGATGCCCTGACCTCGGTGGCGGCCATCATCGCCTTGCTGGGTGGCAAGCTCTTCGGCTGGGGCTGGCTTGACCCGGCGATGGGCATCATCGGCGCCCTGGTGATTCTCGTCTGGGCCCGCGGTCTGTTGCGCGATACGGCCAAGGCGCTGCTGGACCGTGAGATGGATGACCCGCTGGTGGGCAAGGTGCGCGAGGCGCTTGAGCGGGTGCCCGACACAGAGGTCACCGACCTGCATCTGTGGCGTGTAGGGCGATCGCAGTACAGCTGCATCCTGAGTGTGGTGACGCATCAGCCCCACACGGCCGACCGCTACAAGGCCGCGCTGCAACCCTTTGCGCAGCTGGTGCACATCACCGCCGAAGTGAATCGCTGCGGCGAAAGCGCGCACCTTGATTCTCGACAATAACGCGCAGGAAAGCCGCAAGCCAAGGCCCTGTGGTCGATTCGTGAAAAAAAGCCGTGTTCAACGGAAAAGTCTTTTGCCTGTCATAAGTTTTACGGTATTACCAAGTTCAGACCGCCGAACCCTGCGACACAGGTGGCGGCTCCTGGGCAGCCCCGAATCCACCGGCTTCCCTCGTCCGCTCACCCAATCGCACGGCGGTCACTCTGCGGCGGAGCGCTTATCCGCTTCGCTTCTGGCCCTAGAAGAAGGTGATCGGTATGGATGACTACGGCAGATCTCGCGCCACCCAGCCCACGCTCTACGTCCTCGACACGAACGTCCTGATACACGATCCCAACGCCTTGCTGAATTTCCAGGAACACCAGGTCGCCATCCCCATGACCGTGCTGGAGGAGCTCGATCAGCTCAAGACCGGCAAGCACAGTGTGGCAGCCGAGTGCCGTCAGGCGATTCGTCTGATCGACAGGCTGTTGGGCGATGCCACGCCCGAGGAAGTCGAACTCGGTGTGCCGATCCAGCGTGGCAAAAGCGGGCCGTGCGGCAGCCTTTCGATTCTGATGAGCAAGCGCGGTGAATCCAGCGCGCTGCCAGAGGACCTGAACGACAACAAGATCATCAATCAGGTGGTCGAGCTGAGCAAACAGCGGCCCGGGGTGCCGGTGGTACTCGTCACGAAGGACATCAACATGCGCCTGAAGGCGCGGGCCTGTGGCGTGGCGGCGGAGGACTACCATACCGACCAGCTGGTCGACGATGTCGGACAGCTTTCGCCGGGCTATCACAGCGTCACCGGCTCGTTCTGGGACCGGGTGAGCAAGGTGGAAACCCATCAGGGGCACGGACGTACCTGGCATCGCGTGCAACTGACCGACAATCTACCGGCCGTCCATATCAACGAGTTCATCATCGACGAACAGGGCTTCGTGGGTTGGATCAAGGGCATCAAGGCCGATGAGCTGCTGCTGCTCGACCTGCACCAGGAGCCGCTGCTGCATCAGGAAGCCTGGGGCCTACGCCCGCGTGACATTCATCAGGCGCTGGCATTGTTCGCGCTGCTCGACCCGGATATTCATCTGGTCAACTTGTCCGGTGCCGCCGGCTCGGGCAAGACCATCCTGGCCCTGGCTGCAGCCATCGAACAGACCGTGGTCAGCAAGCGCTACCGGCGCATCATCGCCACCCGTAGCGTACAGGGGCTGGACGAGGACATCGGCTTCTTGCCCGGCACCGAGGCCGAGAAGATGGAGCCCTGGCTCGGCGCGATTACCGATAACCTCGAGGCGCTGCACATGGAGGACGAGAACACCCACGGCAGCATCGATTACATCCTGCAGAAGGTGCCGCTGCAGTTCAAATCGCTGAACTACATCCGCGGGCGCAGTTTCCAGCAGAGCCTGATCCTGATCGACGAATGCCAGAACCTCACGCCGCACCAGATGAAGACCATCATTACCCGCGCGGGCAACGGTTCGAAGGTGGTGTGTCTGGGCAACCTGGCGCAGATCGATACGCCCTATCTGTCCGCTACCAGTTCCGGATTGACCTACCTCACCGAACGCTTCAAGGACTTCTCCCACGGCGTGCATATCACCCTGCAGGGCGTGCCGCGCTCGGTACTGGCCGAATACGCCGAGGCGCACATGTAGAGGGCTCGAGGCTGGCGATGCCCGGAGTACCTCTTACGAGGCGGGTCCATCGCCGGCGGCTGGGGTAGACTCCTGATTTTCAGCTCAGGAGCGCCAAATGCTCACCCATCTCGATTCGCAAGGCCGCGCCAGCATGGTCGACGTCACCGACAAGGCCGTGACGGCGCGCGAGGCCGTGGCGGAGGCACGCGTGCGCATGCTGCCGCAGACCCTGCAGATGATTCAGCAGGGTGGCCATCCCAAGGGCGACGTATTCGCCGTGGCACGCGTCGCCGGCATCCAGGCGGCGAAGAAAACCCATGAACTGATTCCGCTCTGTCACCCGTTGCTGCTGACCAGCATCAAGGTCGAACTGCAGGCCGATGGTGACGACAGCGTATTGATCCGCGCGGCCTGCAAACTGGCGGGCCAGACGGGCGTGGAGATGGAGGCGCTGACCGCTGCGAGCGTCGCCGCATTGACCATCTATGACATGTGCAAGGCCGTGGACCGCGGCATGGTGATCGAAGGGGTGCGGTTGTTGGAAAAACTCGGCGGCAAGAGCGGACATTGGCAGGTGCAGGCATGATTTCGATTCAGTTCTTTGCCCGATATCGGGAAACCCTCGGCAGCGATGGCGAGCGCATCCAATGGGATGAGTCGCTCGGCAGCGTGGATGACGTCCGCCGACATTTGTTGGCGCGCGGCGGCGTCTGGGAGGTGCTCGGCGAGCAGAACCTGATGTGCGCGCGCAATCAGGAACTGTGTGGCCTAGAAGAAGCCGTTGCCGATGGCGACGAGGTGGCGTTCTTTCCTACCGTGACCGGAGGTTGAGCATGGCGGTTCGTGTTCAACAGGCCTCGTTTGACCCGGGCGCGGAGCTTAACGCGCTGCACGCCGCCAACCTGGGCATCGGTGCGGTGGCCGGCTTCGTCGGCTATGTGCGGGACTTCAATGACGGACAGGACGTGGCCGGCATGTTTCTCGAACATGCCCCCGGCATGACGGAGAGGGCGCTGGAGAAGATCGTGCAGGAGGCCGAGCATCGCTGGCCACTGCTGCGCCTGGATGTGCTGCACCGCGTTGGATCGCTGGAGCCTGGCGAGCCGATCGTGTTCGTCGGTGCGGCCAGTGCCCATCGCGATGCCGCCTTCGATGCCTGTCGCTTCGTCATGGACTACCTGAAAACGCGCGCGCCGTTCTGGAAGAAGGAAAGCACCGCAGCCGGGCCACGCTGGGTCGAGGGCCGTGCCAGCGATCAGCTGGCAGTCGAGCGCTGGAACGAGAAGAGCTGAGCCTTCAATAGAAGGTGATGTACATCTTGAAGGCCAGCGTCGAGAACATGGTGAGGATGCCTAGGCTCAGCAGTCCGACGCCCCATTGTTTGTCCCGGTAGTTGAAGCCCACGCAGAGCAGGACAAAACCGACGACGATGAGGGTCAATAACCAGTGCATGCTGTCCATCGGTGATCCTCCTGATTCGATACCTGGGTACTACTTTAGTCGCTTCGAGTCAGAAGCGGCTTGACCCAGGTCATCGGTGCCAGTCGACCGGCGCGCCTGGGCAGGCTCCGGGCAGCAAGGGGTTCAGCGCGAGCGAGGGACGGGCGCAAGCAGTTCCGCCGGCGGCATCTCGCACTGGATCTTGCGGCCGATCAGTGCCTCGATGGGCGGCAGAGCGAAGGCGTCGTCCTCGCCAGCGAAGCTGATGGAGGTGCCGCTGGTGCCGGCGCGGCCGGTCCGACCGATGCGGTGCACGTAATCGTCCGGGTCTTCTGGCAGGGTGAAGTTGATCACATGGCTGATGCCATCGACGTGAATGCCGCGACCGGCGACGTCGGTCGCCACCAGCACGCGAATCTTGCCCTCGCGAAAGCCCTCCAGCGTGCGGATGCGCTTGTGCTGCGGGACGTCGCCGGACATCTGCGCTGCACTGATGCCATCCTTGGTCAGGCGTTCCTCGATGCGTCGTACTTCGTCCTTGCGATTGGCGAAGACCATTACCCGCGTCCAGTCGTTCTGGGTGATCAGGTTGTACAGCAGCTTGTACTTGTCGCTGCCGGCAACGGCATAGACGTGCTGCTCGACGGTATCGCTGGCCACGTTCTCCGGTTCGATCTCGACCACGGCGGGGTTGGTCGTCCACTGCTGCGCCAGGTTCATCACGTCGTCGGTGAAGGTGGCGGAAAAGAGCAGGGTCTGGCGTTCGCTCTTGGGTGGCGTCTGCCTGATGATCTGGCGGACCTGCGGGATGAAGCCCATGTCGAGCATGCGGTCGGCTTCGTCGAGAACCATCACCTCGACCATGTCCAGGTGGACTTCGCCGCGCTGGTTGAAGTCCAGCAACCGGCCGGGGGTGGCAACCAGGATGTCGCAGTAGCGCGACTCCAGCTGCTTGAGCTGCTTGTCGAAATCCATGCCGCCGACAAAGCTCATCACGTTAAGTCCGGTGTACTTGGTCAGGTCCAGCGCATCGTTGGCGATCTGCACCACCAGTTCGCGAGTTGGAGCGATGATCAGGGCACGCGGCTCGCCCATGTAGCGTTCCTTGGGCGGTGGCGTTTCCAGCAGCTGGGTGATGGTCGAGATCAGGAAGGCCGCCGTCTTGCCTGTGCCGGTCTGTGCACGGCCGATGGCATCGCGGCCCTTGAGCGTGTAGCCCAGCACCTGTGCCTGGATCGGTGTGCAATAGGGGAAGCCCAGGTCATGGATCGCGTGCATCAGCTCCGGTGCGAGCTTGAAGTCATGAAAGCGGGTCTTGCCTTCGGCCGGCTCGACCACGAAGTCTTCCAGCTTCCAGGCCGGCGCGGCGGGTTTCGGCGGTTTGCTGCTGCGCTGGCGACGCGGTTTGTCGGCGCTGCGCTGGGAGGGTTGCGACTTGGACTGGGTTTCGTCCGTCGCGCCCGGCTGCGTCACGGGGTCGGTTTGCCGTTCGGTAGTGGCAGATGGGGCGCCGGTGGGTATGCCGGCCCGCTCGTCCGGGGCCTTGCCAAAGATTTTCTTGAGTGCTTTGAGCACGGTCTTCTCGTCGTCAAATTGGGAAAGAATCGCGCGTCAGTGTAATGCAAGACGCAAACCTGGCGAAGCCTCCCGCCCCGGCGGGGTCGGCCGGGGCGGTGGCACCGGTCGACGAAGGCAGGCTTGGCGCGGCGCGCCGCCTGCCACTATTGCCGCACGCCTGGCTTGCGCTCGATGCGCCGGGTCAGCCAAGGCGTTCGGCGAGCCAGGCGCCGATGTCACGGATTTCCTCCGGCAGTACCTCATGGTCCATCGGGTAATCGCGCCAGGTCGCGGCGACGCCGGCGCCCTGCAGAGCCTGATAGGCCGCATGGCCCATCACCATGGGCACGACATCGTCGCGGCTGCCGTGCAGGCATAGCACCGGATACCGCAGCGCGGTCGGGGAGAACGCCGGCGGCTCGGTAAAGGTAGGCGCATAGGTCGAAAGCGCGATGACGCCACCCAGCGGCCCCTGCCAGCGCAGAAACGCGGTGTGCAGCACAACCGCGCCCCCTTGGGAGAAGCCGGCAAGGAAGATTCGTGCCGGATCGATTCCTGCGTCACGTTGCGCCTCGATCAGAGAGATGACCTGCTGTGCCGAAGCCTCCAGCTGCTCGCGATCGATCGCGCGGGCAGGGCTCATGGCGAGGATGTCGTACCAGCTCGGCATGCTCCATCCGCCGTTGATGGTCACCGGCCGTGTCGGCGCCTGGGGTAGCACGAAGCGTGTGCTGTGCAGGCGCTGTTGCAGGGCCTCGGCCACCGGCAGGAAGTCATAACGGTCGGCGCCCAGGCCATGCAGCCAGATGACGCAGGCGTCTGCGCTGGCGGTGGGTTCGAGGATCAGCGGTTCGCTCATGGATCGGCTCCAGTTCAGGGCAAGTCGCCTCGTCTTGGGGCAGGCGGGCGAGGAAATAGCGCGAGGGTACTCGCTCCTGCGACCGGATTGAACCCGCCGTAGAGCGTGGCGGGCGGCGTCGCATCGAGCTGGTATGCCGCTTGCTTTGGCTGCCTGGCTCTGAACGGAACGGCCCTCGCGAGCGGGGCCGAGGCAGTGAAATAAAGAACATTGCCGATCATCAACGGACGACTAGACTCAGGTCAGGCTGCGGCCGCTTCGCTGGTCAAGGCATCGAAGCGCCAGGCCCGAACCCGAGAATAAGAAAGCAAACTGGAGGTTTCGATGATTAGGGTGAAATCCACACTGGCTGCGCTGGGTGCTGCGTCACTGCTGGGCATCAGCGGGCTGGCGCAGGCAGGGGCGACCCTGGATGCGGTGCAGAAGAAAGGATTCGTGCAGTGCGGTATCAGCGATGGCCTTCCGGGATTCTCGTTCGCCGATGCCAAGGGGCAATTCCAGGGGATCGACGTGGACGTGTGCCGTGCGGTCGCCGCGGCCGTGTTCGGCGATGCTACCAAGGTCAAGTACAGCCCGCTGACCGCCAAGGAGCGCTTCACCGCGCTGCAGTCGGGGGAAGTGGATGTGCTGTCGCGCAATACCACCTGGACCAGCTCGCGGGACGCCGCGATGGGGCTGAACTTCACCGGCGTGACCTACTACGACGGACAGGGCTTCCTGGTGAACAAGGAGCTTGGGGTGTCCTCGGCCAAGGAGCTGGACGGTGCCACGGTGTGCATCCAGGCCGGCACCACCACGGAGCTGAACCTGTCCGACTATTTCCGCGCCAATGGCCACAAGTACACCCCTATCACCTACGACACCTCGGACGAAAGCGCCAAGTCGCTGGAGTCCGGACGCTGCGACGTGCTGACCTCGGACCAGTCCCAGCTCTACGCACAGCGCATCAAGCTGGCCAAGCCTGACGACTACGTCGTATTGCCTGAAGTGATTTCCAAGGAGCCGCTCGGCCCGGCCGTTCGCCAGGGTGACGAGGAGTGGTTCGATATCGTGCGCTGGACGCTGTTCGCCATGCTCAACGCCGAAGAGCTCGGCGTGACCTCGGCCAACGTCGAGGAGATGGCTAAGAGCACCAAGAATCCTGACGTGGCGCGTCTGCTGGGTGCCGAAGGCGAATACGGCAAGGATCTCAGACTGCCGAAGGATTGGGCCGTCCAGATCGTCAAGCAGGTAGGCAACTATGGCGAGATCTTCGATCGCAACGTGGGTGCCGGCAGTGAGCTGAAGATCGAGCGTGGCCTCAATGCCCTGTGGAACAAAGGTGGATTGCAGTACGCGCCGCCGGTGCGTTGAGCCTCCGTGGCCGGCCTCGTGCCGGCTCGTTTCATGGATGAGTACGGCCGATCCGCGAGGGTCGGCCGTGCGGTATGAGGATTTTCGATGCGTTCGATCGCCAGAGGCACCGCGCCCCGACGTTCGCTGCTGACCGATCCACGAGTACGCGCCTGGGTCTTCCAGGTGATTGCAGTGTTGGCAGTGGTGGCGTTCGGCTGGTACCTGTTTCATAACACCCAGAACAATCTTGCCCATCGCGGCATCACGTCCGGATTCGGCTTTCTCAACAACGCCGCCGGCTTCGGTATTTCCCAGCATCTGATCGACTACAGCGAAAGCGACAGCTACGGGCGCGTTTTCTGGGTCGGTCTGCTCAACACCCTGCTGGTCAGCGTAATCGGGATCGTGCTGGCCACCATCATGGGCTTCATCCTCGGCGTGGGGCGCCTCTCCAGCAACTGGCTGATCCGCCAGCTGGCGACGCTTTACATCGAGATCTTCCGCAATATCCCGCCGCTGCTGCTGATCTTCTTCGTCTATTTCGCCGTAATCAGCCCGCTGCCGGGGCCGCGCAACAGCCTGAGCCTGTGGGATGCGGTGTTCGTCAACAATCGTGGCGTGCAGATGCCGGCGCCCAGTGCCGCCGATGGCTTCTGGGCGTTCTGGCTGGCGCTGCTGGTCGCGCTGGTCGCCGTGGTAATGCTGCACCGCTGGGCGCGGGCGCGACGGCATGCGACAGGACGCATGTTCCCGGTGTTTTGGACGAGCCTCGGGCTGTTCATCGCCATACCCTGGTTGGTGACGCTCGTTGCCGGGGCACCGTTCAGCTGGGAGGTGCCGGAGCTGCAACGCTTCAACATCCGCGGCGGCTGGGTGGTGATACCGGAGCTGGTGTCGATCGTGGTGGCGCTTTCGGTCTATACCGCGGCCTTCATCGGAGAGACCGTGCGTTCGGGCATCCAGTCGGTCAGCCATGGCCAGACCGAGGCGGCCGCATCGCTCGGCCTGCGTCCGGGGCAGGTTCTGCGGCTGGTCATCGTGCCGCAGGCGTTGCGAGTGATCGTGCCGCCGCTGACCAGCCAGTACCTGAACCTGGCGAAGAACTCGTCGCTTGCAGCGGCGATCGGCTATCCGGACATGGTCTCGCTGTTCGCCGGTACGGTGCTCAACCAGACCGGGCAGGCCATCGAAACCATGGCCATCACCATGAGTGTCTATCTGGCCATCAGCATCAGCATCTCGCTGCTGATGAACTGGTACAACAAGCGCATTGCGCTGATCGAGCGGTGAGCGCATGACCATTCATTCCTTCAAGCCCGACCTGCCGCCGCCGACGATCAGCATCGGTGCGCTCGGCTGGCTGCGGGCCAATCTGTTCTCCAGTTGGATCAATACGCTGCTGACCCTGGTCGGGCTCTATCTGCTCTGGTTGATCGTGCCGCCGGTACTGGAATGGGCGATCTTCAGGGCTGACTGGACCGGCGACACCCGCGCCGATTGCAGCCGCGAAGGTGCCTGCTGGGTGTTCGTGCAGGTCCGCTTCGGCCAGTTCATGTACGGCTTCTACCCCACGGAGCTGCGCTGGCGGGTCGATGCGGCGGCATGGTTGGCGATCATCGGCGCGGCGCCACTGTTTCTGCGGCAGATGCCGCACAAGCTGCGCTACGGCATCGGTTACCTGCTGGTCTATCCGCTGCTGGCCTACTGGCTGCTGCATGGCGGATTCCTCGGGTTGCAGACGGTGCCGACCAGTCAGTGGGGCGGCTTGATGCTGACGGTGGTGATTGCCGCGGTGGGCATTGCCGGCGCCTTGCCCTTGGGCATCCTGCTGGCGCTCGGGCGACGCTCGGACATGCCGGCCATCCGGGTGCTCTGCGTGACCTTCATCGAGTTCTGGCGCGGCGTACCGCTGATCACCGTGCTGTTCATGTCGTCAGTGATGCTGCCGCTGTTCCTGCCCGAAGGCATGAACCTCGACAAGCTGTTGCGGGCGATGCTGATGGTGGTGTTCTTCGAGGCCGCCTACATCGCCGAAGTGGTACGCGGCGGCCTGCAGGCGATCCCCAAAGGGCAATACGAGGCGGCGGCCGCCATGGGTCTGGGCTACTGGCGCAGCACGCTGCTGGTGGTTCTGCCGCAGGCGCTGAAGCTGGTGATTCCGGGCATCGTCAATACCTTTATCGCCCTGTTCAAGGACACCAGCCTGGTGATCATCATCGGCCTGTTCGACTTCCTCAACAGCATCAAGCGCGCTACGGCGGACCCGGCCTGGCTGGGTATGTCCACCGAAGGCTATGTCTTCGCCGCGCTGGTGTATTGGATGTTCTGTTTCGGCATGTCCCGCTATTCCATGCGCCTGGAGCGCAAGCTGGACACCGGCCACAAGCGTTAGGAGTGAGATATGAATGATTCAATCGCGCAGGCCGGGCAGGCAAGCGAGCCGGTCATCCGCATGCAGGGCGTGCACAAGTGGTTCGGGCAGTTCCATGTGCTCAAGGACATCAACCTGTCCGTGCGGCAGGGCGAGCGCATCGTGTTGTGCGGGCCGTCCGGGTCGGGCAAGTCCACCACCATCCGCTGTCTGAACCGCCTGGAGGAGCATCAGCAGGGGCGCATCGTCATCAACGGCGTCGAGCTGACCAGCGACCTCAAGCAGATCGAGACGATTCGCAGCGAAGTCGGCATGGTCTTTCAGCATTTCAACCTGTTCCCGCACCTGACAGTGCTGCAGAACTGCACGCTTGCGCCCATGTGGGTGCGCAAGCTGCCACGCCGGCAGGCCGAGGAGGTCGCCATGCATTATCTGGAGCGGGTACGCATTCCGGAGCAGGCCAACAAATATCCAGGGCAGCTTTCCGGTGGCCAGCAGCAGCGCGTGGCGATCGCCCGCGCCCTGTGCATGAAGCCGAAGATCATGCTGTTCGACGAGCCTACCTCGGCCCTCGATCCGGAAATGGTCAAGGAAGTGCTGGACACCATGGTCAGCCTCGCCGAAAGCGGCATGACCATGCTCTGCGTGACCCACGAGATGGGCTTCGCCCGAACTGTGGCCGACCGGGTGATCTTCATGGACAAGGGTGAAATCGTCGAGCAGGCGGAGCCGGAGGTGTTCTTCACCAGCCCGGTGAACGACAGGACCAAGCTGTTCCTCAGTCAGATCCTGCATTGAGCGAGGCCGAAGGGGAGACCGTCGGGGCGGACGGCGTTCGGCTGTCTTCAGCTGGCCGTCATGGGCTAGAATACGCGCCCCGACTGCTCCCCCTCCGAGGCTGTTCCGACGATGTTGATCCTGCGCGGTGCTCCCGCTCTTTCCGCCTTCCGTCACGGCAAGCTCCTGGCACAACTGACCGAAAAGGTTCCCGCCGTCAGCGGGTTGTATGCCGAGTTCGCCCATTTCGCCGAGGTTTCCGGCACGCTTGGCGCGGATGAGCAGAACGTACTGACCCGTCTGCTGAAGTATGGCCCCAGCGTACCGGTGCAGGAGCCGGCCGGTCGGCTGTTCCTGGTGGTGCCGCGCTTCGGCACCATCTCGCCCTGGTCGAGCAAGGCCAGCGACATCGCGCATAACTGCGGCCTGGAGAAGATCCAACGCCTGGAGCGGGGTATCGCCTACTACGTGCAGGGCGAGTTGTCCGACAGCGATGCTCAGCTTGTCGCTGCCGCGCTGCATGACCGCATGACGCAGCTGGTGCTGGGCCGGTTCGAGGAAGCCGCCAACCTGTTCAGTCATGCCGAACCGAAGCCGCTCACGGCGGTGGACGTACTCGGCGGCGGTCGCGCCGCGCTGGAGAAGGCCAACGTCGAGCTGGGCCTGGCCCTGGCCGAGGACGAGATCGACTACCTGGTGCAGGCCTTCAGCGGGCTGGGACGCAACCCGCACGACATCGAACTGATGATGTTCGCCCAGGCCAACTCCGAACACTGCCGGCACAAGATCTTCAATGCCAGCTGGGATATCGATGGCGAGAGCCAGGAAAAATCCCTGTTCGGCATGATCAAGAACACCTACCAGCTGCACAGCGAAGGCGTGCTGTCGGCCTACAAGGACAATGCCGCGGTCATCGTCGGCAACGTCGCCGGTCGCTTCTATCCGAATCCCGAGACGCGCGAGTACGCCGCGAGCCAGGAGCCGGTGCACATTCTGATGAAGGTGGAAACCCACAACCACCCGACCGCCATCGCTCCGTTCCCTGGTGCTTCCACCGGCTCGGGCGGCGAGATCCGCGACGAAGGTGCGACCGGGCGCGGCGCCAAGCCGAAGGCTGGCCTGACCGGTTTCACCGTATCCAACCTGAACATTCCCGGCTTCGAGCAGCCCTGGGAGAAGCCTTACGGCAAGCCCGAGCGCATCGTCACGCCGCTGGACATCATGATCGAGGGCCCGCTGGGCGGCGCCGCGTTCAACAACGAATTCGGCCGTCCGGCGCTGACCGGCTACTTCCGTACCTTCGAACAGGCGATCAACACGCCGCGTGGCGAGGAAGTACGGGGCTATCACAAGCCGATCATGCTCGCCGGCGGCATGGGTAACATCCGCGAGGAGCATGTGCAGAAGGGCGAGATCTCGGTCGGCGCCAAGCTGATCGTGCTCGGCGGCCCGGCCATGCTGATCGGTCTGGGTGGTGGCGCGGCATCCTCGATGGCCACCGGCACCAGCTCGGCGGACCTGGACTTCGCCTCGGTACAGCGCGACAACCCGGAAATGGAACGTCGCTGCCAGGAGGTCATCGACCGCTGCTGGCAGCTGGGCGAGCACAACCCGATCAAGTTCATCCACGACGTCGGTGCCGGCGGCCTGTCCAACGCGTTTCCGGAGCTGGTCAACGATGGTGGCCGTGGCGGTCGTTTCGAACTGCGCAACATCCCCAACGACGAACCGGGCATGGCGCCGCTGGAGATCTGGTGCAACGAGTCCCAGGAGCGTTACGTGCTCTCCGTCGATGCGGCCGATTTCGAGCGCTTCAAGGCCATCTGCGAGCGTGAGCGCTGCCCGTTCGCGGTGGTCGGCGAGGCCACCGAGGAGCCGCATCTGACCGTTGCCGACAGCCATTTCGGCAACAAGCCGGTGGACATGCCGCTCAACGTGCTGCTCGGCAAGGCGCCGCGCATGCACCGCACTGCCAGCCGCGAAGCCGAGCTGGGTGACGACTTCAGCGCCGCTTCGGTCGATCTGGCCGAGGCCGTGACTCGCGTGCTGCGCCATCCCGCCGTGGCCAGCAAGAGCTTCCTGATCACCATTGGTGATCGCAGCATCACCGGTCAGGTGGCGCGCGATCAGATGGTCGGTCCGTGGCAGGTGCCGGTGGCCGACTGTGCCGTCACCGCGACCAGTTATGACGTCTATACCGGCGAAGCCATGGCAATGGGCGAGCGCACGCCGCTGGCGCTGCTGGACGCCCCGGCGTCGGGCCGCATGGCCATTGGTGAAACGCTGACCAACCTTGCCGCTGCGCGGATCGAGAAGATTTCCGACATCAAGCTGTCGGCCAACTGGATGGCCGCAGCCGGTCATCCGGGCGAGGATGCGCGGCTGTACGACACCGTTCGCGCCGTCGGCATGGAGCTTTGCCCGCAACTGGGCATCACCGTTCCGGTGGGCAAGGACTCGATGTCGATGAAGACGCGCTGGTCGGAGGAGGGGGGCGAGAAGAGCGTCACCTCGCCACTGTCGCTGATCGTCTCCGGTTTCGCTCCGGTCGCCGACATCCGCCAGACCCTGACTCCGCAGCTGCGCCTGGACAAGGGCGCCACCGACCTGATCCTGGTCGATCTGGGCCGTGGTCAGAACCGCATGGGTGCCTCGATCCTCGCTCAGGTGTACGGCCAGATCGGCCGTCAGGCGCCCGACGTCGATGACGCCGAGGATCTGCAGGCCTTCTTCGCCGTGGTCCAGGGCCTGAATGCCGACGGTCTGCTGCTGGCCTATCACGACCGCTCCGACGGTGGTCTGCTGACCACCGTGCTGGAGATGGCCTTCGCCGGTCATTGTGGCTGGAACCTGAATCTCGACGGCCTGCTGGACAGCGCCGACGACATCGCCGCCTTGCTCTTCAACGAGGAACTCGGTGCGGTGCTCCAGGTGCGCCAGGATGACACCGAGATCGTGCTGGCGCAGTTCAGCGCGGCCGGATTGGGCGATTGCGTCGCGGTGATCGGGCAGCCGGTGAACAATGGCCATGTGTCGATCAGGCACGGCGAGAACGAAGTGTTCGCTGGCGAGCGCCGTCTGCTGCAGCGCCAGTGGGCCGAGACCAGCTACCAGATCCAGCGTCTGCGCGACAACGCCGAGTGCGCCGATCAGGAGTTCGATGCACTGCTGGAAGAGGACAATCCAGGCCTGAGCGCCAAGCTCAGCTTCGACGTCAACGAGAACATCGCCGCGCCCTTCATCAAGCGCGGCGTGCGTCCCCAGGTGGCGGTGCTGCGCGAGCAGGGCGTCAACGGCCAGGTGGAGATGGCCGCCGCGTTCGATCGCGCCGGCTTCGCAGCGGTCGACGTGCACATGAGCGATATCCTTTCCGGCCGCGTCAGTCTGGACGAATTCAAGGGTATCGTCGCCTGCGGCGGCTTCTCCTACGGCGACGTGCTCGGTGCTGGCGAGGGCTGGGCCAAGTCGATTCTGTTCAATGCCCGCGCGCGGGACGGTTTCCAGGCGTTCTTCGAACGCAAGGACAGCTTCGCCCTCGGCGTGTGCAATGGCTGTCAGATGATGAGCAACCTGCACGAGCTGATCCCGGGTACGGAGAACTGGCCGCACTTCGTGCGTAACCGCTCCGAGCAGTTCGAGGCACGCGTGGCGATGGTGCAGGTGCAGGACTCGCCGTCGGTCTTCCTGCAGGGCATGGCCGGCTCCCGCCTGCCGATCGCCATCGCCCATGGCGAAGGTCATGCCGAGTTCGAGAGCGAGGAAGCCATGCTACAGGCCGATCTGTCCGGCACCGTGGCGCTGCGTTTCGTGGATAACCATGGCAAGGTCACCGAGCGTTATCCGGCCAACCCGAACGGCTCGCCGCGCGGTATCACCGGTCTGTGCAGTCGTGACGGTCGCGTGACCATCATGATGCCGCACCCGGAGCGGGTGTTCCGCGCCGTGACCAACTCCTGGCGCCCTGACGAGTGGCAGGAAGACGGCGGCTGGATGCGCATGTTCCGCAACGCCCGGGTCTGGGTCGACTGAGCGTCCTGCTGAGCGCTACCAGATAGCCCGCTCGACGCTTGCGTCAGCGGGCTTTTTCCTTTGTGAACCCGTTCCATGAACCGCGCGCCTCGGCTGTCGTCTCAGCTATGACGCACCGCACCGTTTGGTAGTTGCGTTGATGGCAAGCTGCCACCTCACTGCCTGGCGCCCGCCGGGTTCACCTGCATGGAGAGTTCGATGTACAAGCTGTGTTTCTCTGACAAAAGTGGAAAACGCTTGTAAATCAATTAGTTAAGCATTAAGTGATGCTGGAATTCCAACCAATATCTCTAACCAAAAAATCTACCCCCCGTCAGAAAGCCCCCATGCTTTGCACAGGTGTGGGGGGATTCTCCCGTAGCAAATATCACATCCCCTGTTTCCTCTCCTATATGCAGAACGTTTGCTGAAATTCCCCGCTCGGGATATGACCGGCTTAACTCGCGCCCGCTGATCACTTTTTGACCAATCACACGAATTTAAAATATCGAGCGTAGGGCTACAGTGAGCGCTGTTGAGCGATTGTTTGAAGACATAACACGCAAAGGAAACGAAGAGAACGCACGTTCTAGCGTGCACAGCGACGCTCTTAGGGGCATTCTCGAAGGGATTTGAGGGATAGCAGCAAGCCCCGCCATAAAGCAGGGCTTGGGAGGCTGTCAGATAACAAACTCGTGATAGGTGGCGTCAATCTCGGCTTGAGTCAGACCGATATAGGCCATCGTAACGGCGGGGCTGGAGTGATTGAGCACCTTGCAAATCTTCTCGATGCTCACCCCATGACTATGCATGATCCAGCCACGAGTCTTGCGCATAGAGTGGGTGCCGAGCTGGATACCAATCTCATCGCCTACGGCCTTGAATGCATTCGCTACAGCGATACGGGAGACGGGCTTACCCTTGGCCCTGTTCGATTCCACTTCAAACAGATAGACGTGCTGGGGATGCTCAGCGGCTCGTTTAGCCACAATGCCCCGTGCCTTCTCATTCAGGTCGATAGAGCGGGTTTTTCCTGTCTTCTCTTCCTTGAGCACGATGCGGCCTTGCTTGGCCTCTTCCATCGTCACAGAGAGCAGGTCAGAGATTCGGAGCGCCACCTGCAAGCCAAACTCCCAGATATCGGAATACAGGGTGTTGCCCTTGGCGTTCAGCTTGAGCTTACGGCTGATGAAAGCCACATCCTCAACTGTCTTAACGGCGTCTACGCTCTTCATTTCTAGTTTACTCCCTGCTGCCATGCCTCTGATGTGTTAATTAAAGCATCGACTGAGAGAGCTTGTCCAGCATTTACGGGCTTTCTTAGTTAACAAAATACCATTCTGTTAAGTAGAGATGAGCTTTCAGCGTCCTGCCTTCACTTCCAGCATCTGCACACGGCGATCAATCTTGTTCAGACGTTCCGTCACTCGTGCGTCCAGGGCATTCGTTCGCCCTTCGTTGTAACTGAGGTGGTTGGTCACTCTGACCTCGATTTGGCTGACGCGGCTATTGGTGGCCTGTAGGTCAGCAGCCGATGGCAAAGACCAGATCACCAGCAAGACGGTGGACAGGGCAAAAATGTTAAGGATTTGAAGGCTATTAGCAAAAGTAATCAATTATCTCTCCTTTATTAGGGATATATATTCTTGAATTGAAAATGTTTAGCATTTATTTGACTTTGGAGTCAGAAACGGCTTAACACAATATTGAATGTTATTAAGTAACATCAGGGCTACAGCGGAGCTATGAGGTATAGCCGGGGAAGGCAGAGAATGTTTATCCCTGCCTTTTAAATACAGCTTTGTATGTTTACCGAGGTTTATAGCACGTATGTGTGTGCTACTTATTTAGAGCCGAATGCAATGTCCGTTTCTGTCAGCAGACCTTGTAGAGAATTATCAAACTGCTGCCGGATGTGTGGTTCAAGCTCTTGAGCAAGCTGCTCGGCATCTGTCGCTTGTGTGTTAACGACGATCCCGCCGGGGCTGATAGTCATGCTTGCCTGCATACTGATGTTGTTCGTTGTGCTCATCTGCTCTAGTAGAGCTTCAGGGCTTGCGTAACCTTCAGCGGCGAGCTGCCATTCTTTCTTTGATACAGGGATAGGAAGGATGGGACCAGTGGCAGGCTTGGATTGTTTGAGCCGTTCAACGCTCGGGCGCTCTGTGAACTGTTGCGCTAGCGAGAGTGGGGCTGAAGGGGCGTAGCGTTCTGCCGCTTCTTGCCAGTCTGGACGCTTGTAAAGCATTGGCGTGATGGGCTGACGGGGTTTCTCTTGTAGCCGTGTAATGTTCGGAACACTCAAGAGGCCACGTCCCATGCTTGGAGCCATCACAGCTTCTGAGCGTTGTTCGTAGCTGGCTTGTTTGGCCATTGCTGGGCTGTTCTCAAGAGCCTTAGCACTCCACGATACTAGGCTGGCTGTAGCTGACAGGGCACCAGCTCCAAGGCTGTACATTGCATCCCTGAGGGGAATGGTGGCGGTGTGCAATTCCTGCTGAGCCTCAGTGAATCGCTTAATTGAAGGAACCATCTCCCCATCTACAGTTCGCTGTAGCTCTTCAGAAAACCGAGCGTTAGCCAGTCGAGCTTTGGAGCTTTCAGCACTGGAAGCAAATTCTTCGACACGAGGGGCCACATACTCAGCTTGTCGCCTGTATGCCTCGACCAGCATTTCAGGGGTGATGAGGCGGTTGGACATATCCTTTAGGAAAGCTTCTGTTCCTTTCTTCCCTGTCTTATCGCTCCATACCTGCTGAACGAAGGTCTTCAATGCGCTGTTACTGTCCCCGATTTGTTGATTAAGCTCTTCAGACATCAGAGCGCCTTTACCAAACACTTGTTGCACCAAATCTTCACACAAGGTCGTTAAGCTTGTGCCGTTCTCTTATGAACTGCTGCATATCGCTATGCACGAGGAGACCATATCACCACCCTATCCTATGAAAGGGTGCTCACCGTTTCGAGCCACTTGGCTCTACTCCCTTTCGGGATGGTCGTTAGGCATTTAAATCGTAAGATTATTTAGCACGGTAGGTTGTCTACGAGAGAGTTTCCCCGTTTAGGCGAGTTGTTCGACAGTCATTACTGACTGAAGGCGCTACGTGTTAACGCATACACTTGGCGTTCAAGTTGTTGCTGTGTCAGGCCAGACCCTTTGTTAGCGATGTTCATCGTCTCATAGAGCTTGAAGGCTTCGTCGGGGGCCATAAAAATCGACATTTGCTTCATCATCTGACTGTAAGAGGGAATTGACTCTTCAGCGTTCAGACCGAGACGGTTAGAGAGGGCAAGGAAGCGAGCATTCATCTCGTCACGGCCTTCTCGTGTGCTGCTACCACTGGCAACGTCCAGGGCGATGCGCTGCGATTCTCGTTGTGTTTGCGATTGGTTGAGCTTATCCACTTGCCGATAGGCCATATATCCGCCTGCTGTCACACCAGCTACAGCAAGACCAGCGGGACCGCCAACCATAGGGAGACTGGCACCTAATCCACCTCCAAAGCCTGCGGCCCCGGCATATTGCCCAAGGCTTTGTGTGTTCGGCATATGGGGGAGGCGTGGGGAATAGCCTGCTCCGGGCCAATGAATATTTGCACCGCCTGACGTGCCTAACACGCTCTTGATGTCCATTCGAGCTTTGGAGCTTGCACGAGTGAGCACCTGACTTACTTGGCGATTGATGCGGCCTTGATCGAGGGTGATGTTAGATACCTTCAATTCAAGCAAGCGACCTACGCGGTTAAGTTCTGTCTGTGCTCCGCGTTGTAGAGCGAGGCTATCGAATTTGAATTTCTTAACGTTCAGAGCAGGGAGAGTGAAATTCTTGCTGAAGTCCTTTTGAAGAATGGCGGTGGTCTTCCTTACCTTGCCTTCAAGGAGCTTCAGATAGCGATCAACTCTTCGTAAATCTTGGAGCCGTGTTTGTATGCCGATTTGGGCATAGAACGATGAAACGGGACGAGTCATTTATTTTATCCTTTGTTTGTGTTTGGGAAGGGGGCGCAATGCCCCCTTTCCTTTATTCTGCGCTGGTGGGCTGTAACCCCATCTGAGCAAGTCGCTCACGGATGATTCGGTTGGTGGGGTTGTTGGGATGACTTGGAGAGCGGGCGTTAGCCTGGTGGATGAGGTTGCAATAATATTGGATTTCCTCTTCCGTCAAATTGCTCTTCAGTGGTTCTTCTTTCTTAGGCTCCTGCTTTGGAGCCACTACAGGAGCTTTAGCAGTGACAGGAGGTTGTTTCTCTGCAACAAGAGCTTGTTTCTTTTCTTCTGCTGCTTTTTTCATAGCGCGTTCAAATGCTTTGATGTTCAGAGGCATATTATTTGCCCTCCTTAATAGAGGCGAAGTAGTCAGCGGCTTCCTTACGGGCCTGCTCACGAAGCTTCTCTTCCTTCCTACGTTCTGCCTCTTCTTCTTTTTTCTTCTGAGCCTGATACAACTGCTCGGCAAGGATGGACTCTTGCTCAGCGTTGAATGCTTCAATCTCAGCTTTATATTTCTCTTCTACTTCAAGCTTGAGAGCTTCGATTTCTTCTTCCTGAAGGTTTGCAGGCTTATTGAAATAGCCCGCATATACATTAGGACCAGACCGGCAAGGGAGTTTGGTGTTGAATGTGTAACCTTGAGAGATAAGCTCAATCACCTTCTCTGTGTATCGAATCAGGATTGGCTCATCTACCTGCTGGCAGGCAGCGTGAGAGCCTTTGTAGCGTTCAATTGCCTTTTCAATTCGTGCATCAAGCTCGCCCTGATCCAGAATACGGGGCTGTTGGACGTGTTGTTTAGTAGTCATATTGTGTTTCCTTTTTTATGGTTTATATAAATTGCAGACAATAGCTGCCTGCGGCTTTAACTCTTGCGAGTTAAATTCGTTGGTGTTATAAGGGTTGTTTGTTGCTTGTTCTGCCACCCTGTATGGTGGGTTTGTAGCAGATCGTTTAAAACAGAATTGTTTTTCCGTAGTAAATAGCTATTTAGAACGGGCTTTCGAACTCTTCTACCATCTGTTTACGTGCAGGCTTGCTTGAGCACGGAACAAACGTATTGTTATTGAATACGTGTGGGATTCCTTTGATTAGAAACTGCACATCATATTCAGCTTCAAATATCTTTACGTTCTTGCGAGCGCACCATTCAACCATCTCGGCACTAACGTCGCCGTTAGGTTGGAACCGCCGTGTTGGCATATCAGCCAGCGACACACCGTGTATTGTTTCTGGAACATCAGGCTTTGGCTGCTTTACCGAGGAACACGGTTTATCTTCCTCCTGCTCGCTGTAGCTAAGGGCATCAGCACAAGAGCCATCGTCTTCAGGCTCGGGCATGAAGTCGTCGTATGCGTCCATTGGCACAGCCTCAGAGGCCCATTCAGCACCAGCAGGCACGAAGTCATCCACTGTCGGGGCTGCAAGCTCCTGGGGGGCTTGTGTGGGCTGTTCCTTGGTCGGTACAGGGGCTTTCGCCTTGTCTTCCTGCTGCACCAGCACCAAGTCACGGGTAATAACATAGCTATTGCTGAATCGTGCTCCGCCCATTGGCTTCTTTTGAACGTGCAGCACACCAGAAATAATAAGCTTCTTAATAAATCGTTTGACTGTAGACAGACCCACACCACAATAGGTGGCGATCTCATCTTGGTTATCAAACCAAACACCATTTTGTTCTTTGAAGAACAGGAACCGATCAAGCATCCAGCACCAGATGACTTTCTCTTCACAGGACAAAGGATAAACGATTTCCACAACCTCGCCGGTAGGGACAAGCTTACCTTTGTCGTTCTCTACCATTACTAATTCCAAGCCGTTCCAGCCGGTGGCAGTTAGTAGTTCACGATACACAGCGAAGTAGGGGGACAGTTCTTTTTCAGTTTTTGCAAACAGTTGCGTTGCCATTGTTGTTCTCCTTAAAGGATGGAATTTGAATTAGTTGTTTAAATACAGCAGATACTGCTTTGTTGCAGGAGTGGGTGGGACTCTCATGTCCCCATAGCTCCATAAGCTGCAACAGTTCTTCGCTCGCTTGTTCGCCAAGTGTGATTCTGATTTTCATATTGCACCTCTAAACATTAATTAGATTCCCGTGGTTCTCCCAGACACTCGGGGAATTATTCTTCCTACGATCTTCGATCTTTGCACCAACACAAATGTATAAGAGCCGAAGGCTCATGCACCAACAAATCAAATACAGTCAACACAGAACCAAGCTTTGCTTTTGCTTGTTACAGTGCCAAGCGTGAGTCGTAGACGAACAAGATTGGTGCTGGGTTTTCTAATGTGTCTGTGTGCGAAGGTCGAAGACCTGAGCTAAGCAGATACATCAAACAGAGTAAGAAAATTAAGCTTTTAAAGCTTTATTCTTTTTCTTTACATCATTGTTATTACATCATTATTATTACTGGTTCTCCCAGACCTACGGCCGAGTGTCTCACAGACCTACGGGCGAGTGTCTCACAGACCCACGGGAATATCTCCACCTCCACCAAGTGCATTCAGTCGTGCAAATTCAGCTTTGAGCTGAAGGTCGAGTAAGTGGCTTTTCAGCAACCTGACACAAATGCAGGGGATCGATTTACCAACATTCAATTCTTGAAACTCTGCAAACATCTCGTTTGAGATGAACAGGTTCAGTCGCTTGTAATCTTGTTCATTGAATCGTGGCATTGTCCAAACCTCGCTCTAATACGTTGTTGATGACCTCGCTAACGCTCTTGTCCGTATCTCGTGCCATCTTCTGTAGAAGGCAAAGCAATGATGTGTCCAAAAGCAAAGTCTCTTTTGTATAGCTCTTCGAGCCGATGAATATTTCATTCCGCAATTTGTTGATCCTCTTTTTGTAGTTGTGCTACAGCTTCAATGTATACAAGCTGTTCGTAGCTCAGTTGGCGTAGCAGCTTCTTGATTCGCTCTCGTCTAATATATGAACGAGCCACGCAAGTGTTAGAGCAATGGCGGTGTTTCCGATTTGTTGGGGCAAAGGGTTCCCCACATACGCAACATGGTTGCATGTCATGTACCTCATAGATTTGGTTAGAAACGGCCCTCGGTGTTTTTCCTGACACCTCTGAAGGCCGCGTAGTTACTGGGTTCTATATGTGCAAAAATAGGGGGGGCGGTAGCCCTGTACTGAGTAGGGTGTTTTTGCACATATTCAGGCGTGTTCCTTCTGAGCCTTTTTCTTTTCTTGCCGCTTTTTGAGCATATGTTGTATTTCTGGTGACAGTGCTTCAGAGTCTTCACCAAAGTCTTCTGGCTGAAGGCCAGTGAGCTTCAAAGCTTCTCGCTCAGAACACCGCAGTGCATAACACACAAAAGATAGCGACTTACCTTGCTGGACCATACGAAGGGCATCTTCTTTGAAAGTTTGCAGATGCTCAGCAGGTAGACGGTCAAAACCAATTGGGTCTGGTGCAATAATCTTTCGCTTGGCTCGATAAGTTTTTCGAGCGGTTAGCAGATCGGCGAAATCGACACAATCGCCAGCACTAAGCTTTTTATGTAGACGATAGTAAACAGATAGATCGTCATCAGTAGCTCGGAAGAAACGAGTGGTTTTGGTATCAACTGGAGTGTAGTGCGAAGAGATTACGCCAGTGATGAGATTCGACGCGGGGTTTACAGCGATGAAGTTAGCCATTATTGGTCTCCTTTGTATTAGAGACTCTGTTGTTCTACGACTTGAAGCCTTCGATCTAATTGTGATCCTCTGTGGCGTGTTTAGCGGTAGTGAACTGAGTCAGGGATTTTAGTTTTCTTCGGTTTGTTCAGCTTGTAGAAGCTCGTCTTTCAGTAGTGCAATCATCTCTCGTGTACTAAGACCGAGCTTTGCACGCCTCTTATGCATTTTGGAATGACATAGATTGGAACAACAATATTTATTGGCTCGTGCACACGCCATCAATTGATGGCAAACGATGCAGGGGCGGTATGTGATAGCCATAAGGCAGCCTCCTTTGGTTAAGGGTGGAATAAGAATGTACGGACAAAAAAGAAACGGTGATCCCGAAGAAATTAGAATCACCGTCTATAAAAATAACGTTAGGGAGGAAAGTAAGCTCCTTAAACTGTTCGGCAAACAAAAGGAGCAACCTACGTCATTGAACAACTACCAAGCTCCCTCAAACCAGAAAGCTATAGTAGAGAAGCCGGGAAGCTTCTTTTTGAACACCTCACCAGACCATATGTCAGAGTCCGTGAGGCGGAAACACAAACTGTAAAACGCAAAAAACCCACAAAAGTGGGGTATGTTTTCCGGGATATAAAATTAGATGCTTTTAAAAGCAGAGGAAGTCACAAAAGAGAAGAAAAAGTTTGATTTTTATTTTTCCTATCCCTTCAGCCTATTATAAGCATTGAAGTGCGATTTTGTATATAGCTCTAAAGGAGTAATTATCACTTTGGCGTAAATAACACATACATTAGCTGGTATGTCTTATTGCATCTTTGATTCTGCGAAGCGGCACTCTCCTTGCTGCGGTAATTATACACTATTTTTCTAAAATTGCAATAGCTAACAGAAACTATTTCATAACTATTTCATATTCGGTAGTGCAGGAGGCACAGAACATCACGGTTACAGGTTAGATATTCTTATGTATTTATCTTGTATTCTTAGTAGATATATAACATCCAAGTAGATCAGAGAAGGAAACCAAGTAAAAGAAACCCATACCCAGCCATACACCGTTCCCCAGATTCTTTGGGTAGTCATCTTCACAGATGGCGGGTGCTTTAGACTGAGTAAGATTCTTATACTTGTGACCTTCGATGACCTGAGCCGATGCGTATTGCTACGCCATCCAAGTGAGTCGTCGTTAGTGAGAATCGAATTCTCCAGAGTCGGTCGGCTAATCCGCTCTGCCAAGCCATAGGACGGTTGCCACGCCTATAGTTACCTTCGTGCATTTCACAGCGGCTGGAACACCGCACAGGACGTTGAAGGAAACGTTCGATCTTTGCCCACACCATAGTAGATCGACTGATACGAAGTGCCGCTACCGTCCGCTCCCCTATAACAAGGAGTTCACCGACCAGCACTAAGGAAGGTGTGCATTGTTCCAGAAAAAATCAAAAAAGTCAATATAATAGTTGACCTTTAGTTGCTCTTGTGAGCCTTCCAGAGATAGTGGGGAAAACTAAGCCTCAAACAAACGGCAATGCTCAGATGCAAACGGATTGGTTGAAAACCCTATCGCGTTTTTAAGGGGTGAAAATCCCTACTAAATACCCTGTTCCGATCTGTGTTTAAGGGAAGTCGAAAGACAGTAGTTCGATGGCTTGTCGTTTCTGGGTCATAGAGGGACCGGCAGAGTAGATATCGAAAGTCATGCCCCCACCTCGGAGGTGTCCCAAGATTGCAGGGATTACCAGTGCTGGCGCTCCTGCCTGTTCAAGCTCAGTGGCAGTTAGCTTTCTGAAGCTATGGAATACGTGTTGATCCCCGAAGCCCTCTGATCGTTTGAGCTTGGTGAATCGTTGACTCAAGGCGTTGAGCCGGATGCCTGACTTCGTTTTGTCATTGCCCGCGAACAGATAGCCATTCTGTGACTGGGCAAGCTCCAGCCGCTGCCGGTATAGAGGAAGCAATGCGGAGGCAATCGGAATCTCACGAACCCCGGCCTTGGTCTTAGCATCTTCCACACGGAATGCGACGGGGGTGCCGTCATTGAATATGGTTGAGCTGGTGCTAAGGCGTCCAAGCTCCTCGATCCTGCATCCCGTCCAACAAGCGAAGACACAGAGGTCTGCAAGGTCGGTGTCATCCTTTGCCTTTGCAGCTTTATATAGGCGTTCTGCTTCCTGCTTTGTGAATGCTGCCCAGCTACCCCCAGCAGCTTTACCAACCCTCGGGTGCTCGTGTCCTTCGAAGGGTGAAGGGGAGGCGGCGAATTGCTCGCGGTATGTCGGATCGTAGCGGCAGGCCCATTTGTGAATCTTGCGTAGCGCCCATAGGTGGCCTTGGCGTGTCTGCCTGTTTGCACCGAGTGTGTCCAGGTACTGAGCAACGGCATCAAATGAGAGCGGGAGCTTTTCAGTAGTCAGCCAGTCGGAGAATGATTTGATCTTGCTGAGCGCTACGGAGCGTGTGCGTTCGTTGGCTGATTGTGTGGCGAAGTGTTCGGCAAACCGGCGTTGTAGTGATGGGGTGAGCGGAGAGCGGGCACGGTAGGCTTCTGGCTTGGCAATAAGCGACCTGGCCTCTTCCAGCTCTTCAGGCGTAAGCAAATACTCTTGCTGTGCAAACAGCACCTCACTTTGACGGGAGAGGGTGTTGGCCTCCTGAACAAGTGGTATGAGGTCTGTGCCTGTACTGAGAAACTTTTGACGGACAAGCTCGTTAGCTCGGTCGATATCAGCTTGGGGAACGCCTGCGGCTCTGCGGTCGGCATCCACCTCGTCAAAGAGGAACTTGAGGGCTGACAGGATCGAATCAACCTCTTCGGGTGTGCGAGCTATAGAGGTGGGGTGGCCATCAACAGCGTGCATGATCTGCCGCTTACGACTCTTCTCGTAAAACTCACCAGACCGAGCAATAGATTCTTTCCACTGATCGCCACGGCGAATTTGTTGGTCGCGTAGCTGTCGAAACTCGGCTTTCCATTCTGCTACCTGTCGAGCCGCCAGCTCACGAGCCAGTAGAGCGTCACCAGTCTTCAGACTCTTGCTAAGAACGCGCCTGCTATAGATCGGCTGTAGCTTCTCAGGAATGTCAAGGCGAACGTGATACGTCGAACCACGTAGCAGAATGTGATTTTTGATTGATGGCATGCTGGCATCACTCGGCAGGGTTTCTAAGCAGCTATTCTAACCAATATTTCTACCCAAACGCAGCGTTGACCCCTTGTAGGCCGCATGTTTGCTGGGTTGGAGGTGATTCTTTGTACAAGCTGTGTTTCTATGTTCCGGACAGCCATCTGGAAGCGGTCAAGAAAGCAGTGTTTGCGATTGGCGCTGGCCGGATCGGTGCCTACGACAGCTGCTGCTGGCAGGTGCTGGGGCAGGGACAGTATCGTCCGCTGGAAGGCAGTCAGCCCTTTCTCGGGCAAACCGGGCAGGTTCAACACGTGCCGGAGTGGAAAGTGGAGATGGTGGTCGCCGACGAGCTGATTCACGACAGCGTCAAGGCGATGAAAAAGGCCCACCCCTACGAAACGCCGGCCTTCGACGTCTGGCGTCTATCGGACATGCAGTTCTGATTCGATTGCCTGCTGGCGTGGCCGGCAGGCGCTTCCCGGCTTAGGGGCGTATCTCGATCAGGGTTCCGTCCTTCACCAATCCCCAGATTTCCCGCATGTCGCTGTTGGTGAGCGCGATGCAGCCCTCCGTCCAGTCGAGGGTGTGGAAGAACCATTCGGGATACTCTTCGTCCACTGGCGTGCCGTGCAGCATGATCATGCTTCCCGGGGCCACGCCTTCCTGTTGCGCGCGCGCCAGGTCGCGCGCGTTGGGATAGGAAATGTGCATCGAAAGGTTGTACTTGTCGCTGGTCTTGCGCCAGTCGATCCAGTAGAAGCCTTCCGGCGTGCGCATGTCGCCTTCGCGCTGCTTGGCACCGTTCGGCTGTTTTCCGAGGGAGATGCGATAGCTCTTGAGCGTCTGCCCGGCGCTGACCAGATGGAGCTTGCGCTCGGATTTGATGACCAGCACCTTGTCGATGGGCGAGCCGCCCAGGCTGGGTGTCGCATTGGCGTGGGAGAAGGCGGTAAAGGTGAGGCAGAGCAGAGCGAGCAGCCAACGCATGGGGCTTTCCTGTCGAACTTCATCAGACCTGTGACCCGTTCGCCGACTCAGTCTGCCCGAGCGCTTTGTGGCTGGCGGTTCCGATAGCTCGTCACGGCCTCGGTGCGCACCGGGAAGGTCTGCTGCACCCGGTCGGCGAAGAAGCATTCTAGGGTACGGCCGATGGTCGGAAAAGCCAGCTCGGACCAAGGGATGTCCTGTTGTTCGAAGAGCTTCACCTCCAGGCTCTCGTCACCGGCACAGAACTCCAGATCCACCAGCTGAGCGCGAAAGAACATGTACACCTGATTGATGTGTGGCAGATCGAACAAGGTGTAGAGCTGCAGGTCCGTGACACGGGCGCAGGCTTCTTCGAGCGTCTCGCGTTCCGCTGCCTGCTGCAGGGTTTCGCCGTTCTCCATGAAGCCTGCCGGCAAGGTCCAGTAACCACGACGTGGCTCGATGGCCCGTCGGCAGAGCAGCACCTGGTCGCCCCAGATTGGCACGCACCCGGCGACTATTCGCGGGTTTTCATAATGCACAGTGTGGCAACTGCCGCAGACGAAGCGCGGGCGGTTGTCCCCGTCCGGGACGCGGATCAGTACCGGGTTGCCACACTGGTTGCAGTACTTCATGGACGAATTCCTGTCGATTCCGGCAAATCTTGGTCCGTTCGCGATGATTCGGCAAGGAAGCCGCGGACCTCAGTGAGACCGACCGCGCATGTCGGTGTTCGTCCGCTTCTCATGGCTTTTCCGAGGTCTTGGGCGACTGCGCCTTTCATGCCATGATGCCGGTCAAAGACGAAACGAGAATATTCATGCTGGACACAATACTCCGACGGGTGCGCGGCCATTGCCCGTATCTCCTGGCGCCGGAGGACCGCCTGCCCGAGGCGGCCGTGTTGATGCCGATCACTCGCAGCGAGTCGCCGGAACTGGTACTCACACTCCGAGCGGCCGGCCTGTCCACCCATGGCGGGGAGGTCGCATTCCCTGGCGGTCGCCGCGATCCGGAAGACCGCGATCTGCTGCAGACTGCGCTGCGCGAGGCCGAGGAGGAGGTCGGGCTGGCGCCTGGCATGGTAGAGGTCGTCGGCCCGCTCAGCAGCCTGGTATCGGTGCATGGCATCCACGTCACGCCCTATGTCGGGCTGGTTCCCGACTACGTGGAGTACCGCGCCAATGACGCCGAGATCGCCTCGGTGTTTTCGGTGCCGCTGGAGTTCTTCTGCCAGGACCCGCGTGAGGTCACCCATCGCATCGACTACCAGGGCCAGAGCTGGTACATCCCGTCTTACCGTTATGGCGAATACCAGATATGGGGGCTGACGGCGATCATGATCGTCGAGCTGGTCAACGTGGTGTACGACGCCGGCATCGAAATGCGCCGTGCACCCGCTGCGTTCGTCGACCTGTCCGGGCGCGGCAAACCCTGAGCCACGCCGGTGACGCCGTCGGCGTCCCGGCGTTCATCATCCGACAACAAGAGGTGTCTGCGTGAAATACCGTCTGGGAGAGTCGCGAGTCGATGCACATCCGCAAAGCTGGGTGGCGCCCAATGCCACGCTGGTCGGCAAGATTCGTCTCGATGCTGGTGCCAGTGTGTGGTTCGGTGCGGTGCTGCGCGGCGACAACGAGCTGATTCATATCGGCGAGAACAGCAATGTGCAGGACGGTAGCGTGATGCACACCGATATGGGCCATCCGCTGACGCTGGGAACTGGCGTGACGGTGGGTCACAACGCCATGCTGCATGGCTGCACGGTGGGTGACTACAGCCTGATCGGCATCAATGCGGTGGTGCTCAACGGGGCGAAGATCGGCAAGCACTGCATCATCGGCGCCAATACGCTGATTGCCGAAGGCAAGGAAATTCCCGATGGCTCGCTGGTGGTGGGCTCGCCCGGCAAGGTGGTCCGCGAGTTGAGCGAGGAACAGAAGAAAATGCTCGAGGCCAGCGCCGCTCACTACGTGCACAACGCCCAGCGCTACTCGCGTGATCTGGAGCCAGACGAGTGAGTGTCGCGGAAAAACCTGTCGCTTCCCCCTGTGTCAGCCTCTGCGCGCTGGACGAAGACGACCTGTGCGTCGGCTGCCAGCGCAGTGCTGACGAGATTCGCCGCTGGGGCCAGATGGACAACGAGGAGCGTCGCCTGGTACTGCAGCGTTGCGGCGAAAGGGCCCGTCTCGGCGGCCAGCTGATGTAAGACGTAGCCTGTACCCGGTTCGTGTTTTCAACCGTAACGAGGAATCCCATGCCAAGAATAGGCACTCCGCTGTCACCCAGCGCGACCCGTATCCTGCTCTGCGGCTGCGGCGAGTTGGGCAAGGAACTGGTCATCGAGCTGCAGCGTCTCGGCGTCGAAGTGATCGCCGTGGACCGTTATGCCAATGCGCCAGCCATGCAGGTGGCGCACCGCAGCCATGTGCTCGACATGCTCGACGGCGCCGCGCTGCGTGCCGTCATCGAACAGGAGCGCCCGCACTACATCGTGCCGGAGATCGAGGCGATCGCCACTGCGACCCTCGTCGAGCTGGAGCGTGAAGGCTATACGGTGATCCCGACCGCCAGGGCTGCCCAACTGACCATGAATCGCGAAGGCATCCGCCGCCTGGCTGCTGAGGAGCAGGGGTTGCCGACCTCACCCTATCGCTTTGCCGACACGCTGGACGAGTGCCGCGCCGCCGCCATGGCGCTGGGCTTCCCGTGCCTGGTCAAGCCGGTAATGAGTTCCTCTGGCAAGGGGCAGTCGGTGCTGCGCAGCGACGCGGACATCGATGCGGCCTGGGAATATGCGCAGGCCGGTGGCCGCGCCGGTCGCGGGCGGGTCATCATCGAAGGCTTCATCGATTTCGATTACGAGATCACTCTGTTGACGGTGCGTCATGCCGGCGGAACCAGCTTCTGCGAGCCGGTAGGGCATCGCCAGGAGAAAGGCGACTATCAGGAATCCTGGCAGCCGCAACCCATGGCACCGGCGGCGCTGGCCGAGGCGAAGCGCATCGCGCTGGCGGTCACCGATGCGCTGGGCGGGCGTGGCATCTTCGGGGTCGAACTGTTCGTCAAGGGCGAACAGGTCTGGTTCTGCGAGATATCGCCGCGGCCGCACGACACCGGTCTGGTCACGCTGGTCTCGCAGGATCTTTCGGAATTCGCCTTGCATGCGCGGGCCATCCTTGGCCTGCCGATTCCGGTCATTCGCCAGCTGGGGCCTGCGGCGTCGGCCGTGGTGCTGGTGGAGGGGGAGTCGACTCAGGTGAGCTTTGGCAACCTCGCGGAAGTGCTGGCCGAGCCCGATACCACGCTGCGCCTGTTCGGCAAGCCTGGCGTCAGCGGTCAGCGGCGCATGGGCGTGGCGCTGGCACGAGACACTTCCATTGATGCTGCGCGGCAGAAGGCGCTACGCGCCGCGGCAGCGGTGAAGATCGAGCTCTGAGTGCAACGGAGCCGGCTTCGTGCCGGCTCTAGCCCACTTGCTGCTCAGCCGACGGCGTCGCGCTCACGGTCCAGGCGCGCACGCTTTTTACCCGATTGTCGGCCGCCTGGAGGATCTCCAGGCGATAGTTGCCGATCTGCAGGCAGATGCCGCTGTCGGGGATATGCTCCAGGGCCTCGGTGATCAGCCCGTTGAGCGTCTTGGGCCCGTCGCAGGGGAGGTGCCAGTCCAGCGCACGGTTCACCTCGCGGATATAGGCCGCGCCATCGATGACCAGCGTGCCGTCTTCCTGCGGGTGGATGTCGGGGCTGCGCAGGGTATCCTGATTGCTGAATTCGCCGACGATCTCTTCGAGAATGTCCTCGAGCGTGACGACGCCGCGAACGTCGCCGTACTCGTCCACGACGATGCCGATCCTGCGCTTTTGTTTCTGGAAGTTCAGCAGCTGAGTGGAAAGCGGCGTGTTTTCCGGCACGAAGTACGGCTCGGTACAGGCGGCAAGCAGGCTTTCCTTGGTCAGCTGGTCGTGGCTGAGCAGGCGGGCGATCTGTCGCATGTGGACGATGCCCTCGATCTGGTTGATGTCGTTGCGGAACACCGGCAGACGCGTGTGCGGAGTGGTGCGCAACTGGCTGATGATCGCTTCCAGATCGTCATCGAGGTCGATACCGGCGACCTCGTTGCGCGGAATCATGATGTCGTCGACCGTCACTCGTTCCAAGTCGAGAATGCCCAGCAGCATGCTCTGGCGATTGAGGGGCAGGTCGCTACCCGATTCGCGCACCACGCTGCGCAGTTCCTCGGTGGACAGGCTGTCATTGCCCTTGTTGGACAGGTCGACGCCGAGCAACCCGAGCAGGCCGTTGCTCACCCAGCTGAGCATGGCGACCAGGGGGTAGAGCACCTTCTGCAGCATCTTCAATGGCAGACTGACCGGGTAGGCGATGATCTCCGGGCGCAGCGCCGCCAGCGTCTTGGGTGTGATCTCGCCGAATATCAGCAGGATGATCGTCAGGCCGATGGTTGCGATGGCGATGCCTGCTTCGCCCCACAGCTGCATCGCCAGCACTGTGGCAATGGATGAAGCAAGGATGTTGACGAAGTTGTTGCCGACCAGAATGGTGCCCAGCAGGCGGTCGGGGTGCGCCAGCAGTTCGCTGGCACGGCGGGCGCCACGATGGCCCTCCTTGGCCTGATGTCTGAGGCGGTAGCGATTGAGGCTGAGCATGCCGGTCTCGGAACTGGAGAAGAACGCCGAGCACAGCAGCAGAAAGACCAGCAGGCCGACGAGAAAGCCGGGGTGTAGATTTTCCACGAGTTAGCCTGTTCGCTTCAGATATGCAGGATGAATTCGCGGACCAGCTTGCTGCCGAAGTACGCCAGCATCAGCAGGCAGAAACCAGCCAGCGTCCAGCGGATGGCCTTGTAACCGCGCCAGCCGAGTTGGTGCCGGCCCCACAGCAGCAAGCCGAATACGACCCAGGCGACCACCGAGAGCAGTGTCTTGTGGACCAGATGCTGGGCGAAAAGGTCATCGAGGAACAGCCAGCCCGACAGCAGCGATGCGGAGAGCAGTGCCCAGCCTGCCCAGAGGAAGCCGAACAGCAGGCTTTCCATGGTCTGCAACGGCGGGAAGTTGCGGATCAGCCCCGAAGGGTGCTTGTGCTTGAGGTGGTGGTCCTGCAGCAACAGCAGCAGCGCCTGGAATACCGCAATGGTTAGCATGCCGTAGGCCAGGATCGACAGCAGGATATGCGCGAGGATGCCCGGCTCCTCGGTGATAGCCGGTGCGGTGCCGGATGGGGCGAATTCTGCGAAGAGCACCGTCAGGCAGCCCAGGGGAAACAGAAGCAGCAGCAGGTTTTCCACGGGCATGCGGTACAGCGCCAGCAGTATCAGCAGGATGACGGCGGCGGCGATCAGGCTCGATGCGTTGAAGAAGTCCAGGTGCAGGCCGCTGGGCGACAGCAGCTGAATGAAGAGGCTGACCCCGTGGGCAAGCAATGCGAGCAGGCCCACGGCCAGCAGCAGGCGTTTGTCCGGTACGGTGCGTTGCGCCAGTCGCAAGCTTTGGTAACCCGTGACGCCGGCGTAGAGAATGGCGGCGGCAAGGCTGGGTAACAGAGGGTGCATAGGTTCCGCTAACGGGCTCGAAAGGTCGTGAGTGTGGCACAAACGCCCGAGGCACAAAAGCTGCGGCAAGGTTACGCGGCTCGTGGTGGGAACTGCTTCGTGTGGGACCGCTGTCGCCGCACCTTCAGCAGCGCGGATCGGCGGCATGGATCGCGTCTGCTGAGAAAAGCGACGTGTGCGGGGTACCGGCGGGGCGTCCGCACCTTCTATAATCGCGCCCCTCAGCACATCCAGCGTGGAATGGCTCATGTTCGAAAACCTAACCGATCGTCTCTCTCAAACGCTTCGTCATGTCACCGGCAAGGCCAAGCTGACCGAGGACAATATCAAGGACACCCTTCGTGAAGTGCGGATGGCGCTGCTCGAGGCCGACGTCGCGCTGCCGGTGGTGAAGGATTTCGTCAATCGGGTCAAGGAGCGCGCGGTTGGTACCGAGGTGTCGAAGAGTCTGACCCCGGGCCAGGCGTTCGTGAAGATCGTTCGCGCCGAGCTGGAAGAGCTGATGGGCGCCGCCAACGAGGATCTGGCGCTCAATGTCACGCCTCCGGCCGTGGTGCTGATGGCGGGCCTGCAGGGTGCGGGTAAGACCACGACCGTGGGCAAGCTGGCGCGCTTCCTCAAGGAGCGCAAGAAGAAAACGGTGCTGGTGGTGTCTGCCGACGTCTATCGTCCAGCGGCGATCAAGCAGCTCGAGACGCTGGCCGGCGAAGTCGGCGTGATCTTCTTCCCCTCCGACACCAGCCAGAAACCGGTGGATATCGCTCAGGCCGCGATCCGCGAAGCCAAGCTCAAGTTCATTGACGTGGTACTGGTCGATACCGCTGGTCGGCTGGCCATCGACGCCGAGATGATGGCCGAGATTCAGGCTGTTCACGCGGCGATCAAGCCGGCGGAAACGCTGTTCGTGGTCGACGCCATGACCGGTCAGGATGCGGCGAACACCGCCCGTGCGTTCGGCGATGCACTGCCTCTGACCGGCGTGGTGCTGACCAAGGTCGATGGCGACGCCCGGGGTGGTGCGGCGCTTTCGGTGCGGCATGTCACCGGCAAGCCGATCAAGTTCCTCGGCATGGGTGAGAAGAGCGATGCGCTGGAGCCCTTCCATCCGGACCGAATCGCCTCCCGTATCCTTGGCATGGGCGATGTGCTCAGCCTTATCGAGCAGGCCGAACAGACCCTCGACCGTGAAAAGGCCGAGAAGCTCACCAAGAAGCTGAAGAAGGGCAAGGGCTTCGATCTCGAAGACTTCCGCGATCAACTGCAGCAGATGAAGAATATGGGCGGTCTTGGCGGCCTGATGGACAAGCTGCCCTCCATCGGTGGCGTCAACCTGTCGCAGATGGGGCACGCGCAAGGCGCGGCGGAAAAGCAGTTCAAGCAGATGGAGGCGATCATCAATTCGATGACGCCAGCCGAGCGACGCAACCCCGATATCATCAGCGGCTCGCGCAAGCGGCGTATCGCCATGGGCTCAGGCACCCAGGTGCAGGATATCGGACGGTTGATCAAGCAGCACAAGCAGATGCAGAAGATGATGAAGAAGGTCACCGGCAAGGGTGGCATGGCCAAGATGATGCGCGGTATGGGCGGCATGTTCCCGGGTGGCGGGATGCCCAAGTTCTAGTCCCGCGGCTGCGATTGCACAGGTTTGGCGCCAGGACGGGCGCGCGCCTGTGTCCGGCGCGCTGGACGGCTGCGCGCCTCTAGCAAAAGAGTTTGCAAAATCCCCGGCATTCCTTAAAATGTGCGGCCTTTCGGGCCTAGGCCCATTTTAAGTGTGTGCCTTAAGTTAGCACCGACTACAGGAACGATGTTCACATGGTAACTATTCGTCTCGCCCGTGGCGGCTCCAAGAAGCGCCCTTTCTACCACCTGACCGTGACCAACAGCCGCAATCCGCGTGATGGTCGCTTCGTCGAGCGCATCGGTTTCTTCAATCCGATCGCCACTGGTGCGGAAGTGAAGCTCTCTGTGAATCAGGAGCGCGCTGCTTACTGGCTGAGCCAGGGCGCACAGCCGTCTGAGCGCGTTGCTCAGCTGCTGAAGGAAGCTGCCAAGGCCGCTGCCTGAACCCTATGAGCGCAATGTCCGCCCCGAGCGATGAGCTGGTCGTCATCGGCAAGATCGTTTCGGTGCATGGCGTGCGCGGTGACGTGAAGGTCTATTCCTTCACCGATCCAATCGACAACCTGCTGGACTATCGTCGCTGGACGCTGAGGCGAGGTGATGAGGTCAAGCAGGTCGAGTTGGTCAAAGGGCGCCTCCAGGGCAAGATCCTGGTGGCTTCGCTGAAAGGACTGACCGATCGCGAGGTGGCGCGTACGTACGCCGACTTCGAGATCTGCGTTCCACGCAGCGAACTGCCCGCGCTGGATGACGGCGAATACTACTGGTACCAGCTTCAGGGGTTGAAGGTGCTCAATCAGACCGGGCAGTTGCTCGGTCAGGTCGATCACCTGCTCGAGACCGGAGCCAATGATGTTCTGGTCGTAAAGCCTTGCGCCGGAAGTCTGGATGATCGCGAGCGACTGCTGCCCTATACGGATCACTGTGTCTTGAAAGTGGACCTGGAGTCGGGCGAGATGCAGGTCGACTGGGACGCGGATTTCTGAGCGGCATGGCCGGCTTGCGCGTCGAGGTCATCAGTCTGTTCCCGGATATGTTCGCAGCCATCAGCGAATATGGGATTACCAGTCGTGCGGTGAAGCAGGGGTTGCTCCAGTTGAATTGCTGGAATCCCAGGAGCTACACCGAGGACCGTCATCAGACGGTGGATGACCGCCCGTTCGGCGGTGGCCCCGGCATGGTGATGAAGATCAAGCCGCTCGAGCTGGCGCTGGCTGATGCCAAGCGTGCCGCGGGCGGGAAGGCGAAGGTCATCTACCTTTCGCCACAAGGGCGTCAGCTGAAACAGGCCGACGTCCGCGAGCTGGCGAATGAGGAGGCGTTGATCCTCATTGCCGGTCGTTACGAAGGTATCGACGAGCGCTTCATCGAAGCGCACGTGGATGAGGAATGGTCGATCGGTGACTACGTGCTGTCCGGCGGCGAGCTGCCGGCAATGGTGCTGATCGATGCCGTGACCAGGTTGCTTCCGGGCGCCCTGGGGCATGCTGGTTCCGCCGAGGAGGATTCGTTTACCGACGGCCTGCTCGACTGCCCGCATTACACGCGTCCTGAGGTGTATGAGGGAAAATGTGTTCCTGAGGTGCTGCTCAGCGGCAACCATGAACACATCCGGCGTTGGCGCTTGCAGCAGTCCCTTGGGCGGACCTGGGAGCGACGCGCTGATCTTCTGGATAGCCGCTCGCTTTCTGGAGAAGAACAAAAGCTGCTGGCGGAATACATCCGTCAGCGGAACGATAGTTAACGTATCGATGGCAACCCGGCGGGTTGACCTTAGGAGCACACAGCATGACCAACAAGATCATTCAGCAGCTCGAAGCCGAGCAGATGAACAAAGAAATCCCGCCGTTCGCGCCGGGCGATACCGTCATCGTTCAGGTGAAGGTGAAGGAAGGCGACCGTCAGCGTCTGCAGGCCTTCGAGGGCGTGGTAATCGGTAAGCGTAACCGCGGCCTGAACAGCGCTTTCACCGTTCGCAAGATCTCCAACGGCGTTGGCGTCGAGCGTACCTTCCAGAGCTACAGCCCCATGGTTGACAGCATCAGCGTCAAGCGTCGCGGTGACGTGCGCAAGGCCAAGCTGTACTACCTCCGCGCGCTGTCCGGCAAGGCCGCCCGCATCAAGGAAAAGCTGGTCTAAGACCTCCTTTCCGCGAATCGAAAAAGCAGCCCTCGGGCTGCTTTTTTCGTTTCTGCAGCCTCGAAGCATCGCGCTGCGGTGACTACAGGCGGTCGACGCAGGCCGGGTTGCGCTTGCCGAGGCCCTGGCCCGCCTCGGCCGGCTGTGGAACACTGTCGGGCCCGATCCGATTCGTACCGCCATGCCCACGCTCGACGACCCCATAATAGACCGTTACCTCGATGCCCTCTGGCTGGAAAAAGGTCTGGCCGATAACAGTCGGGAGGCCTATCGCAACGATCTCGCCTCATTCAACGGTTGGTTGCAGGAGCGCGGCGTTCGGTTGGCGGCGGCGGGGCGGGAGGTCATTCTCGATCACCTCGCCTGGCGCCTGAACAATGGCTACAAGGCGCGCTCCACGGCGCGCTTTCTCTCCGGGCTGCGCGGCTTCTACCGCTACCTGCTGCGTGAGGGTGAGATTTCGCTCGATCCGACATTGCGTGTCGACTTGCCCCGCCTGGGGCGGCCGCTACCCAAGGCATTGTCCGAAGCGGACGTGGAGGCCTTGCTGGCGGCGCCTGATACGGGTGATCCGCTTGGGTTGCGGGATCGGGCAATGCTCGAGGTGCTCTATGCCTGCGGCTTGCGGGTCACCGAGCTGATCAGTCTGACCCTGGAGCAGGTGAGCATGCGCCAGGGCGTGTTGCGAACCTTCGGCAAGGGCAACAAGGAGCGTCTGGTTCCGCTCGGCGAAGAAGCGCTGCACTGGCTGCAGCGTTACCAGCGGGATGCTCGAGATCAACTGCTGGCAGGTCGGCCCAGTGATGTGCTTTTTCCGAGCCAGCGCGGCGAGCAGATGACCCGCCAGACCTTCTGGCACCGTATCAAGCTGCACGCCCGGGTCGCAGGTATCGCGACCGGCATTTCGCCTCACACCCTGCGTCACTCGTTCGCAACGCACCTGCTAAACCATGGAGCGGACTTGCGTACCGTGCAAATGCTGCTTGGCCACAGCGACCTGTCTACGACACAGATCTACACGCACATCGCACGCGCGCGGCTGCAGGAACTGCATGCGACGCACCATCCACGAGGCTAGCCAGCGGTGGATTGGCTGCTCATGATGCCGCCGGAGCAGTCGCATCGAATGATCGGCTGCGCAACGTAGTGGAGAGGCCTGTGGCAGTTTGCAGCACTTGGCTATGGTAGGCTTTGCGCCTTTCCTTGATTGTCGCTGCCAGGAGTTCCCATGGGCGTGATTCGTATGTTTGCTGCCGCCACAATTGGTCTGGTCAGCACCGTTGCAATGGCCGCCGATCCGGATCAGGCAATTCGTCAATCGCTGCAGAAAATTCAGCCCGACATGCCGATCGAGGCGGTAGCCGAGAGCCCGATGCCGGGGGTGTATCAGGTTCAGCTGGAAGGCGGGCGGCAGCTGTATGCCAGTGCTGACGGTCAGTTTGTCATTCAGGGTTATCTCTACCAGTTCAAGGATGGGCAGGCGGTCAACCTAACCGAGCAGGCGCAGAGCCGATCGGTGGCCAAGCAGATCAACGCCATTCCGGCGAGTGAGATGGTGGTGTTCGCACCCAAGGCGCCGAAAACCCATATCACCGTGTTCACCGATACCGATTGTGGCTATTGCCAGAAGCTGCACAGCGAAGTGCCTCAGCTCAACCGTCTCGGTGTGGAGGTGCGCTATGTGGCGTTCCCGCGCCAGGGGATGGGCAGCCACGGTGCCAATACCCTGACCAGTGTGTGGTGCGCCAAGGACCGTCAGGATGCCATGAACAAGGCCAAGGCTCGTGAAGAACTGCCGGCAGCCAGTTGCGATACCCCGATCGCCAAACAATACCAGTTGGGGCAGATGATCGGTGTGCAGGGTACGCCGGCCATCATTCTCGCCAACGGTCAAATGATCCCCGGCTATCAGCCAGCGGCGCAGCTTGCAGAGGTGGCGCTCGCTGTGGCCAAGTAATCGATCACAGCCCATCGGTCCGGTTGCGCCGGTCCGACGATCGGCAGCGGAACTGAGCAGCTGACCGCGTTCAAACCCATCGGTACTGAACGAAGGTGGTCGCGATGAAGCTCGAAGGTTCCTGTCACTGTCAGGCTGTGCGGTTCACGCTCGAATCCGCACAGCCCTATCCTTTCATGCGCTGCTATTGCTCGATCTGCCGCAAGACGGCAGGTGGCGGCGGCTTCGCCATCAATCTGGGTGGCGACTATCGCACGCTCCAGATCGATGGGCGTGAACATCTCGGCATCTATCGGGCGAGGCTGACCGATGCGGACGGCGGAACGCGCGTCAGCGAAGGGCGCCGGCATTTCTGCCGCCTTTGTGGTAGCGCACTGTGGTTGTGGGACCCGAGCTGGCCGGACCTGGTGCATCCGTTCGCCTCGGCCATCGACAGCGACTTGCCGGTGCCGCCAGAGCATACGCATCTGATGCTCGATTCCAAGGCCGGCTGGGTCGAGCCCCATATACAGGCCGGGGACCGCTGTTTCGCCGAGTACCCGGACGAATCCCTCGCGCAGTGGCATGAGCGACTGGGGCTTGGACGGCCGTAGCGCTAGCCGTGGCTGATTGACTAAAAGCTGCTCCCTTCGTAATGTGCGACTCTTTTGTCGATCGGCAGGTCCGGTCGTTTCGCTGTGAATGGGGAGTTCAGCTTGAAACCGGTGAAAGTTGGCATCTGTGGGCTGGGAACCGTCGGTGGCGGTACCTTCAATGTGCTCAAACGCAACGCCGAGGAGATTGCCCGCCGTGCCGGGCGTGGAATCGAGGTTGCGCAGATTGCCACTCGTCACCCTAATTCCAAGTGCGACACCGGTTCGACCCCTATCACCGCCGACATCTTCGATATCGTGAACAACCCGGAAATCGACATCGTTGTCGAGCTGATCGGCGGCTACACGGTAGCCAAGGAACTGGTGCTCAAGGCCATCGAGAATGGCAAGCATGTGGTCACTGCGAACAAGGCACTGATCGCTGTGCACGGCAACGAGATCTTCGCCAAGGCGCGCGAAAAGGGCGTCATCGTCGCGTTCGAGGCTTCGGTGGCTGGCGGTATCCCGGTGATCAAGGCGATTCGCGAAGGCCTTGCCGGCAACCGCATCAACTGGCTGGCGGGCATCATCAACGGCACCGGCAATTTCATTCTCACCGAGATGCGAGAGAAGGGCCGCACCTTCGAGGACGTGCTCAAGGAAGCCCAGGAGCTCGGCTATGCCGAGGCCGATCCGACGTTCGACGTGGAAGGCATCGACGCTGCCCACAAACTCACCATCCTGGCATCCATCGCCTTCGGCATTCCGCTGCAGTTCGACAAGGCCTATACCGAGGGCATTGCACGCCTGACCACCGCCGATGTGAACTACGCCGAGGCCCTGGGCTATCGCATCAAGCACTTGGGCGTCGCTCGTCGCACCGAGGCGGGTATCGAGCTGCGTGTGCATCCCACGCTGATTCCGGCCGATCGCCTGATCGCCAATGTCAATGGCGTGATGAACGCCGTTATGGTCAATGGCGATGCCGTCGGCAGTACTCTCTACTATGGCGCCGGAGCCGGCATGGAGCCGACTGCCTCGGCCGTTGTTGCTGACGTCGTCGATGTCACTCGTGCGCTGACCACCGACCCGAACAATCGGGTACCGCACCTGGCCTTCCAGCCGGACTCGCTGTCCGACCATCCGATCCTGCCGATCACCGCCTGCGAAAGCGCTTATTACCTGCGTATCCAGGCCAAGGATCATCCGGGCGTGCTGGCACAGGTGGCGACCATCCTTTCCGAGCGCGGCATCAATATCGAGTCGATCATGCAGAAGGAAGCCGAGGTCCAGGACGGCCTGGTTCCGGTGATCCTCGTGACCCATCGGGTCGTGGAGCAGCGCATTGACGACGCCATCGCCGCGCTCGAGCGGCTCGATGACGTCGTGGACAAGGTCGTACGCATCCGCGTCGAACAGCTGAATTAACAGGAGCCGAGCGAGCGCCGGGAGGCCCAGCGGCTTCAGGCGTCCAGGCCCAAATCGAAGGTTGAGAAAAATGCGCTACATCAGCACCCGCGGCCAGGCACCGGCCCTGAATTTCGAAGATGTGCTGCTGGCCGGTCTGGCCAGCGACGGCGGCCTCTACGTGCCGGAGAACCTGCCGCGCTTCACCGTAGAGGAAATCGCTTCCTGGGCCGGCCTGCCGTATCACGAACTGGCGTTCCGGGTCATGCGACCATTCGTTGCCGGCAGCATTCCGGATGCCGACTTCAAGAAAATCCTGGAAGAGACCTATGGCGTTTTCGCCCATGGCGCCATTGCCCCGCTGCGCCAGCTGAACGGCAACGAGTGGGTGCTCGAGCTGTTCCACGGTCCGACCTTGGCCTTCAAGGATTTCGCCCTGCAGCTGCTCGGCCGTCTGCTCGACTACGTGCTGGCCAAGCGTGGCGAGCGCGTGGTGATCATGGGAGCCACCTCCGGTGACACCGGTTCGGCTGCCATCGAAGGCTGCCGCCGTTGCGAGAACGTCGATATCTTCATCCTGCACCCGCACCAGCGCGTGTCGGAAGTGCAGCGCCGGCAGATGACCACCATCCTCGGCGACAACATTCACAACATCGCCATCGAAGGCAATTTCGATGACTGCCAGGAGATGGTCAAGGCCAGCTTCGCCGACCAGGGGTTCCTCAAGGGCACCCGCCTGGTGGCAGTCAACTCGATCAACTGGGCGCGGATCATGGCCCAGATCGTCTACTACTTCCATGCCGCACTGCAGCTGGGCGGCCCGGCGCGTTCGGTCGCCTTCTCGGTCCCGACCGGCAATTTCGGTGACATCTTCGCCGGTTACCTGGCGCGCAACATGGGGCTGCCGATCAATCAGCTGATCGTTGCCACCAACCGCAACGACATCCTGCACCGTTTCATGTCCGGCAATCACTACGACAAGGACACGCTGCATCCGTCGCTGTCGCCGTCCATGGACATCATGGTGTCGTCGAACTTCGAACGCCTGCTGTTCGACCTGCACGGTCGCAACGGCAAGGCCGTAGCCGATCTGCTGGATGGCTTCCGCGCCAGCGGCAGGCTCTCGGTGGAAGAGGATCGCTGGACCGAAGCGCGTCGACTCTTCGATTCGCTGGCGGTGGACGACGAGCAGACCTGCGCGACCATCGCCCGGGTGTTCAAGGAGACCGGTGAGGTGCTCGATCCGCATACCGCCATCGGCGTGCACGCCGCCCGTGAATGCCGTCGCAGCCTGAGCATCCCGATGGTCACCCTGGGCACCGCGCATCCGGTGAAATTCCCGGATGCGGTGGAGAAGGCCGGTATCGGTCAGGCGCTGGCGCTGCCGGCGCATCTTGCCGACCTGTTCGAGCGTAGCGAGCGGTGCACGGTGTTGCCAAACGAGCTCAAGGCGGTGCAGGCCTTCGTCGGCCAGCACGGCAATCGCGGCAAGCCGCTCTAAGGGACGGTGATGTGAAAAAGGCCAGTCATGTGACTGGCCTTTTTCGTTCTGGAGTGGCGCGAGCGACAAACGTCGCCTCGCACATCGGCATCGGGCGGTGCTAGTCGTCGAACTCTTCCCAGCCGCCCATTTCCTTCCAGCGATTGACGATCCCGCAGAACAGCTCGGCGGTCTTCTCGGTGTCGTAGCGGGCCGAATGCGCCTCGCGACCGTCGAAATCGATGCCCGCGGCCTGGCAGGCCTTGGCCAGCACGGTCTGGCCGTAGGCGAGGCCGGCGAGGGTGGCGGTATCGAAGCTGGAGAAGGGGTGGAAGGGGTTGCGCTTGATCTCGCAGCGGGCAATGGCAGCGTTCAGGAAGCCCAGGTCGAAGCTGCTGTTATGCCCGACCAAAATGGCACGCTTGCAGCCGGCGGACTTCACCGCCTTGCGCACGCTGCGGAAGATGTCGGTCAGCGCCTGCTGTTCGGGTACCGCCATGCGCAACGGGTGATCGAGCTTGATGCCGGTGAACTCCAGCGCGGCCGGTTCGATATTGGCGCCGGCGAAGGGCTCGACCCGGTAGAACAGCGTTTCCTGCGGGTAGAGCAGGCCCTGTTCGTCCATGCCGATGGTCACTGCGGCGATCTCCAGCAGTGCATCGGTCGCGCAGTTGAATCCACCGCACTCGACATCGATCACCACCGGCAGGAAGCCGCGGAAGCGCCGCGCCATGGGCGAGCGGGGCTTGCCGGGCAGGTGCTCCTCGAGTTCGTCTTCGAAGTGTTCCTCGCTCATGCATTGCTCTCCAGGCGCCAGTGCAGGCGTTCGCCCGCGCGCAACGGGACCACGACCTGTTCGCCGAACGGCAGGCTGGCCGGGACGTTCCACTCCGTGCGCACCAGCGTGATCTCATCCGTATTGCGCGGCAGGCCATAGAAATCAGGACCGAAATGGCTGGCGAAGGGTTCCAGCTTGTCCAGCGCCTGGCGCTGCTCGAAGGCTTCGGCATACAGCTCGATGGCCGCGAACGCGGTGTAGCAGCCGGCGCAGCCGCAGGCGGCTTCCTTGGCATGCTGCGCATGGGGTGCCGAGTCGGTTCCGAGAAAGAACTTCGGGCTGCCGCTGGTGGCGGCGTCCAGCAGGGCTTCCTGGTGCAGGTTGCGCTTGAGCACCGGCAGACAGAACAGGTGCGGGCGGATTCCGCCCACCAGCATGTGGTTGCGGTTGTAGAGCAGATGGTGCGCGGTGATGGTGGCGCCGACGTTGGCTCCGGCCGCCTGCACGAACTGCACGGCATCACGCGTGGTGATGTGCTCGAAGACCACCTTCAGGGTCGGGAAGCGAGCGGTGACGCGGCTCAGCTGCTCGTCGATGAAGTATTTCTCGCGATCGAAAATGTCGATCTCGCTGCGGGTGACTTCGCCGTGCACCAGCAGCGGCAGACCGACTTCGGCCATGGTTTCCAGCACGCCGAAGATATTGTCGATGGCGGTGACGCCGGAGGCCGAGTTGGTGGTGGCGCCCGCCGGGTAGAGCTTGGCTGCGTGGACGAAGCCGCTGGCCTTGGCGCGGCGGATGTCGTCCGGAGTTGTACTGTCGGTGAGGTAGAGCACCATCAGCGGTTCGAAGCGACTACCCGCGGGGCGGGCCGCGAGAATGCGCTGGCGATAGGCCTCTGCCTCGTCGGCATTGCGCACCGGCGGCACCAGGTTCGGCATGATGATGGCGCGGGCGAACTGGCGAGCCGCATCTGCGACGGTATGGGGCAGGGCGGCTCCGTCGCGCAGGTGGATGTGCCAGTCGTCGGGGCGCAGCAGGGTGAGTCGGTCGGACATGCGGGGCTTTCCAGGCGGGTGAAACGTGCGCGAATGCTACCGGAAAAGCCCGGGCGGGGCACCTTGCCTTCGTCTGCGGCGGTCGACCCTCACCGCCCAACGCTCAAGTTTGCTGACCGGGCACCGATACCTAGATGGAACCAGCATCCTCCCGGAGCCCACCGTGCGCCTGCGCCCCCTCGTACTGTTGTGCCTGCTCGCTTCACCGGCCAACGCCCTGACATTCCAGACTCGGCTGGAGCGGGTGCAGTGGCAGGTGGAGGGCGATCAGTTCGAGTGTCGGCTGATCCAGCCCATCGCCGGTTTTGGCAGCGGCCAGTTCGTGCGTCGGGCCGGCGAGCAGGCAATTTTCCGCCTGCATTCCCCGGAACGCTGGCTGAGTACCGGTTCGGCGACGCTGCTGGCCGCTGCCGCGCCGTGGCAGCCTTCACGCAGCGATATCAATCTGGGGGTTGTGTCGGTGGGCGGTGGCGATATCCCGTTCAACAGCACCCAGGCGCAGGCCGGACGGCTGCTCAGCGGGTTGCTCGAAGGTCGTAGCCCGGTGGTGCGCCATCGCACGCTGCATGGCGGCGATGCGCTGGAGATCCGCCTGCTGCCGGCGCGTTTCGCCAAGGCCTACGAAGACTACCGCGCCTGCACGGCGAAATTGCTGCCGGTCAACTTCGATCAGCTGCGCCAATCGCAGATCGGCTTCCCCAGCAGCGACGTAGCGCTCGATGCGCTGGGGCGTGCCAAGCTGGACATCATCCTGCAGTACCTGCGTGCCGATCCCAGCGTGAATCGCATCCAGCTCGACGGCCATTCCGACAACAGCGGCAATCGGCTGGTCAATCGTGATCTGTCGAGACGCCGGGCGCTGGCGGTGCAGGAGTACCTGATCGCCAATGGCGTGCCGGAGCAGCAGATCACCGTGCGCTTCCATGGCGAGCGCTATCCGCTGGTGGCCAACAGCAGCGAAGCCAACCGGGCCAAGAACCGGCGAGTCACCCTGCGTCTGGAGCGCGAGGCAGCGGCCGCGGCGAACTCGACCGAAACAGCGGCGCCATCTTCCTGACCGCGCGACCGCCGCGCCCCTGTAAAAGCAGTCCCGCGACCGGTAGAATCGCAGGTTTTCCGTATAACCCGTGGAGCTGATGGCATGGCGGACGTTAAGAAGGTAGTTCTGGCCTATTCCGGTGGCCTGGACACCTCGGTGATTCTCAAGTGGCTGCAAGACACCTACAACTGCGAAGTGGTGACCTTCACCGCCGACCTCGGCCAGGGCGAGGAGGTCGAGCCGGCCCGCGCCAAGGCTCAAGCCCTGGGCGTCAAGGAAATCTACATCGATGACCTGCGCGAAGAGTTCGTCCGCGATTTCGTCTTCCCGATGTTCCGTGCCAACACCGTCTATGAAGGCGAGTATCTGCTGGGTACCTCCATCGCCCGTCCGTTGATCGCCAAGCGACTGATCGAGATCGCCAACGAGACCGGCGCCGATGCCATCTCCCACGGTGCGACCGGCAAGGGCAACGACCAGGTGCGTTTCGAGCTGGGCGCCTATGCACTCAAGCCCGGCGTAAAGGTAATCGCTCCGTGGCGCGAGTGGGACCTGCTGTCCCGCGAGAAGCTGATGGACTACGCCGAGAAGCACGCCATCCCGATCGAGCGCCACGGCAAGAAGAAGTCGCCGTACTCCATGGACGCCAACCTGCTGCACATCTCCTACGAGGGTGGCGTGCTGGAAGACACCTGGACCGAGCACGAAGAGGACATGTGGCGCTGGACCAAGTCCCCGGAAGCGGCGCCGGACACCCCGACCTACATCGAGCTGACCTACCGCAAGGGTGACATCGTCGCCATCGACGGCAAGGACATGACGCCGGCTCAGGTCCTGGCCGAGCTGAACCGTATCGGTGGCGAGAACGGCATCGGCCGCCTCGACATCGTCGAGAACCGCTATGTCGGCATGAAGTCCCGTGGCTGCTACGAGACCCCTGGCGGCACCATCATGCTCAAGGCCCACCGCGCCATCGAGTCGATCACCCTCGACCGCGAAGTGGCACACCTGAAGGACGAGCTGATGCCCAAGTACGCCAGCCTGATCTACAACGGCTACTGGTGGAGCCCCGAGCGCAGCATGCTGCAGCAGATGATCGACGCCTCCCAGGTCAACGTGAACGGTGTGGTGCGCCTGAAGCTGTACAAGGGCAACGTCATCGTGGTCGGCCGCAAGTCGGACGATTCGCTGTTCGATGCCAACATCGCGACCTTCGAGGAAGACGGCGGCGCCTACAACCAGGCCGACGCTGGCGGCTTCATCAAGCTCAATGCGTTGCGCATGCGCATCGCCGCGGGCAAGGGCCGCACCCAGTTCTGATAAGCTGACGCGCCTGAGCCAACCGACCCCGGCCATGTGCCGGGGTTGTACTTTCTGCACTGCCACAAGCGCTGCCGAACGAGGAGACCTGAATCATGAGACTGCTGCATACCATGCTGCGTGTCGGCGATATGGAAAAGTCCATCGCCTTCTACACCGAAGTGCTGGGCATGACCCTGCTGCGCCGCAAGGATTATCCGGACGGTAAATTCACCCTGGCCTTCGTCGGTTACGGCGACGAGGCGCACAACAGCGTGATCGAGCTGACCCACAACTGGGGCGTGGAAAAGTACGAGCTGGGCGACGGCTACGGGCATATCGCCCTGGAAGTGGAAGATGTCTACAAGGCCTGCGAAGACATCCGCGCACGTGGCGGCAAGATCACCCGTGAGCCTGGGCCGATGAAGCATGGCTCCAGCATCCTGGCCTTCGTCGAGGACCCGGACGGCTACAAGATCGAGCTTCTATCGCCGACTCGGGCCGACTGAGCGGCAAGTATGAAAAAGCCCCTTTCGGGGCTTTTTCTTTTTACAGATCGAAGTCGAAGTCGTTCAACTCTTTCTGCAGACGTCGTTCCTCGAGCAGGTTGTCGATGATCCGGCGCTTGGTCAGATTGGTCTTGGCAACCTCGACAGGGGCTTCGCTGCTCTCGTCGTCATCTTCGGCGATGAAATCGTCTTCGATCTGGATATCTTCTTTCTCGGCCACTTGTTCACTCCAAGGCTACGGGGCGCTCTTGGCGCACCTTATAGCGGCAAATTCGGGGCCGGTAAAAAAGTTTTTTTCAATCATGGGGCGAGCTTTTCTGCTGTCCGCTCAATCGTCAGATGTCTTGTGCTTGTACTCGCAGAGGTCTTCGATCCTGCAGCTGCCACACTGTGGTTTGCGCGCCTTGCAGACATAGCGACCATGCAGAATCAGCCAGTGATGCGCGTCCAGCAGATATTCCTTTGGCACGAAGCGGATCAGCTTGCGCTCGACCTCCAGCACGTTCTTGCCGGGCGCGATGCCGGTGCGGTTGCTGACCCGGAAGATATGCGTATCCACCGCCATGGTGAACTGGCGGAAGGCGGTGTTCAGTACCACGTTGGCGGTCTTGCGACCCACCCCTGGCAGCGCTTCCAGTGCCTCGCGGTTGTCCGGTACCTGGCTGCCATGCTGCTCGATCAGGATGCGGCAGGTTTCGATGACATTCTTCGCCTTGCTCGGGTACAGGCCGATGGTGCGGATGTACTCGCACAGGCCATCGTAGCCGAGGGCATAGATGGCTTCCGGGGTATTGGCCACCGGGAACAGCTTGGCGGTGGCCTTGTTCACGCCGACGTCGGTGGCCTGAGCCGAGAGGATCACCGCGATCAGCAGTTCGAAGGGTGTGCTGTAGGCCAGCTCGGTCTTCGGCTCCGGATTATCCTCATGAAAGCGGCGAAAGATTTCCCGGCGTTTCTCGGCATTCATCGCGGTGCACTCACTCGATCACACCGGTCACCCGCACTCGGCGGCTGGCCGCAGGCGCGACTGGCTGCGCGGCGCTGGCGCGTTCGGCGAGGTGCTGGTCGATGCGGTTCTTCAGGGCGATCAGCAGGCCGAGCACAATGAAGGCGCCAGGCGGCAGGATGGCCAGCAGAAAGCCCTTGTAGTCGCTGAACAGGGTGATCTGCCAGTCACTGGCGACCGGCCCGAACAGCAGGTGCATGTTGGCGAACAGCGCGCCGGTGCCGAACAGCTCGCGCAGACCGCCCAGCACCACCAGCACCAGACAGAAGCCGATACCCATCACCAGGCCGTCGAAGCCGGCGATCAGCGGATTGTGCTTCGCAGCGAAGCCGTCGGCGCGGCCGAGGATCACGCAGTTGGTGGTGATCAGCGGGATGAAGATGCCGAGGATCTGGTACAGCTCGTAGGTGAAGGCCTGCATCAGCAGCTCGATGCAGGTGGTCAGCGCGGCGATGATCATCACGAACGCCGGCAGGCGCACCGCGGTGTTGACCACGCCTCGCACCAGCGAGACACCGATATTCGAACAGGTCAGTACCAGCATGGTCGCCAGGCCAAGGCCGAGGGCGTTGACCGCCGAGTTGCTGACGCCGAGCAGCGGGCAGAGACCGAGCAGCTGCACCAGCGCCGGATTGTTCTTCCACAGGCCGTTGACGGTCAGTTCGCGGTAGCTGGGTGTGCTCATGGCTGATCCCCTTGCGGCTTGGCGGCCGGCTCGGTGGTGCGCAATTCGTCGCGCGTGGCGGCGCTGCCGGCCCGCGAATGCACGGTGGCGTCGTCTGGTTCGCTGCGGCCTTCCAGGGCGTTCCCGGCCGCGTCGGCCGTCGCGCCTTCGGCTGCCAGTAGTTCGGCCTTGTGTGCATCGAAGTACTGCAAGGCACGATGCACTGCGCCGACCACCGCGCGCGGTGTGATGGTGGCGCCCGCGAACTGGTCGAACTCACCGCGATCCTTCTTCACCGCCCAGCCATCGGCTGCCGGGTTCGTTAGCGACTTGCCGTCGAAACTTCGAATCCAGGGGCTCTTTGCGAGCTCGATCTTGTCGCCCAGCCCGGGTGTTTCCCGGTGGCCGATGACTCGCACGCCAGCCACCCGGCCGTCGGCATGGATGCCCACCAGCAGATGAATGGCGCCGCTGTAGCCGTCCGGTGCGATGGCCTGGAGGATCACTGCGGAGGGACGTCCATCCTTGATGGCGATATAGGCGGGCAATGGGCTTCGGTTGCCAAGCAGGCGATCCTGAACCAGCACGCTGTCATCGAGCAGATGGTTGTCATAGCTGCCAGTCGGGAGGATCTCGCCCAGCGCACGTACCTGGGCGGCGCGTTCAGCGGCCTGGATGCGCTCGGCAGTGCCCTGTTGCAGCAGGGTAACCGCGCCCACGGTGACGATGGCGAACAAGCCCAGCACCGTGGCGTTCTTCAGCATCGAACGGCTGATTTCCGGAACTATCATGTCATTCGCCCAGCTTGAAGCCGCGCTCGGCCTTGCGATGGCCGTAGGTGCGCGGGCGGGTGTAGTAATCGATGGTGGGAGCGGCAAGGTTCATCAACAGCACGCCAAAGGCGACACCGTCCGGATAACCGCCCCAGGCGCGGATGACGTATACCAGCACACCGACACCAGCACCGAAGATCAGGCGTCCACGTGGGCTGGTGGCGCTGCTGACGGGGTCGGTGACAATGAAGAAAGCGCCGAGCATGGTGGCGCCGCTGAGCAGATGGAACAGCGGCGAACCGTTGCTATCCGAACCCGAGCCGTTCCAGAACACCAGGCTCATCAGCATCAGCGCGCCGAGCATGCCGACTGGCGCGTGCCAGCTGAACAGCCGCTTATGCAGCAGGAACAGGCCGCCAGCAAGAAACGCCAGGTTCACCACTTCCGAGCCGATGCCGCCGAAGTGGCCGAAGGCCGGATTGCGCCAGAGTTCGTCGATGGTCAGGCTCTTGTTCACCTTGAGCACATCCAGGGCGGTGGCCTGGGTCCAGCCGTCGGGAAGCGAAGCGATACCGAGGATATGCTGCAGACCGGCGCTCAGCCCGACACTGTGCGGCACCGGCCAGGTGGTCATCTCCACCGGGAAGGAGATAAGTACCACCACGTAGCCGATCATCGCCGGGTTGAAGGGATTCTGGCCCAGGCCGCCATACAGCTGCTTGCCGAACACCACGGCGCAGCCGGTGGCGATCAGCGTCAGCCACCAGGGCGAATAGGGCGGCAGCGCCAAGGCCAGCAGCACGGCGGTGACCAGCACGCTGCCGTCGCGCAGAAAGAAGCCCACCGGCCGCTGCCGCAGGCGGAGAATCGCCGCTTCGAAGGCAAGTGCAGCGAGCGATGCCCAGGCGAGGTTGATCAGCGTGCCGGCGCCGTAGAGCCAGGTCAGCACGACCACGCCGGGCAGGGTGGCCGCGAGTACCAGCAGCATGACTCGCTGGGTACGGTTGGCGCCCTTGGCGTGGGGCGAGGTGATGCGGGGCAGGGCCATTGGCTCTCCGGTGAAGGCGTTGTCTTGGGGCGTGGCCTGGGCCACTTCCTCGAATCTCTCTGACTTGTCGAGCGACTACACCAGCACACCGGTGCAGCGGTCATTTCTCACGATTGCTGATAGTCCGCCAGCTGCCGTTCGGCTTCGCTGAGTCGCAGGCGAGCGGCCTCCAGTGTCGTTGGCTCGGTCTGTTCGTCTCGCTCCAGCTTGCGCAGATCGGCGCGGGCGAAGGCGACCTCGGTCTTCAGTTCGCGCTGGCGCTCATCGATACCAGGCTTGCTGGTACGCACCAATTCCGGAGCGGGCTTGCGCGATGCGTCTTCGGCCGCATGCAGGGCTTGTTCGGCCGCCTGCAGCGCGTCGCGCAGGCGGCTGAGTTCCGCCTCTTGCGCGCCGGCCTTCTCGGCCTTCTTCAATTCGGCGCGCTTCATCGCCAATTCGATCTTGGCCTTTTTCAGCGCCTCGTCGTCCGCTGGCCTGGCGGCCGGAGCGGGCGCGGCGCTCTGGGCGGCTGCCAAGGCCTGTTCGGCTTCGTGCAGCTGCTGACGCAGACGAGCGAGCTCGGCCTGCTGGTCGTCGTCCGGCGCTTCGAGCTTTTCCAGCTTGCGGAGCTGCGCCTTGAGCATGGCGGCTTCGATCTTGGCCTTTTTCAGCGCCTCGTCATCCGCTGGCTGGGCGGCGGGAGTGGGCGCGGCGCTCTGCGCGGCTGCCAAGGCCTGTTCGGCTTCGTGCAGCTGCTGACGCAAACGAGCGAGCTCGGCCTGCTGGTCGTCGTCCGGCGCTTCGAGCTTTTCCAGCTTGCGGAGCTGCGCCTTGAGCATGGCGGCTTCGATCTTGGCCTTTTTCAGCGCCTCGTCATCCGCTGGCTTGGCGGCTGGAGTGGGCGCGGCGCTCTGCGCGGCTGCCAAGGCCTGTTCGGCTTCGTGCAGCTGCTGACGCAGGCGGGCGAGCTCGGCCTGCTGGTCCTCGTCCGGTGCTTCGAGCTTTTCCAGCTTGCGGAGCTGCGCCTTGAGCATGGCGGCTTCGATCTTGGCCTTCTTCAGTGCCTCGTCGTCCGCTGGGCTGACGGTAGGTGCTGCGCTGGCATTCTCCTGCATGACGGCATCGAGTGCCTGCTGCGCCGCTTCGGCGGCCTTGCGCAGATCGGCGACCTGGGCTTGCAGTTCGGGCGTGTCGTGTGCGGCGAGCTGCTTTTCGGCCTTCTTCAGTGCGACCTGAGCCATGCTGGCTTCGATCTTCAGTTTCTTCTGGGTCTCCGAGAGCCCCGACTTGGGCGCTGCGCTCGGGGTCGCAGCGGTGGTATCAGAGACCACCTGCGCGCTTTCGCCCTGCGCCGCCTTGGCGCGTGCGGCGCGCTCGGCGCGGGCCTTGCGCTCGGCTTCCTTCTGTTCCTCGGCACGGCGCAGGCGCTCCTGGCGCAGTTCGAAGCGCTGCTTGGAATGCTCGGCCTTCTGCTGCTTCTGCTCCAGCTCGCGGATCTCGGCCTTGGCGGCGCGGTAGTACTGCACCAGCGGGATGCTCGACGGGCAGACGTAGGCGCAGGCACCACACTCGATGCAGTCGAACAGATGGTGGGCCTTGAGCTGCTCGTGCTCCTGGCCCAGTGCAAAGAAATGCAACTGCTGCGGCAGCAGGCTCACCGGACAGGCCTCGGCGCACTCGCCGCAGCGGATGCAGGGCAGCGCTGGTGGCGGCGGAGGCAGCTCTTCGAGCGTGCTGGCGAGCAGGCAGTTGGTGGTCTTGATCACCGGCACGTCGAGGGACGGCAGGGTAAAGCCCATCATCGGCCCCCCCATGATCAGACGGTTGAGCCTGTTCTGCTCGAGTCCGGCGAACGCCAGCAGTTCTCCGGCCGGTGTACCGATCAGCGCCTCGACGTTCATCGGGCGTGCCAATGCTTCGCCGGTGAGGGTGGTGATTCGCGAGATCAGCGGCTTGCCGAGCAGCACGGCGTCATGGATGGCAACGCAGGTGCCAACGTTCTGGCAGAGCATGCCGATGTCCGCCGGCAGGCCACCGCTGGGCACCTCTTCACCCGTGAGGATCTGGATCAGCTGCTTCTCGCCGCCGGAGGGGTACTTGGTCGGAAAGACCTTGAGCACGAAGGGGCGCTCCCCGATGGCGGCGCGCACCGCGGCGATGGCCTCGGGTTTGTTGTCCTCGATGCCGATCAGCACGTCCTGCGGTTGGATCAGGTGCGCGAGGATTTCGATACCCGCCACCAGTTCGGCGGCTTTCTCGCGCATCAGCAGATCGTCGGCGGTGATGTACGGCTCGCACTCGGTACCGTTGATGATCAGCGTGCGGATGCGCTGTGTCGGTGGCGGGGTCAGCTTGACTGCCGTCGGAAAGCCTGCACCGCCGAGGCCGCTGATACCAGCCTGACGAATCAGCTCGAGCAGCGCCGGACGCTCCAGCGCACGATAATCGAGGTGGGGCTCGAGCTCGATCCAGCGGTCCTCGCCATCGCTATCGATGACGATCGCATTGGCGAGCATGCCTGAAACGTGTGGGTAGGGCTGCGGGCCGATGAAGCTGACCACGCCGGATGTCGGCGCATGGAGCGCGGCGCTGACGAAGCCGCTGGCGACGGCGATCTGCTGGCCCTTGAGCACGTGCTCGCCGAGCGTCACACAGGGTTCGGCGGGCGCGCCAAGGTGCTGCGCCAGCGGCAGAATCAGGCGCTTGGGCAGTGGCGCCGGCTGGATCGGGGTGCGGTTGGACAGCTCCTTGTGCTCCGGCGGATGGATGCCGCCGTGGATGTCCCATACCTTTAGTGAGGTCATGCCGCCTGCTCCCGGTCAGTCGCGATCAGCTGGCCGGGCGGCAGCGGCCGGTTCCACTTCCAGCTCTGCAGGTTGCTGCCGACCTCGATCATGTCGATGCAATCCACCGGGCAGGGCTCGACGCAGAGGTCGCAGCCGGTGCACTCGGAGATGATGACGGTGTGCATCTGCCGTGCCGCGCCGACGATGGCGTCCACTGGGCAGGCCTGGATGCACTTGGTGCAACCGATGCATTCGGCTTCGCGGATATAGGCGACCATCTGCGGTTTCTCGCCGCCTTCGGCATCCAGCGGTTCCGGCTCGACATCGAGCAGGTCGGCCAGCGCCTGGATGGTCGCTTCGCCGCCCGGCGGGCACTTGTTGATCTTGTCGCCGCCGGCGATGGCCTCGGCGTAGGGCTTGCAGCCCGGGTAGCCGCACTGGCCGCACTGGGTCTGCGGCAGCAAGGCATTGATCTGCTCGGCGATGGGGTCGCCCTCGACGCGAAAGCGCACGGCGGCGAAACCGAGGATGGCACCGCCAAGCAGGCACAGGGCGAGCAGTGCAAGCACTGCGATGAGAACCGCACTCATAGCTTGATCAGTCCGGTGAAGCCCATGAAGGCCAGCGACATGAGGCCGGCGGTGATCATGCCGATCGCCGCGCCTTGGAACGATCTGGGCACATCGGCAATGGCGATGCGCTCACGCATGGCGGCGAACAGCACCAGCACCAGGGAAAAGCCCAGCCCCGCGGCGAAGCCGTTCACGGTGGCGGTCAGGAAGGTGAACTCGGCCTTGTTGGCGTTGAGCAGGGCCACGCCTAGGACGATGCAATTGGTGGTGATCAGCGGCAGGAAGATGCCGAGCACGCGATAGAGCAGCGGGCTGGTCTTGTTTACCACCATTTCGGTGAACTGGACGGTTACGGCGATCACCAGGATGAAGCTGATGGTGCGCAGGAATTCCAGGTCCAGCGGCTTGAGCACGTACTGCTGAACGAGATAGCTGCACATCGCTGCCAGGGTCAACACGAAGGTGGTCGCCAGCGACAGGCCGATGGCCGTCTCGATCTTCTTCGACACGCCCATGAACGGGCACAGACCGAGGAACTGCACCAGCACGAAATTGTTGACCAGAATGGCGCTAACCATGATCAGGGCGAGTTCGGTCATCTAGGGTCTGTTCCCGTTCCGTCGCGCTCTGCGAGAGCCGTGGGGCTAAAGGGCCGCTATTATCGGGAAGCGGCGGCGGGCATACAAGCTGCGGCAGCCCGTCGCGCTGATCCGGCGACATCTGGAGCGGGTCCAGACGCTACATGGCCGCCGGTTGTCCGCCGTTTCAGCAGCTGGCCGCTGGTTGTGGTCTGATGAGCTGGGGTCCATGACACCATCGGAGGTGTTCCCATGAGCATTCGATCATTGTTGGTCCTGCTGTGCCTCGGCCTGGGGGCGAGCCTGCAGGCGCAGGCGGATCGGCGAGACGGCGTCTGGGTGTTCCAGGCTGAAAGCCCCCGCTATTACAACCAGGGTTACAGTGCGGGTTACGGCCAGGGGTACAGCCGTGGCTATCGGCACGAAAGCCGTCCGCATCAGTACGATCCGCGCAGCCCCTATTCGCACTATCCGCAGTACCCGCGCAACCTGCCGCCGCGCTATCAGAGCCAGCTGCCACCGCAGTATTACGACCGTCATCGCGGCTTCGAGCGTCGCGACCACTGGCGTCAGGAGCATCGCCATCAGCGGCCACACGTTATTCGTGATGGCCGCGACTATCGGCTGCGGCCGCACTACGAGCGGGACGGGCGCTACCAGCAGTATCGGCGCTGAGTGTGCTTCAGGGCAGATCCAGGAGCGGGTGCGCACCGCTCCATGTTGGCTCGAAGTGGGCGTCGACCACTGCCTGCGGCACCTGGTGGACGTCTGGCCAGCGCCAGTGCGGTTGCCGGTCCTTGTCGATCAGGCGCGCCCGAACGCCTTCGGCGAACTCGGGGTGACGGCAGCAGTTGAGGCTGAGTGCATATTCCATTTGCAGCGCCTGGCTCAGCGACAGTTTCCGAGCACGCCGCTGTTGCTGCCAGACAATATGAGCGCTAAGGGGGCAGCCCGTGCTGAGAGCATGGGCGGATTCGGCGAGCAGCTCGTCGGGGTCGCTCTGGAGGGCGGTCAATGCCTGCCACGCATGGGGCAGTTCGGCCACGTCCAGCAGCTCGTCGATCCGTGTGCGCCGTGGCAGCAAACGGGCATCCGGCAGCCGCTCGGCGGCCTGTCGGCCGAGTGCTCGCAGCAGGCTGTGCAGCTGGCTGTCGGCCTGCTCTTGCCAATTGATCTGCACCAGGCCGTCCAGCAGCTCGGTCTGCTGATCTTCGCGCAGACAGCGATCGGCGAGGTCAAGGTCCAGCGCATCGCGCGCGTTGATCTGTGTACCGGTGAGGGCGACAAACAGGCCCAGCCGGCCGGGCAGGCGTGGCAGGAACCAGCTGGCGCCGACATCCGTGTGCAGGCCGATGGAAACCTCCGGCATCGCCAGGCGGCAGTCCGGTGTGACGATGCGAAAGGTGCCGGCCTGTAGCAGGCCCATGCCGCCGCCCATGACATAGCCATGGCCCCAACAGATCAGCGGCTTGGGGTAGTCATGCATTCGATGGATCAGACGGTACTCGTCGGCGAAGAAGCGTTCGGCGAGCGACGGTATCGTGCCGGGCTCGGATCGGCATGCCTCCGCCAGCTTGCGCACATCGCCACCGGCGCAGAACGCTTTCGGGCCGTTGCCACGCAGCAGTACACAGACCACGGCGGGGTCGGTTGCCCAGCGATGGAACTGGTCGAGCAGGGCTTCGATCATCGGCAGACTCAGCGCGTTGAGTTGCCGTGGGGCGTCCAGAGTGGCGATGGCGATCCGCGTTCCGTGCAGCGCCGGGCGATCTTCGAACGTGACCTTCATGGGGATCCTCGTCGCCTGCGGGGTTGCCGTGGATTATCGGTTGCGCCAGCGTGGGTCGCGCTTTTCCAGGAAGGCATTGACGCCCTCAAGCGTGTCCTCGGCTTCGAACAGCTCGACGAAGGCTTCCCGCTCGGCGGCGGCGAAGGTGTCCGGGATGCGTTGGCGTGCGCCATTGATCAGGGGCTTGATCGCGCGTACGGCCACCGGGCTCTGCCGAGCGACACGGGAGGCGAGCAGCAGGGCGTGGCCGCATGACTGCCTTTGCTCCACCACCTGTTCCACCAGACCGATGCGCAGTGCGGTGTCCGCAGTGATGCGCTCGCCGCAGAGAATCATGCGTTTGGCCCAGCCTTCGCCCACCAGCCAGGCCAATGCCTGGGTGCCACCGGCACAGGGCAGCAGTCCGACCGAGGCTTCCGGAAGGCCCATCTGCGCTTGCTGTTCGGCAATCCGCAGGTCGCAAGCCAGCGCGCATTCCAGGCCTCCACCCAGGGCGAAACCGTTGATCGCGGCAATCGACACGCCGCGGAAGTCGCGTAGCGCTTCGAATGCCTCGCCGAAGCGCCGGGCCATTTCGCGGGCCCGGTTGCGATCCCCGTCGGCAAACAGTTTGAGATCCGCCCCCGCGCTGAAGAACTTCTCACCCTGGCCGCAGATCACCAGTGCGTAGATGTCGTCATCATGGTTGAGATGGTCGATGACCTGCTTGAGCCCGATCAGCGACTCGCGGTCCCAGGTATTGGCGGGCGGATGGTTGATGGTGATGAGCGCGGTGTGGCCGTGCTTTTCCACGGTCAGCTTGTGGGTCAGGTCGAAGACGCCAGCCTGGTAGGGCTCTACGGCAGTGCTCATGGTCGAATCCTCGTGGCGGTTCTGGGCTCCGCTGACAGGCGACGGAGTACGTCGCACCTCTTCAGAGTCCTTCAGTGCAGCGAGGTTGCAGCGTTCCGGGCGGTCACGAAACCGGCACGGTGCGCCTGGGCGGGGCCAGTGCGCACCGTGGTTCTCTCACTGTAGCCTAGCTGGCTGGCCGGCCGCGCGGCGCTCTTCCTGCCATTCGGCCAGCGTAGGCGCCGCCTGTTCGCCGGACAGGCGATGGACGATCTCGAAGTAGTCCTGCTTGAAGCGATCCTTGAGTACTTCCTCACGGGGCTTCACGCGCACGGCGTAGACCGTCTGGACGTTCTGATGATCGAACGCTCGCCACTGCTGTTGGCCCTTGAGCAGGCTGTAGCTGTGGTTTTCCAGGGCTGCGATGACCGGCTCGCTGGCGATGGTCTTGGCGCGGCTGACCGCATCCGCCCACTGGTAGACGATGCTGTAGGCCGATGCGGCCGAGCTGGAGGGGTGCGTCTGGTAGCGCTCGCCGAAGTTGCGCACGAAGGCCTTGCCGCGCTCGGAGCCTTCCAGCTCGGGCACTCGCCAGGTCCAGGGCTCGGTGCCGAGCACGCCGCGCATGATGTCCGGGCCGGCCAGTTCGACCATGGACAAGGTCAGGTTGGGGACGGCAATCTGCATCTTCTTGTTCAGGCCGAGTTCGTCGGCGATGCGCATGGCGCGCACCATGTCCTCGCCGAACAGTACCAGCACCAGAACCTCGGCGCCGCTGTTGGCAGCCTTCTCGAGCGCGGCGCGGTAGTCGGACAGGCGTGCGCCTGGGAAGGCGGTACGCACACCCTGGTGCTTGCTGGTGTCGACGGTGCCGGTGGCCTGGCGCAGCGAGCTCTCGCTGGTGTGGCCCCAGGTGTAGTCGGAGGTGATGTAGAAGTAGGTCTTGCCCGGCATGTTCTCGTTCAGGTATTGCCCCAGCACCCGTGCACTCATCCAGGCGTTGTTGCACTCGCGGAACATGTAGCGGTGCCCATCCTTGCCGGTGGTGTCGTTGGAGTAGGTCAGCGTGCCGAAATAGAGAAGGCCCCGCTCCTTGGCGCGCTTGCTGGCGGCAATCGCCACCGCGCTGGATACGCCCCCGAACAGCATCGCAACGCCTTCATCAGCCATCTTGTCGACGTTGGCGATGGCCTTGTCCGGGCGCGAGGCAGTGTTTCGGCTGATCAACTGCAGCGGGCGACCCAACACGCCGCCGGCCTGGTTGATCTCGTCGATGGCCAGCAGCGCACCGCGCATCTGCGCCAGGCCTTCTTCCTTGTAGCTTCCGGTACGGGGATAGTTGAGACCAAGCGTGATGGGGTCGGCTGCCTGAGCCGCAAGACAGAACCCCAGCCCTAGTGCCAGAAGGGTAATCCGGTTCATAGCATGTTCCTTGTTATCGCTTTTGTTATTGGTTTATTGGCAGTGGGCTTTTTTACCTTGCGGCTGGGGCTTGCGTCACTCTTTATGTGAGGCTCGAAAGCCATGCCTGCGTCAGTACGTGAGCCAGGCGCGATTATGACTAAAGGAGGGGGGCTGATATTGCGGCAACGCAACGATTGAGCGGTTTTGTCGTTGACAACCCCACCGAGCTTTCTTAGGGTTCGGCGGCTTGGCCAACCGGAAATCGACCATGACTCAAGACGATCGCATCAGGCTCGAGGCAGGCTGGAAGGATGCGCTGCGCGAGGAGTTCGACAAGCCCTACATGGTCGAGCTCGGTGCCTTTCTCAGGCGCGAGAAGGCCGCTGGCAAGACGATCTATCCACCGGGGCCGATGATCTTCAACGCGCTCAATTCGACTCCGCTCGAGCAGGTCAAGGTGGTCATCCTGGGTCAGGATCCCTATCACGGGCCGGGGCAGGCGCATGGCCTGTGCTTTTCCGTGCAGCCGGGAGTGGCGCCGCCGCCGTCACTGCAGAACATCTTCAAGGAACTCAAGCGCGACCTGAATCTGGATATTCCGCAGCATGGCTACCTGCAGCGCTGGGCAGAGCAGGGTGTGCTGATGCTCAACACCTCGCTCACGGTGGAGCGGGGCTTGGCGGGGTCGCATGCCAAGGCGGGGTGGCAGCAGTTCACTGATCGCATCATCGAGGTAGTCGGCGAACGGCGCCCGCACCTGGTGTTCATGCTCTGGGGAGCGCACGCTCAGTCGAAGGCGAAGCTGATCGATGCGACTCGGCATCTGATGTTGAAATCCGTGCATCCCTCGCCGCTATCGGCGCACCGCGGCTTCATCGGCAACGGTCACTTCAGTCGCGCCAATCAGTTCCTTCGGCAGCAGGGCATGCAGCCTATCGATTGGCAGCTTCCGGCGCAGGTGTGACCCGATGCCTGCACGGCGGGCACCGGGTCTGACGGGTCAGTTGCGCTCGCCGTGCTTGGCCTGCAGCTCCTTGGCGTGCGTCAGGTGTTCTTCCAGTTTGGGCAGCGTCTGCTGAGCGAACTGTTTCAGATCGGCGTTCTCGCCGCTCTCTACGTAGTCCCGGTACAGCTCGATGGTTTGCTCGTGGGCGACGACCTGGTTGTTGGCGTAGGCCTTGTCGAAATTCTCGCCGTCGCGCAGTTTCAGGATCATGGCCTTGGCCTTGTCCATGAGCGTGGCCTCGTCCGACATTTCGAGATCTTTCTGCTGCGCCAGCTGTGCGAGCTGCTGATTGGCTTTGGTGTGGTCGTCGATCATCTTCTGGGCAAACTGCTTCACATCCTCCGATGTGCCTTTTTCTAGCGCCATCTTGGCTGTCTCGATTTCCGCGATGCCTTTGGCAGAGGCTTCATCGACGAAGTTGTCGCCTTCCGCAGCCAGAGCCATGTTGGCTGCCAGCCCGACGAGCAAGGCGAAAGCGCCTGAGAAGATTGTCTTGGTTGTTTTGTTCATTGCCGTTCTCCTACTTCACCTGGCTCATGCCCGCCGGCAGGCGGGGCACAAGGCGCGATGCGGCGAAATTGCCGTCCCTTTTTGTGACTAGGTGCCTAGGGGACGGTTCCTCGCTTTCAGGCGAACGGCGCGGTGAAGAGAGTTACTGCAGCATGGTCATTGCCGCATCCATGGCCGCGGACAGGTCCTCGTCTTCCTGCATCAGCTCGCTTGGGTCGAGCCCCAGCTTGGAAAACGCCGGGACGCTACTCCAGTCCAGCTGCGCATAGGGATGCTGCGTACCCATGTAGCTCTGCAGGGTGGCCACCTGCACGATGTCGACGTAATCGACCTTGTCCGAGTCGCGCTGGAAATTCGTGTACTGGCCGGCGACCGAGGCGATGGCATCCGGAAAATCCCAGGTGCGCAGAATTTTCTCACCGACGATGGGATGGATCTTGTCGATCACATGGTTGAGGCTGAAGGAATCCGCCAGCAGCGCGCTGTGCTCTTCTGCGTAGGTCAGGATGGGCAGGATGCCGATCTGGTGGACAAGGCCGGCGAGCGTCGCCTGATGTGGCATCAGGCGGGTGTAGTGGCGGCAGAGCACATGGCTGATCGCGGCGACCTCGGTGCTCTTGTTCCAGACTTCGCGCATCTTTCGGTCGACCACGTCGGTGGTGGCCTGGAACATCTGCTCCATCGCCAGGCCCGTGGCGAGGTTGCAGGTGTAGTTGATGCCCAGACGGCTGATGGCCATCTGCAGGTCGTCGATTTCTCGGCTGCTGCGCAGCAGCGGACTGTTGACCACCTTGATGATGCGCGCGGTAACGGCGGCATCGTTCCCGATCACCTTGCTCAGCGCGGGAATGCTGATGTTGGGGTCTTCGGCAGCCTCGCGCACGCGCAACGCCACTTCCGGCAGCGTAGGCAGGACCAGTTCATCGTTCTCGATCGCAAGGGTCAGCTCACGCTGGACTTTCTCGGCAAGGGTGCTCATGTCATTCCTTTATGTGTCGGTCAGTGTCGCTTGGGCGCTTCTGTCTGTCGGCTGGCATGCCGCTATGGTGCGCCTCTTTGGTGAATGCTTTCTGGCTCCGGTTCGCACTAGCGCTGGATTTCCTGGTCGGGATTCAGGCTGTAGGGCAGCTCGAGCAGGCTCAGCGGCAAGCCATCCGGCGAGCCGAGGTAGAGTCGGCCGTCAGCGGCAGCGTCTTCCTGCACCACGGCGAGCAATTCGATGCCATCGGCACTGGTCGCCGCCAGTACCACCTCGCCGACGCTGGAGTTATGGACAGGTGAGAACAGTTCCACACCCGGCGCCGGCAGCTCACCCGGTTCACCTTCGACGGCCAGGTGCTGCAGGCGTCGTTTGAGTTTGCCGAGATACTGCATGCGAGCCACGATTTCCTGGCCCGTATAACAGCCCTTCTTGAAGCTCACGCCGCCGAGTGCCTGCAGATTGATCATTTGCGGGATGAACAGCTCGCGCGTGCTGCCGAAGACCTGGCCGATCCCGGCGCGGACCTGATCGAGCAGCCAGCGGTTGACCGGCACCTCGCCAAGCTGCGCGCTCAGGCGGGTGCGAACCTGCTCGGCTTCTGCTTTCGGTGCCCAGAGTTCGGCGCGGCCATCGGGCAGTCGGATGGCGATCAGGCCATTGCCGCGTACGATGCTGTCCGCTGCCTGGGATAGATCCAGCCCCAGGCTGACCAGCGAGCCATCTCCGCCAGCGATGCCGAATCGGCACCAGTCAGCGCTTTCGTCGCTCAGGCGAGACTTGGAAAAAACTGCGTACTTGGCGAGGTCGGCCAGCTGCGGTTGCAGCAGTTCGCCGGCCATCGCCAGCAGGTACCCGTCACCCTCCGGCACGATGCGGAAACTCGACTGCATGCGGCCTTTGGGCGTGCAGCGTGCTCCCAGGCTGGAGGTGTGCGCATCGAGGTAGTTGAGATTGCAGGTCAGCTGACCCTGGAGGAACTTGCTGGCATCCGGGCCGCGTACGGCAAGGACGCCTTCATGCGACAGAACGCAGAAATAAGCTGTGTCGGTCATGATCAGTCGTCGTCAGAATCCGGGTGGGCATCATAGCAGGCTGGCGAAAACGGTTGCGTGGAGCGGGTTCGCCGCGGGGCGAAAAAAGCGGCTGATCAGCGCAACGCAGTCGTTATAATGCGCGCCTTCTCAAAAGGAGCCGATGTATGGCCGAGCACTCCGAACTCAATCGTCTGTTCTGGCAAAGCCGTCGCGGCATGCTGGAGCTGGATGTCCTGCTGGTGCCTTTCGTCAAGGAGGTGTATCCGGGCCTCGACGAAGAAGACCAGCGTCGTTATCGCAAGCTGCTCAGCTGCGAGGATCAGGACATGTTCGGCTGGTTCATGCAGCGCGAAGAGCCCGAGGACGAGGATCTGCGCCGCATGGTTCGCATGATCCTCGATCGTGTCCAGCCCAAGTAATCCGCCTTTCGAGTGCCACTGGCGGCCGTCCGGTCTGCTGCTGGCGTTCTATCTGGCCGTTCAGGCATGCGCGCTCACGGCCATTCTGCTGTCTGGCGCGCCGCCTGCGGTACGGCTGGTCTGCCTGCTGCTGTGTCTGACGCATGCCTGGTTCGCGCTGCCGCGCCACATCCTGTTGTCCGATCCGAATGCCTTGCGCGGTCTGCGTCATGATGGGCAAGGCTGGCATCTCTGGAGCGAGCGGCACGGCTGGCAGGCTGTTCAGTTACTGCCCGACAGCCTGGCGCTGCCGTTGGTGGTGGTGTTGCGCTTTCGTTTGCCTGGGCGACGCCTTGCCAGCAGTGTCTGCGTGCCTTGTGATGCACTGCCGCACGAGCAGCATCGCCGCCTGCGGCTGTGTCTGAAATTCAGTCGACGTAGGTGGGCGGCACCAGAATAGTGTCGATGGCTTCGGGAAGCAGGTTGGGGTAGTCGAGGGTGTAATGCAGGCCGCGGCTTTCCTTGCGCTCCATCGCCGAACGGATCATCAGGTCCGCCACCAGCGCCAGGTTGCGCAGCTCGAGCAGGTCGCGGCTGACCTTGTAGTTGCTATAGAACTCGTCGATCTCGCTCAGCAGCAGGCGCACGCGATGCTGGGCACGCATCAGGCGTTTGGTGGTGCGCACGATGCCGACGTAGTCCCACATGAAGCGCCGCAGCTCATCCCAGTTGTGCGCGATGATCACGTCTTCGTCGGAATCGGTGACCTGGCTGGCATCCCAGGCGGGCAGGGTCGCCGTGCTGGTGATCTGGGGCAGCTCGCGCACGATGTCCTGCGCCGCGGCGCGGCCGTAGACGAAGCACTCGAGCAGCGAGTTGCTGGCCATCCGATTGGCGCCATGCAGGCCGGTGAAACTGGTTTCGCCGATCGCGTAGAGCCCGGGAATGTCGGTGCGGCCGGCCTGATCCACGACCACGCCGCCGCAGGTGTAGTGCGCCGCCGGAACGACCGGGATCGGCTGGGTGGTGATGTCGATACCATATTCCAGGCACCGTTCGTAGACGGTGGGGAAGTGGCTTTTGACGAAGTCGGCGGGCTTGTGGCTGATGTCCAGATAGACGCAGTCGATACCCAGCCGTTTCATCTCGTGGTCGATTGCGCGCGCGACGATGTCGCGCGGAGCCAGTTCTTCGCGGGGGTCGAAGCGGGGCATGAAGCGCTCGCCATTGGGCAGCCTGAGCAGTGCGCCTTCGCCGCGCAGCGCTTCGGTAACCAGGAAGCTCTTGGCCTGTGGGTGATAGAGACAGGTGGGATGGAACTGGTTGAATTCCAGGTTGCCTACTCGGCAGCCTGCGCGCCAGGCCATGGCGATGCCGTCGCCGCACGCGCTGTCGGGGTTGCTGGTGTACAGGTAGACCTTCGCGGCACCGCCCGTGGCCAGCACGACGAAGCGAGACTGAAAGGTTTCGACCTCGCCCGTGTTGCGGTTGAGCACATAGGCACCCAGGCAACGCCTGCCCGGCAGGCCCAGCTTATGCTCGGTAATCAGATCGACCGCGACACGCTGCTGCAGCAGTTCGATGTTGTCCTTCTGCCTGGCCTGGCCGAGCAGGGTGTTGAAGATGGCGGCACCAGTGGCGTCGGCGGCATGGATGATTCGCCGGTGACTATGGCCACCTTCGCGAGTCAGGTGGAACTCGAAACCGCCATCCTCGCGGTCAGGGCCCTCGTCGCGTGTAAAGGGTACGCCCTGCTCGATCAGCCACTGGATCGCCTCGTTACTGTGTTCGACGGTGAACCGTACGGCGTCTTCACGGCACAGTCCGCCGCCAGCCACCAGCGTGTCGGCGACATGGGATTCCACGGTGTCGGTGGTGTCCAGGACCGCAGCGACTCCGCCCTGAGCCCAATAGGTGGAGCCATTGGACAGGTCACCCTTGCTCAGTACCGCAATGCGCAGGTCGGACGGAAGGTTGAGCGCGAGGGTAAGGCCGGCGGCACCGCTGCCGATGACCAGCACGTCGTATCGAAGAACCTGGTTCATGTCCATTTCCGCGGAAAAACGAACCCTAGTATATAGACGGGATGTAGCGCCAAAATAGATGACTGTGCAGTTGTCTTCTAACGAGCGGAACTTTTTCCTCTGCGGACAGCTCAATAGGCAGTTATGAATGCAAACCAGCTGGCCATCGTGAATGGGCGGTGCGAGTTTGCTATGGACACCAGGACGGCGTCGTCAGCAAATCTGGCGCAACGCTGTGGTGCAATCGCCGTCAGGTATTGCAGGATAGCTTGCTAGGAGGGGGGAGAACTTTTGCGTAAAGCCCGGGTCTATTCTGGCAGGTCGGTTCACTGGTGTGAGCGACGCTGCTCCGACAAGGAGGAGCGTTCATGCTGACTCAGGAGCAGGACCAGCAACTGGTTGAACGAGTGCAGCGTGGGGACAAGCGGGCGTTTGATCTGCTGGTGATGAAGTACCAGCACAAGATCCTTGGGTTGATCGTACGGTTCGTACATGACTCCCACGAAGCTCAGGACGTCGCGCAAGAGGCGTTTATCAAAGCCTATCGCGCACTCGCCAATTTTCGCGGGGACAGCGCCTTTTATACATGGCTGTACCGCATCGCCATCAACACGGCGAAGAATCATCTGGTGGCGCGCGGAAGGCGTCCGCCGGACAGTGATGTGAGCTCTGAGGATGCCGAGTTCTACGAAGGCGATCACGCCCTCAAGGACATCGAGTCACCGGAACGCTCGCTGCTCAGGGATGAGATAGAAGATACCGTTCATCGAACCATTCAACTTTTGCCAGAAGATTTGCGTACGGCTCTAACACTGCGCGAATTTGATGGTCTTAGTTATGAAGACATTGCGAGCGTCATGCAGTGTCCGGTGGGCACAGTACGTTCTCGGATCTTCCGGGCGCGTGAAGCCATAGATAAAGCGTTGCAACCCTTGTTGCATGAATCCTGAGACAGCGGCGACAGCCAAGAGAGGAACCGCCATGAGTCGTGAAGCCCTGCATGAATCGCTGTCCGCGGTGATGGATAACGAAGCGGACGAGTTGGAATTACGTCGCGTACTCGCAGGCGACAACCCCGAGCTGCGTGCCACCTGGTCGCGTTATCAGCTCGCTCGTGCCGCAATGCACAAGGAACTGATCGAGCCGCGCCTGGACATCGCAGCTGCGGTATCGGCTGCGCTGGCCGACGAGGCCGCTCCGGTCAAGGAGCAGCAGCGTACCGGCTGGAGAAGTCTGGGGCGTCTCGCGGTAGCGGCTTCGGTCACGGTAGCTGTTCTGGCAGGTGTACGCCTGTACAATCAGAACGAAGTTGCCGGTCCGCAGCTTGCCCAGCAAGCGCCGCAGCCGACCATCTCCGTGCCGCAGGCCAATCAGGGGCCGACGGTGCTGGCTGGTTACAGCGAGCAGGCCGAGCTGCCCGCGCAGACAGCGGAGTCAGCACCGGTAGAGCGTTGGCATGAGGAGCGTCTGCCTTCTTATGTTCGCCAGCATGCACAGCAGGCTGCCTTTGGCACCGGATCGGAGAGCGCGCTGCCGTACGCTCGTGCGGCCAGCATGGAAGAACGTTAGGGAGAAACATGCGCGTATTACCGCTGTATGTGGTGATGGGGGGCTGGCTATCGATGCCGGCCCTCGCTGCTGATGCTGAGTCTTGGATGGGGCGCCTCGCGATAGCCGAGCAGCAGCAGAGTTATGCAGGGACTTTCGTCTACGAGCGTAACGGCAGCTTTTCCAGCCATGCTGTTTGGCAGCAGGTCGACGGAAAGCGGGTGCAGGAGCGCTTCCTCCAGTTGGATGGGGCGCCTGCCGAAGTTCTGTTGGTCGATGGACAGATGCAGTGCGCCACCGATGAGCTGGCGGCTCAGGTGCGCGAGGCGCAGGCGTGGCACGGTCAGCGTCTGGACCCCAAGGCACTTTCCGAATGGTACGAATTCCGTGAGATCGGTGACTCTCGTGTCGCCGGCCGTTCTGCGGTGGCGCTTGCCGTCGTTCCGCGTGACCAGCATCGCTACGGATTCGAGCTTCACCTCGATCGCGAGACCGCACTGCCGCTCAAGTCCCTGATGCTCAATGAGAAGGGGCAGCTGCTCGAGCGCTTCCAGTATGCGCAGTTCTCTACCGATCCGATCGATGCCCAACAACTGAAGCCAAGTGCCGATTGCAAGCCGGTATCGGTCAGCAAGCGTGAAGCCAACCCCTCTTCAGTCTGGCGTTCCGATTGGCTGCCGGCCGGTTTCAAGCTGCTTGATGCCAACCAGCGTCCGAGTCCCGCGTCTTCCGAAACGGTGTCCTGGTTGTCCTATGGCGACGGCCTGGCCAAGTTTTCGGTGTTTCTCGAGCCTTTGCGCGGCGCCTTGGTCGAAGATGCGCGTAGTCAGATGGGCCCCACCGTCGCCGTGTCCAAGCGCATCAGCACCGAGGACGGTGACGTGATGGTGACCGTCGTCGGCGAGATCCCGCTCGGTACGGCCGAACGCGTGGCGCTCTCCATGCGTGCTGGTGCCGAACAGGCGCAGCGATGATCGAAGAGTCGGGGCGGGTCGTTGCGCTGGATGACGGCGCCGTTTGGGTCGAAACTCGGCGCAAAAGCACCTGCTCTGGCTGTTCGGCGAAGAACGGCTGCGGGCAGGGCTTGATGGATACCCTCGGGGTGCGTGAGCAACGAGGGCTGATTCGGGCGCTTAGCGACCTGCAGCTCCAGGTGGGTGACTCGGTCATCGTCGGGGTCCGCGAGGACGTGTTGCTGCGCGGTGCCGTACTTGTCTATCTTCTCCCTCTGCTCATGCTGATGGCGGCAGCAACGCTCGCCGCCCAGTTTTCTGCGCATGAACCGCTCGTCATCCTGGCGGGGTTCGGGGGATTCTTCGTTGCCTGGCTGTTCGTGCGCATGAGAAGCCGAACGGTGGCAAGCGATCCGAATCTGCAGCCGGTGGTTTTGCGCGCTATGCTCGCGGGGCCTGCGAGTCCCTGAGCTTCCTTGTTTTGTCAGTGGGGAGACTTGTAGTCATGCTCAATCGAAACAGCTGCTTTGCCTTCGTGGCAGGCCTGGCCCTGTTCGGGCAGGCCGTGGTGGCGCAAGCGCAAGCGGCTTTGCCTGATTTTACGCCGCTGGTTGAAAATGCCTCACCAGCGGTCGTCAACATCAGTACCAAGCAGAAAGTGCCCACACGTGGGGCCACCGCGCAGATTCCTGAACTCGAAGGGTTGCCGCCGATCTTTCGCGAATTCTTCGAGCGCAGCATTCCACAAATGCCGGGCGCGCCGGGCCAGGGCCAGCAGCGCGAAGCGCAATCACTGGGCTCCGGATTCATCATCTCCGATGACGGCTATGTGCTGACCAACAACCACGTGGTGGCCGGTGCCGACGAGATCATTGTGCGCCTGCCCGATAGAAGCGAGCTCGAAGCCAAGCTGATCGGCGCCGACCCTCGCTCCGATGTGGCCGTTCTGAAGGTCGAAGGCAAGGGCCTGCCGACTGTGAAGATCGGGCGCTCCGACGAGCTCAAGGCTGGCGAGTGGGTGCTGGCCATCGGCTCGCCGTTCGGCTTCGACCATACCGTGACCGCGGGTATTGTCAGTGCGACTGGCCGCAGCCTGCCCAACGAGAGCTACGTGCCCTTCATCCAGACCGACGTGGCGATCAACCCGGGCAACTCGGGCGGCCCGCTGTTCAACCTCAAGGGCGAGGTGATCGGTATCAACTCGCAGATCTTCACCCGCTCAGGCGGCTTCATGGGCCTGTCCTTCGCAATTCCGATTGATGTGGCGATGGACGTGGCCAATCAGCTGCGCACCGACGGCAAAGTCAATCGCGGCTGGCTCGGCGTGGTGATTCAGGAGGTGAACAAGGACCTGGCCGAGTCCTTCGGGCTCGAGCGCCCGGCCGGAGCCCTGGTGGCCCAGGTAATGGATGGCGGTCCGGCGGCTCGTAGCGGGCTGCGCGTCGGCGACGTGATCCTCAGCCTCAACGGTAAGCCGATCGTCATGTCTGCGGATCTGCCTCATCTGGTCGGTGCGCTGAAGCCCGGCAGCAAGGCGCGCATGGAAGTGGTGCGCGACGGTGATCGCAAGACGCTGGACGTCAGCATCGGCGCCATGCCGGAGGAAGGCGAAGCGGTGGCGGCGTCTGGCGGTGGCCAGGAGCGCAGCGACAATCGCTTGGGCGTGAAGGTCACCGAGCTGACCGAGGAGCAGAAGAAGAGCCTCGATCTGCCGGGCGGCGTGGTGATCACCGAGATCCTCAATGGCCCGGCAGCGATGATCGGCCTGCGCCCCGGGGATGTCATCACTCATCTGAACAATCAGGCGATCAATTCGGCGGCGACGTTCAGCCGGGTTGCTGAGCAGCTGCCCAAGAACCGCTCGGTTTCGATGCGTGTGCTGCGTCAGGGGCGTGCGAGCTTCATTACCTTCAAGCTGGCCGAGTAAGCGCGGGTTCAGCAAACGAAGGGCGGCTCAGGCCGCCCTTCTTCGTTTCTGCCGTTTGGCCACTGGACGCAGCTGATCGTGATGCGGGCGGCTTGTGCGTGGCACTGCAGGGGCTGATCAGTTACACTTCGCGGCTATTTTCGGCGGGCAATCGGCCCGCGACTACCGAGTGTTGAGCTGTGAGTGACCTGAGTCATATCCGCAATTTCTCCATCATTGCCCATATCGATCACGGCAAGTCGACCCTGGCGGACCGTTTCATCCAGATGTGCGGTGGCCTGTCCGAGCGCGAAATGGCCGCTCAGGTACTGGATTCGATGGACCTCGAACGTGAGCGTGGTATCACCATCAAGGCCCACAGCGTCACGCTGCACTACAAGGCGCGGGACGGAAAGACCTACCAGCTGAACTTCATCGATACCCCCGGACACGTCGACTTCACCTATGAAGTCAGCCGCTCGCTGGCCGCGTGCGAGGGCGCGTTGCTGGTGGTGGATGCCGGTCAGGGGGTGGAGGCACAGTCGGTTGCCAACTGCTACACCGCCATCGAGCAGGGCCTCGAGGTCATGCCGGTGCTCAACAAGATGGACCTGCCGCAGGCAGAACCCGAGCGCGTCAAGGAAGAGATCGAGCACATCATCGGCATTGATGCCACCGATGCGGTTGCCTGCAGTGCCAAGAGCGGAATGGGCGTCGACGAGGTGCTCGAGCGTCTGGTCGCAGTGATTCCTCCGCCCACCGGTGATATCGAGGCGCCGCTGCAGGCGCTGATCATCGACTCCTGGTTCGACAACTACCTGGGTGTGGTGTCGCTGGTGCGGGTACGCCACGGTCGCATCAAGAAGGGCGACAAGGTGCTGGTGAAGTCCACCGGCAAGGTGCATCAGGTGGACAGCGTAGGTGTCTTCACGCCCAAGCACACCGCCACCGCCGATCTCAAGGCCGGCGAAGTGGGCTTCATCATCGCCGGGATCAAGGATATCCATGGTGCGCCGGTGGGCGATACCCTGACGCTCTCCAGCACGCCGGACGTGGAGATGCTGCCCGGCTTCCAGCGCATCAAGCCGCAGGTATATGCCGGCCTGTTCCCGGTCAGCTCCGACGATTTCGAGGACTTCCGCGAAGCCCTGCAGAAACTCACGCTCAACGACGCGGCACTGCAATACGAGCCGGAAAGCTCCGAGGCGCTGGGGTTCGGATTCCGCATCGGCTTCCTCGGCATGCTGCACATGGAGATCATCCAGGAGCGCCTGGAGCGCGAGTACGACCTGGACCTGATCACCACGGCGCCTACGGTGGTCTACGAGCTGCTGCTTAAGAACGGCGACACAATCTACGTCGACAACCCGTCGCGCCTGCCGGACCTGTCCTTCATCGAAGACATGCGCGAACCCATCGTGCAGGCCAACATCCTGGTCCCGCAGGATCACCTCGGCAACGTCATCACCCTGTGCATCGAGAAGCGCGGCGTGCAGCGCGACATGCAGTTCCTCGGCTCGCAGGTTCAGGTGCGCTACGACCTGCCGATGAGCGAAGTGGTGCTGGATTTCTTCGATCGTCTGAAGTCGGTGAGCCGTGGTTACGCCTCGCTGGACTACAGCTTCGTGCGTTTCCAGTCGGCGAACCTGGTCAAGCTGGACGTGCTGATCAATGGCGAGAAGGTCGACGCTCTGGCATTGATCGTGCACCGAGACAATGCGCATTACAAAGGCCGTCAGCTGACCGAGAAGATGAAGGAGCTGATCCCACGGCAGATGTTCGATGTGGCGATCCAGGCGGCCATCGGCGGGCAGATCGTCGCGCGGACCACGGTCAAGGCGTTGCGCAAGAACGTTCTGGCGAAATGTTACGGCGGCGATGTAAGCCGTAAGCGCAAGCTGCTGGAAAAGCAGAAGGCCGGTAAGAAGCGCATGAAGCAAGTAGGCAGCGTGGAAATCCCGCAAGAGGCGTTCCTCGCGGTACTGAAGGTAGATAGCTGATATGTCGATCAATTTCCCGTTGTTGCTGGTTATCGCCGTGGCCGTCTGCGGTCTTTTGGCACTGAGCGATCTGTTGTTCTTCGCACCCCGGCGTCGGGCTGCGATCGCCAACTACGAAGGGCGCACCGGGGAAATCGATCCATCGACGCTGGAGGCGCTGAACAAGGAGCCACTGCTGATCGAGTATGGCAAGTCCTTCTTCCCGGTGCTGGCCATCGTGCTGGTACTGCGCTCGTTTCTTGTCGAACCCTTCCAGATCCCGTCCGGTTCGATGATTCCGACGCTGGAGGTCGGTGACTTCATCCTGGTCAACAAGTTCGCCTACGGCATCCGCCTGCCGGTGGTGGACACCAAGGTGATCGAAGTCAGCGATCCGAAGCGCGGCGACGTGATGGTCTTCCGCTATCCGAACGAACCCAGCATCAACTACATCAAGCGGGTCGTCGGTCTGCCGGGTGACACCGTGCGCTACAGCAGCGACCGCCGTCTGTTCGTCAACGATCAGCCGGTGGCTGAAATGCTGGTCGGCGAAGAACCGGGCAGTCTCGGCAGCGCCGTGCTGTATCGGGAAAAACTCGGCGAAGTGGAGCACCTGATCCGCAAGGAAATGGGGCGCTATCGAATCGAACCGAGCCGCCAGTGGACCGTGCCGGCCGAGCATTACTTCATGATGGGCGACAACCGCGACAACTCCAACGACAGCCGCTACTGGCAGGATGACTCGATCCCCGCCGAGCTTGCTGGCATGGTTCCGGACCGCAACATCGTCGGCAAGGCCTTCGCCGTGTGGATGAGCTGGCCCGATCCGAAACTCAGCAATCTGCCGAATTTCTCCCGCGTGGGCCTGATTCACTGAAAGCTGTGAATTGCGGCCCCCGTCGAGCGTAGTGGGCTCGTTATATTTGTCTTGCCCCGATCGGTGGGTATCGTTACGACATAGAGGTCGACATGAGTTTTGCGCGTTCGCAAAAAGGGCTGTCCATGCTGAGCTGGATCATGCTCCTGGCGGTTGTGGCGTTTGTGGCCAGCACCGGGTTCAAGATGTTCCCGCATTATTTCGACTACATGTCCATGGACAAGATCATCCAGTCCGTGGAAACCGACGAAGCGCTTGAGATTCGCAGCGTCGGGGAGTTCTATAGTCATGTCAGCAAGGGGATGCAGGTCAACGGCATCCAGAATATCGATCTGAAGGAAGCGCTGAAGGTCGAGATCCAGAACAATGAATTCAGGGCACACCTGAAGTACGAAAAACGCGAGCCGCTGATCCGCAATCTCGATCTGGTGGCGAACTTCGACAAAGAATATCGCCTAAGGATGCCGTGAGCACTTCGTTAGCCCGCCTCGAGCGCAAGCTCGGCTATCAATTCAAGGACCAGGAGCTGATGCTCCTGGCCCTTACCCATCGCAGCTATGCCGGACGCAACAACGAGCGTCTGGAGTTTCTCGGCGACGCCATCCTCAACTTCGTTGCTGGCGAGGCGCTGTTCAACCATTTTCCGCAGGCCCGTGAAGGCCAGCTGTCGCGGCTGCGGGCCCGGCTGGTCAAGGGCGAGACGCTTGCCGTGCTGGCACGCGGCTTCGAGCTTGGTGATCACCTGCGTCTCGGCTCCGGTGAGCTCAAGAGCGGTGGCTACCGCCGCGAATCGATTCTGGCCGATACCCTCGAGGCGCTGATCGGCGCCATTTATCTCGATGCCGGCATGGATGTCGCCCGTGAGCGGGTTATCGCCTGGCTGGCCAACGAGCTGCAGGGCCTGACGCTAGTGGACACCAATAAGGATCCCAAGACCCGCCTGCAGGAGTTTCTGCAGTCGCGTGCCTGTGAGCTGCCGCGCTACGAAGTGGTGGACATCCAGGGCGAACCGCATTGCCGCACGTTCTTCGTCGAATGCCAGGTGGCCTTGCTCAACGACAAAACTCATGGGCAGGGCGCCAGTCGCCGCATTGCCGAACAGGTTGCCGCAGCAGCCGCATTGATCGCCCTGGGCGTGGAGAATGGACATGACTGACGAGCAGCAACAATCCGAAGACGTCAGCCGTTGCGGTTATGTCGCCATCGTCGGCCGGCCGAACGTCGGCAAATCCACCTTGCTCAACCACATCCTCGGGCAGAAGCTGGCGATCACCTCGCGCAAGCCGCAGACGACCCGTCACAACATGCTCGGCATCAAGACCGAGGGCAGCGTGCAGGCGGTCTATGTCGATACCCCGGGTCTGCACAAGAATGGCGAGACCGCGCTCAACCGCTACATGAACCGCACCGCGGCCTCGGCGCTGAAGGATGTCGACGTGGTGATCTTCGTCGTCGACCGCACCCGCTGGACCGATGAAGACCAGGCCGTGCTGGAGCGCGTGCAATACGTCACTGGACCGCTGATCGTCGCCGTCAACAAGACCGACCGCATCGAGGACAAGGCCGAGCTGCTGCCGCACCTGCGCTGGCTGGCCGAGCAGCTGCCGAATGCCGAGATCGTGCCGATCTCTGCGCAGCACGGGCAGAATCTGGAAACCCTGGAACAGCTGGTGGCCGAGCGCCTTCCCGAGGGCGAGCACTTTTTCCCGGAAGATCAGATCACCGACCGCAGCAGCCGCTTTCTTGCCGCCGAGCTGGTGCGCGAGAAGATCATGCGTCAGCTTGGCGCCGAGGTGCCGTACCAGATCACCGTCGAGATCGAGGACTTCAAGCAGGAAGGCCACGTGCTGCACATCCACGCGCTGATTCTGGTCGAGCGCGACGGGCAGAAGAAGATCATCATCGGCGACAAGGGCGAGCGCATCAAACGCATCGGCCAGGAAGCGCGCAAGGACATGGAGGTCCTCTTCGACTCCAAGGTCATGCTCAACCTGTGGGTCAAGGTGAAGGGCGGCTGGTCCGACGACGAGCGCGCACTGCATTCGCTGGGCTATCAGTAACAGCCTCTTCGCACTCACCCGTGCGCATTGCGCACCCCCTGGGCCGCCATGCACCAGCCTGCATTCGTTCTGCACAGCCGTCCGTACAAGGAAAGCAGCGCGTTGGTCGACCTGTTCACTCCGCAGGGGCGGCTGCGCGCCGTCATGCGTGCGGCGCGGGGCAAGGCCGGCAGCCTGATCCGCCCGTTCGTATCGCTGGAAGTCGAACTGCGCGGCAAGTCCGAACTGAAGACCGTTGCCCGCCTGGAAAGTGCCGGGCCCGCCCACTGGCTCGATGGCCAGGCGCTGTTCAGCGGCATGTACCTCAACGAGCTGCTGATCCGCCTGCTGCCGGCGGAGGACGCGCACCCTGCACTGTTCGAGCATTACGTCGCGACTCTGCCGGCGCTGGCCGAGCACCGGCCGCTTGAGCCGTTGCTGCGGGCCTTCGAATGGCGACTGCTCGACGAGCTGGGCTATGGTTTTGCCCTCGACATCGATATCGCCGGTCAGCCGATCGACGCGCAGCGGCTGTATCGGCTGGTGCCGGACGCCGGCCTGGAGCCGGTTGTGGGGTTCCAGCCAGGGCTGTTCAATGGCGCGGAACTTCTCGCGATGGCCGAGGCCGACTGGCAGGTGCCGGGCGCGCTGGCCGCCGCCAAGCGGCTGATGCGCCAGGCTCTGGCACCGCATCTGGGCGGCCGACCGCTGGTCAGCCGCGAACTGTTCATGAATCTGAAGGAGTCCCCGCGTGACTGAAGCCAATCGAATCCTGCTCGGTGTCAACGTCGACCATGTCGCCACCCTGCGCCAGGCCCGCGGCACCCGCTATCCGGACCCGGTCAAGGCCGCGCTGGACGCCGAAGAGGCAGGCGCGGACGGCATTACCGTGCACCTGCGCGAGGACCGTCGACATATCCAGGAACGCGATGTGCTGATGATGAAGGACGCCCTGCAGACGCGCATGAATTTCGAGATGGGTGTCACCGAGGCGATGCTGGCCTTTGCCGAGCAGCTGCGGCCGGAGCATGTCTGCCTGGTGCCGGAAACCCGCCAGGAGCTGACCACAGAGGGTGGTCTGGATGTCGCCGGCCAGGAGGCGCGCATTCGCGAGGCGGTGGAGCGTTTGCGCGGCTGCGGTGCGGAAGTCTCGCTGTTCATCGATGCCGATCCGCTGCAGATCGAGGCGGCGGCCCGGGTCGGTGCGCCGGCCATCGAACTGCACACCGGTCGCTATGCCGATGCTCACAGCGTGGCGGAACGTGCCTGCGAACTGGCGCGGATTCGCGACGGTGTCGAGGTCGGTCTCAGCCACGGGCTGATCGTCAATGCCGGGCATGGTCTGCACTACCACAACGCCGAGGCCATCGCCGCCATCCGTGGTGTCAATGAGCTGAACATCGGTCACGCCATCGTCGCTCATGCGCTGTTCGTCGGCTTCAAGCAGGCGGTCAAGGAAATGAAGCATCTGATCCTCAGCGCCGCAGCGCGAGGGTGAGACAAGCCGTCCGCTGAAGAGCGCATTCGCGGTTCTCTCCGCGGGAACGGCGCTGCTCAGCGGCGGAACAGGTTGATCAGCACGGTCAGCACCAGGCTGAGAATCACCATCGAGGTGATCGGGATGAACACCCGGCTGCGTTCGGACTCGATGCGGATGTCGCCCGGTAGGCGGCCGAACCAGTTCAGCAGCCAGGGGAAGTAATGCCAGGCGATGCCGAGCAGGAGCAGTACCGCCCCGGCGAGGATCATCCAGCGTGCCATGTCGGTTCCTCGCTGGCTTCCGGGCGATGGCCGCCAAAACGGCTGCGGTACTCGGCGAAGGCGGCAATCACCTGGGCGGCCAACACCTCGACCGCATCGCTGCGATTGCTTCCACGCAGCAGGTTGATCCGATAGTCGCCCAGTTGCGGTAGCCCGTACTGCCCGTCCAGCCGCTGCAGGGGCGGGCGGACCAGGCTCGCCGGGTAGGGCGCGATTGCCAGATCGGCGATCATCGCCGCTTCCTGGCCGGAGGTCTGCTCGCTCGAGTAGGCGATGCGGTAGCCGCGCCCGATTCGGTCGAGCGCGTCCAGGGCCTGCCGGCGCCAGGCGCAGTCCGGGCTGGCCAGCGCGAGCGGCAACGGCGTGCGCAGCGCGGCGACGCCGCCGCTGCGGCCGGCCCAGACCAGGGGTTCGCTGTGGATCGGCTCGCCCCGCGAATCGTCCTGCCCTAGATTGCCGGTAGTGATCAGCGCCAGATCCAGTTCGCCGGCATCGATACGTTCGATCATGTCGATGCTGCGGGCGACCGAGACGTCGACCTCCACGCCGGGATGGCTGCGGGCGAACAGCGCCAGCAGGCCGGGCAGGATGCGTGTGCCGACATCGGCCGGCGTGCCGAAACGCACACGCCCTTGCAACGCCGGCTGCAGAAAATGGGCGATCGCTTCCTCGTTGAGCTTGAGCAGGCGCCGCGCGTAGCCGAGCAGCGTCTCCCCAGCGGGGGTGAGGCGCACCTGACGAGCCTCACGGACAAACAGCGGGCGGCCCAGGGTATCTTCCAGCCGCTTGATCTGCATGCTGACCGCCGAGGTGCTGCGATAGATCTGCCCGGCCGCGCGCGTAAAGCTGCCGCTCTCGGCGATGGCGACAAAGGTGCGTAGCACGTCGCTTTCCAGCAACGGGGCAGTCGTACCGGGGTTAGATGGTTCCAGCATGAGCCACCATTCAATAATCTTGAACGCAGGCTTTTATATTAGTCGTTTGTTTGAACAGCGGGCGTCCGCTCATCCTGTTCGTGAACCCGTGGCCGCCATATCCATGACGTGCTCACGGCCAGCGAAACGGAGGTGAGCATGTCTACAGAGCCACGCAACATCCGATCACGGCGGCCAGTGGAGCCCCAGATTCCTGACGTCTACATGCCGGCCATGTGGCCGCTCGGTCTGCAACGCAGCCTGCGTGACTGGTACCGGGCGTGGCGGCAGCGCAGCCGTTATCGGCAGTTGTTGCGACTGGACGACGCCGAGCTGGCCAAGCGCGACCTGAGCCGCCAGCAGTTGCTCGAACGGGCGCGCCTGCCGCTGCGGCAACTCGTGGAGGGGCGGCGCCGCAAGCGTGGCGCCTGACATCATCAGGCCGAGATGCTCAGGGCTTGCGTGCCAGCAGTACGGCGCGCATGGGGGCCGGCAGCCCTTCGACGGTGCGGCCGTGGTCCTGAGGGTCGAGGAAATCCGGTAGCGACTGGTAGCGCATCCAGTCGGTGCTGCGCTGTTCCTCGACGCTGGTCACGCTGACGTCCACACAGCGCACGTCGACGAAGCCGGCCCGCCGCAGCCAGCGCTCCAGCGCCGGCACCGAGGGCAGGAACCAGACGTTGCGCATCTGTGCGTAGCGGTCTTCCGGTACCAGCGCGGTGTTCTCGTCGCCCTCGACCACCAGCGTTTCCAGCACCAGCTCGCCGCCGCGGACCAGGCAGTCCTTCAGATCGAGCAGGTGATCGACGGGCGAACGGCGATGGTAGAGCACGCCCATGGAGAATACCGTTTCGAAGCCTTCGAGCTTGGGTGGCAGCTCTTCCAGGGCGAACGGCAGGTGCCAGGCGGGCAGCTCTGGCAGGTAACGTTTCATCGCATGGAACTGGCAGAAGAACAGCCAGTTCGGGTCGACACCGACCACGCTGTCAGCACCGGCGCCGAGCATGCGCCACATGTAGTAACCATTGCCGCAGCCGACGTCGAGGATGCGCTTGCCGGCAAGGTCGAGATGCGGCGCAACCCGGGCCCATTTCCAGTCCGAGCGCCATTCGGTGTCCACGTGCACGCCGAATACCTCGAACGGCCCCTTGCGCCACGGCGACAGCCCCATCAGCGCCTCGCGGGTGGCCTGGCGTGTGGCTTCGTCGCAGGGGGCCGCGAGGCGGAAACATTCGCGCAGCTCGATCTGCGTCGGCATCAGCGTCGGTAGTGCATCGACGGCCCGGCGCCAGCGCGGCAGATCGCCATGACCGATGGCGAGTTTGGCGTCCAGTTGCTGTTGAACGTCGTTGGCCCAGGCAGCGAGAGGTGTGCCGGCCAGGCGCCAGGCGAGGGGAGTGAGGTCGAGATTCATGGCAGGGCGATCAGCGAAGCGAAATTCAGGCATTGGAACCAGGGCACGACCTTGGAAAAGCCGGCCTCGAGCAGGCGTTGGCGATGGGTTTCCAGGCTATCGGGCTTCATCACATTCTCGATGGCGCTGCGCTTCTGGGCGATCTCCAGTTCGCTGTAGCCATTGGCGCGCTTGAAAGCGATGTGCAGGTCGGTCAGCAGCTGCTGCTCCTCGTCGTCCTCGAAGCGCAGTTTCTCCGACAGGATCAGCGCGCCGCCCGGCACCAGTGCCTGACGAATGCGGCCGAGCAGGGCCGGGCGCTGTTCGGGGGCGATGAACTGCAGGGTGAAGTTCAGCGCCACCAGCGAGCTGGACTGGAACTCCAGGGCCAGGATGTCGGCTTCTAGGACCTCCACTGGCAACAGCTCCTGGTACATGGAGTCCTGCGCATGCAGGTATTCGCGGCAGCGCTCGACCATGGCGGTGGAGTTGTCCACGGCAATCACCTGGCAGTTGTCCTGACTGACATGCCGGCGCAGCGCCTGGGTCACCGCACCCAGCGAGCAGCCGAGGTCGTACAGGCGGGTATTAGGCTGAGCGAACTGTGCGGCGATCACGCCGATATTCTCAACGATCGTCGGGTAACCAGGTACCGAACGCTTGATCATGTCGGGGAACACCCGTGCCACGTCCTCGTTGAAGACGAAGTCCTGGACACGGGCTAGGGGCTGGGCGAACAGACGGTCGGGATCGTGACTCACGGTGGCGGCGGCGTGTTGGAAAAATGGGGCGGCATTGTAGCGGAAAGCGGCTGCCTGGCCCTGCCTCAGTGCACCTCGATCCGACAATCGAACAGCCCGGCCGGCTCGCCATCGGCCTCCCAGGGGCGCTGGTAGGTCAGGTAGAGCCGACCGCTGCCGGCCTGCCGCGCTTCGAAACGCCAGGTGGAGAGCCCGTCGCCGCCGATCATGTCGTCCTTCGGGTTGCTGAACACTTCAGGCCCAAGACTGCGCAGCTGCTCCGGGGCCGACTCGTGGAGGATCCAGCGATAGCCGGTGGTCGGGTTGCTCGGCAGGCTGACGATCAACTGCTGACCGTTCTGCAGGCTCTGCGGGCAGCGGCGATCGTCGCTGAGTACCACGCTCGAAGGCGGTGCGCTCTCTTGGCCGGCGCAGGCGGTCAGCAGGGCGAGGCTGGTGGGTAGCAGCAGGCGAGGGATGTCGAAAGGCATGATCGGCACCAGTCGGAATGGAACCGGAAGGATAGCCCAAAAGCGTCCGGCTGCAGACGTGTCAGGGGTGCGGCGAGCGCAGGGCGGCTGTGCAAGCGCACCGTCCGCCCCGCGCAGGCTGTTTCTACTTAGAAGAGCACCTTGGCCACATCGGCGAAGCGCCTGGCGAAGTGCACCGTCAGCCCTTCCTTCAGGTAGTCCGGCAGCTCGTCGAAGTCGCCACGATTGGCTTCCGGCAGGATCAGCTCGAAGAGCTTCTGCCGCCGCGCGGCGATGACCTTCTCGCGTACCCCGCCGATGGGCAGCACATGGCCGGTCAGGGTCAGCTCGCCGGTCATGGCCACGCCCTTCTTCGGCGGCTGGTTGCGTGCCAGCGACAGCAGTGCGCTGGCCATGGTGATGCCGGCGCTGGGGCCGTCCTTGGGTGTCGCGCCTTCCGGCACGTGCAGGTGCACGAAGGCCTGGTCGAAGAACTGCGGATCGCCCTTGAACGTCTTCAGATTCGAGGTCACGAAGCTGTAGGCGATCTCCGCCGATTCCTTCATCACGTCGCCGAGCTTGCCGGTGAGCTTGAAGCCGCGGTTGAGCGTATGGATGCGCGTCGCCTCGATCGGCAGCGTGGCGCCGCCCATGCTGGTCCAGGCGAGACCGGTGATCACGCCGACGCCGGAGAGCACCTGCTCGCTGCGGAACACCGGTTTGCCGAGGTAGCTTTCGAGATCCTTCGGCGCGATCTTCAGCACCGCTTGCGGGTCTTCCAGCAGCTTGACCACCGCCTTGCGTACCAGTTTGCCCAGCTGCTTCTCCAGCTGGCGTACACCGGCCTCGCGGGCATAGCCTTCGATCACCGCCTTCAAGGCGCTGTCGCTGATGGCCAGGCGCTCCTTCGGCACGCCGGTCTTGTCCAACAGCTTCGGCCACAGGTGGCGCTTGGCGATGGCCAGCTTCTCTTCGGCGATATAGCCGGAGAGGCGGATCACCTCCATGCGGTCGAGCAGCGGGCCGGGGATCGAGTCCAGCGTGTTGGCCGTGCAGACGAACAGCACCTTGGACAGGTCCAGGCGCAGGTCCAGGTAGTGGTCGAGGAATTCGACGTTCTGCTCCGGGTCGAGGGTCTCCAGCAGCGCCGAGGCCGGATCGCCCTGGTAGCTGCTGCTGAGCTTGTCGATCTCGTCGAGCATGATCACCGGGTTCATCACTTCGACATCCTTGAGCGCCTGCACCAGCTTGCCGGGCAGGGCGCCGATGTAGGTACGGCGGTGGCCCTTGATCTCCGCCTCGTCGCGCATGCCGCCGACGCTGAAACGGTAGAACGGCCGGCCGAGGGATTCGGCGATGGACTTGCCGATGCTGGTCTTGCCCACGCCCGGCGGGCCGACCAGCAGCACGATGGAACCGGCGATCTCGCCCTTGAAGGCGCCGACGGCGAGAAACTCGAGGATACGGTTCTTGATGTCGTCGAGTCCGGCGTGATGCTTGTCGAGCACCTTGCGCGCGCGCTTGAGGTCGAGCTTGTCCTTGCCGTAGACCCCCCAGGGCAGGGCGGTGGCCCAGTCCAGGTAGTTGCGGGTGACGGCGTATTCCGGCGAGCCGGTCTCGAGGATCGACAGCTTGTTCAGTTCCTCGTCGATGCGCTTCTGCGCGGCCGGTGGCACCACCTTGCCTTCCAGGCGCGCGCGGAACTCGTCGGCGTCGGCGCTTTTGTCGTCCTTGGTGATGCCCAGCTCGCGCTGGATGATCTTCAGCTGTTCCTTGAGAAAGAACTCGCGCTGGCGCTCGCCGATCTTGCGATTGACCTCGCCGGTGAGCTCCTTCTGCAGCTTGCCGACCTCGACTTCCTTGCGCAGCAGCGGCAGCACCTTTTCCATACGCTTCAAGACCGGCACGGTGTCCAGTACTTCCTGCAGTTCGGCGCCCGGCGCGGTGGTCAGCGCGGCGGCGAAGTCGGTCAGCGGCGACGGGTCGTTGGGGCTGAAGCGATTGAGGTAGTTCTTCAGCTCCTCGCTGTACAGCGGATTGAGTGGCAAGAGCTCCTTGATCGCGTTGATCAGCGCCATGCCGTAGGCCTTGACCTCGTCGCGCGGGTCCTCGTCGCTCTTCGGGTAATCGACTTCCACCAGATACGGCGGCTTGCGCCGCAGCCAGCCGCGGATGCGCACCCGCGCCAGGCCCTGGGCGACGAACTGCAGCTTGCCGCCGTCCTGCGAGGCGTGGTGTACGCGGACCATGGTGCCATGTTCCGGCAGGCTGTCCGGGTCGAAGGTGGCCATGTCCAGCACCGGCGAGTCGACGAAGAACAACGCCACCCGCTGGTGCGGCGTCTTGGCCACGCGCTCCAGGGTCTCGGCCCAGGGGTCTTCATTGACGATGACCGGCAACACCTGAGCCGGGAAAAACGGCCGGTTGTGCACCGGGATGATGTAGAGCTTGTCCGGCTGCTGCTGGTCAGGCAGCACGAGGCCGTTGGAGATGATTTCCTGATCCTGATTGATGTCGTCGTTCATGCGGCACCCGTTGCGAATACGTGCTCCTTAGATGGGTAGTGCCCCGGATGATTTCAATCCCGGCCGCGGGGTGGGCACCTTCCCCGGCGTTAGGTAGAGTGCGCACTGGCCGGCGTCTTTCATCAACGGCGACGGCTGCCAACCTCAGGTGCCCACATGCTCAATGCCCGTCTGCTTCGCCTGGATGACCAGACTCACCAGCACGCCCACGACTACCACCAGTTGGTGATGTCGCTGGCCGGTCGTGCGGAATTCGAGGTCAACGGCTCGGGCGGGGAGGTGTGCCGGATGCGCGCCTGCCTGGTGCCGGGGGATGCCGATCATGGTTTCGCCGGCATGGGCGACAACCGCATGCTGATCATCGACCTGGACGAGCAGGAAGTCGGCACCGAAGATCCCGAACTGCTGGCGCGCCTGTTCGAGGCGCCGCGCTATCCGGCGCTGGATGCCGACTTCCAGAACCTGTTGGCGTACGCCGGTGCCGAGCTGGCGCGCTACGGCAGCGATCCGCTGCTGGCCCGCGCGCTGGGTGGCGTGCTGTTACGGGCGCTGCACCTGCGGCTGTTCGGCGAAGCCCAGCAGCGTCCGGCCGGCCCGCTGGATCTGCAGCGACTGGACAGCCACATCCAGAGCAATCTGGCGCGGCGCATCACGGTCGCCGAGCTGGCCCAGGTGGTCTGCCTGAGCCCCAGCCATTTTCACGCCCAGTTCAAGGACAGCGTCGGCCTCACCCCGCACCAGTACCTGCTCAAGGCCCGCCTCGATCGCGCCGCGCGCCTGCTGCGCGAGACGCCGCTGCCCTTGGTGCGCATCGCCGAGGAGTGCGGCTTCTCCAGCCAGAGCGCACTGACCACGGCCACCCGTCGCTACCTCGGCCTGACCCCTCGCGGGCTGCGCAAGTCGGATTGCTGATCGGCCCTGGATCGCCCTGTTTTCGCGCCGGTCAGAGATTACGCAGATATTCCTGCGCCATCCTGGTGCGCTTTTGTTACCACAGCTTTTCCGCCTTCCCCTATCGGAGTTTTTCGCAAAACTTCCGTAGTTTTGCGTAAGAACGGCTCGACGCGCTGACCCTACATTCCGCTTCCCGACCTGGCTCATCGTCTTGTGCTGCATCATCAGCCCGGCCGTGGACTAGACCTATAAGCAGACACAACTCAAAAGAGGAGCGGCGCATGTTCAAGGCCGGTCACGTGCTGGATGGCGCCTTCGCCAACCAGACAGCAGCAGAATTCTTTCCCGCCATCAGCGCCAACTACAGCGTTGACGAGGCGGCCTATCTCACTGAACTGCTGCAGCTCGCCGATCCGGGCGAGGCGGGCATCGCCGCCATTCGCGAACGAGCGCGCACGCTGATCGAAGCCGTGCGCGCTCGTGACAATGCGGTCGACACCCTTGATGCGCTGCTGCGCCAGTACAGCCTCGATACCCAGGAAGGGCTGATGCTGATGTGCCTGGCCGAAGCGCTGCTGCGCGTACCGGACGCGGCGACCGCCGATGCGCTGATCCGCGACAAGCTCAATGCCGCTGAATGGGAGCGCCACCTGGGCCAGAGCGACAACGTGTTGGTCAACTTCGCTGCCTGGGGCCTGGTGATGACCGGCAAGGTGGTCGATCCGGAGACTGCCGACGGCCGGCCGAAGAACGTCATCGGCCGCCTGCTCAAGCGCTCCGGCGAGCCGGTGATCCGCGCCGCGATGAACCAGGCCATGAAGCTGATGGGCAAGCAGTTCGTGCTCGGTCGCACCATCGCAGAAGCCCTCAAGAACGGCCGACCGGAGCGGGAGAAGGGCTACACCTATTCCTTCGACATGCTCGGCGAGGCCGCGCTGACCGCTGAAGACGCCGCCAAGTACATGGCCGACTACCGCCAGGCCGTGGAAACCGTGGGCGCCGAGCCGCAGGTCGGGCCGGGGCCACGACCGTCGGTGTCGATCAAGCTGTCGGCGCTGCACCCGCGCTACGAAGTCGCTCAGCGCGAGCGGGTGCTCAACGAGCTGTTCGCCAGCGTCCGCGAGCTAGCCATCCTGGCCCGCCGCCTGGATGTCGGTATCACTATCGATGCCGAGGAAGCCGACCGCCTGGAGCTGTCGCTCGAACTCTTCGAGAAGCTCATGCGTGATCCGGCTATCGCCGGCTGGGGCGAGTTCGGCCTGGTCATCCAGGCCTATTCCAAGCGCTGCCTGCCGGTGCTGGTCTGGCTGACACTGCTGGGCCGCGAGCTGGGCGCGCGCATTCCGCTGCGCCTGGTCAAGGGCGCCTACTGGGACAGCGAGATCAAGCAGTGCCAGGTCCAGGGGCTGGACGGTTACCCGGTCTATACCCGGAAGGAAGGCACCGATACGTCTTACCTCGCCTGCGCCCGCTACCTGCTCTCCGAGCACACCCGCGGCGTGATCTACCCACAGTTCGCCAGCCACAACGCGCATACCGTCAGCTGCATCCTGGACATGGCCGAGCGGGCGGCGCAGCCGCGCGAATTCGAGTTTCAGCGCCTGCACGGCATGGGCGATGCGCTGTACGACACGGTGATCGAGAAGTACCGCAAGAACGTGCGCATCTATGCGCCGGTCGGCGCCCACAAGGACCTGCTGCCCTATCTGGTGCGCCGCCTGCTGGAGAACGGTGCCAACTCGTCCTTCGTCCATCAGCTGGTCGATCCGCGCGTGCCGGTCGAGTCGCTGATCGATCACCCGGTTAGCCAGCTGCGCAGGTTCGCCGCGCTGGGCAATCCGCGCATTCCGCTGCCGCCGGCCTTGTACGGCAATCGCAAGAACTCCCAAGGGATCAACATGAACATCCAACAAGAATGGAACGAACTGGCCAGCGCCTATCAACCTTTCCTCGATCGTCAATGGCAGGCCGCGCCGGTGATCGGCGGGCAGACCCTGGCCGGTGCGCCGTCCGAGGTACGCTGCCCCTATGACCTGAACAAGGTCGTCGGCCAGGCCCAGTTCGCCAGCGCCGAGCAGGCACGCCAGGCGGTCGAGCGGCTGGCCGCCTACTGGCCGACCTGGAACGCGACACCCGTGGAGAGCCGCGCGGCGGTGCTCGAGCGTCTCGGCGATCTGCTGGAGAAACACCGTGCCGAGCTGATGGCGCTGTGTACGGTGGAGGCCGGCAAGTCGTTGCAGGATGGCATCGACGAGGTGCGCGAGGCGGTGGATTTCTGCCGCTACTACGCCCAGCAGGCACGCCTGAAGCTTGGCCGCGAAGAGCTGAAAGGCCCGACCGGCGAGCGCAACGAGCTGTTCCATGAAGGCCGCGGCGTGTTCGTCTGCGTCAGCCCGTGGAACTTCCCGCTGGCGATCTACCTCGGCCAGATCAGCGCGGCACTGGTGGCCGGCAACACCGTGCTGGCCAAGCCGGCCGAGCAGACCAGCCTGATCGCCGCCCGTGCGCTGGAGCTGATGTTCGAAGCCGGCCTGCCGAAGGAGGCGATCGCCTTCCTGCCGGGCGACGGCGCCACCCTGGGCGGCGTGTTCTGTCGCGATCCGCGGGTGGTCGGCGTGTGCTTCACCGGTTCCACCGACACGGCGCGCATCATCAATCGCCAGCTTGCCGAGAAGGAGGGCGCCATCGCCGCGCTGATCGCCGAGACCGGCGGGCAGAACGCGATGATCGTCGACTCCACCGCGCTGCCCGAGCAGGTGATCAAGGACGCGGTCGGTTCGGCTTTCACCAGTGCCGGCCAGCGTTGCTCGGCGTTGCGCGTGCTTTACGTGCAGCGTGATATCGCCGACCGCGTTATCGAATTGCTCAAGGGTGCCATGGCCGAGCTGCGGGTGGGGCCGACCCATCTGCGTGAGAACGACATCGGCCCGGTGATCGATCAGGAGGCGCGCGAAGGCCTGCTGGCGCATATCCAGCAGCTCAAGAGCGAAGGGCGCTTGATCGCCGAAGCCCGATTGCCGGAGGGGCTCAACGGCCATTTCGTGGCGCCGGTGGCCTTCGAGATCGACGGCATTCACCAGCTGAAGAAGGAGCATTTCGGCCCCGTGCTGCATGTGGCGCGCTACGACGCGGCGGACCTGGAAAAGGTCGTCGCGGCGATCAATGGCACCGGCTACGGCCTGACGCTCGGTGTGCACAGCCGCAACGAGGAAACCGCCGAACGCATCGAGCGTCTGGCGCGGGTCGGCAACCTTTACGTCAACCGCAACCAGATCGGTGCGGTGGTGGGCGTGCAACCGTTCGGGGGCTGTGGCCTGTCCGGCACCGGCCCGAAGGCGGGCGGCCCGAGCTACCTGCTGCGCTTCGCCAACGAGCGCACCACCTCGACCAACACCACGGCGGTGGGCGGCAACGCCTCGCTGCTGTCGCTCGGCGACGACTGAGCGGATTGACGCCCGCAGGGGCGTCGGCGTGTAACCGCGGGGGCTGGCTTCGGCCGCAACCCGCGCATGACATCAACCCGGCTGTCCCGGCAGCCGGCGTACAACAACAAATTGGACAGTTGGCGGACGCTCTTCCGCCACTGACGGGCCCGGGTTGGGCCTGTCGCCGGTGATGGCCGCTTTCGCCATCGCCCTCTGCCAAGGTGGCACGCGGGTTCGCTCGCGCTCCGCCGAACAACAACTAACGAGGGATTCACAATGAGCGTCAGTACACCCACGCTGATCACCTTTCTGATCTACATCGCCGCGATGATCCTGATCGGCTTCATCGCCTACCGCGCCACCAAGAACTTCTCCGACTACATCCTCGGCGGGCGCAGCCTCGGCAGCTTCGTCACCGCGTTGTCGGCGGGCGCCTCGGACATGAGCGGCTGGCTGCTGATGGGCCTGCCCGGCGCGATCTTCGTCGCTGGTCTGTCGGAAAGCTGGATCGCCATCGGCCTGATCGTCGGCGCCTGGCTCAACTGGATCTTCGTCGCCGGGCGTTTGCGTGTGCACACCGAGCACAACCACAACGCGCTGACGCTGCCGGATTACTTCTCGCACCGCTTCGAGGACGAGAGCCGCATGCTGCGGATCTTCTCCGCGCTGGTGATTCTGGTGTTCTTCACCATCTATTGCGCCTCGGGCGTGGTCGCCGGTGCGCGACTGTTCGAGTCCACCTTTGGCATGCCGTACGAGTACGCACTGTGGGTCGGCGCGGCGGCGACTATCCTCTATGTGTTCATCGGCGGCTTCCTGGCTGTGAGCTGGACCGACACCGTGCAGGCCACGCTGATGATCTTCGCGCTGCTGATCACGCCGTTGTTTGTCATCCTCGCCCTCGGTGACATGGGCACCGTGATGGCCACCATCGAGGCGCAGAACCCGGCCAACTTCGACATGTTCCGCGGGCTGTCCTTCGTCGCCATCATCTCGCTGCTGGCCTGGGGCCTGGGCTACTTCGGCCAGCCGCACATCCTGGTGCGCTTCATGGCCGCCGACTCGATCAAGACCATTCCCAACGCCCGTCGCATCGGCATGACCTGGATGATCCTGACGCTGGCCGGTGCCGTGGCGGTGGGTTTCCTCGGCATCGCCTACTTCGCCGATCACCCGGACCAGGCCGGTGCGGTGAGCCAGAACGGCGAGAGGGTGTTCATGGAGCTGGTGAAGATCCTGTTCAACCCCTGGGTGGCCGGCATCATCCTTTCCGGCGTGCTGGCAGCGGTGATGAGCACCCTCAGTGCCCAGCTCTTGGTCAGCTCCAGCGCGCTGACGCAGGACTTCTACAAGGCGATGCTGCGCAAGAATGCCTCGCAGACCGAACTGGTCTGGGTCGGCCGCGGCATGGTGCTGCTGATCGCCCTGATCGCCATCGGCATCGCTTCCAACCCGGAGAGCAAGGTGCTGGGTCTGGTGTCCTACGCCTGGGCCGGCTTCGGTGCAGCGTTCGGTCCGGTGGTGCTGATCTCGCTGCTGTGGAAGCGCATGACGCGCAACGGCGCGCTGGCCGGCATGCTGGTGGGCGCGGTCACCGTGGTGGTGTGGAAGGAGTTCATCGGCCTGGGCCTGTACGAAATCATCCCGGGCTTCATCCTCGCCAGCATCGCCATCGTGGTGGTGAGCAAGCTGGGCGCCGAGCCGGCGCCGAGCATCGTCAAGCGCTTCGAGGAAGCGGATGCGGATTACCACGCCGGTTGATGACCGGAGTGGGTGCGCGCTCGCTGCGCGGATAGAGGTTGGCAAGGCGGGCCCCATTTGAGCCCGCCCGGATGGATCGCCACCGACTCGCACACCAAATGGCGAAAACCCCGGCTAGCCGGGGTTTTTATTTTCTGGCCTGAGCCTAGTCGTCCGCCACCAGATTGGAGCGATCGTCCACCGCGCCGGCGGCTATCAGATGTTCGGCTTCGTCCTCCGGCACATGGATGCTGGTGCCGTCGATGTTCATCACCGACATGCGTGCCTCCGGATCGGTGGTGATGCGCACGTCCATCAGGGCGCTGCGGTGCGTGTTGCCGTTGATGACCACGCAGCAGGTGCCGGTGGTGGTGTCGATGTCGACGGTCATGATCTACCTCCCGAAGCAATCCAGAGCCGCACGCGGCTCGCACGGCCTCTTCGTTTGGACCACGTACGAGTGGCATCGGTTGTGCCTGCCAGGGAAAAACAGACTGAAACGTTACGATATAACATGTTAGATTCTCGCCCCGCATGCCGGTGCTCGTGTCCCGATGCCGGCGCACAGCCTCTTCGGTTGCCTCGGAAGGCAACCGCCACTGTCTGGAGAATCACATGAAACTGAAGCGTCATCCCCTGGCCTGGGCGATCAGCCTGGCTCTGGTTCCGGCTGCCTGGGCCGCCGATCCGGTCGAACTGCAATCCGTCGTGGTCAGCGCCAGCGGCCTGGCCAAGCAGAGCCATGAGATGACCACCCCGGTCGCCGTGATGGAAAACGATGAGCTGGTGCTGCGCCGTGAAGCGACACTGGGCGAAACCCTGGAAAGCCTGCCGGGCGTGCGCTCCAGCAGCTTCGGCGCCGGTGCGGCACGTCCGGTGATCCGCGGGTTGGATGGCGCTCGGGTCAAGGTGCTGAGCGATGGCGTCGAGCTGCTCGACGCTTCCACCATCAGCCCCGACCACGCGGTGACCAGCGAGCCCTTGCTGGCCGAGCGCATCGAGGTGCTCAAGGGGCCGGCGACCCTGCTCTACGGTGGCGGCGCCATCGGCGGGGTAGTCAACGTGATCGACAAGAAGATACCCACCCGCGTCCCGGAGAAGGGCTACGAAGGCGAGCTGGAGCTACGCGCCAACAGCGTCGCCAACGAAGGTGCCGGGGTGTTCGGTATCACTGCCGGCAGCGGCAACTTCGCCGTCCGCGCCGAGGGTACCAAGCGTCAGGCTGACCCCTATGAAATCCCCGGCTCGCCGAACAAGCAGGAAGGTTCCTACAACGACACCGACAGCTTCAACCTGGGCGCCAGCTTCATAGGCGAGCGGGGCTACATCGGCGCCGCCTACGGTGAGCAGAACAACCGCTACGGGCTGCTGGCCCACGAGCACGCCGATTGCCACACCCACGGCAGCGACTGGCATTGCGGCGGCCACGATGACGATGACGATGACGACGACCATGATCACGACCACGAACACGGCAGCGTGCCCTACGTCGACATGCGGCAGAAACGCTGGGATCTGCGCGGCGAGCTGAGCGATCCGCTGCCGGGCTTCGAACTGGCACGGCTGCGTGTCGGCCACAGCGATTACCAGCACAAGGAGATCGAAGGCGGGGAAGTGGGCACTCGCTTCAACAACGACGCCACCGATGCCCGCCTGGAGCTGACCCATCAGCCGCTGTTCGGCTGGCGCGGCGTGCTCGGTGCACAGACCCTGCGTCGCGACTTCGAAGCCCTCGGCGAGGAGGCCTACGTGCCGCAGACGCTGACCCGCAACCACGGTCTGTTCCTGCTGGAGGAATACACCGCCGGCGCCTGGCGCTACGAACTCGGCCTGCGTCATGAATGGCAGGACATCGATGCCGATGGCCGCCCGGATACCGACCACAGCGGCACTTCGATGTCCGCCGGCGCGGTCTGGACCTTCGCTCCGCAGTACTCGCTGGGCTTCTCGCTGACCCGTTCGCAGCGCCTGCCCAGTGCCGAGGAGCTCTACGCCAACGGCCCGCATGCGGCGACCCGCACCGTCGAGCTGGGTAACGTCGATCTGAAAGAGGAAACCTCCCACAACGCCGAGGTCACCCTGCGCAAGTTCGCCGGCCGTACCACCTTCAGCCTCAGCGTTTTCCGCAACGAGGTGGATGACTTCATCTATGCCGCGGACACCGGCAACGACATCGGCGGCGGTTACCGCGAGATCGAATACCGCCAGCAGGACGCCGTGCTCACCGGCGCGGAAGGGGAGGTGCGCTTCCAGGCCACCGACGCCACCGCGTTCACTCTGTTCGGCGACCACGTGCGCGGCAAGCTTCGCGGGGACGGTGGCGACCTGCCGCGCATTCCCGCCGATCGCCTCGGCGTGCGGCTGGACCAGAGCTTTACCCCGGCGCTCAATGGTCAACTGGAGTTCTATCGCGTACAGCGTCAGGACGACCTGGCCGACTACGAAACAGAAACGGGCGGCTACAACATGCTCGGTGCCAGCCTCGGCTACAGCGGCTCGCTGAGCCAGACCGACTACCTGCTCTATCTCAAGGCGAACAACCTGCTGGACGAGAAGGCCCGTCAGCACACCTCGTTCATCAAGGATGAGGTGCTGTTGCCCGGTCGCAACCTGACCGTAGGCGTGCGCCTGGCGTTCTGATGGCACGGTGATCGCGCCAAAAGGGCTGGCACCGTTTGCCGGCCCTTTTTCGTTATAGCGGCGGCGCTGCGCGCCTGGAGAACCTGGCGGTCACGCGCACGCAGGCGGGCGACGCGCTATCCTTGCGCCCCTCGATGGTTCCGCGGCCGGGCTCGGCGGGCGGAGCGTCAGGACACACAAGGAAAACAAGTCCCATGAACGTCAGCCCCCCCACTCTGATCACTTTCGTGGTCTACATCGCCGCGATGATCCTGATCGGTTTCATCGCCTACCGTGCCACCAAGAACTTCTCCGACTACATCCTCGGCGGGCGCAGCCTCGGCAGCTTCGTCACCGCGCTGTCGGCGGGCGCCTCGGACATGAGCGGCTGGCTGCTGATGGGCCTGCCCGGCGCGATCTTCGTTGCCGGCCTGTCGGAAAGCTGGATCGCCATCGGCCTGATCATCGGCGCCTGGCTCAACTGGCTGTTCGTCGCCGGTCGCCTGCGCGTGCACACCGAGCACAACCACAACGCGCTGACCCTGCCGGACTATTTCTCGCATCGCTTCGAGGACGAGAGCCGCATGCTGCGGATCTTCTCCGCGCTGGTGATCCTGGTGTTCTTCACCATCTACTGCGCCTCGGGTGTGGTGGCCGGCGCGCGGCTGTTCGAGTCCACCTTCGGCATGCCCTACGAATACGCACTGTGGGTCGGCGCTGCGGCGACCATCCTTTACGTGTTCATCGGCGGCTTCCTGGCGGTGAGCTGGACCGACACCGTGCAGGCCACGCTGATGATCTTCGCGCTGCTGATCACGCCGTTGTTTGTCATCCTCGCCCTCGGTGACATGGGCACCGTGATGGCCACCATCGAGGCGCAGAACCCGGCCAACTTCGACATGTTCCGCGGGCTGTCCTTCGTCGCCATCATCTCGCTGCTGGCCTGGGGCCTGGGCTACTTCGGCCAGCCGCACATCCTGGTGCGCTTCATGGCCGCCGACTCGATCAAGACCATTCCCAACGCCCGTCGCATCGGCATGACCTGGATGATCCTGACGCTGGCCGGTGCCGTGGCGGTGGGTTTCCTCGGCATCGCCTACTTCGCCGATCACCCGGACCAGGCCGGTGCGGTGAGCCAGAACGGCGAGAGGGTGTTCATGGAGCTGGTGAAGATCCTGTTCAACCCCTGGGTGGCCGGCATCATCCTTTCCGGCGTGCTGGCAGCGGTGATGAGCACCCTCAGTGCCCAGCTCTTGGTCAGCTCCAGCGCGCTGACGCAGGACTTCTACAAGGCGATGCTGCGCAAGAATGCCTCGCAGACCGAACTGGTCTGGGTCGGCCGCGGCATGGTGCTGCTGATCGCCCTGATCGCCATCGGCATCGCTTCCAACCCGGAGAGCAAGGTGCTGGGTCTGGTGTCCTACGCCTGGGCCGGCTTCGGTGCAGCGTTCGGTCCGGTGGTGCTGATCTCGCTGCTGTGGAAGCGCATGACGCGCAACGGCGCGCTGGCCGGCATGCTGGTGGGCGCGGTCACCGTGGTGGTGTGGAAGGAGTTCATCGGCCTGGGCCTGTACGAAATCATCCCGGGCTTCATCCTCGCCAGCATCGCCATCGTGGTGGTGAGCAAGCTGGGCGCCGAGCCGGCGCCGAGCATCGTCAAGCGCTTCGAGGAAGCGGATGCGGATTACCACGCCGGTTGATGACCGGAGTGGGTGCGCGCGCGTGGTGGGCTGAAGCCCACCCTACAAAAAGCGGACGTGCACAGCCGTCATGCCAATCCTGCGTAGGGTGGGCTTCAGCCCACCGCTACGGTCGATCCGATTCAAGGCGTAATGCATCCCGCCCGGCCCTTCGCCAAATCTGCTCAATCCATCACCTCGGACAAATCGATCCGCCGCCAGCGCGCTTCGGCGAAGCTGTACACGGCGAAGGCCAGCAGGCCGACGCCGATTGCCAGCAGCAGCGCGCCACCGGCGGGCATGCCCTGCAGCGCTTCCAGCGCTTCCTTGAGGCCGGGTGGGTCGGTCGGTTCGTAACGGCTGCCACCCATGAACAGCAGCCCGGCAATGATCAGAAAGGAACAGCCACGTGCAGCCAGGCCGATACGCGAGACGGGCCGAACCAGGCGCATGGTGCCCTCGTCGCACTGGAAGTAGCGCTCGAAATGCGCGCGCCATGCTTTGATCAGGTGGGCGATGCCGACGCCGAGCGGGATCAGCGCGATTGCCCAGATCAGCCAGTGCGAATGTTTCAGGCCCAGCAGCCGCATCAGGCTGTCGGTGCCGTCGCTTCCGGAACCGCCGCCGCCCGCGGCGAAACGGTCCAGGCCGCTCACCAGCAGGCTCAGGGTGAACAGCGCGAGCAACAGATTCACCACACCGCTGCTGACCAGACCGGTGCGTACCAGCAGGCCCTGGGCATCGCGGCCGTGCCGGTCGGTATCGCCGATGCCTTGGGTCAGGCGCCAAGCCACATGGGCCAGCAGGCCGATCACCACCAGCCAGAGCAGCACGGCACCGAAGGGCTGCCCGAGCAGCTGCTGCACGGCGCCGCGGGTGTCCACGGTGTCTCCCGAGCCCAGTGCGGCCATGACGGCGAAGAATCCGACGATCACATACACCAGGCCACGCGCTGCATAGCCGCTGCGCGCCAGCCAGACCACTCCGCGGGTCACGTTCATCGTTTTCCTCCGTAGGCCATCCACCCTTTCAGTAGATGCCCTCTTTGCGTCTCGGTTCGAGCCTGCTGCGATATGGATGCACAGCGCCGTGACCCGCTGAGGCTACAATCGACCGGCACCGCCAACGGGGGCTCCGGTGAACATCGATAACCGAATCAAGTACCGTCATCTGCTCTGCTTTCTGGAAATATCCCGGAAGGGCAGTCTGGCGCGCGCCGCCGAAACGCTCGCGGTGAGCCAGCCAGCGATCTCCAAGACCTTGAAGGAACTCGAGGCGCTACTTGGCACCAGCCTGTTCGAGCGCAGCAAGACCGGCGTCAGCTTGACGGCCGCCGGCAGCGCCTTCCTGCGCTACGCCGGGCCGAGCGTGCAGGCGCTGCGTGAAGGCGTGCGCAGCCTGCGAGCGGGCGAGCATGAGGCCGGCATGGTGCGCCTGGGCGTGCTGTCCACGGTGGAAAGCGCGTTACTACCTGATGTGGTGCGTCGGCTGCATGCCCAGCATGCGGCGCTGGTGGTGAGCGTTGCCACGGGGCCGGGCGCATACCTGCTGGGCCAGCTGCGCAGCGGCGAACTGGACCTGGTGATCGGCCGGGTCACCGACAATCCGCAGATCGAGGGGCTCAGTTTCGAGCACCTCTATAGCGAGTCCATGACGCTGGTGGTGCGCCCGGACCATGCACTGCTAGGCGCCGGCGCCGGGCAGCTGGGCGATTATCCGGTGGTGCTGCCGCTGGCCGGCACCAGCATCCGGCGCTCGGCGGACAGCCTGTTCATGCAGCTGGGCATCGCTGCGCCGCCGCGGCGCCTGGAAACGCTGTCCGTCGCGTTGAGCCGTCGCTACGTGCTCGACAGCGATGCCGTCTGGGTTGCGCCACTGGATGCGGTGCGCCAGGACCTCGCCTGCGGAGAGCTGGTGGAGCTGGACCTGGGTTTGAAGGAGCCCGGCGGCTCGGTGGGCATCTGCAGCAACCCATCGCTGCCGCCCACCCTGGCCATGCAGTGGTGCTGCGAGGCGCTGCGTGAAGCAGCGGTGGTTTACCGCAATCCATAACCCCTGGGTTATGGATCGGCCCGTTCTTTTCAATTTCGGCCTGCGGCAGGCTGTCGCACACTGGCTCCGCCTTGAAGGCTTCGTGCCCAACGACAAGAAAGGAGCCTGCCATGTCCGAACCGGACACCCGCCTGTTCGTCGCCCGTGATCGCACCTGGCATCCGGCGGCGCTAACGCCCGACTACAGGACCTCCGTAGCCCGGTCGCCACGTCAGGCGCTGATCAGCATCCCCGCATCGCTGTCCGAAACCACCGGCCCGGATTTCTCGCACCTGAAGTTCGGCGATCATGACAACGATCTGCTGCTCAACTTCAACCATGGTGGCTTGCCCATCGGCGAGCGGATCATCGTCTCCGGACGGGTCATGGACCAGTACGGCAAGCCGATTTCCAACACGCTGGTGGAGATGTGGCAGGCCAATGCCGGCGGGCGCTACCGGCACAAAAACGATCGCTACGTGGCGCCGCTCGACCCGAACTTCGGCGGTGTCGGTCGTACGCTGACCGATAGCGAAGGCACCTACATCTTTCGCACGATCAAGCCGGGTCCGTATCCCTGGCGCAACGGGCCGAACGACTGGCGGCCCTCGCACATCCACGTCTCGGTCAGCGGCCCATCGATCTCCACGCGGTTGATCACCCAGCTGTATTTCGAAGGCGATCCGCTGATCCCGCTGTGCCCGATCGTCAAGACCATCGCCAACCCCGCCGCGGTGCAGACGCTGATCGCCAGGCTCGACATGGGCAACGCCAATCCCATGGATTGCCTGGCCTATCGCTTCGATATCGTGCTGCGCGGGCAGCGCAAGACCCATTTCGAGAACCGCTGAGGAGGCTCTGACATGCCCCTTGAACTGCTGCCGGAGACCCCCTCGCAGACGGCCGGCCCCTATGTGCACATCGGCCTGGCGCCGGCTGCCGCCGGCAACCCGACCCGCGAACAGGAAATCTGGAACGAGATGGCCAGGCCGGACGCGTCAGGTGAGCACATTCTGCTGCTGGGCAGCGTCTACGATGGCAGCGGCCATCTGGTGCGCGATTCGTTTCTCGAGTTCTGGCAGGCCGACAGCACCGGCCGGTATCAGCCGCGTTTCGATCCGGAGCAGTCGTTCAACAGCTTCGGCCGTACCGCCACCACCTTCGATGCCGGCGAGTGGACCCTTCGTACGGTCAAGCCGGGTGTGGTGAAGAACCGCGCCGGGATACCGATGGCGCCGCACATCAACGTGTCGCTGTTCGCCCGCGGGATCAACATCCACCTGCACACGCGCATCTACTTCGATGATGAGGCGCAGGCCAATGCCGCCGATCCGGTGCTGAACCTGATCGAATGGACCCATCGGCGCGAGACGCTGATCGCCCGACGCTGCGAGGTCGACGGCAAACTGGCGTATCGTTTCGACATTCATCTCCAGGGCGAGGCGGAAACGGTTTTCTTTGACTTCTGAGCTCAGCGCCGTCGCGGGCGTAACCAGCGAGCGGGTTGCCCCGCATATCCAGCAACGGTTCGCCGATGCCCTGCAGGCCCGTGGCTACCGTGCCGACCCGGCACAGCAGCGCGCGATCGACCAGCTCGCCGGCTGGCTCGAGCGCTGGCTGCGTGGCCGCAGCAGCTGGTTGCGCGCGCCGTCCTCCGGCGTCTACCTGTGGGGCGGCGTCGGCCGCGGCAAGAGCTTCGTCATGGACGCCTTCTTTGCCGCAGCCCCGGTGACGAGCAAGCGCCGCGTGCATTTCCATGCCTTTCTCCACGAGGTGCAGCTGCGCCTGCAGGAGATCACCGGCCAGCCCGATCCGCTGCAACTGATCGCCGCCGAGATCGCCGGGCAGAGCCGGCTGCTGTGCTTCGACGAATTCCATGTACATGACATCGGCGACGCCATGCTGCTCGGTCGGCTGCTGCAGCACCTGGTGCAGGCCGGTGTCGGGCTGGTGTGCACGTCCAACTATCCACCGGCCGGGCTGTGCCCCAATCCGCTGTATCGCGACCGGTTCAAGCCGGCCATCGCGCTGCTCGAGCGGCGCTTCCAGGTGCTGCAACTCGATGGCGGTGAGGATTACCGCCTGCGCGGCGACTACCGGTGGGGAGATTACGCGGTCGCGCCGGAGTCGGAGCAGGGCGCCCGGGTCGCCGCGCTGCTGCCCCTGGGCGAGGCTGCCGAGCACGATCTGATGCTGGAGGTGAACCGTCGTCCGCTGCCGCTGCTGGCCCGCGAGGCGGAGCGCGGCTGGATGCATTTCGACACGCTGTGCCGCGAACCACGCGCCAGCGCCGACTTCCTCTGGCTGGCCGAAGAGTTCCATGCGCTGGCGTTGTCCGGGGTGCCTCCGCTCGACGGGCAGGGCATCGACGTGCAACAGCGCTTTCTCAACCTGGTGGACATTCTCTACGACCACGGCAACCGGCTGCTGCTGGTGAGCGACATGCCGTTGTCGGCGCTGCTGAGCGAAAGCGCCCACGTGGATTTCTCCCGCACCCGCAGCCGGTTGCAGCAGTTGCGCTTGCTGCCGCCGGGCAATGCCCTGACCGCCTGACGAGACTTCCATGCTCGCGATCCTCGGGATTACCGCGCCCATCTTCATCCTCGTTGGTATCGGCTTTCTCGCCTGTCGCAGCGAGCTGATCAGCCGCGAGCAGTCGGCGGGCATGGGGCGCTTCGTCATCACCTTCGCGCTGCCGGCGCTGGTGATCAAGGCGCTGATCGACCAGCCGCTGGAGCAGGTGCTGAACTGGAACTACCTGTGCGCCTATGGCCTGGGCTCGCTGGCGTCATTCGCCCTGGGCTACGGCATCTCACGCCGCGTGCGGGGCGACAGCCTGAGCGGCAGCGCGTTAGCGGGACTCGGCAGTTCGGTTTCCAACAGCGGGTTCGTCGGCTATCCGATCGTGGTGATGGTGGTCGGCTCGCCGGCCGCGGTGGCGCTCGCGCTGGGCATGATGATCGAGAACCTGCTGATGATTCCGCTGGCGCTGACGCTGGCCGAACTCGGACGGCAATCGGACGCGGGCGTCTGGCGAGCACTGAGCGGCACGCTGAAAAGCCTGGTACGCCACCCGGTGCTGATCGCGATCACGCTGGGATTGACGCTGGCGGTGCTCGGGCTGCGCCCGCCGGCCGTCATGATGCGGGTCATCGACATGCTGGCGCTGGCCTCCTCACCGGTGGCGCTGTTCGTCATCGGCGCCAGCCTCAACGGCCTGCGGGTCGGCGCACTATATACGGACATGGCGCAGCTGACAGTGGGCAAGTTGCTGCTGCATCCGCTGCTGGTGATGGGATGCTTCCTGCTGTTTCCGGTGAACGATCCGGAGCTACGCCTGGCCGGCATCCTCATGGCGGCGGCGCCGATGATGAGCATCTATCCGATCCTTGGCGCACGCTACGGCCTGGAAGGACGCTGCGCGGCCGCCGTGGTCAGCGCGACGGTGCTGTCCTTCCTGTCGATCAGCCTGTTTCTCTGGCTGCTGCACTAAAGCCGCATTGGCGATTATCGGTCACGGTGTCGATAATCGCCCATATCAGCTGTCCGGGGTTTCCGCCATGACCGACGAATCGCGCGTTCACCAACCACCGATGGCACCGCCCATCGTCGCTTCGCCTGCCAAGCGCATCGAGGCACTGACCGGCGATCCCAACTTCATGACGTCGCTGGCCCGTGGCCTGGCGGTGATCCATGCGTTCCAGGAGCGCAAGCGTCACCTGACCATCGCGCAGATCAGCCACCGCACCGAAATCCCCCGCGCCGCCGTGCGCCGCTGCCTGCATACGCTGATGAAGCTCGGTTACGTCACCACCGACGGCCGCACCTATTCGCTGCTGCCGAAGGTGTTGACGCTGGGGCACGCCTACCTGTCCTCCACACCGCTGGCGATGACCGCGCAGCCGATCCTCGACCGCCTCAGTGAACAGCTGCACGAGGCCTGTTCGATGGCCACGCTGGAGGGTGACGAGGTGCTCTATGTCGCCCGCTCCGCCACGCCGCAGCGGCTGATCTCGGTGGATCTGTCGGTGGGCAGCCGGCTGCCGGCGTACTGCACGTCCATGGGCCGTATCCTGCTGGCCGCGCTGGACGATGCAGCCCTCGACGAATACCTCGAACGCGCCGACTTGCAGGTCAAGACCAGCCGTACCCTGCATACGGCCGAGGCCCTGCGGCAGAACATCGCCGAGATTCGCCACCAGGGCTGGGTCATCATCGATCAGGAGCTGGAAGTGGGCCTGCGCTCGCTGGCGGTGCCGCTGAAGGATTCCGCCGGGCAGGTGCTGGCGGCACTCAACGTCGGCACCCATGCCGGCCGCGTTTCGCGCCAGGAACTGGAAACGCGCTTCCTGCCGGTGTTGCTGGAAGCCAGTCGCGAACTGAGCACGCGGCTGTTCCACTGATGATACGGTCCGCCTAGTCGAGATGCCGGGGACGGGGGCCAGGCGGACGTTGCAGATAAAAACGGGGGATGGCACGCTAATCCGTTCGATAATCGAACGCTATGTCGATTATCGGATTGTGGCCCGGGAGTTGGACCGTTACCGTTTTCGCAACGCAATCAGCGTACCGAAAACAACACGAGATTCGACTCATGGCTGAACTCCTTACGCTCCGCGAAGCCGTCGAGCGCTTTATCCAGGACGGTGACACGGTTGCCCTGGAAGGCTTTACCCACCTTATTCCCACCGCCGCGGCCCACGAGATCGTGCGTCAGGGCCGCAAGGACCTGACCCTGGTACGCATGACCCCGGACCTGGTCTACGACCTGTTGATCGGCGCCGGCTGCGCGAGGAAGCTGGTCTTCTCCTGGGGCGGCAACCCCGGGGTCGGCTCGCTGCACCGCCTGCGCGACGCGGTGGAGAAGGGCTGGCCGCAGCCGCTGGAGATCGAGGAGCACAGTCACGCGGATCTCGCCAACGCTTACGTCGCCGGTGCTTCCGGCCTGCCATTCGCTGTGCTGCGGGCCTACGCCGGCTCCGACCTGCCCAAGGTCAACCCGCTGATCAAATCGGTTACCTGCCCGTTCACTGGCGAGGTGCTGGCTGCAGTGCCTTCGGTACGCCCGGATGTCACCGTGATCCACGCGCAGAAGGCCGACCGCAAGGGCAACGTGCTGATCCAGGGCATCCTTGGCGTGCAGAAGGAGGCCGCCTTGGCCGCCAAACGCTGCATCGTGACCGTCGAGGAAATCGTCGACGACCTCAATGCGCCGATGAACGCCTGTGTGCTGCCCACCTGGGCGCTGACTGCGGTCTGCCTCGTCCCGGGCGGTGCGCATCCGTCCTATGCCCATGGCTACTACGAGCGCGACAACCGCTTCTATCAGGCCTGGGACCCGATCGCCCGCGACCGCGAGGCGTTCAGCGCCTGGGTCGACACCTACATCCGTGGTACCGAAGACTTCGCCGAATTCCAACGCAAGCTGGCCCAGCAGCAGGAGGCCAACTGATGAGCGCCTACAGCACCAATGAAATGATGACCGTGGCCGCCGCCCGCCGCCTCGGTAACGGCAGCGTCTGTTTCGTCGGCATCGGCCTGCCATCGAAGGCCGCCAACCTGGCGCGCCTGACCCATGCACCTGAAGTCGTGCTGATCTACGAATCCGGCCCGATCGGTGCCAAGCCGTCCGTGCTGCCGCTGTCCATCGGCGACGGCGAACTGGCCGAGACCGCAGACACTGTGGTGCCCACCGGCGAGATCTTCCGCTACTGGCTGCAGGGAGGGCGCATCGATGTGGGCTTTCTCGGCGCGGCACAGGTGGACAAGTACGGCAACATCAACACCACGGTGATCGGTGATTACCACAAGCCCAAGGTACGCCTGCCCGGCGCCGGCGGGGCGCCGGAGATCGCCGGCAGCGCCAAGGAGGTGCTGATCATCCTCAAGCAGTCGCATCGCACCTTCGTCGACAAGCTGGCCTTCATCACCTCCGTCGGCTTCGGCGAGGGCGGCGAGCACCGCAAGCAACTGGGGCTGCCTGGCAAGGGCCCGGTGGCGATCATCACTGACCTGTGCATCATGGAGCCGGAGGTCGGCACCCACGAGTTCGTCGTCACCGCGCTGCACCCGGGCGTGACGCGCGAGCAGGTCGTCGAGAACACCGGCTGGGCGATCCGTTTCGCCGAGCAGGTAACAACCACCGAGGCGCCGCGTGCCGAGGAGCTTCAGGCGCTGCGCGCGCTGGAGGCCCGCACCGCCGCCGCCCACGGTCAGCCAGGAGGTGAGGAATGAGCCGCGACGTATTCATCTGCGATGCCGTACGAACGCCCATCGGCCGCTTCGGCGGCGCGCTGGCGGGCGTGCGAGCCGACGACCTGGCAGCGATTCCGCTCAAGGCGTTGCTCGAACGCAACCCCGGTCTCGACCCGGCGGCGGTCGATGAAGTCTTCATGGGTAGCGCCAACCAGGCCGGCGAGGACAACCGCAATGTCGCACGCATGGCCGCGCTGCTTGCCGGGCTGCCGGAGACGGTTCCGGGCGTGACGCTCAACCGTCTCTGCGCCTCAGGTATGGACGCGGTGGGCACCGCTTTTCGCACCATCGCCTGCGGCGAACTGGAGCTGGCCATCGCCGGCGGCGTCGAGTCCATGTCCCGCGCACCCTATGTGATGGGCAAAGCCGACAGCGCATTCGGCCGCAGCCAGAAGATCGAAGACACGACCATCGGCTGGCGCTTTATCAACCCGAAGATGAAGGACATGTATGGCGTGGATGCCATGCCGCAGACCGCCGACAACGTCGGCGACGAGTGGGACATCAGCCGCGAGGATCAGGACGCCTTTGCCCTGCGCAGCCAGCAGCGCACCGCTGCCGCGCAGCAAGCCGGTTTCTTTGCCGAAGAGATCGTCCCGGTGGTGATCAAGGGCAGGAAGGGCGACACGGTGGTCGATACCGATGAGCACCCTCGTGCCGATACCACGGCCGAGGTGCTGGCCAGGCTCAAGCCGGTCAATGGCGAAGGCAAGACGGTCACCGCCGGCAACGCCTCGGGCGTCAATGACGGCGCGGCGGCGATGATTCTCGCCAGCGCCGAGGCGGTGCAGAAGTACGGCCTCAAGCCGCGCGCCCGGGTGCTCGGCATGGCCAGTGCCGGCGTCGCCCCGCGCATCATGGGTTATGGCCCGGTGCCGGCAGTGAAGAAGTTGTGCGAGCGGCTGAAGCTGGCCGTCAGCGATTTCGACGTCATCGAACTCAACGAGGCTTTCGCCGCTCAGGGCCTGGCCGTCATGCGTGATCTCGGGTTGGCGGATGACGATGCCCGTGTGAACCCCAACGGTGGCGCCATCGCCCTCGGCCATCCGCTGGGGATGAGCGGCGCGCGGTTGGTACTGACAACGGTCCATCAACTGGAGAAATCCGGCGGCAAGTTGGGCCTGGCGACCATGTGCGTCGGGGTCGGCCAGGGGGTGGCACTGGTGGTGGAGCGGGTCTGACAGGCCGCGGTAGCTTGGCCTGTGAATGGGCGAGGGTGGATGGGCTGAAGTCGCCCTGCGACATGCAGGCGGCAATCCGGCAGGCTGGGCTGCAGCCCACCAACCGCCGCATCCTCGCCGAGCGACGTTCACACCGGTGCCCGGATATGTTTATCCAGCGGTGGGCGCGGGCGGGCATTTGGACCACACTGATCCGTCGATCGAATAACAAGGAATCGGGTTTTGGACCGGCCAAGCAACCAACTCTTCGATGTCTATTTCACCAGCGCCCCGATGCGTGAGGTGTTTTCCGACCGCGGCCGTGTGCAGGGCATGCTGGATTTCGAGGCGGCGCTGGCCCGGGCCGAAGCGCGGACCGGGGTGATCCCCGCCACCGCGGTCGACGCCATCGAGGCGGCCTGCCATGCCGAGCACTACGACCTGTGCGCACTGGCCGAGGCGGTCGCCACGGCCGGCAATTCGGCGATTCCGCTGGTCAAGGCGCTCGGCCGGCAAGTCGCGGCCAACGACCCGGATGCCGAGAAATACGTGCACCTGGGCGCCACCAGCCAGGATGCCATGGACAGCGGGCTGGTCCTGCAGCTGCGGCAGGCCCTCGCGCTGCTCGAGACGGACCTGCGCCGTCTCGGCGACGCGCTGGCCGACCAGGCCGCGCGCCATGCCGAGACCCCGATGGCCGGGCGCACCTGGCTGCAGCATGCAACCCCGGTAACCCTCGGCATGAAGATCGCCGGCTGGCTCGGCGCCGTGACCCGTCATCGCCAGCGGCTCGCCGAACTCAGACCGCGGCTCCTGTGCCTCCAGTTCGGTGGTGCTTCCGGCTCGCTGGCTGCGCTCGGCGAGCAGGCCTGGCCGGTTTCCGAGGCATTGGCCGGTGAACTCGGGCTCAACCTGCCCGACCAGCCCTGGCATACCCAGCGCGATCGCCTGGTGGAGTTCGCCAGCCTGCTTGGCTTGATCGCCGGCAGCCTGGGCAAGCTCGGCCGCGACCTGGCCCTGCTGATGCAGACCGACGTCGGCGAGGTCTTCGAACCCGCCGCGCCGGGCAAGGGCGGTTCCTCGACCATGCCGCACAAGCGCAACCCGGTCGGCTGCGCGGTGATGATCGCCGCCGCCACCCGGGCGCCGGGGCTGGTGGCTACCATGCTGTCGGCGCTGCCGCAGGAACACGAGCGCAGCCTCGGTCTCTGGCTCGCCGAATGGGAAACCTTGCCGGAACTCTGTTGCCTGGTTTCCGGCGCCCTGAGCCAGGCGCTGATTGCCGTACCGGCGCTGGAGGTGGATGGCGAACGGCTACGCGGCAACCTGGAGTTGACCCGCGGGCTGGTGCTGGCTGAGGCGGTAAGCATCGCTCTGGCGCAGCTCGTCGGTCGCGAGAAAGCCCACGAACTGGTCGAGCAGTGCTGCAAGCAGGCGGTGGCCGAGGGCCGCCACCTGCGCGGTGTGCTGCGCGACAGTCCCGAGGTCAGCAGCCGATTCAACGATGCCGAACTGGATCGCCTGCTCGATCCGGCCAACTATCTGGGCCAGGCGCGCCGCTGGGTCGAGCGCGCCGTGGCCGAACACCATGCCCTGAACGAGTGAGAACGACGATGCCGAGCGTACAACTGGCCGATGTCAGCCTGAACTACCGATTCGACGGCCCGGAGAGCGCGCCTGTGCTGGTGCTCTCCAATTCCCTGGGCACCGACCTGCACATGTGGGACGCGCAGATTCCGGCCTTCGCCGAGCATTTCCGCGTGCTGCGCTACGACACCCGCGGCCATGGCGCTTCGGGCTTCACGCCGGGGCCATACAGCATCGAGCAGCTGGGCCATGACGTGCTCGGTATGCTCGCTGCATTCGGCATCGAGCGCTTCTCCTTCTGCGGGCTGTCCATGGGCGGACTGATCGGCCAGTGGCTGGGTATCCATGCCGCGGACCGCCTCGAGCGCCTGGTGCTGTGCAATACCGGGGCGAAAATCGGTACCGACGAGGTCTGGAACGCGCGCATCGAGGGCGTGCTGACCGGCCGTGAGCAGGCCATGCGCGACATGCGCGATGCCTCCATCGCGCGCTGGTTCACGTCGGCCTTCGCCCAGGCCAACCCGGCGGTGGCGGCGCGTATCACCGAGATGATCGCCAGCACCGCGCCGGATGGCTACGCGGCCAACTGCGCGGCGGTGCGCGATGCCGATTTTCGCGAGCAGCTGGGTGCGATCAAGGCGCCGACCCTGGTGGTCTGCGGCACACAGGACCCGGTCACGACGGTCGAGCATGGCCAGTTCATGGAGCAGCGCATCGCCGGCGCCAAGCGGGTGGATTTCGACGCGGCGCACCTGTCCAACGTTGAGGCGGGCGAGGTCTTCACCCGGGCCGTGCTGGATTTTCTTCGAGGCTGAGCGCTGGTCGTTCAGTCCACCGCAACCTCTAAACACTGCTTATCTCGGCGGACCGGCCTCAGTCGCCGGCTCGCCCTGACAGGAGACGCCCCACAATGGACGAGAAACAACGCTACGAAGCCGGCATGCAGGTGCGGCGCGCGGTGCTCGGCGATGCCCATGTCGACCGCAGCCTGAGCAACATCAGCGAGTTCAACGCCGAGTTCCAGGAGATGATCACCCGCCATGCCTGGGGTGATATCTGGACCCGGCCCGGCCTGCCACGCCACACCCGCAGCCTGATCACCATTGCCATGCTGATCGGCATGAACCGCGAGGGCGAGCTGAAGCTGCACCTGCGCGCCGCGCGCAATAACGGCGTCACCCGTGAGGAGATCAAGGAAGTGCTGCTGCAGAGTGCCATCTACTGCGGCATCCCGGCGGCCAACGCCAGCTTCCACTTGGCCGAGGAAGTCTACGCCGAGCTGGGCGTCGAATCGCTCGGCGAGTCCTGAACCCACTGCGCCAGCCGTTCTCGCCCCACCCACGCCCCGTACCGCCTTACCGGTGGCCGGGGCGTTTTGCCTGGCGTCCTAGCGCGGGATGCCACATACCCCGGCAACGTAATGCGGCCATGCCGGTGGCGGCGGCGTAGGGCCTGGCGGTGGATAGCTCAGAAGCAAAAACCAGAAACGAAAAAGCCCTGTAAAAACAGGGCTTTAACGATAGGTGTTTGGAGCGGGCGAAGGGAATCGAACCCTCGTCATGAGCTTGGGAAGCTCAGGTAATGCCATTATACGACGCCCGCTCAGGGGTGCCTTTTTACCAGAAGGCTGGGGTGAAATGAAGCGTGGCGGCAGGTTTTTCTGGCCGGTCGCTATGGGCGGTCAGATTTGTGCGATCTCGTTGTCCGTCAATGGTCGGTAGCAGCCGGGTGTCAGGCTGGCATCCAGCAACAGTGGGCCCATGCTCTCGCGGTGCAGGGCGGTGACCTTGTTGCCGAAGTGGCCGAACATGCGTTTGACCTGGTGGTAGCGCCCTTCATGCAGGGTCAGGCGGGCTCGGCGAGGGCCCAGTAGCACCAGTTCGGCCGGTAGGGTGGTGAGATCCTCGAAACGAAAGTACAGGCCTCGGGCGAAGGCCTCGACGCAGCTGGGATCGATCTCGTCTTCGGTTTCCACCAGATAGACCTTGCCTTGCAGGCTGGTCGGCTGAGTCAGGCGGCGTGACCACTGGCCGTCGTTGGTCAGCAGCATGAGGCCGGTGGTATTGAAGTCGAGGCGGCCGGCGATATGCAGGTCATCCTTGTCCGGTTCATCGATCAGGTCGATCACCGTGCGATGTGCGGCATCACGGGTGGCGCTGACGCAGCCGGGGGGTTTGTGCAGCATCAGATAGCGGGCGATCTTGCCCGGTTGCAGAACCTGACCATCAAGTTCGACACAGTCGAATATGCGTACCTCCCGATCCAGGGTGCGAGTGACTTCGCCATTTACCCGTGCTCGGCCATCGCTCACCAGCCGGCGGACGTCCTGGCGGCTGAGCTGTGCGCGGCTACCGAGATAACGATCGAGGCGCATCAGGTTTTGGCTGCGGTTTCACGACGAGCGCAGCGAGGACAGATGCAGGCCCGGTTTCTGAGGGCAGCGGGAATGCCGTCGAGCGTGTCCTGCGGAATGGTGGCGGTAAAGCACCAGCAGGGCTGGTCCGCGGCGGGATTGCACTCGGCGCACTGGTTGGGCTGGCCGCAGAGCGGGCAGCGTGACGGATCTACAGGCTCGCTCATGGCATTTCCGTTTAACGACGAGCTTCGCGTGCCGGCGGGCCGGCACGCGAAGCCGGGTTACATGACGCGCTGGCCGGGCTTGGCGCCGTTATCCGGGCTGAGCAGATAGATCTCGCTGCCGCCAGGGCCTGCCGCCAGCACCATGCCCTCGGACATGCCGAACTTCATCTTGCGCGGCGCCAGATTGGCGACATACAGGGTCAGCCGGCCTTCGAGCTTGCTCGGATCGGGATAGGCGCTCTTGATGCCGGAAAAGACATTGCGCGTGGCATCGCCGATATTCAGGGTCAGGCGCAGCAGCTTGTCCGCGCCTTCGACGAACTCGGCCTTCTCGATCAGGGCGATACGCAGGTCCACCGCGGCAAAGGTGTCAAAGTTGATCTCGGCGGCCAACGGTGCCTTGGCCAGTTCGCCGTTGCCAGCTGGACTAGTGGCTTCGCTGGCGGCCAGGTCTTCCTTGGAGGCTTCGATCATGGCGTCGATCTTTGCCGGCTCGATGCGGGTCATCAGCGGGGTAAAGGCGTTGAGCTTGTGGTTGGCCAGCAGCGTGGCATGGTCGTCCCAGCTCAGCGGCGCTACGTTGAGGAACTGCTCGGCAGCGGCCGCCAGGTTCGGCAGCACGGGCTTGAGGAAGATCACCAGCTGGCGGAACAGGTTGACGCCCAAGGCGCAGATTTCCTGCACCTCGGCCTGCTTGCCCTCGACCTTGTTCAGCGCCCAGGGCGCCTTGTCGGCGATCCAGGCGTTGGCGCGGTCGGCCAGGGCCATGATCTCCCGCATGGCGCGAGCGAAATCACGCGCCTCGTAGGCGTCGGCGATGCTCGGCGCGGCGGCTTGGAAGGCTGCCCAGAGTTCCGGCTCTGGGTTGGCCTCGACCATCACGCCGTCGTTGCCCTTGTGGATGAAGCCGGCGCAGCGGCTGGCGATATTGACCACTTTGCCGACCAGGTCGGAGTTGACCTTCTGCACGAAGTCGTCGAGGTTCAGATCGAGGTCGTCGACACCACGGCCGAGCTTGGACGCATAGTAGTAGCGCAGGTATTCGGGATTGAGATGATCGAGGTAGGTGCGCGCCTTGATGAAGGTGCCGCGCGACTTGGACATCTTCTGCCCGTTCACCGTCAGGTAGCCGTGCACGTTGACCGCGGTCGGCTTGCGGAAACCCGCGCCTTCGAGCATGGCTGGCCAGAACAGGGTGTGGAAATTGATGATGTCCTTGCCGATGAAGTGGTACAGCTCGGCGCTCGATTCCTTGCTCCAGAAGGCATCAAAGGAAAGTTCGGGGCGGCGCTTGCAGAGGTTCTGGAAGCTCGCCATGTAACCGATCGGCGCGTCCAGCCAGACGTAGAAGTACTTGCCCGGCTCGCCGGGGATCTCGAAGCCGAAGTAGGGCGCATCGCGGGAGATATCCCATTCCTGCAGGCCACCGTCGAGCCATTCGGCGATCTTGTTGGCTACCGATTCCTGCAGCGCGCCGCCGCGGGTCCACTCCTTTAGCATCGCCTCGAAGTCGGGCAGCTTGAAGAAGAAATGCTTGGAATCCTTGAGCACCGGGGTGGCGCCGGAGATTGCCGAGCGTGGATCCTTCAGCTCGGTGGGCTCGTAGGTGGCGCCGCATTTTTCGCAATTGTCGCCGTACTGATCTTCGGCCGCGCAGCGGGGGCAGGTGCCCTTGATGAAGCGGTCGGCGAGGAACATGCCCTTCTCGGGATCGAAATACTGGGTCACCGAGCGGGTGGCAATGTGCCCGGCATCGCGCAGGCGGGTGTAGATCAGCTCGGCCAGTTCGCGGTTCTCTGGCGAGTGGGTGCTATGGAAGTTGTCGAAATTGACAAGGAAGTCGGCGAAATCGGCGCTGTGCTCGGCCTGGACGTTGGCGATCAGCTGTTCGGGGGTGATGCCTTCCTTTTCCGCCCGCAGCATGATCGCCGAGCCATGGGCGTCGTCGGCGCAGACATAGATGCACTGGTTGCCGCGCAGCTTCTGGAAGCGTACCCACATGTCGGTCTGGATGTACTCGAGCATGTGGCCGAGGTGGATCGAACCGTTGGCGTAGGGCAGGGCGCTGGTAACAAGGATCTGGCGGGCTTCGGACATGGGGACTCGGCAGTCGGAATGGCGAAAGAAAGTCTGCAACTATATAGCTCTGCCACGGTTTTTTCACCCGCGTGGCCAAGGTTGGCCGTAGTCCCGGTCGTCGGTGGGCTCGGAACTACAGGGCAGGGTAAGATGCCTGTCTGATTTGCTCGGTCTTTCCAGGAGTAACCATGTCCGTCACCCGCGAAGCTGTGGAAACCGTACTGCGCCAGTACACCGACCCCCATCTGAATCAGGATCCGGTGAGCGCCGGCTGTGTGCGTTCAATTGACATCCAGGGCGACCGGGTCAGCGTGCAGCTGGAGCTGGGCTACGCCGCCGGGCTGTTTCGCAGCGGTTGGGCGCAGATGCTGGCGATGGCCATTGAAGGGCTCGAGGGCGTCAACCGTGCCGATGTGCAGGTGGACTGCGTGATCCGTGCGCACAAGGCGCAGGATCAGGTGCCGGCACTGGCCAATGTGAAGAACATCATCGCGGTGGCGTCCGGAAAGGGTGGCGTCGGCAAGTCCACCACGGCGGCTAATCTGGCGCTGGCGCTGGCCCGTGAGGGGGCGCGGGTCGGCGTGCTGGATGCCGACATCTACGGGCCGAGCCAGGGCATCATGTTTGGCATCGCCGAGGGCACCCGGCCGGAGATCCGTGACGGCAAGGCGTTCATTCCATTGCAGGCGCATGGCGTGCAGGTCATGTCGATGGCCTTCCTCGCCGATGACAAGACGCCGATGGTCTGGCGCGGGCCCATGGTGTCCGGTGCGCTGCTGCAGCTGATCACCCAGACCGAGTGGAACGATCTCGACTACCTGGTGGTGGACATGCCGCCGGGCACCGGGGATATCCAGCTGACGCTGGCGCAGAAGGTCCCGGTGACCGGCGCGGTGATCGTCACCACGCCACAGGACCTGGCTCTGCTGGATGCCAAGAAAGGCGTGGAGATGTTCCGCAAGGTCAATATCCCGGTGCTGGGCGTGGTGGAAAACATGGCCATCCACATCTGCTCCAACTGCGGTCATGCCGAACACCTGTTTGGCGAGGGTGGCGGCGAGGAGCTGGCTTCGCAGTACAACGTCGATCTGCTGGCCTCGCTGCCGCTGTCGATGGCGATCCGCAGCCAGTCGGATGCCGGCAAGCCGACCACCATTGCCGATCCGGACAGCCAGATCGCCATGATCTATCAGCAGATGGCGCGTACCGTCGGCGCTCGCATCGCCCAGAGTGGGCAGATCATCGCCCAGTCGATGCCGAAGATCGTGGTGTCCGAGGATTGAGTCGACAGCCTGCGGGCGGCGTCAGCTCGCCGTCCGCAGGCTGAAGGAAATCGCAGGCACAAAAAAGCCCCGCCGAAGCGGGGCTTTTTCAGAGAAGCTTCAGGTTAGATAACCTGAACTTCCTCAGCTTGCATGCCTTTCTGGCCGCGGGTAGCGACGAAGGAGACTTGCTGGCCTTCTTTCAGGCTCTTGAAGCCGTCACCCTGAATGGCACGGAAGTGTACGAAGAGGTCGTCACCGGATTGCGGAGTGATGAAGCCGAAGCCTTTCTCATCGTTGAACCACTTAACGGTACCGGTTTGGCGATTGGACATTTGATGTCTCCTTGAACCAAGTTTTGAAGAATAAAGTGCGGGCTAAAAGGCCCGAACATCACTGTGTGCAAGGAGATAGGAGTCGTATCGATATTTGGATCGAAATCTAAACATGTAGCGATTCACGGTGACACATGCAGCAGCAGCCCAGTAACAATACCGTTTTTCTGGAGCAAAGCGAGCTTTATTTTGGATTTCTTCGCCGAGTGGCTGCTGCTGGCTGTGACGGCCGTTGCGGCGCGCCAGTAGCCAGGCTTTGAACACCCGCGCCAGGCTCGGTAAGATGCGCCTCTTCGCAGGCCCATTAACCTATTCAGGACGCCAGCCATGAGCATCAAATCGGACAAGTGGATTCGCCGCATGGCCCAGGAACACGGCATGATCGAGCCTTTCGTCGAGCGCCAGGTGCGCAATGAAGGCAATGACCGGCTGATCTCCTACGGTGTCTCCAGCTACGGTTACGATGTGCGCTGCGCTGACGAATTCAAGGTCTTCACCAATATCAACTCGGCAACGGTGGACCCGAAGAATTTCGACGAGAAGAGCTTCGTCGATATCAAGAGCGACGTCTGCATTATCCCGCCGAACTCCTTCGCGCTGGCCCGCACCGTCGAGTACTTCCGCATTCCACGCAACGTGCTGACCATCTGCCTGGGCAAGAGCACCTATGCGCGCTGCGGCATCATCGTCAACGTGACGCCGCTGGAACCGGAGTGGGAAGGGCATGTGACGCTGGAGTTCTCCAACACCACCACGCTGCCGGCGAAGATCTACGCCAACGAGGGTGTGGCGCAGATGCTGTTCCTCGAATCCGATGAGGAGTGCGAGGTGTCCTACCGCGACCGCGGCGGCAAGTACCAGGGCCAGCGCGGCGTGACGCTGCCGAAGGCCTAAGCTTCTCCGGATATGAAAAAACCTGGCCTGAGCCAGGTTTTTTTTTGCGCCGATCTGCCGGTTACCAGCCCGGCACCCCTCGCATGTCCGGCAGTTTATGGGCGATGCCTTTGTGGCAGTCGATGCAGGTCGCCTCGCCGCTGGCCAGGGCGGTGGAGTGGAACTCCGCTGCGCGCTTGCCCTGCCGGGTGAAGTCCATGTAGTCGAAGTTGTGGCAGTTGCGGCACTCCAGCGAGTCGTTCGCCTTGAGCCGTGCCCATTCGTGCTCGGCCAGCTCGCGGCGTTTCTCGAGGAATTTTTCGCGTGTGCTGATGGTGCCGAAGATCTTGCCCCAGACTTCCTTGGAGGCCTGCATCTTGCGCGCGATCTTGTCGGTCCACTGGTGCGGCACATGGCAATCCGGGCAGGTCGCACGCACGCCGGAGCGGTTGCTGTAGTGGATGGTGTCCTTGATCTCCATGAACACGTTGTCTTCCATCTCGTGGCAGGAAATGCAGAACGCCTCGGTGTTGGTGGCCTCCAGCGCCGTGTTGAAACCGCCCCAGAAGATGATCCCGGCGATGAACCCGCCAAGCGTCAGCGCGCCGAGGCTGTAGTGGACGCTCGGTCGCCGCAGGACGGCCCAGTAGCGTTTGAAAAACGACTTGATCGACTTCATCCAGGCCCCCTCAGTTTCCGCCGGTGGATGGTGAAGTTTCCCGGTACAGCAGCTCGTCGATGTTCTTGAAGCGGTTTTCCACCAGCGGCTTCACATCCTGCTGCGGCACGTGGCACTGCGTGCAGAAGTACCGTCGTGGCGCCACCGCGGCGAGGGTCTGCTGATCGCGGTCGGTGTAGTGGGTGATGCTGATCATCGGTGCCTGGGCGCGGGCGCTGTTGGCTCGGCTATGGCAGCTCAGGCATTTGTTGGCGTTCTTGTCGACGTGATAGCCGCGGATGCTGTGAGGGATGGTCGGCGGTTGCTCCGGGTAGTTGCGTTCGCGCCGGACATCCTTGTTTTCCTCTTCGTGCAACGGCGGCGGGGTGAATTCCTGGGTGATGGTGCCGCCCGGGCGTCGGCCGTCCGGCGCCGGGGCGTCGAGGGGATAGTCGGTTTCGGCGGCAACAGCCAGACCGAACACCGCGAGCAGCGTCAGCGGCAGTAGGCAGAATTTCATGGCGGCTCTCCTCAGGCGATGCTGACCACTTCGATCTTCACGGCGCATTTCTTGAAATCGGTCTGTTTGGAGATCGGGTCGGTGGCATCGAGCGTGACCTTGTTGATCAGCTTGTTGGCATCGAAGAACGGGACGTACACCAGCCCCATTGGCGGCTTGTTGCGCCCGCGCGTTTCGACCCGGCCCTGCATCTCGCCGCGTCGGCTGACGATCTTGACCACACTGCCGCGGCGCACGCTGAGCTTGCGCGCATCCTCGGGGTGCATGTAGACGAGGGCGTCAGGAACCGCCTTGTGCAGTTCGTCGACACGCTGCGTCATGCTGCCGGTGTGCCAGTGCTCGAGCACCCGACCGGTGCTCAGCCAGAACGGATACTCTTCATCCGGCACCTCGGCGGGCACCTCATAGGGAAGCGCGAAGATGATCGCCTTCTTGTCCGCATTGCCATAGAACTGCACCCCGCTGCCGGCTTCGACGTAGGGGTCGTAACCCTCGCGGTAGCGCCACTGGGTCTCCTTCTCGTCGACCACCGGCCAGCGCAGGCCGCGTTCACGATGGTAGACGTCGAACGCCGCCAGATCGTGGGCGTGGCCGCGGCCGAACTCGGCGTACTCCTCGAACAAGCCCTTCTGCAGATAGAAGCCGAATGCCTCGGCCTCATGGTTGGCGTAACCCTCGGCGATCTCGTCGTTGGAGAAACGATCGACCTGGCCATTCTTGAACAGCACGTCGAACAGCGTCTTGTCCTTGAACTCCGGCGCCTTGCTCAGCAGCTCCGCCGGCCATACCTCATCGACGCGGAAGCGCTTGGAAAACTCCACCAGTTGCCACAGATCCGAGCGCGCCTCGCCGGGTGCGGTGACCAGCTGGTGCCAGAACTGGGTGCGGCGCTCGGCATTGCCGTAAGCGCCTTCCTTCTCCACCCACATGGCGCTGGGCAGGATGAGGTCGGCGGCCTGGGCGGAGACCGTGGGGTAGACGTCCGAAACGATCACGAAGGTTTCCGGGTTGCGCCAGCCTGGCAGGATCTCCTGCATCACGTTGGGGCCGGCCTGCATGTTGTTGGTCACCTGTGTCCAGTACACCTTCAGCACGCCGTCCTTGAGCTTGCGGCTCTGGTCTACGGCGTGGAACCCGGGCTTTTCCTGGATGGTGCCTTCGGGCAGCTTCCAGATCTTTTCGGTAATGGCGCGATGCTTGGGGTTGGTGACGGCCATGTCCGCTGGCAGGCGGTGGGAGAAGGTCCCGACCTCGCGCGCGGTGCCGCAGGCCGAGGGCTGGCCGGTGAGCGAGAACGGGCTGTTGCCCGGCTCGCTGATCTTTCCGGTGAGCAGATGGATGTTGTAGATCATGTTGTTCGCCCAGACACCGCGGGTGTGCTGGTTGAAGCCCATGGTCCAGAAGGACATCACCTTGACCTTGGGGTCGGCGTACAGCTCGGCCAGGGCCTTCAGGCGCTCGGCCGGTACGCCCGATTCCTTGGCGGCGTGTTCCAGGGTGTAGGGTTTGAGGAACTCGACGTAGTCCTCGTAGCCAATGTCGGTCCAGGTGTTGGCCACCGCGGCATTCTCGGCCTTCAGCTCCAGCGGATCGGTCGGACGCAGGCCGTAGCCGATGTTCGTGGCACCCTTGGCGAATCGGGTGTGCTTGTCGATGAACTCCTTGTTCACCGCGCCGCTCTGGATGATGTGGTTGGCGATGTAGTTGAGGATCACCAGGTCGGTCTGCGGGTTGAAGATCATCGGGATGTCGGCCAGCTCGAAGCTGCGATGCTCGAAGGTGGACATCACCGCGACCTTAACGTGTGGCGCGCTCAGTCTGCGGTCGGTGAGGCGCGTCCACAGCACCGGGTGCATCTCGGCCATGTTCGAGCCCCACAGCACGAAAGCGTCGGCGGCCTCGATGTCTTCGTAACAGCCCATCGGCTCGTCCATGCCGAAGGTGCGCATGAAGCCGAATGCTGCCGAGGCCATGCAGTGGCGCGCGTTGGGGTCGATGTTGTTGGAACGAAAGCCGGCCTTCATCAGCTTGTTTGCGGCGTAACCTTCCCAGATCGTCCACTGCCCCGAACCGAACATGCCGATGGCTTCCGGGCCGCCAGCCTTGAGTGCCGCCTTGTACTTTTCCTCCATGATGTCGAAGGCCTGATCCCAGGTGACCGGCTGGAACTCGCCCTGCTTGTCGAACTTGCCGTCTTTCATGCGCAGCAGGGGCTGGGTGAGGCGATCGGTGCCGTACATGATCTTCGACAGGAAGTAACCCTTGACGCAGTTGATGCCGCGGTTGACGTCCGCCTTGACGTCGCCGTGCGTGGCGACCACCCGATTCTCTCGCGTCGCCACCATCACGCCGCAGCCCGTGCCGCAGAAACGGCAGGGGGCTTTGTCCCACTTGAGGTTGGTGGCGTCCGCTTCGGTGACCAGATTGCTCGCGGTCGAAGCGATGGGCATGCCGGCCACGGTCGCCGCGATGGCGGCGGCATTGGCCTTTGCGAATTGACGTCGGGTAAGGCTCATCAGGCGTCTCCTTCGAGGAGTTCTTCGTGGTAAACCAGGGCGGCGTTGAGGACGCCAGGCAGCTGCTGGATGTGGTCGATCGCAGCGAGGATGCGCGACTCGTGCTCGGCCTCGAGCACCACCACCAGCTTGCCGCTGGGGCTTTCCTGATGCAGCTCGAGACCGGGTAGCAACTGGAGGTTGGTTTTCAGCGCGGCCAGCCACTCGGGGCGGCAGTGCACCAGGAGGCTGGCGATATGCAAAGGGTGTCCCATCACGCGTTTCCGTCTGGCTTGGTGGCAGGGCGTGAGCGCCCCGGTCAATGGTGCGGGAGCTAGGCTGGGCCCGGCGGCCCGAAGATCATCTGCACGATCCAGACGATGAAACCGTAGCCGCTGACCAGCGCGACGCTCAGGATGGGAAACAGAAACACGATCAGGAAGACGAACAGGCGGGTCTCGTCCCGCTTGGTCGAGGCGACAGAGGGGCGGGTGTCATTCGGCGTTACTGTCATTGTTCTACTCCGACTGGCATATAGGGGAGTCTAGTCACTGACCAACATAGGGCAATGTTCGTTTCGATAGTTTTGCAGTCGGCGCGGTCCCATTGACTGGCGACTCACTCGATCGGCGCGCGGCGACGGGGCAACCGTGCTAGCCTGCGCGGCTTTTTTTGCAGCCTGCTGCAGGCGTTGACGATGATCGAAACCTCCCACCTCAAACGCGGTACTGCCGCCTATCGACGCGCCACGCTGGCGCTGTTCTGTGCCGGCTTCGCCACCTTCGCGCTGTTGTATTGCATCCAGCCGTTGCTGCCGTTGCTGGCCGCGCATTTCGCCGTCTCCGCGGCCAATAGCAGCCTGGCGCTGTCGCTGACGACGCTGTCGCTCGCACTCTGCCTACTGATCTCCGGCGCGCTGGCCGAAAGCTGGGGGCGCAAGCCGGTCATGGCTGCAGCGCTCGGGTTGGCGAGCCTGCTCGGCCTGGCATGCGTGCTGGTGGAGTCCTGGCATCTGCTGCTGCTATTGCGCACGCTGTTGGGCCTGGCGCTGAGTGGCCTGCCGGCGCTGGCGATGGCCTATGTCGGTGAAGAGTTCGACCCGGACTCGCTGCCGGCGGCGATGGGGCTGTACATCGGCGGCACTGCTCTGGGTGGGATGCTCGGGCGTTTGCTGTCCGGCCTGTTGAGTGATCTGGGCGGCTGGACGCTGGCGCTCGGCGGTATCGCCGCGCTGGGAATGGTGGCCTTGAGCCTGTTCGTCTGGTTGCTGCCGGCGTCGCGCCACTTCAAGGCGCAGCCGCTCTCGTTGACGGTCCTGCTGGCCAATTTCCGCCTGCACCTGTCGAACCCGGTCCTGCGCAGCCTGTTCCTGCAGGGCTTCCTGCTGATGGGGGGCTTCGTCGCGCTGTTCAACTACATTGGCTTCCGCCTGGCCGGCGCGCCATTCGGCCTGTCTTCCACGTTCATCGGTCTGTTGTTCGTCGTCTATCTTGGCGGCATTTTCAGTGCCGGCTGGGCGGGCCGTCTGGTGCCGCGCTTCGGTGCGCGGCAGGTTCTGCGCGGCGGCGTGGCGCTCATGCTGCTCGGCGTCGGGCTCTGCGCAACGCCCTGGCTGGCCAGCATTGTCGTCGGCCTCGGCGTGTTCACCCTCGGTTTCTTCGCCGCGCATGCAGTGGCGAGCGGCCAGGTCGGCAGTCATGCCCAGGGCGCGCGTGCGCAGGCCTCGGCGCTCTATCTCTGCGCCTATTATCTGGGGTCGAGCGTGGTGGGGTACGGTGCCGGGTATGTCTGGGATCACGCCGGCTGGCAGCCGTTGATGGCCCTGCTGGCGGGGCTGTTCGTCATGGCCGGTTGGCGGGCGCGAGCACTCTGAGCAGCCGCGACGGCTTCATTCGCGGCGCTGTTCGCCAGTGAACGACAGCGTCGTCTTGCAGCGCCGACAGTAGTAGCGCCGCCCCTTGGCGACCAGCGCATGGCGCTGCGGCGTGAAGGCGAAATCCTGATCGGCGCAGCTGCAGCGATAGACGTAGCGTGTGCCGACGCGGCGGCGTATCGCATAGGTGTGGCAGCGATCCGGTGGCAGCTCGTAGACACCGCGCATGATCAGTTGCCATTCCTCACCGTGGGGCTGAATCCGTGCGCCGAACATCTGATGCGCCACCAGGTGCGCCACCTCATGAGCCACGGTCTGGCGCAGGAAGTGTTCGGTGTTCTCGCGGTAGAGCTGTTCGTTGAAACGCAGCAGATTCTGCTGCAGGTGAGCCACGCCGGCCTTCTGGCCGCGCAACTTCAGGCTCACCTCGGGGCGGGGGAAGCGGCGCTTGAAAAATTGCTCGGCCAGCGCGTAGCAGGCTTCGACGCGGGCATTGAGACGCTCGGGCATTGAGACAACTCCTGGGAGCGCCGCATTATGCCAAAGCGCCTCGGGGCCTAGCAGTCTCGTTGGTCACTCGTTCGGTCGTTCGTTGAATCGGCGTTCGTTGTCCAGACCGCCCGGTTCGTCCTGCGGGCGATTCTCCTCGAAGCCGTAGCTCTGGTTTTCCGGCGTATTGCGCTCATAGGTGGGCTCCAGCACCTGCAGCCAGAACAGGATCATCGGCACCTTCAGGTTGACCAGCACCAGCAGCCCGACAGCCCAGGTACAGGCGCCGTAGAGAAAGGTGTTGCGGTTGTCGATACGCATGAATTTCGGCAGGCCGACAAAGAGCAGGTAGGTCGAGTACACCCCCGCGGCCACGATCACCAGGATGGCGATCCAGCGCGTCGGGTACAGCGCGCCAAGCCCGGCTAGGAAGAATGGCGTGATGACGTAGGCGGTGAAGCCGACGCACTGGTTGAATGTCGGGCGGGCGTCGAAGGTCCGCGACATCCAGCGCAGGAAGAAGCCCATGATGAAGGTGCCGAGGATGATCGTCAGATAGATCAGCAGGCTCAGCTGGAACGCGCTGCGGGTGTCGAGCCAGATGCGTTCGTTTTCCACCAGGCTCCAGCCGACGTAGCGGGTGCCGATGAACATGCAGATGGCTGGCAGCAATGCCCAGAGCAGCAGATGGACAAGGTAGTTGGAGCTGTTCTTCTCCTCGTCGCGGCGAATGTCGGTCCACGCCTTGTCGGGGCGGGTAAGCAATGTGAAAAAGTGCGGGATCATACCGAGTCTCCGTCTGCCTTGAGGGCCGCTGCGCTACGAGTCGCCAGCGGCGTTATGGCTTTAGAACGGCAGATGCGGCGAGGGTTTCCCTGTCGTTTCGTCGCGCTCCCTTGGCGAGTACGAAAAAGGCCGCCCGAAGGCGGCCTGATCAAGCGCAGCGGCTCAGCGCACGTAGACGGGGCCGATACCCATGCCCCAAGTGATGACCGACAGCGCGATGATGGCCACAAGCACCACCAGCCCCACGGCAAGCACCGAGCTGGAGAACATGAAACCCTCGTCTTCCGGGATGTTCATGAACTTCGGCAAGCCAACGTAGAGCAGGTAGGCCGTGTAGCAGACCGCCGCGGTGCCCACCAGCATCCCGAGCCACAGGTGCGGGTAGAGGCCGGCGAGCCCGCCGATGAACAGCGGTGTCGCGGTGTACGCGGCGAATACGATGCACTGCGTAAGCGTCGGGTTGGCGTCGTAGGTGCGCGCCATCCAGTGGATGAAACCGCCCATTACCGCCACACCGGCCAGCATCGCGAAGTAGGAGAGTATCGCCAGCTGCATGCAACTGGCCTGCGTCAGCTTGACCGGCTCGCCACCGCCGATGCTCCAGCCCACCTGGGTCGCGCCGATGTAGGCCGACACAGCCGGGATTGCCGCAAGCAGCAGCACATGGGTCAGATACATGTGGCTGACGGTCTCTTCCTCGCCACGGATTTCGTTCCACTCCTGACCAGGGTGGGTGAACAAACCCCAAACGTGATGGATCATGCCAGCGTCTCCTCTGCTTATGGAGGGTCGCTTCGCCTGGCGGTCGTCATCGAGGACGGCGCGTGCGACCTTATGTCGCAGTATAGGAATGCGGCTCGTGGATGCATTAGCCCGATTAGAGCGTTTCGGAGCTATGCGGTCAGCGGTAATAGCGCGCGAGTATTTCCATGGCCAGATTGATCGACTGCAGACGCTGGGTGCTGCCGCCGCGATCGGGATGATGCAGGCTCACCAGCTGTCGGTAGCGATGCTTGATCAGCTCCAGCGTGAGCGGCTGGGGCGAGCGGTCCAGCTCGAACAGCTCGAGTGCCGCACGCTTCTCGTCGCTGCCCTGCATGCGCGTCCAGAAGCTTGCGAGCAGGCGTTCTACATCGTCCTCATCGGTGTCGCGCAGGTTGCTGAGGTCCAGGTAGTACTCGCGCAACGCGTCCTGTTCGGCGAGCCCGGCGGCTGCACTGGCATAGGGCAGCAACTGGATATGCAGGGGGCTGATCTGCAGATGCCCGCTGCCCTCGGCCCACAGCCGGTCGCGCAGCAGGTACAACGCGTTGAACACCAGGAAATGCGTGCGGAAAAGCACCAGCTTGTCGGTCAGCGGCAAATTGGGCACGTGCGTGCTGTGCCGTCGCTTGAGCTGTTGGATCAGCTCGTATTCGCTGCGGCCCTCGGGCTTTTCCTGCAACAGCAGAAGCAGATGGTCTGGCAGATCCAGTGCGGGGGAGAGGTCGTCCATCGGCCGAGACTAGCACAGGGCCAGCAACGGCGGGTCAGGGCTGGTTCACATCGGCCACACGGCGAACGGGCTGCGGTCGGGTCTGCTTTGCGCGTAAAATGCGCGGTTTTCGCATCTCACCCGGACACCTGACATGGGCAACCTCTCGGTCAACCAGAACAAACTGCAGAAGCGCCTGCGCCGCCTCGCCGGCGAGGCCGTCACCGACTTCAACATGATCGAGGATGGCGACAAGGTCATGGTCTGCCTGTCCGGCGGCAAGGACAGCTACACCATGCTCGACGTGCTGCTCTATCTGCAGAAGGTCGCGCCGATCAGGTTCGAAGTGGTCGCGGTGAACATGGACCAGAAGCAGCCGGGGTTCCCCGAGCACGTCCTGCCTGAGTACCTGAAGTCCATCGGCGTCGAGTACCACATCATCGAGAAGGACACCTACTCGGTGGTGAAGGAGAAGATCCCGGAAGGCAAGACCACCTGTTCGCTGTGCTCACGTCTGCGCCGCGGCACGCTGTACACCTTCGCCGACGAGATCGGTGCGACCAAGATGGCGCTCGGGCACCATCGCGACGACATCTTGGAAACCTTCTTCCTCAACATGTTCTACGGCGGCACGCTGAAGGCCATGCCGCCCAAGCTGCTCTCCGACGATGGGCGCAACGTGGTGATCCGGCCCCTTGCCTACTGCAGCGAGGCAGACATCGAGGCGTATTCGAAGATGAAGGAGTTCCCCATCATCCCGTGCAACCTCTGCGGCTCGCAGGAGAACCTGCAGCGCCAGGTGGTCAAGGAAATGCTGCAGGAGTGGGAACGCAAGTCGCCGGGACGCACCGAAATCATGTTCCGCGCGCTGCAGAATGTGGTGCCCTCGCAACTGGCCGATCGCAATCTCTTCGACTTCAAGAGCCTGCGCATCGACGACAGCGCCACGCCGCGCTTCGTCGATGTGATGAGCCTGTAGGTCGCGCTAGCGGTTTCCGCAGGGCGGGCTTGTTCAGCCCGCCATCGTCATTCATCGCATCGCCTCGGTGGGCTGAAGCCCACCCAGCGAGCTTTTTCGCCATGCGGGTTGAAAGCCGCACGCCTGGCGGAGTATGGTTCGGTCATCTTCTGGAGATCAGCATGTCCCTGAACCCTGTAGCCCTCAACGTTGTCGATGCCGGTGCCATTCGCACCGTGGTCGTTCGTGGGCAGCAGGTTGCCGCCGCTGGTTATTACTTTGGGTATTGGTTTAGCCACAGGCGCGCCTGATACCCCACAGGCGCCCTAGCAAGCAGGGTCGCCACCAGAGCAGTTTTCGAACCCCCGGTCGGCCACCCGACCGGGGGTTTTGTTTTTTCGGCCATCCGATGGCCATAACGCTACGAGGAACACGCCATGACCACCTACCGCACCGATCGTTACTACCGCTACGACTGGCGATTTAGCCGCTTCGACGTCAAACAGCCCTCACGCGACCGAACACCCGACTAGCGCCGCCGCGGACCACCCGCGCCGGCAGAAGGAACCGCCAGATCATGAATGCATCCGCCACCGTACTTGCCAAACAACCCGCCGCCACCGCCGAAGCCAGCGTCGCTCGCCGCAGCGCACAGCCGCTGCCAAGCCCCGCCGTATTGCGCCAGCGTCTGCCCTTGAGCGACGCCCTTGCCGCACGCATCCGCAAGGACCGCGACGCCATCCGCGCTGTACTCGACGGCCACGATCCGCGCCTGCTGGTCGTCGTCGGGCCCTGTTCCCTGCACGATCCCGTCGCCGCGCTGGAATACGCCGAGCGCCTGGCCGCGCTCGTGCACGACGTCAGCGACCAGCTGCTGCTGGTGATGCGCACCTATGTGGAAAAGCCGCGCACTACCGTTGGCTGGAAAGGGCTGGTCTACGATCCGCATCTGGACGGCAGCGGTAACATGGCCGAGGGGCTGCATCTGTCGCGGCGGCTGATGCTGGATATTCTCGAAACCGGTCTGCCCATCGCCAGCGAACTGCTGCAGCCGCTGGCTGCCGGGTACTTCGACGATCTGCTTGGCTGGGCCGCGATCGGTGCACGCACCAGCGAATCGCAGATCCATCGCGAGCTGGTCAGCGGGCTGGACCTGCCGGTGGGCTTCAAGAACGGTACCGATGGCAGCCTCGGCATCGCCTGCGACGCGATGCGTTCGGCCGAGCACCCGCACCAGCATTTCGGCATCGACGAGCTCGGCCATCCGGCCCTGCTGCAGACACACGGCAATCCGGATACGCATCTGGTGCTGCGTGGAGGGCACGGCGCACCCAACTACGATGCCGCCAGCGTCGCCGCCGCACGTGCCGCCCTCGCGCAGCAGGGCATCGCACCGCGAATCATGGTGGATTGCAGCCACGCCAACAGCGGCAAGAACCCGCTGCGCCAGCCGGCAGTGCTGGAGTCGGTCATCACCCAGCGCCTGGCCGGCGATGCGAGCTTGCGCGGCGTAATGCTCGAAAGTCACCTGTTCGATGGTTGCCAGCCGCTCTCCGGCGAGTTGCGCTATGGCGTATCGATCACCGACGGCTGCCTGGGCTGGAGCGGCACCGAGCAGCTGCTGCGCGAGGCAGCCGAGCGATTGCGTGGTTGAGGCATCCGGGGCGGGTGAGGGTGGGCAGGCCGTGGCGTAGCGGTCGCCATCCACGCCTGCGGGCGGTCGGAGTGCCGGCTTGCAGGCAATCGCCAACCTCGGCACCCTTTGCCGTCGCTTGATCAACCGAAAGGCCCATCCATGCACGACTACAAATGGCTGCACGAATACTGCCTCAATCGCTTCGGTTCCGCGGCGGCGCTGGAAGCGCGGTTGCCGCAGCCGCGCAGCACCGATGAGCTGCGAGCCGTCCCGGACGATCGCTACCTGTCGCTGATCAGCCTGCGCATCTTCCGCGCCGGGCTCAAGCACAGTCTAGTGGACGCCAAGTGGCCGGCCTTCGAGCAGGCGTTCTTCGGTTTCGATCCGGAAAAGGTGGTGCTGATGGGCGGCGAACACATCGAGCGGCTGATGCAGGACGCCCGGTTGATCCGTCATCTGGGCAAGCTTAAAAGCGTACCGCGCAATGCCCAGTTCGTGCTGGACGTGGCCAAGGAGCGGGGCAGCTTCGGCAATCTGCTGGCGGACTGGCCGAGCAGCGACATCGTCGGCCTGTGGCGCTATCTCGCCAGACACGGCAGCCAGCTCGGCGGCCTGTCGGCGCCGCGTCTGTTGCGCATGGCCGGCAAGGACACCTTCGTGCCCAGCGACGACGTGGTGGCGGCGCTCAAGGCACAGGAAATCGTCGACAAGGTGCCCAGCAGCCAGCGCGATCAGGCTGCGGTTCAGACGGCCTTCAATCAATGGCAGGCCGAAAGTGGCCGCCCGCTCTGTCAGCTTTCGGCGATGCTGGCCTTCACCGTGAACCACTGAGGACGCTGCGACGGTTTGGCACAGCGCTGCGCGAATAGGCGCGGTGTAGAGTTCAAACATGACCATCGTCAAAGACAAACGTGCGCAGATCGTATGGGTGCTTCTCACCTGCATCCTGCTCAATGTCTTTGTCTGCAGCCTGAACCATGCCAGCCATGTGGGTTTCGAGCTGGCCATGGGGCAGGACGCCTTCTGTTTCACCGATGGCACGTCATCCGGCGGCAAGACGCCCGCTGCAGGTGCCCATGAGTCCCCCGAACAGGCTTTCGACTGCCCGCTGTGCAGTTCGCTGTTCCTCGCCGTCGTCGTGCTGCTGGCCCTGGGCTGGCTGGGCCGGCGGGCGAGGGGGCCGCTCGCGCGCCCGCGCGATGATCTGCGCGGCCCGCGCCAGCAATGGCCGGCGCTGAATCCGCAGGCTCCCTGAAGCTTTCCTGACTGACGTACCGCCGCCGCTGTTGCGCCAGTGCTGCAGTCGGCCGGCCAACTGTCGGAACCCTCCGACGGCACGCTCGCTTCAGGGGATTTCACCATGACCATGATGGAACGCTTCACCCGCGCCGATAGCCGCGTGAGCTATCGGCTGCCTTTTCCCGATTACCCCAGCAACGCGCGCAGCTTCGTGCATCTGGATGCCAAGCTGCTGCCGTACTGGCACGCGCTGTTCGACGTCTGCCCGCGTCTGCTCAGGCTCGACCCGCCGGACGGCCTGCAGATCTTCCGCCAGTTCATGACCTGGGCGTACGGCTGCCAGCTCGCCCTCGACTGGACCTTCCACCTCGGCGTGTGCCGCTGGCTGCTCGCTTCGGACTATCGCGAGCTGATCGAGGCGCAGGACATCGAGGCGATGATGCTCGCCGCCGCGGCGCGCTGGGTAGCCAGCGACGACAGCCCGGCCATCGGTATCGTGCTGGCCTGGCAGGCTGGCGACGAGCCGGTCTTCGACTGGAAGCCGCGGGTTCGCCAGGCCGCGCGGTTGACGGCACAGGCCGAGGAACTGCCGCCGACGCGCTGGGACTTCGCCTGGAGTCCGCTCGCCTCCAGCGGCGGTAATGGCTTTCGCCGCTGGCTGCGTGTGCCATGACCGCGACCGGATGCCGCATCCCCAGGTTTTCTGCTGCCTTTGCATGGGGCCTGCCGGTCGCGCCGCTACGTTCTGCAAGCGACGCCGCGCGGCGATCACGGCCGGCTCGGCGGGGTGGGGCAGGCTGTCGCAGTTGTCGCCAGATCCGGCGCTTCCGACACTGCGCTCGCCCTGAACCCGAGCAGTGCTTCCACGGGTGGGTTTGGGACGCGGCGATTGAGTCCGGGCCGCGTGTCCGGGTCCCGGCCCCCACCCCATGGGGGCCTTCAATCGCAACTGGCGGTGATGGCAGCAGGCGTTGCGGCAGGTTTCTGCCGGGCGTCGGGCGAGCCGGGAGGTAAGCATGTTCAAGTCATCGCTCAAGCGAGACATCGTGCTGGTGTTGCTGGTCAAGGTCGCGATCCTCACAAGCATAAAAACCATCTGGTTCGATGCTCCCAGCATTCCCGAGAACGGTTCGGCGAGGGTCGCCGAGCATTTGCTTGATAAGCGGGATACCAATCCCGAGGGAGGGCCGAGATGATCTCGGAAAGCGTTGTCGATCTGTCCCGTCTGCAATTCGCCATGACGGCGATGTACCACTTTCTCTTCGTGCCGTTGACCCTGGGTCTGGCGTTCCTGCTGGCCATCATGGAGTCGGTCTACGTGATGACCGGCAAGCAGGTCTACAAGGACATGACCCAGTTCTGGGGCAAGCTGTTCGGCATCAACTTTGCCTTGGGCGTTACCACCGGGCTGACCATGGAGTTCCAGTTCGGCACCAACTGGGCCTATTACAGCCACTACGTCGGCGACATCTTCGGCGCGCCGCTGGCCATCGAGGGGCTGATGGCGTTCTTTCTGGAATCGACCTTCATCGGCCTGTTCTTCTTCGGCTGGGATCGCCTCTCGAGGGTGCAGCACCTGGCGGTGACCTGGCTGGTGGCGCTGGGCTCGAACCTCTCCGCACTGTGGATTCTCATTGCCAACGGCTGGATGCAGAACCCGGTGGGTTCGGAGTTCAACTTCGAGACCATGCGCATGGAACTGGTGGACTTCGGCGCGCTGCTGTTCAACCCGGTGGCACAGGTCAAGTTCGTCCACACGGTGTCGGCCGGCTATGTCACCGGGGCGATCTTCGTGCTGGCGATCTCGTCGTTCTACCTGTTGAAGAAGCGCGACCTGGGCTTTGCCCGCCGTTCGTTCGCCATCGCCGCGGTGTTCGGCCTGGCTTCGACGATCTCGGTGATCATCCTCGGTGACGAATCCGGTTACGAGATCGGTGACGTGCAGAAGGTCAAGCTGGCGGCCATCGAGGCCGAGTGGGAGACCCACCCGGCGCCGGCCGGCTTCACCCTGTTCGGCCTGCCGAATCAGGACGAGCAGCGCACCGACTACGCGGTGAAGATCCCTTACGTGCTGGGGCTGATCGCCACCCGCTCGGTGGATGAGGAGGTCAGGGGCATCAAGGACCTGATCGCCGAACACGAGCTGCGCATCCGCAACGGCATGCTCGCCTACGAGCGCCTGCAGGTCCTGCGCAGTGGCGACAAGTCGGCCGCGGCGATTGCCGCCTTCAACGAAGTCAAGCAGGACCTGGGCTACGGCTTGCTGTTGAAGAAGTACACCGCCGATGTGGTGGACGCCAGTGACGAGCAGATCCACCGAGCCGCGCTGGACACCATCCCTGATGTGTTCAGCCTGTTCTGGACCTTCCGCGTGATGGTCGCCGCCGGTTTCCTGATGCTGGTGCTATTCGCCCTGGCCAGCTGGGCTTCGATCAAGCGCAATGCCGAGCGCAAGCCCTGGCTGCTCAGGTTTGCGCTGTTCAGCCTGCCGCTGCCTTGGATCGCCGCGCAGACCGGCTGGTACGTCGCCGAGCATGGCCGCCAGCCCTGGTCCATCGCCGAGGTGCTGCCGACCCATCTGTCCACCTCGACGCTGGCCGCCGGCGATATCTGGGGGTCGCTGATCGCTCTGGTGGCCTTCTACAGCCTGCTGCTGGTGGTGGAGATGTTCCTGATGATCCGCTTCGCCCGCCTCGGGCCGAGCAGCCTGCATACCGGTCGTTATCACTTCGAGCTGCAGGCCGCCGGCCAGGCGCAGAAGTTGCGCGATGCGGTCGCCGTGCCTGCCGCCAAGGGTGTTCCCACCGAACCGTCCGCCGTGTGAGGGAAAGAAAATGTTCGACTACGAGGTTCTCAAGCTGGTCTGGTGGGTGCTGATCGGTGTGCTGCTGATCGGCTTCGCCCTGACCGATGGCTTCGACATGGGCGCCATGGCACTGATGCCCTTCGTCGGCCAGACCGACAACGAGCGGCGCGTCGCGATCAACACCATCGCGCCGCATTGGGATGGCAACCAGGTGTGGTTCATCACCGCGGGCGGCGCGCTGTTCGCTGCCTGGCCGATGGTCTATGCGGTGGCCTTCTCCGGTCTGTACTGGGCGATGCTGCTGGTGCTGTTCGCGCTGTTCTGCCGGCCGGTGGGCTTCGACTACCGCAGCAAGGTCGAGGACCCGCGTTGGCGCAACGCCTGGGACTGGGCGCTGTTCGTTGGTGGGGCGGTGCCGGCGTTGGTGTTCGGCGTTGCCTTCGGCAACCTGTTTCTCGGTCTGCCGTTCCAGCTCGACGAATTGATGCGCTCGACCTATCACGGCTCGTTCTTCGCGCTTCTCAACCCGTTCGCGTTGCTCTGCGGCGTCGTCAGCCTGAGCATGCTCAGTGCCCATGGCGGCGCCTGGCTGATGCTGCGCACCGACGGCGCGCTGGCCGAACGCTCGCGGCAGGCAACATGGCTGTGTGCGCTGGTATTCCTGCTCGGTTTCGCCGCCGCCGGCGCCTGGCTGGTGTTGGGGGTTGAGGGCTTCAGCCAGCTGTCTGTCAGCGATCCGGGCGCGGCACTCAATCCGCTGCTGGACAAGCAGGTAGCGCAGGACAACGCCGGTTGGCTGGCCAACTATGGCCGCTATCCGGTCACTCTGATCGCGCCGGCTGCGGGCATCCTCGGGGCGTTGCTGGCGCTGCTCGGTTCCGGTCGCAACAGCGGTGGAGTGAGTTTTCTCGGCACCAGTCTGATGATCGTCGGCGCCATCTGCACGGCTGGCTTCGCGCTTTTCCCCTTCGTATTTCCGTCGAGCCTGGACCCGGCCTCGAGCCTGACCATCTGGGATGCGGTTTCGAGCCACAAGACCCTGGGCATCATGTTCGTCGTCGCCTGCCTCTTCGTGCCGCTGATCCTCTGCTACACGCTGTGGAGCTACGTGCGCATGTGGGGCCGGCTCACCCAGAAAACCATCGAAGCCAACCCTCACGGGCTCTACTGATCGAGCGGGTGGGCTTCCGTGCTCGCCCGCCAAGGAGACGACTATGTGGTACTTCACCTGGATACTCGGCGTGCTGCTGGCCTGCAGCTTCGGCATCATCAATGCGCTGTGGCTGGAAGCCACCCAGGATCTGGATGCCGAGCCGTGAGCGGCATGGCGCACCGGCTGCTGTACCGGACCACCGCGCGGCTTCTCTCGCTGCTGCTGGCGTCACCGCTGGCGCTGGTGCTGCTGATTCATCCGGCGGCGATGCTCGACGGGCAAGGCGGCTACAGCCACCCCCAGCTGATGCTGGTGATGTGGGGGATTTCCGCAGGTTTCGTGCACGGCGTCGGCTTCGTTCCGCAGTGGTGGGGCTGGCGCTGGCTGCTCGGGCCACTGCCGGCCTGGCTGTTCTGCGCGCTGGGCTATGCCGTGCTGGCGCACGCGCGGCTGGGCTGAGCGGGCTCGGATGCTCGGGCAGACAGATGCCCTGGTTCGTGGTCTGATGGTGACAACCCCGCGGCGTGGCCGCGGGCCAGTCATCGAACCGGGCTCGCCGTCATCATGGACATCGACAAGGCCGCGCGGGCGCTGGCCGCGGCCGAACGCCTGCTGATCATCACCGGAGCCGGGCTTTCCGCCGACTCCGGGCTGCCCACCTATCGTGGACTGGGCGGGCTATACAACGGGGCGACGGACGACGGCGTGCCGATCGAGGTGGCGCTTTCGGGGCCGACGCTGCAGCGCCAACCGGCGCTGGGCTGGAAATACCTCGCCGAGATCGGCCGCGCCTGCCGGCGCGCCGAGCCCAACGCCGGCCATTTCGCCATTGCCGAGTGGCAGCGGCAGAGGCCCGGCACCTGGCTGCTCACGCAGAATATCGATGGATTCCATCGCCGGGCCGGCAGTCCGCCCGAGCGCCTGATCGAGATTCACGGCGAGCTGGCACCGCTGTCCTGCATGGCCTGCGGCGAGGTTGACAGGCGCCCGCTGGCCTCGCTGCTGGACGAGCCATTGCCGCCACGCTGCGAGGTTTGCGCCGGCGTGTTGCGGCCGGCCGTGGTGCTGTTCGAGGAGATGCTTCCGGAGCGCGCCCTGGCCCGCTTGCAGGAACAATCGCGCATTGGTTTCGATGCCGTGCTGGTGGTCGGCACCACCGCCAGCTTCGGCTATATCCTCGAACCGATATGGCGTGCCCGGCAGAGCGGGGGCCTGGTCGTGGAGGTGAACCTGCAACCCACCGACATCAGTCCGCTGGCGAACCTCAGCCTGCAGGGAAGGGCCGCAGACGTTTTGTCGCACTTATTACGTCACATTTCATCCGATTGAATTTGATCATCGAAGCGATAGCGGGCATAGTCGCGGGCACTTTGAAATCACCGACACGGTCGTGCCCATGCGCCAACGCTTCGCACCCCTCGTGCCTCTCGCACTCATCGCCCTGCTGACGGCCTGTGCCGGTCAGCCTGTACAGACCGAGCAGCAGATCGAATCGCCTCGGCTGTCGCAAAACCATCCCCTGGCTGGCTTCGACTTCGCGGCCCTCGACAAGAGCGAAGAAGAGTCGCTGGCCGAGCTGACCGACGAGCACGAATACCAGTTGCCGGAACTGGCCGACAGCATCCTCGAACGCGGCTTTACCCTGGTCGGTACGCCTTATCGCTTCGGTGGCAATTCGGTGAAGACCGGGTTCGATTGCAGCGGCTTCGTCGGCTTCCTGTTCCGCAAGGAAGCAGGGCTCGAGCTGCCACGCTCCACCCGCGAGCTGATCAACCTCGACGCGCCGGTCGTCAAACGCAACGAGCTCGAGCCGGGTGATGTGGTCTTCTTCAACAACCGTGGCCGTGGCCGCGTCAGCCACGCCGGCATCTACATCGGCGACGACCAGTTCATCCACGCCTCCAGCAGCCGCAGCGGCGGCGTGCGCGTCGACAGCCTGGACGACAAGTACTGGCGCGCCAGCTACATGGAAGCCAAGCGCGTGCTGGCACTGGCTTCGGAGCTGACCCCGCACACCGCGCACCGCTGACGGACGATCTGCGGGGGTTGCGTCTTCCCCCGCATGCCGGCAGAGTGATGGCTCGTTTGCCTGGACCGCTCTGCCATGCGCTATCTGGCCCGTTCCACCCTCGTGGTTCTTTTCGCCTTGCTGGCTGCCTGTGCCGGCAAGCCGCCGACGCCGCCAATCGCCGAGGTGCCTAGCACTCCCCACGCCATGCCCGGTATCGCCGAGGATGTGCTGTTCAGCGCACTCGGGCTGGTCGGTACGCCCTATCGCTGGGGTGGCAACACGCCGGACAGCGGCTTCGACTGCAGCGGGCTGATCGGCTACGTCTACCGTGGTGCAGCCGGTATCGATCTTCCTCGTACCACTCAGGAAATGAGCAATCTGCGCGGGCCGAACGTGCGTCGTCACGCGCTGCAACCCGGCGATCTGGTGTTCTTCGCCACCAACGGTGGGCGCCGCGTCAGCCATGCCGGCATCTATGTCGGCCAGGACCGGTTCGTCCACGCGCCTTCGTCCGGCGGCACCGTACGCCTGGACAGCCTGACCGCCAGTTACTGGCAGAAAAGCTACCTCGGCGCCAAGCGTGTGCTCGACCACGAGCAACTGGCACGCAATCCCTGAAATCGACCGTCCTTTCAACGTGCCGGTTCGTCGCCTTTAGTCCTGTTCATATCCTGCAACAGTCTGCGTTTGACATGCGGTGATATCGCTTATCCGGCCGTTTGGCTACCATGCGCATCCCCAATTCCTCACGTGCGTCGATCCGTCGCGCACAGACCCTTTTCCCACTTCCTCCTTTAGGTGAGTTATGCCTGTATTGCTGACGTACGTGCTGATCGCACTGGCGGTGGCGGCACTGCTTGGTGTCGTGCTCGAAGAAATTACCCATGTGAACAAGGCCAAGGTCACGCTGTTCTTCGGCACCCTGGCCTGGTTGCTGCTGTTCATGTTCGCCCCGGCAGGCGAGGTGCGCGAAACCGTGCTGGAAAGCCTCAACGAGAACATCGCCGAGATTGCCGGCTTGTGGATATTCCTGGTGGCGGCGATGACCTTCGTCGCCTACCTGAACAAGAAGGGCATGATCGAGAACCTGATCTACCTGGTGTTGCCCAAGCGGATCAGCGAGCGGGCCTTGCTGTTTCTCACGGCGACCTTCTGCTTCGTGTTCTCGTCGCTCGCCGACAACATCACCGCGACGCTGGTCTCCATCACGCTGATCCTGTCGTTGCAGCTGGATCGGGCCAAGACCATCAAGTTCGCCACGCTGGTGGTGTTCGCGGTCAACTCCGGCGGCGTCGCGCTGATCACCGGTGACGTCACCACGCTGATGATCTTCCTCGCCGGCAAGGTGGCGATTCTCCAGCTGCTGGCCCTGGCCGTGCCCGCCTTCGTCGCGGTGATGGTGCTGGCGGCGATGCTGTCGATCGGCATGAAGGGCGAAGTGGTGGTGCAGGGCCATCGCAACGATGTGCGCGGCGTGGATGTGGCCATCGCGCTGATCTTCCTCTGCACCATTCTGAGCACCATCATCGGCAACTTCCTGTTCCAGATTCCGCCTGTGCTGACCTTCCTCGCCGGGTTGTCGGTGATGTTCCTGGTGGCGCGCTTCTTCAGTGATGACAACGATTCCGACCCGATTCTCGAGTACGTGCGCCAGGTTGAGTTCGAGACGCTGTTCTTCTTCCTCGGCATCCTGCTGCTGGTGGGCATGCTCAAGGAAATCCGCGTGCTCGACGGGCTGGTGCACATTTATGACCAGGTGCCGGCGGTGATGGCCAACTACCTGATGGGGGTGATGTCGGCGGCGATCGACAACGTGCCGCTGACCGCCGCGTTGCTCAAATCCGGGTTGGAAATGGGCGTTGCCGAATGGATGGTGCTGACCTACGCGGTCGGTGTTGGCGGTTCGCTGCTGGTGATCGGTTCGGCCTCCGGTATCGTCGCGATGAGCAAGGTACCGGGGCTGACCTTCGGCAGCTACCTGCGGCACATGCTCTATCTGTTCGTCGCCTTCAACATCGGTTTTGCCGGCGTTTACCTGATCGGTCTGTCGATAGGCTGATCACCCCGCGCGAGTGCCGGGATCACCAGCTCAGGTTGAAGTGCGAACCCAGCACGAAACGGCCAGCGGAAAGATCCCAGCGCTCGACGCAGACCTTCTTCTCATCGCCCGGGTGCAGTTTCAGCCGGTTGAAGGAGTTCGGCGAGGTGCCGCGCAGGCGAGTGGAGAGCGTGGTGCCGGCCTGCACCATCCAGATTTCGCGGGCGAGCCCGGGATACTGCCTGGACAGCGGCAGCACGTAGGGCAGGTGGATATGCCCGCCCATGACCAGGTCCAGGCCATGCTCTGCCCAGCGCTGCAGCGCGGGTTCGGCGCCGTGCTGCAGGTTGCTCAGGTCGCTCGGCACCATGGCGCCGAACGGCTGATGCGCCACCACGATGCGAATCTTGCCCGGGTCGCTTTCCTCCAGACGCCGCGCCACGCGCTCGACCTGCCGTGCCGTTACCACGCCGTCCTTGTGCCGGCGGGGATGGGTGGTGTTGAGCCCGATCACCAGCATCTGTTCGTTCTCGAAGACCGGCTCCAGATCGTCACCGAAATGCTGGCGGTAATTGCCGTAGGGTGTGAACAGGCGTGCAAAGACGTTGTACAGCGGGATGTCGTGGTTGCCCGGAATCACCAGCGTATCGCCGACGCCATCGGCCTCCAGGCGGCGGACGAAGGCGGCGGCACTGGCGAACTGGCCGCGGCGGGCGCGCTGGGTGATGTCGCCGGAGAACACCAGCAGGTCTGCTCGATGCTCGCGTACATGATCCTCCAGCGCCTGGACCACGGCGGGTTGCTCGGTGCCGAAATGGGTGTCGGAGATCTGCACGATGCTGGTCATGGGCTTGGCTGATGGTCCTGGCTGATGGCTGGCATTGTTGCATTCGAAGCCTTTCGGCGTCCGCCGTTCCAAGCGGCGAGATGCAAGCGGAAATTGCAGAGGCTGCGCGACAACCTCATGGTTGCGCGATGTTCGACCTTGGACTAACCTCCGCGTCGCCTCAGGTGCCCCTGGCCTTGTGCCAGACGGGTGAAACAGGGAAGCCGGTCCATTCTCACGAAGATTCCGGCGCTGCCCCCGCAACGGTAGGCGAGTCGAGAAACCGCAACGGCCACTGTGCATGACGCATGGGAAGGCGCGGTTTCGGGATGCCGCAAGGCATACGCTCGCAAGCCCGGAGACCGGCCTGTCGCATTTCACTGACAGTGCGGCGGGCGCTGGGCGGGTGCGTATCCCTCGCGGTATTCACTTCCTTTTGCGGTTCCTCCGTCTGTCTTCGTCGACTTTCAGTCGTGCGGGTGGGCACGACGGAGACCTGAACCTTGACTGGCAAGCCCCGTTTCAAGCCAGCGGCCTATGTGCTGCTCGGCAGTTTTCCCTTTTCCATTGGCCTACTGGCCGCAGCCCCGCTGGACCTCGAACAGCAGGTGGTGACCGCCACCCGTACCGCGCAAACCGCCCAGCAGAGCCTGGCCGCAGTCACCGTGCTGGACCGCGAGCGCATCGAGCGCAGCCAGGCGGCTTCGTTACCCGAGCTGCTCAAGCAGGTGCCTGGCGTTTCGCTGGCCAACAACGGCGGGCCTGGCAAGTCCACCGCGCTGTTCATGCGCGGCACCGAGTCCGACCACGTGCTGGTGATGATCGACGGTATCAAGATCGGCTCGGTGTCCGCCGGCGGGGCGGCCTTGCAGGATCTGCCACTGGAGTTGATTGAACGTATCGAGGTGGTACGCGGCCCGCGTTCCAGCCTGTACGGCTCGGAAGCCATCGGCGGGGTGATCCAGATCTTCACCCGCAAGGGCCAGGGGCAGGGCGTCAAGCCGTTCTTCTCCGCCGGCTACGGCACTCATGACACCTACACGGGCAGCGCCGGCGTTTCCGGCGGCGACGGCCGTGGCTGGTACAGCCTGGGCGTCAGCGGTTCGGACACCGATGGCATCAATGTGAAGTCGGCAGGCACCAGCGGTTATGAAAACGATGCCGATGGCTATCGCAACCTGTCTGCCACGCTTGCCGCCGGCTACCGCTTCGACAATGGCCTGGAGCTGGACGCCAACCTGCTGCAGGCCAAATCGCACAACGATTACGACAGTGTGAACAGCCGACGCACATCTGGCTTCGGCGCCAATGCCGATGGAGAGTCGAAGGTGTTCGGCACGCGCGCGCGCTTCAGCCCACTGGAGCCCTGGCGGGTAACCCTGCAGGCCGGGCGCAGCGAGGACAAGTCCGATGCCTATCAGGACGGGCGATTCAGCTCGCGTTTCGACAGCCGTCGCGACTCGCTGGCCTGGCAGAACGACATCGACATCGCCGCGGGCCACATGCTGACGGTAGGCGCCGACTACCAGCGCGACGAGATCAACGGCACCACAGCGTACGCCGAGGATTCGCGCGACAACTTCGGGCGCTTCGTCCAATACCTGGGCGAGGCCGGCCGCCATGACTGGCAGCTGTCACTGCGTCGGGACGACAACGAGCAGTTCGGCCTGCACGATACCGGCAACATCGGCTACGGCTATGCGCTGACCGACTGGTTGCGTGCCACCGTCAGCTACGGCACGGCATTCAAGGCGCCAACGTTCAACGAGCTGTACTTCCCGGACTACGGCAACCCGGCGCTGGACGCGGAGACCTCCCGCAGTCTCGAAGCCGGCCTGGCCGGTCAGCACGGTTGGGGACACTGGGCGGTGAACGCCTATCGCACCGTAGTGGATGACCTGATCGCCTATGACGCCAGCATCTCCGCTCCGGCCAACGTGCAGGAAGCGCGTATCCGTGGCGTCGAGCTGGTGCTCGGCAGCCAATTGCTCGGCTGGGACTGGAACGCCAACTACAGCCTGCTGGAACCGGAGAACCGCTCCGCTGGTGCCAACCGGGGCAACGAACTGGCGCGTCGCGCCAAGCAGCTGTTCAACCTCGACCTCGATCGCCGGCTCGGCGCCTTCAGCATCGGTGCCAGCCTGCATGCCGAGGGACAGCGCTACGACGATCTGGCCAACACCCGCGAGCTGTCCGGCTACGCCACCCTCGATCTGCGCGGCGAATACCGCATCACCCCCGAGTGGCGCCTGCAGGCGCGCGTCGCCAACCTGCTGGATGCCGACTACGAGACCGCGGAGGGTTACAACCAGCCCGGCCAGGCGGCCTACCTGACGGTGCGCTACCAGGCCTTGTAAGACTGCGGCGCGGGCATGTCGCCCGCGCCCAACAAAGGAGACTGCAATGATCAAGCTTGCCCCGAGATACCAGCTGCTGGTGGGCCTTGCGCTCGCTGCGCTGCTGGCCATGACCCGCGGACAGCACTTCGCCAGCGTCAACCTGCCCAGCGCGTCCTGGGCGGTGTTCTTTCTCGCCGCTGTGCTCGTACGGCCGAAGTGGATGTTTCCGGCGCTGTTTCTCGAGGCTTCGCTGCTCGATTTCGCCGCCATCCAGTGGGCGGGTGTGAGCGACTGGTGCATGTCGCCGGCCTACTGGATGCTGGTGCCGGCCTACGGTTCGCTGTGGCTGGGCGGGCGCCTGTATGCCCGCTGGCATCGCGACCAGTTCAGCAGTCTGGCGACCCTGGCCCTGTGCGTGATGGTCAGCGCCTTCGTCTGCTACCTGTTCTCCGGCGGCGGCTTCCTCTATTTCTCCGGGCGCTACCCGGAGCCGACGCTGGCGCTGCTGGTCGACAGAATCGCCACCTATTACCCGCGCTACCTGTCGTCTCTGGCGCTGTATGTCGGCGTCGCCGCGCTGCTGTTCGTCGGCCTGCGCGCCTGGAGCGCCCAGCGCGACGAGGCGCGGGCATGAGCGAGTCGAGCGAACGCGACGAACGCCACAAGGCGCGCATGCAGCGCAAGAAGGCGCTGATGGACGAGAAGATCGCTGAGGCGCAGGACGAGTACGGCCTGCTGCTGGTGCATACCGGCAACGGCAAGGGCAAGAGCAGCTCGGCCTTCGGCATGCTGGCGCGAGCGCTGGGCCATGGCATGAAGGTCGGCGTGGTGCAGTTCATCAAGGGCGCGGCCAGCACCGGCGAGGAGGCGTTCTTTCGGCGCTTTCCGGACGAGGTGCGCTACCACGTCATGGGTGAAGGCTTTACCTGGGAAACCCAGGATCGCCAGCGCGACATCGCCAAGGCCCGCGAGGCCTGGGCGGTGGCGGCCGAGTTGCTGTCCGATCCCGAAATCGGCCTGGTGGTGCTGGACGAACTGAACATCGCCCTTAAGTACGGCTACCTGGAGCTCGCGCCAGTGCTTGCCGACATCGAATCACGGCCGCTGCTGCAGCACGTGGTGGTCACCGGCCGCGGCGCGCCCGCCGGACTGATCGAGGCGGCGGACACCGTCACCGAAATGGGCCTGATCAAGCACGCGTTCAAGGCCGGAGTAAAGGCGCAGAAAGGCGTTGAATTCTAATGCTCTCGTTCGCCATGCGCCGGGGCTTGCGTCAGCGCCGATTGCCGCACTGGACGTACTGCTGCGCGGCGCTTCCTTGCGCGCACATGGGCGAAACGAGATGAGTCGCGATGAACAGCAGGAGAGACCGCGATGACCAGTAGAAACTGCCCGGCGCTGTTGATTGCCGCCCCTGCATCCGGCCAGGGCAAGACCACCGTCACCGCGGCTCTGGCGCGGTTGCATGCGCGGCAGGGCAAGCGCGTGCGGGTGTTCAAGTGCGGGCCGGACTTTCTCGACCCGATGATCCTCGCGCGTGCCAGCGGCAAGCCGGTCTATCAGCTCGACCTGTGGATGGTCGGCGAGGAGGAGTCGCGGCGCCTGCTCTGGGAAGCGGCGGGCGAGGCCGACCTGATCCTGATCGAAGGGGTGATGGGCCTGTTCGATGGCGCGCCCTCGGCGGCCGATCTGGCGCGGCGCTTCGGCGTGCCGGTGCTGGCGGTGATTGATGGCTCGGCCATGGCGCAGACCTTCGGCGCCATGGCGCACGGGCTGAGCAGCTTCCAGCCGGACCTGCCGTTCGCCGGCGTGCTGGCCAATCGGGTCGGCAGCGCACGGCATGGCGAGATTCTGCGCGAAAGCCTGCCGGAATCGATCCGCTGGTACGGCGCCCTGCCGCGCAGCCTCGACGTGGAGCTGCCGAGCCGCCACCTCGGGCTGGTGCAGGCCGAGGAGCTGGCCGATCTCGATGCGCGCCTCGATGCCGCGGCCGATGCACTCGCGCAGAGCGCGGAAACCGAACTGCCCCCGGCCGTCAGCTTTGCGGCGCCGACTCGCGTTTCGCTGGAGCCGCTGCTGGCCGGCGTGCGCATCGGTGTGGCGCGCGATGCCGCCTTCGCCTTTCTCTATCAGGCCAACCTCGACCTGTTGCAGGCGCTGGGTGCCGAACTGCTGTTTTTCTCGCCGCTGCGCTTTGCCCGCCTGCCCGCGGTGGACAGCCTGTACCTGCCGGGGGGCTACCCCGAGCTGCACCTGCGTGCACTGTCGCGCAACGGACCGATGGCCGAGGCGATCCGCGCGCATCATGCAGCCGGCAAACCCATCCTGGCCGAATGCGGGGGGATGCTCTACCTGCTCGACGGGCTGACCGATCGCGGCGACGAGCGAGCCGAGATGCTCGGCCTGCTGCCCGGCGAGGCGCGCATGCAGCAGCGCCTGAGCGCACTGGCGCTGCAGGAAGTGGAACTGCCGGAAGGGCGATTGCGCGGCCACACCTTTCATCATTCGACGCTGGAATCGCCGCTGCAGCCGCTGGCCCGCGGCGAGTGTCCGAACTACAAGCGCACCGCCGAGGCGGTCTATCGAAGCGGGCGGCTGACCGCGTCCTACATCCATTTCTACCTGCCGTCCGATCCGCTGGCGGCCGCGGCGCTGCTCAGGCCATGAGTGCACACGCCTTCAGCGCCGAGGAGCGCGCCGCGGTCTACCGCGCCATTGCCGAGCGCCGTGACATGCGCCATTTCGCGGGCGGCGAGGTAGCACCGGAGTTGCTGTCGAAACTGCTCAACGCTGCGCACCAGGCACCCAGCGTCGGCCTGATGCAGCCGTGGCGTTTCGTTCGCATCACCTGTCCGACACGGCGTCAGGCCATCGCCAATCTGGTGGGCGAGGAGCGCCAGCGCACGGCCGTGGCGCTGGGCGAGCGGTCCGCCGAGTTCCTGCGGCTCAAGGTCGAGGGCATCGAGGACTGCGCCGAACTGCTGGTCGCCGCGTTGATGGATGGCCGCGAGGGGCACCTTTTCGGCCGCCGCACCCTGCCGGAAATGGATCTCGCCTCGCTGGCCTGCGCGATCCAGAACCTGTGGCTGGCCGCTCGCGCGGAAGGCCTGGGGATGGGCTGGGTGTCGCTGTTCGATCCCTTGGCGCTGGCTGCGCTGCTCGGCATGCCGGAAGGCGCCAAGCCGGTGGCGATCCTCTGCCTCGGCCCGGTGCACGAATTCTACCCGGCGCCGATGCTGGCGCTGGAGGGCTGGACGACGCCGAGGCCGCTGCACGAACTGGTTTTCGAGAACGGATGGGGGGTGACATGAGCAAGGGGCCGCAGCGGATCGTCTGTCTGTCCACCGAGACCTGCGAAACGCTCTACCTGCTGGGCGAGCAGGCGCGCATCGTCGGCATTTCCGGTTTTACCGTGCGCCCGCCGCAGGCGCGCAAGGAAAAGCCCAAGGTCAGCGGCTTCACCAGCGTCAAGCACGAGCAGATCCTGGCCCTGAAACCGGACCTGGTACTGGGCTACTGCGATCTGCAGGCCGACATGCTCGCCGAGCTGGCCCGCGAGGGGCTGGAGGTGCATCTGTTCAACCAGCGCGACATTGCCGGCATCCTGCGCATGATCGAGACGCTCGGCGCACTGGTGCACGCCAGCGAGCGCGCGCGGGCGCTGACCGCCGAGCTCCAGGCCGGGCTGGACGTCATCCGCGCCAGCGCGGCCAGCTTGCCTCGCCGGCCGCGGGTGTATTTCGAGGAGTGGAACGAGCCGCTGATTTCCGGCATCGGCTGGGTCAGCGAACTGATCGAACTGGCCGGCGGCGAGGACTGCTTCGCCGAGCTGGCACCGTTCAAGCGTGCCAAGCAACGCATCATCGAGGATCCGCAGGACGTGGTGCGGCGCGCGCCGGAGCTGATCGTCGGCTCCTGGTGCGGCCGCCGTTTCCGCCCGGAACAGGTGGCGGCCCGACCGGGCTGGCAGGCGATCCCGGCGGTACGCGATGGCCAGCTGCACGAGATCAAGTCGCCGGACATCCTCAACCCCGGCCCGGCGGTGCTCACCGATGGCGTGCGGCAGCTGCATGCCCTGATTCGCGCGTGTGCGGAGCGCCCTGAGTGAGCTTGTTCCTCAGCGTCATCGCGGCGCTGCTGCTGGATGCGCTGCTGGGTGAGCCGAAGCGGGCCCATCCGCTAGTGGCCTTCGGACGCCTGGCCGACCGCCTGGAACGGCATTTCAACGGTGCTGCTGGCCGTGGCTGGCGCAGCCATGGGGTGACAGCCTGGTGCCTGGCCGTGCTGCCGCTGACGCTGCTGGCCTGGCTGCTCAGCCTGTTGCCGGGCATCGGCTGGCTGGCGGAGATCGTGCTGCTCTATCTGGCCCTCGGCCTGCGCAGCCTGGGCGAGCATGCGCTGCCGGTGGCCCAGGCGTTGTGGCGCCACGACCTGCCCGAGGCGCGTCGGCGGGTGGCCTGCATCGTCAGCCGAGACACCACGCAGCTGGATGAGGAGGGCGTGGCCCGTGCTGCCACCGAGTCGGTGCTGGAGAACGGCAGCGATGCGGTGTTCGCTGCGCTGTTCTGGTTCATCGTCGCGGGTGCGCCGGGTGTGGTGCTGTACCGTCTGAGCAACACGCTGGACGCCATGTGGGGCTATCGCAACGCGCGCTTCGAGCGCTTTGGCTGGGCCGCGGCGCGCATCGACGATCTGCTCAATTACGTGCCGGCACGGCTGGTCGCCGTGACCTATGCCTTGCTCGGCCGGACCCGTCGCGCGCTGCGTTGCTGGCGTACCCAGGCGCCCTTGTGGGACAGCCCCAACGCCGGCCCGGTGATGGCCGCAGGGGCCGGTGCGCTGGGCGTGGTGCTGGGCGGCGCGGCGATCTATCACGGGGAACTGCATGCCCGACCGGAGCTGGGCCGGGGCAGTGCCCCGCAAGCGCGGCATATCGAACATGCGCTGGATCTGGTCTGGGCCGGTATCGGCGTCTGGCTGCTGGTGCTGCTGTTCGGAGGCTGGCTCTATGCTTGAGCACGGCGGTCGGCTGCGGCTGGCCGCGCAGCGCCACGGAATCCCGTTGTCGGACTGGCTGGACCTGTCCACCGGCGTGGCGCCCTATCACCCGGACCTGCCGACCATCACCAGCGATGCCTGGGCACGCCTGCCGGAGCCCGATGATGGGTTGGACGCGGCGGCGCAGCAGTACTACGGGGCACGCGCGGTGCTGCCGCTGGCCGGCTCGCAGGCGGCCATCCAGGCGCTGCCGCGCTTGCGCGGGCCGGCGCGGGTCGGGGTGGTTTCGCCCTGTTATGCCGAACATGCCGAGGCCTGGCGGCGCGAAGGGCACCGGCTGGTCGAACTCTGCGAAGCCAGCGTGCCGAAGGCGCTGGACCGGCTCGACGTGCTGGTGGTGGTCAATCCGAACAACCCCACCGGCCGGCTGATCGGCACCGAGCAACTGCTCCAGTGGCATGCCCAACTGGCCGCGTACGGTGGCTGGCTGGTGGTCGACGAAGCCTTCATGGACTGCACGCCGCAGCACAGCCTGGCCGCGCACAGCCATCTGCCCGGGCTCGTCGTGCTGCGTTCGTTCGGCAAGTTCTTCGGCCTGGCCGGCGCGCGCCTGGGCTTCGCGCTGGCCCATGGCGGGCTGCTGCGCGCGCTCGAGGAACTGCTTGGCCCCTGGCCGATCGGCGGCCCGACGCGGTGGCTGGGCAGCACCCTGCTGGCTGATGACGAAGGCCAGCAGAGGCAGCGCCTGCGGCTGAACGAGGAGGGTGCGAGGCTTGCGGCACTGCTGGTCGGACAGGGCCTGCCGTCGGCCGGAGGCTGCGCCCTGTTCCAGACGGTGTGCGATACGGACGCCGTGCAATTGCACGAGCACCTGGCGCGCGCCGGTATCCTTACGCGGCTGTTCATGCCGCTCGGTCTGCGCTTCGGCCTGCCCGGCGAAGAGTCGGGCTGGGCGAGACTGGAGCAGGCTCTTCAGCACTACCGGGAGCAACGTGAATGACCACGCTGATGGTGCAGGGCACCACCTCCGATGCCGGCAAGAGCACCCTGGTGACCGCGCTGTGTCGCTGGCTGGCGCGCCAGGGCGTGGCGGTGGCGCCGTTCAAGCCGCAGAACATGGCGCTCAACAGCGCGGTGACCTTTGATGGCGGCGAGATCGGCCGCGCCCAGGCGGTGCAGGCCCAGGCCGCTGGGCTGGCGCCGCACACCGACATGAACCCGGTACTGCTCAAACCCAACAGCGACACCGGCGCCCAGGTGATCATCCATGGCCGCGCCCAGAGCTGCATGGACGCGGTGGCCTATCACGCCTACAAGCGCGTGGCCATGCAGGCGGTGCTCGAATCCCACCGGCGCCTGAGCGAGCGCTACCAGGTGGTGATGGTGGAGGGCGCGGGCTCGCCGGCCGAGATCAACCTGCGCGCCAATGACATCGCCAACATGGGCTTCGCCGAGGCGGTGGACTGCCCGGTGATCCTCATCGCCGATATCGACAAGGGCGGGGTGTTCGCCCATCTGGTCGGCACCCTGGCCCTGCTTTCGGAAAGTGAGCGGGCGCGGGTGCGGGGCTTCGTCATCAACCGTTTCCGCGGCGATCTCGCCCTGCTGCAGCCCGGCCTCGACTGGCTGGAACGACGCACCGGCAAACCGGTGCTGGGCGTGTTGCCGTATCTGATGGATTTCCACCTGGAGGCCGAGGATGCCATCGACCGGCGCCAGTCGGCCAAGGCCGCCGAGGTGTTGCAGGTGGTGGTACCGGTGCTGCCACGCATCAGCAACCACACCGATTTCGATCCGCTGCGCCTGCACCCGCAGGTGGCGCTGCAGTTCGTCGGTCCCGGCGAGGCGGTGCCGGCGGCCGACCTGATCATCCTGCCCGGCTCCAAGAGCGTGCGCGCCGACCTCGCCTGGCTGCGCGCCAATGGCTGGGAAGCGGCGATCCAGCGTCACCTGCGCTACGGCGGCAAGCTGCTGGGCATCTGCGGCGGGCTGCAGATGCTCGGCGAGCGCATCGCCGATCCGCTCGGGCTGGAAGGGGCGGCCGGCGACAGCGCAGGCCTCGGCCTGCTGGCGTTCGGCACCCTGCTCGAAGCCGAGAAGCAGCTGCGCAACGTGCGTGGCCGGCTGTGCCTGGAGGGCGCCGAGATCAGCGGCTACGAGATCCACGCCGGGGTGAGCGAGGGGCCGGCGCTGCGCCAGGCCGCGGTCGAGCTGGACGACGGTCGCCGTGACGGTGTTTTGAGCGCCGATGGACAGGTGCTCGGCACCTACCTGCACGGCCTGTTCGAAACACCGGCGGCCTGCGCCGCGCTGCTGCGCTGGGCCGGGCTCGGCGCGGTCGAGACGGTGGACTACCACGCCTTGCGCGAACGCGATATCGAGCGCCTGGCCGATCTGGTCGAGACGCATCTGGATACCCGCCTGTTGCGAGGGCTTTGTGGTGTCTAGGGGCTGTTGCCATTTCGCTTCGCGAGCATGGCTCGCGGCTATGGGCGTGCATGTCATAGGGCGGGTGCAACCCGCCGAACATGGACGAGGCCTGAACTCGCATGGCGGGTTTCACCCGCCCTACGAAGCTGCCGCAGTGCCGGGCACACCATGGTTCGCGAGCATGGCTCGCTCCTACAGGTGTGGATGGCGTAGGGCGGGTGCAAGCCGCCGGAGAGGGGCAAGGCAAGGCCTGAGCGCCAATGGCAGATCGCACCCCCACCGGGTAGGAGCGGGCCATGCCCGCGAAACAGGACTCTGGAGACCGACATGCTTGAACTGATCCTCGGCGGCGCGCGTTCCGGCAAGAGCCGTCTGGCCGAACGCCTGGCGGCCGAAAGCGGCCTGGCCGTCAGCTATATCGCCACCAGCCAGCCGCTGGACGGCGAGATGGCCGCGCGGATCGCCCAGCATCGCCAGCGCCGTCCCGCGCACTGGTCGCTGGTCGAGGAGCCGCTGCAACTGGCGCGGGTGCTGCACGAGCAGGCCGATGCTCGGCGCTGCCTGCTGGTCGACTGCCTGACCCTGTGGTTGACCAACCTGCTGATGCTGGATGACCCGGCGCGACTGGCCACCGAGCGCGAGGCCCTGCTGGAAAGCCTTGGCCAGTTGCCGGGGCGGATCATCCTGGTCAGCAACGAAACCGGCCTCGGGGTGGTGCCGCTGGGCGAGCTCAGCCGGCGCTATGTGGATCAAGCCGGCTGGCTGCACCAGGCGCTGGCCGAACGGGCGCAGCGGGTGACCTTCATGGTCGCCGGGCTGCCGATGGTTCTCAAAGGAGCGCAGTGATGAGCGATTGGTGGAATGCGCCGTGCCGGCCGCTGGACGAGACGGCCCGGGCCCGGGCGCGGGCACGGCAGGACCAGCTGACCAAGCCGCGTGGCGCGCTCGGCCGGCTGGAAAGCCTGGCGGTGGAGCTGGCGGCGATGCAGGGCAGCGAGCGGCCACGGGTCGAATGCATGCACATCGCGGTGTTCGCTGGCGACCATGGTGTGGTGGAGGAGGGCGTCTCGGCCTATCCGCAGGCGGTGACGGGGCAGATGCTGCGCAATTTCGTGCGCGGCGGTGCGGCGCTCAGCGTACTGGCGCGGCGGCTGGGCGCCCTGCTGGAGGTGATCGACCTGGGCACGGTCGAGCCGTTGCAACTGGACGGTGTGACGCATCTGCGCCTCGGTCCGGGCACGGCCAATTTCACTCGCACCGCGGCGATGAGCGAAGAACAGCTGCGCCAGGCGCTGGCGGCCGGGCGCGACAGCGCGCAACGGGCGGCGGCCGGCGCTGCGCAGCTGTTCATCGGTGGCGAAATGGGCATCGGCAACACCACCAGCGCCAGTGCGCTGGCCGCCGTTCTGCTGCCTCGCTCGCCATCGCTGCTCGTCGGCCCGGGTACCGGCCTGGATGCCGACGGCCTGCAACACAAGCTGCGGGTGATCCAGGCCGCGCTGGCGCTGCATGGCTCATATTGCCGCGAGCCGCTGGAAGTCCTGCGCCGCCTGGGCGGTTTCGAGGTGGCGGCGCTGGTGGGGGCCTATCTCGGTTGTGCCCAGGCCGGCATCCCGGTGCTGGTGGACGGCTTCATCTGCAGCGTCGCCGCGCTCTGCGCGACGCGGGTGAATCCGGGGTGCCGGCAATGGCTGGTTTTCGCCCACCGTTCCGCCGAACCCGGCCACCTGGCCGTGCTCGATGCCCTGGGCGCCGAACCGCTGCTCGATCTCGGCCTGCGCCTGGGCGAGGGCAGCGGCGCGGCCCTGGCGGTGCCGCTGCTGCAACAGGCCTGCGCGCTGCACGACGAGATGGCGACCTTCGCCGAGGCGGCGGTTTCGGACCGGCCGGCATGAGCACGCGCATCGATCTGCTGCGTCATGGCGAAACCGAACGCGGCGGCGGTTTTCGCGGCAGCCTCGACGACGCACTGACCGCCCGCGGCTGGCAGCAGATGCGCGAGGCCGTGGACGGCGCCGGTCCCTGGGACGTGCTGGTCAGCTCGCCCTTGCAGCGCTGCGCCGCCTTCGCCCGGGAACTGGCCGAGCGACGCGGGTTGCCGCTGCATCTCGAGCCGGATCTGCGCGAACTGCATTTCGGTGAATGGGAAGGGCACAGCGCCGCCGAGCTGATGCAGACCAGCGCCGAGGCGCTGGGCCGTTTCTGGGCCGATCCCTACGGCTTCACCCCACCCGGCGGCGAGCCGCTGGCGGATTTCGAGCAGCGGGTGCTGGTCGCCCTGCTGCGCCTGCAACGACGCTTCGCCGGCCAGCGCCTGCTGCTGATCGGCCATGCCGGTGTGATGCGCCTGCTGCTGGCACGAGATCGGGGCTTGCCGCCTGCGCGGCTGCTGGAGGTGACGGTAGCGCATGGCGAGTTGCTTCCGCTGAGCCGATCATGCTCACGTATGAGTGGCCAGCACGACTGCAACGTCTGAACCGGGAATCGACATGCTGCCGCTATTGATCGCCCTGCAGTTTCTCACCAGCCTGCCGATCCACCTGCCCACGATGCCCACGCCGCAGCAACAGGGACGCTCGCTGCTCCACTATCCGCTGGTGGGGTTGCTGCTGGGTGCGCTGCTCTGGCTCGCCGCTATCCTGTTGGCCGGCGCGCCGCCGCTGTTGCAGGCGGCCCTGTTGCTGACGCTATGGGTGGCCCTGACCGGCGCCCTGCATCTCGATGGCCTGGCCGACAGCGCCGACGCCTGGCTCGGTGGTTTCGGCGACCGCGACCGCACGCTGGCGATCATGAAGGACCCGCGCAGCGGTCCCGTCGCCGTGGTGGTGCTGGTGCTTTTGCTGCTGCTCAAGTTCGCCGCGTTGCTGGCGCTGTTGCAGGCCCAGCAATATGTGGTCCTGCTGCTGGTGCCCGTGCTGGGGCGTGCGGCGCTGCTGGCGCTGTTCCTGACAACGGCTTATGTGCGGCCCAATGGCCTAGGCCAGGCGCTGGCGGCGCATCTGCCACGGCCCTGGGCGCGCAGCGTGCTGGCAGCGGTCGCTCTCGGTTGCCTGCCGTTCGGCATGGCCGGGCTGGTCGCCCTGCTGATGGCCGCGGCGACATTCCTCATCGCTCGCCGCGCCATGCTGCGCCGCCTCGGCGGCACCAGCGGCGACACCGCCGGCGCGCTGCTGGAGCTGGTGGAGTGCGCGGTGTTGGTGGGGTTGGCATTGCAGCTGGGTCGGTAGGTTGGGCTGGCCTTGAATTCGGTGTGTCATGTTGGGCTTCGTCGCTATGCTCCTCAACCCAACCTACCAGGCTGCGCGATCCAACCCTGGGGCCGTAGGTTGGGTTGAGCGCAGCGAAGCCCAACGAGCGAGGTATCAGGCCACGAATTCGTCACGCCATCGGTCTTTTCAACGCCCCGGAGATCATCTTCGCCTCGGCACGTTCAGCCTGCGCTCGCTCCCGCCTACGTTTCCGCCGCGAGGGCGGCGTCGAGTTGCGCCGCCAGGCTGCCGTCGGCTTCCAGGCCGAGGATGATGTCGCAACCGCCGACCAGCTCGCCGCGCAGGAACAGCTGCGGGTAGGTCGGCCATTGCGAGATCTTCGGCAGCTTCTCGCGGATGTGCGGCGCCAGCAGCACGTTGACCGTGGCGAACGGGCGGCCGCTGTTCTTCAGTGCCGCCACCGCGGCGCGGGAGAAGCCGCACTCCGGTGCCTCTGGCGTGCCCTTCATGTACAACAGCACCGGATGCTCGGCGAGCTGCTGGCGAATACGGGCTTCGGTATCGAGAATCTGCATGCGATCACTCCATCGCCAGTGCGTAGTGAGCGGTGTGCGCGCTCTGGTTGGGCCGGGCGCGCTGCGGGCGGGCCTTCCAGGCCTCGTAGCCGCCGTCCAGGCTGTAGCAGTTGATGAAGCCGAAATCGCTGAACAGCTGCGCCATGTCGCGGCTGGCATGGCCGCGCTCGCAACAGATGATCAGGTGGACGTGATTCGGCGTGCTCTTGAGCAGGGTGCGCAGGTTCAGCTCGCTGAGGCGGGTGGCGCGCGGATCGTGGCCTTGGCAGTAGGCGCGGGCATCGCGCATGTCCAGCAGCATGGTGTTTTCGGTCGCCAGCAGCCGTTGGGCCTGCTCGACGCTGATGCGTTGGTAGTCGCTCATTGCTCTTCTCCAAAACAATCGTGGTAGGTCGGGCAGGTATCACAAGAGGGGGAGCGGCAGACGTAGCCACCGTCCTGTTCGCATAGTTGTTTGTAGAAGAATTTCTTCCAGCGCATGTCCTGGGTGTTGCGCAGGGCCAACTGCGGGAAGTTGTGCATCAGCAGTGCGTACAACTGCGCCCGGGAGTCGAGGCCGAGGTCGCGCCATAGATGCTCGCCGCCCAGGCACGCCGCGGCGACGATGGCGGCCATTGCCGGCTCGCCGTGGTCGTCCTGCCCGGACAGCAGCAGATCGTGCAGCGCCTGCCATTCCTCCCGGCGCAGCGCCAGCAGCTCCTCGCGCAGGGCATCGCGTTCGTCGCGCAGGCCATCGTCGGCACCACGGGCGGCTGCTCGCAAGCCATGGCGCGCCAGCAAATCGGTGTACTGCGCGGCGTCGAGCCCGAGGCGCTTCGGCAGGCAGCTGCGACCATCGCGCTGGGCCCGGACGATCTGCGCCAGCCAGGCCGTATTGGCTTCGGCCTCGACCTGCAGGCGCAGCGCGGCCTGGCTCATCTCGGGACGCTCGCGGCAGGACGACAGCCGAGCGCCGAGCTGGTGCCCAGCGAACAACCGCTGATGTTCGGCGCCAGCGCCGGCAGGCGGCCGTGGCACGGTAGCCAGGCGTTTATGCCCACCAGGTCGAAGTCGACCATGTAGTGCATGCCGCAGCGGATCAGCGGGCGGCGGATCAACAGCGGCTGGGCGATCATCAGCTTCAGCGCCTGTTCGGCGCTCAGCCCCGTGGGGTCCAGCTCGCCGTACTTGATCGCCGGTGCCGAGGGGTTGAACCACTCGGTCACCGGCAAAGCGCCGAAGAACGGTCGCAGGCGCTCCGGCGTCCAGGCTTCGCGCAAGAGGTTGCGCACTTCCAGCTCGATGCCTGCCGAGCGCAACAGTTCCTTCTGCAGGCGGTTGGTGGCGCAGCCGGGCTTCTCGTAGAAGATGATGCAGGACATGGTGCCTCCTCAGCGGGCCTGGATGGTGCGCATGGCCTCGGCCAGCCGCTCCGGCGGAATGCCGGTCAGCGAGCCGGCCGGGTTGGCCGGGCTGCCGTCGGCCAGCAGGATCGCGCCTTCGATGGGGCAGATGCTCGCGCACTGCTGCTCGGCGTAGTCGCCGTCGCATTCGGTGCACTTGTGCGCGCTGATGCGGAAGTACGCAGTGCCGGGGCTGATCGCCTCGCTCGGACAGACATCCACGCAGGCCCAGCAGTTGACGCAGGATTCGACGATTTGCAGTGCCATTGCTCCACCTCCTCATGCCATCAGGCATTGCTCCGCTTGGGTTGCCGCGTCGAGGCGGCCGCTGGCGATCATTTCCTGATACACCGCCAGCACCGCTTCCTCGATGGGCTCCATGGCGTGCTCGCCGTTGGGCTGGATGCCGGCGGCTTCCAGCTCGCCCCAGGGTTCGAAGCCGATCTTCGAGCAGAGCACCGCCTCGCAGCCCTTGAGCGCGCGGATGCTGCCCGACAGTGCGCTTTCCTTGTCGCCGCAGCTGTCATTGCCGATGCAGTACTGCTCGACCTTGCGATGGCCGATGAAGCGCACCCCGGCCGGCGAGGCCTCATAGACGAGGAACTCGCGGGCATGGCCGAAGTGCTGGTTGACCAGGCCGCCGCTGCTGGTGGCGACTGCCATCAGTACCGGGCGATGGCGCTTGTCCACCACGCCGGTGAGCGGCGGGCTGGCCGGTGTGGCCAGACGCGCCTTCTTCTCCGCGCGTTCGTCCAGCTCTTCCTTGATCGCCGCATGAATGGCGGCGCGCTTGACCATCGCCGCCTCGTAGTCGATCTCCATGGTCTCGATCTTGTCGAGGGTGAACTCGTCGCCGCGATCCTCGCCGAGCAGGCCCACCGCGTCGGCGCGGCACTGGCGGCAGTGGCGCATCATGTTCATGTCGCCGGCGCAGGCATCCTGCAGGTCCTGCAACTCCTCCGGTTCCGGGCTGCGCTGGCCCATCACGCCGTAGAAGGTGCCGTGCTCGGCCTCGGCGATCAGTGGCATGACGTTGTGCAGGAAGGCGCCCTTGGCCTTGACGATGCGGCTGACCTCCTTGAGGTGCTCGTCGTTGACGCCGGGGATCAGCACCGAGTTGACCTTCACCAGGATGCCGCGCTCGACCAGCATTTCCAGGCCTTGCTGCTGGCGCTCGATGAGGATCTTCGCCGCCTTGCGTCCGCGGATGCGCTTGTTGTTCCAGTAGATCCAGGGGTAGATCTCGGCACCGATGTCCGGGTCCACGCAGTTGATGGTGATGGTCACGTGGTCGATGTTGTGCTTGGCCAGCTCGTCGACGCAGTCGGGCAGCGCCAGGCCGTTGGTGGACACGCACAGCTTGATGTCCGGCGCCTGCTCGGACAGCATGCGGAACGTCTCGAAGGTGCGCTGCGGGTTGGCCAGCGGGTCGCCCGGACCGGCGATGCCGAGCACCGTCATCTGCGGGATGGTCGCCGCCACCGCCTTGACTTTCTTCACCGCCTGGACCGGGTCCAGCAGCTCGGACACCACGCCCGGGCGCGATTCGTTGGCGCAGTCGTACTTGCGGTTGCAGTAGTGGCACTGGATGTTGCAGGCCGGTGCCACCGCCACGTGCATGCGCGCGAAGTAGTGGTGCGCCTCCTCGGAGTAGCAGGGGTGGTTGTGCACTTTCTCGCGGATATGCTCGGGCAGGTGCGCGAGCTGGTCATCCGAGCTGCCACAGGAACCCGCTGAACAACCGCCCCCGGCGGCTTGCCCGGCCTCGCTCTGGCCCAGTACGTTCAGTTCCATGTTCGGTCTCCGAATAGAGGTCTGTCCCTAGTACCTCCAGCAAGGGTTGTGCCTGTTTTCAAGTCGTTGTTTCAGAAAGAATTTTTCAGAAATCGGGCAAGATTCGTTGTTTCGCAACGAACAAAGTGGCTGGGCCGCGCAAGGCGGCTGTCGCAAAGGCGACAAGGGGTGCACGCCCGGTTCCTGGGCGTGCGCACCACTGCCCCGGCCCGGTGGTGCCGGGCTACTCCTCGAGGTGCCGCTGGCGTTGCGATTGTGTGCGTAGTGTTGGGTGAGCGGAAGGGTCGGCAGCGAGGACTCGCGGCGGATGGTCCAGAGCTTGTAGGTGGGAATCAGCTGGTCGGGGGGCATCCAGGGTTCCCAGGCTCACTCCGATTTCGTCCGCGGTGCGCGCAGAGACGGACGAGCCGCAGCCGGGACAGAAGAACCGCCCGGCGTAGTCGCGAGTCTCGCCCGTGACCGTCACCGCCGCCTGGGGCGATATCGCCGAGGCGCGGAGCAGGGCCCCGTGATGCTTGCGGCAGTCGAGGCAATGGCAAAGGCCCACCCGGTATGGGCGGCCCGACGCCACGATGCGGATGTTGCCGCACAGGCAATCACCGGTGATCGCGCCATATCGCATCTCTTCTGGGCCAGGCGGCGCGGGCTTTTCCTGAGCGGGAACCGCGTGCTTGCCGGAGTCATGGAAATAGCAGTTTCACGGCCCGAACGGGGCGGCCTCGTGACATGCCATGGCAGCACGTCGGCTACCCGGAAGCGCTGGGCGTCGGCGACTGGAATGCCCTGTCGTCCACCCCAGCGGGTCATCAGGGCGACGTCTTGACGGCCGAGTTCGCGGTGATGGGCATCCCTTGCATGGGGCTGAACGGCGGGCCGGGAATCAAGCACAACGAGGCGTTCTCGTTCCAAGTGGCGACCGACGACCAGGCCGAAACGGACCGCTTGTGGAACGCCATGGTCGCAAAAGGCGGAGAGGAGAACGTATGCGGCTGGTGCCGGGACAAGTGGGGGATGTCGTGGCAGATCACGCCGCGCGTCCTGACGGAGGCGATCGCCCATCCCGATCGAGCCGCGGCCAAGCGTGCGTTCGACGCCATGATGACCATGAGAAAGATCGACGTCGCGGCGATCGAAGCGGCCCTGGCGGGCTGACCGGCGCAGCGCTGGCCGGTTCATCTCGCTCACGGCCGCCGGTCGATGATGGGCGCATGTTGCGTCATGAGTTCGGCGACCCAATCGATGAACACCCGCAGCTTGGCGCTGACGTGCCGGTTCGGCGGGAATGCCACGTACAGGGGCATTGGCTCGAGTTGCCAGTGTTCGAACAGGAGCACCAGTTCGCCGCGCGCCAGATGCTCCTTGGCCATGTAGTCCGGCAGCCAGAGGATGCCGAGGCCGGCCAGGCCGGCGGCTAGGTAGGCGTTGCCGTCGTCGACCGCGAGCACGTACTGGCCGAGCACCTCGACGCGCTCGCCGTTGCCGTGCATGGCGTAGGGAAAGACCTTGCCGGCGCGCGCCCAGAGGAAGCCGACGATGCGGTGGTGGGTGTTTTCCAGCTCGCGTGGGTGCCGGGGCGTGCCGGCGCGTTCCAGGTAGCCCGGCGCGGCGTAGACGCCGAGGCGCAGGTCGCCGACGCGGCGGGCCACCAGCGACTGGTCGGTGATGTCGCCGCCGCGCACCACGCAGTCGACGTTCTCGTCGATCAGGTCGACCCGACGATCGCTCACGCCCATGTCGAGCTGGATATCGGGGTAGCGTGCGTGGAAGGCCGGTAGCGCCGGCACCAGGATCATGCGCGCCAGCGGGCTGGGCACGTCCACCCGCAAGCGCCCCCGGGGCAAGGTCGAGGCGCCGGACAGGCTGGTCTCGGCATCGTCCATGTCGGCCAGCAGGCGCACCACGCGCTCGTAGTAGGCGGCACCGTCGGCGGTGACGTTGACCTTGCGCGTGGTGCGATTGAGCAGGCGGACACGCAGCCGCGCCTCCAGTTGCTGCACCAGCTGCGTGACGCTGGTCTTGCTCATGTGCAGGGTCTCGGCCGCCTTGGTGAAACTGCCGGTTTCCACCACGCGGGCGAAGGCCTGCATCGCATCGAAACGGTCCATTGCTGCTCCTGTTGCTCGTCGATTGTTTGGAATCTGCAAACAGTGTTGGCTGGGCTTGCGAGTTTATCCAGGCGCTGGGCAGGCCTACAGTCCCCTCCATGGTCAATCACGGCCGGTACGGCCCATCGATGGAGGAACTCTCATGGCCAAGCGTGACGTCGTTTTCCCAGCCGGGCGCCAGGCGCTCTACGAGCTCAATCGTTATTCGCCGGCGATCCGTTCCAACGGTTTCCTGTTCGTTTCCGGGCAGGTCGGCAGCCGCGAGGACGGCTCGCCCGAGCCGCAACTGGAGGCGCAGGTCCGGCGCGCCTTCGACAACCTGAACGCGATCCTGAAAGAAGCGGGCTGCACGTTCGACGATGTGGTCGACGTGACCCTCTTCATGGTCGACCCCGAGGCGATCTTCGAGCGGGCCTGGAAGGTGGTGTTGTCCGAGTATTGGGGCGAGGCGCCACACCCGACGGTGACCGCCGTGGGCGTGACCTGGCTCTATGGTTTCCAGTTCGAGGTCAAGGTGATCGCGAGGTTGCCGGAGGCAGGGTGAGCGTGGTGACCCCGTAGGAGCCCGGGGACGCGCCGAGTCCTTGCCGGCGATCAGCGGCGTGCGGCGGATCGCCAGCAAGCTGGCTCCTGCAAATCCCCGGGCGGTACCTCATCTGAAGAACTGGCTCGGCGTCGTGCCGAACTGTTTCTTGAACATGGTGGCGAACGCACTCGGGCTGTCGTAGCCCAGGGCGCCCGCGACGTCGATGATCCGCTCCCCCACGGCGATGCGTTCCAGTGCCAGGAGCAGCCGGGCCTGCTGGCGCCAGCGGCCGAAGGTCATGCCGGTTTCCTTGCGGAACAGCCGCTGGATGGTCTTTTCATCGAGGTTCAGCCGCTCGCTCCAGTCCGCCAGCGTCGAGCCGTCGCCCGGATCGTTCTGCAAGGTCGAGCAGATCGTGCCGATCCGTCGATCGGCCGGCTGCGGCAGTTGCAGGGGCAAGGCCGGCAGGAGGCTGAGCTCGTCGAGGATCAGGCGCATGATCCTGGCCTCGCGCGAGTCGGGGGCGTAGGGCGCCCTGATGCCGATGGAGCTCTTGATCAGCTCGCTCAGCAGCGCGGAAATGCTCACGGCCCGGGTCTCGTGCGGCAGGTGCGGAACCGCGTCGGTGCGCACGAAGACGCTGCGCATCTTCAGCGAACCCACGCAGCGAATCGAGTGGACCTGCCCGCAGGGCATCCAGATGCCCCGGCTGGGCGGCACGGTCCACTGGCTCGATGCGGTGTGCACCACCATCACGCCTTCGATGGCGTAGATCAGCTGATGCTTGGCGTGGCAGTGCGGTTCGATGAACCAGCCTTCCGGGTAGTCGGTCGCGCTGCTCACGACGGCCCAGGGTGCTTCGTCCACTTCCGCCAGCAGTTTTTCCAATGGTCTGGGCATGATTTCCTTTTTCGCGAGGGTGTCTGCCTAAATCGAGCGAGACAGGCAATTTACCGGGTGCCTAGGATAGCGCCAGCGCTCAGACGGCACCTGCGAAGGCGGTCGAGCCATTGGTTGTTCCCATGTCCGGTCGTTTCCGTTCGCTGGTCGGCCCGGCGCCCCTCTTGCCTGTGCGGATGACATGCGATGTCCAGCAGTACCACCCCTTCGGCGACCGCCTCGGTCGCCAGCCAAGCCAGCCCCCTGGTGATGCGCGTGATCGGCGCCTGCGCCCTGGCGCACCTGATCAATGACCTGATCCAGGCGGTGCTGCCATCGATCTACCCCGTGCTCAAGGCCAACTACGGCCTGAGCTTCACCCAGGTGGGCCTGATCACCTTGACGTTCCAGCTCACCGCCTCGCTGCTGCAGCCCTGGGTCGGTTACCACACCGACCGCCATCCCAAGCCCTGGTTGCTGCCCGCCGGCATGCTCTGCACCCTGATCGGCATCCTGCTGCTGGCCTTCGTCGGCTCCTTCGCCGCCATCCTCATGGCCTCGGCCTTGGTGGGAATCGGCTCCTCGACCTTCCACCCGGAGACCTCGCGCGTGGCACGCCTGGCCTCGGGTGGCCGCTATGGCCTGGCGCAGTCGACCTTCCAGGTCGGCGGCAACGCCGGCAGTGCCTTCGGCCCGCTGCTGGCGGCGGCGATCGTCATTCCCTACGGGCAGGGCAGCGTCGCCTGGTTCGGCCTGTTCGCGGTGTTCGCGATCGGAGTGCTCTACGGGCTGAGCCGCTGGTATCGCAACCACCTGAACCTGTTCCGGCTCAAGCAGGGCGGCCAGGCCACCCATGGCCTTTCCAGGGGGCGGGTGCGTTTCGCCCTGGTGATACTGGCGCTGCTGGTGTTCTCCAAGTATTTCTACATGGCCAGCTTCACCAGCTACTTCACCTTCTACCTGATCGAGAAGTTCGGCCTGTCGGTGGCAAACTCCCAGCTCTACCTGTTCCTGTTCCTCGGCGCCGTCGCGGCGGGCACCTTCTTCGGTGGCCCCATCGGCGACAGGATCGGCCGCAAGAAGGTGATCTGGTTTTCCATCCTCGGCGTCGCGCCCTTCACGCTGACGCTGCCCTACGTCGATCTATGCTGGACCGGCATCCTGAGCATGGTCATCGGCCTCGTGCTCGCCTCGGCGTTCTCCGCCATCGTGGTCTTCGCCCAGGAACTGGTGCCGGGCAACGACGGCATGATCGCCGGGGTCTTCTTCGGCCTAATGTTCGGTTTCGGCGGTATCGGCGCCGCGCTGCTCGGCCACCTGGCGGATCTCCACGGCATCGAGTACGCGTACCGGCTGTGCGCCTACCTGCCGCTGCTCGGCATCCTGACGATCCTGCTGCCTTCCACCGGGCGCGCCTGAGGCGTTGTGTCGACGATCCCGCTCGCTTCGGCAGGGCTGAGCGCCGAAGCCTTCAGATCTTGCGCATATGAATGTTCAGTGTCTGCACCCGGTAGGCGATCTGCCGAGGCGTCATGCCGAGCAGGCGGGCGGCCTTGGCCTGGACCCAGCCGGCCTGCTCCAAGGCGGCAATGACCCGTTCGCGATCGTCGAGGCTGTCGTCGGCGAGGTTGACCTCGGGGACCGGCGTCAGCGGTGTGGCGTCGTGATCGAGGCCGGTGAGCGAAACCACGTCGCGGCTGATGGTGCCGTCCTCGCTCATGATCGCCGAGCGCTCCAGGCAGTTTTCCAGTTCGCGTACATTGCCCGGCCAGCGGTGGCTCATCAGCAGGCGCAGGGCGCTGTCGGTCAACTTCAGCGGGCGGCCCTGCTGGCGGGCGATCTTGTCGATGAGGAATTCGGCCAGCTCCGGAATGTCGGCACTGCGCTCGCGCAGCGGCGGGACGCGAATGGCCATGACATTGAGGCGGTAGTAGAGGTCCTCGCGGAACTTGCCTTGCTCCACCTCGTGCTCCAGGTCGCGGTTGGTGGCGGCGACGATACGTACGTTGACCCGCACCGTCTGGGTACCGCCGACGCGCTCCAGCTCGCCTTCCTGCAATACGCGCAGCAGCTTGGCTTGGAACATCGGCGAGATCTCGCCTATCTCGTCGAGGAACAGTGTGCCGCCATCGGCCTGTTCGAAGCGGCCCTTGCGCTGTTTCACGGCGCCAGTGAAGGCGCCTTTCTCGTGGCCGAACAGTTCCGATTCGAGCAGGGTCTCCGGTAGCGCGGCGCAGTTCAGGCGCACCAGTGGCTGGTGCGCACGCGGCGAGTTGTAGTGGATGGCGCTGGCGATCAGTTCCTTGCCGGTGCCGGATTCGCCGAGGATGAGCACGGTGCTGTTCCACTTGGCGACGCGACGTACCTGGTCGAACACCCGCCGCATGGAAGCGGTATGGCCTACCACCATGTTCTCGAAGCCATACTTGGCGCGGACTTCGCGGCGCAGTTCGTCGCGCTCGTCGGCCACTTCCTGGCCGTCCGCGATGTTCACCACCAGGCGCACGGTCTGCGCCAGCAGCCGCGCGACGATTTCCATCAGGCGGGTGCGTTCGGGCATCAGCTCGTCGGCGCGGCGGTCGGGCTGGGCCGCCAGCACGCCGATGGTGGTGCCGTCGACGGCCTTGATCGGCACGGCGATGAAGGGCAGGTCCATGTCGTACAGCGCCAGCCGGTCGAGAAAGCGCGGTTCGGCGTCGATGCGGCCGAGCACCACGCTGTTGCCGTGCTTGAGGATGTTGCCGAACACCCCTTCGCCGATGCGGTAGCGGGTGCTTTCGCAGGCGCGCACCACCGCCTCGGAGTCGGTGTGCACGGCGCCGACCTGCAAGGTGCCGTTCTTCGGATCGCAGATGGAAACCAGCCCGTGCAGCAGGCCGAGGTCTTCGTGCAGCACGGCGAGGATTTCGGCCAGCAGCTCCTCGATGGGCCGGCCGCGGTTGAGGATGCGGGCGATCTGCGCCAGGGCCTGGAGCTGGCAATCCAGCAGTTCGCTGCGGGTCGGGGCGACGGCGCGTTCGGCAAATGTGGCGTTCATGCGGCTCCCCCTGTCAGCTGGCCGAGAAGGGCAGTTCGACGACGATCCGGCAGCCCTGCTCGTAGCCGGTGTCGATATGCACCGTGCCGGCGTGCTCGGTGACGGTTTCCTGCACCATGGCCAGGCCCATGCCGCGGCCGGCCTTGTGCGGCGGCTTGGTGCTGAAGAAGGGTTCGAAGACCTTCAGCGCCAGCTCCGGCGCGATGCCCGGGCCGCTGTCGGCGATCTCCAGGCGCACCACGCGCTGGCCCTGGATGCGGGTGACGATCGACAGCGTGCGCGGGTTGTCCTGGTTCTGGCTCATGGCCTCGATGGCGTTTTCCAGCAGCTGCTTGATCATGCTGCGCAGCCGACATTCGGCGCCCATCACCCAAGGCAGGCGCAGCGCCGGCTGCCAGTCGACGACGATGCCCTGGGCGAGCAGCTGGTCGGTCATCAGGCTGACGACTTCGCGGATCAGCTGGTTGACGTTGACCGGCACGCAGCTGCCGACCTGGCGCAGCGGGATCGAGCCGCTGAGGCTTTCCAGCGCATCCATGCCGGCCTGGCTGGCTTCGCGCATGGCGCTGAGTACCGGATCGCCTTCGGCGCTGTCACCCAGCCGCCGTTCGAGCATGCGCAGCGCCGCGCTGATCAGGTTGACCGGCCCCTGCAGGCGGTGGATGGCGCCGTTGAAGGTCTCGCGCATGCCGTCGAGCAGTTCTTCCTCGGCCATCAGCACCTTCAGGGCGTTGAGCTGGGAAGCCTGCTGCTGCTGGCGCAGCGCGGTGATGTCGTTGACCGTGAGCAGCAGGTAGTTTTCCTCGCCCGGGTCGAAGAAGTCGTCGGCGTGCTCGCCTTCGATGCGGATGGCGCGGCCGTGGCAGGAAAACCAGCGCGGCGTGCGGCCGCCGAGGTCGAAGGTGACTTCCTTGCCGGTAAAGGCCTGGCCCTGCAGCTTCAGCGCTTCGATGGCGCCGCCGAGGTTCTCCTCGAGCAGGTTCACCAGCTGGCTGGGCGTGGATTGCTCTCCGAGTTCGGCGGCCAGGCGGTTGAAGCTGGGATTGGCCAGGCGGATCTGCCGGGCGTGATCGAGCACCACGATGGCGGCCGGTGCGCTGTCGACCACGGCCTCGATGATCAGGCGCTGGTTGCTGACGCGCTGCTCGAGCTTGTGCTGATCGCTGCTGTCGCGGTGCATGCCCAGGTAGTAGACGGTCTGCTCGTGCTCATCGAGCACCGGTGCCACGGTCAGCTCGGCGAGGTAGCGGCTGTCGTCCTTGCGCCGGTTGACCAGCATCCCGGACCAGGCCTTCTTCTGTGCCAGGCGGCTCCAGAGCGCCTGGTAGACCAGCCGCGGCGTGGTGCCGTTAGACAGTACCGATTCGTTCTTGCCGATCACCTCGCGGCTGTCGTAGCCGGTGATGCTGCTGAAGGCGCGGTTGGCATAGAGGATGTTGGCCTTCAGGTCGGTGATTGAGATGGCGATTGGCGCGTGCTCCACAGCCTGCTGGAACACCTCGGGCGTCAATCCATCGGACGCGGTGGATTGCCCCGCATCCAGGTCGGAGGTGGCCTGGGTCATGTGCAATTCCTCATCGATGCGGCGAAGCCCGCGTCTGTGCGCAGGTATCCGCGGCAAAGCCATACGGTAAATGGGGTTTTGCAAAGGACGTGCCGCTGAGCGCCGTCCGCGTCGACGGGGCTGGGAGGCCCTGAATGCGTGATGGCGGCGGATTTTCACCCGTCGATTGCCGCCCGAGCTGTTGCAAATCCCACATGGAGGCGCGTGCGTTCCCGGCGGGCTGTCGCAAACCCCACAAAGCCCGTCAGGCGGCGCCTTTGCCGGTGGGGCGCTATCGCATCATTCATTGATCTGCATCAACGAATTACGGGCTCTTTGGGCGCCGTCGGCGCTCTGGCTGGGCGTGGCATGCTTGATGCAAAACCCCTCACAACAAGGCCTTTGCCCGACAACGGTGCAAGCGCTGCCAATAGGCTGGGAGGGGTTATGGAATATGCGCTGTTTCTGATCGGCACCGTGCTGGTCAACAACGTGGTGCTGGTCTACTTCCTCGGCCTGTGTCCGTTCATGGGGGTCTCCGGCAAGCTCGACCCCTCGCTGGGCATGGGCTTGGCGACGACCCTGGTGATGACCCTGGGCGGCGTCAGCAGCTGGCTGCTAGAACGCTACGTGCTGCAGCCGCTGGGCATCGGCTTTTTGCGCATCCTCTCCTACATCCTGGTGATCGCCGGCCTGGTGCAGCTGATCGAGATGATCATCCGCAGGGTTAGCCCGCCGCTGTATCGCTCGCTGGGCATCTACCTGCCGCTGATCACCACCAACTGCGCCGTGCTGGGCGTGCCGCTGATCAGCGTGCGCGAAGGCCACAGGCTGGCCGAGGCGGGGCTGTTCGGCCTGGGCTCGGCGCTGGGCTTCACCCTGGTCATGGTGATCTTCGCCGGCTTGCGCGAGCGCCTGGCGCTGGCCAGCGTGCCGGCGGCCTTCGCCGGCGCACCGATCGCTTTCGTCACCGCCGGGTTGCTGGCGATGGCTTTCATGGGCTTCGCCGGCCTGATCTGAAACGCACGCCGCCGGCGAGGCTGGCGAAGGAGGAGCAATGCTGGACGCAATTCTGGTTCTTGCACTGATGGGCCTGCTGCTCGGCGGCGGCCTCGGTCTGGCGGCGCGCTATCTGGCGGTTTCGCAGGAGAACCCGCTGATCAAGGAAATCGAGGCGCTGCTGCCCGGCAGCCAGTGCGGGCAATGCGGCTATCCGGGTTGCAGTGCGGCGGCCGACGCCTTGGTCGAGGGCAGCGCCGCGGTCACCTGCTGCCCGCCCGGCGGGGCCGCGCTGGCCGAGCGCCTGGCCGAACTGCTCGGCGTGCCGCTGGACGCCAGTGCGCTCGCCGCGCCCATGCTGGCGCGCATCGACGCCGCCGAGTGCACCGGCTGCACGCGTTGCTTCCGCGCCTGCCCGACCGACGCCATCGTCGGCGCCAACGGGCAGATCCATTGCGTGTTGAGCAATGCCTGCATTGGCTGCAGCAAATGCCTGGAGGCCTGCCCGGAGGACTGCATCGCCCTCGCGCCCCAGACACTGACGCTGGACCACTGGCGCTGGGCCAAACCCAGGGCCGCCTGATTTCGCCTGATGAACAGGGGCGTCAGACCCCGGGAGTCGACAATGTTCAACCTCGCGCATTTTCGCGGCGGCATCCATCCCGCCGCCCACAAGGACCGCTCGGCCGCCCTCGGCATCGCCGTGCAGCCGCTGCCGCCGCGCCTGTACCTGCCGTTGCGCCAGCATGCCGGGGCCGAGGCCTTGCCGCTGGTGAAGGCGGGCGAGCGGGTGCTCAAGGGCCAGCTGCTGGCCGGCTCGCCCACTGAGCTCTCGGCGCCGATCCATGCGCCGAGTTCCGGGCGCATCCTCTCGATCGGGCCGATCGACGCGCCGCATCCGTCGGGGCTGCAGGTCAACGGTGTGGTCCTCGAATGCGATGGCGAGGAGCGCTGGATCGAGCTAGACGTACCGGCCGACCCCTTCGCCGAGGACCCGCAGCGGCTCGCCCAGCGCGTCGCCGATGCCGGCGTGGTCGGGCTCGGCGGGGCGATCTTCCCGGCCGCGGTGAAGCTCAAGCAGGGCGCCCGGCACGAGATCAAGACCGTGCTGGTCAACGGCAGCGAGTGCGAGCCGTACCTGAGCTGCGACGACCGGCTGATGCGCGAGCGCGCCGAGGCGGTGGTCGATGGCGCGCGGCTGATCCAGCACATCCTGCGTGCCTACAGCATCGTCATCGCCATCGAGGACAACAAGCCGGCGGCGCTGGCGGCCATGCGTGCTGCGAGCGAGCCCTACGGCGCCATCGAGGTGGTGGCGGTGCCGGCGCTCTACCCGATGGGCTCGGCCAAGCAGCTGATCCGCCAGGTCACCGGCCGCGAGGTGCCGGCCGGCGGGCGCAGTACCGACGTCGGCGTGCTGGTACACAACGCCGGCACGGTGTATGCGATCCAGCAGGCGCTGCGCCACGGCCGCCCGTTGATCTCGCGGGTGGTGACGGTGGCTGGTGGTTGCGTGAGCAACCCGCGCAACATCGAGACTCTGATCGGCACCCCGGTGCAGGCGCTGTTCGAAAGCTGCGGCGGACTGCTGCGCGAGCCGCAGCAACTGCTGCTCGGCGGGCCGATGATGGGCATGCTGCTGCCATCCACGGCGGTGCCGGTGATCAAGGGCGCCACCGGGCTGCTGGCGCTCGACCACGGCGAAGTGCCGCGCAGCGACAGCGCGCCGTGCATCCGCTGCGCGCGCTGCGTCGACGCCTGTCCGATGGGCCTGGCTCCGCTGGAGATGGCCGCGCGCACCCGCGTCGACGATTTCGACGGCGCCAGCGAATACGGCCTGCGCGACTGCATCCTCTGTGGCTGCTGCGCCTATGTCTGCCCCTCGCACATTCCCTTGGTGCAGTACTTCCAGTACGCCGTCGGCCAGCAGGACGAGCGCCGCAGCGCCGCGCGCAAGAACGATTACGTCAAGCAGCTTGCCGAGGCACGGGCGGCGCGCTTGGCCGAGGAGGAAGCGGCCAAGGCGGCGGCCAAGGCGGCGAAGAAACGCAAGGCGGCGGCGCCGGCCGCCAGCGAGGTATCGCCATGAGCGCGCAGGGTATCGCGGCGGGGCCGTTCGCCCATGATCGCTCCTCGGTCGACCGCATCATGCTGCACGTCTGCCTGGCGTTGCTGCCGACGACGGCCTGGGGCCTGTATCTGTTCGGCTGGCCGGCGATCTACCTGTGGCTGCTGACCTGCGCCAGCGCGGTGGCCTGCGAGGCCGCCTGCCTGTACCTGCTCGGCCGGCCGCTGCGCCGCCTGCTGGACGGCAGCGCACTGCTCAGCGGCTGGCTGTTGGCACTGACGCTGCCGCCCTGGGCGCCCTGGTGGATCGCCATCGGTGGCAGCATGTTCGCCATCGGCATTGGCAAGCAGCTGTACGGCGGCGTCGGGCAGAACGTGTTCAACCCGGCGATGCTGGCGCGGGTGGCGCTGCTGATCGCCTTCCCGCTGCAGATGACCACCTGGGCCCTGCCTTTGCCGCTGGGTACGGAGGGCGCGCCCGGCTGGCTCGAAGGCCTGCGCATCACCTTCGCCGGTGGGGCGCTGGCCGATGGCCTGAGCGGCGCCACCGCGCTGGGCCACCTGCAGACCGAGCTGACCCTGGGGCACAGTGCCGCGCAGATCCTCGACGGGCATTTCGCGTTGCTGCCGGCCTTTCTCGGCTACAGCGGCGGCAGCCTCGGCGAGACCTCGGAGCTGCTGATCCTGCTCGGCGGGCTCTGGCTGCTGGCACTGCGCATCATCCACTGGGAGATCCCGCTGGGCATGCTGCTGACGGTGGGCGCGCTGGCGGCGCTGGCGAACCAGATCGACCCGCAGGTACATGGCGGCGGGCTGTTCCACCTGACCTCGGGCGGCTTGCTGCTCGGCGCGTTGTTCATCGCCACCGATCCGGTGACCTCGCCGATCAGCCGCAGTGGCCGGCTGATCTTCGCCATCGGTTGCGGCGCGCTGGTCTTCGTCATTCGCAGCTGGGGCAATTTCCCCGAAGCCGTGGCGTTCGCCGTGTTGCTCATGAACGCCCTGGTGCCGCTGATCGACCGCGTCTGCCGGCCGCGTGCCTATGGCCGCAACGCGCGCGGCAAGCCGCTGGTGGCGGCGAAGTGGACCCGCCAGGTGAAGGAGGTCGACAAGGTATGAACGAGCTGACCCAGACGCCGCCCGTGGCAGACGGCAACGAACCGCCGCTCACCCGACCCGGCCTGGTCGAGACCTGGCGCGAGCGGGTTTCCTACCAGGCGCTGTCGCTGGGCTTGGTCTGCGCCCTGGTGGCCGTGGCGCTGCTGCTCGGCAACCAGCTGACCCACCAGCGGATTGTCGACGCCGAGCGGCAGGACCGCCTCGCCGTGCTGCGCCAGGTGCTGCCGCAGGCGCTCTACGACAACGATCCGCTGGCCGATGCCTTCAACGTCGAGGATGCCGAGCTGGGCCTGATCGAGGTGTACCCGGCGCGGCGCGCGGGGCAACTGACGGCCACCGCCTTCCAGATCAGCACCGTCGGCTACGGCGGCCCGATCGTCCAGTTCATCGCCCTCGACAGCGAAGGCCGCATCCTCGGCGTGCGGGTGCTCAGCCACAAGGAAACCCCTGGCCTGGCGGACAAGATCGAAGTCACCCGCAGCGACTGGATCAAGGCCTTCGACGGCCTGTCGCTGGCCAACACGCCGAGAGCGCAATGGGCCGTGAAGAAGGACGGCGGCCAGTTCGACCAGTTCGCCGGCGCCACCATCACTCCGCGAGCCATCGTCAAGGGCGTGGTCCGGGCGCTCGAATTCCAGGCCCGCCAGTCAACCGAGGAGAACCGGCCATGAGCAGCCATTGCGGATCACCCGATGTCGGGACGTCCAAGCCCAGGGGGCTGTTCAGCTACTTCAGTACGGCGCTGTGGGACTATAACGTCGCCCTGGTGCAGATGCTCGCGCTGTGCCCGGCGCTGGCGGTGACCACCACCGCCACCAACGGCCTGGGCATGGGCCTGGCCACCACCCTGGTTCTGATGATCACCAACGCGATCATCTCCGCGCTGCGCCACAGCATCTCGCCGGCGGTGCGCAATCCCCTGATGATCGGCATCATCGCCGGCGTGGTGACCCTCATCGACATGGCGATGAACGCCTGGATGCACGAGTTGTACAAGGTATTGGGCCTGTTCATCGCGTTGATCGTGACCAACTGCGCGGTGCTCGGCCGCGCCGAATCCTTCAGCAGCCGCAACCCGGTGCTGCCCTCGATCCTCGATGGCGCCGGCATGGGCATCGGCTTCACCTGGGTGCTGATCGTGATCGGCGGGGTACGCGAGATCCTCGGCAGCGGCACGCTGTTCGCCCAGGCCTCGCTGCTGCTCGGCGAGCACTTCCATTGGCTGGAAATCACCGTCTTTCCTGACTTTCAGGGCATTCTGCTGGCGATCCTGCCGCCCGGGGCGTTCATTGTTCTGGGCTTCGTGCTGGCGTTCAAGCGGGTGATCGATCGCCGCCGCGCCGAGCGGCGGGTCAGGACCCACGGCGAACTGATCGTGTTGCAGTGAGCCGACCGAGGAGCGAGCGCACCATGAAGATTTCCGTTGTATACGCCGCACCCCGGCAGCCCCTGCTGTTCGATTGCCGGGTGGCGGAAGGCTCCAGCGTGGCCGAGGCGATCGAGCACTCCGGGGTGCTGCGCTACTGCCCGGACATCGACCTGAGCAAGCAAAAGGTCGGGGTCTACGGCAAGTTCGTCAAACTCGACAGCCCGCTGAAGGAGGGCGATCGGGTGGAGATCTACCAACGCATCACGCGCGTGCTGGATGAAGACGACGATGACGACGACTGACAGCCGCCGCGGATGACCATAGCCGAGAGAGGAGCGACCGATGAACAGCCAGCCCCCGAGCATGAACCGTGAAACCGCATTACGCATCGCACTGGCCGCCCGGGCATTGCCCGAGGTGGGCGTCGGCCGGTTGCTGGATATCCTGCACCAGCGGATCGAAGGCGAACTGGACGAGGAGAGCCTACAGCGCGTGACCGTCACCGACCTGAAGACCGCCTTCGCCAGCGCCGACGGCGAGGAAGACGGCGAAGACATCGGCATCGGCCTGCCGGCGCTGAAGGAAGCGGTGCGCATCCTCTGGGGCGAGGGTGTCGGCAAGGACCTGCCGCAGGCGGTGGGCTTGGACGTCGTGCCGGAAGGTTCGATCCGGGTGGCTGTGGCCTCCAACAACGGCGAACGGCTGGACGGCCACTTCGGCTCGTGCCTGCGCTTCCTGGTCTACCAGGTCGGCGTCGACAGCCTGACGCTGGTGGACGTGCGCTCGGCGCTGGATACCGAGTTCGCCGAGGACCGCAATGGCGCACGCGCCGAGCTGATCGGCGACTGCCAGGTGCTCTACGTGGTTTCCATCGGCGGCCCGGCGGCGGCCAAGGTGGTCAAGTCCGGGATCTATCCGATCAAGAAGGCCGGTGGCGAGGCGCGGCAGATTCTCGCCGATCTTCAAGGCGTCATGGCTGGCAATCCGCCGCCGTGGCTGGCCAAGCTGCTGGGCGTGCGGGCCGAGCAGCGGGTGCGCTTCGAGCGCTCTGACGACGAGGCGGCCTGCGCATGAGCGACGCGCGCAGGCTGGTCGCTGTGGCCATCGACCGCCACGGCAAAGTCGCCGGGCATGCCGGCCGGGCACACCACTGGCAGGTGTACGACATCTGGCCCGGCGAGGCGCCGGAGCCGGTCTACCGCCTGGTGCTGGACGACCAGGCATGCCTGCACGAATGGCATGTCAGCGCCCAGCCCGAACGTCATCCGCTGCACGCGGTGGACGTGGCCATCGCCGCCAGCGCCGGCGACGGCGTGCTGCGCCGCTTGGGCGAGCGCGGCGTGACCTTGCTGACCACCGCCGAAAACGATCCGTCGTGTGCCGTGCAGGCCTGGCTCGCTGGCAGCTTGCCACCAGGCTTGCCCCACGAGGAGCCGGGCTGCGGCGGCGAGGGGCACCGGCATCCCTGAGCGTGCGGGGATGGGACGGATGGCAACCCCAGGCTGGGTCGAGCCGCGCAGCGGCGAAGCCCAACGTCGTGCGGGCTCAAGCCCGTGCAACCGGCATTGTTCGTGAGAACACCATGGGCGGATGTGGCGCCTGATGATCCGCGATGTTGGGCTTCGCTTCGCTCAACCCAACCTACGGCACCGGGGCGATAGGCAAAAAAACTCCCCTGGGAGCGCAGGGGAGTGGCTCATCGCCAATATGGGGATGTCAAACCGTTGCACGTGACCCGGGCTGCGCCCGGGCTCTGCGAGCCCAGGGCAACCTAGGGTGGAATCGAGCCCCATGCTGGCCAAGCCCAATACGCCCCTGGGTGGTTCAGATCGGCCCGCGCGCCTCGCGACGATGGGCGACGGTGCAGCCAAGGGCGGCCTCGTAGCTCAGCGTCTCCAGCTTCGGCCGGTAGTCGCGCAGCGCGGCGTAGACGGTGAGTACCTTGTCCTCGGCGCTCTGGCCCTTGAAGTCTTCCTTGTCCAGGCGCAGGTCGTCGGCCAGGGTGTTCCACACCGCGCCTTCCTCGTGCGCCTGCAGCTGCAGGGTCATGCCGTCGAGCTCGGTGTACAGCGACTGGCCGAGGTTCTCCACGTAGAAGATCACCGGTGCGCCGTCGGCCAGGTCGCGGCGATAGCGTTCGAGGAACAGCGGCAGGTGGGCCAGTTCGATCAGGGCGCCGGCCATCATCGCCAGTTTCCCCTGCTGCTCGAGCATGACCGCCTGCTTGACCATGGCGGTCGGCGGCAGGCGGCGGCCGGAGGCGTCGGCGATCTCGCCTTCTTCGAGCACCAGGTCGCCGCGGAAGGCGTAGGTGTCCGGCGTCGTGGTCGCGCCATTGACGCTGACGTTGCACAGCAGGTTTTGCGTTTCGTAGGTTTTCAACAGCATGGTCATGGTCTCTCGTGGAAAAAATGGTCAGGCGACTTGTGGGGCGCCCTGGGTCAGGCCAAGCAGGTCGTGCCAATCGGTCTCGACCAGTTCCAGTTGCTTGCGCAGGCAGACCCTGCGGTCCTTTGCGCTGGGCGAGGGGATCAGCGCCCAGCCGGCGGGCGCGGCTGCATCGTGGATCAGGTCGCTCATCAGCATGCGCTCGGTGTCGCGGTTGAACTGCATGCCGAGGAACAGGTAGCGGCATTCCTTGCGCTGCAGCTTGAGCCAGCCGGGAATGGCGAAACCGCCCATCAGTTCGGTGATGTAGTCGACGAAGTCGGCGTCGCTGGCGACGTAGGAAGGGCTCGGCAGCGGCGTGCCCAGCGGCTTGAACAGCACCGGTAGCGCGGGATTGACCTCGCTCTGGTCGATGCGCTGGTAGCGGCCTGCGTCGAAGCGATAGATGTCGAAGCGGTAGGGGCTGGCGGCGATGCGCGCGGCGCCGACCACCAGGGTATGCGGACGGTCGGCATAGCAGCGCTGCAGCTGGGTGTCGCGATTGCAATCGATGACGTAGGGCAGGTTCAGCCCGGCCAGCCAGCGGTGCAGCGGCGCGGGCGTCCAGTTGTCGCCGCCGTAGGTCTGAGTCAGGAAGCGCTCGATGAAGCTGCGGCCCTTCTTGTTCTCCAGGTGCATGGCGGCACGCGGGAATTCGTACATCAGCCGCGGCGCCATCGGCTGCCCGCCGTTCATGGCGAGGATCAGGCTTTCATTGTCGGCCGGCATCGGCTGACCTGTGTCGCGGTCGACCACGCCGCCCAGCACACCGGGGCCCAGATAGGGCACCAGTTCATGGGCGGCGAGGCGGTCGGCGATTTCCTGCAAAGGATCGTTCACGGCAAATCTCCTGCGGCCAGTGGATTTACCGATAGCCGATCGCAATAACCGAGCCAGCCGGGAGCGTGCATGCAACCCCTTGATATATGGGGCTTTGAATGCGGCGATAGTTGCCGTTCAGGTGTTTTCGAAAGTATCGAACGCGACAATTGTCATGTTCGCAACAGTTGCCGAAAGTGTGGAAAACCGGCGCTTGGCCCGGCCGATCTTTTTGTCGCCATTGCAACAGTCAGGCCTGTCGGTTGTTAACTATCGAACCGCCGAAGGATGTTGCTAGTAATTAAATTATTCTAATTAAAACAAGTGCTTAGATTATTTTAGAAACGCTGGCACAAAGGCTGCTATTGCCCTGTTGCGCAGGCTTGTTCGTGCCTATAGCCCACGTCAAGTGGTAACGAAACCTGAGGAACTTAATTATGGCAATGCGTCAATGCGCTATTTACGGGAAGGGTGGAATCGGCAAATCCACCACGACCCAGAACCTCGTGGCGGCCCTGGCCGAACTCGGCAAGAAGGTCATGATCGTCGGCTGCGACCCCAAGGCCGACTCCACTCGCCTGATCCTGCACTCCAAGGCGCAGAACACCATCATGGAAATGGCCGCCGAGGCCGGTACCGTGGAAGACCTGGAACTCGAGGACGTGCTCAAGACCGGCTACGGCGACATCAAGTGCGTCGAGTCGGGCGGTCCGGAGCCGGGCGTGGGCTGCGCCGGTCGCGGCGTGATCACCGCGATCAACTTCCTCGAAGAGGAAGGCGCCTACGAGGATGACCTGGACTTCGTCTTCTACGACGTGCTCGGCGACGTGGTCTGTGGCGGCTTCGCCATGCCCATCCGCGAGAACAAGGCCCAGGAGATCTACGTGGTCTGCTCCGGCGAGATGATGGCGATGTATGCCGCCAACAACATCTGCAAGGGCATCGTGAAGTACGCCAACTCCGGCAGCGTGCGGCTCGGCGGGCTGATCTGCAACAGCCGCAACACCGACCGCGAGGACGAGCTGATCATGGCCCTGGCCGACAAGCTGGGCTCGCAGATGATCCACTTCGTCCCGCGCGACAACGTCGTGCAGCGCGCCGAAATCCGCCGCATGACCGTCATCGAGTACGACCCCGCCGCCAAGCAGGCCGACGAATACCGGACCCTGGCGAAGAAGATCGTCGAGAACAAGAAACTGGTCATCCCCACCCCGATCAGCATGGACGAGCTGGAAGCCTTGCTTATGGAGTTCGGGATCATGGACGAGGAAGACATGACCATCGTCGGCAAGACCGCCGCCGAGGAAGTCGTTGCCTGATCGCTTCAGCAGAACGGGGCAGGGCGGATGGGCCCTGCCGGGGTGTCGCACCGTGCCTGGCACGGTGCGGTGCGCCCGTGACCCGCACATGAACGCAAGAGGAGGTCAATCATGACCGGTATGTCCCGCGAAGAGGTGGAATCCCTCATCCAGGAAGTCCTGGAAGTCTATCCGGAGAAGGCCCGCAAGGACCGCGCCAAGCACTTGTCGCCCAACGACCCGGCGCTTGAGCAATCGAAGAAATGCATCACTTCCAACAAGAAATCCCAGCCGGGTCTGATGACCATCCGGGGCTGCGCCTACGCCGGCTCGAAGGGTGTGGTCTGGGGGCCGATCAAGGACATGATCCACATTTCCCACGGGCCGGTGGGCTGTGGCCAGTACTCGCGCGCCGGGCGGCGCAACTACTACATCGGTACCACCGGGGTGAACGCCTTTGTGACCATGAACTTCACCTCGGATTTCCAGGAGAAGGACATCGTCTTCGGCGGCGACAAGAAGCTGGCCAAGCTGATCGACGAGATCGAGACGCTGTTCCCGCTGAACAAGGGCATCTCCGTGCAGTCCGAATGCCCCATCGGCCTGATCGGCGACGACATTGAGGCGGTCGCCAAGAAGAAGGCCGCCGAGCACGAAACCACCGTGGTACCGGTGCGCTGCGAAGGTTTCCGCGGGGTGTCGCAGTCCCTCGGCCACCACATAGCCAACGACGCCATCCGCGACTGGGTGCTGGACAAGCGCGACGATGACACCAGCTTCGAGACCACGCCCTACGACGTTTCCATCATCGGTGACTACAACATCGGCGGCGATGCCTGGTCCTCGCGCATCCTGCTCGAGGAAATGGGCCTGCGCGTGGTCGCGCAGTGGTCCGGCGACGGCACGATTTCCGAGATGGAACTGACGCCCAAGGTCAAGCTCAACCTGGTGCACTGCTACCGCTCGATGAACTACATCTCGCGGCACATGGAAGAGAAGTACGGCATTCCGTGGATGGAGTACAACTTCTTCGGCCCAACCAAGACCGCCGAGTCGCTGCGGGCCATCGCCGAGCATTTCGACGACAGCATCAAGGCCAAGTGCGAGCAAGTGATCGCCAAGTACCAGTCGGAGTGGGAGGCGGTGATCGCCAAGTATCGCCCGCGCCTGGAAGGCAAGCGCGTGATGCTCTACGTCGGCGGCCTGCGTCCGCGCCACGTGATCGGCGCCTACGAGGACCTGGGCATGGAAGTGGTCGGCACCGGCTACGAGTTCGGCCACAACGACGACTACGACCGCACCCTCAAGGAAATGGGCAACGCCACGCTGCTCTACGACGACGTCACCGGCTACGAGTTCGAGGAGTTCGTCAAGCGCATCAAGCCCGACCTGATCGGCTCCGGCATCAAGGAAAAATACATCTTCCAGAAGATGGGCATTCCGTTCCGCCAGATGCACTCCTGGGATTATTCCGGCCCGTACCACGGCTTTGACGGCTTCGCCATCTTCGCCCGTGACATGGACATGACCCTGAACAACCCGTGCTGGAAGAAGCTGCAGGCGCCCTGGCAGAAGGCCGAGGAATCGGCCGAGAAGGTCGCCGCCAGCGCCTGATGGTCCGCAGTCGTACGCAACGTCCGCGGCGGCCGGCGCAGGCCGGTCGCTGCCGACATCCGTGATCGCCGTTCACAGATGAGTGAGGCGAAGGAGAGAGTCATGAGCCAGCAAGTCGATAACATCAAACCCAGCTATCCGCTGTTCCGCGACGAAGACTACAAGGACATGCTTGCCAAGAAGCGCGATGCCTTCGAGGAGAAGCATCCGCAGGACAAGATCGACGAAGTCTTCCAGTGGACCACCACCCAGGAATACCAGGAGCTCAACTTCCAGCGCGAAGCCCTGACCGTGAACCCGGCCAAGGCCTGCCAGCCGCTGGGCTCGGTGCTCTGCGCCCTGGGCTTTGAGAAGACCATGCCCTACGTGCATGGCTCGCAGGGTTGCGTCGCCTACTTCCGTACCTACTTCAACCGGCATTTCAAGGAACCCATCTCCTGCGTGTCGGACTCCATGACTGAAGATGCGGCGGTGTTCGGCGGCCAGCAGAACATGAAGGACGGCCTGGCCAACTGCAAGGCCACCTACAAGCCGGACATGATCGCCGTGTCCACCACCTGCATGGCCGAGGTCATCGGCGACGACCTCAACGCCTTCATCAACAACTCGAAGAAGGAGGGCTTCATCCCCGAGGACTACCCGGTCCCCTATGCCCACACCCCGAGCTTCGTCGGCAGCCACGTCACCGGCTGGGACAACATGTTCGAGGGCATCGCCCGCTACTTCACCCTCAATCACATGGACGACAAGGTGGTCGGTAGCAACCACAAGATCAACGTCGTTCCCGGCTTCGAGACCTACCTGGGCAACTTCCGCGTGATCAAGCGCATGCTCAAGGAAATGGACGTCGGCTACAGCCTGCTCTCCGACCCGGAAGAAGTGCTCGATACCCCGGCCGACGGCCAGTTCCGCATGTACTCCGGCGGCACCACCCAGGACGAGATCAAGGATGCGCCCAACGCCCTGAACACCCTGCTGCTGCAACCCTGGCAGTTGGAAAAGACCAAGAAGTTCGTCGAAGGCACCTGGAAGCACGAGACGCCCAAGCTGAGCATCCCCATGGGCCTGGACTGGACCGACGAGTTCCTGATGAAGGTCAGCGAGATCACCGGCCAGCCGATCCCTGAAAGCCTGGCCAAGGAGCGCGGCCGCCTGGTCGACATGATGACCGACTCGCACACCTGGCTGCACGGCAAGCGCTTCGCGCTCTGGGGCGATCCGGACTTCGTCATGGGCATGGCCAAGTTCCTCCTGGAGCTGGGCGCCGAGCCGGTGCACATCCTCGCCCACAACGGCAACAAGCGCTGGAAGAAGGCCATGGACGCGATCCTGGAGTCCTCGCCCTACGGCAAGAACTGCACCGTGTACATCGGCAAGGATCTCTGGCACATGCGCTCGCTGGTGTTCACCGACAAGCCGGACTTCATGATCGGCAATAGCTACGGCAAGTTCATCCAGCGCGACACGCTGCACAAGGGCAAGGAATTCGAGGTGCCGCTGATCCGTCTCGGCTTCCCGATCTTCGACCGCCACCACCTGCATCGCCAGACCACCCTGGGCTACGAAGGCGCCATGCAGATGCTGACCACCCTCGTCAATGCCGTGCTCGAGCGCCTCGACGACGAGACCCGCGGCATGCAGAGCACCGACTACAACTACGACCTGGTTCGTTGACCGCTAGCGGGGAGGGCGACCTCCCCATCCTGGCCGGCCGACGCACCGCAATGGTCGTCGGCCGGCCAGCCCTATTTTCAGGAAGCCTCCCATGCCCAGTGTCATGATCAGCCGTAACAAGAATGGCCAGCTGACCTTCTACATCGCCAAGAAGGACCAGGAAGAAATCGTCGTCAGCCTGGAACACGACAGCCCCGAGCGCTGGGGCGGCGAAGTCGCCCTGGCCGATGGCTCCAGCTACTACCTCGAACCCCTCTCGGCACCGCCGAAACTGCCGATCACCCTGCGCGCCAAACGGGCCGGCGAGGGCTGAACGATGGCGCCCAGCAACGGACGGGCTCCGCTGCCGGCTCACCTGGCCCTGCGCATCGCCCTGGCGGCGCGCGAGCTGAACGGCGTGGATACCGGGCAACTGCTGCGCACCCTGCTCAGCGTCACCGGCGAGCCGATCACCGAAGCGCGGCTGGCCAGGCTGCGCCTAAACCGCCTGCGCAACCGCCTGCTGAGCAGCGTCGACGGGCCACCGCCGGTGCTCAGCGAGCGGCAATTGCAGCGTGCGCTCGGCCTGCTCAAGGGGCGTGGCGTGCGAATGCCCGAGGAACCGTTGCCGGCCATCGAGCCCTATCGCGAAGGCGAGTTGCCGGATTCGATCCGCATCGCCTGCACCTCCGACGGCGGCGAGCGCCTGGACGGCAGCTTCGGCAGCTGCGCGCGCTTTCTCGTCTACCAGATCTCGCCGAGCGCCAGCCGCCTGATCGACCTGCGCGAGCCGGGGCCGGCCGCGCCCCACGAGGATCGCCATGCCCGCCGCGCCGAACTGCTGCACGACTGCCAGCTGCTCTACACCCTGAGCATCGGCGGGCCGGCGGCGGCCAAGGTGATTCGCGTCGGCACCCACCCGGTCAAGGTCATGCGGCCGATCCCGGCCCGCGAGATCGTCGAGGAACTGCAACAGGTACTGGCCAGTGCGCCGCCGCCCTGGCTGGCCAAGGCTATGGGCAGCGAGCCGGCACCCCGCGTTTCCATGTCTGAAAAAGAGGACACCCCATGATCAGTCAGACCCAGCTCGACGCGGTCATCCGCCAGGCCGAGAACGGCCCGCTGAACGAGGCGCTGCTCGCCAGGCTGCGCAGCGAGCACCCTGGTATCCACTTCACCTGTTGCATGGACGACGACGTGGTGGTCAACGCCAAGCCGGTTGCCGAGCGGCCGGGGTTCAACGTCTATCTGGTCAACTCCAGCCAGCACTGCTCGGTGCTGAGCAACGACCTGGACGCCGCCTCGGGCATCGTCCTGGCCGAAGTCATCGCCGATTAGAGAGCGCCCATGCAGAACGACGGTAGCGAGGACATTACCCCCCTGGCGGACTGCCGCGATTGCAGCTTTCGCGGCGACCTGCTGCCCAGCGGCCGCTGCACGCCGGGCGACCGCTGCGTAGCGATCCACAGCGGCCGGCAGATCGACCGTTTCTTCCGGCAGAATCCGCAGCTGGCCGTACACTACCTGGCCGATCCGTTCTGGGAGCGGCGCGCCATCGCCGTGCGCTACGCCCCGGTGGAGGCGCTGCTGTCGATGATCCACGACGTCGACGAGGCGGTGCGTCGTGCCGTCGCCCACCGCCTGCCGCGCGAGCGCCTGGGCGAACTCATGCGTGACCCGGATCGGGAAGTACGCATCACCGTCGCCGACCGCCTGCCGGCCGAGCAGCTGGAACGGATGGCAGCCGACCCGGATTACCTAGTGCGCGCCTACGTGGTCCAGCGCATCGTCCCAGGGCGGCTGTTCCGCTTCATCCGCGACGAGGACCGCCAGGTGCGCAAGTTCGTCGCCCAGCGCCTGCCTGAGGAAAGCCTCGGACTGATGGTCACCGACCCCGAACCGGAAGTCCGCCGCCTGGTTGCCGCGCGCCTGCATGGCCAGGACGTGCTGGAAATGCTCCACGACCCCGACTGGACGGTACGCCTGGCCGCCGTGGAAAACGCCCCGCTCGAGGCCCTGCGCGAGCTGAACGAAGACGATCCCGAAGTCCAGGCTGCGATCGCGCAACGGTTGGGGTAGGTTGGGTGGACGCCCGATCCGAGATGATGCTTTTTAGGCTTTGGTAGGCCTGCCGGCCTGCATCGCCGCGAGGGCGCGCCTCCCACAGGTCCGCAGGCTGCTTGCTGCCTTTGTGAGCCCGACCACGGGGCGATGCTTTTCGCCTAGGGTGGGCCGGGCGGCGTTCCGCTTCAGCCCACCAATCAAGCCAGCGATCGCGAAGGATGCTGGTGGGCTAATGCCCACCCTACGGATCCGTACCGCCCGACCCGGCCTACGGGGCCACTCGCCGAATCCTTTGTTGCGAACCCGACATCTGGGCACGTTTGCGACAATTTTATTTCAATGAAAATCATATAAATCAATGAGTTAATTTTTGGTACAGGCATTGCACTCACCTCGTTGCGCATAACCACGACGACCGGAGGGTGCGATGAAAGCCAAGGACATTGCCGAGCTGCTCGACGAGCCCGCCTGCACGCACAACAAGAAGGAGAAGTCCGGCTGCGCCAAGCCGACGCCGGGCGCCACCGATGGTGGCTGCGCCTTCGACGGCGCGCAGATCGCGCTGCTGCCGATCGCCGACGTGGCGCACATCGTCCATGGGCCGATCGCCTGCGCCGGCAGTTCCTGGGACAACCGCGGGACCCGCTCCAGCGGCACGCAGTTGTACCGCATCGGCATGACCACCGATCTCTCCGAGCAGGACGTGATCATGGGGCGCGCCGAGAAGCGCCTGTTCCACGCCATCCGCCAGGCGGTGGAGAGCTACGCGCCGCCAGCGGTGTTCGTCTACAACACCTGCGTGCCGGCGCTGATCGGCGACGACCTCGACGCCGTGTGCAAGGCCGCCAGCGAACATTTCGCCACCCCGGTGGTGCCGGTGGACGGCGCCGGCTTCTATGGCACCAAGAACCTCGGCAACCGCATCGCCGGCGATGCCATGGTCAAGCACGTGATCGGCACCCGCGAGCCCGACCCGCTGCCGGCCGGCGCCGAGCGCGCCGGTATTCGCGTGCACGACGTCAACCTGATCGGTGAATACAACATCGCCGGCGAGTTCTGGCACGTGCTGCCGCTGCTCGACGAGCTGGGCCTGCGCGTGCTCTGCACGCTGTCGGGCGATGCGCGTTTTCGCGAGGTGCAGACCATGCACCGCGCCGAGGTGAACATGATGGTCTGCTCCAAGGCCATGCTCAATGTCGCGCGCAAGCTGCAGGAGCGCTTCGGCACGCCCTGGTTCGAGGGCAGCTTCTATGGCATCACCGACACCTCGCAGGCGCTGCGCGACTTCGCCCGGCTGATCGGCGACGCCGACCTCGCCGTGCGCACCGAAGCGCTGATCGCGCGCGAGGAAGCGAAGATTCGCGCGGCGCTGGAGCCCTGGCGCGAACGCCTGGCCGGTAAGCGCGTGCTGCTCTACACCGGCGGGGTCAAGTCCTGGTCGGTGATCTCAGCGCTGCAGGACCTGAGCATGAAGGTGGTCGCCACCGGTACCAAGAAATCCACCGAGGAGGACAAGGCGCGCATCCGCGAGCTGATGGGCGACGATGTCAAGATGCTCGACGAGGGCAACCCGCGCGCGCTGTTGCGCACGGTGGAGGAGTACCGCGCCGACATCCTCATCGCCGGCGGCCGCAACATGTACACCGCTCTCAAGGGGCGCATCCCTTTCCTCGACATCAACCAGGAACGCGAATTCGGCTATGCCGGCTACGACGGCATGCGGGAACTGGTGCGCCAGCTGTGCCTGACCCTCGAGAGCCCGGTGTGGCCGGCAGTGCGCCAGCCGGCGCCGTGGGAGCGGCCCGTAGCGCCGGCCGAGGCACAACCCCGCGCGCTGACGAACGCCTGAGGAGGTCGCGATGGCACAGATCATCAACCGCAACAAGGCGCTGGCGGTCAGCCCGCTGAAGGCCAGCCAGACCATGGGTGCCGCGCTGGCCTTCCTCGGCCTGGCGCGCAGCATGCCGTTGCTGCACGGTTCGCAGGGCTGCACGGCGTTCGCCAAGGTGTTCTTCGTCCGGCACTTCCGCGAGCCGGTGCCGTTGCAGACCACGGCGATGGATCAGGTCAGCTCGGTGATGGGCGCCGACGAGAACGTGGTCGAGGCGCTGCGCACCATTTGCGACAAGCAGCATCCAGCGGTGGTTGGCCTGCTCAGCACCGCGCTGGCGGAGACCCAGGGCTGCGACCTGCACAGCGCCGTGCATCAGTTCCGCCGCGAATATCCCGAATACGGCGACGTGGCCGTGGTGTCGGTGAACAGCCCGGACTTCAGTGGCTGCTTCGAAAGCGGTTTCGCCGCAGCGCTCAAGGCGATGATTGAGGCGCTGGTGCCCGAGCGCCGCGATCAGGTCGGCCAGCGGCCGCGCCAGGTCAACGTGCTGTGCAGCGCCAGCCTGACACCCGGCGACCTGGAATTCGTCGCCGAGAGCATCGAAAGTTTTGGCCTGCGGCCGTTGCTGATACCCGACCTGTCCGGCTCGCTGGACGGCCATCTCGACGAGGCGGCCTTCAACCCACTGACCACCGGCGGGCTGACCCTCGACGAGTTGGCCAGTGCCGGGCAGAGCGCCGCCACCCTGGTGATCGGCCAGAGCCTGGCCGCCGCCGCCGATGCGCTGGTCGCCCGCAGCGGCGTACCGGACCGGCGTTTCGGCCTGCTGCTGGGCATGGAGGCGGTGGATGCCTGGCTGATGGCGCTGAGCGAGATCAGCGGCAACCCGGTGCCGGAGCGCTGGCAGCGCCAGCGCCGGCAACTGCAGGACGCCATGCTCGATACCCATTTCATGCTCGGCGCCGCGCGCCTGGGGATCGCCGCCGATCCCGACCTATTGCTCGGTTTCGCCACCCTGGCGCGCGGCATGGGCGCGCAACTGGTGGCCGCGGTGGTGCCGGCGCGCGCGCCGGCGCTGGCCGACGCGCCGCTGGCGCGCATCCAGGTCGGTGACCTGGAGGACCTGGAGCAGGCCGCCCGCGACGGTGGCGCCCAACTGCTGCTCGGCAACAGCCACGCGCTGGCCAGCGCCGATCGCCTGGGCATTCCGCTGCTGCGCGTGGGCTTTCCGCAGTACGACCTGCTGGGCGGCTTCCAGCGCTGCTGGAGCGGTTACCGGGCCAGCGCGCAGGCGCTGTTCGACCTGGCCAACCTGCTTACCGAACACCATCGGGGTATCGCGCCGTATCGCTCGATCTATGCGCAGAAGCCCGCCTCCGACCATTCGCAATGGAGCCACTGAGCCATGGCCAGCCCCATCCGACAACTGCAGGTACTCGACGGCGAGAACGACGGCACGCTGCTCAAGGTGGCCTTCGCCTCGTCCGATCGGCGCACGGTCGACCAGCATTTCGGCTCGTCGCGGTCGTTCGTGTTCTACGGCATCGACCCCGAGCGGGCCGAGCTGCAATCGGTGGTGGAATTCGGCGAGCTCGACCAGGACGGCAACGAGGACAAGCTGGCGGCCAAGCTGGAACTGCTCGATGGCTGCATCGCGGTGTACTGCCGCGCCTGCGGCGCCTCGGCGGTACGCCAGCTGCTGGCGATCGGTGTACAGCCGGTCAAGGTCAGCGAGGCCGAGGGCATCGCCGAACTGATCGAAACGCTGCAGGCCGAGCTGCGCGAAGGCCCTTCGGCCTGGCTGGCCAAGGCGATCCGGCGTACCCGTGGCACGCCGGACCAGCAACGTTTCGAGGCCATGGCCGGCGAGGCCTGGGACGAATAGCCCGACACCCGCAATCGAGGACAGCGTTATGTATGCAGAAGAACAGCAGGCGGTCGTTCGCGACGACGACCCGGCCCTGCAGGACCCGGTGATCAAGCAGATGGTGGTGCAACTGCGCGCCATGGACAGCTACGGCACCTACGACACCTGGAGCGACGCGCGGGTGCTCGACCCGCTGGTGCTGACCCGCGAGCGGCGCCGGGCGATCCCCATCGTCGGCGATCCGGACGAGGTCACCCTGTCGCGGGTCAAGGCCTTCTACAACGCCCTGGCGCAGATGATCGAGCGCGAGACCGGGCTGCTCGCGGTACCGGTGATCAACATCACCCACGAGGGCTTCGGCCGCGCGCTGATCCTGGTCGGCAAGCTGGTGGCGCTGGACAAGACCCTGCGCGACGTCCACCGCTTCGGCTTCGAATCGCTCGAGGCGCTGTCGTTCGACGCGCAGAAGTTGCTGGGCAAGGCGACCGCGCTGGTCGCCGAGCACCGTGCGGTCGCCGAGTTGTAAGAGGAGGCGAGCCGATGACCGAAGAGGAACTCAAGGCGTTGAAGAAGGAAGTCAGCCAGAAGAAGCGCATCGCCACCGAATGGGCGTCGCAGATCCACGACCTGGTCGAGGACCGGCTGCTGATCGATTACCGGCAATTGCCGGAACTGGCGACGCAGGCACACCAGGCCTGCCTCGACTGGGTCGAGGCCAACGCCCGGCTGGAAGCTGCCGGCAACGCCTGACCGCCAATACAGAGCGGGCCCGAGCCCGCCGTATCCCTAACCGTAGGCCGCCGCCATGCCATTGGCGCGCAGGAGATGACAGATGGAAGCAGTGATAACCGGGCGTACGCGCGGTGGCGCCGAATGGGTGCCGCAGTTCGTCACCGCCGTCGATGCGCAGAGGTGCATCGGTTGCGGGCGTTGCTACAAGGTGTGCCCGCGCGACGTGTTCGAGCTGGTGGAGCGCTCCGGCATGGTGGACGAAGACGACGACCTCTACGACGAGGACGACGAGATAATGATCATGGCCATCGCCGACGGCCTCGACTGCATCGGCTGCAAGGCCTGTGCGGCGGTCTGCCCGAAACAATGCCATACCCATCAGGCGCTGGCCGGTTGAGGAGCTGCTGACATGCCAAGACCCGACTACCACATCTTCCTCTGCCTGCAGCGCCGCGCCGAGGGGCACCCGCGCGGCAGTTGCGCGGCGAAGGGCGGCGAAGCCCTGTTCGACGCCTTCTCCCAGGCCCTGATCCGGCGCAATCTGATCGGCCGCATCGCCTTGACCGGCACCGGCTGCCTGGGGCCCTGCCAGGCCGGCGCCAATGTGCTGATCTACCCGGGCGCATTGATGTACAGCTGGGTGGAGCCGGCGGACGCCGACGGCATCCTCACGCATCTGCTCGAAGGCGAGCCCTTCACCGACAAGCTCACCCCCGCGGAGCTCTGGTGAGGCATGGGTGAGGTGCTGTTGCTGGAGCCCGAACGGGCGTTCTTTTCCGACCGCACACCGACCGGGCTGCGCTACCTGCTGAACAGTGCGCGCGGCCTCGAGCATCCGGCGGCGGTCGAAGCCCTGCTACTGGAGGCCCGGCAGCGCTGGCGCGAGGAGCCGGACGCACATGTCGGCCTGTACAAGTTCTACATTCTCCAGGCCCGCTACGCGGAGGCCGAAGCCGCCGTATGGGAAGCCCTGCGGCGGGCCGCGGCCTGTGCCGGCTTCAGCCGCAACTACCGGCGCCTGCACCCTGCCAGCGCCGATTGGCAGACGCGCCGCGGTGCCGAGCGGCTGTATCTGTTCAGCCTCAAGGCGCTGGGCGTGATCCGCCTGCGCCGTGGCAAGGTGGACAACGCGCGGCGGGTGCTGGAGAAGCTGCTGCAGCTCGATCCGGGCAACGAGATCGGCGGCGAGGCGTTCCTGCAGATCGCCCGCGCCTTCGAGGAGGAAAACTGATGGCGCCATCGTTCGAAGCACGCCTGCAGGCGGCGCGGCCGCTGTTCGGCGAAATCCAGCGTGCGCTGCAGGATTGCCTGCAGCGTTCGGCCATCCGCCTGCAGCTGCCCGACGAGCGTGAACCGTCGCGCAGCGAAGTGCGGGTCGATCCGTTCGATCGCAGCGAATGCTTCTACAGCGAATGGCGCAGCGCCCAGGGCGATTTGCTCGGCAGCATGCAGATCAACGGTGACGGTCAGGTCTACGCCGAGTTCGACGTGCTGCTGGCGCATCCGCACAAGCCGGCCTGGATGGTGGAGGCCGTCGCCGCCTGGGGGGGGCCGGGGGCGCTGAAAAGCGAGTTGCGCCTGCTGCCGGCGCTCGATCATGAATGAGCTCTATGACTGGCTGCTGGCCAGCGCCGCGCAGGCGCGGACTGTCGAACATCTGTGCCTGGGGTTGAACTGGACGCTGGCCGAAGTCGACGGCGACCAGGGCTTCGCCTTCAGCCCGCGCCAGGTGCCGCGCACGCTCGGCTGGTCGGGCACGCTTGCCGGACAGGGCAACGCCGCGCTGCTGCCCTGGCTGCAGTCATGGAACAGCGCCGAAGCCGCGGTCGGCCTGGCTGTGCTCAACGCCAGCGTGAACACGGCGGCGGGTTGCCAGCGCGAGGCGCAGGCACTGCGCACGCAGGCACCGGGGCATCTGCAGGTGTTCGCACATTTCCGTTCACGGCTGGCGGGCCAGCGGGTCGTGGTGATCGGCCATTATCCCGGCCTCGAACGGCTCTGGCAGGACCAGCCCTACCAGTGCCTGGAGCGCCAGCAGCAGGAGGGCGACCTGCCCGATTGCGCCGTCGAGTACCTGCTGCCCGAGGCCGACTGGGTGTTCGTCAGCGCCAGCAGCATCGCCAACAAGACCTTGCCGCGCCTGCTCGAGCTGTCGCGCCAGGCACAAGTGGTGCTGATGGGGCCGAGCCTGCCCTGGCTGGACGGTTGGCGGCGCTTCGGCGTGGATTACCTGGCCGGGGTTCGCGTGGCCGACCCCGCCGGGGTGCGGCGGGTAGTGGCCGAAGGCGGCGGCACGCGGCTGTTCGCCGGGCCGGTGGAGTATGCCTTGATGACGCTCGGGAAATGATGGGGTCTCACGGCCGGCCGGGCTGGCGGATGCTGATCTGTCACAAGCACCCGGTCAGCGCGCGCCTGCATTTCCTCGTGCCGCAGCGCGGCGGGGTGGTCTTGCCGCAGCCCCTTCCGGCCCTCGCGGTATTCGCTGAACCGCCGATGCTGGGCGATCTGCTGGTCCATCCTGCGGGCGCTCTGCGCAGCCTGCAGCGCGAACTGGGGATCGAGAAACCGCTGGAGCTGGTGGCCGATTACCGGGTCGGCCCCGAAGTGTCGGGCGAGGTTCTGCCGGTATTCCTCGCCGCACTGGACGGGCACGATCGGTGCCGGGCGGCCATCGGAACCCACTGGATCGAACCGACGCAGAGCATCGGTATGCCCTGGCTGGACCGCGAACTGCTCAGGCGGGCCTATGAGGTGCAGATCGGGTGAAGCGCACACGCGTGGATGAGGGACTGCTGGCCGGGGCACGAAGCGGAGAAGCCCAGCGGGACGCCGGGCTTTCGGCTACCTCGGCATATCAGGCGCGCAGCAGCGCCTTGGCCATCTTCGGCGACAGCTGGGCTTCGCTGAACTGTGGCTCGTTCGGCGGATAGAGCAGGTCCTCGATGATGCTGTAGCCGTGTTCCTTGCCGAGGGCGATCACGTCGCGGACCTTTTCACAGGCTCTGAGTTTTTCGCCGAGCGCCGGGTCGTTCAGGGCTTGGTTCGAGAAGGCTTGGATTTCCTTGATGGACATAGGGTTCTCTCTGTTGCGATGACTGGAACCAGCGCCGAACGGCTGGCGAGGCATGCCATAGCAACATCGATGCCTGAGATCATTCCATTGAATATCAATGGTTTATGAGGTTTTGACGAGCCGCCGATTGTCGTATTGGCGACAATCGGACAACAGCCGGGCTCAACCCAGCAGGGCCACGGCCTTGATCTGGGCCCACAGCGGCAGCCCGGGAGCAATGCCCAACTGGTCGGCCGAGCGGCGAGTGATGCGCGCCAGCAGCGGCGTGCCGCCGGCATCCAGGCGCACCAGTACGTGGGCCGGGGTATCTGCCGCGGCCAGCGCTTCGACTCGCGCCGGCAGCAGATTGGTGATGCTGCTGCCCTCGGCACGGGTCAGCGCCAGGCTGACGTCGCGGGCATGCACGCGAAAGCGCAGGCGCTGGCCGAGCGCTTCCGACCGCTGCGCCACCAGCACCTCGCCGCCAGGGAAGGTCAGGCGGGTCAGGTGGTAGGCGTCGTCGTGTTCGGCCACGTGGGATTCGACCACCACGCCGGCGTCCTCGCCGAGGGCGGTGGGCAGGTCCAGTCGTGCAAGGGTTTCGCGCAGGCCGCCGGCGGCTACCGCCCGGCCCTGGTCGAGCAACACCACGTGATCGGCCAGCCGCGCCACTTCGTCCGGCGAATGGCTGACGTAGAGCACCGGAATGTCGAGTTCGTCGTGCAGGCGTTCCAGGTAGGGCAGGATTTCGTTCTTGCGCCTGAGGTCCAGCGCCGCCAGCGGTTCGTCCATCAGCAGCAGGCGCGGGCTGGTGAGCAGCGCGCGGGCGATGCCGACGCGCTGGCGCTCACCCCCGGACAGCGTACCCGGCAGGCGCTCCAGCAGGTGCTCGATGCCGAGCAGTTTCACCACATGGTCCCAGTCCACCCGGCGCTGGTCGGTCTTGACCCGGCGCAGGCCGTATTCCAGGTTGCGCCGTGCCGTGAGGTGTGGGAACAGGCTGGCTTCCTGGAACACATAACCCAGGGCGCGCTCGTGCGTCGGGACGAACAGCCCGCTCGCACTGTCCTGCCAGCGTTCGCCGTTGACTTCCAGGTACGCCTCGCCGGCGCGCTCCAGGCCGGCGACGCAGCGCAGGCAGGTGGTCTTGCCCGAGCCCGAATGGCCGAACAGCGCCGTCACGCCGCGGCCAGGCAGGGCGAGGTCGACGTCCAGTTCGAAGCCGGGCCAGGCCAGGCGGAAGCGGGCGTGGATCTGCCCGGCGGTTGGTGAGTCGTTCATGCACGAATCCCTTCAATTGAGGCCAGGCTTGAAACGGCGGCTGGAGTACAGCACCAGCAGCACGCAGAAGGAGAACGCCAGCATGCCACCGGCCAACCAGTGGGCCTGGGTATACTCCATGGCCTCGACGTGGTCGAAGATCTGTACCGAGACCGTGCGGGTGACACCGGGGATGTTGCCGCCGATCATCAACACCACGCCGAACTCGCCGACGGTATGGGCGAAGCCGAGGATCGAGGCGGTGACGAAGCCCGGCCGCGCCAGCGGCAGCACCACGCTGAAAAAGGTGTCCCAGGGACTGGCGCGCAGGGTGGCGGCTACTTCCAGCGGACGCTCACCGATGGCTTCGAAGGCGTTCTGCAGGGGTTGCACGACGAAGGGCATGGAGTAAAGCACCGAGCCCACCACCAGACCGGCGAAGGTAAAGGGCAGCAGACCGAGGCCGAGGCTCTGGGTCAGCTGGCCAACCAGGCCGTTAGGGCCCATGGCGGTGAGCAGATAGAAGCCCAGCACGGTCGGCGGCAACACCAGTGGCAGTGCCACCACTGCGCCGACCGGCCCCTTGAGCGGCGAATGAGTACGCGCCAGCCACCATGCCAGCGGCGTGCCGATCAGCAACAGCAGTGCGGTGGTGAGGCTGGCCAGCTTGAAGGTCAGCCAGATCGCTGCGAAATCGACGCTGTCGAGCATCATCGCGGTTCAGTCCAGCTCATAGCCGTAGGCGCGAATCAGCGCGGCGGCGGTATCGCCCCTGAGGTAGTCGAGCAGCGCCTGTGCCGCCGGGTTGCCCTCGCCATGGCGAAGCAGCAGGGCGTCCTGGCGGATCGCCGCGTGCTGGTCGGCCGGCACCACCCAGGCCGAGCCGCGGGCGATGCGGCCGTCCTCGGTCACCTGGGACAGCGCGACGAAGCCCAGCTCGGCATTGCCGCTGGCGACGAACTGGTGGGCCTGGGCAATGTTCTCGCCCTGCACGAAGCGTGGCTGCAGCCGTTCGCGCAGGCCCAGGCGGTCTAAGGTTTCCAGTGCCGCGGCGCCGTAGGGGGCGGTTTTGGGATTGGCCAGGGCCAGGTGACGGAAGTCGCCGTCGGCGAGGATGCGCCCCTGCGGATCGACATAACCCTCGCGCGCCGACCACAGCACCAGGCTGCCGATGGCATAGGTGAAGCGGCTACCGGAGACGCCGGAACCCTCGTCCTCGAGTCGTGCCGGTGTGCTGTCGTCGGCCGCCAGCAGGATGTCGAAGGGCGCGCCATTGTTGATTTGCGCGTAGAACTTGCCGGTGGCGCCGAAGGCCAGCACGGCGCGGTGGCCGGTGTCGCGGGCGAAGGCGGCGGCGATTTTCTGCATTGGCGCGGTGAAGTTGGCCGCCACGGCCACCTGCACGTCGTCGGCGATGGCGGTTAGTGGCAGGCAGAGCAGCAGGGCGGCGCAGAAACGGCGGACAGGATGCATGGCGACTCCTTTCAATCGACGGCGATGATGACGTGGGATGCCTTGATCAGCGCGGTGCAGGGCTGGCCCAGGGCCAGGCCGAGCTCTTCGGCGCTCTCGTTGGTGATCACGGCGCTTAGGGTTCGGTTGCCCGGCAGCAGCAGCTTTACCTCGCAGTTCACCGCGCCCGGCATCAGCGCGCTGATGGTGCCGGTGAGGCGATTGCGGGCGCTGATCCTCACGTCAGGATCGGGCGAGAGCAGCACGAAGCTGGCCTTGATCAGCGCCATGGCGGTATTGCCGGGCGCCAACTGCAGTTCGTCGATGCTGTCGTTGGTCAGCGTGGCGCTGATGCACAGGCCTGCGCCGATATCCAGGCGCACGCTGCCATTGACGGCACCCTTGTCGACTGCGGTGATGCGGCCGCGGAATTGATTGCGTGCGCTGGTCTTCATGGCGATGGCCCTCAGTAGCCGGTCGATGTCGTCGAAGCCTTCGATGCCCTCGGCGACCCGGGCGAGAAAGCGCTCGTATTCGGCCTGCATGCGGCGCCATACGTGGAGCATCTCGCGGCCGAAGTCGGTCAGGCGCGTGCCGCCGCCCTGAGCGCCGCCGGCAGAGCAGATCACCAACGGCCGCTCGGACAGGTTGTTCATGGCATCTACTGCATCCCAGGCGGCCTTGTAGCTCAGCTTGATGGCCTTGGCAGCGCGGCTGATGGAACCGGTGGCCTCGATCTGCTCCAGCAGGTCGATGCGCTTGCCGCCCAGATAGCCTTTCTCGCCCCGGTTGAACCAGAGCTGGCCGTCGATGCGCAGGGGTAGGTCCGCTTCGTTCATGTCGTTTCCTCGGGCTCCCGCTCTGGGCGGAGCAGGCAAGAATGCATCCAGTCCTGTTTTCTAAAATAAATCCATTGAAATCAAAAGGTTAATGCTTTTATGGGCGCCCCGTGAGCTGTCTGGAAGATGACATTGTGTGAATCGCTATATCGTTTTGTATATAGCGCTACAGAGGTATTCCGGCCAGCCCGAGAACTGCAGCCTGGTGTGTCGCAAAGCCGACATTGCGCCCCATGCGTACCGTTCGCGACAGCGGAAAGGCCGCGCGATGAATCTATATGTATTTGAAAAATAATTGTTTTTCAGCTTGGCAAGGCTGGGCATGGGCGTTGCAGAAGTACCTGTGCCGGGTGGCCAGATCGCCGCCACAGCCGAGGAGACATGCCGATGATTACCCTGACTGAAAGCGCCAAGAGTGCGATTAACCGCTTCATCAGCAACGCCGACAAACCCACCGCCGGCTTGCGCATCCGCGTCGAGGGCGGCGGCTGTGCGGGGCTGAAGTACAGCCTGAAGCTGGAAGAGCAAGGCCTCGACGGGGACCAGCAGGTCGACTGCGGCGCCTTCACCGTGCTGATCGACGACGCCAGCGCACCGCTGCTCGACGGTGTGACCATGGACTTCGTCGACAGCATGGAAGGCAGCGGCTTCACCTTCGTCAACCCGAACGCCCGCAGCGGTTGTAGCTGCGGCAAGTCCTTCGCCTGCTAAGCGCCATTCGAGGCGGCCGGCCACGACCGGCCACCCAGCATTCACCGGGAGATCAGCCGTCATGTGGGATTATTCGGAAAAGGTCAAAGAACACTTCTACAACCCGAAGAACGCCGGCGCCGTGGCCGAGGCCAATGCCGTCGGTGACGTCGGCTCGCTGAGCTGCGGCGATGCCCTGCGGCTGTCGCTGAAGGTCGATCCGGACACCGACGTGATTCTCGACGCCGGCTTCCAGACCTTCGGCTGCGGCTCGGCGATCGCATCGAGCTCGGCGCTGACCGAGATGGTCAAGGGGCTGACCGTCGACGAGGCGCTGAAGATCAGCAACCAGGACATCGCCGACTTCCTCGACGGCCTGCCGCCGGAGAAGATGCACTGCTCGGTGATGGGTCGCGAGGCCTTGCAGGCAGCGGTGGCCAACTACCGCGGCGAAACCCTCGAGGACGACCACGAGGAAGGCGCGCTAGTGTGCAAGTGCTTCGCCATCGACGAGGTGATGGTGCGCGAGACCATCCGTGCCAACCGGCTCTCCAGCGTCGAGGACGTGACCAACTACACCAAGGCCGGCGGCGGTTGCTCGTCCTGCCATGAAGGCATCGAGCGGTTGCTGGTCGAAGAGCTGGCCGCGCGCGGCGAGATCTTCGTTCCGGCCGGTACCGGCGCCAAGGCAGCGAAGAAGGCCAAGGCGCCGCTGGTGACCCTGGAAACCCCGCCGGTGGCTCCGCAGGCGGCGCCCACCGCGCCGCGCCTGACCACCCTGCAGCGCATCCGCCGCGTCGAACGCGTGCTCGAATCGATCCGCCCGACCCTGCAGCGCGACCACGGCGACGTCGAGTTGCTGGATGTCGAGGGCAAGAACATTTACGTCAAGCTGACCGGCGCCTGCACCGGCTGCCAGATGGCCAGCATGACGCTGTCCGGCATCCAGCAGCGGCTGATCGAGGAGCTCGGCGAGTTCGTCAAGGTGGTCCCGGTCAGCTCCCCGGCCCACAGCGCGATGGCGGAGGTGTGAGATGAGCGGCATCTATCTCGACAACAACGCGACCACCCGTGTCGATGACGAAGTGGTGCAGGCCATGCTGCCGTTCTTCACCGAGCAGTTCGGCAACCCTTCGTCGATGCACAGCTTCGGTAACCAGGTCGGCATGGCGCTGAAGAAGGCGCGGCAGAGCGTGCAGCGGCTGCTCGGTGCCGAGTACGACTCGGAAATCGTGTTCACCTCCTGCGGCACCGAGGCCGATTCCACCGCGATCCTCTCGGCGCTCAAGGCCCAGCCCGAGCGCAAGACGATCATCACCACGGTGGTCGAGCACCCGGCGATCCTCAGCCTGTGCGACTACCTGGCCGAGGACGGCTACACCGTGCACAAGCTCAAGGTGGACAAGAAGGGCCGCCTGAATCTGGACGAATATGCCGCGCTGCTCGACGATGACGTGGCCATCGTCTCGGTGATGTGGGCCAACAACGAGACCGGCACGCTGTTCCCGGTGGAGCAGATGGCGCAGATGGCCGACGACGCCGGGGTCATGTTCCATAGCGATGCGGTGCAGGCGGTCGGCAAGGTGCCGATGAACCTCAAGGGCAGCGCCATCCACATGCTCTCGCTGTCCGGCCACAAGCTGCATGCGCCCAAGGGCGTCGGGGTGCTCTACCTGCGCCGCGGCACGCGCTTCCGGCCGTTGCTGCGCGGTGGCCACCAGGAGCGCGGGCGCCGCGCCGGCACCGAGAACGCGGCCTCGATCATCGGCCTGGGGGTCGCCGCCGAGCGCGCGCTGGCCTTCATGGAACACGAGAACACCGAGGTCCGCCGCCTGCGCGACAAGCTCGAGGCCGGCATTCTCGCCGCCGTGCCCTACGCCTTCGTCACCGGCGATCCGGGCAATCGCCTGCCGAACACCGCCAACATCGCCTTCGAATACATCGAGGGCGAGGCCATCCTGCTGCTGCTGAACAAGGTCGGCATCGCCGCCTCCAGCGGTTCGGCATGCACCTCTGGGTCGCTTGAGCCGTCCCACGTTATGCGTGCGATGGACATTCCCTATACGGCGGCCCACGGCAGCGTGCGCTTCTCGCTGTCGCGCTACACCACCGAGGAGCAGATCGACTACGTGATCCGCGAGGTGCCGCCGATCATCGCCCAGTTGCGCAAGCTGTCGCCCTACTGGAGTGGCAACGGCCCGGCCGAGGCAGTGGGCGACTCGTTCGAACCGGTCTACGCCTGACCGCCGCTTGACCGCGGCCCCATCGCCGAGGAGGTTCAGCATGTCTATCGTGATCGACGACACCACCCTGCGTGACGGCGAACAGAGCGCCGGGGTCGCCTTCAGCGCCGAGGAGAAGCTCGCCATCGCCCGTGCTCTGGCACAGCTCGGCGTGCCGGAGCTGGAGATCGGCATTCCCAGCATGGGCGAGGAGGAGTGCGAGGTGATGCGCGCCATCGCCGGGCTGGCCCTGCCGGTGCGGCTTCTGGCCTGGTGCCGGTTGTGCGACGCTGACCTGCTGGCCGCCGGCGGCACCGGCGTCGGCATGGTCGACCTGTCGCTACCGGTCTCGGACCTGATGCTGCAGCACAAGCTTGGCCGCGACCGCGACTGGGCGTTGCGCGAGGCCGCGCGACTGGTGGGCGCTGCGCGCGACGCCGGCCTGGAGGTGTGCCTGGGCTGCGAGGACGCCTCGCGCGCCGATCCGGAGTTCATCGTCCGCGTGGCGGAAGTCGCCCAGGCCGCCGGTGCGCGACGGCTGCGCTTCGCCGATACGGTGGGAGTAATGGAGCCATTCGCGATGCACGCGCGCTTCCGCTTTCTCGCCGAGCGCCTGGATCTGGAGCTGGAAGTGCACGCCCACGACGACTTCGGCCTGGCCACAGCCAACACCCTGGCAGCCGTGCGCGGAGGTGCCACGCATATCAACACCACGGTCAACGGCCTCGGCGAGCGCGCCGGTAATGCCGCGCTGGAGGAATGCGCGCTGGCGCTCAAGCACCTCCACGGCATCGACTGCGGTATCGACGTGCGCGGCATTCCCTCGATCTCGGCGCTGGTGGAGCAGGCCTCCGGGCGCCAGGTGGCCTGGCAGAAGAGCGTGGTCGGCGCCGGGGTGTTCACCCACGAGGCGGGTATCCATGTCGACGGGCTGCTCAAGCACCGGCGCAACTACGAGGGGCTCAACCCCGACGAGCTCGGGCGCAGCCACAGCCTGGTGCTGGGCAAGCATTCCGGCGCGCACATGGTTGAGCTGAGCTACCGCGAGCTGGGTATCGAGCTGCAGCAGTGGCAGAGCCGCGCGCTGCTCGGCTGCATCCGCCGTTTTTCCACGCAGACCAAGCGCAGTCCTCAGAGCGCCGACCTGCAGGGTTTCTACCAGCAGCTGTGCGAACAGGGCCTGGCCCTGGCCGGAGGTGCCGCATGAGCCTGTACCGAGAATGCCGCGACGACGTCCGTTGCGTGTTCCAGCGCGACCCCGCGGCGCGCTCCACGCTGGAGGTGCTGACCACCTATCCGGGCGTGCACGCAATCATGCTCTACCGCTTCGCGCATCGCCTGTGGCGACGCGAGTGGCGCTATGCCGCGCGTCTGTTGAGTTTCGCCGGACGGCTGCTGAGCAACGTCGATATCCACCCCGGCGCCCGCATCGGTGCGCGCTTCTTCATTGACCATGGCGCTGGGGTGGTGATCGGCGAAACCGCCGAGATCGGCGACGACGTCACCCTCTATCACGGTGTGACCCTGGGCGGAACCAGCTGGCGCAAGGGCAAGCGCCACCCGACCCTGGGCGACGGCGTGCTGGTCGGCGCCGGGGCGAAGATCCTCGGGCCGATCAGCATCGGTGCTAATGCCCGGGTTGGCGCCAACTCAGTGGTGGTGCAGAACGTGCCGGACGGGTGCACGGTGGTCGGTATCCCCGGCAAGGTGGTGCGCCTGCGCGAGGCCGGCCGGCCCAACGTGTATGGCATCGATCTCGACCATTACCTGATTCCCGACCCGGTGGGCAAGGCCATCGCCTGTCTGCTGGAGCGCCTGGACAACCTGGAAAGGCAGGTCGAGCAGGGCGGCCTGGTCGCCGCCGGCAGCCAGCAGCGGCGCTACCAGGAATGCCAGCCGGACAACAGCCTGTGTGAAAACGATTGTCCGGCCATGGCCGGGCGCTGACGGAGCACGCCCATGGACCTGCAGAATTTCGACGGCGCCGGCCTGTATTTCGACGAGCCGCGCCAGCCGCGCGTCGCGGCGCTGCTGGACGAGGCGTCGGCGCAGTACGCCACCGGCACTGCGGAGCAGCCGCTGCTGGCGGCGCAGGCGCTGGCGCCGGGCGATCTCAGCGTGCTGGTCGGGCTCTATCGCTTCTACTTCTACCAGCATCGTCATGCCGATGCCCTGGCCATCGCCGCGCAGGTCCTGCAGGTGGTCGCGCCGCGCCTGGGGCTGCCCTGTGACTGGCGTGCGCTCGATACCGACTGCCTGGCACGCGTGGCGCCCGGCGCCATCGGCCTGCTGCGTTTTCATCTGCTGGCGCTCAAGGGCGCCGGTTACCTGAGCCTGCGCCTGGGCCTGTTCGGCGAGGGCAAGGCGATGCTGAGCAAGGTCGCCGAGCTCGATGCGGACAACCGCCTCGGCGCGCGCCTGCTGCTCGATGTTCTGGCGGCCAACAGCGCCGCCATTTTCACCTTTCCCCCTGCTGCCACCGTGGAGACACGCCCATGAGCGAACAAGCCGCCGAACCGAACCTGGACGGGCCCCTGGACGAGGCGCTGGAAGAGCTGGTATCCGCCGAGGATTTCCTGAACTTCTTCGGCGTGCCCTTCGTGCCGTCGGTGGTGCAGGTCAACCGCCTGCACATCATGCAGCGCTATCACGACTACCTGTGTCAGGCCGGCGATATCGAGCACCTGCAGGATGCCGTGCGGTACGCGGTGTATCGCAAGCTGCTGATACGTGCCTACGAGGATTTCGTCGCCTCCGATGCGCAGACCGAAAAGGTCTTCAAGGTCTTCCACATGCACGAGCCGCAGACGACCTTCGTGCCCATCGATCAACTGCTGGGCTGACCCGCGGGAGGTGAGCGCCATGAGTCTGCCGCTCTACGAATATGGCCAGGCCGTCAGGCTGATCCGCAACGTACGCAACGACGGCACCTACCCCGGCAAGGACACCGGCGCCCTGCTGATGCGCCGCGGCGCGGTGGGTTGCGTCTACGACGTCGGCACCTACCTGCAGGATCAGCTGATCTACCGCGTGCATTTCCTCGATCAGGGCTGCACGGTGGGCTGCCGCGAGGAGGAGCTGATTCCCGCGTCGGACCCTTGGATACCCAACCTGTTCGAGTTCCGCGACCAGGTGGTCGCCACCCGCAGCCTGGCCGTGCGCGGCGAGGTGGTGGTGGAGCAGGGCCGTACCGGCAGCATCGAGAAGGTGCTGCGCGACCTGCCCGGCGGCACCCAGTACCACGTCTATTTCGGCGACGGCCGGGTGCTTCAGGTGCCCGAGACGAGCCTGGCCTGGGCCGACGCGCAGGCGGGAGACGAGCATGAGCATTGATCTGGTCACCGGCAAGGATGCCCGCTACCAGCTGCTGAAGGTCGCCCACGAGCGTTTCGGCTGTGCCCCGGCCGCCCTCAGTTCGCAACAGCGTGAACAGGCCGAGCGCATCGTCGGTCGCCAGCTGCAGCTGGAGAACGCCGTGCTGCACAGCGCCGAGGCCTGCGGTGTGGTGATCCCGGACGAGCAGGTCGCCGATGCCTGGGCCGAGATCGCCGCCCGCTACGAGGACCCGCTCGCGCTGCACAAGGCGCTAGACGACAGTGGTCTGGACGAAGCCGGCCTGCGCCAGCTGCTGGCCCGCGAACTCAAGGTCGAAACGGTGCTGCAGCGTGTCTGCGCCGGGCTGCCGGAAATCACCGATACAGAGGTCAGCCTGTACTACTTCAATCATCCGGAGCGCTTCGTGCGGCCCGCCACGCGACTGGCGCGACAGATCCTGATTACCGTCAACGAGGATTTCCCGGAAAACAGCCGGACCAGCGCTTGGCGCCGCATCAACCTGATCGCCGAGCGCCTGCTGCGCAAGCCGCAGCGCTTCGCCGAGCAGGCGCTCAAGCATTCCGAGTGCCCTTCGGCGATGGAGGGCGGAAGCCTCGGCCTGATACGCCCCGGCGTGCTCTATCCGCAGCTGGAAGCCTGCCTGTTCGCCTTGCGCGCAGGCGAGATCGGCCCGGTGGTGGAGACGCCACTGGGCTTTCACCTGCTGTTCTGCGAGGAGATCCATCCGGCGGGCCATTTGTCGCTGCAGGAGGTCTTGCCGCACCTGCGCGAGAAGCTCCGCGCCCGTCAATACGAGCGGCACCAGCGCGCATGGCTGGCCGGTTTGCTGCAGTCCGCCCCAACCTCACCGGAGTCGCTGCCATGACTGATACCGACAAGCCCTGCTGTTCGTTCTGCGGCGCGGAAAAATCACCGACGGTACCCTTGATCGCGGGTAACGAAGGCCGGATCTGCGAGGCCTGCGTCAAGCTGGCCCACCAGGTGGTGACCAGCTGGGGGCAGCGGCGCCAGGCCCAGCAACTGGCGCCGCAACTGCTCACGCCGGCGGCCTACATGCAGCATCTGGACGAGTCGGTGATCGGCCAGGACGAGGCCAAGGAAACCCTGGCGGTGGCGGTCTACAACCACTACCTGCGCCTGCTCAACTGCACCCGCGAGCCGGTCTGCCAACTGGGCGGCACGGTCGAGCTGGAGAAGTCCAACATCCTCATGGCCGGCCCTTCGGGCACCGGCAAGACCCTGCTGGTGCGCACCCTGGCGCGCATCCTCGGCGTGCCCTTCGCCTCCGCCGATGCCACCACCCTGACCCAGGCCGGCTACGTCGGCGACGACGTTGACAGCATCATAGCCCGCCTGCTGGAAGCCGCCGGTGGCGATGTGCAGAAGGCGCAATGGGGCATCGTCTATATCGACGAGGTGGACAAGCTGGCACGGCGTGGCGGGGGCGGCACGGCGGTGCGCGACATCTCCGGCGAAGGCGTGCAGCAGGCGCTGCTCAAGCTGGTCGAGGGTAGCGAGGTGCGCATCGGCAAGGGGGGCCGGCGTGGCGAACACGGCGAGGAGCAGGTGGTGGACACCCGCAACATCCTGTTCATCGCCGGTGGCGCCTTTCCGGGCCTGGAAACCCTGGTCGGCAGCCGTGTGCATCCGCGTGGCAGCGCGATCGGCTTCCATGCGCGGCCGCAGCAGCAGGCACCGTCGATCAACGAGCTGCTGGCGGCGCTGCTGCCGGACGACCTCCATGAGTTCGGGCTGATCCCCGAGTTCATCGGTCGCTTCCCGATCATCACCTTCCTCCGCGAGTTGGACCACGCGACGCTGCTGCGCATCCTCAGCGAACCGCGCAATGCGCTGGTCAAGCAGTACCAGCAACTGTTCGCCTACCAGGGCGTGAAGCTGGAGTTCAGCGAGGCGGCGCTCGGCCACATAGCCGACCAGGCGCTGCTGCGCCGCACCGGCGCGCGCGGGCTGCGCGCGGTCATGGAGAGCGCGCTGCAGCGCACCATGTTCGAGATGCCGGCGCAGCCGCAGCTGCGCAGTTGCCTGCTCGACCTCGACGAGGAGGGCCGCGAACTGGTGGTGCTCAGGCAGTTCGACGAGTATGCCGAAGCGCAACCTGCCGACAGCCGGGCGGCCGCGGCGTCCTGGCAGCGTTCCCTGCTGGTGGTGGATGGCTAGTGTCGCATTGCCGACAGCGGCATGCCGCTGTCGGCGGCCGGTTTGTGTGGTTTGCGACAGGTAATGTTCATGAAAAGGCTTTGTTTTCATTGGCTTATAAGAATCCAGCGGCTGGCGTGTTTCCTGCTATGAGTCTTTTGCCGAGTGGGTATGTGGGCCCGCGGTGTTTCATTCATCCAAACAGCAATGAGGTGGCGTGATGGCCAGGATCGGACTTTTCTTCGGCAGCAACACGGGCAAGACGCGCAAGGTCGCCAAGATGATCAAGAAGCGCTTCGACGACGACACCCTGGCTGATCCGCTCAACGTCAACCGCACGAGCGCCGCAGACTTCGCCGGCTATTCGCACCTGATCCTCGGCACGCCGACCCTGGGCGAGGGCTTGCTGCCGGGGCTGAGCGCCGATTGCGAGAACGAAAGCTGGGAGGAATTCCTGCCGCAGATCGAGGGGCTGGATTTCACCGGCAAGACCGTGGCCATCTTCGGCCTCGGCGATCAGGTCGGCTACGCCGACGAGTTTCTCGATGCGATGGGCGAACTGCACGAATTCTTCAGCGAGCGCGGCGCCACCATGGTCGGCGAGTGGCCGACCACGGGCTACGAATTCACCCACTCCGAAGCGGTGGTGGACGGCAAGTTCGTCGGGCTGGCGCTGGACTTGGACAACCAGAGCAACCTCACCGAGGAGCGGCTGGGCGCCTGGTTGCGACAGATCGCTCCGGCCTTCGAACTGCCGCTGTGACCATGCGTTGAGCTTCGCTGCACGCCCGGCCCCGACCTACGCCTCGTAATCCGTAGGTTGGGTTGATACGCGCAGCATCGAAGCCCAACGCGCTCCGAAGCGCAGCTCGGCGGCGATCTGTGCGAACCGTTGCCCGGCGGCCGTGGGCGGAGTAGCGTGATCGCGAACCGAGGAAGGAGATTCGCCATGAAGCTTCTCACGCTCATTGCCCTGTCTGCGCTCGCCTTGCCGGTAATGCCGGCGGCGGCCAGCGAATGTCCGGCCGTGCTGCAGCACGAGATGCCGAAGCTGCGCTCCAAGGACAGCGTCGATCTGTGCCAGACCTTCCAGGGCAAGGCGTTGGTTGTGGTCAATACTGCCAGCCACTGCGGTTTCACCCCGCAATTCAAGGGCCTCGAGGCGCTCTATCAGCGCTACAAGGGCGACGGCTTGGAGGTGCTGGGCGTGCCATCGGACGACTTCTTCCAGGAGTCGGACGATGAAGCCGAGACAGCCGAGGTGTGCTACGTGAACTACGGCGTGACCTTCACCATGACCCAGACCCAGGCAGTGCGCGGGCGTGACGCCACGCCGCTGTTCCGCGAACTCGCGGAGCAGGCTGGACAGGCGCCGCGCTGGAACTTCTACAAGTACGTGGTCGATCGGCAGGGGCGCGTCGTCGCGCATTTTTCCAGCAAGGTAAATCCGGATGATCCTCGCTTGATCGCGGCGGTGGAAAAGGCGCTGGCGAGGTAGAAACGAAAAAGCCCCGGAGAACCGGGGCTTTTTTGTAGCGCTTGGATCAGAAGCGGTAGCTGAGCGAGGCACCGAAACCGTGGGCGCTGTTTTCGTAATCGGCGCTGTAAACACCCTTGGTTGGGTGTTCACGGCGGACCTTGGTGTCTTCTTCCCACAGATAGGAATAGGCAAGGTCAACGGTGATGTCGTCCGTTGGGTTCCAGCCCAAGCCGAAGCTCACTGCGGTACGGTCACCAGTTGGAATACGAGGCGAACGATCGACGTTATTGGTGGGGCTCTGATCGAATGCTAGACCGGTACGGAGGGTCCATTCGCGGTTCAGCTTGTAGGCGGCGCCGAGCGCATAAGACCAAGTGTCACGCCAGTCTTGATCTTCGACAATAGGTGCGAGACTGCCCTGAAGCGGTGCTGGGATGCCTTCGTTTTCGATGATGATGGCTTCGAAGCGGCTCCAGCGCGTCCACATGGCGCCAGCGTAAAGAGTCCACTGATCGTTGAGCTCATGAGTCAACGATACGTCCACCGACTCAGGGGTATCGAGGTCAAGAGACGCATCGTACTTGCCGGTGGCGCCTGCAAAACCAGCGCCTGACAGCTTGGTATCACCTTCGAGTGTGTATTTGACTTTCGAATGGTAAGTAATCCCGGCGCGGGTCTGCGGGGAAAATTCGTAAAGCACGCCAGCGTTGAATCCAAGCGCCGTGTCGTCGCCCTTTACCTTGACACGGCCATCGGCAGTGCCTGGCGAGGTACGGTTAAGCGCTGCGCTCTCAAGTTGGCCGTCGATGCGGTTGATCGTCGGACCGAAGCCAATCGATAGCTGCTCATTGAAGCGATAGCTAACCGTTGGTTGCACGGTTACTACGCGTACTTCGCTGTAATCACCGTGGTAGCGGCCCTGGAAGCCGTTCTCGTAGTCGGTGATCATGCCGAACGGCACATAAAGGCCGACCCCGACGGCCCACTTTTCATCGATTGGCTTGACGTAGTAACCCATCGGCACGGCAGTAAACGGGACCATATCGCCGTCGTTGCTGCCATTCAGCGGCAGGCGCGCACCGCCGAGAGCGTCTATTTGCGGAGTCGCAGCGGAAGCGTTCTTGATCTTCGTCTTCGCATGGATCGCTGCCATGCCGAAGCTGACTTCTTCACGCTTGAGGCGGGACATGCCGGCCGGGTTGCCGAAGAGGGTGGTGGCGTCGTCGGCGGAAGATGAGCGGCCTGCGAAGGAGGTGCCCATGCCGCTGATGCTTTGCTCGTTGAGGGCGAAACCGGCTGCCATTGCCTGGCTGGACAAGGCGCCTACGGCTACCGCGAGTGCGGTCTTCAACCATGTTGTTTTCATTGTTGTACTACTCCGGGATAAAAGCGGGTCGGAACCTAGCAACTTTCTCGGACAGGTAGCAAGACAATGAATTGCAATTTTTCGTAAAGATGGCGACTAACGGTTGTGAAAACAAATGTAACTTCGGCAAAACCGCAGAGGCGTATTGTGACTCGTCAGCCACGCGGCGCCTGCTGGCGCCGCGTGGTGGTCGGACTCAGGCGCGAGGCCGCCGGGTGTCGGTGATCCACTCGCTCCAGGAGCCGGGATAGAGCGTCACCAGCGGATAGCCAGCCAGACACAGGGCAAACAGGTTGTGGCAGGCGGTCACGCCGGAGCCACAGTAGGCGACGGTGCGCTGGGGTGGCTTGTTGCCCAGCAGCGGTTCGAAGCGCCTGCGCAGCTGTTCGACCGGGAGAAACCGGCCGTCGTCGCTGAGATTCTCGGTGAACGGAACGCAAGTGGCATTGGGGATGTGCCCGGCGATCGGATCGATGGGTTCGACTTCGCCGAGAAAGCGGGGCAGCGCGCGGGCGTCGAGCAGCGCCAGTTGGGGATCGTCGAGGCGCTCCTGAAGCGCGGAGGCATCGATGAGCAGGCTGCTGTCGGCGCGCCCGCTGAAGGTGCCTGGCTCAGTATCGGGGATCGCTTCGTCCATCGGTAGACCGGCTTCGCACCACGCCTTGAGGCCGCCATCGAGAAGGTAGATGCCGTCGCGTTTACCGAGCCAGAGCAGCAGCCACCATGCCCGTGCGGCAAAGGCACCGGGGCCGTCGTCGTACAGCACCACGTCGCTGTCGTCATCGAGGCCCCATTGGCGAAAGCGCGCTGCCAGCCGCTCCGGATCCGGCAGTGGGTGCCGGCCGGTGACCCCAGGGGTGACCGCGCCGGATAGGTCCTTCTCCAGGTCGGCGAACCGGGCGCCGGGAACATGGCCCTGGCGGTAGCTGCGCTCGCCGTAGGTGGAATCTTCCAGGGCGAAGCGGCAATCGAGAATGCGCAGCGCGGGATCGTCCAGGCGCCGGGCCAGTTGCTCGGCTGTGATGAGTTGTGCAAGTGGCATCGTACGCCTCCGGGGAAACATCGCTAAACACTACCAGCGTGCGCGCCGGCCATGAATGCCCGGCCGGTCGGATGCTCGATATATACTGCGCGCCTCGTTCGGCCGCGCGCCGGTCGTCAGCCGAAAAGGAGGCCGTGTGGCCATCGAAACTCAATGGGTCGTGGATGATGCACATCTGGCCCGCCTCTGCGCCGAATGGCGCCAACTGCCATTTGTGGCGGTGGACACCGAATTCATGAGGGTGGACACCTTTTATCCCATCGCCGGGCTGGTGCAGGTCGGTGACGGGCGGCGCGCCTATCTGATCGACCCGCTGGCGGTGCGCGATTGGCATCCGTTTGCCACACTGCTGGACGATGCTGCTGTGGTAAAGGTGCTGCATGCCTGCAGCGAGGACCTCGAAGTGCTGCTGCGCCTGACCGGCAGCCTGCCGCAGCCGCTGTTCGATACCCAGTTGGCCGCCGGCTACCTGAACATCGGCTTTTCCATGGGCTATTCGCGGCTGGTCCAGGCCGTGCTTGGCATCGAACTGCCCAAGGGCGAAACGCGCTCGGACTGGCTGCAGCGGCCGCTGAGCGAGATGCAGGTGCGCTACGCCGCCGAGGATGCGCAGCACCTGGCCGAACTCTACGAAGCGCTGCTGCCGAAGCTGTCGGACGACAAGCGAGCCTGGGTGCTGGAGGACGGTGCCGAGCTGGTCGCCAACCTGCAGCGCGAATCCGACCCGGAGGAGGCCTATCGAGAGGTCAAGCAGGCCTGGCGCCTCAAGTCTCAACAGCTGGCCGTGCTCAAGGTGCTGACCGCCTGGCGTGAGCGCCAGGCCCGGGCGCGCAACCAGCCGCGCAATCGCGTGTTGCGCGAGGCCAGTCTGTGGCCGCTGGCGCGTACCCAGCCGCGCGATCTGGTTACGCTGGCGCGCATCGATGAGATGCATCCGCGCACCGTACGCCAGGATGGTGAAGCCTTGCTGGCGATGATCCGCGAGGCCGCCGCGACGCCCGAACAGGATTGGCCGGCGGCGCTGCCGGAGCCGTTGCCGCTGGAAGTTTCCGGCGTGTTGAAGAAGTTGCGGGCGGTCGGCCAGCGCGAGGCGAAGGCGCTGGATATCGCGCCGGAGCTGATGCTGCGCAAGAAGACCCTGGAGGCACTGCTGAAAAGCGGTTACCCCGACGGCCCTTATCAACTGCCCGATTCGCTGCGCGGCTGGCGCCGCGAGCGGATGGGGCAGGCCCTGCTGGATGTTCTGGAAAAACGCTCATGAAACTCATCTGTTCCATTTACAAGAGCCCCCGCAAGGACGGCATGTACCTCTACGTCGACAAGCGCGATGCGCTCAAGCGCGTGCCCGAGGGCTTGCTCGCCGCATTCGGCGCGCCGCAGCTGGCATTCGAGCTGGTGCTCACCCCGGAGCGCCAGCTGGCGCGCGAGGACATCAACAAGGTGCTCGCCAACATTGAGGCGCAGGGCTATCACCTGCAGATGCCGCCGGCCGAGGACGAGTACATCGAGCACCTTCCCGAGGAACTGCTGCGCATGAACGATCCCATGTGAAGGTGCCCGGCCAGGCATGACCGGGGACAAGGTCGTGCCGGCGGATCGGACTATTCTGAAGTCGTCCGCACATGCATAGGGAGACGGCTCATGAAAACGCGTTCCTGGGTACTCGGTTCGATCCTTGCCGGTCTGGCGATGTCTGCCAGCGCGCAGCCGGCGCCGGCCTACGACAACGAAGCCTGGCAGCAGCACTGGCAGAAGATGCAGGAATATCGTCAGGCCTGGCAGGCCGCGAAGACGCCGGAAGAGCGGCAGAAGCTGCGGGACGAACACTGGCAGAGCATGCAGTCGACCATGGGCGCCATGGGAGGCTGCCCGATGGGCGGCCCGGGTGCCGGCATGGGCAAACAGGGCGGCAAGCCGATGCAGGGGGCAATGGGCGGCGGCCGCATGATGGCGGCACCGTCCAAGGAAATGCTCGACATGCGCATCCAGCACATGGAGCAGATGCTCGAGCAGATGCGCAGCCATCGCGACATGCTCGACAAGCAGTAATCCGCCGCGTGGCTGCCTGCCGCTCCGGCCGGCGGCCACGGCTCAGACCTTGATCCGCCTGCCGGCTATTGGCCGGATATCCTGCAGTGGCTAGACTTGCCGCTTTTTCCCGGTAGTGACAGAGAGATGGCGGCCAAAGTCGAACCCTTCTGGAAGCGCAAGACCCTCGCCGAGCTCGATTCGGCCGAGTGGGAGTCGCTATGCGACGGCTGCGGCCTCTGCTGCCTGCAGAAGCTCGAGGATGAGGAAGATGGCGCCGTGTACTACACGCGCATCGCCTGCCGCTTGCTCGATCTGAAGACCTGTCAATGCAGCGATTACCCCAATCGGCGCGCCAGCGTACCGGACTGCATTCAGCTCAATGCCCAGGACGCCGCACAGTTCAAGTGGCTTCCGCCCACCTGCGCCTACCGCCTGGTGGCCGAGCGCAAGGACCTGCCGCTCTGGCACCATCTGGTCTGTGGCGACCGCGAGGCGGTACACGTCGAGCGCATTTCCCAGGCCGGCAGGATGCTCGCCGAAGGCAGCGTTGCCGAGGAGCACTGGGAAGACCACCTGATTTTCCGTGCTGGTTGAATCTAAGCGCCGATTGCATCGTCTCAAGATCAGCACACCCCTCGCGTTATCCGATTCCGTGGAGTTCTCTTCGATGCTTGCTCGACTGCTGTCGCTGTTCGCTCTCGTTCTTTTCATCGTCGGCCCGGCACAGGCGGCCAAGCGGGTCGATCTTGACTATCACGTGCGCTTCCTCCCGGCGGAAGATCAGGCAGTGGTGCAGCTGATCCTGGAAAAGGGCGAGGCGGTCCGCAGCCTGCAGTTCAACCTGGGCGACGAGGGTTACTACAGCGACTTCCAGGCGGACGGCGAATGGCAGCAGGAGTCGCCGGCACTGGGCACCTGGCGACCTGCCCCCGGCAAGGCGACCCTTAGCTATCGCGTTCGCATCAGCCATCCCCGTGACAATGGGCGCTTCGATGCACGGATGACGCCCGATTGGGCGCTGTTCCGCGGCGATGATCTGGTGCCGCCGGCGCGGCTGGATCAGGTCGATGGCGTGAGCTTGGTGTCACGCATCAGCTTCGAGCTGCCGGAAGGCTGGAAGAGCATCGAAACCGGCTGGCCGCGGATCGGCAAGAACCGCTTTCGCGTGGACAACCGCGAGCGTCTGTTCGATCGCCCGACCGGCTGGATGCTGGCCGGCAAACTGGGCACCCGTCGCGCCAAGCTTGGCGAAACCGAGGTCACCGTCGCAGCGCCGGTAGGCGAGGGCGTGCGGCGGATGGACATCCTGACCATGCTTACCTTCGTCTGGCCGCAGGTGCAGAACGTCTTTCCCCGCGATCCGGCGAAGCTGCTGATCGTCGGCGCCGGCGATCCCATGTGGCGCGGTGGGCTGTCCGGACCCAATTCCCTGTACATGCATGCCGACCGCCCGCTGGTCAGCGAGAACGGCACAAGCTCGCTGGTGCATGAGCTGGTGCACGTGTTCAGCCGCATCAAGGACACCGATCGCAGCGACTGGATCAGCGAAGGGCTGGCCGAATACTACGCCATCGAACTGGTGCGCCGTGCCGGAGGGATGAGCGAGGATCGTTACCAGGCTGTTCGGGAGCGCCTAATCAAATGGAGTCGCAAGGTCGATAGCCTGCGCACCGAGCATTCCACCGGCCCGATTACTGCGCGCGCCGTGTTGCTGTTGCAGGATCTGGACAAGGAAATCCGCCAGCGCAGCAAGGGGCGGCATTCGCTGGACGATGTCGCGCGCGGCCTGATGCGCATGGATACCGTCAGCACGGACGACTTCATCACCATAACCGAAACGCTGCTCGGCGGCGGCTCGAAGGCGCTCAACACCCGACTGCTGCGCTGAGTCCGAATCGCCAGGGTCGGCCCGCCCCATGAGGAGACTTCTGTGACCATCATCGATCTTCGCAGCGACACCGTCACTCAGCCCTCCAGCGCAATGCGTGAAGTGATGTGCTGTGCTGCGACCGGTGATGACGTGTACAGCGAGGACCCGACGGTCAGCCTGCTCGAGAGCCGCCTCGCTGCGAGTCTGGGGCTTGCCGCAGGGCTCTTCGTTCCCTCGGGGACCATGAGCAATCTGCTGGGGCTGATGGCGCACTGCGAGCGGGGTGACGAGTACATCGTTGGCCAGCAGGCACACACCTACAAATACGAAGGCGGCGGAGCAGCGGTGCTGGGCTCGATTCAGCCGCAGCCGATCGAAATGGAGGCGGACGGGACGCTGGACCTTGCCCGCGTCGAAGCGGCGATCAAGCCGGACAACTTCCACTTCGCCCGTAGCCGTCTGCTGACGCTGGAAAACACCACGCAGGGCAAGGTGCTGCCGCTGGACTATCTTGCCGCGGCTCGCGACCTCACACGCCGGCGCGGCCTGGCGCTGCATCTGGATGGTGCCCGGCTGTTCAATGCGGCGGTAAGGCTCGGTTGCGATGCCCAAGAGATCACCCGGAATTTCGATACGGTTTCGGTGTGTCTTTCCAAGGGGCTCGGTGCGCCGGTGGGGTCGGTGCTCTGCGGTGGCGAGGCATTCATTGGCAAGGCGCGGCGCCTGCGCAAGATGGTCGGCGGAGGCATGCGCCAGGCTGGCGTGCTCGCCGCCGCCGGGCTCTACGCGCTGGAGCACAACGTCGCTCGGCTCGCCGAGGATCATCGTCGAGCCCAGTGGCTCGGAAAGGAGCTGGCCGCGCTTGGCTTCGCGGTCGAGCCCGTGCAAACCAACATGGTTTATGTGACGGTGGGTGACAGGGCTTCGGCATTGGCGGAGTTCTGTTCGACGCGTGGCATCCGGCTGACCCCTTCGGCACGGCTGCGTCTGGTGACCCATCTCGACGTGCACGACGAGCACCTGCCGATGGTGGTACGTGCCTTCGCCGAATTCGCCGGGAACATGAGCGGCAATTGACGTCGAATTGCTTGATTCAATCGCCTTTATCCCCTATACCCGGCGCGCAGGCCCGATATAATGCGGCCCTTTGCCGGCTATCCGTTGGATAGTTGCGAACCGGCTTTCGGTGGTCCCGCCTCGCCGTGTCGTTTTGCAGCCGTTCGGCCGCAGTCCTCTGGAAGAAATCTATGAAAAGCGCAGAAATCCGTGAAGCCTTCCTCCGCTTCTTCGAAGAGAAGGGCCACACTCGCGTGGCCTCCAGTTCGCTGATTCCGGCGAACGACCCGACCCTGCTGTTCACCAACGCCGGCATGAACCAGTTCAAGGACTGCTTCCTCGGCCTGGAGAAGCGCGCCTATACCCGTGCCACCACCAGCCAGAAGTGCGTACGTGCCGGCGGCAAGCACAACGACCTGGAAAACGTCGGCTACACCGCGCGTCACCACACCTTCTTCGAGATGCTCGGCAATTTCAGCTTCGGCGATTATTTCAAGCGCGACGCGATTCACTACGCCTGGGAGTTTCTGACCAGCGACAAGTGGCTGAACCTGCCCAAGGAGAAACTCTGGGTCACGGTCTATGCCACCGATGACGAGGCCTACGACATCTGGACCAAGGAAGTCGGCGTTCCGGCCGAGCGCATGGTGCGCATCGGTGACAACAAGGGCGCGCCCTACGCTTCGGACAACTTCTGGGCGATGGGCGATACCGGCCCTTGCGGTCCCTGCACCGAGATCTTCTTCGACCACGGCGAACACATCTGGGGCGGCCCGCCCGGTTCGCCAGAGGAAGACGGCGACCGCTACATCGAGATCTGGAACAACGTGTTCATGCAGTTCAACCGCACCGCGGACGGTGTGCTGCACCCGTTGCCGGCACCGAGCGTCGACACCGGCATGGGCCTGGAGCGCATCAGCGCCGTGCTCCAGCACGTCAATTCGAACTATGAAATCGACCTGTTCCAGAGCCTGCTGAACGCGGCGGCGGACGCCATCGGCTGCGCCAACGAAGGCCAGGCTTCGCTGAAGGTCGTTGCCGACCATATCCGTTCCTGCGGCTTCCTCATCGCCGATGGCGTGACGCCGTCCAACGAGGGCCGTGGCTACGTGCTGCGCCGCATCATTCGCCGCGCCTGCCGCCATGGCAACAAGCTCGGCGCCAAGGGCAGCTTCTTCCATCGCATCGTCGCCGCGCTGGTCGCGGAGATGGGCGACGCCTTCCCCGAACTCAAGCAACAGCAGGCGCATATCGAGCGCGTGCTGAAGAATGAGGAAGAGCAATTCGCCAAGACCCTGGAGCAGGGGCTGAAGATCCTGGAGCAGGATCTGGCCGGGCTTGCCGGTAGCGTCATCCCCGGCGAGGTGGTGTTCAAGCTGTACGACACTTACGGCTTCCCGGTCGATCTGACCGGTGACATCGCGCGCGAGCGTAATCTGACTCTGGATGAAGAGGGCTTCGAGCGCGAGATGCAGGCCCAGCGCGAGCGTGCCCGCTCGGCGAGCGCCTTCGGCATGGACTACAACAGCCTGGTCAAGGTGGAAGGCGAGACGCGCTTCATCGGTTACCAGGGCACGTCGGGCAGCGGCAAGGTTCTGGCGCTGTTCAAGCAAGGCATGCTGGTCGATAGTCTGAGCGCTGGCGAGGAGGGCGTCGTGGTGCTCGATCAGACGCCGTTCTACGCCGAGTCCGGCGGGCAGATCGGTGACTGCGGCTACCTCGAGGCGCAGGGTCTGCGCTTCGATGTGCGCGACACCAGCAAGGCTGGTGGCGCATTCCTGCATCACGGAATCGTCGACAGCGGCACGCTGACCACCGGCGCGCAGGTCGAGGCGACGGTCGACGCTTCAGTGCGCCAGGCTACGGCGCTCAACCACTCGGCGACCCACCTGCTGCATGCTGCGTTGCGTGAAATTCTCGGTGAGCACGTGAGCCAGAAGGGCTCCTTGGTGGACAGTCAGCGCCTGCGCTTCGACTTCAGCCACTTCGAAGCGATCAAACCGGAGCAGCTCCGCGCACTGGAGGATCGCGTCAATGCCGAGATCCGCCGCAACTCGGCGGTGGAGATCGAGGAAACCGATATCGATACCGCCAAGGCCAAGGGCGCAATGGCGCTATTCGGCGAGAAGTATGGCGACACCGTTCGGGTGCTGACCATGGGTGGCGGTTTTTCCGTCGAGCTGTGCGGTGGTACCCACGTGAACCGCACCGGCGACATCGGCCTGTTCAAGATCACCAGCGAAGGCGGCGTGGCCGCTGGCGTGCGGCGCATCGAAGCGGTAACTGGCGCACCGGCGCTGGCCTACCTCAATGACGCCGAGGAACAGCTGAAGCAGGCGGCCAGCCTGGTCAAGGGCAGCCGCGAGAATCTGTTGGACAAGCTCGGTGGCCTCCTGGAGCGCAACCGTCAGCTGGAAAAGGAGCTCGAGCAGCTCAAGGCCAAGGCCGCCAGCGCTGCAGGTAATGACCTGGCGGCATCGGCGGTCGAGGTGAACGGCATCCGCGTGCTGGCGGCACGTCAGGATGGGCTCGACGGCAAGGCGTTGCTGGCGCTGGTCGACCAGCTGAAGAACAAATTGGGCAGTGCGGTCATTCTGCTGGGCGGGGTTCAGGACGATAAGGTCGTCCTGGTTGCCGGCGTGACGCAGGACCTGACCTCGCGCCTGAAGGCCGGGGATCTGATGAGGCAGGCCGCTGCCGCGGTAGGCGGCAAGGGCGGTGGTCGCCCGGATATGGCCCAGGGCGGCGGTACCGATGCCGCCAAGCTGGACGAGGCGTTGGCCTTGGCCCTGCCGTTTGCTCAGCAGGCACTTTGATTAAGTTGCCGGAGGCGCCTCCGGCATCTGCAGGTTGTTTGTTTAATGAATGCCCTTTGCGGGCTCTAGGCGGCTAACAATGGCTTTGATCGTACAGAAGTTTGGGGGCACCTCGGTCGGCACCGTCGAGCGAATCGAGCAGGTGGCCGAAAAGGTCAAGAAATTCCGCGACGGTGGCGATGACATTGTCGTGGTCGTCTCGGCAATGAGCGGCGAAACCAACCGTCTGATCGATCTGGCCAAGCAGATCAGCGAGCAGCCGGTTCCGCGCGAGCTGGACGTCATGGTGTCCACGGGCGAGCAGGTGACGATCGCCCTGCTGGCCATGGCGCTGATCAAGCGCGGCGTTCCGGCGGTGTCCTACACTGGCAATCAGGTCCGTATCCTCACCGATAGCGCCCACACGAAGGCGCGCATCCTGCAGATCGATGCGCAGCGCATCCAGCGCGACATCAAGGCGGGGCGTGTCGTCGTTGTGGCTGGCTTCCAGGGTGTGGACGAGAAGGGCAACATCACCACGCTGGGGCGCGGTGGCTCCGACACCACCGGCGTGGCGTTGGCGGCAGCGTTGAAGGCCGATGAATGCCAGATCTACACCGATGTGGATGGCGTCTATACCACCGACCCGCGCGTCGTTGCCAAGGCCCAGCGTCTGGACAAGATCACCTTCGAGGAAATGCTGGAAATGGCCAGCCTTGGCTCCAAGGTGCTGCAAATCCGCGCGGTTGAGTTCGCCGGCAAGTACAGTGTCCCGCTGCGTGTACTGCACAGCTTTCAGGAGGGTCCGGGTACCCTCATTACCCTTGATGAAGAGGAATCCATGGAACAGCCCATCATTTCCGGCATCGCCTTCAATCGTGACGAGGCCAAGCTGACCATCCGTGGGGTGCCGGACACGCCCGGCGTAGCGTTCAAGATTCTCGGGCCGATCAGCGCCGCGAATGTGGAAGTGGACATGATCGTGCAGAACGTCGCGCACGATAACACCACCGATTTCACGTTTACCGTGCACCGCAACGACTACAACAACGCGCTTCAGGTGCTGCAAGGGATTGCCGCCGAGATGGGCGCCCGGGAAGCCATTGGTGACACTAACATCGCCAAGGTGTCTATCGTCGGTGTCGGTATGCGTTCGCACGCAGGCGTCGCCAGCCGGATGTTCGAGGCGCTGGCCAAGGAAAACATCAATATTCAGATGATTTCGACGTCCGAAATCAAAGTTTCGGTTGTCATTGAAGAGAAGTATCTGGAACTTGCAGTACGTGCGTTGCACACCGCATTTGAGTTGGATGCGCCGGCTGGCAATACTGCGGAGTGATTCGCAGAAGGCGCGCTAGTCCGCGCCTTCTGTCGTATTGGGCCGTGCTAAAAGGAACTTTAGGCTCCCGAGCGCGGGTCAATACCTGGTGAAAGGCTCTAGCTTCATGTTTTACGGGACATTTTCCGTATTTATCTTTGCAGACTGTTTACTGAACTGAATCCGTTTAAGGAGAAAGGAATGCTGATTCTGACTCGCCGGGTAGGAGAAACCCTGATGGTGGGTGACGATGTGACTGTCACTGTGTTGGGTGTGAAAGGAAACCAGGTACGTATCGGCGTCAATGCGCCCAAGGAGGTGGCGGTGCATCGCGAGGAGATTTACCAGCGGATCCAGAAAGAGAAGGATCAGGAACCAAGCCACTAATTTTTCTGTAATTTTTGGCTTTGCAAACGGGGTAAAGATGGGTATGATGCGCCCCGTGTTGCGGAGAGGTGGCCGAGTGGCCGAAGGCGCTCCCCTGCTAAGGGAGTACACCTCAAAAGGGTGTCGGGGGTTCGAATCCCCCCTTCTCCGCCATTTTGCGTTCTAGGGTTTTTGATTCTTGCGTCAGCCTGCTTTCAGATGGAAAGCGCCACGGCAAAGTGCTTGACCATCATTGTTTACTCCCTATAATGCGCACGCTCAGCGCACTCATAGCTCAGCTGGATAGAGTACTCGGCTACGAACCGAGCGGTCGGAGGTTCGAATCCTCCTGAGTGCGCCATATTCGAATGACTGGCATCTTGCGAGTCGCTCGGGCAACCAGCAGTGATCTGGTTTATCAAGCACTTACGCACTCATAGCTCAGCTGGATAGAGTACTCGGCTACGAACCGAGCGGTCGGAGGTTCGAATCCTCCTGAGTGCGCCAATCAAGAGAAGGGCCTGCAGCGATGCAGGCCCTTTTTCGTTTTGGAGTGCTAGCGCTTGCCCAGCACGCAGCCGTGTTCATCGAAGCTGACCGTGCGCACCTGCCCCTTGCCGTCCCGAAAGCGCAGGCGGTCTCTGCCGTTGGTGCTTGTGGTGCTTTCCGGTCGGCCTAGCGCGCTTTCCACGTCGCTGCGTGTCATCCCCGCACGAATGCTCTTGCTGATGATCGCGCTGCGCCGCTCGCTGCCGGTCACCCTGTTGCCGCACCCGTCGTCTTTTTCGGCAACTACCGCCACGTTGTTGCCGACCTTGCGTCCGTGATTCGTACTGCTGGCGGTCGTGGCCATGCGCACGGTCTCGTCGGAGCTGGGCTTCGGGTTGACCGCCTGTTGTCGCTCGCTGCTCTGGTCCGTGGGGCAGCCCTGCTGACTGAAAGTGACGTGCCCCGCGGTATCGACGCAGCGAAACACGCTTGCGGAAAACGCCGGATTCGCCAGCAAAAGCAGGCCAGTGCAGATCACCCACATTTTCATTGTCGTCCTCCTTGACTGAACAAGCGCCTTGCAGGCTACTCAATAAAAGCTGTCCGTACATCCGTGTCTCATTGCGCCGTGAAGGCGTCGACAGAAAAGTCGGCGTCCATGCTGCTGACGTGTCTGTGTGCAAGTTGCCCGAAAGGGCTGTACTTGAGCACGTCCGCCGCGCCGCGGCGATGGTATGATTGCCGCATCTGCCCCTATGGGTCTGTGGAACAACCTTTCCTTATGGACTTACCCAGTAGCCATTCAAGTTTCCCGCTTGCCAATCACGTGAAGATTGATTGATTCCCCCGGCGCGCTCCCGGCCGGGGGTGGAGTGCGCCATGACAGAAGTAGAAGCAAAAAAGCCACAAGAGACCTTGCAGGACCGCCTGGCGCAGGTGGTCGAACTGCTGCAACGCCATCGCCTCGGTGAGGATGGCGAATACCGGCAGGACAATCTGCAGGTCGAGCCCGCCGAGAATTATGATCAGGGGCAGATCCTTGCCGAGCTGCAACGCAAGCTCGACGAGCTGCACCCTGCGGACGTCGCCCACATCCTGGAAGCATTGCCGCTCGAAGAGCGCCTGACCGTCTGGCAGCTGGTCAAGGCCGAGCGCGATGGCGACATTCTGCTCGAGGTCTCCGATGCGGTGCGGGAGACGCTGATCGCCGACATGGACGATCATGAACTGCTCGCCGCGGCCAAGGAGATGGACGCCGACGAGCTGGCCGACCTGGCCGCTGAACTGCCCCGTGATGTCGTTCATGAGCTGATGGAGAGCCTGGACGCCCAGCAGCGCGAGCGTGTGCGCTCGGCTTTGTCGTACGAGGAGGATCAGGTTGGCGCGCTGATGGACTTCGAGATGGTGACCATCCGCGAAGATGTCAGCCTGGAAGTCGTGCTGCGCTACCTACGGCGGCTCAAGGAGCTGCCCGGCCACACCGACAAGCTGTTCGTGGTCGATTACGACGGTGTGCTCAAAGGTGTGCTGCCGATCAAGCGGCTCCTGGTCAACGATCCGGACAAGCAGGTCGCCGAGGTAATGGCCAGCGACCCGGTCACCTTCCATCCTGACGAAGACGCCTACGAGGCGGCTCAGGCGTTCGAGCGCTACGACCTGGTTTCGACACCGGTCGTCGACAAGGGAGGCAAGCTGATCGGGCGCCTGACCATCGACGAGATGGTCGACCTGATCCGCGAGGAGAGCGAAAGCGAAGTCCTCAACATGGCCGGTCTGCGCGAGGAGGAAGATATCTTCGCTTCGGTCTGGAAGTCCGTGCGCAACCGTTGGGCCTGGCTGGCGGTCAACCTGGTCACCGCATTCGTCGCTTCGCGAGTGATCGGCCTGTTCGATGGCTCGATCGAGAAGCTGGTGGCGCTGGCTGCGCTGATGCCAATTGTCGCAGGCATCGGCGGCAACTCCGGCAACCAGACGATCACCATGATCGTACGCGCCATGGCGCTGGATCAGGTGGGCACTGGGAACACCGTACGCTTGTTGCGCAAGGAGGTCGGGGTCGGTCTGGTCAATGGTCTGGTGTGGGGTGGCGTGATAGGCGCGGTAGCCTGGTGGCTTTACGGTAGCTGGTCTCTGGGCGTCGTGATGACGGCTGCGATGACCTTGAATCTGCTGCTCGCGGCGCTGATGGGCGTGCTGATTCCGATGACGCTGGCGCGACTGGGGCGCGATCCGGCGATGGGGGCCAGCGTGATGATCACGGCCATGACCGACAGTGGCGGTTTCTTCATTTTCCTCGGATTGGCGACAATTTTTCTGCTGTAGCGGCGCTTTTCGCGTCGTGTTGGGGTTTGCCTTGTTTCGTTGTTTCGGGCTAAGGTTCGGCCGTTTCGCGTGTCGCGGAACGTGTCCGAACTAACGCAGCGAATAACAAGCAGCTTGAACTGCTGACAAGGGAACTCCCGATGACCCCCAGCCAACTCCTGCTCGAAGGCGTCGAACTCATGCTGTTCGGCATCGGTTTCGTCTTCGCATTCCTCGTTCTGTTGATCCTTTGCATTCGCCTGATGTCGTATCTGACCGGTCGCTTCGTAAGTGCACCGGCGCCTCAGGCTGCGCCTGCACCGCATGCAGGTGCTGAAACAGACGCGGACATTCTTGCAGCCATCCAGGCCGCGATTCATCAACACCGCGCGCGCCGCGGTTGACTCTGGAAAGGGAGTTCCTTCCATGACAGTTGCTAAAAAGCCGCTCGGTATCACCGATGTGGTGCTGCGTGATGCCCATCAGTCCATTCTGGCCACCCGCGTCCGGCTAGAGGACATGTTGCCGATAGCCGCCAAGCTCGATCAGGTCGGGTTCTGGTCGGTTGAGAGCTGGGGTGGAGCGACGTTCGATGCCTGTATCCGCTACCTCGGCGAGGATCCGTGGGAGCGCATCCGTGAGTTGAAGAAGGCCATGCCCAACACGCGCCAGCAAATGCTGTTGCGTGGGCAGAACCTGCTGGGCTATCGCCACTATGCCGACGATGTGGTGGAGAAGTTTGTCGAGCGCGCTGCGGTCAACGGCGTCGACGTGTTCCGCGTGTTCGATGCGATGAACGATCCGCGTAATCTGGAAACGGCACTGCGTGCGGTGAAACAGCACGGCAAGCACGCCCAGGGCACCATTTCCTACACCACCAGCCCGGTGCACACCCTGGAGATGTGGGTCGATCTGGCGAAGCAGATCGAAGATATGGGCGCCGACTCCGTGGCGATCAAGGACATGGCCGGCATCCTCACCCCCTATACGGCGTTCGAACTGGTCTCGCGCCTGAAGGCCAGCCTGGCCATCCCGATCCATATGCAGTGCCACGCCACTGCCGGCTTGTCCTCGGTGGCTATTCTCAAGGCGGTGGAAGCCGGTATCGATAATGTCGACACTGCCATCTCCTCGCTGTCGATGACCTACGGCCATTCACCGACCGAGTCGGTGGTGGCCATGTTCCAGGGTACCGAGCGCGACACCGGACTGGACCTGGAGCTGCTGGAAGAGATTGCCGCCTACTTTCGAGAGGTGCGCAAGAAATACGCGAAGTTCGAGGGCAACCTCAAAGGCGTCGATTCGCGCATCCTGGTCGCCCAGGTGCCGGGCGGCATGCTCACCAACATGGAAAGCCAGCTCAAGGAGCAGGGCGCCCAGGACAAGTTCGATCAGGTGCTGGCTGAGATTCCGCGCGTGCGCGAGGATCTGGGCTTCATCCCGCTGGTAACCCCGACCTCGCAGATCGTTGGCACCCAGGCGGTGATCAACGTGCTCACCGGTGAGCGCTACAAGTCCATCACCAAGGAAACTGCCGGTGTGCTCAAGGGTGAGTACGGCGCAGCGCCTGCTCCTTTCAACGCCGAATTGCAGGCGCGCGTGCTCGACGGCGCAGAGGTCATCACTTGCCGTCCCGCCGATCTTTTGCAGCCGGAGATGCAGCGGTTGACGGCCGACCTCGAAGGGTTGGCCCGCGAGAAGAACATCAAGCTGGCCGAGGATGTCATCGATGATGTCCTGACCTATGCATTGTTCCCGCAGATTGGTCTTAAGTTCCTCGAGAATCGCGGCAATCCCTCGGCGTTCGAGCCGGCACCCACCGGCAGCGAGCTGCCGGCGCGCGAGCCGGGCAAGCCCGAGGTGTACACCGTCGAGGTCAATGGCAAGTCGTTCGTCGTGCAGGTCAACGAGGGGGGCGACATCGAAGGCATCAAGCCGCTCGGTGCGGGTCCTGCGACCAGCGCCGTCCGTGCCGGTTCGACTGCAGCAGCCGTTCCGGCTGGTGGCGAGCCGCAGGCAGCACCGCTGGCCGGCAACATATTCAAGGTATTGGTGCAGCCTGGGCAGCTCGTTCAGGAGGGTGACCTGGTGGTGATTCTCGAGGCCATGAAAATGGAAACCGAGATCCGTGCGTTCAAGGCCGGTACCGTTGCCTCGGTCAACGTCAAGGTTGGCGACGCGGTTTCGGTCGGCGACAGCTTGTTGAGCATCGCTTAAGGGGAGTCGCATGGATAAGTTGCTCAAGCTGTGGCAGGGAACCGGTCTTTATCACCTCGAGCCCGGGCAGGCGTTGATGATCCTCGTCTGCCTGGGGCTGATCTATCTGGCGATCCGCAAGGGTTTTGAGCCGCTGTTGCTGATTCCGATCGGTTTCGGCGGCATCCTGGCGAACATCCCGGTGGCGAACATGGGTGAGGGAGCTGGCATCCTGCACCTGTTCTATGAGGTCGGCCTGCCGACCAGCGTGTTTCCGCTGCTGATCTTCATGGGTGTCGGAGCAATGACCGATTTCGGTCCGATGCTGGCCAATCCGAAGACGCTGTTGCTCGGGGCGGCAGCCCAGTTCGGTATCTTCGCCACCCTGCTCGGTGCGCTGGCGCTGACTGCGCTGGGAATCCCGGGAATGGAGTTCACGCTGCGTGAGGCGGCCTCCATCGCGATCATCGGCGGTGCGGACGGCCCGACGTCGATCTTCGTGACCTCCAAGCTTGCGCCTGAACTGTTGGGGCCGATTGCCGTGGCGGCTTATTCCTACATGGCGCTGGTTCCGCTGATACAACCTCCGATCATGCGTGCCCTGACCACCAAGGAAGAGCGTGCCATTGTCATGATGCAGCTGCGCCATGTCAGCCAGGCGGAGAAAATCGTTTTCCCGTTGGTCCTCTGCATTCTGGTTGGCTTGTTGCTGCCGGATGCGGCGCCCCTGGTGGGCATGTTCGCTTTCGGCAACCTGCTGCGCGAATGCGGCGTTGTGGATCGTCTGGCCGATACGTCGCGCAACGCGCTGATCAATATCGTCACCATTGCGCTGGGCCTGACGGTGGGTTCTAAGCTGTCGTCCGAGGCGTTTCTGCAAATGAAGACGCTGGGGATTCTGGTCTTGGGGGTGGTGGCCTTCTGTGGCGGTACGGCGGCGGGCATTTTCATGGCCAAGGTGATGAATCGCTTCAGCCAGAACAAAATCAACCCGCTCATCGGTTCCGCCGGTGTGTCGGCCGTGCCGATGGCGGCGCGCGTTTCGAATAAGGTTGGTCTGGAGGCTAATCCGCAGAACTTCCTGTTGATGCATGCCATGGGGCCAAACGTGGCGGGCGTCATTGGCTCTGCGGTAGCCGCAGGCGTGCTTCTCAACTTCGTGGGCTAGCGCCGCATGTCCTGTCTTCCTCAGGCGGCCTCTTTCTGAGGTGCGTCTGAGGTGACCTTGTTCACCTCTTTCCCTTCCGATCAAGCAGTCGATTGGTCAGTGTCCGCCCGATGCGCGGTCGCTGATGGCGGCGCCTGCGTCAGTGCTTTTTCATCGGGCATTGCCATCATGCAAGCGGTGGCTTCGTGCCAAGCGGCTTGGTTGGCTGGGGAGGCAGGCAGATAGAAGGGGGGGGCGGGGTGAGGAAGGTGCTGGTCAGGTGAGGTCGTGGATGCATGGACAGGGGCGTGTCAGGCCCCTGTCCAGTTGCTGTCAGTCTTCCTTGGCGAGCTCGGTATCCTGAGCGATCAGCGCGATCAAGGCGTTCTGCTGTCGGTGAGCCAGCTGACGGAAACGCTGGAGCAGCTCCCGTTCATGCAGGGACAGCTCAGGGCTGTCCAAGCGCATGCTCAGATCGTCGTCCAGAGCGCCTTCCTGCAGCAGGCTTTGCTCCAGGCGGGCGATGATTTCCGAGTTCATGCTGCGGTGATGATTGCGCGCTACCTCAGCGATGCGTTCGCGCATGCCATCGGGAAGCCGAACCACGAATTTGTCAGCCGTGCGGCTGGAATAAACTGCCTGTTTCATAGGGCGCATAATTAACCGGTTAGTCAGGTGGGCGTGCTGGCGTATTGCCGGGGTAGTCACCGGTCTGACAACCACCAGTACTCGCTGTTCCGTCGACCAAGGGAAAAAATAGAAGACGGCTTCATGGCGCCAATTGTACGACGAATCGGTGATTAGTAAAGTGGTTGTGCTATCAAAGTGCCTTTACTGTGATGCAGTGCATTTTCCACAGCGGGTGTGAATCAACGCAGTACCGGATCGAACTTTATTTTGCGCCCAATCATCAGGGCTATCAGGAACAGCGTCCCAAAGACTCCGATGCCCGCCTTGCAAGCGGCAGCTAGCGCCCCTGGCTCCTGTATTTCTGCGAATGCGCCATACACACAGGCCGCGGTGAGCAGTAGGCAAGTCAATGCGAACTTGGACATGAATATCTCCTTTGCGGAACGATCCGCTCAAAATCCAATCCCTTAAAATACCCAGCGTTGCGGCTGAGCCAATGTGCTGCCCTGGGTGGCGCTCAGGGTCGTGATCTGGGCCTTTTCAGCGAACTGCACGCGCTGAGTGGAAACTTGCGGGGTGGGCTCGTATTGATGCGCTTGCGGTTCGGCTGCTGGCATTTGCATCGCCGCCAGCGCGGCTAGTGCGAATCCAGTACTCAGGAGGGAAACCGGCTTGATCATGAGCGTCATCCTTCGCGTCACATTTGATTGCCTTTCATATTGCACGCGCTGTGCCAAGCCTGAATTGCTTTTAAGTCCTTTAAAATCAATGGCTTAGGTTGGAATGTGTCAGAGGCGAGCTTGCGCTTTGCACGGATGCACGCCGCGACCAATGCAATTTGCATGATGACAAATCCCGGCCGAGACAGGGTTCCAGAGGTGGCGGGTGAGCAGCGTTGGCCCCACGAACGACATGACAAAGCGCATCTGGCTCGCTAACATGCCGGCCGCGCAATCAGTCCCAGTAGCTCAATTGGATAGAGCATCCCCCTCCTAAGGGGAAGGTTGTGAGTTCGAACCTCGCCTGGGACGCCATCAAAGCCTGCATGACGAGGCAAAGCCGCAGCGGGCGGCTCGCCAGCTGGCAAGCGCTGCAGGGCTAGTTGGTGGGGTAGCTAGGGTGTCGTAGATGATTAGCCGAATGGCGAGTCGGTATTGTCGCGGCGTGCATCGCGCTGTAGCTGGTAGACCAATCGTTCGATCTGCCGTTGGGTCAATCCGCTAAGGCGGTGGAAGCGCAGCCCGCACATGGTCATATCCAGCTTTTCATCGACCACCAGGTGGCGGAGTTCGACTTCCGTCTGAATGGTTCCGATCGGGAGCTTGGCGGCCAGTTCATAAACCTGGCCTGTCTGCAGATTACCCTGATTGCCTTTGATGCTCAGTTTGCAGCCCGTTGCGGAGATATCGAGCAGGCGGCCTTCCAATGCATTTCGTACCGCTGCGCCGCCTAGCTGGGCGGTGACGGCAAGCTCCTTCAGCTGCGCGCGATAAGCGTTGCGGCGCTGATGATAGGTCAGTTCGGCAGGGGTAGGGATCCAGTAGCAACGTGCCCCATCTATTTCTCCAAGATGCACGTCTTGCTGGCTTGTCCAGAAGATGCGTGCGCCTTCGTAGAAGCCTTCGACGTGAACGGCTTCGCCCTGCAGGAGCAGTCTCTCGCCATCGTTGGGGATAAGCTCGTCGAGGGCGATCCAGCCGGTTTCGCGGTTCATCTCGACCAGATAACTCTGGTATCGCTGGCTGCGCTCGTGGAAGCGCAGTGTCAGGGGAATATTGTTATCCAGCAGGGGACGCAGATTAGCGTAGATCTCTAGCGGTGCCGTCAGTACCTTGGGCGGTTGCGGGCCCTCGTCACCAAAAAATGAGTTAGACACGGTCCGGTGTTCTCCGGCGCATTGTTATCACCATCGCGTGGCGTCCTTGTAGCGGTCTATCGTCAGGCTTGGCTGAGAGGTCGTTGCTGCTTGCTCTTGGACGCTCCGCCTCGATTGTCATACAGGTCGGGAGTATCGTCCTTGCCCTGGAGTATGTGCAGCATGCTACCCAACGCGCTCTGGTTGGCGCGTATCAGCCGGCCATTGCGCTCGTTGGCGCTACGGCAGCTTTCCAGTTCGGCTTCGAGCGTGCGGGCTTGTTCGAGAATGGTCTCGCCGCTCGGTGAGCCACTGACTGCGGCCTGCAGGCCATTGCGATCAGGTGGCAGTTGTTGTCCAGTCAGCCACTGACTGCGCTGGGCGCCATGCTGGCCGAGCAGTGCCAGCAAAGGCTGCTTTTTTGTCAGGATCGCTTCAAGCCCAGCAAGATCACGGTTGCCCAGAGCAGCAAACTCCTCATCGATAAGCTCAAGGAGTTGATGTGCAATGCCGATATCTTCGGTTAGCTGCTCAAGCAGGGCTGTTTCGTGCATTTCGGTCTCTGGGCTTGCTCGCGTTAGTCGGGCTCAGGCTCAGCGTTGCGTCTCGAACGCCAGCAGCTTGGCTGCTACGCGCTGGTTGTCGACTTTATAAGAGCCGTCTGCAATCGCTGCTTTCAGTTTTTCTACGCGCTCTTGGTCTACAGCGGGTTGATCAGCCAATTTGTCGGCCGCTTGCTGCAGGCGTTGAGCTTCAGGGCTCAGTTGAACGGTGTCGCTGGCATTGCCGCTGACGGTGCTGGTTTTCGTTGCCTCGCTTGCCGGCCCTTGCTGCGGGTTGGCTGCGCGTTCGCTACCTTGCACACCGTTGCGCCCGCTGGGGGCATTCAGTGGGCTGTTGGGCCGATTGAAGTCGATGACCATGATGCAAACCTCGAAGGAATCAGGACGCTTGCCATGTGTTCGGCAACAGTGATGGAAACTTTAGCGTTTTTTTCCTGGGTACACATCGGAAAACTGTTGAATCCCGGTTACATCGCGACCTCCACCTGGCCGGGGCCGGTTACTCTGGCCTTGATCGTGCGGCCCGAACGCTGATTCTTGACAGGAATCTGCTTGCCCGGAGCGCCATCAGCCATTGCCTCGCCGGGCATGCGTACGCTGATCGAACCCGTCTTGGCGGTGATGACGACCTGATCCCCCTTGCGGACAACCTTGGCCATCTCCAGCTGATTGGGTGTGATCACCTGATCGGGTTGCACGGGGCGGGTAAGCTTGTTGCCCAGGGCCTCGTCCATTCGGGTCAGATAGCCTTGATTGAGCGCGGACACATCCCGCTCGGCGAGGCTGACATCCGCTTGGCTCAGCACGGTGTCGCGTAGAAGGGATCTGTTTGCGACGATCACCTCGCGATACAGGCGCACCTGCGCCGGTACGAAAACCGACCACGGGCTGCTGCCTTCGCAACTTACCCTTACCGTGACACGTCCAATGGGAGCGGTGGTTCCGCCAAGGCTGGCGGCGAGTGGCTGATCGCAGGGGTTGAGGCGCAGCCTAGGGTCCAGTCGATTGACGCTGATCTCATGCCGGGCGGTGATTGCGCTGCGGATCAAATACTCGCCAACCGTGCGCTCAAGAAACTGCTCGGTCACGTCGATAAGCTGTTCAGGATGTGACATGGTTGACGCGTGGGCGAGTGAGCCCGTCGCGCAAAGTACTGGTAGCAGCGCAATCCGGCACAGCGCCAGATCGGCGCGTCGGAAAATGGTCATAAGGACGTTCATATCCCAACCAAAGCAAGGGGCGTGCCGCGTCTGAATCGTTCGGCCCCGTAATCTGCAAGCAGAGAGGAACTGGCATGGCCGGTGTATTGGATTCGGTTAACCAGCGTACCCAATTGGTGGGGCAGAACCGTCTGGAGCTGTTGCTGTTTCGCCTCGATGGCGAGCAGCTCTATGGCATCAACGTTTTCAAGGTGCGGGAAGTGCTGCAGTGCCCGCGCCTGACGATCATGCCCAAGTGTGGTCGAGTGGTTCGTGGTGTGGCCAGCATCCGCGGTAGCACGCTGCCGATCCTTGATCTTTCGCTAGCGACCGGTAAGTCGGCGCTGATGAATCTTGAAAATTCGTTCGCAGTAATCACCGAATACAACAACAGGACGCTGGGTTTTCTGGTGAGTTCTGTCGAGCGGATCGTCAATCTGAACTGGGAGGCCATTCTGCCTCCTCCGCGCGGTGCTGGGCGCGATCATTACCTGACCGCTGTGACGCACATCGACAACAAGCTGGTGGAAATCATCGACGTCGAGAAGGTGCTGGCGGAAGTTGCGCCTACCTCGGAAGAGGTTTCTCCGGAAGTGGTGGACGACGATACCCGCGCCAAGGCGCTTTCGTGTCGCGTCCTGGTTGTGGATGACTCGTCGGTGGCGCGCAAGCAGATTACCCGCTGCCTGGAGAATATTGGTATCGAGGTCGTCAAGCTCAACGATGGCCGCGAGGCACTCAATTACCTGAAGCGGATGGCCGACGAGGGCAAGAATCCGGCGGAAGAGTTTCTGATGATGATTTCCGATATTGAAATGCCGGAAATGGATGGCTATACCCTGACTACCGAGGTGCGACACGATCCGCGCATGCATGCAATGCATATACTCCTGCATACTTCCCTTTCCGGTGTGTTCAACCAGAACATGGTGAAGCGAGCGGGGGCGGATGATTTCCTCGCCAAGTTCCAGCCTGATGATCTTGCTGCTCGGGTGGCCGAGCGGATCAGGCAGGCGGATGCAAACTGAGGCTAGATCCTCTCATGATGGTGAGGCTTTATTGGTGTCAGTCGATCTGGATTTCGAGCAGTTCCGGGTATTTCTTGAAAAGACATGCGGCATCCTGCTGGGCAGCAACAAGCAGTATCTGGTATCCAGCCGCCTGAACAAGCTGATGGAACAGCAGGGCATCAAGACGCTTGGTGATCTGGTCAGAAAGATTCAGGCGCAGCCACGCAGCGGTTTGCGCGAAGCGGTTGTCGACGCGATGACGACCAACGAAACGCTGTGGTTCCGTGATACCTATCCGTTTGAGGTGCTGAAGAGCCGCGTGCTGCCAGAGATGCTCAAGGCCGGTTCCGGGCAGCGTCTGCGTATCTGGTCGGCAGCCTGCTCGTCCGGGCAGGAGCCTTATTCGCTGTCCATGGCGATCGACGAGTACGAGCGCAGCAATCCGAGTCAGCCAAAGACGGGCATTCAGATCGTCGCAACGGAGCTGTCCGGGGCAATGCTGGCAGCGTCCAAAGCGGCGGAGTACGACAGCCTGGCGATTGCCCGTGGGTTGTCCTCGGATCGCCTGCAGCGCTACTTCGATGTCAAGGCGCCGGGTCGGTGGGCGGTTAAGCCCGCCATCCGATCGCGAGTCGAGTTCAGGGTGCAGAACCTGCTGGATAGCTATGCGGCACTGGGCAAGTTCGACATCGTGTTCTGTCGCAACGTGCTGATCTATTTCTCCGCCGATGTGAAGAAGGACATCCTCAAGCGTATTCACGCGACGTTGCGACCAGGTGGCTATCTCTTCCTTGGCGCGTCCGAAGCGCTCAATGGTCTTCCCGAGCTGTACCAGATGATTCAGTGCAGCCCAGGCATCATCTACAAGGCCAAGTGAACCTCACTTGGCGGCAGAAAACCGTCATGCAAGGTGGCGGTCTGCGGCAATAAAGCGGTAATGGCTTGCCGCTTTTGACGCGACCGGCGATACCGCCAGGTTGGAAGTCCTTGAAAATCAGCGATTTGTGTTTGATGGCATGAGCTTTGCTGGAGTATGCGCAAGCAGACTTGTATCCGGCAGAGGGCCAGACATGAGCATCAGTTTCGACAAGGCACTTGGCATCCACGAAAAGGCGCTGGGCTTTCGCTCCCAGCGTGCAGAGGTGCTGGCCAACAACATCGCCAACGCCGATACCCCCAACTACAAGGCCCGCGATCTGGATTTCAGCAGCGTGCTCGCCGAGCAATCTGCTCGTAGCCAGGGCGGCTTCGGCGTCGCCCGGACCAGTGAAAGGCACATTGCCGCCGAGGGGCTAGAGATCGCTGATGCCTCGCTGCGCTTTCGCACGCCGGCGCATCCGTCTCTCGATCAGAACACCGTCGATCTGCAGATCGAGCAATCCAACTACGCGAAGAACGCTGTGGACTTCCAGGCGAGCTTCACCCTGCTCAATAGCAAGTTCAAAGGGCTGATGAGCGCCCTGCGCGGCGAATAAAGGAGTGTCTCATGTCTCTTAGCAGCGTTTTCAACATTGCCGGCAGCGGCATGAGTGCCCAGAGCACTCGGCTGAACACCATTTCCAGCAACATCGCCAACGCCGAGACCGTTTCGTCAAGCGTCGATCAGACCTACCGGGCGCGTCATCCGGTATTCGCCACGGTCTTCCAACAGGCCAACGGTCAGCCCGACCAGTCGCTGTTCGCCGGTCAGGACCAGGCCGGGGTTGGTGTTCAGGTGCTGGGTGTAGTCGAGGACCAGAGCGAGCTGCAGGCCCGCTACGAGCCCAATCATCCGGCTGCCGACGAGGCCGGTTACGTCTATTACCCGAACGTCAACGTGGTGGAAGAGATGGCTGACATGATCTCCGCCAGTCGTGCCTTCCAGACCAACGCCGAGCTGATGAACACGGCCAAGACCATGTTGCAGAAAGTGCTGACGCTGGGTCAGTGATAGTTACGAGAGCGCAATTATGAGCACTACGAACGGCGTCGGTGGAACCGGCTCGATACTGGATCAGTACCAGTTCGGCGAAAAGCGCGAAGCCAAGGGTAACGATCTCGGCAAGAACGAGTTTCTTGAGTTGCTGGTGGCCCAGTTGAACAACCAGAACCCGTTGGAGCCGCAGGAAAACGGCGAGTTCATCGGTCAGCTGGCGCAGTTCAGCACCGTGGAAGGCGTCGAGAAGCTCAACTCGAGCATGCAGACGATCCTGTCCGGCTACCAATCGTCCCAGGCGCTGCAGGCCTCGTCGCTGGTAGGACGCAAGGTCATCGTGCCGACCGACAAGGCAGTGGTCGATACCAGCGAAACCTTCAAGGCGAGCCTGGTATTGCCGACCTCCAGCAGCAACGTATTCGTGAATATCTACGACAGCACGGGTGCTTCGGTCGCGCGCGTGAACATGGGCCAGCAGCAAGCCGGCAACGTGTCCTTCATGTGGGATGGCAAAGATGCCAGTGGCAATGTCTTGCCGCCTGGTACCTATCGCTTCGAGGCGCAGGCTACCTATCAGGGCGAAACCAAAGGGCTTTACACCTTGCTGCCGGCGAATGTCGACAGCGTCACGCTTGGGCAGAACGGCGGGGAGCTGATGCTCAACCTTGCCGGTATCGGCAGCATCGGCCTCTCCCAGGTCCAGATCATCGGACAATAACCGCCGGCACCTCGGCAAAGGAGTAATTCCATGTCCTTCAATATCGGTCTGAGCGGCCTGCGTGCCGCGAGCAAGGACCTCAACGTCACTGGTAACAACATCGCCAACGCCGGCACCGTGGGCTTCAAGCAATCGCGCGCGGAGTTTTCCGACGTCTACGCGGCGTCCGTCCTCGGCACGGGCAAGAACCCGCAGGGCAGCGGCGTGCTGATGTCCAAGATCTCCCAGCAGTTCAACCAGGGCAATATCAACTACACCCAGAACGCGCTGGACCTGGCCATCAACGGCAACGGCTTTTTCCAGGTTTCCAATAACGGTGCGGTGAGCTACACCCGCGCCGGTTACTTCGGTACGGATCGCGAAGGTTTTCTGGTCGACAACTTTGGCTACAAGCTGCAGGGTTTTCCGGTGGACAACAACGGCAACCTGCAAAATGGCGTCGTTGGCAACCTGCAGGTCCAGACGACCAACCAGGCGCCGAAAGCTACCAGCCAGATCAATACGGCCTTCAACCTGAACTCGACCCAGAAAGCCCCTGCGACCTGGCAGGCATCCTATGATGCCGAGTACCAGAGCTGGATCAGCAACCCGGCAAACGTTGCCGATGTCGCGGCACCGACCGCTGCCGAAAGGGCGCAGGCGGCGGCCTATGCTGCCACGCAGGCCAGTGGCACGTTCAACCCCGCCGATCCAACCACCTATAACAGCTCGACGTCGCTGAATATCTACGACTCCCAGGGCAATGCGCACGTCATGACGCAGTACTTCGTCAAGACCAGTGCCAATACCTGGGACATGAAGGTGCTGATCGACGGCCGCAACCCGGCCGATCCGGCGCAGGAGCCGCCGCAGCCGTATGTGATGGGGCTGACTTTCGATGCGTCGGGAGCGCTTACATCCGTTGACAATGGCGGTTCGGCACTCTTCAGCGTTGCGCCGGATCTGAAGGTGACGCTGAACTCCGCGACCGGCAATCCGCCAACCGGAGGCTGGATTCCGGCAATTTCCAACGGTGCCACGCCGGCGACCTGGTCCGCCAATGGTGCATTGGCCAATCCGGGCGGCATCGTGTTGGATTTTTCCAAGTCGTCGCAGTACGCCAGTGCCTTCGCCGTGAACAGCGTCGCGCAGGACGGTTACACCACCGGCGAGCTGGCCGGCCTGGAGATCGACGATACCGGCGTGATCTTCGCGCGGTATACCAACGGGCAGTCGAAGGTGCAGGGGCAGATCATCCTGGCCAACTTCGCCAACGTCCAGGGCCTGACTCCCGTGGGCAAGACCCAGTGGGTACAGTCGTTCGAATCAGGCGAACCGGTAGTGGGTACACCTGGCTCCGGGACGCTCGGTGCACTCCAGGCTGGAGCGCTGGAAGACTCCAACGTCGAGTTGTCGGACCAGCTGGTCAATCTGATCGTTGCGCAGCGCAACTACCAGGCCAACGCCAAGACCATCGAGACCGAAAGCGCGATCACCCAGACGATCATCAATCTGCGTTGATAGGTACGGCAGCGGAAGATTGCCGCCGACGGCAGTATTCCGCCGCTCTTGCCAGAGGAGGCCCTTCGGGGCCTTCTTGTTTTTCGAAAAACCTATCAGAATCAATCAGTTGAATGATGTTGTCCGGAGTGGCATGCGCCTTGCATTTTTGCTCATCAACAGAATCGCTAGTGTCAAACTCGCGTCTCGGAGAAGTCGATGGACAAGATGCTCTACGTGGCCATGACCGGTGCCAGCCAGAACGCGCGGGCCCAGCAGGCTCATGCCAACAATCTGGCGAACATTTCCACTACCGGTTTTCGCCGTGACTTCGAGCAGGCTCGCTCGATGCAGGTTTTCGGCGACAGCCATCCGGCGCGCGTCTATGCGATGTCGGAGCGTCCGGGCACCGATTTTACTCCGGGGACTTTGCAAGAGACCGGTCGGGATCTGGATGTGGCCGTCGAAGGGCAGGGCTGGATCGCCGTGCAAGCTCCGGATGGGAGCGAGGCTTATGTCCGTACCGGCAGCCTGAATATTGACGTGCTGGGCATGTTGCGCACCGCCGATGGCATGCCGGTGATGGGCAATGGCGGGCCGATCGCCATTCCGCCCGAGGAAAAGGTGGATGTCGGCCATGACGGCACCATCAGCATCCGTGCCTTGGGTGAAGATCCGAACATCGTGGTTACCGTGGACCGCATCAAGCTGGTCAATCCCGATCCGCAACAGCTGGAAAAGGGAACCGATGGCCTGATCCGGCTCAAGAGTGGCCAGCCGGTAGAGGCGGACGGGAACGTACGGGTCGTGTCGGGCTTTCTCGAAACGAGCAACGTGAACGCGGTTTCCGAAATGACTTCCATCCTGGCGCTGTCCCGCCAGTTCGAACTGCACGTAAAGATGATGCGCACCGCCGAAGATGATGCGGCTGCCATGGCGCGCGTACTGCAACTCAGCTAATAGCGTAGCGCCGGCGGCGCACGAGGAGAAAGCTCATGCTTCCAGCACTTTGGGTCAGCAAGACGGGTCTGTCCGCTCAGGACATGAACCTGACGACCATTTCCAATAACCTGGCCAACGTTTCCACGACCGGCTTCAAGCGCGACCGTGCCGAGTTCCAGGATCTGCTCTATCAGATCCGTCGTCAGCCCGGCGGCCAGTCCAGTCAGGACAGCGAACTGCCGTCCGGCCTGCAACTGGGTACCGGTGTACGCATCACCGGTACGCAGAAAATCTTCACCACCGGCAGCCTGCAAACCACTGAGCAGCCGCTGGATATGGCCATCAATGGGCGTGGTTTCTTCCAGGTGCTGCTGCCGGATGGCACCGTGTCCTACACCCGAGACGGTAGTTTCCATCTGAGTTCCGATGGCCAGCTGGTGACCTCCAACGGCTATGCGCTGGAGCCCGCCATCGTTGTTCCGCCGGAAACCCAGACCTTCACCGTTGGTGAGGACGGCACCGTCTCGGTGACCACCGTGGGCAATCCGCAGCCGCAGATCATTGGCAACATCCAGACCGCCGACTTCATCAACCCGGCCGGTCTGCAAGCCATGGGCAGCAACCTGTTCCTCGAGACCGCTGCCAGCGGCGCGCCGCAGGTCAGCACGCCGGGGCTCAATGGTCTGGGCACCGTGCTGCAGAACACCCTGGAAAACTCCAACGTCAGCGTCGTTGAGGAGCTGGTGAACATGATCACCACTCAGCGCGCCTACGAGATGAATTCCAAGGTCATTTCCACCGCGGACCAGATGCTGTCGTTCGTGACGCAGCAGCTCTGATCGCGGGTTCGCCGTTGTTTGCGGGTAGGCACCATGTCCCCCCGCTGTAGTTTCGATGGCCTGTCATGGCTTGAGGTGTTTATGAGCCGTTTGTTGATTGTTGTTTCGATGTCTTCTGCCCTGGCGCTGGTTGGATGTGTTGCTCCTGCGCCGAAACCGAACGATCCGTACTACGCGCCGGTGCTGCCACGCACGCCGTTGCCGGCTGCGCAGAACAATGGCGCGATCTACCAGGCGGGCTTTGAAACCAACCTCTACGACGACCGCAAGGCTCATCGGGTTGGTGACATCATCACCATTACCCTCAACGAGCGGACCCAGGCCAGCAAGAACGCGACGTCGAAACTCTCGAAGGACAGCAGCGCGAACATAGGTCTCGGCTCGCTGTTTGGCGGCGCGGTGTCCATGGCCAACCCTCTGACCGGCAACTCAATGAACCTGGGAGCCGAGTACGAGGCGTCGCGCGACACCTCCGGCTCTGGCCAGGCAGGGCAGAGCAACAGCCTGTCCGGCTCCATTACTGTCACCGTTTCCGAAGTGCTGCCTAACGGCATCCTTGCCGTGCGCGGCGAGAAGTGGATGACGCTCAATACCGGTGACGAACTGGTGCGTATCGCAGGTCTGGTTCGCGCGGACGATATCTCCACCGACAACACCGTGCCGTCCACCCGTATTGCCGATGCGCGCATCACCTACTCGGGCACCGGCGCCTTTGCCGATGCCAGCCAGCCGGGCTGGCTCGACCGTTTCTTCATGAGCCCGATGTGGCCCTTCTGACCGGAGCTGATGCCATGTGGAAAAAACTGCTTCTGCTCGCGGGTTCACTCATGCTCTGCAGCGCTGCTCAGGCCGAGCGGCTGAAGGATGTCGCGACCATTCACGGTGTGCGCAGCAACCAGCTGATCGGCTATGGCCTTGTCGTTGGCCTGAATGGCAGCGGTGACCAGACCACCCAAACACCGTTCACCGTGCAGACCTTCAACAACATGCTGGCGCAGTTCGGCATCAAGGTGCCGGTCGGCGGCAATATCCAGTTGAAGAACGTCGCCGCGGTGTCGATTCATGCCGAGCTGCCACCCTTCGCCAAGCCGGGGCAGACCATCGACATCACCGTATCGTCCATCGGTAATGCCAAGAGTCTGCGCGGCGGCAGCCTGCTGATGGCGCCCCTGAAGGGGATCGATGGCAACGTCTATGCCGTTGCTCAGGGCAACCTGGTTGTCGGCGGCTTTGACGCCAGTGGCGCCGATGGATCGCGCATTACCGTCAATTCGCCGTCGGCTGGACGCATCCCCGGTGGTGCCACGGTCGAGCGACCGGTGCCGAGTGGCTTCAATCAGGGCAATACGCTCACGCTGAACCTCAATCGCCCGGATTTCACCACGGCGAAGAACATCGTCGATCAGATCAATGACCTGCTCGGCCCGGGCGTGGCTCAGGCGCTGGATGGCGGTTCGATCAGCGTGACTGCGCCGCTGGATCCGAGTCAGCGGGTGGATTACCTGTCGATTCTGGAGAACCTCGAGGTCGAGGTCGGCCAGGCGGTGGCCAAGGTCATCATCAACTCGCGTACCGGCACCATCGTCATTGGCCAGAACGTGCGGGTTCAGCCGGCCGCGGTTACCCACGGCAGCCTGACGGTCACCATTACCGAAGACCCGCAGGTGAGCCAGCCCGAGCCGTTCTCCGATGGGCAGACCGTGGTAGTACCCAACTCGAAGGTGAAAGCCGAAGAGGAAGCCAAGCCGATGTTCAAATTCGGCCCGGGCACCACGCTGGATGAGATCGTCCGGGCGGTGAACCAGGTGGGTGCTGCGCCCAGCGACCTGATGGCCATTCTCGAAGCCCTGAAGCAGGCTGGCGCGCTGCAAGCCGATCTGATCGTGATCTAAGGATTAGCGACATGGAAAACCGACTCGGCAGCGGGGCCCGCGCCCTCGACAGCGGCAGTTACAACGATCTCAATCGACTCAGCCAGCTCAAGGTCGGCAAGGACCGGGATGGCGAGGAGAACGTGCGCAAGGTTGCGCAGGAGTTCGAGTCGCTGTTTCTGAACGAGATGCTCAAGTCGATGCGCTCGGCTACCGAGGTGCTGGCCAAGGACAACCCGCTGAACAGCCAGGCGACCAAGCAGTACCAGGACATGTACGACCAGCAACTGTCGGTCAGCCTCTCGAAGGAGGGCGGCGGCATCGGGCTTGCTGACGTACTCGTGCGCCAGCTGAGCAAGCAGACCGAGACGGTGACCCGCAACAACCCGTTCGCTCAGGTCGCACGAACCGAGGGCGCGGCCTGGCCGAGCAAGCCGGCGGCGGCTGCGGTCGAGTCCGGCCGGGATGACTCGCGCCTGCTCAATCAGCGTCGACTGGCTCTGCCGGGCAAGGCGAGCGATCGCCAGCTGGCCAACGTATCGGCTACCGCGCCGACGACAACCGGCGAAGGCGCGCAGCCGCTGGTCAATGTCGACTGGAAGCCCGCCACGGCGTTCGTTCCGCCGAAAGACCGGCCATTGACGGTCAATGGCGTGGAGAAGAGCGCGCCCAATTCACCGAGCAAGACGCGCTTCAGTTCTTCCGAAGAGTTCATTACCACCATGTTGCCGATGGCCGAGAAGGCAGCCGAGCGCCTGGGTATCGAACCGCGATTCCTGGTAGCGCAAGCCGCGCTGGAAACCGGCTGGGGCAAGTCCATGATCCGCCAGGCCGATGGCAGCAACAGCCACAACCTGTTCGGTATCAAGGCCACTGGCTGGAAAGGAGCCTCTGCCACCGTAATGACCACCGAGTACGTCAACGGCAAGGCAACCCGCGAGAAGGCGGGGTTTCGCGCGTACGACTCGTTCGAGCAGAGCTTCGATGATTTTGTCAGCCTGCTGGAGAACAACGACCGCTATCGGACCGCTATCCAGGTCGCGAGCAACACGGGTGATTCGGAGCGTTTCGTCAAGGAACTGCAGAAAGCCGGCTACGCCACCGATCCCCAGTACGCCCGCAAGATCACCCAGATCGCGCGCAAGATGCAGACCTACCAGACCGTTGCCGACGCGAATTCGGTGCCCGCGATGCGGACCAGAGGCTAAATCATGGCTGACCTATTGAGCATTGGCCTTTCCGGCCTGGCCGCCAGCAAGACCCAGCTGTCCATCACCGGCCACAACATCACCAACGTCAACACGCCTGGCTATAGCCGGCAGGACGCAACCCAGGCTACCCGCTCGCCGCAGTTCAGCGGCGCCGGCTATATCGGCTCTGGCACGACGCTGGTCGACGTGCGTCGCACCTACAGCGAATTCCTGACCAGCCAGCTGCGCAGCAGCACATCGCTGAATCGCGACGTCGAGGCGTACAAGAGCCAGATCGATCAACTCGATTCGCTGCTGGCCGGCACCACCACCGGTATCACGCCCTCGCTGCAGAAGTTCTTCTCGGCCTTGCAAACGGCTGCCGAAGATCCGGCGAACATCCCGGCACGCCAACTGGTTCTGGCGGAGGCAGAAGGCCTGGCCAGGCGCTTCAACACGGTCTATGACCGGCTCTCCGAGCAGAACAATTTCACCAACAAGCAGATGGCCGCGGTGACCGACCAGGTCAATCGTCTGGCGGGCAGCATCGGCAGTCTGAACGAAGCGATTGCCATCGCGGCGGCCAATGGCAAGCAGCCGAACGACCTGCTCGATGCCCGTGATGAAGCCGTCCGCCAGCTGTCGGGCTATATCGGCGTGACCGTTGTCCCGCAGGATGACAGCAGCTTCAACGTTTTCATCGGCAGCGGTCAGCCGCTGGTGGTTGGCAGCACGGTGGCGCGTCTCGAAGTCGTGCCAGGGCAGGGCGACCCCAACCGGCATGAAGTGCAGTTCATCAGCGGCGGCTCGCGGCAGGGCATCACGTCGCAGATCACCGGCGGCGAGCTGGGCGGGCTGATTCGCTATCGCGAGGAAGTGCTGGATTCCACTATGAACTCCCTGGGCCGCTTGGCACTCGCCGTGAGCGACCAGGTCAATACGCAGCTGGGGCAGGGGCTGGATCTCAAGGGGCAGGTCGGTTCGGCACTGTTTGGTAACTACAACGACCCGGCGCTGGCCAGGTTGCGTGTCAATGCGTTCGTGGGCAACAGCAACGCGCAGCCGCTGATGAATATCACCGATACCAGCGTGCTCACCACCAGCGACTATCTGATGGAGTATGACGGTAGCAGCTACAAGGTGAGGCGCCTGAGCGACAACCAGTTGATGACCGTGGCGGAAAATCCCGTTGGGACGTTGTCCTTCACGGACAAGAACGGACGGGATCAGGGCTTCCAGGTCGTCTTGGGAAATCCCACTCCGACAGCGGGGGACAAGTTCAGCCTGCAGCCGACCCGCCGTGGCGCGTCCGATATCAAGGCGACGCTGGATCAGGCCGACCAACTGGCCTTCGCCGCCCCGGTACGAGCACAGAGCACGCTGCAGAACAGTGGCACAGGGGCCATCGGCCAGCCGAACCTACTGTCCGCCCCGTCGCCCATCGACCCCGCTGCGTTGGCCGCGGCCTTCGAGGGGCTGACGCTGACCTATGATGGTAGCGGGCTGACGCTTCCGACTCCGGCGCCAGCAGGGCTGGTGCTGTCGCCGTCCACCGTGACTGCCGGCCAGACCAATTCACTGAACCTGACGCTGACCACCGGAACGGCACCCAACGAGCAGCAATACAGTTTCGAGTTCACGCTGAGCGGCAGGCCCGCCGCAGGCGACACCTTCACCTTCAACTACAACCAGAGTGGTGTGTCCGACAACCGCAACGCCTTGAAGCTGGTGGATCTGCAAAGCAAGCAGACCGTCGGCGTGACAGCGGGCATTGCCGGCTCGGGTTTCAGCTTCACCGATGGTTACGGTGAGCTGGTCGAACGCGTTGGTACGCTGACGGCGCAGGCCCGGATGGACAGCGAAGCCACCGGGGCCATTTTGAAGCAGGCGACCGACAACCGTGATTCGCTCTCGGCGGTGAACCTGGACGAAGAGGCCGCCAACCTGATCAAGTTCGAGCAGTACTACAACGCCTCGGCTCAGATCATTCAAGTTGCCCGCTCCCTGTTCGATACACTGATCAGCACCTTCAGGTAATAGGCCACCCCATGCGCATTTCCACCCTGCAAGCATTCAATAACGGCGTCGCCGGACTGCAGCGCAACTACGCCAACGCGACCCGTACCCAGGAACAGATCAGTACCGGCAACCGCATCCTGACACCAGCAGATGACCCGGTAGCGTCGGTGCGCCTGCTGCAGCTGGACCAGCAGCAGAATGTGCTTGGTCAGTACAACGCCAACCTGACCGCGGCGAAGAACAGCCTGACCCAGGAAGAAGTCACTCTCAACTCGGTCAATACCGTGTTGCAGCGTGTACGTGAGCTTGCCGTACAGGCGGGCAACGGTGGTCTGAGCGCCGAGGATCGGAAATCCATCGCTGCCGAACTGCGCGAGCGCGAAGATGAACTGCTGTCCTTGATGAACACGCGCAACGCTCGCGGCGAGTACCTCTTTTCGGGCTTTCAGGGCAAGACACAGCCATTCGTGCGGGCCGCGGACGGCAGCTATAGCTATCAGGGTGACGAAGGACAGCGGAAGTTGCAGATCGCCAGTTCGTTGAATATCCCGATCAGTGACAGCGGCAAGTCGATCTTCGAGAACGTGATCAACGCCGGACGTTACGTCAGCGCGCTGGACACTACCGCGCAGCCAGGCTCCACATTGAGTGTGTCGGCGCCGCTGGTGCAGGACGAAGTTGCCGTCAGCGGCAACCCGCCATTTCCAGCGGCTGGGGTCGGTGTGCACTTCACATCCGACACCGAGTACGTGGTCTACGACCTGGCGTCGCCCCCTGACTTTGCCAATCCCCCGATCGATCCCAATCTGGTGCTGGCCTCGGGGGCGGTCGATAAGGAAAGCAAGACCACCGAGAAGCTGGCGTTTCGGGGTGTGGTGATCCAGTTCGATGGCATTCCGGTCGGAGGCGAAACCGTCGAGATTCAGTTGGACCCCAGCGCACAGAAGCAGGGACTTCTCGGAACGGTCTCCAGTTTGCGCATGGCGCTGGAAAGTCCATCCAGCAATGCCCAGGTTCGTGACGCCGTCGCGGTAGCCCTGACCAATCTCGACCACGGCATGGTCAGCGTCGATGCTGCTCGCGGTAACATCGGTGCTCGCCTCAATGTGATCGAAACGACTCAGACCGACAACGAAGATGTCGCGTTGGTGAACAAGGCCGTCCAAGCCGAGCTGCGTGAGCTGGATTACGCCGAGGCCCTGTCCAGGCTGTCGTTTCAGACCATTCTTCTCGAGGCGGCTCAGCAGAGCTACGTCAAGATCAGCGGCCTGAACCTGTTCAACGCGATGCGCTGAGAGGTTTGACGAGGTTCGCAAAAAAACGACCTCGTTTTGACATCGGTGGGTAGGCGGCTAGATTGGCTGACGCGGAGCAGGATGTCCCGCAGAACTCCCCAATCGCATAAGGAACATGCTCATGCGCAACGCGTTTATTGCCGCAGCGGCTTTTGCCGTACTTTCCAGCTTCTCGTTCGGCAGCTACGCCGCCAGCCAAGCCCAACCGGCTCCGACGGCCCCGGCGGCAGCCGTTGCGCAAGCGCCGGTGAACCTCAATACCGCCGACGCCGCTACGCTCACCCGCGAGCTGAAAGGCATCGGTGCAACCAAGGCCAAGGCCATCATCGACTACCGGGAAGAGCATGGACCGTTCAGTTCGGTCGATGAACTGCTCGAGGTAAAAGGGATCGGCTCGGCCACTCTGGAAAAATTGCGGAGTCAACTCAGCGTTCAGTGATTGAAAGACCGGGCCGTTCGCAATGGGCGGCCCCGTCGTGGCTTGATCGGCTGCCCAGATAGTCGCCCGCCTGCCACACCGAACACCCTGTGCAATGGCCAGTCAAAGAGCTTGAAAGGCATTGACATTCCGCGGTTATGCACATTCGAAATAGCCCCATTCATTCTGCTCCCTCATTTGTACATTGCTTTTGTGGCCTTTTGTAAATCATTGATTTAAAAGGGAATCATGAGCTGAGTAAAAAAACACCGATCTGTTCGCCACCCCCGTGGCACGGGCGTTAGCGGCGGTCATCCAGAAACTGTTCACAAGGTTATCCACAGGTTCGGTGGATAACGTAGCCGAGGTCACGGATGGCGCTGGCTGGAGGTGTCTGATGAAAGCTCCCTGGAATTTGCTGCGCTATCTGCCGCTGGCGCGGCGTCTGATCAAGCACGGAAAAATCCCCGCTCTGCTTCTCGCCGTGGCCCGCAAGTCATCATCCAAGCGCGGGCTGATAAAGGGGCTTCGCGAGGACCTGTCGCTGCTACAGGCGCTGTGTGTTGCCTGGTGGCGGGGCGAGTATCGGGCCATCAGCCCCAACGCGCTGGTAGCGGTGGTCGCCGGCCTTCTCTATTTCCTCTCACCATTGGATGCGATTCCCGATTGGATTCCCGGGCTGGGATTTGTGGACGATCTCGCTGTTCTGGGCTGGGTGATGCGTAAGTGGTCGGCTGAACTGGATGCGTTCAGAGCCTGGAAGCAGACGCAGACGGCCGAGCGCCAGGCCGCCCTGAACGAGCTCCCGCAACTTGACGAGCCCCGGGCTGGCGGATGATCAGGTCGATGCAGCGGCTACGGTGGTACGCCCGTTGGTCGGCAGCATTCGGACATTTGCGGCGTCGATCCCGATTCGCTTTTGCCTACTGCAGGCAGGTGGCTTCAACGAGCCGCGAGGGCTGTTAAGATTCCGCCTCTGATCGAGAAGCCAGGGGAATAGACGGATGAACGTACAGGTCATCATGCGTGACGGCTCGCCGGAATACGCCGTACTGCCATGGGACGAGTACCAGGCTCTGCTTGCCGCCGTAGGCGCACCATCTTCCTCGGCTACGGTTTCCAGCCCGGACACGCAGCGGCTATCGGCGCTTACCGAATTGTCTTCGCTTCGTGAGGGCAAGGGACTCAGCCAGGACACTCTGGCGCGCTCGGTCGGGATCAGCCCCGCCTATCTCGCACTGATCGAGGCGGGCGAGCGGGTTCCCGATGCGGCCATTCGCCGGGCATTGGCCCGCGCATTGGAGATCGATGGCTGGGAGGGCGACGCTTGACCTCGGTATCCATCAGCCGCCAGCACTGGCAGGCATTGCTCGGCGAACTGGATGATGCGCGGCGGCAGCGGCACCTGGTGACCTACCGAGCGCTAATCGAGCGCCTTCAGCTGCCCACGCCGGCGATGCAAACCCTGACCGCGGCACTGGAATACCTGGCCGCTCTGGACGCCCGCTCGGAGCGCCCATTGCGTAGTGCGCTGGTCATCAGCCAGGGCGCCAGCCGTCTGCCGCGAACCGGTTTCTTCGAATGCGCCGCCCGGCTCGGACGGTTCTCCGGTCCGGTCGATGGCGCCGCAGCCGCATCGTGGCATGCCGGCGAGGTGGCCCGGGTGTTCGAATTCGACTATCCGGAGGATGTCTGATGTTGGGAAGGCTGCGTGCCAGGCTCGGGTACTTCACAGCGCGCAAACTGATGAAGTCGCATCGTGCGGTCCAGCAACCGAAACTCTGGCGCTGGATGGAGGGACAGTTCGCGCGCATGGCGGCACAAGGCGATGTCGAGGCCCAGTGTTTCTACGGGCATATCCTCTATTTTCGTGGCCTTGGTCATGGCGCCAAGCGTGAAGGGGTTCGCCTGCTGCGGCTCGCGGCAACGGCCGGTGATGTGAAGGCCGCGTACCAGATGGGCGTCATCAGCCTGAGCGAGGATGCCTCGCACGGCCCTGATGGCAGCGAAGCGGCGCGATGGTGGGCTCAGGCCGCCGAAGCGGGGCACCCGCTGGCGGCAGTTCGCCTCGAGCAGCTCTATCGGGCCGGGGGGCATGGTCTGGCTGCCGACACTCGTCAGGCCGACCGCTACAAGGAGAAGGCAGCACAGCTCGGATTGTGAGCATCCTTCGACGTACTGTCCGCATCCAGGACATGCACGCTCGGGCCGAACGTCTGCTTGGCTTGCCGTTTGGCTTCCGACGCCAGTGCGGCAAGCCTTCCAGCATCCAGCCGATCGGTGTGTTCCGGTCGTACATCGACGATCCCAATCGACAGCGACAGGAGGGCAAAGCGCTGCTCGCGCCCGTCTCGGTTGGCAGAGACGAAACCTCCCGATTCCAGGTGCTCGCGTTGGTAGAAGGTTCTGCTGCGGCGTAGAAACTCATGTTGCAGCTGATCGATCCGCTGCAGACCGTCCTGTCCACCCAGAACCAGCATGAAGTCATCGCCACCGATATGGCCGACGAAGTCCACCCGCGGATCGATCCGTTCGTTCAGGCATTGCGCAAGGCACAGCAGGACCTCGTCACCCTTGGCATAGCCGTAAAGGTCGTTGAAGGGTTTGAAGTTGTCGATATCCACATAGCAGACCAGCGCCTGGCGCCGTTGCAGCAGCAGGCGAGTCAGGCATTGCTGGATAGGCACGTTGCCAGGTAACAAGGTGAGCGGGTTGGCATGACGCGCCTGCTGGATCTTCAGTTCGGTTATCAGCCTCAGCACATCGATGACCCGGCCGAGGCCGTGATAGCGCCCAGCCTGGGTGATGACAAAATCCTCCTCGATGCGCTGGCGGGCTCGGCTGGTCAGCAGTCGGCTTACCTGCTGCAGTGACTGGTCGAGCTCAACGGCAAGGAAGTCCGTGCTCATCAGGCGGCTCAGGGGTTTGCGCGCCAGCAGGTCGGTGGCGTACGGCTTGAGCAGCGCATCCGAGATGAGATTGCGGTGGATAATGCCAACGGGCCTGGCGTCGGTATCGAGAACCGCAATCGAGTTCAGGTTGGGCTGCAGGCGAAACGCTTCCAGCATCTCCGCAACCGGGCGATCGGCCGACATGGCCGGTTGCTGGATGAGCAGGGCGCTGAGGTTGCCGGTTTCCTCGCCGAAGGCCGTCTGCACTTCCGACTGGGGCAGCACTTCGTCGATATCCTGAGGCGGCAGCTCCATCGGACGTCCGAGCAGGTAGCCCTGAACCAGATCGATGCCCATGCTGGCGAGCACGACCAGTTCCTCCTGCAGTTCGATGCCTTCGGCGATGACCTGGGCTCGTGAAGCGCGGGCGATCTTCAGAATCGATTCGACAAACTCGCGCTTCACCGGGTCGAGATGGATGCCATCTATGAAGTAGCGGTCGATCTTCACATAGTCGGGCCGCAGCTCCGACCACAGACGCAGGCTCGAATAGCCGGCGCCGAGATCATCCAGGGCGATACTGAATCCCATCGAGCGGTAATGGTGAAGCGCTTTGTCGAGCAGCTCGAGGTCATCTGCCGGGGCCTGTTCGGTAAGTTCGATGACCACCTCATCTGCTGAGATGCCATAGGCCTGGAGCAGCTCGAGCGTCCGCCCGGGCTTGTGCGTGGCATCGAGCAGGGTCTCTGGCGAGGCGTTGAGGAAGAGTTTGCCGCGTAGCGCGCCCTGGCTGTATCGCCGGCACGCCGTTTCGCGACAGGTCATTTCCAGCTCGTTGAGGCGGCCGGCATGACGGGCCGTGGTAAGCAGGTTGATCGGCGAGTGCAGGGGGCTGTTGGACGGTCCGCGACTGAGCGCTTCGTAACCGAGTATTCGTCGCTCGGAGAGCGACACGATGGGTTGGAACAGGGTGGTGATGTCGCCGTGAGCAAGGATCTGTCCCAGCGTGCTCAACTGCTCGGTGACTGTCATGGGAGGACTCTGGGCTGAAAGAAAAGGGGCCGCATTGCGGCCCCTTCATTTCACGTCACCGTGATGTCAGTTTGATGACATCGCGGGTTGCGCGCCCTTCAGTGCTTGGCCATTGCCGAGCTGAGGCCGAGATAGTCCAGCAGGATGCGACCGCTTTCGGACAGGTAGGCATCGTCCTCTGGTTTCGGTTTGTCCATCTCCTGATGCGGCGTGGTTTCGTCGTCCTTCTCCAGCTTGGCCAGCGGCTGTTCACCCTTCGCCAGCCGCAGCGCGTTCTCCAGCGCTAGCTGACGCTTCTCGATATCCGCCTGCTGAGCACGGCGTTTCTTTTCGTTGAGACTGACGGTGGTTTCGTGCATCAGCTCCTGGGCGAGCGCCAGGCGGTCGCGGGTGAAGACGAAGTCCGGGTTCTCGCCGGTGCGCGCCTCATGGCGAGCCTTGAGTTCGGCCAGGAAGGGTTTGAAGGGGTTCATGTCGGGATTGATCGCAGCGCGGATGCTGTCCCACGGCAGCGCTTCGGGCAGGGCGCTTTCGCCAATCTCCTTGGTGTCGACATCGGCCGGGTAAGCGATGTCCGGAATCACGCCCTGGTGCTGTGTGCTCTGCCCGGAAACGCGGTAGAACTTGGCCAGGGTCAGCTTCAGCTCGCCATGGTTGAGGGGCTGGATGGTCTGCACGGTACCCTTGCCAAAGGTCTGGCCGCCAAGGATGAGCGCGCGATGATAGTCCTGCATGGCGCCGGCGAAGATTTCCGAGGCGGAGGCCGACAGCCTGTTCACCAGCACCGCCAGCGGGCCTTTGTAGAATGCGCCGGTCTGCTCGTCGGCCAGCACGTCGACACGGCCGTCGCTGTTGCGCACCAGCACCGTCGGGCCCTGGTCGATGAACAGGCCGGTGAGTTCGGTGGCTTCCTGCAGCGAGCCGCCGCCGTTGTTGCGCAAGTCGATGACTACGCCGTCGACCTTTTCCGCTTCCAGTTCGGATAGCAGCTTCTTCACATCGCGGGTGGTGCTCTTGTAGTTCTGGTCGCCGGCACGCAGGGCCTTGAAGTCGAGGTAGAACGCCGGAATCTCGATCACGCCGAGCTTGAAGTTCTGGCCCTGATGCGCGAGGTTCAGCACCGACTTCTTGGCGGCCTGCTCCTCGAGCTTGACCGCCTCACGGGTGATGGCCACCACCTTGCTGCTCTGGTCGTTCGGTGCATTGCTCGCCGGGATGACTTCGAGGCGGACCACCGAGCCCTTTGGACCGCGGATGAGCTTGACCACCTCATCCAGGCGCCAGCCGATCACGTCGACCATTTCGTCGTTGGCCTGGCCAACGCCGATGATCTTGTCAGCCGGTGCCAGCTGCTTGCTCTTTTCTGCCGGGCCGGCCGGCACCAGGCGTACGATCTTGACGTGCTCGTTGTCGCTCTGCAGCACCGCGCCGATACCTTCCAGCGACAGGCTCATGTTGATGTCGAAGTTCTCGGCATTGTCCGGCGAGAGGTACTGGGTGTGCGGATCGTAGGACTGGGCGAACGCATTGATGTAGGTCTGGAACACGTCTTCGCCGCGAGTCTGGTTGAGGCGCGCCAGCTGGTTCTTGTAGCGTTTGGTCAGCAGCTCCTCGATGGCCTTGGGCTCCTTGCCTGCAATCTTCAGGCGCAGGACCTCGTCCTTGACGCGCTTGCGCCAGAGGTCGTCGAGCTCGGCCATGTCCTTGGCCCAGGCGGCTTTCTCGCGATCGACCAGCAGCTCTTCATCGACGGTGAAATCGAAGCTGTCGACGCCCTTGCCGAGCAGGCCCAGGGCAAAGTTGAGGCGGTTCTGCAGCCGCTCAAGGTGCCGCTTGTAGATGGCGAAGCCGGGTTCGAGGTTGCCGCCTTTGAGGAAATCATCGAACTGGTTGCGCCACTTGCCGAATTCTTCGATGTCGGATGCCAGGAAGTAGCTGCGCGCAGGGTCGAGCATCTTGATATAGCTGTCGAAGATCTTCGCCGAACGGGCATCGTTCAGCGGCGGCTTGTTGTAGTGATGGCGCTTGAGCAGCTCGACGACGTTGAGGCTGGCGATCACCTGATCACGATCGGGTTGCAGGTAGTCCCAGTTCTCCGGCGTGCTGACCGCTTTGGCCATCGCCAGGGATGCGTGAAGGCCGAACAGGACGGCGAGAACGGTGCAGGTCAGCGTACGTTTCATGGCTTGGGGGCGACGTAAGGCAAGGGAATAACGCATATTAGGCCATCTAAAGTAGGCGCCGGTTCGGTTTTTCCGTCCGGCGGTGGAAAGCATGAGCCCGATGGTACAGGGTGGTCAGAAGAGGCCAGCGAGCGATCAGTTGGGTGGACATAGATAAGAACCACTATGGAGGCAGCATGAAGGCATTGCAAGGTATCGAGGGGCATCTGGAGTGGGCCGAGCGGCCCGCTCCCGCATGTGGCGAGGGGGAGGTCCGCATCCAGGTGGCGGCCGCTGGGCTGAACCGGGCGGATCTGCTGCAGCGCGCCGGCCATTACCCGCCGCCCGCAGGCGTGACCGACATCCTTGGCCTGGAGTGTGCCGGCGTGATCGCCGAGGTGAACGGACGCAGCCGCTGGAAGGTGGGCGACCGCGTCTGCACCTTGTTGGCCGGAGGCGGCATGGCCGAGGAAGTGGTGGTCGATGCCCGCCACGTGCTGCCGGTGCCGGAAGGCATGTCGCTGCACGAAGCGGCTGCGATTCCCGAGGTATACGCCACCGCCTGGCTCAATCTCTACCGCCTCGGCGCGTTGCTGGCCGGCGACAAGGTGCTGCTGCATGCCGGTGCCAGCGGTGTCGGCTCGGCGGCCATCCAGTTGTGCAAGGCGTTCGGCAATCCCTGCTGGGTCAGCGTCGGCTCGGCGGAGCGTCTGGCTTATTGCGAGTCACTGGGCGCACAGGGTGGTGTGCTGCGTGGCGACTCGCTGGAAGCGCTGCGTGACTTCGGGCCGTTCGACATGATCCTCGATCCGGTCGGCGCCAAGTACGCCGCGCTCAATCTGCAGCTGCTGGCGATGGACGGTCGCTGGGTGATGATCGGCCTGATGGGCGGCCGCAAGGCCGAGATGGACCTGGCGGGGCTGCTGGCCAAGCGTATCCAGTTGATCGGCTCCACCCTGCGCAGCCGCGACGCCGACTACAAGGCCGGCCTGCTGGCAGAGATGGAGGAGAAGGTCTGGCCGCTGTTCACCCAGGGCAAGCTGTCGCCGCGGCTGGAGCGCACCTTCGCCATCGGCGATGTCGAGGCCGCGTTCGAGGCTCTGGCCAGCAATACCGTGTCCGGCAAGCTGGCCCTGGTGATCGACAGCTCGCTGTCCTGACGGGCCTCCGGCAGGCTCGCGGCGATCGCGGGCCGGCCGGGACAGCTCAGGGCAGCTGGTTGCTCGCGTAGAAGGCGGTCAGCACCTTGACCAGATGGGCCAGGTCCTGGCTGCCGGCCAGCTCGCGAATCGAATGCATGGCGAAGGTCGGCAGGCCGATGTCGACGGTGCGCACGCCCAGCTGGCTGGCGGTGATCGGGCCGATCGTCGAGCCACAGCCCATGTCGCTGCGAGTGACGAAGCTCTGCACCGGCACCTCGTTTTCCAGACAGAGATGGCGGAAGAAGCCGGCGGTTTCGCTGCTGGTGGCATAGCGCTGGTTGTTGTTCACCTTGATCACCGGGCCGGCGTTGAGCTTCGGACCGTGGTTGCCGTCGTGCTTGTCCGCATAGTTCGGGTGAACGGCGTGGGCGTTGTCCGCTGAGATCAGCAGCGAATGGCTGACCGCACGCTGGAAGTCGTCTTCGTCAGGCAGCAGGCGACGCAGTACCTGCTCCAGGAACGGGCCATCCGCGCCGCACATGGAGGTAGAGCCGACTTCCTCGTGGTCGGTGCAGACCAGCACGCAGGTATGTTCGCGCTCGGCCGCGAGCAGGGCCTGCAAGCCGGCAAAGCACGACAGCAGGTTGTCCAGCCGTGCCCCCGCGATGAAATCCCCATGCAGGCCGATGACCGCGGCGCTCTGGGTGTCGTAGAAACTCAGTTCGAAATCCAGCACCACATCGGCGACCAGCCCATGCTCACGGCCGAGCTGATCGGCGAGCAGTGCACGGAAGTCCGGGCTTTCCTGGCTGGCAATCTGCGCGAGGATCGGCGGTAGTTCGTTCTGCGCGTTGATCGCCCAACCCTGATTGGCTTCCCGGTTGAGGTGAATCGCTAGGTTGGGGATCGTTGCGATCGGCAGCTTGAAATCGATCAGCTGGCTCTCGATGCGACCATCCCGGCTGTAGGTCACCCGTCCGGCCAGGGACAGATCGCGGTCGAACCAGGGGGCCAGCAGGGCGCCGCCGTAGACTTCGACTCCTACTTGCCAGAAACCCTGGCGCTGCAGTTCCGGCTGTGGCTTCACACGCAGACAGGGGCTGTCGGTGTGGGCTCCGACCAGACGCAGGCCGTGCTCGACCAGCGATTTGCTGCCCAGCTGAAACGCCACGATGGCCGAATCGTTACGGGTGACGTAGTAGCGTCCACCAGGTTCGGTGTGCCAGACCTCGCGCTCATCCAGCGCACGGTAGCCGGCCGCCTGCAGTGCCTGGGCGAGATTCTGGGTGGCATGGAACGGGGTGGGCGATGCCTGCAGGTACTCGATCAGGCCTTGGTTGAGAGCTTTGCGCATTTCGGACTCCGGACTGCAAGGTCACGAAGTCTATCCCATCGCATGGCATGGCTGCATTCCCACGGCCTCACCTGCGCCGAGCGATGGCCTCGAACAGATGCCAGTGCTTGTCTTGGCCGGTCGCCGTCTTGCCGTCGAACTCGATCTCGTTGAGCTCCAGCAGCTCCCAGTCTTCGAACAACTCCAGAAGCTGCTCATAACGGTGACAGGTGAGGTTGCGCCCCGCCCAGCTGTCACGAAGCCCGAAAAAGTGACCGCTGAACAGGCCACCCCTGCACAGGCACTCCATGATGCGCGTCCAGAGACTCGTGAATGCCTCCGGTTTGCAGAACGGTAAAGCGAAACTGGCATTAACCAGCTCGACGGTGGGAAGGGGAGCACCACTCTCGAATGGCTCGCAGAGCGTGGTGAGCTTATGCACACCGGTGTCCACCTGTGCCCGCAGCGCATCGAGCGCGGGGCTGGACTGATCGAGTGCGACCACGCTCCAGCCATCGCGCAGCAGCGCCAGGCTGTCGCGACCTGCGCCGCAGCCCAGGTCAAGCGCGGTTCCGGGAGGCGCTTTCCAGAGGTTGAGCGCCTTGCGCAGGCTGGGATGTTCGGGGGCGCCGCGGGTCGCCTGAAGAAATCGCTCCATCAGAATGGCGCGGGACACTCGAAGCGCAGGCGCTCGCCTGTCTGCGGATGAGTCAGGGTAAGCATACTGGCGTGCAGGCACAGCCGCTCATGCGCATGCAGCGCCTGTTCATGCGCGTAAAGCCGGTCGCCGAGCAACGGGTGACCGATCGACAGCATGTGCACCCGCAACTGGTGAGAGCGCCCGGTGATGGGGGTCAGTTCGACGCGGCTGTAGTCGCCGCAGCGCTCGAGTACGCGCCAGAAGGTCAGCGCATGCTTGCCCAGTTCGTGATCGACCACATGCCGTGGCTTGGTCGGCGGGTCGTAACGCAGCGGCAGGTTGATGCTGCCACTGTCCTGCTCCGGCTGGCCCCAGCACAGCGCGGTATAGGCCTTTTCCGTTTCGCGGTCATGAAACTGACGGGACAGCTCGCGGTGCGTATCGGCGTCGCGGGCGAGCACGATGAGCCCGGAGGTCTCCCAGTCCAGACGGTGCACGATGCGGGCTTCGGGGTAGCCGTTCTCCTGCAGGCGGGTCACCAGACAGTCACGATTGTCTTCAGCCCGTCCTGGCACGGAGAGCAGCAGGGTCGGCTTGTTGATCACCAGCAGGGCGGCGTCCTGGTGAATGATCTGGATGTTGCTAAGAGGCATTGTTCTTCCCACAAACGAAGACGGCGACCCGTGGGCCGCCGCTTCTGTACGCCGTGCCGCTCAGCGATCCGGCAGGGTGATGTTCAGTTCGAGAATCGAGCAGCTGCCCTGATCCTCGAGGGCGACCTGAACCTGATCGCTGTCGATGTTGACGTACTTGCGGATCACCTCGACCAGCTCCTTCTGCAATGCCGGCAGGTAGTCCGGCTCGGTGCGCTGGCCGCGTTCGTGGGCGACGATGATCTGCAGGCGTTCCTTGGCAATGGCGGCCGGTGTTTCCTTCTTCTTGCGTTCACGGAAGAAGTCGAAGAGGTTCATTCGCGGCCTCCGAAAAGTCGTTGCAGGAAGCCAGGCTTCTTGACGTCGAGAAAGCGGTGCGCCACTTCCTTGCCCAGCAGGCGATCCACCGCGTCGCTGTAGGCCTGACCGGCGTCGCTCTGGTCATCGAGGATCACCGGGATGCCCTGGTTGGACGCCTTGAGCACAGCCTGCGACTCGGGGATCACGCCCAGCAGGCGGATGGAGAGGATTTCCTCGACGTCTTCGACGCCGAGCATTTCGCCCTTGGTGACGCGCTCAGGGTTGTAGCGGGTCAGTAGTAGGTGTTCCTTGATCGGCTCTTCGCCGTTTTCGGCGCGACGCGACTTGCTGGCCAGCAGGCCGAGCATGCGGTCGGAGTCGCGTACCGAGGAGACTTCCGGGTTGGTCACGACGATGGCTTCGTCGGCGAAGTACATGGCCAGATGCGCACCTTTCTCGATGCCCGCCGGGGAATCGCAGATGACGTATTCGAAGTTCTTGCCCAGCTCGTCGATCACCTTGCCGACGCCTTCCTGGGTGAGGGCGTCCTTGTCGCGCGTCTGGCTGGCAGCCAGCACGTAGAGGTTCTCCAGACGCTTGTCCTTGATCAGGGACTGGGTCAGGGTGGCATCGCCATTGATGACGTTGACGAAGTCGTAAACCACCCGGCGTTCGCAGCCCATGATCAAGTCGAGGTTCCGCAGACCGACATCGAAGTCGACGATGACAGTCTTGTGGCCGCGCAGAGCGAGGCCGGTACCGATGGCGGCGCTGGTGGTGGTTTTACCAACGCCACCTTTGCCGGAAGTGACTACGATGATCTTGGCCAAGGTGATTCACCCTAAAAATTGAAAAAATCGGGACCTTCCGCCCGGTTTTGGCGTCAGGATTGCCCGTTTGGTCCTTGAAAATTCGCGGCAGTATCCGTTAAAGGCGGGTGATGTTCAACACGTCGCCGGAGAGGCTGATGCGTACCGCTTCAGCCCAGAGAGGATCGCGTCGCAGGTCCTCGGCGACCTTGTATTGGCCGGCGATGGAGACCATTTCCGCTGCGAGCTGCTGGCAGAAGATCCGCGCCGAAGTATCGCCCTTGATGCCAGCCAGGGCGCGACCGCGAAGCGGACCGTAGACATGGATGTTGCCATCGGCGAGAAGTTCCGCACCGGGGCTTACCGGCGCCAGCACAATGAGGTCGCCGCCCTGTGCGTAGATCTGCTGGCCGCCGCGGATGGGCGTGGTGACCACGCGGGTCGGGCGGTAGACCGGTTCGGCAGGCTTGGCCGGAGCCTTCGATGCCAGGTCGACCTGGCGCTCGCGAGCCCCCGAAGGCGGCAGCACCGGTAGATCCAGCACCGCCGCTGCTTCGATATGCGCCGGCTCGCTGGCGCGCAGGGCCAGAGTGCGCAACCGATGCTTGCGGCAGAGTGCGACCAATGCCTTGATGTCGATTTCCCGCGCCGCCTCGGGCAATTTGTCCAGCGCCAGGACCAGCGGCGTATTGTTGAAGAAGTCCGGGGCTTGTTCGACCTTGGCCGCGAGCTGTTCGTCGAGACGTTCGATGTCGTTGCTGGCCAGCTCCAGCACGGTGATGGCGAGCATGCTGCCCTTGAGCTGGAAGGCTGGGGACTGGTCGGGGAGGTCGGCTTGGCTCATGGTCTGCCTGCTGCGGTAAATGGCGAGGACTTATAACGAGCTGTGCCGCTGCCTGCAACCCGCCGCGTATGTCCCGGACGATCGCTGGTGCGCCGAGGCTCGGTCAACCACGCCTTTTGCCGCTAGAATGCGTCGCTTCATCGGTTGTCGAGCTATTCATGGACCGTCCTCAGTTTCGTGCGTACTTCCTGCATCCGCGCTTCTGGCCGCTGTGGCTGGGGCTTGGACTGCTCTGGCTGCTGGTGCAGTTGCCGTATCCGCTCTTGCTGCAACTGGGCCGTGGGCTCGGCGCGTTGATGTTCCGATTCGCCGGTTCCCGGCGCTACATCGCGCGACGCAACCTGGAACTGTGCTTTCCCGAACTCAGCCAGTCACAGCGTGAACGTCTGTTGCGCGAGAACTTCGCGTCCACCGGCATTGCTTTCTTCGAGATGGCGATGAGCTGGTGGTGGCCGCAGGCGCGCCTGCAGCGGCTGGCAAAGATCGAGGGGCTGGAGCATCTGCAGCAGGCCCAGGCGGCGGGGCAGGGGGTGATCCTGATGGCGCTGCATTTCACCACGCTGGAAATCGGCGCCGCATTGCTCGGTCAGCGCCACACCATCGATGGCATGTACCGCGAGCACAAGAATCCGCTGTTCGACTATGTACAGCGCCGCGGACGCGAGCGGCACAACCGCGACGCCACCGCCATCGAGCGGGAAGACGTGCGGGCCATGCTCAAGGTTCTGCGTGCCGGCCGCGCCATCTGGTACGCGCCGGATCAGGACTATGGCCGCAAGCAGAGTCTGTTCGTACCGCTGTTCGGTATCCAGGCCGCCACGGTGACCGCCACCACCAAGTTCGCTCGGCTAGGCAGGGCCAAGGTCGTACCGTTCACGCAGGAGCGCCTGGCGGATGGTTCGGGCTATCGGCTGGTGATCCATCCGCCGCTGGAGGATTTCCCTGGCGAGAGCGAGGAGGCCGATTGTCTGCGCATCAATCAGTGGGTCGAGGAGGCTGTCAGCGCCCTGCCTGAGCAGTATCTCTGGGCGCACCGGCGCTTCAAGACCCGGCCGGACGGCGAGCCGGGGCTGTACAAGAAAAAGAAGAAGCGCAAGGCGGTGTAATGCGCTTTCCTGCCCGTGCAGCGTGGCCGCGTGTGGGGCGCTAACGCCACCCCATAGGTGACGGCCGGCTACATCCCGGGCGGCATTCCGGTTGTTCCGGCCATCCAGTCGACCCAGCCGAATCAGGCCAGCGTTCCATCGCGGAAATCCCGCAGCGCCTGCTCGATCTCCTCCCGGCTGTTCATCACGAAGGGGCCGTACTGCACGATGGGCTCGCCCAAGGGGCGCCCGGCCAACAGCAGCAGGCGGGTTCCCGACTCGCTGTGCAACCGCACCTCACCATGTTCGGACAGGCGCACCAGCTGGCCTTTGCCCAGCGTGTGTTCGCCAAGGCGCAGCGCACCCTCGTAGACATAAAGCAGCAGCCGATGGCCTTCCGGCACCTGCGGGCTGATGCCGCTACCGGCCGGCAGATGCAGATCGAAAAGCTGCGGCTCGGTATCCGGACGCTGCACGACGCCCGGCTGCTCGATGCCGTCAACCTTCAGCGTGCCGGCGATGACTTTCGCCTGTACGCCACCTGGCAGCGTCAGCTGTGGAATCTCCGCCGGTGCGAAGTCACGGTAGCCCGGCTCGCCGAGCTTGGCATGGGCGGGCAGGTTCAGCCACAGCTGGAAGCCGCGCATGAGGCCTTGCTCCTGCTCCGGCATCTCGCTGTGGATCACGCCGCGCGCTGCGGTCATCCACTGCACGCCGCCACTTTCCAGCCGCCCGACATTGCCCATGTGATCCTCGTGACGCATGCGCCCCTCGAGCATGTAGGTGATGGTTTCGAAGCCGCGGTGCGGATGTGGTGGAAAGCCGGCGATGTACTCGTCGGGATCGTTGGAGCCGAACTCGTCGAGCATCAGGAACGGATCGAAGCGTTCCGGCGCGGCGCCACCAAATACGCGGGTAAGACTGACGCCGGCGCCGTCGGAAGTGGCGCGGCCGGTGGTGATGGAAAGGATTTCACGCTGGGACATGTCGAATGCCTCTGGTCTGGAATGTCACCAGAATAATGGTGCGGCTTCGATCAATGGTTGCGCATTATCGCTCTATCCAATCGACTGATTGGATCATTCCTTCACCATGAGGTCCCTTGCACGGCTGTAGACATAGCGCACCTTCTCGTACTCGAACGGCGAGTTCAGCTGGCCGTAACGAAAGCTGGTGACGTGGCGGGCGTTGATGGCGCGCAACGCGGTCAGGCTCAGCTCGCCACCGGTGGTCTCGGAGTACTGGAGGAAATCGACCTGTCGCTCGACGGCGAAATCGGTGACGCGGCCGGTGGCATCGCGCAGGTTGGAGGGGCCGAGAGCCGGAATGATCAGGTAGGGCCCCTGGGGAACGCCCCAATATCCGAGCGTCTGGCCAAAGTCTTCGCTCTGGCGCACCAGACCCATGCGCGTGGCCGGGTCCCAGAGTCCGCCCACGCCCAGAATGCTGTTGAACAGGAAGCGGGCGGTGGCATTCGCCGCACGCTGTCCCTTGAGCTGCGCGACGCTGTTGAACAGCGTCGGAATCTCTCCGAGGTTGGCGAAGAAGTTGCTCACACCGGTGCGCACCGGTTGCGGCGTGACATAGCGATAGCCTCGCACCACCGGCAGCATCACCCATTGATCGAGCCGGTAGTTGAAGTGGTAGATGCGCCGGTTGACCGATTCGAACGGGTCGTAGATGTCCAGCGCCTGAAAGGTGGCGCGCTCGAACTCACGTTGGTCCAGCCCCGGATTGAACTCCAGGTTGCGTAACGGATGGGTGAAGCCATCCTCGTCGACCGCCGGTGTGTCGGCGCAGGCCAGGCCGCTGAGCAGCAGCAGCGGCAACAGCATTCCTTTAGCCACGGAAGAACTCCAGCATGTGTTGGGCGTTGACGCGGTAGGTGAGGTTGCCGCAGTGGCCGCCGCGCGGATAGAGCGTCAGGCGGTCGCCGAAGGTGCGGCGTAGAAAGCCGATGTCACCGGCACCGAGGATCACGTCGTCGGCGTTGTGCATGACCGCGATCTTCGGGCTCTGGCGCAGATAATCCTCGAGGGCATAGAGGCTGACCTGCTGGATCAGCTGCGGCAGGCTGCCGCCGTCGTACTGCGCTCGCCACATGGGGATCAGCTGCTCGGTGATGTAGCAGTCGAAGTCGCAAAGCAGGGCGCGCTTGAAGAATGGCTCCAGGCGTGTGCCCTCGTTGATCGGATAGTCCTGCGGCACGATCAGTCCGCGACGGTTGATCAGGTCCGAGGTGAAGTTGATGTCGGCGGCGGAAAAACGGAACACCGAGCCGATCAGCATGGCCATCTGCTCGTCGCTGAGCTTCAGCGCCGACTGCTGGAAGTCGTAGAGCATCGCCTCGTCTAGGTCGATGTAGCCGCGCTGCCGGTAGTAGCGGGTGAGCTTTTCCAGCACCACCTCATAGAAGGTGGTGTGGTTGTCGATGCCGTCGACGCGGGTCTGCACCAATTTGTCCAGGTTGCCGACCGAGGTGTAGAGGTTCACCGGCGGGTTGAGCAGCAGCACGCGCTTGAAATTGAAGCTGCCGCGGGTTTCGTCCAACTGGCTGACGAACGCGGCGTTCAGCGCGCCGAGGCTGTAGCCGGTGAGGTGGAACTCGGTGACAGGCAGCTTGTGATGCCTGGCGCGAATGGCCTGCATGACCCGATAGAGATCCTTTGCATCGTCGGCACTGATGCCCGGTGTGGCATAGCGCGAGGCAGCGGACATGAAGTCGTAGCTGGTAGGCGAAGACAGCTGCACCACGTGGTAGCCGGCGCCGTAGAACAGCCGCTTGAGGGCCTCGGTCTTGCCCGCCGAGTAATGCGCACCGGTGCCGGAAATGATGAAGATCAGCGGCGCCGGCCCGCGCTGGCGTGCCAGGCGATAGCGCAGCTGTTTGACCGGCCAGAAGTTGTCCGGCAGGGTGAATTCGCGCTCCGGCCGCAGACCCAGGCTGTAGTCAGCCTGGTCGATGGCGTCGTCACTGGGTACCTCGGCGCGCAATGCGCTCGGCGTGCCGGCGATGGTCGCTTCGAAAGGATTGGCCAGGGGGTAGCCATACTCCTCGATGCTGAGATCAGCCGCGTGCAGCGGCGTAACGATCAGGGCGAGCAGGGCGGTCAGGCGCAACAACAGCGGCATGGTGTATCTCCGTTGACAGGCCATCGCGGCCTGTAGCGAGGCGGCAACGGATGTCTCGTGCCGCCTGTCCCATCAGAACTGCATTGGCAGCGCAGTGCAAGCCAACATCTCTATGGCAGCGGCGCGGGGAATTCGATCCCTGCGCGGGGATGGAAATGCCGACGGCTCGACAGTTGCTGTCGAGCCCCGATGGCAAGCGGTACCCGTGCGGGGCAGGCGTCAGGCCTGGTGGTGCAGCCAGGCATGCTTAGGAATCGCTGCGCTGCGTCTACTGCGTTCGAATCGCTGCCAGACCTTCTCGTGGAAGTAGAAACCTACCGAATTGCACAACGGCTCGATGGCGGCGACCAGTCCGCCGATGGCGATGCTGCCGGTCAGCGCGTAGGTCACCGAAAAGGCGATGCAGAAGTGCATCAGGGTGAACGTCACGGTCTTGAGCATGGCCTGTCTCCTTGTGCAGTCGAGAATCGTTCTCGCGATAAGGAGAGTCTGGTCGAGGTCGAGCAATGTCTGAAATCAACGTTCTGCATGTGCGACATAGCGCCACACTATTTGTGTTTGGAATTGTTGCGAAGCGCCGATTCATGCGGCTCGAGGGCTCTATGTCGGGCCTTTTCGCAAGACGCATTCAGACCAAAGTCGGGTGGTGTTCGCTTCGGCCGGGCCTAAAGTGGCCGCCCTGCCTCCATCAGGGGGCAGCGACCGTGGAGACAGATTCCAATGCACAATGAAAATGTTTACCGGCAGATCTATGCCAATCCGCGTTTCCAGGAGCTGGTGGCCAAGCGCGGGCGTTTCGCCTGGATGCTGTCGGCCGTCATGCTCGGCGCCTACCTCGCGTTCATCCTGCTGATCGCCTTCGAGCCGAAGATCCTCGGCATCCCGCTTGCCGCCGATACCGTCACCACCTGGGGCATTCCGGTGGGCGTGGGCGTGATCTTCATGGCTTTCATCCTGACCGGTGTCTATGTGCAGCGTGCCAACGGTGAGTTCGATCGCATCAACCAGGAAATCCTCAACGAGGCACAGAAATAATGATCCTGCGTTTCCTGATGACTGCCCTGCTGTTGGCAGTCTCGCCCGCGCTGCTCGCCGATGCCATTACCGGCGAAGTTCAGAAGCAGGCCACCAATTACACCGCCATCATCATGTTCGTGGTGTTCATCGTGTTCACCATGGGCATCACCAAGTGGGCGGCCAAGCGCAACACCTCGACCGCTGACTACTACACTGCCGGCGGCAGCATCACCGGCTTCCAGAATGGTCTGGCGATTGCCGGCGACTTCATGTCGGCGGCGTCCTTCCTGGGCATTTCCGCGCTGGTCTACACCAGCGGCTATGACGGCCTGATCTACTCCATCGGCTTCCTCGTCGGTTGGCCGATCATCCTGTTCCTGATGGCTGAACGCCTGCGCAACCTGGGCAAGTTCACCTTCTCCGACGTGGCGTCCTATCGCCTCGGCCAGACGCAGATCCGTCTGCTCTCGGCATTCGGCTCGCTGATCGTGGTGGCCTTCTACCTGATCGCGCAGATGGTCGGTGCCGGCAAGCTGATCCAGCTGCTGTTCGGCCTGGACTACTACGTGGCTGTGGTGCTGGTCGGTGTGCTGATGGTCATGTATGTGCTGTTCGGCGGCATGCTGGCGACCACCTGGGTGCAGATCATCAAGGCGGTCCTGCTGCTGTCGGGCGCCAGCTTCATGGCCATCATGGTGATGAAGACCGTCGGCTTCGATTTCGGCAGCCTGTTCGCCGAAGCGGTGAAGATCCACGAGAAAGGCGCTCAGATCATGAGCCCGGGCGGTCTGGTTTCCGACCCGATCTCGGCGATTTCCCTGGGCCTGGCACTGATGTTCGGTACCGCCGGCCTGCCGCACATCCTGATGCGCTTCTTCACCGTGTCCGACGCCAAGGAAGCGCGCAAGAGCGTGTTCTACGCCACCGGCTTCATCGGCTACTTCTACATCCTGACCTTCATCATCGGCTTCGGCGCGATCCTGCTGGTCAGCACCAACCCGGACTTCAAGGACGTGACCGGTGCCATCGTCGGCGGCACCAACATGGTCGCCATCCACCTGGCCAGCGCCGTGGGCGGCAACCTGTTCCTCGGCTTCATCTCCGCGGTCGCCTTCGCCACCATCCTCGCGGTAGTGGCCGGCCTGACCCTGGCCGGTGCCTCGGCGGTTTCCCATGACCTCTATGCCTGCGTGATCAAGCAGGGCAAGGCGCGGGAAGAGGACGAGATGCGTGTGACCAAGCTGACCACCCTGACCCTGGGCGTGGTGGCGATTCTGCTAGGCATCATCTTCGAGAAGCAGAACATCGCCTTCATGGTCGGCCTGGCGTTCTCCATCGCCGCCAGCTGCAACTTCCCCGTGCTGTTCCTTTCCATGTACTGGAAGGGGCTGAGCACGCGCGGTGCGCTGTTCGGCGGCGCGCTGGGCCTGATCACCGCGCTGGTGCTGACCATCATCAGCCCCACCGTGTGGGTCGACGTATTCGGCTATGCCGAGGCGATCTTCCCCTACAAGTACCCGGCGCTGTTCTCCATGGTCGCCGCCTTCGTCGGTATCTGGTTCTTCTCGGTTACCGACAAGTCCAAGCGGGCAGGGGAGGAGCGCGAGCGCTTCTTCGCCCAGTTCGTCCGCTCGCAGACCGGTCTGGGTGCAACCGGCGCCGTCGCTCACTAAGGCGATCAGCGGCAAGCGAAAGGGCAGCCCACGGGCTGCCCTTTTTCATTGGTGGCGCGCAAATCACCGGCCAGCACCGCGCCCATGTTGCCGCCATATTGCCTGCCGGGGACCGGGCGGTCAGCCCCATTGGCCAAGGGTTTGCCAGGGGCATTCATCAATCTGATGGATGCCGGTACGGCTCCGGGCATTCGCTAGACTCGCTGCCACTACCCGAACAACAAAGGCAGCACAACAATGCACAATCGCATGATGATCACCGGCGCCGGTTCCGGACTCGGACGGGAAATCGCCCTGCGCTGGGCGCGCGACGGCTGGCAACTGGCGCTTTCCGACGTCAATGAGGCCGGGCTGGCGGAAACCCTGAAAATGGTTCGCGAGGCGGGCGGCGATGGCTTCACCATGCGCTGCGACGTGCGTGACTACAGCCAGCTGATCGCCTTCGCCCAGGCCTGCGAAGAGAAGCTCGGCGGCATCGATGTCGTGGTGAACAACGCCGGCGTGGCATCGGGCGGTTTCTTCGACGAGCTGTCGCTGGAAGACTGGGATTGGCAGATCGCGATCAACCTGATGGGGGTGGTCAAGGGCTGCAAGGCATTCCTGCCGCTGGTTCAGAAGAGCAAGGGCAAGATCATCAACATCGCCTCCATGGCGGCGCTGATGCAGGCGCCCGGCATGAGCAACTACAACGTGGCCAAGGCCGGTGTGGTGGCGCTCTCCGAGAGTCTGATGGTCGAGCTGCGCCAGGCCGAAGTGGGTGTGCACGTGGTCTGTCCGTCGTTCTTCCAGACCAACCTGCTGGATTCCTTCCGCGGGCCGACGCCGAACGTGAAGGCGCAGATCGGCAAGCTGCTGGAGTCATCGCCGATCACCGCGGCGGACATCGCCGACTACATCCACCAGCAGGTCGCCAAGGGCGAGTTCATGATCCTGCCGCACGAGGAGGGGCGCATGGCCTGGAAGGTCAAGCAGCAGAATCCTCAGGCGATCTATGACGAGATGGCGCTGCTCGCCGAAAAGAAGCGGGCCAAGAGCAAGGCCGTCTGAATCCGGCCGGCCGCTGCCTTCAAGCGGCCGGTGCGGTTGCCTCCGGGGAGGCTGGGGAGTAGGGTTGCCTGTCCGGTTTCTTGCCGTAACCCTATGGATCGCTTGTGAATTTCCCTTCCCGCGGACTGTTGATGCTGGCCCTGGTGCTGGCAGCGATCAACCTGCGTCCTGGTATCACGTCCTTCGCCCCGCTGATCGAACGCATCGCCGAAGAGCTTGCCCTGTCCCGTGGCCTGATCAGCCTGACCACAGCCTTGCCGGTATTGCTGATGGGCCTGCTGGCGCCGTTGGCACCGCGGCTGGCGGTGCGCTTCGGACTGGAGCGCAGCATTGCCTTGTGTCTTGGCCTGATCGCCGCGGCGCTGGTGCTGCGCCTGTTCGGTCACAATGCTGTGCTGCTGATCGTCACCGCCGGCCTGGTCGGCGCCGGCATCGCCGTTGCCGGGCCGTTGTTGTCCGGTTTCATCAAACGTTACTTTCTCGAACGCATGGGCAAGGTCGCCGCCTGGTACTCGCTGAGCATGGCGGTGGGCGGGACCCTCGGCGTCGTGCTGACGGCGCCGGCCACCGAAGCGTTGGGCCAGCAGTGGAATGCCGGCCTGGCGGTCTGGGCGCTGCCAGCGGTGATGGCGCTGTTGATCTGGTTGCGGCTGCCCAATCAGCCGGAGGCCGCCAGTGAAAGCGGTGCGGGCTTGCCCTGGAAGGAGCCGCGGGCCTGGCTGTTGAGCATCTACTTCGCGCTGCAGGCCGGGCTGTTCTACGCGCTGGCCACTTGGCTGGTGGCGCGTTATCACGAGGTGGGCTACAGCCTGCTGCAGAGCAATGCGTTCTTCAGTGGCTTCATGCTGATCGGCCTGCCGAGCGCCTTCGCCATGCCATGGCTGGCGCAGCGCCTGGGCAATCGTCATCGCATCATGGCGACCTGCGGAGTGCTGGCGACCCTGTGCCTGGCGCTGATCGCGCTGCGACCCGGCTGGCAGCCGCTGGTGGTCTGCATGCTGCTGGGTGTTGCGCTCAATGGCACCTTTTCCCTGGCGCTGATTTCGCCGATGTACGAAGCCGGCACGCCGCTGGCCGTCAGCCGACTCACCGCGATGATGCTCTGCACGGGTTACTGCCTGGCCTGCCTGACACCGGTGCTGGCCGGACTCGGTCGCGATCTGGCCGGGGACTATCGCATGCCATTCCTGGTGCTGACCGGCATGGCGGCGTGCATGTCACTGCTGGCGATGCGGCTGCGGCCACGACATGTCGATCGCTGAGCGGTCTGGCTGTGGCCTGCGTCACCGCTTGCCATGCCGCGGATGACCGGCTCGCCGTGCTGTGCTAGAAAGCTCGCCGTCCACGTCCCAACCTAGCGCGCCGGAGTTCTGCTTGGAGTCTGAATCCATCGTTTACGGCTGCATCCGCGATTGGCCATCCGCCGACCTCGAGCAGTGCCGCCAGCGCCGGGCGAACAATCTGGCCGCCGTGCAGGCGTTGCCGCAGGGTGAGGCCTGGCCGTTCATCGGCCGCGAGATGTTTTCCTTCTGCCGTGACGAGGATCTGGGCCTGTATCAGACCCAGGTGATCCACTTCGGCGCCAGTTACCGCGCCGTCGAGTACGAGTGGGCGCTGTGGGTGCAGCGCTTCGAGGCGCTGCTCAAACAGCTGTACTGGACCAGCGCCGTGGTGCACCTGGAGACCGAGCTCAACGGCACCCATACCTTTCGCTGGGAAACCGACTCGGGTAGCCACAGCCCGCAGCAGAGCGACCTACGCATGCGCTGCGCCTGGGAGCGGGAAAGCGGGTTGTTCGGCTGACCCCGGTGCGGCTCAGTCCAGCCACTCCCTGGGCACGTCGCGCTTGAGCGCGAGCTGGCACTGCTGACTGTCCGCATCGAAGACGATCACGGCTTGGCCTTTGTCCAGGGCGCGGCGTACCCGCGCGACCCGGGTTTCCAGTGGCGTTTCGTCGCCATTGTCGGTGCCGTCACGAGTGACGAAATCCTCGATGAGGCGGGTCAGGGTGTCCGGTTCGAGCTGGTCGTGGGGTATGAGCATGGGGCTTCTTCGGTAAGACGGAGGGGCGATGCTAGGTCGCGCCGCCCTGCAGGTAGCTGTCCAGGCAAGCATACAGCTGCCGGCTCTCCAGCGGCTTACCGATGAACTCGTCCATCCCGGCGTCGAGGCCACGCTGGCGGTGCTCGGCCAGCACATGGGCGGTCACCGCGATGATGGGCACGGCCTGCAGCTGCTGTTCCGCTTCCAGTTCACGGATCTGGCGGCTGGCCTCGAAACCGTCCAGCTCGGGCATTTCGCAATCCATCAGGATCAGCTGAACGGCGTGCGGATCGCGGCGGTAGAGATCCACGGCCTGGCGGCCGTTGTCGGCGAGCTGCACGGCGTAGCCGCGTTTCTTCAGCAGGCCGCGCACCACCATCTGGTTCACCGGATTGTCTTCGGCGACGAGGATGCAGGGTTCGCCCTGCGGCTGCGCCGGTGAGGGGGAACCGCGCTCGCCGGCGGTTGCCGGTTCCTGGGCGTAGAGCATTTGCAATGCCTCGCGCAGCGGCGCGCTCTGCAGCGGCAGCGCCAGACTGACCAGACGCAGCCCCGGCGTGACGGGTGGCGGCTCGTGAATCGGCGAATAGAGCATCAGCACGCGCTGATTGCTCTCCAGATGCGGGCGCAGACGTTCCAGCCACTGGCTCGGACTGCCCGGCCAGGGCGCCAGCAGTACCAGCAATGGCGGGGCGGTGAAGTCGGCAAGGTAATCCGGCAGGCGCTCCGGGTCCTGACAACGCTCGGTACGCATGCCCCAGCGACGCAGCAGATGGCTGAGTGCCTCCAGCCCCTGGGCGTCCTGCGAGGCGAGCAGCGCCGGCCGGCCCGCCAGCAGCTGGTTCAGCGGGTCTTCCACGTCGCTGGCGGCATGCAAAGGAATCTCGAAGCAGAAACGGCTGCCACGGCCCGGTGCGCTCTGCACCTCGATATGGCCGTTCATCATTTCCACCAGCTCTTTGCTGATGGCCAGGCCCAGCCCGCTGCCGCCATAGCGGCGCGTGGTGCTGGAGTCGCCCTGGGAGAAGGATTCGAACAGCTGAGCCAGAACCTCCTGGCGCATGCCGATGCCGCTGTCGCTGACGCAGAACACCAGGCGCCGCGAGCCGTCCTGAGTCTGCCGGCTGGACACTTCCAGCAGCACATGGCCGTGTTCGGTGAACTTCAGCGCATTGCTCAGCAGGTTCATCAGAATCTGCTTGAGGCGGGTGGGATCGCCGCGGATGCGTCGCGGGACGCCGGGCTCCAGGCCGACGTGCAGGCTCAGCTGCTTTTCCAGCGCCTGGGCGGTGAACAGGCGAATGGTCTCGGAGATGAGGATTTCCAGGTCGAAGTCGATGTCTTCGAGGCTCAGCTTGCCGGAGCCGATGCGGGCATAGTCGAGAATGTCGTTGATGACTGCCATCAGCGAATTGCCGGAGCTGGAGATGGTATCCAGGTAGAACTGCTGGCTGCGATCCAGCGGCGTTTCGCGCAGCAGCTGCAGCATGCCGAGCACGCCGTTGAGCGGTGTACGGATCTCGTGGCTCATCTTGGCGAGGAAGCGGCTCTTGGCCTCGTTCTCGCTGGCGGCCCGTTCGGCAGCCTCGCGGGAGCGGTAGCCCTCTTCCTTGAGCAGGTTGATACGGTCGGCAAGTCCGATGGACAGGGTGATCAGCTCGAAGGCGACGCTGGCTTTCACCACGGCCGCCCCGTATAGCCCCAACAGCTCGATGCCGAGGGAGCCGGCGGTGACCAATATGAAGGATGCCAGCAGCACGCCCCAGGCCAGGGTGTAGTAGACGCCGTAGCGCACGCCTCGGCGCCAGACGAAGGCGCCCGCCAGCAGCAGCCCGGCCGACACGATGATCACCGTGATGCTCGCCAGGATGCTCCAGCTCTGCACGTCCAGCACGAGGCCGGAAATCATGCTGCCGAACGCGGCCAGCAGGGTGCAGCGCAGGAGCAGGTCGAGTCGCGGGAACAGTTCGCGGGTATGCAGGAAGTGCCGGCTGAACTGGATGGCGATCAGGCAATGGCTGAACATCAGCACGTAGATGCCCTGAGCGACCCAGCCGCCATCGTCGGCCAGCCACTTGACCAGGAAACCGTCGAAGGACAGGGCGAACAGGCCGACGTTGAGGGTATAGACCAGGTACCAGAAATAGGCCGGCTCACGCAGCGAGGCGAAGAGGAACAGGTTGTAGCAGAACATCGCGAACAGCACGCCGTAGAAGGCGCCGCTGAGCCCGTTCAGCTCCTCGTGCTGGGACGCGCTGGCATTGTAGGTGCTGAAGTACAGCGGCACGTATAGCGTGCTGGTGGTCTTGATGCGCAGCAGCAGGGTGGTTTCGCCGGGCGGCAGGTTCACCGGAAACCAGAAATTGCTGACCTTCACCGGGCGCTCGGCAAACGGGTGGAGGTCTCCGGTCAACTGCTGGCTCAGACTGCCATCGGGGTATCGCAGGAACAGCTCGATATGGTCGAGCAGCGGGTAGTTGATCTCGATGAAGCCGCTCAGCGGCTCGGCGAGACGGTTGGACAGACCGGCGCGCAGCCACCAGGTCGAACTGTTCTTGCCTTCGTTGACGTGGCCACCCTCGACGGCACGAAAGCGCTCGGGCGGTAGTGCCAGGATCTCATCGACGTCCAGACGGCCGGTGCGGTCTTCCAGGTAGAAGGTGCCATTGCCGAGGGACTGGCGCGTATCGATCGAGTCGAGCACCACAGGCGTGAATGCCCAGGCTTGAAGCGACAGGCAAAACAGCAGCAGAGCCAGGCATAAACGCGGCAACATTTTTCGATCCGGCAGGTGCGCCCGTTGGGCAGGGCGACACAGATTAGTAGAGCGGTGTGACGGTACCGATTCCTTCGGGCTCTACATGGCGCCTTCAGAGTGCCGCACGTCCTTGTCCGGACAACTTTGCCGAGTTACGCGCCGAGCGGCAAGCCTCGCCTGCGGCAAAGCAGGCGGCTTGTCACGCAATCGGATTTCAGCTGTTGCGCTCCTGCGGATTGGAATGGCGACCGATCAGGGTATCCACCGGTGGCACGCGGGTATCGTTTTCCATCTGCGCATCGTGCTCCAGTTGATGGCTGAAGCGCTCCAGCGAGTCCTTCGCGTGCTGGGCATCGCTGGCGAATACCGGCTGGCTGAGCATGTAGCCGCAGAGCAGCCGGCTCATGGCGGCGAGGCTGTCGATGTGGGTGCGCTCGTACCCATGGGTGGCGTCGCAGCCGAACGCCAGCAACGCGGTACGGATATCGTGCCCGGCCTCCACGGCCGATTGCGCATCGCTGTGGTAGTAGCGAAACAGGTCGCGGCGTACCGGAATCTCGTGCTCGGTTGCGAGCTTGAGCAGATGGCGCGACAGGTGGAAGTCATAGGGGCCGCCGGAATCCTGCATCGCCACGGTGACGGCATGTTCGCTCGAGGCCTGGCCCTTGGCGGCGGGGGCGATGTCGATGCCGACGAACTCGCTGACATCCCAGGGCAGGGCGCCGGCGGCACCGGAGCCGGTTTCCTCGGTGATGGTGAACAGCGGGTGCACGTCGATCGGCGGCTCGCGGCCGCTTTCCACGATGGCCTTGAGCGCTGCCAGCAGGGCCGCGACTCCGGCCTTGTCATCCAGGTGGCGAGCACTGATGTAGCCGCTCTCGGTGAACTCGGGCATGGGATCGAAGGCGACGAAATCACCAACGTTGACCCCCAGCGCACAGGTTTCGTTGCGGCTGTAGGTGTAGGCGTCCAGGCGCAGTTCGACGTGGTCCCAGCTGACCGGAGCCTCGTCCACCGCGGTGTTGAAAGCGTGCCCGGAGGCCAGCAGCGGCAAGACGCTGCCGCGGATCACCCCGGTATCGGTGAAAACGCTGACGCGACTGCCCTCGGCGAAGCGGCTCGACCAGCAACCCACCGGCGCCAGGCCCAAGCGGCCGGTATCGTGAATCTCGCGGACGATGGCGCCGATGGTGTCCAAGTGCGCGGCGACCGCGCGGTCCGGGCTGTAACGGCGCCCCTTGAGCGTGGCGCGGATGGTGCCGCGGCGGGTCAGCTCGAAGGGGATACCCAGTTCGGTCAGTCGCTCGGCGACGTAGCGCACGATGGTGTCAGTGAAGCCGGTGGGGCTGGGGATGGCGAGCATCTCCAGCAGCACCCGTTGCATGTAGTTGAGATCGGGCTCGGGTAGTTGTGCGGTCATGGAAACCTCCCGTTGACGGCGGCCTTGCAGCCACCCGATGAAATGAATGGAGACAGCGTGATGGGCGCCCGTGGGCTGCCCGTCGATGGATGGCCTGCGCCCGGCCGAGGCCGGGCGGGAGGCGATCAGCCAGCGACGCTGAGCGGAAAGAGCAGGTCGATGAAGCGCTCGGCGGTCGGCTGCGGCTCGTGATTGGCCAGGCCGACGCGCTCGTTGGCTTCGATGAAGACGTACTCCGGCTGGTCCGGCGCCGGCACCAGCAGGTCGAGGCCGACCACCGGGATGTCCAGCGCGCGGGCGGCTCGCACAGCGGCATCGATCAGCACCGGATGCAGCTGGGCGGTGACATCCTCCAGCGTACCGCCGGTGTGCAGGTTGGCGGTGCGACGAACGGACAGGCGCGTGCCCTCGGGCAGTACGCTGTCGAAATCGAAACCGGCGTCACGCAGGCAGCGCTGGGTTTCCTCGTCCAGCGGGATCTGGCTCTCCCCACCGGTAGCGGCCTGGCGCCGCCGGCTCTGCTTCTCGATCAGCGCGCCGATGCGGGTGCGGCCGTCACCGATGACTTCGGCCGGGCGGCGGACGGCTGCCGCAACCACCTCGTAGCCGATGACCACGATGCGCAGGTCCAGGCCCGGATGGTAGCTCTCCAGCAGCACCCGGCTGTCGTACTGGCGGGCGCGCTGGATCGCTTCCTCCATCTCGGCACCGTCACGCAGGTCCACCGCCACGCCCATGCCCTGCTCGCCATCCACCGGCTTGACCACCACGCTGCCATGTTCGGCGAGAAAGGCGGCGTTTTCCTCCGCCGTGCCAGCCAGCCGCTGCGCCGGCAGGCAGATCCCGGCGTGGGACAGGGTGCGGTGGGTCAGGCGCTTGTCCTGGCAGAGCGTCATGCTCACGGCCGAGGTGAGATCGGACAGCGACTCCCGGCAACGCACCCGCCGACCACCCTGGGTGAGCGTGAACAGTCCGGCCTCGGCATCGTTGACCTCGATCTCGATGCCGCGCCGGCGGGCTTCGTCGACGATAATCTTGGCGTAGGGGTTGAGCTTGGCTTCCGGCCCTGGGCCGAGGAACAGCGGCTGGTTGAAGCTGTTCTTGCGCTTGACGGTGAAGGTCTGCAGGTCGCGGAAGCCGAGCTTGGCATAGAGCGCCTTGGCCTGCTGGTTGTCGTGCAGCACGGACAGGTCCAGGTAGGCCAGGCCGCGCCCCATGTAGTGCTCGATCAGATGGCGTACCAGTGCCTCGCCGACGCCAGGTCGCGGGCAACTGGGCGAGACTGCCAGGCACCAGAGGCTCGAACCGTTTTCCGGATCGTTGAAGGCGCGGTGGTGGTCGATGCCCATCACGCTGCCGATGATCTGCCCGGAGGTGTCGTCCTCGGCCAGCCAGTACACCGGCCCGCCTTGCTCGCGTGGCGTGCAGCGCTCCGGGTCGACCGGCATCATGCCGCGCGACTGATAGAGGCCGTTGATCGCATGCCAGTCCGCCTCGCTCTGGGCGCGGCGCACGCAGAAGCCGCGAAATGGTTTCTGTGACGGGCGGTAGTCGCTGAACCAGATGCGCAGAGTGTCGGAGGGATCGAGGAAAAGCTGCTGTGGGGCGTAGGACAGGACCTGATGGGGCGCCGCCACGTACAACGCGATATCGCGTTCGCCGGCCTGCTCGTTGAGCAGCTCGGCGGCAAGCTGCGCGGGATCCGAATAGGTGTGGCCGACGAGGATGCGCCCCCAGCCGCAGTGCAGGACCACCGGCCCACAGGGTTCTTCCTGACCATCCTCCGCGAAGCGTGCCTGCAACCGCTGGTAGGTCGGGGCCTGGCCGCGCAGCAGGCGCTGACCGTAGGCTTGGGACTTCTGCATGGTACGTTCCTTGATGCTAAGTCACGAACCGGCCAGCGGCGGGGCGAAACGGTCGCCCCCGGGGCGCGTGCCAGCCGCAGCCGTTCGTGAGCGGGTTATTGGGGCCGTCTAGCCATGGCGCGACCTCATCGATGCCCCTAGAGGCCTTGTTCGCTCAACCATAGGTTGACCGCCGCCAGCTGCCAGAGTTTGGAACCGCGCAGCGGGGTAAGCTGGCCATCCGGATCGGCGAGCAGCTTCTCCAGCATCTGCGGGTTGTACAGCCCGCGCTCCTGGCTGGGGTCGAGCAACATCTCGCGCACCCAGTTCAGCGTGGCACCCTGCAGGTGCTTGAGGCCCGGCACCGGGAAGTAGCCCTTGGGCCGGTCGATCACCGCGGCGGGGATCACCTGGCGTGCGGCTTCCTTGAGTACGTACTTGCCGCCTTCGGGCAGCTTGAACTTCGCCGGAATCCGCGCCGACAGTTCGGCCACGCGGTAATCGAGGAACGGCGTGCGCGCCTCCAGGCCCCAGGCCATGGTCATGTTGTCCACGCGCTTGACCGGGTCATCCACCAGCATCACGGTGCTGTCGATGCGCAGCGCCTTGTCCACCGCGGCCTCGGCACCCGGCTGGGCGAAGTGGCGGCGCACGAAATCACCGGAGAAATCGCCCTGCACCCATTGCTGCTGCATGGTCTGGGCATATTCCTCGTAGCTGCGGTCGCGGAACGCGGCGAGGTAGGCCGCCACCGGGTCCTCGGCACCATCGACCAGCGGATACCAGTGGTAACCGGCGAACAGCTCGTCCGCACCCTGGCCGCTCTGCACCACTTTGCAGTGCTTGGCCACTTCCCGCGAGAGCAGGTAGAAGGCGATGCAGTCGTGGCTGACCATCGGCTCGCTCATGGCCTGGAAGGCTGCCGGCAGCTGCTCGAGGATTTCCTTTTCCTGGATGCGCAGCTGGTGATGGCGGGTGTTGTAGTGCTTGGCGATGATGTCCGAGTACTTGAACTCGTCGCCGCGCTCGCCGCCGGCGTCTTCGAAGCCGATGGAAAAGGTCAGCAGGTTGTCGTCGACACCCGCCTCGCGCAGCAGACCCACCAGCAGGCTGGAGTCGACGCCGCCGGACAGCAGCACGCCGACGTCCACCGCAGCACGCTGACGGATCGCCACCGCTTCGCGCATGGTGTCCAGGGTCAGACGCTTCCAGTCTTCGAAGCTGTAATCGCGCTCGTCTTCGCGGGCACCGAACTGCAGCTCCCACCAGCGCTCGGTGGTGGTCGTGCCATCGGCGTCGACACGCATCCAGCTGGCCGGGGGTAGCTTCTCGATGCCGGCAATCAGGGTGTCCGGTGCCGGGACCACGGCATGGAAACTCATGTAATGGTTCAGCGCCACTGGGTTCAGCACACCGGCGATGTCGCCGCCCTTGAGCAGGGCCGGCAGCGAGGAGGCGAAGCGCAGGCGCTGGTCGGTGCGTGACAGGTACAGCGGCTTGACGCCGAGGCGATCACGGGCGATGAACAGCTGCTGGCGGTCCCGCTCCCAGATAGCGAAGGCGAACATGCCATTAAGGCGTGGCAGCAATGCCTCGCCCCAGGCGTGGTAGCCCTTGAGCAGCACCTCGGTATCGCCTTCGGAGAAGAAGCGATAGCCGAGGTTTTCCAGCTCTGCGCGCAGTTCGGGGTAGTTGTAGATGGCGCCATTGAAGACCATCGACAGGCCGAGAGCCGAATCGATCATCGGCTGGCCGGACGCCTCACACAGATCCATGATCTTCAGGCGTCGATGGCCGAGGGCCAGCGGCCCCTGGCTGTGGAAACCGCACGCGTCCGGGCCGCGTGCCGTCAGGTGTTGGGTGATGCGTTCAACCGCGGCCAGATCGGCGGGGCGGTTATCGAAACGAAGTTCTCCAGCTATGCCACACATAAGGTCCTTACCGGTTTTGCCGTTGGGGAGTGTGACTGACCCGTCATCGCCTAAGTTCAGCTTTTCGGACCAGCGCAGCGGCGCTGGATCGGCGTGTGGCCGGGTCAGTCATCTTTTTACACCAAAGCAAAAAAATGCTTTGATGTCAAAGTGAGTGGGTCAATAAAAGCGTGATTATGGCTGAGCAAACAGTTTCAAATGAAATCAATGCGCTGGAGGTTCAGGCCTTCGAACTGCCGCTGTTCCAGGCCATGCGCCGGCTGCAGCAGGATGCCGAAGTGCATGCCAAGCGTCTGGCGCGTTACGGCGGCCTGAGCCCGGTGCAGCTGATGATCCTGCAGGTGCTGGCCGGTGAAGGCCAGATGACCGCCAGCGCCCTGAGCCGGCGTGTGAGCCTGACCGCCGCGACGCTGTCCGGTCAGCTCGATCGACTCGAGGAACGCGGGTTGCTGCAACGTCAGCGCGACGACCAGGACCGCCGCCGCCAATGGCTGCTGCTCAGCGACAGCGGCCGGGAATTGCTGCAGGACGCTCCGGCGTTGCTGCCGCCGGAATTCCGCACACGTTTCGCCGCGCTGCCGCCGTGGGAGCGCCACGCGCTGACGGCGGCCTTGCTGCGTGCCGCCGAGCTTTGTGGCGATATGGAGTGACGTGGCCTAGCGCGTGTTCTCCAGGCTCTTGACCGTCAGTTCCAGGGCCTTGCGCATGTCGAGCCGAGCCGAGCGGCCGACATCGTTGTCATCCAGCCGATAGCCGCGCTCGGACGGCAGGATCGGCGCGGTAAGGTCGTCCGCCTCGGCCGGTTCGAAGTCCGAGTCGCGGCCGATGGTCATGGCGCTGCGGCGCAACAGTTCACGCACCTGATCGGGTTCGAGCTCGGGATTGACCGACAGCATGGCCGCCACCGCGCCGGCCACCAGCGGTGTGGCGTAGGAAGTGCCGCAGTGCACGTCGCCGCGCTGCTCTGGATCGAGCGTGGCGGCGCGCGTACAGGCTGCGGCAGTGATGTCCACACGCATGTCGACATTGGATGACTTGCGCTTGCGCACATAGTCCGGGTGTTCCACCGAAACATCTTTCTTGTCGTTGCGCTCGTGGCCGCCGACCACCAGCAGCTGCTCGGTGATGAAGGACGACGGCAGGCGATAATCGTCGCGCCCGGAGTGCGCCGACCCGTTGCCCGCGGAGTTGATCACCAGCACGTCGGGATGTTCGCGGCGCAGCCAGAGGAAGAATTCTTCCAGCAGCTCCTCGTAGCCGCTCATGGCGATGCCCGAGCGCAGCAGCGAATCCACCGGTTCACCTTCCACGTCCACCGTGCCGATGCGATGGATGCCCCAGCTCCAGTTGAGAATCCGCGCGCCGTCTTCGACCAGATTCACCGAGGCCGCTACATTGGCGGTGATGCCGGCGTCCGAGTTGCGCTCGACGATCACCTCGAAGCCCGGGCCGGTGCCGTCCAGGGAGGCGAGAAAGCCCTGGTCTCGGGCGTCACTGGCGTGAGCGGCGAGGATGCCGGCCACGCTGCTGCCGTGGTTGTCCGGCTTGTCGGCGTCGCGGGCATAGAGGCAGGTGCGCTGCTGGCGCGGATCGCAGGGCTGGAGGTATTCGGCGAAGTGCGGGGCGTCGAAGTCCACCGCGCGTTCGATGATGCCGATGCGTACCGGCGTGCGGTCGGCGGCGCGCTGGTCATCCGGGATGCGCTCGCGGTAATAGTCGACAGCATCGAGAAAGCGGTTGGCCGCCCATTCGCGATTCTGCCGGCGCGGCCGTTCCTGTTTGTCCTGTTCGTCGCTTTCCGCGGCGGATTCCTCGATCACCACGGCATCTACGCCGACCTCGCTGCCAAGGCGCAGCACCATGGCATCGCGCTCGGTCAGGTCTTTCACCGGCAGGCGCAACTGGTAGGTATTGAGCGGCGGGATGGCACCGACCACCTCGGCGCCGTACTTTTCGGCCAGCTGGCGGGCCTTCTCCAGACCTTCGTGGTCTTCCTCGATGATCAGGCTGACCAGATCGACATAGGTGGTGAGGTCATCCATGTTGCGCGCCACCTCGTCGGGCTTGGCGGCGAGTACCTGGCTGCGACCTGCCGAGAGCCAGACCGGATTGCTGCGCTTGCCGTCGTGCTCGAGCCACAGCGGGCCGCTGTGGACCTCGTCGGCGGGCAGGGTCAGACGCAGCTGATTGCCGTCGCGGCTGATCTGCTCGGCGGGCAGCGCCTCGCCGCTCAGCTTCAGGTGCACGTCGGCACGGGGCAGGCCGCGGGCATTCAGGCACCAGCTAAGCGCGTTCTCGGCGAACAGATCGCCGCACCGCGTGAGCTGGGCGATGCGCAGTTCCTCACTGGCAGCCACCGGGCCGGTGGCCATGGCCCCGAACATGGCGAGGCCGAGGGCGAACGAAGCAGGTAATCGACACGTCATGGGTCAACGCCGTTGCAGGTAGTTGACGCTGAACAGCCCGCGCGGATCGGTCCACTGGCCGCGGCAGTCGAAGCCGGCGGAGTCGGCCAGGGCGGCGAAGGAGTCCAGCGTGTACTTGTAGGAGTTTTCCGTATGCAGGCTCTCGCCGGCATCGAAGTGAAAACGTCGGCCCTCGATGGTCACATCCTGCGCCTCGGGGCTGATCAGGTGCATCTCGATGCGCGATTCGCCCTCGTTGAAGAACGCCTGATGGACAAAGCGCGACGGGTCGATGTCACTGTCCAGCTCGTTGCGGATGCGCTGCAGCAGGTTGAGGTTGAACGCAGCGGTGACATGGGCGCGGTCGTTGTAGGCCGCTTCCAGCACCGCCCGATCCTTGACCAGGTCGACGCCGATCACCAGACCGCCACCGGCCGGCAGCACATCGTGCAGGCGCTGCAGGAATGCCGCGGCCTCGGCGGGTGTGAAGTTGCCGATGCTCGAGCCCGGGAAGAACACCAGCGGGTGCTCGCTGGAGAAATCATCCGGCAGGTTCAGCTCATGAGAGAAATCGGTGCAGGCAGCATGCACCTCCAGCCAGGGGTAATCCGCGGCCAGGCGCTGGGTGCTGCTGAGCAGGAAGTCCTCGGAGATGTCGATGCCCAGGTAGCTGGTGGGGTGCAGCGCTTCCAGCAGGAGGCGAACCTTGCGGCTGGCACCGCTGCCCAGCTCGATCAGATCGCTGTGAGGGCCGGCGATGTCGAGGATGTCGTTGGCCGCCTCGGCGAGGATCTGCTCCTCGGTGCGGGTGATGTAATACTCCGGCTGCCGGCAGATCTGCTCGAACAGCTCGGAGCCGCGACGGTCGTAGAAGAATTTCGGCGACGCCCATTTGGGCGTGGCGGCGAACCCGGCCAGGGTCTCGTCGCGCAGCGAGGCCTCGTGCGGCTGCTGCAGCTGATCGTGAAAATGTATCGCCAATGCCATGTTCAAAGCCCCCTGGCCAGGCGCAGCCCGGCGAACTGCCAGCGCATCGCCGGCTGGAAGAAGTTGCGGTAGGTCACCCGCACGTGGGATTCCGGCGTGGCGCAGCAGCCGCCGCGCAGCACCATCTGTCCAGACATGAACTTGCCGTTGTATTCGCCGAGGCTGCCTTCCAACGGGCGAAAGCCGGGGTAGGGCAGGTAGGCGCTGGCGGTCCACTCCCAGACGTCGCCGAACAGCTGCTGCGGGCCGTGGTGACCGGCAGGCGCGGCGACCGGTTGCAGGTAATCGCTTTCCAGGAAGTTGCCACGCAGCGGCTGGTCGGCTGCCGCCACTTCCCACTCGGCTTCGCTGGGTAGCCGTGCGCCGGCCCAGCGCGCATAGGCGTCGGCCTCGTAATAGCTGACATGGCAGACCGGCGCTTCCAGATCCAGCGTGCGCAGCCCGCCGAGGGTCATCTCGTGCCAGGCGCCATCCTCGCGCAGCCAGTACAGCGGGGCATTCCAGCCAGCCTGCTGGATCAGATCCCAGCCGTCCGACAGCCAAAGCTCCGGTCGCGCGTAACCGCCATCGGCGATGAAGGACAGGTACTCGCCATTGCTCACCAGGCGTTCGGCCAGTTGGAAATCTTCGACGAACTGGCGGTGCCGCGGTGTCTCGCAGTCGAAGGCGAACTCACTGCCAGCATGGCCGATATGCTGCACGCCGCCAGCGAACTCGTGCCAGCGCGGGCGCTCCGGGCTGCTTGGCTGCGGCCTGGCGAGGTCGTCGCGATAGACCGGGTGCATGGGGTTCTGCGCAAGAATGTGCTTGATGTCCATGAGCAGCAGCTCCTGATGCTGTTGCTCGTGCTGCAGGCCCAGGCCGACGCGACGGACGATCTCGGCAGCCTGCTCGCGCGGCGGATTGACCAAGAGCTCGCCCATGGCCTGATCGACATGCCGGCGATAGGCATAAATCTCCTCGACCCCCGGACGCGACAGCACGCCGCGCCGCGTTCGCGGAAAGGGCAGGCCATGGGTCTGGTAGTAGGAGTTGAACAGGTAGTCGTAGGCCTCGTTCAGGCGCCGGTAGCCAGGCAGGTAGGGCAGTAGCACGAAGGTCTCGAAGAACCAGGTGACGTGTGCCAGATGCCATTTCGGCGGGCTCACCTCCGGTGTGCTCTGGATGACATAGTCCTCCACCTGCAGCGGCGTGCAGATCGCCTCGCTGGCGGCGCGCACCAGGCGGTAGCGCTGCAAAAGCTGATCGAGTTCGGCGAGTGCCGGGTGCGGATGTGGCTGCTCTGCCAGGTTGCCCATGGCGTTCCCCCCTGCGGTGTCTGCACGACCGAAACGGCCTCCCATAGCGACCCGACGGGCCGGGCAAAAGTTTCTGCTCGGTCCTGAACTCGCCTGACGCCTGGCCACTCCCTGTAGGAAGCCAAGCAGGAGTTCGATCCATGCGACAGTTTCTGATGCTGTGCTCGGCGCTCGGGCTCGCCGCCTGCGCCCAGCACGACACCGCGTCCTACACCGAGACCGCGGGCAAGCCGAAAAGCGTCGAGACCCATGCCCTGGAGGCGGGGGCAAGGCTGTTGCAGGGGCAGGCCCCGCTGAATGCGGTGAGCGCCTATCTCAACGGCTTTCATTTCTACAACGGCGACATGAACGGACAGATGGAGGCGCACCACTACGTCACCCGTCTCAACGAGGACGTGATGCAGGCGCTGATCTACGACGGCAACGGCCGCGACGCCAAGCTGATGGGGGTGGAGTACATCATCAGCGCGCGCCTGTTCGAGACCCTGCCGGAAGAGGAGAAGAAGCTCTGGCATAGCCACGACTACGAGGTGAAATCCGGCAGCCTGGTTGCGCCGGGTCTACCGCAGGCAGCGGAAAGGCGGCTGATGGAACAGGTGGTCAGCACCTACGGCAAGACCTGGCATACCTGGCATACCGATCGAGACAAGGAGCTGCCCTACGGCATTCCGGCGCTGATGATGGGCTTTACCGCCGACGGCCAGCTCGACCCGGCCCTGGAAAAGGCCCGTGACGAGCGCCTGGGTGTGGATACCCAGGCCAGGCGCCGTGACCGCGAATCGATCGTGCAACCTGAGGTCGACCCGGCTGCCAATGCCTGGGAGAAGGGCGAGGTCATCCAGTTGCAGCGGGTGCGTGGCGCGGGTGAACACCGGCATGGCGATACGGCCGGACCGGCGGAGATCAACGAGTCGGGCCGCCTGCGGCAACAGCAGCAGCGCAGCGACCCGCACTGAACGCCGCGCCTATTGCTTGTCCTGCAGCGGCGGTGTCGGGCGGATCAGGATTTCGTTGACATCCACATGGGCCGGTTGCGACAGCGCGTAGACCACCGCACGGCTGATGTCCTCCGGTTGCAGGGCATAGGCCGGCGGCTCGTCGAACAGCGGCGTATCGACCATGCCCGGCTCGATCAGCGTGACCCGTACACCGCTGCCGCGCAGCTCCTCGCGCACGCTCAGGCCCATGCCGGTCACCGCCCATTTGCTGGCGCTGTACATCGAACCGGGAATGACGAAGCGCCCTGCCGCCGAGCCGGTGAGCAGCAGATGGCCGCGGCTGGCCTTCAGCGCGGCGAGCGTGCAGCGCAGCGTCAGCCCGACGCCGTAGACGTTGGTCAGCAGCATCTCCTTCCATACCGCCGGGTCGGCCGCGCTGAAGCCGCCTTCGCTGCCCGGTATGCCGGCGTTGGCGTAGACCGCATCGAGCTGGCCGAAGCGCTCCAGCACCTGCTGCACCATTGCCTGCTGTTCGGCGTAGTCGGTGACGTCGCAGCGGATGGCAATGGCGCGCTGCGGGCCGATTTCATCAACCAGCCGCTGCAGCTTGTCCGCCGAACGCGCGGCCAGAGCCAGGCGATAGCCGGCCTTGGCGGCCTGTCGTGCGGTGGCCGCACCGATCCCGGACGAGGCGCCGGTGATCAACAGAACGGGATCGCTCATGCCGCCTCCTCAGTAGTTCGGAGTGGTTTCCGGAATGGCGCTGGCGTCGGTGATGAAGGGCATCGTCCAAGGCTCCAGGGTGCAGCCCTTGTCGATCAGCTCCTGGCGGGTCTGCTCGATGACCTGGGCCATGCGCAGCGGGTCGGCGTAGTCGCGCACCTGCGCCACCCGGGCAAGTTCTTCGCCGCTGCCGTTCATCACGGTGAAACCGAAGCTGTCGTCTTCGGGGTTGGCGCTGGTCACGCAGCCACAGGGCAGAAAGGCTTCCGAGGCCAGTTGCATCGCGTTGTCCAGGCTCAGGGGCGTTGTGGTCATGATCGTCTCCGTTGCGTTGCCGTTGTCTGGAGTTGACCGCCATATGCCGGTGCCGTTTCCCCACAGCCGACCGGCTGTCGCTTGTGCTATGGCAGGCGCGGCACCATATTCATCGGCATGAGCATGCCTGCCCCCGATCCGCTGTGCCGCTTCCATCCCGCCGTGGCGGGCTGGTTTTCCCGCAGCTTTCCCGCCCCGACACCGGCTCAGGCAGCAGCCTGGCCGTTGGTACGCGCCGGTCGCTCGACCCTGGTCGCCGCGCCGACCGGTTCGGGCAAGACGCTGACCGCCTTTCTCGCTGCCATCGACGCGCTGGTGCAGCAGGGCCTGACCGAGAGCGGGCTGGTCGACGGCACCCAGGTGCTCTACGTGTCGCCGCTCAAGGCGCTGTCCAACGATATCCATATCAACCTCGAGCAACCGCTGGCCGGCATCGGCGCCGAGCTGCAACGGCTCGGCCTGCCGCCGGTGGACATTCGCACCGCTGTGCGCACCGGCGACACGCCGCAGGCCGAGCGCAACGCGATGCGCAAGCGGGTGCCGCATATCCTGGTCACCACGCCGGAATCGCTCTACGTGCTGCTCGGCTCCGAGTCCGGGCGGCAGATGCTGCGCGATGTGCGCAGCGTGATCGTCGACGAGATCCACGCCATCGCCGGCAACAAGCGCGGCAGCCACCTGGCGTTGTCGCTGGAGCGGCTGGAGGCGCTCTGCGAACGGCCGCTGGTGCGCGTCGGGTTGTCCGCCACACAGAAGCCCATAGACGCGGTTGCGCGCTTTCTGGTCGGAACCGAGCGCCCTTGCGAGATCGTCGATATCGGCCATGGCCGCGCCCGCGACCTGGCGCTGGAAGTCCCGCCGGTGCCGCTGGAAGCGGTAATGAGCAACGATGCCTGGGCGCTGGTCTACGACCGCCTGGCCGCGCTGGCCGGCGAGCATCGGACCACCCTGGTGTTCGTCAACACGCGCCGCATGGCCGAGCGCACCACCCGCCATCTGGCCGAACGGCTGGGCGGCGCGGTGGTGGCGGCGCACCACGGTAGCCTGGCGCGCGAGCAGCGGCTGACGGCCGAGCAGAAGCTCAAACGCGGCGAACTGCGGGTGCTGGTGGCCACCGCCTCGCTGGAACTGGGCATCGACATCGGCGACGTGGAACTGGTCTGCCAGCTCGGCTCGCCGCGCTCGATCGCCGCCTTCCTGCAACGAGTAGGGCGCGCCGGCCACCAAGTGGCGGGCGTATCCAAGGGGCGCCTGTTTCCCAGCTCGCGTGATGACCTGATCGAATGCGCCGCGCTGCTCGATGCCGTGCGCCGCGGCGAACTGGACACGCTGAGAATTCCCCCGGCCCCGCTGGACGTGCTGGCCCAGCAGATCGTCGCCGAGGTATCCAGCCGTGAATGGCAGGAGGACGCGCTGCTGGCGCTGCTGCGCCGGGCGATGCCCTATGCGGTGCTGGATGACGACACTTATCAGGCGCTGCTGAGGATGCTCGCCGAAGGCTATACCACTCGCCATGGGGCGCGCGGCGCCTACCTGCATCGCGACCTGGCGACCCGCAGCCTGCGCGGCCGCCGCGGCGGGCGGCTGACCGCGCTGACCTCCGGCGGCACCATCGCCGACAACTCCGACTACGCCGTGCTGCTGGAGCCGCAGGGGCTGAACATCGGCACGGTGAACGAGGATTTCGCCGTGGAGAGCCTGGCCGGGGACGTGTTCCAGCTCGGCAACACCTCCTACCGCATCCTCAAGATCGAGGCGGGGCGGGTGCGCGTGGAGGACGCCCAGGGCATGCCGCCAAGCATCCCGTTCTGGCTCGGCGAAGCGCCAGGGCGCAGCGACGAGCTGTCCTCCGCGGTCGCCCGCCTGCGCGGGGAAATCGACCAGCGCCTGGCCAGCGCCGAGTCGCAAGCGGCCGAACGCCTGCAGCCGGTGATCGATTGGCTCGCCGATACCCCGGGCATCCCACGCGAAGCCGCGCAGCAGATCGTCGAATACCTGTCCCGAGCGCGTTCGGCGCTGGGCACGTTGCCGACCCAGCGGCGGCTGATCATGGAGCGTTTCTTCGATGAGTCCGGCGGCACCCAGCTGGTGATCCACTCGCCCTATGGCAGCCGCATCAACCGTGCCTGGGGCCTGGCGCTGCGCAAGCGCTTCTGCCGCACCTTCAACTTCGAGCTGCAGGCGGCAGCCACCGAGGACGCGATCATCCTCTCGCTGTCGACCAGTCACAGCTTCGCGCTGGATGAGGTCTGGCGCTACCTGCATTCGGCCAGTGCCGAACAGGTGCTGATCCAGGCGCTGCTCGACGCGCCGCTGTTCGGCGTGCGCTGGCGCTGGATCGCCACTACCGCGCTGGCCCTGCCGCGCATGGCCGGCGGGCGCAAGGTGGCGCCGCAGCTGCAGCGGATGAAAAGCGAAGACCTGCTGGCCACGGTGTTCCCCGATCAGGTGGCCTGCCTGGAGAACATCGTGGGTGAACGGGAGATTCCCGACCACCCGCTGGTGCGCCAGACCCTCGACGACTGCCTGCACGAGGCCATGGACAGCGAGGGTTGGCTGGCGCTGCTGCGGCGCATGGAGAGCGGAGAGGTCGAGCTGCTGACACGTGACCTGCCGGCGCCGTCGCCACTGGCCATGGAAATCCTCGGCGCGCGCCCGTACGCCTTTCTCGACGACGCCCCGTTGGAAGAGCGACGCACCCAGGCGGTGCTCGCCCGTCGCTGGAGCGATCCGGAATCGGCCGACGACCTTGGCGCGCTGGACCCCGAGGCGATAGCAGCGGTGGGGGCGGAGGCCTGGCCGGAGGCGCGCAACAGCGACGAGCTGCACGAGGCGCTGACGGCGCTGGGCTGCATCGCCGAGGCCGAGGCGGCGGGGCAGCCGCACTGGCTGCAATGGCTCGCCGAGCTGGCCCGCGCGGGGCGGGCGACACGCCTGCAGGTGGCTCACGACCGCGCGCTCTGGACCCCGCTGGAGCGCCTGGCCTGGCTGCGTTCGATCTATCCGCAGGCGGCCTGCGAGCCGCGTCTGCCATTGCCGGCCGGCTATGACCAGCTGCTCGACGAAGAGGCGGCGCTGGTGGAACTGATCCGCGCCCGTCTGAGCGGTTTCGCGCCGCTGCCGGTACCGCTGATCGCTAGACCGCTGGCCCTGCCGGCCTCGGCGGTGGCGCTGGCGCTGACCCGTCTGGAGGCCCAGGGCTATGTGCTGCGCGGGCGCTTCAGCCCGGGAGCGAGCGAGGACGAGTGGTGCGAGCGGCACCTGCTGGCGCGCATCCATCGCTACACGGTCAAGCGCCTGCGGCGCGAGATCGAGCCGGTGGAGCTTGCCGACTGCATGCGCTTTCTCGCCGACTGGCAGCATCTGTCGGCGGGCACCCGCATGCAGGGGCGCGAGGCGCTGGGCACACTGGTCGAGCAGCTGGAAGGCTTCCAGGCGGCCGCGACGGCCTGGGAAAGCGATTTGCTGCCGGCCCGTCTGAAGGATTACGGCAGCACCTGGCTGGATGAGCTGTGCCGCTCCGGTCGCATTGTCTGGACGCGGCTGTCCGGGCGCCTCAAGGCCAGCGGCGGGCCGGTACGTGGCACGCCTATCGTACTGTTGCCGCGGCGCCAGCTCGGTGCCTGGCATGCATTGGCCAGCGACGCACCCGCGCCGGAACTGTCATCACGGGCGCAGCGCGTGTTCGATTGCCTGCAGACCCATGGCGCGCTGTTCTTCGACGAACTGCAGCACGATGCCCATCTGCTGCGCAGCGAACTGGAGGACGCCCTGGGCGAACTGGTGGCGGTCGGGCTGGTGAACGCCGACAGCTTCGCCGGCCTGCGCGCGCTGCTGACGCCGGCCAGCAAGCGTTCGCGCACGGCGCGGCGAACCCGCGGAGGCGCCTTTATCGGCGGTATGGCCGACGCGGGGCGCTGGGCGCTGGTGCGCAAACCTGCCGAGGCCGAGGAAACGACCGGCCGCTCCGGCTTTTCGGCTGAGGCGCTGGAGCATATTGCCCGCGTGCTGCTGCGCCGTTACGGCGTGGTGTTCTGGCGACTGCTGGCGCGCGAGGCGGACTGGCTGCCGCCCTGGCGCGAGCTGTTGCGGGTCTACCACCGGCTGGAAGCGCGTGGCGAGATCCGCGGCGGGCGTTTCGTCGCAGGCGTGGCGGGCGAGCAGTTCGCCCTGCCGGAAGCGCTGGCGCTGTTGCGCGAGGTGCGAAAGCGGCCGTTGGCAGGCGAGCTGCTGGCGGTCTCGGCGGTCGATCCGCTGAATCAGTTGGGGACGCTGTTGCCGGGCAGCAAGGTGCCGGCGCTGCCGGGCAACCGCATCCTCTACCGCGATGGCGTGCCGCTGGCGGCGCTGGTGGCGGGCAAGCCGCAGTGGTTGCTCGACCTCGACGAGCCGGCGCAGCGTGAGGCCCTGCGCCGGCTGACCTCGACGGGGCGCTGAGGCCCGGTCGTCAGCCGGCCTGGGCCAGGCACTTCAGAGTGCCGAAGTCGCTCTGCAGCTGCGTCAGCCGTCCGCTCAGATGGGCGCGCTGGCCGTCGTCGGCCAGGCGATGGAGGTCGGCCACCAGTTCCAGACCGGCCTGTTCTGCGCGTTGCAGCGCCGCGCGGTCATCTTCGTTCAGCAGCGCTTCGCGATCCTGCAAGAGCCGGGCGATACGCTTATCGAAATCGGCGCCGTGGCGCTGCTCGACGGCGGCCAGCAGCATCGCCTGCCATTGCTCGCGGTTGCGCAGCCAGCGGCTATTCTGCTCGCTCAGGGTGTGCGCCCAGCGCAGCACGCGCTGGCGCTGCTGCGCGTTCAGCGGGCCGAACCAGTACTGCAGGCGCTCCTGCATGCGCTCGGCGCGTTCGCGGATCTGCTGCTCCAGGGGCGGCTCAAGGTATTTCTCCCGGTGTTCACGGCGGTTCTCGTCCAGCGCCTTGCGCAGTTCCTCGACTTGCGCGTCGTTCAATGCCCGCAGCAGATCGGTGGCGGTCGGGGTGACCTCCACCGCGATGCTGTGCATGGCGTCGCGTACGCCGCGGTAGTGTGGCTCCAGATCGCTCGGCTCGAGTTGGCCGTCGGCACTGCTTCGCTCCAGCCGGTCAAGCCTGGCAAGGAGTTCCGGCAACTGGGTGCTGCAGTGCCAGGCCAGGTGTTCACGCAGCCGTTGGCGCAGTTCGCGCTGCTGGGTGCGGTCCAGGTCCAGGTAATCGTTGAGTGTCCAGGGAATCAGCGTGTCGAGATTGCGGTAGACCAGGGTTGCGCGGCTGCAGCCGACCAGCAGGAAGGTGCAGAGCAACATCAGCAGAAACAGGCGGCTGGTGGAGCGCATCGTCTTTCCTCAGCGGGCGGCACCTGTGTGTGTAGAGCCCAGCTGCCGCCAAGGGTTCTGGCTCGGTCCGTTTCGTCGATCGGGACGAGCAAAGCGTGCCGGCTTGTGGTCTGCATTGCATGGGGCCGGCTCCGCGGCGCGGACGGCCGTCTTGTCTCAGTAGCAATGGAGAAACGCCATGACCTCGCAGATCAAGCACCTCAGCGGCGAAGACGTACCCAAAGCCTGGCGCCCGACCTGGGCCGTATGCTGGGTGGTGGAACTGAACGGCACCATCGTCGGCGGCCCTTACGCCACCGAAGCGGAAGCGCGCGCAGTCGCCGACGGCGAAGAGGAACCGCGGATTTCGCAGACCCCTGCGCCCTGATCGCTCCTCGCCAGCCCGCGATGCTAGCGTGACTGCTCCAGGCAGTGTTGCGGGCATGGTGCCTGGTACGGCACAGAGGGTGGCGGTGGCGCAACCAGCTGATCGACCAGTTCCAGCGATTTGTCGAACGATGGGTAGCCGCTGCGCGCGACGTCCAGTTCGCCGTAGGCCTGTCGATAGCCCTCGGCCCTGATCGGGTCCGCCTGCTCGATCAGATAGGGCTCCTGGTAGATCTTGTAGAGCAGCGCCACCGCGTGCGGATGGCCCTTGCGCTTGGCCTTCTCCAGCAATTGCAGCACTTCGGAGGGCTCCGGGCCCTGGCGGATCAGCAGCAGCGCCTGGTAGAACTCGGTCTCACCGCGCCGATCCAGCCGCGCGCTGCGATCGAGCAGGGCCTGGGCCAGTTCGTAGCTGTCTTCATCACCGACCGATATCAGAATCTTGGCCTGCATCAGATCGTTCTGGTACAGCAGACGCTCGGCGCGACAGCCGTCGTCGTCCCAGGCGCGATCGCAGGATTGGCTGGCGCAACCGCCGAGAGTCAACAGCAGGCCGAAGAGCAATGCCTTTTTCATGGCTGAATTGGTACTCCGTTCTCTTTTCGCCAGTATGGGGCGTGCCTGCTTCGATTCGCCAGTGCGGCTTACGTTCGCTTAGAAATTGGGGCAGGGCGCGTTCATCTGTTGCAGGCCATAGCGTCGCAGCAACGTCTGCCAGCGGGCACTGTGCGGCAGGTCGGCGACAAGCTGCTGGATGTACTGCGTGGTCGCGGCGGGCAGGCTGGCAGTCATGAGCACGTGGCGGTCGAACACGTACAGGGGGCTCGGTGAAACGTGCAGCTGCGCTTCTGGCACCTCGGTCAGGCTGTAGAACAGGCGTGACGAGCGCGGGATGAGGGCGACATCGATGCGCCCTGAGAGCAGCTTGTTCAGATTTTGCAGATCCGTATGCACGTCTTCGCGGCGGATCAGCCCCTTGTCGATATCCGCCTGCAGCGTGCGATAGCGATGCCCGAGGATTCCGCCCAGGCGCAGGCCGTGCAGCGAGCGCGGGCCGTCATAGTCGACCGGAGCCGTCCGCCGCGAGACGAAATCCTGAATGTCGCAGAGCAGCGGTCGCGTCCAGCTGGCCCGAGCGGTTAACCGTTCGGGAAAGAACTCCGGTGTGGCCCATAAAAGAATGCCCGGTTCGTTGGCGGCGAGCCGGGCATCGAGTCGCTTTCGCGGCAGCTGCGTCAGGCGGAATTCGTAACGACCCTGGTTGGTCGGGTGCTCGTTGAGCAGCTGCACCAGGGTTTCGGACAGGCCGGGGCTCTGGCCGGAGGCGAACGGCGGAGAAGGTTGATAGGCCCAGACAGTGACAGGCTCGGCCGCCTGGGTATGCAGCGATAGAAGAATCAGCAACAAGAGCAGCAGTTTCTGCATCGCGGTCCTGTCTTGGAGGGTGGGCCGTCGTGGCGAATTGCCCCGGCCCAGCGCTCAAGACTGATTCAGCGCGGCGGGCAAGGCAAGCGCGCTCCGCCGACTGGTGCAGGCGGTAGCGTCAGAAACGCTCGTGTTCGCCGAGAAAGCGCCAGTGCCCCACCGGCAGCTTGGCCATCGACAGTCGGCCGATGCGTATGCGCTTGCTGGCGACGACGCGCAGGCCGATGGCCTCGCAGAGCATGCGAACCTCGCCTGGTGCGGGTTCCTTGACCACCACGCGCAGGCGGTTTTCGCTCTGCCAGCTGACCTTGGCCTTGGGCAGGATCCTGCCACGATGCCCGATTCCCTTGGCCAGCAGCGCCAGGCCACCTTCTTCGGCTTCGCCGCTGACCTCGACGACGTACTCCTGCTCGAGTTTGTTGCGCGTGTCGCCGAGCAGGCGGATCACTTCACGCTGCTGGCTGAGCACACTCAGGCCGCTGGCATCGGCATCCAGGGGCAGCAGCAAGGTATGGCGCAGCAGGTGACGCTGCAGTGGTTCGGTGCGGGACGGATCATCGGCCCAGTGCTCGCTGGCCTGCAGCGCACGGCGGGGGCCATCGTTATCGCTGTCGATCGGGAGTTCGGCTGGCTTGTGCAGCAGCAGCGTCACCGGGGCGATTTCCTTCGCCGTGGCGCCGGGCTGCAGTTCGATACGTTGCTGCGGACCTACCTTGAGGAAGGGCGCTTCGACCAGCTCGCCGTCGACAGTGACCCAGCCGCCCTCGATGTACAGCTCGGCCTCGCGCCGGGAACAGCCGAATTGCTCGGCGACGCGTTTGGCAAGGCGCACGGGATCGGTCATGGGATGCTCGGAGAAATCAGGAAGGAGGTGGAACGCGGCGAGCCTGTACAGAGCGGCTCGCCGAAAGCGGTTCGTGTCAGCGCATCACTTCTTGCTGATGGTGATCTGCCGGGACGGGCCCTGGGTCTGGCCACTCACGCCGTTGGGGATGGTCTGGATCTCACCGCCGGCCTTGAGGAACGCGGCCATCTGCTCTGCCAGGGACTGGCTGGTTTCGGTCGCGGGTTCGGGTTTGCGCTTGGCGCTGGTGGTCTTGGTGGCCATGGATCGCTTTTCCTTCAATCAGTCGAACCGGGCATTATACAGATTTGATCAAATTTTGTTCAGCTTTTTACGGTCGGTCATTTCTTGAAGCGTTTTCGCAACCACCGAGCCGACGCTCTGGTCTTCAATGAAGCGGCGTATCTGGGAATCACAACGCCCCATCACCGGAGGACCTTCATGCTGCGTCAAGCCATTCGCACCACGCTCTGCGGTTTCGTCATTGCCGCCTCGTTCCAGGTTGCCGCTGAAACGCAACGCTTTCCCAGCGAGGCGGGGCAGGTAACCGTCAAGGAGATCGCCGCGGGGCTGGAGAACCCGTGGGGGCTGGCCTTTCTTCCGGACGGCGAGCACATGCTGGTGACCGAGCGGCCCGGTCGGCTGCGGCTGGTGGGGCTCGATGGCAGCCGATCGGAACCGCTGGCTGGCGTGCCGGACGTATTCGCCCGCGCGCAGGGTGGCCTGCTCGATGTCCGGCTGTCGCCGGCGTTCGAGCAGGACCGCCTGGTCTATCTGAGCTACGCCGAGGTTGGCGAGGACGGCAAGGCCGGGACGGCCGTCGGCCGCGGCCGGCTCAGTGATGATCGATCCCGGCTGGAAAACTTCGAGGTGATCTTCCGCCAGCTGCCCAAGCTGTCCAGCGGCATTCATTTCGGCTCGCGGCTGGTCTTCGATGGCAACGGCCATCTGTTCGTGGCGCTGGGCGAGAACAACCAGCGCTCCACCTCGCAGGACCTCGACAAGCATCAGGGCAAGGTGGTGCGCATCGGCCTGGACGGCAGCGTGCCCGACGACAATCCCTTCGTGGGGCGCGACGGCGTGCGTCCGGAAATCTGGTCCTACGGCCACCGCAATCAGCAGGGGGCCGCGCTCAACCCCTGGAGCGGCGTGCTCTGGACGCACGAACATGGCCCGCGTGGTGGCGACGAGATCAACATCCCTCAGGCCGGCAAGAACTATGGCTGGCCGCTGGCGACCCATGGCATCAACTACAGCATGCTGCCGATCCCGGAAGCCCAGGGTAAAACCGTGAAGGGCACCGAGCCGCCTCATCACGTCTGGGACAAATCGCCGGGTATCAGCGGCATGGCGTTCTACGACGCCGAGCGTTTCCCGGCCTGGCAGCGCAGCCTGTTCATCGGCGCCCTGGTGGACCTGTCGCTGATCCGGCTGCAGCTGGATGGCGATCGGATCGTCGGCGAGGAGCGTCTGCTCAAGGACCTGAATGCGCGTATCCGTGACGTGCGTGTGGGGCCGGACGGCTTCCTTTACCTGCTCACCGATGCCGCTGACGGCAAGCTGCTGCAGGTAGGGCTGGACAGCAACTAATCGCCGGGGCAGCGGCGGGCAGGCGGCCTGCTCCGCCGCACTGCCGTTTCCACGGAGCATTCCCGCTCATCGCCTGTCCCATTCCAGTGATGGCCGTCCGTGCCGGTCATGTGGAATGTGTGCAGGTCGAATAACAAGAGCGAGGAGTTGGCGCCGTGGCAGTAGTCATCAGCGGATTGTTCTGCATCATCGTCGGGCTGGCGCTTGGCGTCGGCGGTGCAAAGGTCATCAGCCTCGGCGGAACCTGGTACTTCGCCATCCTGGCGGCCGGCTTTCTGCTGACCGGTGTCCTGCTGCTGATGCGCCGCCGCACGGCGCTGTGGGTGTACGCCCTGCTCATGCTCGGTGCGCTCGGCTGGGCGTTGTACGAAGTCGGCCTGGACTGGTGGCAATTGGCGCCACGCGGCAGCATCATCGCGCCGCTCGGCCTGTGGCTGCTCACACCATGGATCGCGCGTCGCCTGGGCTGGCAGCATTTCGGCTTCCGTGCCTGGGGTGGTGCAGCGCTTCCGCTGATGCTGGCGGTGTTGCTCTGGGGTGTGGCGGCCATCTATGCGGTGGGGCGCGACAGCCATGACATCAAAGGCATGCTGCCGCCGCCATTGGCCGAGGCGCCTGCCGTCGACGACAGCGTGCCGGAGGGCGACTGGCATGCCTACGGGCGTACCCAGCATGGCCAGCGCTATTCGCCGTTGGCGCAGATCACTCCGCAGAACGTCGAGCGCCTGGAGCCGGTCTGGCACTACCAGACCGGCGATCTGCGCGGTCCGGACGACCCGGACGAGACCACCTACGAGGTCACTCCGCTGAAGGTCGACGACAGCCTCTACCTGTGCACGCCGCACAACCTGGTGATCGCCCTGGATGCCGAGACCGGCGAAGAGCGCTGGCGCTTCGATCCCAAGGTGCCGCATTCGGTCAACCGCCAGCACCTGACCTGTCGCGGGCTTTCCTATCATGCCGCTCCCGCCTCCAGCCAGGCGCAGAGCTGTCGCCAGCGGCTGTTCATGCCCACTGCCGACGCCCGGTTGATCGCGCTGGATGCCAGAACCGGCGAGATATGCCCCGGCTTCGGCGACAACGGCGAAGTGGACCTGTGGGCCAACATGCCCCACGTAAAAGAGGGTTTCTACTACTCGACCTCTCCGCCGGTGGTCGCGCGCGACCGGGTGATCATCGGCGGTGCGGTGAACGACAACGTGCGCGCCAACGAGCCGTCCGGGGTCATCCGCGCCTATGACGTCTATACCGGCAAGCTGCTGTGGAACTGGGACCCGGGCAACCCCGACGAGACCGCGCCCATCGCTGCCGGGCAGACCTACAGCGCCAGCAGCCCGAACAGCTGGAGCATTTCCAGCGCGGACGAGACGCTGGGGCTGGTCTACATTCCGCTCGGCAACCAGGTGCCGGATCAGTGGGGCGGGCGGCGCAGCGAGAACAGCGAGCGTTTTTCCTCCTCCATCGTGGCGCTCGACCTGGATAGCGGCCAGCTGCGCTGGGTTTTCCAGACCGTGCGCCACGACCTCTGGGACATGGACGTGCCGGCACAGCCTAGCCTGATCGACATCCAGACGGAGGAGGGGCCGGTGCCGGCGCTGGTGGCGCCGACCAAGCAGGGCGACATCTATGTGCTGGACCGCCGCACCGGCGAGCCGATCCTGCCGGTGCGGGAGGTGCCCGCGCCACAAGGTGCGGCCGAAGGCGACTGGGTCGCCAGGACGCAACCTGCGTCGGCACTGTCCTACGAACCGCCGAAGCTGCAGGGCAAGGACCTCTGGGGTGCCACGCTGATCGACCAGATGATGTGCCATATCCAGTTCCATTCGCTGCGCTACGAGGGACGCTACACGCCACCCTCCACTCAGGGCACGCTGGTTCATCCGGGTAACTTCGGCGTCTTCAACTGGGGTGGGGTGGCGGTCGATCCGGTACGCCAGATGGTATTCAGCACACCGGCGTACCTGGCCTTCACTTCGCGGCTGATCCCGCGTGAGGACGACGAGACGACCTATGTCTCGGACAAGGAGCCGTTTCTCAACGAGAACTTCGGCTCGCCATTCGCGGTGGAACTGGAGGCCTTCGTATCGCCGATCGGCTTGCCGTGCACCGCGCCGCCGTGGGGCTATGTGGCGGGCGCCGACCTGCGCACCGGCAAGACCCACTGGCTGCGCAAGAACGGCACCGTGCGTGATCGCTCGCCGATTCCGCTGCCGTTCAAGATGGGAGTACCGAGCCTGGGCGGGCCGATGGTCACCGCCGGTGGCGTGGCGTTTCTCAGCGGCACGCTGGACTACTATCTGCGTGCGTACGACGTCAGTACCGGTCGCGAGCTGTGGAAGGCGCGCCTGCCGGCTGGCGGCCAGGCGACGCCGATGACCTACCAGAGCCGTTCCGGGCGGCAGATGGTGGTGGTGGTCGCCGGCGGGCATGGCTCGCTGGGCACCAAGGCAGGGGATTCAGTCATCGCTTATGCCTTGCCGCGCCGCTAGAATCGCCGCCTTCATCACTGGGACACCCGCCATGGCCGCCATCGGACGTTACAACAGCCTGCAGATCGTCAAGCACACCGGTTTCGGCCTCTACCTCGACGGCGGGCCGGATGGCGAGATTCTGCTGCCCAACCGCTACATCCCCAAGGATGTGCCGACCGAGGTGGACGACTGGCTGAACGTGTTCGTCTACCTCGACAGCGAGGACAAGCTGATCGCGACCACGGAGAAGCCCAGGGTGCAGGTCGGCGAGTTCGCCAGTCTCAAGGTGGCGGAAATCAACCGCGTCGGGCTTTTCCTCGACTGGGGGCTGCCCAAGGATCTGCTACTGCCGCACTCGGAGGAGAAGCGGCCGCTGCAAGTCGGCGACTACTGTGTGGTCTACGTGTACATTGACCAGCGCACCCGTCGCATCACCGCCACCGCACGGCTGGATCGCCATCTGGACAAGACGCCGGCGCGCTACCGGGTGGGCGACGCGGTGGACCTGCTGATCGTCGAACCGACCGATCTCGGCTACAAGGCGATCATCAACGGCCAGCACTGGGGATTGATCCACAAGAACGAGGTGTTCAAGTTCCTGCGCGGCGGCATGCGTGAGCGGGGTTACATCCGCGAGCTGCGCGCCGACGGCAAGATCAGCCTGAGTCTGCAGCCGATCGGCAGCGAGGCGACCGATGCGCTGCAGGCGCTGGTCCTCCAGCAACTGGAGGAAAACCAGGGCGTACTGGCCGTGAGCGACAAGAGCCCGGCCGAAGAGATCACGCGGCGGTTCGGTGTCAGCAAGGGCAACTTCAAGAAGGCCATCGGCGGGCTCTACAAGCAGGGCCGCATCGTCATCCACCCGGACCGCATCGAGCGCCCCTGATGCGCGTCATGGGCTAAAGATCCAGGTCGATCTGGCTGCCAGCTTCCTTCCTCAGCGGCACGCCCTTGCCTGCGGCATAGCTCAGCTGGCCGTCGACCAGCCGTGCCGGGGCAGTGAAAGGGTGGGCGGCGGGCGGCTTCTCGTCCTGGATGTGCAGCACCTCGATACCTCGGGTTTTCAGCACATCCGATACCAGTGAGCGGTGGCAGCGCCACCAGAGCACCTCGGCGCACATCATCGCGGTGCGTTGCCGGCCCGCCATTTCCAGCAAACGGTTGAGCCCGCGGTTGAATTCGTCGCTCTGCAAATGATCGGCGTAGCCGCGAAAGGAGCTGTTGCGCCAGGCCAGGTTGGGCGAATCCGCAAGCGGCCGTCGGCGACCGCCAAGCTCCTCGAACCAGGCATAGCCGATACCCGTTTCACCCAATGCACCCCGCAGCGCCTCGCTGCCGAACTGTGGCAGCCGCCGCGAACCGGGGAAGCGGCGCACGTCGGCGATGGCTTCGATGCCGTGCAGCTGCAGCAGCTCGACAAAGGCCTCCAGCGAGCGGTTCGAATGGCCAATGGTCCAGACGGTCAGCGTGTCAGTCATGCAATCAGTCCAGTTTGGTCAGCGCCGACTCTTTATGCATCGCCACGTGATCGGTCTTGTCGCTCTTGATCTCGTACTGCGGTGCGTCGGGGCTGGCACGCCGGGTCCGGCCCATGAACTCGGTGTCGGCCGTGTGCACCCGAGTGATGCGACCGCGGACTCGTCCCGCTTCCGAGTTCCAGCTCACGTGATCGCCGACCTTGAACTTATGGCTCATCGCTAACCTCCGCCTGCGTCTGTTGATCCTCATGTTGGACCTCGAAAGCGCGCCGACGGTTGCCCGAGCGTCACCCTTATATAGGGATTAATCCCTGCCGTTTCGTGCAATTATTCGGTGCCGTTCGTCGGGACAAAATCATAGGGTTTAATGCTGTTTGAAAGTTGGCGAATTCAAAAAACCGTCGCAAGCGGAACGACAAATTCCTCTAGAAAGGGGGCTAAGCGTCATATCAAATCGATATCTGCACCCATTTATATAATGGCAACATAATATCGGTGACAGATATATGGCGGCTTATTGGCGATCTTTTTCCGCCACAAAGATTTCCATTATTTTTTCGAACCTATTATAAAGCCGCCACGCAAGACGATTTACCGGTTTGTTCAGGGGGTGGACGGCGGGAAATTTCTTGTAGAACGGTTCGTTTGTTGTGACACCGCGGTTCCTTCCAGTATCGCCCCACGACTTATCGACCTCCCGTCACTTTTCGAAGGCTGGGCCTTTGAAGTAGTAAGTTCCGGAGAGACTCAATGTCCACCAACCTGTTTACCGGTGCCCGTAAGGCACTTGTCGCTTCCATCGCCATGGCTGCCCTCATGGGTGGCGTAACCGTAGCAACTGTTTCTTACGCTGCTGCAGCTACCTCTGTCGCTGCAGCCTCCGTTTCCACCAAGGTCAACGCCTTTACCAATACCGACTGGCTTAATGGCGTCTGGCGCACTGGCGCAGGCTTCTCCATTCCAGCAACGGATGCCAACCAGGCGGCTTTCAAGGCGGGCGCCTCGGTTCGCCTGGCGGACGGCCAAGTGCGCACCATCAGCCGTGCGCAGGTCGTCGGCAGCAACATGAGCGTGTTCCTTGATGGCGCCAAGCTCGATGGCAACAAGGTGGGTGCACCGCAGTCGGTCGCAACCGTGGCTGCCGCAACTTCGGCTCCCGCTACCGCGGCGCCTGCAGTAACCGCGCCGTCGACGGCGACTGCTTACTCCACCAGCATTAATGCCTTTACCAACACCGATTGGCTCAATGGTGTCTGGCGCAAGTCGCCGGGCTTCTCCATTCCGGCCAACGATGGCAATAAGGCCAACTTCAAAGTCGGTGCTTCGGTAAAACTGGCCGATGGCCAGGTTCGCAAGATTACCCAGGCACAAGTCGTCGGTAGCAACATGAGCGTCTTCCTCGAAGGCGCCGCGGTTAACGGAAGTGTAGTGGGCGCGCCCAACAAGCTGACCCTCGCCGGTACTACCGCAACTGCTCCGGCACCGACCGCACCTTCGTCTTCGATCGTTGCCACCACCAACTTGAACAGCTTCACCAACAATGAGTGGCTGAACGGTGTGTTCCGTGCGTCCGCCGGGTTCTCCATCCAGGCAACCAGCGCCAACGTCGCCGCTTTCAAGACCGGCGCATCGGTAAAACTGGCTGACGGCCAGGTGCGCAAGGTTCTGCGTACCCAGGTGGTCGGCAGCAACCTGAGCGTGTTCCTGGAAGGCGCGGCCATCAACGGCGCTGCCGTCGGTTATCCGAAGACGGTCTCCGTGGTCAGCACCTCCGCCACGCCTTCGGCCCCCTCGGTCACCACGCCGCCTGCTGCTGTAGCGCCGGCCCCGAGCCCAGCGCCGTCAGCGCCGAGCACCACCAATGGCAAACCGCTGCTGGTTGGCGTCAACCTGTCCGGTGCAGGCTTCGGCCCGTCGGTGGTTCCCGGTACACACGGCACCAACTACACCTACCCGGCCGAGTCGTACTACAAGAAGTACGCCGACCTCGGCATGCCGCTGGTACGCCTGCCGTTCCTCTGGGAGCGTATCCAGCCCAAGCTGAACACGCCGCTGAATGCCACAGAACTTGCGCGCCTGAAGCAGTCGCTGGATTTCGCGCAGAAGCACAACGTCAAGGTGATCCTCGACCTGCACAACTACTACCGCTATTTCAACAAGCTGATCGGCTCGAACGAAGTACCCATCAGCTCGTTCGCGGCGGTGTGGAAGCAGATTGCGCAGGAAGTGGTCAACCACCCGGCGGTGGAAGGTTACGGGCTGATGAACGAGCCACATTCGACCAATGGGCTCTGGCCGCAGGCCGCCCTGGCTGCTGCTCAGGCGATCCGCACCGTGGATTCCAAGCGCTGGATCTACGTGGCCGGTGACCGCTGGTCCAGTGCCTTCCACTGGCCGCACTACAACACTCAGCTAATCAGCAACCCGTGGATGCGCGATCCGAAGAACAACCTGGTGTACGAAGCACACATGTACATCGACAAGGATTTCTCCGGTAACTACTTCGACAAGAACGAGAAGTTCGACCCGATGATCGGTGTCAATCGCGTCAAGCCGTTCGTCGACTGGCTGAAGCAGAACAAGCTGCGTGGCTACATCGGTGAGCACGGTATTCCGGACTTCTCGCCGTCCGCCCTGGTGGCCACTGACAACCTGCTGTCTTACCTGCGTCAGAACTGCATCCCCAGCACTTACTGGGCAGCAGGTCCCTGGTGGGGCGAGTACGCACTGTCGCTGGACGTGACCAGTGGCAAGCACCGCCCGCAGCTGCCGATTCTGCAGAAGCACGCCAAGACCGCGCACAGCTGCACCAGCATCGGTCCGCTGTAAGGACTTCACCCCTCAAGCAAGAACGGGCCTTCGAGCCCGTTTTTGCGTTTCAGCGCCCAGCCTGTCTGCTACAGCTCGTCGGCTCGCTCGAGACAGCCCGGCGCCGGCTACCTTCGACCATTCAGTCACAAACGTGCCGTCACGTGCCGTTTCGCTTGTTTTCGTACGCCGATCCGTAGCCCAGTCGCGATGCCGCCTGCAGGCGCATCGTGGGCAGAGCGCCAGCAAACCAGCGCTGTCCGGCTCGCTCGTCCACTACCGGCGCCGCCGCGATAGCCCGCCAGCGAACGCCGGAACCGTCTGGCCCGAGCCACGGAACTCGAAAAATGGGGTCCGGTCACCATTTATGTGCGCACTTACATTGCACGGCCGCGGCGATCCGCATCGCTGTGCTTCAACGGACCGTGGTCATCCGGCCAATCCATAACCCTATAAAGGTGGACAAAATGACGACACCCGATGAAGAAATCACAGGTTACGGCGGCCAAGCCGGCACCGGCACGCCGCAGACGGCCGCCTCCAGCGGACAGTCGAGCAGTTCGTCGTCCGGCACTGGTGCGGCCCCGATGAGTGGCTCCCGGGCCAGCCAGGGTGCCACCAGCGAGGACATCAAGGCCAAGGCAGCCGAAGCCGGCGAACAGCTGAAAAATCAGGGCAAGGCACAGCTGGACAGCTATCGCGGCACCGCTGCCGACGAACTGGAAAAGGTCGCGCAAAGCGCCAAGGCTGCCGCCGCAGAGCTGGAAAATCAGGACAGCACCGGGTTGTCCCACTACGTGTCCGACATTGCTCAGAGCATGGTCGACCTGGCCGACAACCTGCGCGGCAAGAGCGTCGACGAGCTGGTCGGCGAGGTGAACCGCCTGGCGCGCAACAATCCGGGCCTGTTCATTGCCGGCAGCGTCGCCCTAGGCTTCGGCCTGACCCGCTTTGCGCGGGCTTCGAGTAATCGCACCCACACGACGGCACGCGAGCCCACCACCGATTACGGCCATTCCGATGCTGCTCGACCGCATCCCACTTCGCCGCTGGGCGTTCCGGCTGACGTAACAGCTGAAACCCTGCCGAGCCAGGCCGAACTGGATTCGCGCATTTCAAGCGGCGCATCGGCCGGTACGGTCGGCAGCGTCAGCAATGCGGGCATGACCTCGACGCCGGGCAGCACCAACGGCATCGGCGCCAACGGCAGAGGCACAAACGGAGGGCTGAATCGATGAACGAGCAACGTAACCTGAACACGCCTTACGAACCGGCGGCGAACCCCGAGCACGACACTTCCGTGGGTGGCCTGTTGCGGCAGCTGACGCGTGAAGTGCCGTCACTGTTCACCAAGGAGCTGGCTCTGGCCAAGGCCGAGTTGAGCGAATCCATCCGTGCCACCAAAGCCGGCGCCGCGAGCGTGGCCACCGGTGGTGCCGTGCTGCTGGCTGGCTTCATCGTGCTGCTGATGTCGGCCGTGTACTTCCTCGGAACGATGATGGAGCTGTGGCTCGCTGCGCTGGTCGTCGGCGTGGTCGTGGTGGTGGTAGGCCTGATCATGGTCTCGGCGGGCAAGAAGAAGTTCGAAGCGTCTTCGTTGAAGCCTGACCGCACCATCCATTCTCTGCAGAAGGACAAAGAAATCGTCAGGGGGCACGCATGAGTACGCACAATCAGATAGATCTGGAAGCGCAGAAAGACCCGAGCACGCTCGAACGCGAGATCGATCAGCAGCGTGCCGAGATCGGCAACATCGTCCACGCTCTGGAGAGCAAATTGTCGCCGGGGCAGATGATCGACACCGCACTGGGCTACGCCAAGGGTGGTGGCGGTGAGTTCCTGCACAACCTCAGCGATACGGTGAAGGCCAACCCTGTGCCCACCTTGCTTACCGGCATCGGATTGGTCTGGCTGATGGCCGGGCAGAATCGTCGCCCGGATTACAGTGCCCACGCTTCCAGCGGCCCGTCGATGACCGACAAGCTCGCGGCCAAGGCCTCTGGCCTGAAGCAGCAGGGCACCGGCGTTAAGGACAAGGCGGCTCAGATGAGTCATGACGCCTCCAGTAGTCTGGGCAGCGCCCGCCATCGGGTCAGCGACTCCAGCCGTCAGGCGGCGGAAAGCCTGAAGCACACCGCCGATCGCGCTCGTGGTGGTTTCAGCCAGTTGCTCAACGAGCAGCCGCTTGCCCTTGGCGCCATGGGTATTGCCCTGGGTGCTCTGCTGGCTGCTACCGTTCCACCGACCCGCCGTGAAGACGAACTGATGGGTCAGAAGAGCGACGAGCTGACCGGCAAGCTCAAGCACAAGGCCCGTGAAGGCTACGAAATGGCCAGTGCCGAAGGTGAGCATCTGGCCAGCCAGGTAAAGCACGACCTGGAGCGCGATCACGGCCAACCGGCCTCACGGCCGCACTGACGGAGCGTCGGCGGGTTGCCGTTCGCGAGGCGCGCGGTGGGCTTGAGTCCTATCGCATAACCTCCGATAATCCGCCGCCTGGCGCCGGTGTAGCTCAGTAGGTAGAGCAGCGCATTCGTAATGCGAAGGTCGCAGGTTCGACTCCTGTCTCCGGCACCAATGAAATCAAGGCTCGCAGCAATGCGGGCCTTTTTCGTTTCTGGGTCGGGGTTACGCCGGGGTTACGTTTCGGTAGCCTTCCCGAGTGAGCTGGGCCGATGAGCGATGCTGCAGATCATCGGCTTTGTATGGTTCGCCGAAACACACGCAATAGAGTTCCTCCATCATTCCCTGGACGAAGTGGCCTTGGGGCTGCTCCTTTGCCGGCTGCGCTCTGCGCCACGCCGCCCAGGCTGGGATGGGAACGTGGCATTTGTCTGGTTTGGGTGGATACCGTTTTGGATACCGCCGCTTGGATACCACCTCAGTGCTGGTACGCAAAACGTGGTGCGCAAGGTGGTACGCACGGAAATGGACATTTCAGCGATGCGTACCCGGCTCTCCGGGCTGACCATATCGGCGGCCGTCCAATTCCTGTTTTGATGGCAAAGACGCTGAGCTTTTTCTTATGCAGCCTACAGGCTCGGTATGAGGCATGCGTCTGCGGGCTTGGCCGGCCGTACCTAGACCTGTACGAGCTCTGGAACTGGATGATCCCGCTCGAAAACTTTACCTGTACACGTAGCCAGACTAGATGTGTCTTCTCCGTAGACATATTGTGTGAGCGGCCGGCTCATCAAGCAGAGCCGTCCGCTCTGCGACTGCAACAGCGGGTGCCAAAGGCAACTGCAGTACAGAACTCACCAACGCGGTAGCAAGGAGCTAATACAGATGAAAAAGCCGGCTACGGTAGCCGCCCTAGAGGATCTAGGACGCGTAAGGCTCTCCAAGCACTTCTTCATGCGAGATTTCCTGTACTCGGAAATCTCGCAGATTGAAGGCATTCCCAACATCCCGGATTACCCTGACCGTGCCATTGAAGCTGGGCGTCAGCTTTGCGAATTATTGCTGGAGCCGCTCCAAGATCGTTTTGGCCGGATCTGCATTCGCTCTGCCTATCGGGCTCCGGCAGTCAATGCGAAGGGCGCAGAAAATAAAAATCAATATAGTTGCGCCGCAAATGAGAGCAACTACGGTGGGCATATTTGGGATTACTTGGATACCGACGGCTATCTGGGTGCGACCGCTTGTGTTGTGGTGCCGGCGTTGTTGCCCTGGTATGAGGAGCGGCAGGACTGGACGCCGCTGGCTTGGTGGATTCACGACAATTTGCCATACGCCAGCCAATTCTGGTTTCCCAAACTGGCGGCGTTCAATTTACGGTGGAGCGCGAACCCGAACACGCTGCCCTCTATAAACACCTATGTGGCAAACCCGCATACTGGAGATAAGCGGGCGCTGGTGAAGGAGGGCGTCGCCACGCTTAGTTTGGAGGAGCGCAAAGCGATCATCCGGCCTTGGTTAGCCAGCTTGGGGTAAATTCACACCGACGTGATAGATCGCTCGACGTTGCTTCAAGTTGAGCAAGTGGCTCTGAATAGATCCGTTTAGCGGGCCGCTAGGGTTTAGCTTTACCCGATGATGGCACAAAGATATTGTGGCCATCGCAGCATCTCTTAGCGGTGCTGCTGCACGTCAAGGATGGCCTTCAAGCGCGCTTCATTAATGCATACTCGCTTCCTCAGGCTGTTCGGCTCGGGCATGTATCGCCCTTGTCGGGGCGTCCGAATTGCTATCGTTTTTGGGACCGGCGCATGGACAAGAAGTCATTATCCGAGCGGGATATCTGCAGCAAATTCATCTCGCCTGCGATCGCCATGGCGGGCTGGGATATTCAGAAGCAGGTCCGTGAAGAAGTCAGCTTCACCAAAGGGCGCATCATTGTGCGCGGCAAGCTGCACAGCCGCGGCGAGTCACGCCGAGCTGACTACATTCTCTATCATCAGCCGAACCTTCCGATTGCTGTCATTGAGGCGAAGGACAATAAGCACTCCCTGGGCTCGGGTATGCAGCAGGCGCTGGGATATGCCGAAGCGCTGGACGTGCCCTTCGTGTTCTCCAGTAACGGCGATGGCTTTTTGTTCCATGATCGCAGCGGCACGGGTGATCAGGTCGAAACGGCGCTGAGCCTCGGCCAGTTCCCCAGCCCCGCCGAACTCTGGCAGCGCTATTGCCGCTGGAAAGGCCTGAAAGGTGATGCCCAACAGAAGGCCGAGGCGCCGTACTACGACGACGGTTCCGGGCGCATGCCGCGTTACTACCAGACCAACGCCATCAATCGCACCGTTGAGGCCGTCGCGCGAGGGCAGGATCGCATTCTGCTGGTCATGGCCACCGGCACCGGCAAGACCTACACCGCCTTTCAGATCATCTGGCGGCTGTGGAAGTCGAAGCAGAAGAAACGCATCCTTTTTCTGGCCGACCGCAACATCCTCGTCGACCAGACCAAGAACAACGACTTCAAGCCCTTCGGCGCGGCGATGACCAAGATCGCAAAACGGCAGATCGACACGTCCTACGAAATCTATCTGTCGCTGTATCAGGCGGTCACCGGCGCCGAGGAAGAGCAGAACGTCTACAAGCAATTCTCCCGAGACTTCTTCGATCTGATCGTGATTGACGAATGCCACCGCGGCAGCGCAGCGGAGGATTCGGCCTGGCGAGAGATTCTTGACTACTTCTCTGGTGCTACCCATATCGGCCTCACCGCTACGCCGAAGGAAACCAAAGAGGTTTCCAGCATCACCTACTTCGGTGAGCCGGTGTACAGCTACACCTTGAAGCAAGGTATCGAAGACGGCTTTCTCGCACCGTACAAGGTGGTTCGGATCGATTTCGACAAAGACCTGCAAGGCTGGCGGCCACCCAAGGGCATGCTCGATAAAAATGGCGAGCTGATCGAAGACCGTATCTACAACCTCAAGGACATGGACCGCACCCTGGTCATCGAGGCGCGCACTCAGCTGGTAGCGCAGAAGGTCACCGAGTTTCTCAAAGCCACCGATCCGTACCAGAAGACCATCATTTTCTGCGACGACATCAACCACGCCGAGCGTATGCGGCAGGCGCTGGTCAACCTCAATCCCGAGCGCGTGACCGAGAATCGCAAGTACGTCATGCGTATCACCGGGGATGATCAGGAAGGCAAGGCCGAGCTGGACAACTTTATCGACCCTGAGTCGCGCTATCCGGTCATCGCCACCACCAGCAAGCTGATGACTACCGGTGTTGATGCCCAGACTTGCAAGCTGGTGGTGCTTGATCAGCACATCAAGTCGATGACCGAGTTCAAGCAGATCATCGGCCGGGGCACCCGTATCAACGAGGATTTCGGCAAATACTGGTTCACCATCATGGACTTCAAGAAAGCCACCGAGCTGTTTGCCGATCCGGCCTTCGATGGCGATCCCGTGGTGATTTACGCCCCGTCAGGCGATGAGCTTCCGGTCCCGCCGGACGATCTGTTGGAAGGCAACGGTATTACCGCAGGCAGCGAGGCCGAGGCCGGTGAGCTGGAGTTCACTGGCGAGGAGGGCGGCAAAAAGCGCATCAAGTACGTCATCGACAGCATTCCGATCTATGTCATCGCCGAGCGCGTGCAGTACTACGGCCCGGACGGCCGGCTCATAACCGAGTCGCTGAACGACTACACCCGCACCTGCGTAAAAAAGCAGTTCGCTTCGCTGGACGACTTTCTCCGCCGCTGGAGTGATGCCGAGCAGAAGAGGGCGATCATTGACGAATTGGCTGCTCAGGGCGTGATGTGGGAAGCCCTGGCCGAAGAAGTGGAAAAGAAGCAGGGCAAGCTATTGGATCCGTTCGACCTGATCTGCCATGTCGCCTTCGACCAGCCCGCTTTATCGCGTCGCGAGCGTGCCGACCAGGTCAAGAAGCGCAACTACTTCGCCAAATACTCCGGCGCGGCCCGCCAGGTATTGGAGGCGCTGCTGGATAAATATGCCGATACGGGCATTGAGCACATTGAAGACATCAAGATCTTGCAGCTTGAACCCTTCAGCCAGTTAGGTGCACCTGTGGAACTTGTGAGGGCGTTTGGCGGTAAGCCTGGCTATCAGCAAGCCATTCACGATCTAGAGGCTGAGTTGTATGGCTCTTGATGCCTTCGGCTAGCCGCGCTGTCCGCTAAGCGACAGCCACTCAAAACGTAACCGACTTGCAGCCTTTTTTGGAAATACAAATGGCATCAGCGCCCAAGGGGTCCACGCTACGTGGAATTACCCCTCCAGGCACGGACGAATACATCCGTGCGCTACGCACCATCGAGCCAGAAATAACAGCGCTACAGCGTGACATGCTCATCGCGCACGCTCGCTTTCCTGGGCACGCATGCACGATGACGCAGTTGGCTGCCCTGGTAGGGAAAGCCAGCTTCCAAGTAGCGAATATCCAATATGGAAGATTGGGCGGCAAACTTATTACAGCGCTTGGTATCCCTAGCCCGAAGTGGAAGGTTTATGCCATTGCTGGCTTTGATGATGATCCCGAAACAGGGGAAAGTAGAGCCTACATGTACCCAGAGGTTAAGGCTGCACTGCAGCAAATGGGATGGATATCGGGCGAAGCGTCCACCGAAGCACCGCAGTCAAGCGAGCCGCAGTCGGTAGCAAAGCAAGCAGTGCCGACCTCAGATGTCGGCATGCTTAGCATTAACGAAGTCATTACGACTTTGAAGCAGCGAGGGTTCGCGAAACCTGCCCAATCCGGTCTCAAAGTAATCCGCCTGGATCATCCAGGCTTGGCGTCCCCTGTGTACGTCAAGCAAAGCAGCAGTATCCACGCTCGCCTGCAAGCGCCTCTCGTGCTTCATCCCAAGTACGAGGCTGACGTGCAAGACCTGCTATCGCTGCCCGGTATCGCAAGGGGGCATACGCGCTACTACCACAACACTAATCTGCGCGGCTTTCCAAAGCGGCGCAACGGAGGGGCAAGCGACATTGCCTATGGTGTGGATGTAGGGTTCCACAACAGCGCAGCCTTGCTGATGCTGGTCGATCAACTACTAGGCGAGTCGCGGACGCTGGTTTCGAACTCGGAGCACTCCGCCGACTTAGCCCAGGTTCTACCAGAAGACATCGCGCTGACAGACACCGAACGCGACGCCTTGATCAAGGCGCGCGTCGGTCAAAGCGGCTATCGCGATGAACTGCTTGGGTATTGGGGCGGCTGTGCCGTCACCGACTGCTGCGTGCCGACGCTGTTGCGCGCCTCACGCATCAAACCCTGGCGCGCCGCCAGTGGGGCAGAGCGGCTCGACAAGTTCAACGGGCTCCTGCTGACACCAAACCTTGACCTGGCCTTCGACCAAGGCTTGATCAGCTTCGATGACCATGGGCAGATTCTCCTTGGCGAGGATCTGGACCCCGACAGCGCTCGAGCGCTCAATATCACCCCCGACCTTCGCCTGCGCCAGATCGACCCGCGTCATCGCGGCTACCTGGCCTGGCATCGTGACAATCTGTTTAGGAAGTAAGCATGTCCATCAGCTCCACCATCAAATCCATCCAGGACATCATGCGCAAAGACGTGGGTGTCGACGGCGACGCCCAGCGCATCGGCCAGCTGGTCTGGCTGCTGTTCCTCAAGATCTTCGATGACCGCGAGCTGGAATGGGAGCTGATGGACGACAACTACCGCTCGCCCATCCCCGAAAGCTGCCGCTGGCGCACCTGGGCTGCCGACCCGGAAGGCATGACCGGTGATGCGCTGAAGGACTTCATCGACAACAACCTGTTCCCGCAGCTGCAGAACCTGCACGAGTACAGCAATACGCCCGCCGCCTTCGTTGTGCGAAGCGTATTCGAAGACGCCTACAACTACATGAAGTCAGGCCAGCTGCTGCGCCAGGTGATCAACAAGATCCAGCAGGGTGTGGACTTCAACAAAGCGCAGGAGCGCCACGAGTTCGGCAACCTCTACGAACAGCTGCTGCGTGACCTGCAGAATGCCGGCAACGCCGGTGAGTTCTACACCCCGCGCCCGGTCACCGAGTTCATGGTGCGCATGGTCGATCCCAAGCTCGACGAGAAGGTCATGGACCCGGCTTGCGGTACGGGCGGCTTTCTCACTTGTACCATCGAGCACAAGCGCAGCCGCTATGTGAAAACCGCCGATGACGAGCGCACGCTGCAAGCGAGCATCTACGGTGTGGAGAAGAAGCCGCTGCCGCACCTGCTGGCCACCACCAACATGATCCTCCACGGTATTGAAGTGCCGAACCAGATCCGCCACGACAACACCCTGGCCCGTCCGCTGATCAGCTGGGGGCCGAAGGAGCGGGTCGACTGTATCGTCGCCAACCCGCCGTTCGGTGGCATGGAAGAGGACGGTATCGAAACCAACTTCCCGGCCGCCTTCCGTACCCGCGAAACGGCTGACCTGTTTCTGGTGCTGATCATGCACCTGCTGAAAGAGGGCGGCCGCGCTGCCGTGGTGCTTCCTGACGGCTTCCTGTTCGGTGAAGGCATCAAAAGCCGCATCAAGGAAAAGCTGCTCACCGAGTGCAACCTGCACACCATCGTTCGCCTGCCCAACGGTGTGTTCAACCCCTACACCGGCATCAAGACCAACTTGCTGTTCTTCACCAAAGGCACACCGACCAAAGAGGTGTGGTTCTACGAGCACCAGTACCCAGCCGGCGTGAAGAACTACTCCAAGACGCGCCCCATGCGTATCGAAGAGTTCGCCGTGGAAGAGGCGTGGTGGGGCAGTGAGACGGATGGTTTTGCCGCACGCGTGGAAAACGAGTTCGCCTGGAAGGTCAGCCTGGATGAACTGAAAGCTCGCAACTGGAACCTCGACTGCAAGAACCCCCATGTCGGCGAGCAGATCAGCCACGACCCGGACCAGCTGCTGCGTGACTACGCCCAGCTGCAAGGCGAAATCAGCGAGCTGCGCGACCAGCTCAAGGCCGTGCTGGCCGAGGCGCTGGAGCGGCCATGAGCGACGTCGCCATCTACGAAAGTGCCAGCGGCCAGATCGCCGTCACCGTCGAGCACGACAGCGTATGGCTACGCCAGGAGCAGCTGGCGGAGCTGTTCGGCCGCGACCGCACCGTGATCGGCCGGCATATCCGCAACATCTTCGCCGAGGGCGAGTTGGAACGTGAAAGCAATGTGCAAAATCTGCACATTGCTGGCTCCGACAAGCCGGTGGCCTTCTACAACCTCGACGTGATCATCTCCCTCGGCTACCGGGTGAAGTCCCGTGAAGGCACGCGCTTTCGCCAATGGGCCAATCAGGTACTCAAGCAGCACCTGACCCGCGGCTACAGTCTCCACCGCGAACGTTTCGAGGCCAACGCCCGCGAACTGGAAGCGGCACTGGAGCTGGTGCGCAAAACCGCTCGCACGCCCGAACTGGGCGAAGCCGGTGGGCGTGGGCTTGTGGAGATAGTCAGCCGCTACACCCAGACCTTCCTCTGGCTGCAGCGCTACGATGAAGGCCTGCTCACCGAGCCCACGGGCAGCCCCGGCGGTGAGTTGCCCGATGCAACCCAGGCGCGCGGGCAGCTGGCCGAGCTCAAATCCCAATTGATGGCCCGTGGTGAGGCCAGCGATCTGTTCGCCCGTGAACGCGGCGACGGTCTGGCGGCGCTGCTCGGCAACCTCGAACAAAGCGTTTTCGGCGAGCCGGCTTACCCGAGCCTGGAAAGCAAAGCGGCGCACCTGCTGTACTTCGTGGTCAAGAATCATCCCTTCGCCGACGGCAACAAACGCAGTGGCGCCTACCTCTTCGTCGACTTTCTGTACCGCAACGGCCGCCTGCTCGATGCCGAGGGCAACGCGGTAATCAACGACACCGGCCTGGCGGCGTTGACCCTGCTGGTCGCCGAATCGGCACCCGAACAGAAAGACACCCTGATTCGCCTGATCATGAACATGCTTGCCCCGGAAATCCGCCCATGACCGCTCTGCTGACCGATAACCTGCCGCTGCTGGCCGGCGCGCCCAATGGCATCAAAAAGCTGCGTGAGCTGATTCTGGAACTGGCGGTGCGCGGCAAGTTGGTGCCGCAAGATCCCAGTGATGAGCCGGCCAGTGAGTTGCTCAGGCGTATTGCCGAGGAAAAGGCGCGGCTGGTGGCTGAGGGGAAGATCAAGAAGCAGAAGCCGCTGACTGAAAGAGATGACGAAGCTCCAGAAATTGAGCTGCCAGCAGGATGGGCATGGGCTCGGCTATCTAATGTTGTGAATGTTCTTAATGGCCGGGCTTACAAGAAAGAAGAGCTGCTCGACGCTGGAACGCCCGTTCTTCGAGTTGGTAACTTATTCACATCTAATCATTGGTATCACTCAAATCTGACGCTTGAAGAGGATAAGTACTGTAATCCTGGCGACTTACTGTTTGCTTGGTCTGCCTCCTTTGGGCCTTTTATTTGGCAGGGTGAGCGCTCGATTTATCACTACCACATCTGGAAGCTAGATTTTTACGCTCAAGGTCAACTCAGCAAGCATTACCTATACAACTTCTTGCTGGAGCAGACGCAAGAGATCAAAGCCGCAGGGCATGGCGTCTCCATGGTTCACATGACCAAGGAGAAAATGGAGAAGCTGGTAGTCCCTGTGCCCCCACTCGCCGAACAACACCGCATCGTCGCCAAAGTCGATGAACTGATGGCCCTGTGCGACCGCCTGGAAGCCCAACAGGCCGACGCCGAAAACGCCCACGCCCAACTGGTGCAGGCGCTGCTCGGCAGCCTGACTCAAGCCGCCGATGCCGGAGACTTTGCCGCCAGCTGGCAACGCCTGGCCGAGCACTTCCACACCCTGTTCACAACCGAATCCAGCATCGACGCCCTCAAACAATCCCTGCTGCAACTGGCCGTGATGGGCAAGCTGGTGCCGCAAGACCCCACCGATGAGCCGGCCAGTGAGTTAATGGTTCGGCTTAGGCAGGAAAGGTCAGAGTGGTTGCTCAGTAAGCAAGACTCGGCCCCTGAGTGCAAAACGATGCTAAGAAAGCTCTCGTCCTTGAGTGAAGCATCACCGCCATTTCCTCTACCTGATTCATGGCAGGCTGTGCACTTGATTGACTGCAGCCGAATGCTTGTGGATTGCCATAATAAGACTGCCCCCTACGCTAGTGAGGGCATACCAATAATTCGAACCAGCAACATCAGAAATCGTGAATTCCGGTTTGATGACCTCAAATATGTCAACGATGAAACTTACGAATACTGGTCACGGAGGTGCCCGCCCGAGCCAGGCGACATCATGTTTACCCGTGAGGCTCCGATGGGAGAGGCGGCCATCATCCCAGATGGTGCAAAGTTCTGCCTCGGCCAGAGAACAATGCTGGTCAGACCAATGCATGACTACATCGACAATCGATACCTGCTCATTACGCTGACAGAGCCTCATCTACTGGAGCGAGCATCAACAGATGCAATCGGTTCGACGGTGAAACACTTGCGCGTCGGCGATGTTGAGCAGCTCAATATTCCATTACCGCCACTAGCCGAACAACACCGCATCGTCGCCAAAGTCGATCAGCTGATGGTCCTCTGCGACCAACTCAGAACTCGCCTAACCCAAGCCCGCCAACTCAACGAACAGCTCGCCTCCGCATTGGTCGAGCAGGCCGTGGCCTAAAACAAGGAGTGCAGGGATGCCCATTCGCACGCAAGTCTGGACTGTCGGCGCGCAGCCCGTAGCCCTCAAGCCGGCGCGGTTGATCAGCGAGCAGCTACTGGAAAGCATGATCGTCGCGGCGCCAGCGTTGCTCTCTGATGACTGGCTGCTGATCGGCCAGCAGGAAAGCACCGGCTACGGCGGCCGTATCGACCTGCTGGCGCTGGCGCCGGATGCCTCGCTGGTACTGATCGAACTCAAACGCGACCGCACTCCCCGCGAAGTAGTAGCGCAGGCGCTGGACTATGCCGCCTGGGTGGAGCGGCTGGAGGCGGACGAGATTGCCGCCATCTATCAGCGCTTCAAGCCGCAGGGCGATCTGGCTGCTGATTTCCAGGCGCGTTTCGGTGCGCCACTGGATATCGAGTCGCTCAATCAGAGCCATCAGATCGTCATCGTTGCCGCCGAGCTGGATGCCAGCAGCGAGCGCATCGTCAGCTACCTCAGCGAGCGTGATATCGCGATCAATGTGCTGTGCTTCCAGGTGTTCCAGCTGGGCGAGCAGCAACTGATCAGCCGCGCCTGGCTACTAGACCCAGCCGAAACGCCACAACCCACCGCGGTCGCCAAGCCCGGTACACCCAGCGAGCCCTGGAACGGCGAGTTCTACTGCTCCTTCGGTCACGGCCCCAGCCGCTCTTGGCCCGAGGCACGGCAGTTTGGCTTCATCTGCGGTGGTGGGGGCAGCTGGTACAGCAACAGCCTGAAGGTGCTCAGCCCCGGCGACCGCATCTGGGTCAACGTACCCGGCGCCGGCTATGTAGGCGTGGCGCGGGTTACAGGCCATGCCACCCCAGCCATTGAGTTTCGTATTCCCTATCAAGGCACCGAGGTGCCGGCGCTGGAGCTGCTCAACGGCGCCAATTATCACCGTGACCTGGCCGATGACCCGGAACGTTGTGAGTACTTCGTCTCAGTGGAGTGGCTGTTCAGCCTGCCGCTGAACGAAGCCATCAAGGAAGTCGGCCTGTTCGGCAACCAGAACACCATCTGCCGCCCAACCACCCCGAAGTGGCGCTGGACGGTGGACCGATTGAAAGAACGCTTCGGCGTGAAAGCCTGATTCGCGAATTGCTTTGATCCCTCTGCTTTAAACGGACGCTTTGGTCATGATGGATTTGCTGCAACACCTGATTCCCGATTTCGCCCATATGTTCAGTGCCAACCCTAACGGGATCAGCGCCTGGTTCTGGCTGGTCACCGCACTGATCTTCGGGTTTTCGCTGTTCTTCCTGATGCTGCATTTCCGGCATTTCAAAGCGCGCATGCGAGCACTGCGCTCGCTGCTGGACGGGCAGAGCAAGGACACCCTGGCTGCCAGCCGAAGAGAAACGCTGCACAAGGCACAGGAACTGAAGGCATCCAATGTCGGCATGCTCTGGCGCGAGTTCGATGAAAGTCTCGTGCAGTCGTCCGACCAGCAAAAGCTGTTCAACACTCTGGATGCCGAGCATTTCTTCAATGCGCGCACGCTGGCCAGTGGTCTGACGGCTAGCCGCCTGCTGGCTGCGGCGCCCAGCTTCCTGGTGGCGGTCGGTGTGTTGGGTACCTTCGTTGGTTTAACCGTCGGGCTTGAGGGGCTGGTGGGCACATCCGATGAGATCGAAGCGCTGAAGGGCGGCATCAACAAGCTGATCTCCGGCGCTGCTGTGGCGTTCATGACATCTGTCTGGGGCGTTGCCTTCAGCCTGCTGCTGAACATCATCGAGAAGATGTTCGAGCGTAGTGCGCTGATCGATATCCAGCGGCTGCAGCACGATATCGACTTCCTCTATCCGCGAATTCCGGCTGAGCAGTCGCTGGTGCACATCGCGGAATACGGGAAGGAGAGCAAGGAAGCGCTGCAGGAATTGCACGAGCGCATTGGCGATCGGCTGCAGGAAACTCTCAATGGCATGAATGAGGCCATGCAGACAGCGCTGACCGATGCACTGAACAACATCATGGCTCCCGCTATTCAGACTTTGGTGAGCACTACCAGCCAGCAATCTACCCAGGTGCTGGAAACCCTGGTTGGAAGCTTCATGGACGGTATGACGTCGGTTGGCCGGGAGCAGGGCAGCCAGATGCAACAGGCCGCTGCCGACGTGAACGCGGCTGTAAGCGGCATGAGTGAGCGCCTGAACCAGCTGTTCACCAGTTTGAGCGAGCAACAGGGACGGCAGATGGAGGTGGCGCAGCAGCAGAGCAGCCAGTTCGAAGCTCAATTGCAACGCATTGCCGGGTCTGCAGATCAGCGGCAGGAACAGCTGGAGCAGCGTTTCAGCGAGCTGATGGCCGGACTGTCGAGCCAGTTGCAGGGGCAGTTGGGCTCTGCGCAGCGCCGCGATGAAGAGCGGCAGGCGATGTTCGAGCGTTTGCTGAGTGAGTCCAGTGCCAATCAGGCGGCGCTTCTGGAGAAGTTCTCCAGTTCCACTCAGGACCAGATGCGAGTGATGGCCGAGGCGGGCAATGAGCGGCATAACAACCTGGAGAAGGTGTTCTCCCGGTTGATGATGAACCTGAACACGCAGCTCGATACGCAGATGGGAGCCGCCGAGCAGCGTGAGCAGGCCAGGGCACAGCGCCACGAGGAGCAGCAAGCGGCGGTACTGGCGCAACAGCAGCAGCTGATCGGCAATCTGGGCCAGACCAGCCAACAGCAGATTGGCGCCATTGCCGAAGCCGCTGCGACGCAACAGCGCAATCTCGAGGAAACGGTCAGCAAGCTGCTCGGCAGTTTCAATGAGCAGGTCAGCGGGTACGGCGTGCAGGCGGAGCAGCGTGAACAGAGCCGCCAGCAGCGCTTTAACGAACAATTGGAAAACATGGCTGCGCAGCAGCGGGAGTTGCTGGCAGGTATCGCGTCCGCCGTTCAGGTTACCCAGCAGCAGAGCAGGCAAATGGCTGAGCAGCATCAGCAGCTGATGACGCGCCTGCAACAGGCTACTGAAGCGGCCGCGACCAGCAGCAAGCACATGGATAGCAGCGCCAATCAGTTGGGCCTGCTTTCTGCCAACCTTCGCCAGGCCGCTGATGCGCTGGGCCAGCGCCTGGAGGCAGTAACCCAGGGCGTGGAAGCTGCGAGCACGCAGAATGCCGCGTTGGCTGCACAACTGCAGGGCCAGGCAAGTTCGCTGTCGCAGCTGCAGGCAGCACTACTCGAAGGCGCGCAGCGCTTCGAGCAGGCCGCAAGTGAAGCACGCAATGGCTTTGGTGACATGAAACAGACGCAGCAGGAATTCCTGTCCGGCGTAAGGCATGAATTTACAACGCTGGGTGAGACGCTGCGTGCCCAGGTAGAGGCAATTGAAAAGCAGGCTGAAGAGTGGCTGCGTAGCTACGCCTCCGAAGTGCGTACGCAGACTGAGGACCGCATGAACAAGTGGAACGAGGTCTCGCTTGCCTATGCCGATCAGATGCATCGCAACGTCCAGGCGGTGAGCGGGATTCTGGATGAGCTGGAGGCACGCTGATGCGCTTTCGCAAGTCGCATGACGTGGCCGTCGATGAGGAAAACCCGTACTGGATGTCCTTCTCGGACATTATGTCGGCGCTGCTGGTGATCTTCATTCTGGCCTCGGTGATCCTGATCCTGCAGCTGATGGACATTCAGCAGAAGCTGGAGGAGCGGCAGGTCCAGTTCGAACAGGAAATCGAAGAGCTGAAAAAGGCGGAGCAAGTGCGCCGCACCATCCTCGATGAGGCAGTTGAGGCACTACGCAGGCGCGGCATCAAGGTGGAGGTCAGCGAGAATCACACGGTGCTGAGTATTCCCAACGACCTTCTTGGCTTCGATACCGGTGCCTATGAAATCCATTCGGCCTATCAGGCGCGAGCGCTTGAGATCGGCAAGGTCATCAATGAGGTGATCTCGCGTGATGACCGAGTGGAATTCCTGGACACGATTTTTATCGAGGGCCACACGGATAATCGCCCGTTGCAGGGATTCATGGGCAAAGGCAACTGGGGGCTTTCCACCTTTCGTGCTATTTCGCTCTGGCAGTTCTGGGGGGACGCCTTGGCGCGCGAGGAGCAGTTGTCGCGCCTGAACAACAAGGACGGAAAGCCGCTGTTCTCGGTCAGCGGGTATGGCGAAACACGTCCGGCCGTGGCCGATCAGGTCACGGAGGAAGACTTCAAACGTAATCGCCGAATCGACATTCGTTTCACCATCCGTCGTCCGGATAGCGCCCAGTACGAGCAGGTCAAGGAGCGGCTGGGGGAGACCAAGCCATGAGACTGCCTCCAGTCGAGTTTCCTGTCGCCGGCTGGAGCGCTCAGATGCTCGAGCGTTGGATTGTTCTGACAAAAAAGGCAGCCACTATGGAGACGGAGGCCGGAAACAATGATGCGTTTGAGCGCATGTGCGCTGAACTGCGTCGGATGGCCTTCACGCTGCGCTGTGATGTGCTGCCAGAGTTGTTAAAGCGCCGGATAACGGCTCGCGCGCTGACTTCGTTGTGGCTCAACGACGAAGTAGTCGAATTACTCAACGCACGCTTGCTAACCACCTTGCTGAGGGCGCAGCAACCACGTCTCACCCGTATGACGCTGCAGCAATTGGTACAGCTGTATTTCCGACGATTCGATCGGCTGGATGAGAAGGAAGGGCTGCGCGAGCTTTTGGAGCGGAGCCTGTTACAGCAGCTTGACCTAATCCCGCCCTCGAAAATCCAGACATCAAGGGCCGATCCGCTGGTTACGCTCAAGCGCGAGGGGCATTGGTTGCTGAGCCTCGATGGTCCACGTCATCTCGCTGAACGAGTGCGTCAAGGCGGACGTGAGCTTGGCGAGACGTTCATCGAACTCGGTCTGCACGGCTTTGATGATGGCCGATATGGCGATATCTGCCGGGCGCACTTTTATCTCGAAACGTTGCGACACTTGCCCCTTGGCGACTCTGATCCAGTGTTGGATGAGCTGCTAAAGCCATCCGTTGCCAAGGCGCCATTCGAAGGCGCGCGGCGTATCGGCCATGTTGCGCTTGAGATCCTCATTGATCGTGCCGGCCAGGAAGCCGGCGAAGTCTGGCAGAACTTTATCCTCAACCTGGCAGGGGACCCTCGTATCTCCAGCTCCGCGGTGAACTTCCGGGAGTGGTGGCAGCCGTTGGGCGAAGAGCGCATTCAAAAGGTTCGGGGCTGGTTATCCAAAGAGGACCTGCGGCTGTTCCTGCAGGCCGTTGAGCAATACGGGCTTGAAACAGCCAATATGGAAATGCAGCGGATGTTCCCCGCCCGCAAGCGATTCCTTGAAGGGCTCTTCAAGCTGAAGTTAATTCGTAACACTCGCCTCCTACTGGGCGGCAAGGCACAACAGTCGGTCAAGCGAATCCTGGGCAAGGACGTTAAGACCAGCTTCGCGCGAATGGATGGGCCGATGAATGACAAGGCCGTGATCTATCTGGACTGCGGTGACTTCCATCTGGTTGAGGGCTCACATAGTTTCAAGATCTGGGTCTACCTGGCAGCGCCTGGCGAAACCCTCAGAACTTATGAGCGCAATACCTTCAGTCATCAAGACCTGACCACCACGGTCCCCGGGACTTATAAGAAACTCTACCCTGGGTTGCCTTACGATGCTTTTGTGCACACCCCACACGCCTGGCAGAACAAGGTCTTCACCTTCCTGGCCGAGAATGGCATTGCTCTTGATGTCGAGCAGCTTCTGAGCGCTGAGGACTATCGCCTTCAGCTTCGTAAATTCGGGATCCCTGCCGTAAGTGCCAAGCGCACGGTGGTTCCTGCTCCGGCGAAAGAATGGGCCAAAGCGGTAGCGCGAGCGCCGACGGCTGCTCAACAAGGAACTGAACACGCTGCGGCGCTGCCGTCACGCAACGCCGATGTGCCAACCCCACCACGGCGTTCAGCTGATGTATCAGTGGCTGCAAATGGTGCGGTGAGTTCAAGCGCCGTTGCCTCCGGGCGCGACAACCCGGTTCTGCAACGAACGAAGCTGCCGCCTTTTAGCTCTCTCCAGCTGGCGGCCCTGCGTTATCTCGAGACTCATCCACGTTGCGGTTTCTATGCGTTGCTGGAAGCAGTAAGCAACCAGGGCGGCAATGTGTTGAACGTGAAAACAATGTTGGAGAGCAGCCTCTCTCAGTACGTCCAGCAGGACGAAGAGGGGAAGTGGTTGCTGTCGACCCATGGTGAGCAGTTAGTAGCCGAGCTGGTCCGGTCGGAGCCACCAGACGCAAGTCAGAGCGTGTCGAGTGCCGCAAATGCCAATGCAAGCGCAAATGCGGGCTCGAGGGTCGCTAGGCTCGAGCCGTTTGCGCTGGCCGTATTGCGTTATTTCGCGGCCAACCCAGGCGATAAGGTTCGTTATGCGGCAAATGTACTTGAAGTCGACGCGAGGCTGGTAAATCAGGCTCTATACGGGCCATTGAAAGGGATCTGTACGCAGGATGACAAGTACGGATGGCAGCTGACGGGCGTGGCTCAACGGGAGCTGGAAGCGTTCGAGGCTGAGGGGAGAGAGCAGTAATGAGACTTTTCGATGTTCTGAAGTCGTTGATTGGCGAACGTGATGTGGCGGTCGGTAGTCAGGAGGGGTTTGCGTCGAGTGCAGACTCCAACGGAGTCAATTTTTATCTTCCCGTCCAGACGTTCAAAGCGTTGCAGGAAGGCAAGGGCAACGCGCTGCAGAAAATTCAGCTGATTGTCCTGAACATGCTCTCTGAGCAGGGCATAGCAGAGCATACGGCCAACGGCTTTCATATCGGCGCTGAAGATATTGCCGGTATGGACAGTGAGCAGGCCGATATTCTGCGGCTGCCACGGCGGTTCATGGGGCGCTTTCAGACTTCCATCAGCGGGCGCACAGGTAACAGCGGCTTTCGCGTTGGGCTTGCCGTTGAAGTGGCTGAAGGCCTCACACCTTTCTCGCGCAAAGGCCCGTATTTGTGTCTGACGAGTACCGAGCGTTACTGGCTTACGCCAGCTGAGCTGATGGGGCTGATGGCTTGGGAAAAGCATGAGTCTCTCGAGCCTGCACAGCGAGGGGAGGCGGCTAACCTTCGTTTGATGGCCGAGCTACAGACAGCTGCCCGAAGCGGTATGCGCATCGATCTGAGTCATTTCGATCGGCTTGATGTTGTCGTTCCGGAAAATGTTGGCGTCATTGCGACCCGACTGCCAGACGGTAGCCTGATGCTGTGCCCGAGTCTGGGGGATGGATCGACGCCCGATCAGCTGGAGAAGCGCTGGTCGCAGCTCGACATGAGCGCTGACGGGGGTGTGTTGCGAATCGACAATCGTGTGGTGCTGCTCGATCAGGCCAAGATGGACGGCATTCGCAATGTGCTGGTCAACAAACGAATCCCGCCAGATAAGGTCGCCGAGTTCATCGCCTCGCCTACGGCCTTTCTGGATGCTGCACTGGTAAATCTCGAGGTCGGTTTCTCAGTCCGCGTAGCTGGCATTGGCAAGCTGCAGCATATGGACTTTGGCACGTTGGATACGGCTAAGAATGATTGGTTTGCCTTGGATAAGCGCCCCGCGCCAGCGGAGATCATCCCGAAGTTGGTTCAGACGCCGGAGGAGTTGGAGCGTTTTGAGGAGGTGCTGCGGTCCGCGATAGAGCAGGGTGCGACGAGTCTCAGTTTTGCTGGTGAGGTCATCGACATTTCAGACGCGCCGCTTGTGGCGCGTCAATTGGAACGGGTGAAAGAGACGCTCGAGAAGCCCGAGTTGTCGGAGCCGCCGGCCGCAGCTGAAGACCTCTTTGACGAGCCCAAGGAGAAGGTTGCTGTCATTCTTAAGGATGCCGGCGAAATCAACTCGACACTACTGGCAAAAGCCAGCAACGCTCGCTTACTGGAAGCACCGGACTGGTCCGCTTATGCGCGGCAGCCATTCCCGCATCAGGTCGAAGGTATTGAGTGGATGCTCAGGCTGATGAACGCCGCGTTATCTGACGATCATGATGACCTCTATCGGCTACAGGGCAGCCTGCTCGCCGACGATATGGGGCTGGGCAAAACATACATGTCGCTGGTCGCAATCGGTGAATACATGGCAGCCCAGCGCCGAAGCGAAAAGCCGCAAAAACCAGTCCTGGTAGTCGCACCACTTAGCCTGTTGGAAAACTGGGAAGACGAAGTTGGAAAGACCTTTCTAAGCATTCCGTTCCGCGATCTCGTGGTGCTGCAAGCTGGACGAGACTTGAACCGCTACCGCGTCAAGGGCGCCGAGAGAGAGTCTGTTCAACTGGCTGCCCTGGCCGATGATGACGGCATGATGGATGCCCAGAGCATTCGTTATGCGTTGACCATTGGCCCGGAGGCGGGTGCTCAACGTCTGGATATGGACCGTCGTTTGGTTCTAACAACGTACCAGACGCTGCGTGACTACCAGTTTTCTCTGTGCAGGATCGACTGGGGCATGGTCATTTTCGACGAGGCGCAGAACATCAAGAACCCTAACGCACTGCAAACCCGTGCGGCAAAGGGGTTAAAGGCTGACTTCAAATTGTTGGCCACAGGCACGCCCGTGGAGAACAGCCTCGGCGACTTCTGGTGTTTGATGGATACGGCTCAGCCAGGGTTGTTTGGCAGCTGGGAAAACTACCGAGACACTTGGATCAAGCCGATTCTCTCGGCCGGGGAGGAGGAGCGCGACGAGGTCCGTGTTCGTCTGGGTGAGCAACTGCGCAAGGCGGTCGGGCCGTTCATGCTGCGTCGTGTGAAGGAAGACCAGCTCAAAGGCCTGCCCAGCAAAACTATCCGTAGTGGGGTAGAGCAGGTCGATCGAGGCATTCAGCGTTACGCGCCTGAGTTGGGTGTCTCAATGCGCGGGATTCAACTGCAGGTGTATGACGATGTGCTAGATGGATACCGTGCTCGACGCGCCAGCGCAGATGACATGCGTGGTTCGGCTCTAGCGGCGCTTACGCAGTTGCGCTCCGTATCGTTGCACCCTCGTTTGGATGATGAACCATCTCTCTACAGTCGGGACGGCCACCATGCGCGCCAGTTGATGTCCGAGTCAGGCAAGCTAGCCGTAATGCTCAAACTGCTGGACGAAATTCGGGATAAGGGCGAAAAGGTCATCCTGTTCATGATGACTAAGCGCCTGCAAAGGGTTCTAAAACTGTGGCTTGATCAGATCTACGGCCTAGACATTGCCGTTATCAACGGAGATACAAAAGCGGTAGCTACCAAAGCGGAGGAAATGACCCGTAAGAAGCTCATTTCAGCATTTGAAGCGAAGTCAGGCTTCAACGTACTGGTCATGTCGCCGGTCGCAGCGGGTGTAGGGTTGACGGTTGTCGGAGCTAACCACGTTGTTCACCTGGAACGGCACTGGAACCCAGCAAAAGAGGCGCAGGCCTCTGACCGTGTCTATCGCATCGGGCAGCAGAAGGAGGTATTTATCCATCTGCCCGCCGTAACACATCCGCAATTCGATTCTTTCGATGTGCATCTGGATCGGCTGCTGCGCGGAAAGTTGATGCTCAAAGATGCTGTGGTGACACCAGAAGCTGTAAGTGAGAGCGAGATGATCCACTCGATGGGGCTTTAGTTCACGTTATGGGCGGGCCTGGCAGGAAGCTGGGGCTTGCTGCAATGTCCGCATTCGCCCAAGGGGCAGTCAAGCGACCGTTGCACTGTCTGCTAAACAACGACATCGGACCTCGGGCCGCGCTATTCCATCCCTTCTGTAACGATACTGTGACCCACCTTCCTCAGCCAGGACCGCTAATCTTGCGTTGGTATGCTAGATATCGCTAGAGCAGCCTACGAGACATCATGAGATATGGGAGCTGAAGCGATGGGTGATCTATCAGTTCAGGCAGAAATGCGGGGAGATGATAAAGCGTTGGAAAGGCATAGCATCAGAAATGCCGAGAAACTGGCAATGATGCTCGAAGACTATTTAAAACAGCGGTTCGGTTATAAATCCCCAGCTGTTACGTTCGGTATGCCGCGCTACTTAGTTTCAGCTCGGCGGAAGAAGTACGATCTTTACCTTCGCGTTACGCCTCCAAATTGTGAGCTCTGGCCCAGCGATACTCTTGTAATCGCAAAGATTGGCTTCCATCAGCAGCGGAAGGGGCATGGCACGCATCTCATGTCTTTCTTTGTGAGCAATGCGGATAGAGTTGGCTTTACGCATATAGGAATCGAGTCAATGAACCCGAACAGCTCCGCTTTTGCTGCTGCGCTTGGGTTCGCGCCGCATCGCTCTGAGCGTCATGTACGGGCGCCGGTTGAGGTCATTCAGCGATTTTTGCCCACGTGCTGAGCCAGGAGTATCGGTGATGGCGAGAGATAGGCAATTTTCTTGGATTAGATGAGAAGAGAGCTGCCTATCGGTACGCAAACTTGGTACGCAAGGTGGTACGCAAGCAAATGGCCCTTTGACCGCGTTGCGTACCAGGCTCGAAATTCCTTACTCAGCCTCTAGCGGACAACTTCTGGAGTTTGGAAGTGGTCCCGACGGTACAGGGTAACATGCGTCCATTGGCTCGCGAACGCAACCGCTATAGGGGCTCGCTAGTTGCCCGCGTGATGCTGTGGTGGGATGGGACTCCATCTGTCCCTGGCTCCTCCTCAACTGGTGGACACCAGTGCAAACCGCCATCAGGGAGATGAACAAAGGCTCCGTTGAAAGATCTGTTCGGCATCTTCCCCTTAATGTGAAAACTCCATAGGCGCATGAGCGCGTCATGTCGGCGACGAATCGCATGGCGGATGTTCACTGGCACTGCTCCGTGCAACGGCCTGGATTGACGAAGTTAGAGCATGTCGGGCGCCGCGGATACCCTTGTTCCAACCTGTTTGCCGCCCCTCGCGTGCTCGTAGTGGTTTTCTCGACCGCAGGTCTCGGCATTTCGATAGCCTAGCAACGGACCGGAGCTCGGCAGCAATGGCAATGGCAGTGGCAATGAGCAAGGCGGAGCGAGCAGCGCTTAATGCGCTCAAGAACGGGGCGACGTTCGCTGAGGCAATGGATATGCTGCCCAAGCCGACGCCGGAGCAGCTGGCACAACTGGACGAGAACGGCGATTACATCCTTCCACCAAACAGCTCAGAGCTGAACACGGAGCAGCGCCCGGCGCCACGGCAGTCTAGCTAGTGCTTACATTTGCCACTCACTATGTAACCTCGACGTAGAATCGGAGCGAGCGAGTTGGCGAGTTCCCGTGCCAGTAGCGACGCCCGAATCTACTTTCTCGAGCGTCGCTATGACTATGGCTGAGGAGAGCGTCCGCTGTGAGCTAGGTGACACATTGCTATTGAAGGTTGCGTAGCAGCTGTTCCTGGTCCCGGAGTAACTGTCTCAGCTCGCGCAGCTGCGGTCGAATTCCCCTTTCCAGGCATTGCGTGAGGCGCAGGTTTTACCCTCAGCGCTCGCTGGGACGGTGCTTTGCTCCCACGGCTTCCATTGTTGTATCAACGCCGCCTGGCGCGCACGTCGCTCGGGTGTCCAGCCGTTCGCCATATGTAACCTCCAATAGTTCGTTTGGCCCGTTTCGGATTTCACGTGCGCGCGTGGGCACGGTCCCATTGTTCACCTGCACTTGATTGCCAATGTTCGCTTGCCGTACGAAAGCGATCTGCTTCGGCGCTTTCAGCTCTGCTAGGGTCTGCAGTGTCGTACGCGTTTGGTTCTGCGCCTTCAGTGCCAGACGCATGTAGCGCTCCATCACGTCTAGTGACTTAACGGAAACGCACGACTAGCGAGCTTTGCAAATAGCCCATCCAAGGCGTGGGCCTGAGCAATGAGCATGCTTTCCGGCCGCGACATATTGTCTGTATGAACAGCAGCGGTTTGCTCCTTGAGTTCAGTGACCAGTTCTGTGATCTGAGCGTGATCTAACTTATGGCAGGCTGTTAACACGGTGGCGCTAAGGAATTCGGGGCTTGTTGCTTTTTGCGCAACGGTTGGTCACCAGGTTCCTTGTGGCGAGGTTCGACTTGCTGATTTGTTTCCATCAGGTTTGCTCCGGTTTTATTGATCGAGCGCTGCGACATCCGCGACAACTGCGACAGCTGTCGTAGTTACTGGTGGGGGGTGTTGCGACAGACCTGCGACAGATTGCGACAAAGGATCACAATCAGTGGGTTTGTCGCTGGCTGTCGCAAGCGTGTCGCAGCCGCCTGTCTCATGGTTGTCGTGGGCTGTCGCAAATGTCGCGGTTGTCGCAGCTGGATTGACGCGGTACCGGTTAACCCCTTCGGCGAATAAGTAGTGGTGTTCTACAAGTAGGGTAAGTAGTGCGTCTCGATGCTTGGCGCTCTGTCGGGCAACCGTCGGCCCTCGACGCTGCAAGGTTCTAGCGTCGAAAGTTTCCCAGTGGTTCTGGATTAGCCAGCTGATTAACCGATGCGCCTGGAGCAGCTGCGGATCCAACGTTGCCGGATAGGCCAGGCGCAGTGCCTCGCCGAGATACCAGCTCACCAGCGTCACGGCGCGCTCAATAATGGGGTGGGTTAGGCTTGAAGCCCTCTCGGTAATGGCGAGCACACCAGCAATGCGGAGAATGTTTTCTCCGCCCTTGGCGGCTGTTGGCTTGATGTCTTCCATGCGGCCATTTCGGCCCAATTCCGCCTCGATAGCATCGTGTGCTGCGATCCAAACAGTTTTGGCGTCCGCGTCCATCTTCAGCTCAGTCGGTTCGAGCTCGCCGCGATCGTTCATGGGCGGCTCACGGAGCAGGAGATCGGTCATGCGCGCCCAATACCGCAGCAAGCGCGGATCATGGCTTGAGTTCGAATGTTGATAAAAACGCGTACCTGCCAACGACTGGGGCCATGCAACCAAGAAACGGGCAAGAAATCCCTGTCCGCGCAGTATCGGGTCCCCCAATACCTTATTCGCAACGACGGGTTGGATCATAAGGTGGGCGCTCAGGCGGCAACCGCTGCGTGATGCGCTCTCGCCCTCGGCGGCACGGGTACGGGTGATTGGTGCGCCATCCCACAGCTTCGAAAGACCTGCGACGCTTTTGAGCATGTTTTCCGGCTTGTTGGCGTGACCTCCAAAAAACTGCCCACCTTCATCGCTGAAGAGCCCTTGCGACGGGTACCCACGGAGCAGCGACTTTTGCAGTCCCTCCAAGGTAGGTTCTTCAACCAGGATGAATGGCAAAGGAGGCGGATCGGGTTCTTGCAATGCGTCCAACCCAGCGGCGGCGGCCGCGGGGTTGGCTTTTGCTTTTTCCAGAATGGCAGCGCGTGCGCACTGATACGCGTCTCGCTGGTCCCGATACTCCTTCTGCTCGGCGCTATAACGCTCCAGCAGTGCGCTCTGTCGTTCGTGATGCGCGCGCAAAGCCAGGCGGTCAGCAGCGGACTTGCGATCACCAGACTCGGCCACGGTAAGCACAAACAGCGACAGGGGGATCGGCTGCCCATCCCGGATGGCGTTACCGTGAGGCTGTGCCGCCATCGCAGCGGCCGCAAGGACCGATTGTGCCGCAAGCGCCGCAGGCACTTGTACAGCTTCCACTATTGCAGCGGCAGCACCTCCCAGTACTTCGCCCAAGGCTTCCAGCGGATAGGGAACGGCCGCTTCCACTTCAGGCAACAGCGGCGTTGGTTCGGGGTAGCTCGGATCAGGAATTAGGAACGGCTCCATTAGTACCCCTCCTGCCAGTTTTTCAGGTCGTTGAAGTCGGAAAGACTTAACGGTTCTGCGCCGCTCCATGGCGGGAACACGACGCCACAGCCGAGTTGTTCGGCGGCACGCTCCGCGGAGGTGCGCCCCGGATTGCCCTTGGTCTGGCGGTCGTCATCGCCGGCAATGACCAAAGGACTATTTGGGTGAATGCGGCGCAACTGCTGACCGACAGCCAGCAGGTTTCCGGCGTTCATTGCGCAGGCCACGGCGGCATCGGTGTGCTCGTGGATCGTGGCGCCTGTCGCCCAGCCTTCGCAGACGTAAATCAGTTTGCCAGGCTCCACCTTGCCCATAGGGCTGTGCGCGCCAGCCACGCGGCCACCAAACATAAAACGCTTGGTGCCGTCCGGGCAGATGCGTTGGAGATTGACCAGCTTGCACTCGTGGTACAGCGGAACCAGCAGGGTCGATTCCAGTTGGCGCAGGTTATGCGGCTGGCAGCCCTTGTTCACCAGGTAGGGATGGCTGGCTTTCGCTGGTACCGCAAGCACGTACAGTCGCATCGATTTGACCGCAGCAAGCTGCTGGCGGTGAAGTTGCTCCGCTTCCCGTTGACGGCGGGCCTGCTCGACACGTCTACGGATCGACTCGAGCTCGAAGGGGGTGGAGGGGTTGCGGCTGCTCCAGGTGTGCCATGTGGTACCACCTGTTTCTTTGAAGCTCCCAAACCAGCCCGATGCAATTCCGTCCGAGTACAGCGCATAAGCACCGTTGCGAGTGCCTGCGCGGTCACCAGGGACGTAGTAGCGGTGGATCTGGCCGTCCGCTTTGGGCAGCCAGTTAAGCGGGCCGTGGACAGCTTGCATGGCAGCGTGAAGATGGGCTTCGATCATTTGAAAGCACCCCAAATGAGCATCACGGCAATCACGCTCAGCCCAACGACATCGGTACTCATCGGGTGGTAGCGAAGCCAGGCAATGGCCTTTTTCAGAGCGGCCGAGGGCGTCCCAGCCTTGCGGCGGGTTGGTGATTTCGGCATGGGTCAGTCCTCGCGATTGGAGAGCGCGTTACGTTCCAGAGTCGCCAAGATGGCGTTAGCGTGTTCACGCTCGGTGGCGGGAACGCTGTAGCGGGGGACGCGGCAACGCTTGCCCCAGCGGTTAGGCACCTTCTCCGGGGTGCGATTTAAGGTGACGCCGCGACGGTTCGCCAGTTCAGAGATAGTGCTATTCAAGCAGTGGTCCCCAAGGGGCTCAGCCTCAAAACGGTTCAAAGTCGCGCCTGCGAGGAAATACGCCAAGATGCTCATGGTCTTGCTGGGGACTTTGGCGGGAGGAGGCGTTTTCATTAGCGCACCTCGCCAGTATGGTCAGCAGTGCGACGCGCCAAGAACGCTGCAAGGTCCGAAACGCGGTAGCGCACCAGGCGGCCAACCTTTACAAACGGAAGGTTGTAACGGCCTGTAGAGCGCCAGACGGCCAAAGTGGTTTTTTTGGCGCCCAATACCTCAGCCGCCTGTATATCGCTGACTTGCGTAGGAGGGTTGTCCGGATCAAAGCCGAGCTGGGCGGCGATTTCGGCTTTGATAATGGCTTCAATGTTTACGGCGTGCTGCGTGGTCATAGGTACATCCCCGTGTTGGTGAACTCGACGGGGCTATGCTCAGCGTAATGAAGCATTAAAAAAATTGCCCACCCGTGACGGAAAAGGGGGTATCCGTGACGGTCAGGGGGTTTTTCGGGGCCGGCCGCCTTTCATGGCGTACTTGTATTCCTTCTCGGCAATGGGCCTGATCCAAGGGACTATGCTTTCGGCCTTGTCTGGTAGTGCGCTTTGATAGCCCATGTCGATGAGCTTCACCCAAACCATCTCGGCCATTTGTCCAATACGAATTGTCCGTGCTTCATCTGCTTTCCATAAACTGTTCGCGCAGCTTTGAGCAGCACCTCTAGCTGCTTCTTTCATTGCATTCGGCAGAAGCGTGCGGTCGCTTTTCTCTTTTTTTAGCGCACGTATTTGGTAAACGTTATGGGCGTTCAAGCAGGTAGCGAGATTCGCAAAACTCAGCGCCACGACGTTTATTTGCTCAATGGCCTGAGGATGAGCGACACGGACGGCTGACAAGGCTGTGAGCGAGTCCGCTAAAAACGATGCGCAGAGGTCTTTCATAGCAGCATCGTCAGTTATTAGGTCAATGGATGCTTTAAGCCCTTTGATCTGTTCAGAAAGCAATGTTTCGACATTCATTCTTCGTTACCACTGTGGTGATTTAGTGCTTCCCAACGTTGCGATTCGGTAGCTTCACCTACGCTCGCGGCTTGCTTCATCCCGGCAGCCGCTAGCATTGCCTGTGTTGCCGTATTAACCGATTGGCGTACCGGGTCCAGATCGAGACGGGCGTAGATGGCCGTTGCTTGGTGGGTCTTGTGGTTAAGCGACTTTCCAATAATGGACAGCGACGCCCCGGTCTTGGCTTGCCAGCTCCCAAGCGTGCGCCGCAAATCATGGATGCGTAGATCAGTCATGTCGTAGAGCGCCGGGTCAATATTTAGCGTATCGGCTATGCCTCGATAACGTTCCTCCGCTGCGGCTGCCGCGACGATGACTTCCGCGTTTGCCTGCTGGCGCTCCTCGGCGGTCAGTTTGCCCAGTTCTTCCATACGGTCGAGCAGACGACGCATGCTGGCGCGCCGCAGGATGGCGGCCCAAGCTTTCTTGGGTTCGACTAGGTGGCCAGTCTTGCCGTCGCCTGGAAATACGAAAGCTGACGCGGAGCTTGTTTGTTTGCGGGCGCGTAGAACGGAGACTGCCTCGGGGGACAGAGTCACGTTCTGCGGAGTGCCATTCTTGGTCATGCCGATGCGCCAGACATGAGCCTCTAGGTCGAGGTCGCGCCAGGCCATCGCCTGTACATTTGAGCGCCGCGCCCCGGTTAGCAGTGCTAGCAGAAAAAAATCACTCAAGCTCGACTCGCCGATTGCTTCAAATAGGTAGGGCAGTTCTACCCCTTGGGCGAAGCGGTCACGAGATGGCGCATGGTTCTTCTGGATGCGGCTTGCGGGACTGGTACCTTCGAATAGCTCCATGTCCGCGGCGTAGCTGAAAACCGAAGAAACGACAGCAAGTGCGCGATCGGCTTGCGCGGCGCTCCTCTTGGTGACCTTGGCGTGGATCGCCTTGATATCGGCGCGCGTAATCTGCGAAAGCTTCCTTGCCTTGATTGGCTCGAGGTACAGGCGTAACACGTCCGAATAATCGCGCTTCGTACGCTCGCCAAGTGGTGTGCCGTCGCGCTTGCGCTTTTTCTTGAGGAAGTCATCGAATACCTCGCCGAAACTTTGCTCCACTCGGATAGCTCGACGGGCTGCTGCTGGGTTTCCGCCCGCTTCGATTTCGGCATTAACGGCAGAGGCGTGTTTGCGCGCCTGCTCGACAGTCATGGCAGGGAATCGGCCAAGGGTAACGCGCTCGGGCTGGCCACCTTTCATGCGTCGATAAAGGGAAAACGTCTTTACCCCGCTTGGCGACACTCGAAGCTGTAGCCCCTGTATCTTGGTGTCGTGATAAGTGGCACGCTTTCCTGCCTCGGGCGGTGGTAGCGCCAGCAGCCTTTCTTTGCTGAACGCAATGTGGGTCGCGCCGGTCATGCCTTCCTCGCCGATTCTGGGGTTACGCTGGGGTTACGTATTTGGTCGAAATATGGATATTTCAGTGTAACCCCGTTAAACCTAGAATAGGCTTCACGCCGCACTCTGTATAGGCCCGTAAAGCTTCAGAGATGCGAGGGTATCCAAGCACCCTCGCATTCGTAATGCGAAGGTCGCAGGTTCGACTCCTGTCTCCGGCACCACAGAACTCAAAGCCCGCAGCGATGCGGGCTTTTTTCGTTTATGGGCCCTGTTGGCGTGGCGGCTGGGCTACCGAGCCCTTCGCGTGGTCAGGGCGATGCCGAGTGCGGCCATTGTCAGCAGGGCGGCGACCAGGATCATGACCGTCACGAATGCGCTGTCGAACGCACTTTGTGCCACGCCGATGAGCTGAGCAGCGACGCTGTCGGGCAGGGACTCGGCGGCGATCAGCGCGCCGTCCAGGCTGTCACGGGCCAGTGCCGGGGCGTCCACACTGGCAGGGGCAGCGAAGGCGCGGGTGTAAACCGCCGACATCACGCTGCCCAGCACGGCGATGCCGAATGCGCCGCCGAGTTCGTACGAAACCTCCTCGATCGAAGCGGCCATGCCGGCGCGGTCTGGCGGAGCATGCAGCAGCATGGCGCTGGAGGCGGCCGTCATTGCCGCACCGACGCCGAAACCGAGCAGGGCGAACGAGACCAGCTGAATCCAGTACGCGGCGCTGTAGCCCAGCAGGTAGAGCAGGGCTCCGGCTGCGGCGAGGCCCAGTGATGCACTGAGAATGCGTTCGGCGCCCAGGCGCGGCAGTGCCAGCCCCGCCAGCGGGCCGGCAATGAAGGCGCCGAGGGGGATTGGCAGGATGGTCAGACCCGCCTGCAGGGGCGACAGGCCTACCATCAGTTGCAGACGCTGGCTGACCACCAGTTCCATACCCATCAGTGCAGCGGAAGCGATGAGCGCGGTGGCCACACCGGCAGAAAAACTGCGGTCGCGGAACAGGGTGAAGTCGATCATGGGAGTCGTCGCTCGCCGCTGACGTCGCAGGAACGCCAGGCTGCAGATCACTGCCGCGATTGCCGCCACACCGGCTTGCAGGAGCGAGAAGTCGGCCTTGCCGGCTTCCTTGATGGCCAGCGTCAGGCCGACCAGGACGCCCATGATCCACAGCGAGGCGAGCAGGTCGAACGGCCGCTCGGGATTGCCGGGCCTGGTTGGCACCCAGCGCAAGGCGAGAACCAAAGCGAGCAGGACGATGGGCACATTGATGATGAACACCGAGCCCCACCAGAAGTGTTCGAGCAGCACACCGCCGACCACCGGCCCGAAGGCTGCACCACCGGAGGCGATCGCCGCCCAGATGCCGAACGCCAGGGCGCGCTCGCGATCATCGTCGAAAACATGACGGATGATCGCCAGGGTCGCCGGCATCATCATTGCCGCCCCAACCGCGAGCGCGACGCGTGCCGCGATCAACAGCGCTGGGCTGGGCGAGAAGGCGGCGCCGAGGGAGGCCAGGCCGAACACCACCAGCCCGGCGACGAACATCCGCTTGTGGCCGAAGCGGTCACCCAGCGCTCCCATGCCCGGCAGCAGGCCGGCAACGGTGAGAGCGTAGGCGTTGACGATCCACAGTTTTTCGTTGGCCGTGGCACGCAGCTCGTAGGTCAGACTGGGCAGGGCGAGGTAGATTACCGTCATGTCGATGACGATCAGCAGCAGCGCGCTGGACAGGATGCCCAGCACCAGCCAGCGAAGAGGCGATTTCACGAGTCGATCCTTCAGGTTGCGGGTGGCAGCGCGATTGGCTGGAGCGTGGTTGTTCCGGCAGAATATAAATACATACGTATTGAATTAAAAGGGGCGTCGGTGGGCAGAAAGAAGACGATCGATCGCGAAGCGTTGCTGGATGTGGCCGAGGGCATCGTCAATCGGCAGGGCGCTGCCGCGCTGACCATTGACGCAGTCGCCAAGGCGGCGGGCATTACCAAGGGCGGCGTGCAGTACAGCTTCGGCAGCAAGGACGACCTGATCAATGCCATGTTCGAGCGTTGGGGCAAGGGCTATACGGAACAGTTCCAGCGCATCGCCGGAGACGATCCCGACCCGCTGACGGCGGTGCGCGCCCATGTCGAGGCGACCCGCGCCTCCGATTCGGACGCCGATGCCAAGGCCGCGAGCCTGATGGCGGCGTTGCTGCAGACGCCCGAGCACCTGGCTTCGACCCGCGCCTGGTATCAGGCGCGCCTGGCCGGCCTCGATACGTCCAGCGAGGCGGGCCGGCGGGCGCGGCTGGCCTTCTTTGCCACGGAAGGAATCTTCACGCTGCGCTTCTTTCGCCTGATGGAGATCAGCGAAGAGGAGTGGCGCGACGTGCTTGGTGACATCGCGGCGCTGGTGCGCGCCGACAGCTGATGCTCAAGCGCCGTTGGGGTGCTGACGGAAGTCCTTCGGCGATCGCCCGGTCATTCGCTTGAAGAATCGGGAAAAGTACGCAGGCTCGGAAAATCCAAGTTGATCCGAGATCTGGCTGATGGTCATGGCCGTGTAGATCAGCTCCCGCTTGGCCTCCAGCAACAATCGCTGGTGCAACAACCCCAGGGCGGTGTGACCGGCGAAGCGCCGGGCCAGCGTGTTGAGGTAGGCCGGGCTGATGTCGAGCTGCATGGCATAGGCTTCTACCGAGCGCTGCTGGCGGAAGTCTTGCTCCACCAGGCGCGTGAAACGTGCCAGCAGTTCCTGTCCGCGACTCGGCCGTTGCTCCCCACCCACCAGCATCTGCCGGGCCACCCATACGGCGAGTACCCCCACCAGCGACTGCAGCAACAGCTCCCGGGCCGGTGCGGCGTTGCGGTATTCACGGTCGATCGCGTCGAACAGGGTGTTCAGGTAGCGCCGATCGGCACCCGCCAGATGCAAGGCCGCGCTGTGCAACGCGTCCTGCTGGCCATCCAGCGCGGTCTCCAGCTGCCTTAGCAGCGGGCTGGCCAGTGTCAGCACATAGCCTTCTACACGCTCGGAAAAGCGAAAACCATGCACGCACAGCGTCGGCACCACCTGGATCGCCGCCTGCTCGATCCGCGTGTGCTCCCCCTCGATCTCCACTTCAGCCCAACCGCGACGGATATAAAGCAGCTGAGTCAGGTCTGCATGGCGATGCGCGCCGATCTCCCAATCGTGCAGGCGACTGCGCGCGGCGATGGACTCGCAGTGCAGCAGGTCGGGCGTCGGCCAGTCGGCGCCGTCTCCATAGAGCTTGAAGACGGGAATGGTCGTATGGGCGTCGCGGGGCTTCATCGCCAGTGTTCCTGCTGTGCGCTAATCGAACCGAGTTTATGAAAGTCCAACACCCGCACGGCTTCGTCCATTACCGCCGGGTTGTCGCGGGTACACCATTGGAGCATCTCGACAGGGTGCGGCAAGCGGTCGCGCTCGACAATAACAAGTGAGGACCGAGCCATGAAAACAGGTGTCGCCATCATCGGTGCCGGCCCGTCTGGCCTGCTGCTGGGGCAGTTGCTGCACAACGCTGGCATCCCCAACGTCATCATCGAAAGGCAGACGCCCGAGTACGTGCTGGGCCGCATCCGCGCCGGGGTACTGGAGCAGGGCATGGTCAATCTGCTGCGTGAGGCGGGGGTGGCCGAGCGCATGGACCGTGAGGGGCAGATTCACGAAGGTGTCGAACTGGCTTTCGGCGAGCGGCGGGTTCGGGTCGATCTGAAGGCGCTGACCGGCGGCGACACCGTGATGGTCTACGGCCAGACCGAAGTCACCCGCGACCTGATGGATGCCCGCAAGGCCAGCGCCGCGCCGATTTTCTATGGCGTACCGGATGTGCAGCTACACGACCTGAAAGGCGAGGCGCCCTGGGTCAGCTTCACGCTGAATGGCGAGACCGTGCGCCTTGACTGCGACCACATTGCCGGGTGTGACGGCTTCCACGGGGTGTCACGCAGGAGCATTCCGGCAGGTGCACTGACCGAGTTCGAGCGCATCTACCCGTTCGGCTGGCTGGGGCTGCTCAGCGACACACCCCCCGTGGCCGGAGAGCTGATCTACGCCAGCCATGAGCGGGGTTTCGCGCTGTGCAGCATGCGCTCGGCCACCCGCTCGCGCTATTACCTGCAGGTGGGGCTGGAGGAGAAAGTCGAGGACTGGAGCGACCAGCGCTTCTGGGACGAACTCAGGCGGCGCCTGCCGGAGGACGTCGCGGCACGCCTGATCACCGGCCCCTCGCTGGAAAAGAGTATCGCGCCGCTGCGCAGCTCCGTGGTGGAACCGATGCAGTACGGCCACCTGTTTCTGGTGGGCGACGCGGCCCATATCGTCCCGCCGACGGGCGCCAAAGGGCTCAATCTGGCTGCCAGCGATGTCAGCACGCTGTACCGCATCCTGCTCAAGGTGTATCGAGAGGGGCGTGTCGACCTGCTGGAGCGTTATTCGCCGATCTGTCTGCGGCGCATCTGGAAGGCCGAGCGCTTCTCCTGGTGGATGACCAGCCTGCTGCATCGCTTCCCGGATACCGATGCGTTCGCCAGGCGTATTCAGGCGAGCAAGCAGGATTACTTCACCAGCACGCCGGCGGCGCTGACGACAATTGCGGAAAACTATGTGGGCTTGCCGTACGAGCCTGTCGAGTGAGCGCGCGCTGACAGCCGCAGTGTGGCCGTGACAGCGGCCGGCCAACGCCGGCGTCGATGGCCGCTTGCCCTACCGGAAAGTTCAGGGCGAGGCGATCGCAACCCGGTCACGGCCGGCTCGTTTCGCCTGGTAGAGCGCGGCGTCCGCGGCCTTGAAGGTGGCATCGGCGTTCGGGTAGTCGCCGCTAAAGGCAATGCCGACTGAGGCGGTAACCGTCGTTCCGGTCGGGCTTGTGGTTTGCCGCAGCCGTGTCAGCAGGCGTTCGGCGGCAACGCTGGCACCCGTGGCATCGGTCTCGGGTAGCAGCATCAGGAACTCCTCGCCACCCATACGACAGAGCACATCGGTGGGGCGCGAACATTCACGCATCTCCGCCGCCAGGAAGCGCAGCACTTCGTCACCGACATCGTGGCCGTGCTGGTCGTTGACCTGCTTGAAATGATCGATGTCCAGCGCCAGCGCCGCATAGCCCTGATCGAGCAGTTCGAACTGCTTGAGGGCCAGCTCCAGGCCGCGACGGTTGCGCAGGCCGGTCAGCGGGTCGGTCATGGAGGCTGCCTCCAGTGCGCCCATCTTCTGTTGCAGCAGCGACACGCCGGTCAGCATCGCCACCTTCAGGCGGGCTACTTCGAAGTACCAGGAGTTGACGGTAGAGATGCGCTGCGCGGCCTCTGGCGCACCCCAGTGCTCGGCGGTATCGGCCAGCGCGCGGATTGGTGAGGAGATGAGTTTGGACAGCCACCAGAACACGGCGAGGGAAAGGATGGCGAACGGCACCGCGTTGAGCAGCGTTGCGCGTGCCAGCTGGGTGAGCTTGGCGGTAATGGCGGCCGTGGGACGCTGGGCGATGATGCCCCAGCCGGTGCTCTGGATGGGGGCGTAGCCCGCCAGCATGTCCACGCCACGGGTGTTGATCACCCGCTGGCTGCCTTCCTGGCCTTGCAGCACCTGCTGTACGACAGGATTGCTCGATACATTCTGCCCGACTCGCTCGCTGTCTTCGTGGAATACCAGGTTGCCCTGGGTATCGACGACGTACAGGTACGAGCCGTCGCGGTAGTAATGGACGCCCAGCAGGCCATGCAGTGCGTTGCGTTCACGCAGGAACAGCGAGGCGCTGATGAAGCCTCGATAGCTGCCGTCGGCGCCAAAGATCGGATGGGATATGGCGATCAGGTAGACGCCGTCCGTGGCGGTGTACGGGTCGGTAATCAGCGGGGCGCGTTCGGTCAGCGCGCGGGTCGCACCGACGCTGTTGACCTTCATTCCCACTTTCAAGCTGCTTCCCGGCGAGGCGGAGAGAATCTCCCCGGCGGCGCTGACGATGATGGCTCGACTGAATTGGTCGCTCTTGAGCTTGAGCCGCTTCGTCTCGCTATCGCGGGCCTCGGGATCGTCGAAGCGGGTCGACAGCGTTTCGGCTGCGAAGGCCAGTTCACGGCGGCTGTTCACGAAGAATTGATCGGTCGTGTCGGCCAGCTTGCGGGCATAGGCCCGGTTGGCCTCCAGTGTCTGATCGAACAGCTGGTCGCGCTGGGAACTGTAGCCAGCGAAGAAGCTGTTGGCGAAGGTCAGCAGGCCTGCCACCAGTGCCAGCAGCAGCGTGAGTTTCTGGAGATCCAGCCGGGACATGAAGCTTCCATTCCGGGTCGTGCTTGGCGTCGTCGCCAATGAAGGGTGTGGTAAGACTTCGTGCCGAGAGGAAGCCACTGGCCAGCAATGATACATGACTGTTGCGTCTGACGCGGGGTCGGCCAGCCAGCTGGCGTCGCTGAATGCGCATGGGCTCGGCGCCAGCGGGCTAGATGTGCTGGAGCAGCTGCGCCGTCGGGCGTCCTGCGTCAGCGCTGGTGACGAGCAGGCCGCATCGGCGGCTCAGCCCCGGCACCGACGGCTATCCGCTCAAGCCATTCAACCTGTGCGAACTGAGCGTTCGCATCGAGGCGGCGCTGCGACGGGAGACTTGCGAATGCGCGACGCAAACGGCACCGACGCCCGTCGGTGAATCATCAGAGAGCAGTGGACAGGGTGATCGAGCCGAACTGGTCATGCTCCTTCTGCCCCTGGAATTCGCGACTGCGCCAGACGCTGGCGAACGCCAGCTGCCAGCGACTCCAGGTCAGCGCCACGCCGAGCTTGGCGTCGCCGACCCATTCGCGGCGGTCCACCGAGTGGCTGTCCTCGAACGTGTTGCCGTCCAGCAGCATGTTGTGGGCCATATAGCGACCCTCGAGATCGGCAAAGCCGTACCAGGCGAAGTCGCCGCCCGGGCGGAAGAACTGGCTGCCGCTCTGGGCCGGCGTGACCGCCGGGATGCTGAAGCTGCGTTGCAGGTTCTGCCCCAAGCGCAGGCCCAGTCCGGCCGAGCCATAGCTATAGAGGTTGCCGAGGGCGAAGCCCGCGCTCGGGCCGTATTCCAACTCCAGCCCGGCGAAGCGCTCCTGCAGCCACCAGCGGTGCTGATAGCCCAGATTGACGAAGGGTTCGTTCTCCAGCTGGTTATCCCAGCCGTTGGGCTCGTCGCTGTCGGTCACCTTGTGCACGGCGCGCTGCAAACGCTTGCCGCCGGCGGCCGGGCCGACAATGCCGACATCCAGGTGCAGGCCCTGCGCCGTACGCCAGCCGTCGTGCTGGGTATCGGAAAACATCGACATGCCGGCGAACAGCAGGCCGGCGTAGGGGCGGTCGTCTTCGATCAACGCTCGAGTTTCGATTTCCTCCGGCGTATAGATTTGATGGCCAAAGCGGTAGGCGACGTTGTCGAGGTTGCTCCCCGACCAGCCCGGCAACAGGTCGGCGAAGCGTCGGGTCCAGTTCTGCTCATCCGGCGTGAAGCCCCAGATGACTTCCACGCCGTTGGTGTAATGACCATCGCTGCCGGAGGCGATGATGTCGTTTTCCACCTTGATGGAGAGAATGTCCGCATGGCTGACGGCGGGGGCGGTGACGGATGCGGCGAGCAGGCACAAGCACAGCAAAAAACGAGATTGCATGATTCAACTCCTGGCTTACGTTCTTGTTTGTATGTTCTCTCGGACCATCATCGCTTTCTGCGGTTCGCTTGTCGATCAGCGCACGTCGTTTTCGCCGTTTCTGGCCAGTCCCGCTCTGCTGACCATCTCCTGCCTGGTTTCGCGCAGTTGCTCGGCCAGCGCCATGGAAAAGTCCTGCACGGCGGACCAGCGCAGGTGGATCGCATCGACGAAGGCGGCCGGTGGGGCAACCCATTCGCGATCGGCGTTCCAGTACTGTGCTCCGGCATGCCGAGCCGGCACGCATCGAGATGGCGCAGGCGACCGAGGCACCGACGATTAGCTTCAGGAGCGAGCTGCTGCGTGTTCGACCACCGAATGTGTGCCGGTCCGCTCAGCGGACGCTGCTCAACCCTGCGCTGCTGCGCGCGCGCTGGACGCTTCTCGACGCGGCGGCAGGTGGCTCGACCTTGCGCTGCAGGTGTCGCACGGTGCGCTTGAGGCGCTGCACCTTGTCTTCCAGCTGGAAGACCTTGCGATTGTTGTAGAACATGCCCAGCACGAACCCCACCGAAGTGAAGACCAGGCCATAGATGAGTGCGGCTTCATAGAGATAGCTGGAAAACATCCTGTCGTCCTCTGCGTGTAATGACGGCCTCGCTCGTCGAGCGACTCGGCCCAGAAGGTCTGATGCCAATCTGCCCTTATGTGACCGAGCGCACATTGAAAACGTTCCGCCGGTATGCGCAGAGAAGTTCTGGCTGCAGGCTCAGCGTGTCAGGGCGGACATGGCAATGGCCGCGGCAGCGGTCCGGGTTTCTACGCCGAGCTTCACATAGACGTGCTCCAGGTGTTTGTTCACCGTCCGCGGGCTCAGCCCGAGGATGTCGCCGATGTCACGATTGGTCTTGCCGCAGGACACCCAGTGCAGAACCTCCACCTCGCGCCCGGTCAGCTGGAAGCGCTGGCTCAGCATTGCCTGGATCTGTTTTTCGTCCACCGGCGGTGCCTGGGTGGCGTTCCGGCGGGCGTTCTGCAATGCCCGTGCGGTGCGCAGATGGGCCGCCACTCGGGCCAGTACCTGCTCTGTGTGGATGGGCTTGGTCACGTAGTCGATGCCTCCAGCCTCGAAACCCTCGAGTACGTGCTCGCTTTCGGTCAGCGCCGTCATGAACAGCACCGGAACGTCTTCCAGCATAGGCTGGGCCTTGATTCTCCGGCAGGTCTCGAACCCGTCGAGCCCGGGCATCATCGCATCGAGCAGGACGATGTCCGGTTTGAGTCGCTGCATGCGTTCCAGCGCGCTGCTGCCGTCGAGGGCCACCAGCACCATGTAGCCGGCCTGATCGAGGGCGCCGGAGAGCAGCGCGAGGTTGTCGGGTACGTCGTCGACGATCATCACGACGCCCTGGCTTTGCGGATGTTCAGCTTGCTGCATGGCCGTTCTCCATGGTCGTCCGAGTCTTCTGGCTGTGAATGGCCTCGTCCAGCTGCCGGCTCAGCTCGTTGAGCTGGAAGCGCGCGGCCAGCCCGCGCAGGGTCTCGACCTGTGCCGCAGCGGCGGGTGCTTCGTGCTGCAGCCGATCGAGCAGCTCCATTACTCCGCGCACATAGCCCAGCGAGGCTTGCTGTTGGAGCGCCTGAAGTGCCGGAACGGCCAGGCTGATGGCGGGAGGCTGGATGGGAGCCGGGGCGCGCCTGATCCAGTTCAATGACAGCTGCTGACTGATCTTGTCCAGCAGCACCGGGGCGTGTACGGGCTTGGGCAGGTAGTCGTTGCAGTCGGCGGAGACACTGCCGCCATCGACGAAGGCGTTGGCCGATATGATGAGGATCGGCGCCGAGGAGCCTAGCGATCGACGCATCAGTCGGGCGGTCTGCCAGCCGTCCAGCTGCGGCATGGACAGGTCCATGAGGATCAGGTCGGGGTTGTGCAGCGACGCCTGGCTGAGCGCTTCTTGGCCGTTGCTCGCCATGAGCACTTCGAAACCCAGCGGTTCGAGCATGCCGGCCAGGACCTTGCGGTGTTCGATATGGTCGTCTACCACCAGCACGCGCCGGCGCGGGCCGTGGTAGCCGACGATGTCGTGCTCGACATGCACCACCGCCTGCGGCACGCGGACCTCGGAGAGGAATAGCCGGAGCTGGAAAACCGTGCCCTGGCCCTCCTGGCTCTTCACCGACAGCTCGCCGCCCATCAGCGCCGTGAGCATGCGCGTGATGGTCAGGCCGAGGCCCAGGCCGTTGTCCTGACGCAGCGGGTTACCACGCTCGAACGGCTGGAACAGTCGCTCGATCTGCTCCGCGGGTATGCCAATGCCAGTATCGGCGATCTCGAAGGTAGCAGTTTCGCGCAGGTAGCTGGCGCGCAGGGTGATGCTGCCGGCATCGGTGTACCGCACCGCGTTGCCGAGCAGGTTGATGAGGATCTGCCGCACGCGCTTCTCGTCGCCCCGCACCACGGCCGGCATGCGGCCCTGGCTTTCGAAGTGGAAGCGCAGGCCCTTTTCTTCTGCCTGCGGCGCGATCATCTGGCGCAGCTGCTGGAGGAATTCGGGAAAGGCAATCTCGGACTGCTCCAGATTGAGCTTGCCGGCCTCGATCTTTGCTACATCGAGCAGGCCATCGATCAGCGATAGCAGGTGAGCGCCGCTGCGGTGGATGGTACCCAGCGCATCCTTGTGGCGGGGCGCCATGGCCTCGTCGCGCAGCAGGATTTGCGCGTATCCGAGGATGCTGTTGAGCGGAGTGCGCAGCTCGTGGGAGAGGCCGGTAACGTAACGACTCTTGGCGGCATTGGCAGCCTCGGAGGCTTCCTTGGCCTTCTGCAGCTGCTCGTCGGTCTTGCGGTGGGCTTCGATCTCCTGCATCAGCAGGTGCGTCTGTCGATCCGACTCCTGCTGGGCCACATGGCGGCTTTCGCGCGTCAGCACCACCCACCAGGCGAGGATGCCGGCGAACAACGAGAGCACCAGGAAGGCCTTGAGAAATGCCTGGTATAGGGTCTCGCCGGTTTCCTGGGGACTGGCCACCACGCTCAGCGAGACCTGGCTGTAGATCAGCCAGAGCGCCAGCGAAAGCAGGCCGATGATCAGCCCGAGCACGCCCAGGTAATGCGCCAGGCGAGTGTGCAGGCGGGGAATGGAAACCTGCGGGAAGGCCCAGCGAAGGAACGCATCCCATTGTGCCGAAAGCCGCCCATGGGGCTTGCAGAGATCGCCACAGCGCGCATCCAGCGAGCAGCACAGCGAACAGATCGGTGCGCCGTAGGCGGGGCAGAAGGCGGTGTCTGGTTCCTCGAAGGCATTGCTGCAGAGCACGCAGGCGATCTTGCCGCGCTCGGTATAGGGGTAGAGCAGCTCGGGTTGACGCTCGCGGGCGATGTAGAAGCGGCCGCCGGTGAGCCAGGCGATCAGCGGGGCGCAGAGCAGGGCCGTGCCCAGGGCGATGACTGGCGAGGCCGCCTGGGCCAGCTCACCGAGGAGCCCACTGTGGGCGAGGATCGCCAGCAGCGAGGCGATCAGCATCGAGCCCACACCCACCGGGTTGATGTCGTAGAGATGCGCGCGTTTGAATTCGATCTGCCGCGGTGACAGGCCCAGCGGTTTATTGATGACCAGGTCCGCAACCAGCGCGCCGATCCAGGCGATGGCGACATTGGCGTACAGCCCGAGGACCTGCTCGATTGCCTCGAACACCCCCAGTTCCATCAGCATCAGCGCGATGGCCACATTGAACACCAGCCAGACCACCCGTCCAGGGTGGCTGTGGGTTACGCGGGCAAAGAAGTTCGACCACGCCAGCGAGCCGGCATAGGCATTGGTGACGTTGATCTTCACCTGCGAGACGATGACGAACAGCACCATCGCCGCCAGCGCCCATTCCGGCGAGGCGAACACGTAGCTGAAGGCGACAAGGTACATCTGCGTCGGCTCGGCAGCCTTGTCCACCGGGATCTCGTGCTGCAGCGCTAGAAACGCAAGAAAAGCGCCGGCGAGCATTTTCAGCGCCCCCGGGATGATCCAGCCGGGGCCGGCGGCCAGCATCGCCAACCACCAGCGCACGCGATTCTGTCGGGTCTTTTCCGGCAGGAAGCGCAGGTAGTCGACCTGCTCGCCGATCTGCGTGATCAGCGCCAGCGCCACAGTGCAGGCGGCACCGAAGGACAGCAGATTGAAGGCGCCGCCGTTGCCTTCGCGCCCGGCGAAGCTGGTCAGGTCGGCCAGCGCATCGGGATTCTTGGCGATGACAAAGACGTAGGGCAGCAGCAACAAGGTCAGCCAGAGCGGCTGCGTCCACAACTGCAGGCGGTTGATCAGGGTGATGCCATAGGTCACCAGCGGCACGATGATGACGGAGCAGACCACGTAGGCCAGCGCGAGCGGGATGCTGAAGTAGAGCTCCAGCGCCAGCGCCATGATCGCCGCTTCCAGCGCGAAGAAGAGGAAAGTGAAGCTGGCGTAGATCAGCGAAGTGATGGTCGAGCCGATGTAGCCGAAGCCGGCGCCACGGGTCAGCAGATCCATATCCACGCCATAGCGTGCCGCGTAGTAGCTGATCGGCAGGCCGGTGAGAAAGATCACCAGCGCCACCGCAAGGATCGCCCAGAGCGTATTGGTGAAACCGTAGGACAGCGCCAGGGTGCCGCCTATGGCTTCCAGCGCGAGAAACGACACCGCCCCCAACGCCGTGTTGGCGATGCGGAACTCCGACCATTTGCGGAACGACTTCGGCGTGAAACGCAGGGCGTAGTCTTCCAGGGTCTCGTCGGCGACCCAGCTGTTGTAGTCGCGGCGAATCTTGACGATGCGCTGTATACCGGTGAGTTGCACGCGGGCGGCCCCGGCTGGTTATCGAACGATTGACGTGAGCAACATCCATGCCTCACGCAATGCTGCGCGGCGGCGGGTCTTCCTGCGCATGGCCTGCACCGTTTCGGCCTGCGGCGCCTGCCACGCTGCCAGCCGTGCTCCATTTGAACGCAAGGATGCATCAATGGCCGCGGCGCACGGATACGTCAGATGACGTACGTCGTTACGTCATCCTGCGTATACCCCGGTCAGACGGCCGAGCCCATTCTTGCTTCCGACCCGATGCCGGCGCGCAGCAGCACTGCGGCAAGCCTTGCACGGCCCACCGAGACAGGAGCAATCATCATGGATTCAAAACTGACGGGTTCGTCACGCCGCCTTCCCCGCCGGCTCGCGCAGGGGGCTGCAGCACTCTCGATGCTGGCGATGAGCGTCTTCGCCTCGACCGCCAGCGCCGAGGTCAACACCACCGGGCTCGCAGTTACCGACACGGAAGTGACGGTCGGTCAGCTGCACTCGGCCACCGGTACCATGGCCATTTCCGAGACCGGATCGATCCAGGCCGAGCGACTGGCCATCGAGCAGATCAACGCCGCCGGCGGCATTCTTGGTCGGCAGATCAAGGTGATCCAGGAGGACGGCGCCTCCGACTGGCCGACCTTCGCCGAGAAGGCCAAGAAGTTGCTGGAGCGCGACAAGGTAGCGGCGGTGTTCGGCTGCTGGACCTCGGCTTCGCGCAAGGCGGTGCTGCCGATCTTCGAGCGGGAGAACGGGTTGCTCTACTACCCGACCTTCTATGAAGGCCTGGAGCAGTCGAAGAACGTCGTTTACACCGGCCAGGAGGCCACCCAGCAGATCCTCGCCGGGCTCGATTGGGTGGCCAAGGAGAAGGGCGCCAAGACCTTCTACCTGCTCGGCTCGGACTATATCTGGCCGCGCACCTCGATGAAGATCGCCCGCAAGCACATCGAGAACGTGCTCGGTGGCAAGGTGGTGGGCGAGGAGTACTACCCGCTGGGCAACACCCAGTTCGGCTCGCTGACCAACAAGATCAAGCTGAAGAAGCCCGACGTGATCTTCGCCGCAGTGGTTGGTGGCTCCAACGTCGCCTTCTACAAGCAGCTCAAGGCTGCCGGCATCACGGCTGACAAGCAGACCCTGCTGACCCTTTCGGTCACCGAGGACGAACTGCTGGGCATCGGTGGCGAGAACATGGCCGGCTTCTACGCCTCGATGAAGTATTTCCAGAGCCTGGACAACCCGAACAACGCCGAATTCGTCAAGGCATTCAAGGCCAAGTACGGCAACGACGCAGTGATTGGCGACGTCACCCAGGCTGCGTATCTCGGCCCCTGGCTGTGGAAGGCCGCAGTGGAAAAGGCCGGCAGCTTCGATGTCGACAAGGTGGTCGCCGCCTCCGCTGGGCTGGAGCTGAACACTGCACCGGAAGGCTACGTAAAGGTGCATGAGAACCAGCACCTGTGGAGCAAGACGCGCATCGGCCAGGTGCAGGCCGACGGCCAGTTCCAGGTGGTCTACGAGTCCGACCTGATCGAGCCGAACCCCTTCCCGAAAGGCTACCAGTAACTCTCCCGGCGCCACGGGCCGTGTGGTCCGTGGCGAACCCCTTCGCCATCAGGAGACATCATCATGGAATGGCTATCGGAGTTTGGTGCCATCGCGGCCATGCAGGGCTTCAACGGCTTGTCGGTGTTCTGCGTACTGCTGCTGATGGCTCTGGGCCTGGCGATCATCTTCGGCCAGATGGGCGTGATCAACATGGCCCACGGCGAATTCCTCACTGTAGGTGCCTACACCACCTTTCTCGTCTCGACGCTCACGCTCAAGTACGTGCCGGCGCTGCAGCCGTACTATTTTTTCGTCGCCATCGTGCTGTCCTTCCTTATCGCCGGTGCGCTCGGCTGGCTCGCCGAATGGGCATTGATCAGCAAGCTCTACCACCGCCCGCTGGACACGCTGTTGGCCACCTGGGGGCTGTCGCTGGTGATGCAGCAGGCGTTCCGCTCGATTTTCGGCGCCCGCGAGGTCAGCGCCAGCATGCCGGACTGGCTGATGGGCTCGTTCAACCCCACCGATGCCATCGACATCCCGCGTAACGGCCTGTTCGTGATGGCGGTGACGCTGCTGCTGACGCTGGCCATCTTCTTTCTGCTGTATCGCTCGCGTTGGGGCCTGCAGGTTCGTGCCACGGTGCAGAACCGGGTAATGGCGCGTTCGGTGGGCATCAATACGAAGAAGGTCGACCGCATGACCTTCGCCCTCGGCTGTGGCGTTGCCGGCGTGGCCGGTGCGGCGTTCACCACCATTGGTTCGACCGGGCCGACCTCAGGCTCGCTGTACATCGTCGATACCTTCCTGGTGGTGGTCTTCGGCGGTGCGGCGAGCCTGTTCGGCACCATTGCCTCGGCGTTCTCCATCGCCCAGACGCAGTCGATCGCCGAGTTCTTCATCAGCGGCTCGATGGCCAAGGTCCTCACCCTCTCGGCGGTGATCCTGATCCTCATGCTGCGTCCGCAGGGGCTGTTTTCCATCAAGGTCCGCAAGTAAGGAGCGCACCCATGACCGCTTTGTTCGACAAACTGGCCGGCGGCAAGCAGGGTGCCATCGGCTTCCTGATTCTCGCGGCGTTGCTGCTGGTGGTATTCCCGCTGGCGCTGGATGCCTTTCGCCTGAACATGATCGGCAAGTACCTGACCTACGCCTTCGTCGCCGTTGGACTGGTGCTGTGCTGGGGTTATGGCGGCATCCTCAGCCTCGGGCAGGGGATTTTCTTCGGCCTCGGCGGCTACTGCATGGCGATGTTTCTCAAGCTCGAGGCTTCCGACCCGCAGAGCACGAAAATCCAGTCCACACCCGGCATTCCGGACTTTATGGATTGGAACCAGCTGACCGAACTGCCGCTGTTCTGGGAGCCCTTCCACAGCATTGGCTTCACCCTCGTTGCGGTGGTGGCGGTGCCAATGCTGCTGGCGCTGATCGTGGGCCTGGCGATGTTCAAGCGGCGGGTGGGTGACGTGTATTTCTCCATCGTCACCCAGGCCATCGCGGCGATCCTGACCATCCTCATCATCGGCCAGCAGGGTCTGACGGGCGGGGTCAATGGCATCACCGACCTGCGCACACTGATGGGTTGGGACATCCGCAGCAACGAGGCGAAGACGCTGCTGTATTTCGTCTGCGCCTGCCTGTTGCTGGGCTGCATCCTCATCGGTCGTTTCATTCTCGCCTCCAAGCTAGGCCGGTTGCTGATGGCGATGCGCGACAAGGAGGAGCGGGTGCGCTTCTCCGGCTACGACGTGGCCAGCTTCAAGATCTTCGTCTTCTGTGTGGCGGCGGCTTTCGCCGGGATCGGTGGCGCGCTGTTCACGCTGCAGGTCGGCTTTATGTCGCCGAGCTTCGTCGGCATCGTGCCGTCGATCGAGATGGTGATATTCGCCGCGGTCGGTGGGCGCATGTCGCTGCTCGGCGCGGTATACGGCGCGCTGCTGGTCAACTACGGCAAGACATTGTTCTCCGAAAGCTTCCCCGAGCTGTGGCTTTACTTCATGGGCGGCCTGTTCATCGCCGTGGTGATGTACTTCCCCAACGGCCTGGCTGGACTGTGGCAGAGCCATGGGCGCAAGTGGCTGATGCGTCTGGCTCGGCGCCGGTCCTCGGCCAGAACGGTCGAACCGGCAACGCCGCGTCCGTTGCCGCCCAGCGCAGCCCAACCTGCTTCCCCTGTCACCGCCCTGGAGACCACGCCATGAGCCCGACCGGCTTCCAATCCCCCAAGCCGGTGCTGGCCATCGAAGGCCTCACCGTCTCGTTCGACGGCTTCAAGGCGGTCGACGACCTCAACCTATACCTGGACCGCAACGAAGTGCGCGTGGTGATCGGCCCCAACGGCGCCGGCAAGACCACGCTGCTCGACCTCATCTGCGGCAAGACCCGCGCTACCGCTGGCAGCATCGAGTTCAACGGGCGCGAGCTGACCAGGATGAAGGAGTTCGACATCGTCAGGGCCGGCGTCGGGCGCAAGTTCCAGAACCCCTCGATCTACGAGAACCTCAGTGTGTTCGAGAACCTGGAGATGTCCTATCCGGCTGGGCGCAAGGTGTTCGGTGCGCTGTTTTTCAAGCGCAGTGCCGACGTTATCGCGCGGGTCGAGGAGGTCGCCGCCGAGATCGGCCTGGCCGATCAGTTGCACGATGAGGCGGGGCTGCTCTCCCATGGCCAGAAGCAGTGGCTGGAAATCGGCATGCTGCTGATGCAGGAGCCGGAACTGCTCATGCTCGACGAGCCCGTCGCAGGTATGAGCGTCAGCGAGCGGGCACAGACCGCCGAACTGCTCAAGCGCATCAGCCAGGGGCGCTCGGTACTGGTCATCGAGCACGACATGGAGTTCGTCAAGAGCATCGCCCATCGGGTCACCGTGCTGCATCAGGGCCGGTTGCTCGCCGAGGGCAGCATGGAGGCCGTGCAGAAGAACCCCAAGGTCGTCGAGGTGTACCTCGGCCATTGAGTCGCTGGGGCTGTTGGCGCGCGTGGTCATGGCCGCGCGGGTCCACGTGAGCCGCTTCTGTTACATCGTTTTGGACGACGCCCAGCGGGGCACAAAGGAGTTTCGCATGTTCACAATCGCCAACCTTGCTTCCGGCTATGGTCAGAGCCAGATCCTGCACGACCTCGAGCTCGATGTGAGCCAACGTGAAATCGTGGCGGTCATGGGCCGCAACGGCATGGGCAAGACCACCCTGTTCAAGACACTGATGGGCATCGTCGGCCAGAGCGCCGGCAGTGTGAAGGTCGATGGTCACGAAATAGCCAACCTGGAGACCCACCAGCGTGTCGAGCGTGGCGTTGCCTATGTGCCCCAGGGACGGATGATCTTCCCCAGCATGACGGTGCTGGAGAACATCCAGACCGGCCTGCCGGCAGCCGCTGGCGGCAAGGTCCCCGACGATCTCTACGCCCTTTTTCCGGTGCTGCACGACATGCGCAAGCGCAAGGGCGGCAACCTTTCCGGCGGCCAGCAACAGCAGCTGGCGATTGCCCGGGCGCTGGCCACCAACCCCAAGGTGTTGTTGCTGGACGAGCCGACCGAGGGCATCCAGCCATCGATCATCAAGGACATCGCCCGAACGCTGAAGGAAATCCGCAACCTGCGTGATCTGACCATCATCGTCTCCGAACAGGTGCTGTCGTTCACCATGGAAATCGCCGACCGCTTCCTGGTGATCGAGAAGGGCCGTTTCGTACTGGAGGAAAGCGCGGCCAATGCCGACGAGGCGACCATCAGTCGGTATCTGTCGGTCTGAAAGCAGCCGCAACCCTCTAGCCTCAAGCGCCACGGTTGCCAGGCGGCGGTCCGCTTTTAGCCCGCCAGCGTCTTCGGTGCCGTTTGATCGGTTGGCTGCAACCCGCCGCGCTGAAAGCAGCCACAAGCAACAGCCGGGGAACTGCGGACTCGCAGGGCCTCGGCTTTTGCCTTTTCCTGCCGCTGCCCTACGTCATCCAACGTATTTCGCAATTGGCGATGACAGAGAAGACTGGCTCCCGTGTTCAGCGCAACGCTGATTTCCATCCATGTCGCAGGAGCTTCGTCATGACCGACACCCTGATCAAGGTCGATTTGAACCAGCCGGCCACCGAGAACGAACAGATCCACAACCGCTGGCACCCGGACATCCCCATGGCGTGCTGGGTGAAGCCGGGCGATGACTTCATCCTCGAGACCTATGACTGGACCGGCGGCGCGATCAAGAACGATGACGACGCCAGCGATGTGCGCGACGTCGACCTGTCCACTGTGCACTACCTCTCCGGGCCCGTGGGGGTGAAGGGCGCCGAGCCGGGCGACCTGTTGGTGGTCGAGCTGCTCGACATCGGCGCCAAGCAGGACTCGCTGTGGGGCTTCAACGGCTTCTTCTCGAAGAATAACGGCGGCGGTTTTCTCACCGATTACTTCCCTGCCGCGCAGAAGTCCATTTGGGGCTTCGAAGGCATGTTCACTCGGAGCCGGCACATCCCCGGGGTGCGCTTTGCCGGCCTGATCCACCCCGGTCTGATCGGCTGCCTGCCAGACCCCAAGCTGCTGTCGGCCTGGAACGAGCGCGAGCAGGCGCTGATCGACACTAACCCCACTCGCGTGCCACCGCTGGCCAACCCGCCGTTCGCGGCTACCGCCCATGCCGGGAGGGCCTCCGGCGCGCTGCGCGACAAGATCGCTGCCGAGGGCGCGCGTACCGTGCCGCCGCGTGAGCATGGTGGCAACTGCGACATCAAGGATCTGTCGCGCGGCTCGAAGATCTTCTTCCCGGTCTACGTCGATGGCGCCGGGCTGTCGGTGGGTGACCTGCACTTCAGCCAGGGCGATGGCGAGATCACCTTCTGTGGCGCTATCGAGATGGCCGGCTGGGTGCACATGAAGGTTGAGCTGATCAAGGGCGGCATGGCCAAGTACGGCATCAGAAACCCGATCTTCAAGCCCAGCCCGATCGTGCCCACCTACAACAATTACCTGATCTTCGAGGGTATTTCGGTGGATGACGACGGCAAGCAGGCGTACCTGGACGTCAATCTGGCGTACAAGCAGGCCTGTATGAATGCCATCGAGTATCTGAAGAAATTCGGCTATTCCGGTGCCCAGGGCTACTCGCTGCTCGGCTCGGCGCCCGTGCAGGGGCATATCAGCGGCGTGGTCGACATTCCCAATGCTTGCGCCACGCTCTGGCTGCCGACCGACATCTTCGAGTTCGACATCAACCCCAGCGCCAGCGGCCCGACCCGATTCCTCGACGGTTCGATCGACATGCCGATCGCCTACGACAAGTGAGTTCGTCCATCCGGGCGGGGCAGGTGCTCTGGACGGCGGCCTGGACCGCCCGGATGGGGGAACAGGAGGATAACGCCATGCCCATCTATGAATACGACTGCGCCGGCTGCGGCGACTTCGCTCTGCTCAGGCCAATGGCCGAGCGTGACCAGCCATGCCAGTGCCCAACCTGCGGCGGGCTTGCCGTACGAGTGATCCTCAGCGCCCCAGGTCTGGCCACCATGGCCGGCAGCCAGCGGCGCGCCAATGAGATCAACGAGCGTAGCGCCCACGCACCGCAGTCGCTGGCCGAATACAAGGAGCGCCGCAAGCACGGCGCCGGTTGCAGCTGTTGCGGGCCGAGCAGGCCGACCACGCCGACCAAGGCCAACCCGCACGGGCTCAAGGCCAGCCCCTCGGCCCGGCCGTGGATGATCAGTCACTAGCTATTGCTGCATGGACGCCGCTGCGCGGGCTCCGCCTACGCTCCCAAGACCTCCACGTAGGTGGAGAACGGCGAGGTCTTGTTCACCATCAGGCATACCGACCAACCGGAGATCCACTATGCGTCACGGAGATATTTCCAGCAGTCCCGATACCGTCGGCGTTGCTGTAGTCAACTATAAGATGCCGCGCCTGCACACCCGCGCCGAGGTGCTCGACAACGCCCGCCGGATCGCCGAGATGATCAAGGGCATGAAGCTTGGCCTGCCGGGCATGGACCTGGTGGTATTTCCCGAATACAGCACCATGGGCATCATGTACGACCCCGGCGAGATGATGGACACCGCCACAACCGTTCCCGGCGAGGAGACCGCGATCTTCTCTGCCGCCTGCCGCGAAGCCGGAACCTGGGGCATCTTCTCGTTGACTGGCGAGCGCAACGAGGACCCGGCCAAGGCGCCCTACAACACCCTGGTTTTGATCGACGACCAGGGCGAAATCCGCCAGAAGTATCGCAAGTGCATCCCCTGGTGCCCGATCGAGGGCTGGTATCCGGGTGACCGGACCTATGTGACCGAAGGCCCGAAGGGCATGAAGATCAGCCTGATTATCTGCGACGACGGCAACTACCCGGAGATCTGGCGCGACTGCGCGATGAAGGGCGCCGAGCTGATCGTTCGCTGCCAGGGCTACATGTACCCGGCCAAGGAACAGCAGGTGCTGATGTCCAAGACCATGGCCTGGGCCAACAACTGCTACGTGGCAGTGGCCAACGCCGCCGGTTTCGATGGTGTGTACAGCTACTTCGGCCACTCGGCGATCATCGGCTTCGATGGCCGCACCCTGGGCGAGTGCGGCGAGGAGGAGATGGGCATCCAGTATGCGCAACTGTCCGTCTCGCTGATCCGTGACGCGCGCGCCAATGACCAGTCGCAGAACCACCTGTTCAAGCTGCTGCACCGTGGCTACACCGGCGTCTACAACTCCGGGGATGGCGACCGTGGCGTGGCCGACTGCCCGTTCGAGTTCTACCGTACCTGGGTTCTGGACGCCGAGAAGGCCCGTGAGGATGTCGAACGGCTCACTCGCCAGACCATCGGCGTCGCCGATTGCCCGGTATACGAGCTGCCCCACTCCGGGCAGGAACGAACCGCCGGATGAGGCCGGGCTCCATTCGCGGCGAGCCTTCGCGGCTTTGCACCGAATGGAGCCCCGCGCCGTCGCAATGACAGGACAGGCCATGCCATTCATCAACGAAGTCGTCGAACACAACAGGCGGCAGGCTGTACGAGGAGCGGAAGCGGTCCCGACCTCGGCGCGTCGCTCGCGTTTTCTCTTCGAACCCGAAGACGTGATGGCCCTGCTGCGCAGTCGCATCGTTGGCCAGGACGCTGTTCTCGCTCAGCTGGAGGGCGTGCTGCGGGTGGTCAAGGCCGGTATCGGCGACGCTGAACGGCCGCTCGCGGTCAATCTGTTTCTCGGCCCGACCGGCGTCGGCAAGACCGAGATCGTGCGGTTGCTGGCCCTGGCCATTCATGGCAAGCCGGACGCTTTCTGCCGTATCGACATGAACACTCTGGCCCAGGAGCACTATGCTGCGGCGCTGACCGGTGCGCCGCCCGGCTACGTCGGCAGCAAGGAAGGAACTACCCTGTTCGATGCAGACGCCATCGCCGGCAGTTTCAGCCGGCCCGGTATCGTACTCTTCGATGAACTGGAGAAAGCCAGCCGGGAGGTGGTGCGCAGCCTGCTCAACGTACTCGACAGCGGTCGCCTGACGCTGGCCGCCGGCAATCGCACCTTGGATTTCCGCAACGCACTGGTATTCATGACCAGCAACATTGGCGCCAAGGACGCTGAGCAACGCAGCGGACTGCACCGACTGTTTTCTCGTTCCGAAGCATCGCAACGGCGCATCGTCGAGCGGTCATTGCGCCGGCATTTCGATCCGGAGTTTCTCAATAGAATCGATCGCACCCTGCATTTCTCATCGATCAGCGGCGACCGACTGCCGGGCGTACTCGATGTCGAGCTGAGCCGTCTGGCCCAGCGTCTGACACGCCAGGGGCTGCACCTGGTTGTGGACGATTCGGTGAAGCGCGATCTCTGCTCCAGACACGATCCGCGCTTCGGTGCACGTGATATCGCCCGTCAGCTGCGCGTTCGGCTGGAACCCGCAATGGCCGACGCGATCTTGCACGACCCTTCGATTCACCACTGGCGTGCCGTGCTGGAGGAGGGTGAGATACGGGTGACAGCGCTGGCGCACGGCTAGCAGCGAACTCTCCGGCAGTGCGGTCGTCCCATTTTTAGACCGCAACACTTCACTGACCGGGGAATCTTCAATGGCCATGCTGGACACCCGCGGCGTCGGGGCTTTTACCTTGCTCAAGCGCACTCTCAAGGAATTCAGCAGCGACGACATGTCGACCTACGCCTCGGCGCTGGCCTATCGGGGGCTGTTCGCCATGTTCCCGTTCCTGGTCTTTCTCATCGCCTTGCTGGGCTTTCTCGACCTGCAGAATTTTTTCGACTGGCTGCGCATGCAAGCGGAGCTGGCGCTGCCGCCGGTGGCAATGGAGCAGATCAATCCGGTCATCGACCAGTTGCAGGAACAGCAGGCCGGCTTGCTGTCGTTCGGTATTCTGGTGGCGTTGTGGACGGCTTCCATCGGCTTTCGCTCGCTGATGAATGCGCTTAACAAGGCTTACGACGTGGAAGAGGGCAGACCCACCTGGAAGCTGATCATTCTGGCGCTGGCCTACACGGCCGGTGTCGCTGTGCTGCTGCTGTTCACCGCGGGGCTGATGGTCATCGGCCCCCAGGCCATGGAATGGCTGGCCGGGCAGGTGGGCATGCGCGAGCTGGTGGTGGTGCTCTGGACCTGGCTGCGCTGGCCGGTGATCGTGCTGATGCTGATGCTGGTGGTCGCGCTGCTCTACTACGTGGCGCCGGACGTGGAGCAGGAGTTCCGTTTCATTACACCCGGCTCGGTGCTGGCCGTGCTGGTGTGGATTCTGGCCTCGGTCGCCTTTGGCGTCTATGTGCAGAACTTCGCCGACTACAACGCGACCTACGGCAGCATCGGCGCGATCATCGTGCTGCTGCTATACCTCTACATATCGGCCGCGGTTCTGCTGTTCGGCGCCGAGCTCAACGCAGTCATCGAGCACGCCTCGGTGGAGGGCAAGGATCCGGGCGACAAGCAGATGGATGGCTGAGCCGCCGTCCGGCGCTCCGCTGCGAACGACCCTTCTACGTGACGGTCATTTATTTCATTACAGAATTATTCCGCAGGGATTGCGGAGCGGGCCGTCGAAGCGTCGGCCTGTCCGGCGAAGACCGGGTTCTGCAACGGGACCGAACGGAGAAGTACCTTGCATATCGCGGACATGACCATGTTCTACGCACCTGCCAGCGGTGGCGTGCGCACCTACCTAGAGGCCAAGCATCGCCGGTTGCAGCTTTACTCGGGCGTGCGTCACAGCATCCTGGTGCCGGGCGGTGACTACAGCCACAACGACGGGCTTTACCAGGTTCCAGCGCCCATCCTGCCGTTTGGCAAGGGCTACCGTTTTCCCATTCGGCGTGCGCCCTGGCGCAACCTGCTGCGCTCACTGCGCCCGGATATGATCGAGGTGGGCGACCCCTACATGACGGCCTGGGCCGCGCTGGACGCCGGGCGCCGGCTTAATGTGCCGGTGATCGGCTTCTACCATTCCGACCTGCCGCTGCTGGTCAGCAATCGTATCGGCAGCTGGTTGGGCACCAATCTCAATGGCTACGTGTCGCGTCTGTATGGCAGTTTCGATCGTGTGCTGGCGCCCAGCGAGGTGATGGCGGACAAGCTGATCCATCTCGGGGTGAAGAATGTGTTCGTGCAGCCGTTGGGCGTCGACCTGGACACCTTCTGCCCCCAGCGTCGCGACCCGGAGGTGCGCCGGGAGCTAGGCCTGGCGGACGACACGCGGCTGATGATCTTCGCCGGACGCGGCTCGCGGGAGAAGAACCTGCATATCCTGCTGGAGACTGCGCGCCAGCTGGGCAAACCGTATCACTTGCTGCTGGTCGGCTCGAGCATGCCGCAACGGGTGCCGAACAATGTCACGGTGATCGATCGCTTCTGCCCAGCCAGTGAGGTGGCGCGCTTCATGGCCAGCAGCGATGTGCTGCTGCACGCTGGCAATCAGGAAACCTTCGGCCTGGTGGCGCTGGAAGCCATGGCGTGCGGTATCCCGGTAGTCGCGGCGCGGGCGGGTGCATTGCCAGAACTGGTGCCCTTCTACAGCGGGCGCCTGTGTCGGCCGCTGGATGCCAGGGCGATGGCGCATACCGTACGCGAGCTGTTCGAAGATGATCCGCGCCTGCTTGGGCAACATGCCCGCCAGCATGTCGAGGCGCACCATGCCTGGGATGCGGTGGTAGCCGGCCTGCTCGCGCATTACCACGCCGTACTGGGCACGGCAGAGCTGCCGGTGGCGGTACATGGCTGAGCGCGCCCTGACCCTGGTGTTGCACGACGTCGCGGCAGAAACCTGGCCCGACTACCGTCCCTTCGTCGAGGCGGTGGATGCCATCGGTGGGGTGCCGATCACCTGGCTGGTGGTACCGGATTTCCATCGGCGCAACCCCCTCGACCAGCAGCCGGAGTTTCGCCGCGTGCTGGATGCGCGCGTGCAGCGCGGCGACGAACTGGTGTTGCACGGTTGCTACCATGCCGACCTCGAACCTGCGCCGAAAACGCCGCGAGACTGGTTCATGCGTCGGGTATACACCCATGAAGGCGAGTTCTACGGGCTGGACGAAAACGCCGCTGGCGAACGCCTGCGGCATGGGATGGCACTGTTCCAGCGCTATCAATGGCCATTGCATGGTTTCGTTGCTCCCGCCTGGTTGATGAGCGAGGGCACCCGACGCGTGCTGGCCGGCAGCGGCTTGGTCTATACCAGCGACCCCCGGCATTTCTATCTATTGCCCGCGTTCACGCCCATTGCCGCGCCCGGCCTGGTCTGGAGTGCCCGTAGCGCCTGGCGGCGCGGTGCGTCCTGGCTGGTCAGCGAGCGGCAGCTGCGGCGCAGCCATGCGGCGCCATTGCTGCGCCTCGGCCTGCATCCCGTGGATATGCGTCACGAGTTTTCCCGTGGCTACTGGCTCGATGTGCTGATGCGGCTATTGCATCAGGGGCGCCGACCGATGACGAAGATCGCTTGGCTGGACCGCTGCCGCTCCACGAGCACCGCCGCATGAATCGACGCTGGTGGCTGTTGGGTGGCGCGCTGCTCGCAGCGGCCATGGTGCCGCTGTTGCTCGGCGGTACCGGCCTGTTCGAGCGGCTGCGCCATTTCCCTGGCAGCCTGTTGGTCACAATGCTCGCCATGGTGCTGGTCGGCTGGAATCTCAATGCGCTGCGCCTGCGCCTGCTGCTGGGGCGGCGCAAGCTGGGCCAGCGGCGTGCCTTCGGGATCGTGGTGGCGACCGAGTTCGCCATCTGTGCGACGCCTGGCGGTGCCGGCGGCCCGCTGACCTTGATGGCGCTGCTGATGCGCCAGGGCGTCGCGCCGGCCAAAGGCACCGCGACCTACGCCGTCGAGCAGCTGAGCGATCTGCTGTTCTTCGCCTGTGCCCTGGTCGGCGTGCTGATCTATGCGCTGACTCATGCCCTGAGCACGCATATCGCCAGCCTGCTGGGCTTCAGTGTGGCCTTGCTGATCGGGGTGATGGCGCTGCTGGCGCTGCTTGGACGCTTCCACCGCCAGGTCTTTCTGCTCAACGGCTGGCTGGTGACGCGGCTCGGCATGAAGGAAACGCGCAAGCGGCGGTGGGCGCGCAAGGTGCTGGGCTTTCGCAACGCGCTGGTGGACTGCTTCCGTCTGCCACGGCGAATCCTGCTTGCGGTTTTCGGGCTGACCACGCTGCACTGGCTGCTGCGCTTCAGCGTGCTCTACCTGACCCTCCAGGGGTTGGGAAGCGAACTGGCCTGGGCCTGGACCTTCCTCGTGCAACTGCTCGCGCTCACCGCCGGCCAGGTCAGCCTGCTCCCCGGCGGGGCCGGCAGCGCCGAGCTGGCCTCGGCGGCGCTGCTGACGCCCATGGTGGGCAAGTCGACCACGGCCGCGGCGATTCTGATCTGGCGGTTCGTGACCTATTACTTCTACCTGATCGTCGGCGCACCGGTATTCCTGCAGCTGGCAGGGCGGCCGCTGTTGCGCCGGCTGATGCCGTCGCGGCATGCCTGAGCGGCTCTAGCCCGATGGCCGGGAGAAACTAACGCTTCGCTCGGGCGGTCCACCCTATGTCATCAATGAAGAAGCGAGGATCACGCCATGAGCAGTACCGAAGACAAGGTCAAGGGCAACACCAACGAAGCCGTAGGCAAGATCAAGCAAGGTGTGGGCGAAGCGACCGACAACCAGCGTCTGAAAGGCGAGGGCCAGCGTCAGGAAGTCAAGGGCGAGGCTCAGCAGGTCAAGGGTGATGTCAAAGACACCCTGAAAAAGGGCATCGACAAGGCCTGAACGGCTTGCCCCACAAATGAAAATGCCCGCATCGAGCGGGCATTTTTTTAAGCGGTGGTGCGCGATCAGCGCTCCAGGTACTGCAGCTTGTCCTTCACGCCGTCCCACTCTTCGGCATCGGCCAGCGCATCCTTCTTCTCGGTGATGTTCGGCCAGACTTCCGCCAGATCCGCGTTCAGCTCGATGAACTCCTGCTGGTCTTCCGGTACCTCGTCCTCGGAGAAGATCGCCTGGGCCGGGCACTCGGGCTCACAGAGGGCGCAGTCGATGCACTCGTCCGGGTGAATCACCAGAAAGTTCGGGCCTTCGTAGAAGCAGTCCACCGGGCAGACTTCCACGCAATCGGTGTATTTGCACTTGATGCAGTTGTCGGTGACGACGAAGGTCATGTCTAGCTATCTCCTCAGGCGTGTCAGGTAGGCGTTACGGTGACGCCCCTGCGAGTAGGCGGCACAGGCAAATGCCGCTTATCAAAAAAATGCGCGCGATTCTAGCAGCTTTCGCGGCGTATCAAATGCGTGATTTCAAGCTGTATAGCAGCTCCAGCGCCTGGCGCGGCGTTACATCATCGGGATTGATCCGCCCCAATTCCTCGAGCACCGGATGCGGCAGGCTGGCGAACAGGTCGCTCTGCATGGGCGGCGCTGGCTGGCCGGGTGCCATTCTCGGCGCTTCGTGGGGCAGGCTGGTGGTTTCCAGGCGCGACAGATGGTCGCGTGCACGCTGGATGACTTCGCCCGGCACGCCTGCCAGTTGCGCCACCGCCAGGCCGTAACTCTGGCTCGCCGGACCGGGTAGCACGTGGTGCAGGAAGACGATGCGCTCGTTGTGCTCGGTGGCCGAGAGGTGCACGTTGGCCACCACCGGCTCGCTTTCCGGCAGCACGGTCAGTTCGAAGTAGTGGGTGGCAAACAGCGTGAAGGCGCGCAGCCGGGCCAGCTGTTCGGCGGCGGCCCAGGCCAGCGACAGGCCATCGAAGGTGCTGGTACCGCGGCCCACTTCGTCCATCAGGACGAGGCTGCGGTCGCTGGCGTTGTGCAGGATGTTGGCGGTTTCGCTCATTTCCACCATGAAGGTGGAGCGCCCGCCGGCGAGGTCGTCCGACGAGCCGATGCGGGTGAAGATACGGTCCACCAGCGAGAGCTCGCAGGCAGCCGCCGGGACGAAGCTGCCGATCTGCGCCAGCAGCACGATCAGCGCGGTCTGGCGCATGTAGGTGGACTTACCGCCCATGTTCGGCCCGGTGATGACCAGCATGCGGGTGGCGTCGTCGAGGGCGAGATCGTTGGCGACGAAAGGCGTCTCCAATACCTGCTCCACCACGGGGTGACGGCCCTGCTCGATGCGCAGGCAGGGTTGCTCGACGAAGCGCGGGCGGTTCAGATCGAGATTCAGCGCCCGCTCGGCGAGGTTGCTCAGCACGTCCAGTTCGGCCAGTGCGGCGGCACTTTCCTGTAGCGGTGCCAGGTGGCCGATGAGCATTTCCAGCAGCTCGTCATACAGCAGCTTCTCGCGGGCCAGGGCACGGCTCTTGGCCGATAGCGCCTTGTCCTCGAACTCTTTGAGTTCCGGGGTGATGAAGCGCTCGGCGCCCTTGAGCGTCTGCCGGCGGATGTAGTCGGCCGGCGCCGATTCGGCCTGCTTGCTCGGCAGCTCGATGAAGTAGCCGTGCACGCGGTTGTAGCCGACCTTGAGGTTGGCCAGCCCGGTGCGCGCTTTCTCGCGGGTCTCCAGATCCATCAGGTACTGGCCGGCGTTCTCGGAGAGCGACTGCAGTTCGTCCAGCTCGGCGTCGTAGCCGGTCTTGAGCACACCGCCGTCGCGGATCACCGCGGGCGGATTGTCGATGATGGCGCGCGCCAGCAGGTCGGCCAGTTCCGGGTAGGTGCCGATGCTTTTCGCCAGTCCGAGCAGATGCGGGGCCACCAGATCCTGCATGCCGGCCTGCAGCTGCGGTAACGCAGCGAGCGCGTCGCGCAGGCGCGCCAGGTCGCGCGGACGGGCATTGCGCAGGCCGATACGGGCGAGGATGCGTTCCAGGTCACCGATGTCCTTGAGCTGCGGCTGCAGCTGTTCGAAGCGGTAGTGCTCGAGCAGGCAGGTGATCGAGTCCTGGCGTGCTTCGAGGATTTCGCGGTTGCGCAGCGGGCGATTCAGCCAGCGGGTCAGCAGGCGCGAGCCCATGGCGGTCTGGCAGCGGTCCATGACCGATTGCAGTGTGTTCTCGCGGCCACCGGCCAGGTTGACGTCCAGCTCCAGGTTGCGCCGGCTGGCACCGTCGAGGATCACCGTGTCATCGAGGCGCTCGTGGCGCAGGCTGCGCAGGTGGGGCAGGGCGGTGCGCTGGGTTTCCTTGGCGTAGGCGAGCAGGCAGCCGGCGGCGCCGATGGCCAGGGTCAGGTTCTCGCAGCCGAAGCCCTTGAGGTCCTGAGTGGAGAATTGCTGGCAGAGGCTCTTGAAGGCCGAGTCGCGATCGAAATCCCAGGGCGCGCGACGGCGCACACCGCGGCGTTTCTCCAGCGGCAGGCCCTGCGGCCAATCGTCGGGGATCAGCAGCTCGGCTGGGCTCAAACGCTCCAGTTCGGCGAGCAGGGTCTCCCAGCCCTTGAGTTCCTGCACGCTGAAACGGCCGCTGGCGATATCCAGCACCGACAGGCCGAACAGCTTCTCGTCGCCGACTACCGCCGCCAGCAGGTTGTCGCGGCGCTCGTCGAGCAGCGCTTCGTCGCTCACCGTGCCCGGCGTGATGATGCGTACCACCTGGCGTTCCACCGGCCCCTTGCTGGTGGCCGGGTCGCCGATCTGCTCGCAGATCACTACCGATTCGCCAAGCTTGACCAGTCGCGCCAGGTAGCCCTCGGCGGAGTGGAACGGAATGCCGGCCATGGGTATCGCCGTGCCCGCCGACTGACCGCGCGCAGTCAGGGTGATGTCGAGCAGCGCGGCGGCTTTCTTGGCGTCGTCGTAGAACAGCTCATAGAAGTCGCCCATGCGGTAGAACATCAGCTGGTCCGGATGCTCACGCTTGAGCTTCCAGTACTGTTGCATCATGGGCGTATGGGCGGAGAGATCGGCGTTGGACTTGGTCATCGGCGTGGGTGTGGTTCGTTGAGGGCGCAGGCATTGGCAGCGGGTCGGCTGCCGAACGGAAACGAGGGCGCAGCTGAAAACCGGCAAGGTTAACACGCAGCCGTGGCAGTCAGCAGGTTGCTCGCCTGTCCATCGCGCCTCGCGGGCGCCGGCATGTCATCTGTCGGGCGGCCGCCGGAATGCGTTGACAAGCGAACCGGCACTGTCTGATAACTCAGCCCCGTCGGATGGCTGCAGTGCGCTGTTGCGCAGCCTGCGTTCTGCCGTTCGATTCCTTCCGATCTCGCATCTACCCAGGCGCCCAGTGCCTGTCGCGGTAGCCTGCCTGATCGCTGCTCCCGTCTCGCCATCGTCCCGGCTGCCGTCGATCCGCTGCGGCGGCGAGCGCTTGCGTGTGCACTCTCGCGTCAGTTTCTGCAGTAACTCTGGCGACATTTATCCCTCTCCGGCCAAAGTGAGCAGCAGACATGTCCCGACTAATCGGTCTCGATGCCCTGCGCGGCGTAGCGGCATTGTGCGTCGCCTATTCCCATCTGATTGCAAAAATGAAGCGTGACGGCCAGCTCGACGAGATGGGCGCCCAGTTGTTTCTTGTCAGCAAGGCTGTACTGGATGTTGGCAAGGTCAGCGTACTGGTGCTGTTCGCGCTGAGCGGCTATTTCGTCATGGCCGCGTTGTACAAGAGCCGCGGCCGATACGAGCGGCCAATCACGGCCTTCGCCTATCAGCGCTTCTTCCGGCTCTTTCCGCTGTACTGGCTGTCGCTGATCCTCGGGGTGATGTTTCCCTGGGATGATCCGGCAAAGGCGTTCAGCCTTGCGGTCATCGCCATCAACGCGACGATGCTGCAGGGGTTCGTCTTCGTCGAGAACGTCATCGGCCTGTATTGGACGTTGCAGATCGAGATCACCTTCTACGTGCTCTGCATCCTGCTGTTCGCGCTGCGCCTGGGGGGCTCGGTACGGCGAGATCTGTTCTTTCTGCTGGCGCAATACGTTTTCACGCTGCTGCTCGCCGCCATGCGCTACAAGCTCCAGTTGAAGCTGCCCGTGGCCTTGCCGCTGATGCTCAGCGTGTGTTTCCTCGGCGCGCTATGGCGGGCGTCCGATAACGGCCGATGTCCCGAAACCGGGCGTTACGCACGTATCGCGGTGGTGGCGTTCTACCTGTTCCTGCTACCGATCTGCGTGCTCGCCTATTCGCGCGATACCGGATTCGGCGAGACCTGGTATCGCTACTTCATCAGTTACAGCGTGGCCCTCGCCGTGTTCCTTGGTGCGAGTCGCATCGCCGGTATCCGGCTGCGCTGGCTCGCGCCGCTCGGTGGGATCGGCTACATCGTCTTCCTGGCCCATCCGTCGGTGTTCGCCCTCGCCGAGCGGCTGGGCTTCGGCGCGGGCGATCTGGCGCTGCCGGGACCGTTGTACATTGCGCTGATGCTGGCTGTGCTGACCTGCTTTGCATTCTTCGTCAAGCGCACGCTGGCCGATCCGATTCAGCGCTATGGCGACGCCGTGGTGAGGCGTCGCGGCCGACGTCTGCGTGAAGACGCTGCCATCGGGATTCGCCAGGACGCCTGAGCCGTTCGGTCTTTCACGCCATTCGCCCGATGGCAGGGGGGACGGGCTGAACTCGACAGCGGGCTGGTGTAGGGTAACTGCCACTTTGCATGTTGCCGGGGTGTCGATGAATCTCACTGAATTGGCCGCACGATTGGGCGAGGCTCTGCATCGGTTGGGCGCGCAGGTCACTACCGCGGAATCCTGCACCGGCGGCGGCATCGCCGAGGCCATCACCCGCATAGCCGGCAGCTCGGCCTGGTTCGAGGCGGGCTACGTCACCTATTCCAACGCGCAGAAAACCCGCCAGCTAGGCGTGCCGGCGGCGCTGTTCGATCAGGTCGGCGCCGTAAGCCGCGAAGTGGTGCAGGCGATGGCACGAGGCGCTCAGCAGAACAGCGAGGCGCGCTTCGCCGTGGCCGTCAGCGGCGTCGCCGGGCCGGGCGGCGGGTCGTCGGAAAAGCCGGTGGGGACAGTCTGGATCGCCTGGGCCGATGGGCCTGATCTGCATACCGAACGCTACCTGTTCAGCGGCGATCGCCAGGCCGTGCGCGAGCAGACCGTCGCTGCCGCCCTGTGCGGCTTGCTCGCGCTGACCGTCGGAGAAAAACCGGTTCGGGGCTAGGCGAGCTAAATTGCCTATGTTCTAATACTGTCTACTTATACAGTTGTTGTGGCCTCCGGCCCTCTTGATCAAGTGAGGATTCGATGGACGAGAACAAGAAGCGCGCCTTGGCTGCAGCCCTGGGCCAGATTGAAAAGCAGTTCGGCAAGGGTGCAGTGATGCGCATGGGCGATCACGATCGCCAGGCGATCCCGGCCATCTCTACCGGCTCGCTGGGTCTGGACATCGCGCTGGGCATTGGCGGCCTGCCGAAGGGCCGGATCGTCGAGATCTACGGTCCGGAATCGTCCGGTAAGACCACTCTGACGCTGTCGGTGATTGCCGAAGCGCAGAAGATGGGTGCCACCTGTGCCTTCGTCGACGCCGAGCACGCGCTCGACCCGGACTACGCCGGCAAGCTGGGCGTGAATGTCGATGACCTGCTGGTTTCGCAGCCGGATACCGGCGAACAGGCTCTGGAAATCACCGACATGCTGGTGCGCTCCAACGCGGTCGACGTGATCATCGTCGACTCCGTGGCCGCGCTGGTGCCCAAGGCCGAAATCGAAGGCGAGATGGGCGATGCCCACGTCGGCCTGCAGGCCCGTCTGATGTCCCAGGCACTGCGCAAGATCACCGGCAACATCAAGAACGCCAACTGCCTGGTCATCTTCATCAACCAGATCCGCATGAAGATCGGCGTGATGTTCGGCAGCCCAGAAACCACCACCGGTGGTAACGCGCTGAAGTTCTACGCCTCGGTTCGTCTGGATATCCGTCGTACCGGCGCGGTGAAGGAAGGCGACGAGGTGGTCGGCAGCGAAACCCGCGTCAAGGTGGTGAAGAACAAGGTGGCCCCGCCGTTCCGTCAGGCCGAGTTCCAGATCCTCTACGGCAAGGGCATCTACCGCAACGGCGAGATCATCGACCTCGGCGTGCAGCAGGGGCTGGTGGAGAAGTCCGGCGCCTGGTACGCCTACAAAGGCAACAAGATCGGCCAGGGCAAGGCCAACGCCGCCAAGTTCCTGGAAGACAACCCGGAAATCGGTCGCGAAATCGAACAGCAGATCCGCGACAAGCTGCTGGTGGTTTCCGGCGGTAGCAGCAAGGTGAACGTGGTCAGCGAAGACCTGGTCGACGCCGATCTCTGATCCCCATGGCCGCCGTGCTCGATAACCCCGTCGCGGTGCGGCGGGCAGCCATGGACCTGCTGGCTCGCCGCGAACATGGTCGTGTCGAGCTGGCCCGCAAGTTGCGCCAGCGTGGCGCCCCGCCTGATCTGATCGAACAGGCTCTGGATCGCCTCTGCGAACAGGGCCTGCTGTCGGAATCCCGTTACCTCGAAAGTTTCGTCAGAAGCCGAGCCAACGCCGGCTATGGGCCGTTGCGCATCCGTGAAGAGCTTGCGCAGCGCGGATTGCCACGCGCGGATATCGAGCAGGCGCTGCGTGACAGTGGCTTCGACTGGAGCGAGCAGCTGCGAGGGCTGTGGCAACGCAAGTTCGCCGGAAGCCTGCCGGCGGATGCGCGGGAGCGCGCCAAGCAGGGGCGCTTTCTCAGCTATCGCGGCTATCCGCTGGAGTTGATCAGCCGCCTGTTGCGAGGCAATGGTTCGGCTGATTGATTGCTGGGTTTGAGCGCAGGCATGCCTGATCCGGTTTCGCAGTTCGACAGAGCTGAGCCGTGGCGCTGGCGCGCCCTCAGTCCTCGTTGTCCAGCGGCCGCACCCAGTTGGCCGGTTCGTTGACGTAATCGGTGAGCTCGCGCAATCGACCATGGTTGCGGCCGTTGAACACGAAGCTCAAACGCGGCAGTCGCTGCAGTTCCGGTTCGTCCAGTTCGGACTCACAGCAGCTCTGCTGTTCGAACGAGCCTGTCAGGCACAGGTCGACGAATTCCTCGTTCAGGTATTCCATGGCCTGTTCGTTGAGCTTGTGGTTCAGGCGCAGAACGAAGCGATCCTTCAACCAGCGGCTGGAGTGGAAGTTGCGGTAGAAGTTGGCGATTTCCTTCGCCGCCTCGTTGGCATCATCCACCAGGCGCATCAGACGCATGTCGCTGGGCAGGATGTAGCGATTCTCTTCCAGCTGGCCGCGCATGAAGCGCAGTGCATCCTTCCAGTAAGTGCCACCGGGTTCGTCGAGCAGCACGACGGGCACCAGTGGGCTCTTGCCGGTCTGGATCAGTGTCAGCACTTCGAGTGCCTCGTCCAAGGTGCCGAACCCGCCAGGGCAGAGCACCAGGGCATCCGCCTCCTTGATGAAGAACAGCTTGCGGACGAAGAAGAAGTGGAACGAGAGCAGGTTTTCGGTACCGCCAACCGTCGGGTTGGGGTGCTGCTCGAACGGCAGGGTGATGTTCAGGCCCAGGCTGTTGTCGCGACCGGCCCCTTCGTGGGCGGCCGCCATGATGCCGCCACCGGCACCGGTGATGACCATGAAGTTGTAGTGCGCAAGCGTGGCGCCCAGCTGACGCGCCAAGGCGTACAACGGATGTTCGACCGGTGTGCGCGCGGAACCGAATACCGTGACCTTGCGCCGGCGCTTGAACTGATCGAGACGGCTGAATGCATGCTCCATCTCGCGCATGGTCTGCAGCAGGATCTTGGCGTCCCAGCGGCTGCGATCGGCCTGCGCCATGCGTGTGACGGTCACCAGCATTTCCCGATACAGCGGCAGGTTGGGACTGTTGGCCGGAACGACCATGGCCGCCAGCTCATCGATCTTGCTTTCCAGTTCGGCGCCGCTGGTTTGGAAGTGTCGCGACAGATAGTCATCCGGATCAAAGGACATACAACATCTCCATGTATGGGCGTCGCGTTCAGGCTATAGGCTGCGGCCGGTGGGCTCAAGCATTGGCGGCCGCTGGTGGCCCGGGCGCGGAGGCTCGGGCCAGCCGTCCCGCTCAGAGCGCGATGCGATCGCCGAGTTCCGGAATGCGGGCTTCCCAGCCAAGACGATCCCGGATGGCTTGTTGCAGGACCTGCATTTTTTCGGTTTCGCCGTGGACGAGGTAGAGCTCCGGCCGATTCTCGAAGTTGCTCACCCAGTCGATCAGCTGCGATTGGCCGGCGTGGGCCGAGAAACCGCCGAGGGTATGCACCTTGGCGTTCACCGCGATGCGCTGGTGCAGCAGCTTGACGCTGCCGGCACCATCGACGATCGCGCGGCCCAGAGTGCCTCTGGCCTGGAAACCCGGGATGACCAGGTGGCATTCCTCACGCCAGAGGTTGTGTTTGAAGTGATGCAGGATGCGCCCGCCGGTGCACATTCCGCTGCCCGCGATAATGATCACGCCACTCTTGAAGCGGTTGATCGCCATGGACTCTTCGGGTGTCGGCGTGGACTTGAGAATCGGCAGCCAGCGCTCGGCGTAGAGCTTGCCGCTGGCGCCGCTCAAGGCCGGATCGATGCCGTTGAGGTCCAATTGGTCCTTGTAATGTGCGTAGATGGCATTGGCGCCGATGGCCATGGGGCTGTCGAGAAACACTGCCTGCTGCGGCAGTCGCCCTTCACGGTAGAAGCGGCCCAGGTAGTAGATCAGGTCCTGCGTGCGTCCAACGGCGAAGGAAGGCATCAGCACGTTGCCGCCGTCGCGGTGGGCCTGCTGCAGGATACCGGCCAGCTCTTCGATGGTGTCCTCATGGCTGCGATGGTCGCGGTCGCCGTAGGTCGACTCCATCAGCACCACGTCGGCCTCCTTGAGCACCGTCGGGGCGGGCATCAGCGGTGAGCAGACATTGCCCAGATCACCCGAGAAGACCAGTCGCCGCGTCCTGCCATGGTCGTGTACATCCATCTGGACGATGGACGAGCCGAGGATATGTCCGGCGTTGTGGAAGGTCACCGCGACGCCCCGGGCAACCTCGAAGGTTTCGCCGTAGGGGTGAGGGGCGCGCTGCCCGAGGGTTCGCTCTGCATCGACGCGGGTGTACAGCGGCTGAACCATGGGCTTGCCGATGCGTGCGCGCCACTTGTTTTCCCACTCGGCGTCCTTCTCCTGGATCTGCGCCGAGTCCAGCAGCATCAGCTCCAGCAGCTCGGCTGTCGCCTCGGTGCAGTGCACCGGGCCGCGGTAGCCGAGGGCGACCAGCCGTGGCAGCAGCCCGCTGTGGTCGATATGGGCATGGGACAGGACCACGGCGTCCAGGCTCTTCGGATCGAAGGCGAAGGCGGCGCGGTTGTCGCTTTCCTCCTCCCGGCGGCCCTGATGCATGCCGCATTCGAGCAGAACCCTTGCGCCGTCGTGTGTCTCAATGAGGTAGCAGGAGCCGGTTACCTGTTGAATGGCACCGAGAAAACTGAGCAAAGCCATGTTGCCTTCCTGTTCGTACGATGATGTCCACTGTGCCCGCTCGGTTGCCACGACCACTTGATACATATCAGAGATAACCAAACGAGCCCTGCCTAGACTACAGCACATCCCGCTTACCAACGGAGTGAACCCATGAGTCAGCTACTGCCCAGCCTCGTCGAGCTGGATCAACACGCGCAAGCCGAACCGGAGTTCGCCACCTGGCGTGGCGGCTTCGGGCCGTTCGAGCACGCGCTGGAGACCCAGGCGGCGGTGTTCCGTCTGGCCCATCAGCTGGTACAGGCAGGACATCAGCCGGATCTGGCGAGCGTCTATCGACTGCTGCAGGCGGTCGATCGCGTTGCCAGCGCCGGCCTCTGGCTGGTGGTGCACATGACCTATGCGCAGCAGGTGCACCTGGACGGCACGCCGCTGGCGGCCGACGACTTCAAGACCAATCCCGAAGGCCATACCGGCGGCGCGCTGAACATGGTGCCTGCCTATGCCGGCTATCTGGCGCTCAATGCGTTGACCGGCCGTACCCGAGCCTGGCTGATGGGGCAGGGCCATTGCGTGGCTGCGGTCGACGCACTCAACCTGCTGACCGGCAATCTGCACCCCGAGCAGGCGCAGGCTTATGCTGGCGGCGAAGCGGGCATCAACCGCCTGCTGCAGGACTTCTACGGTTATCGCCAGGCCGCCGATGGCAGCCCACTGGCGCCGCTGGGCAGTCATGTCAATCCGCATACCGCCGGTGGGATTGCCGAAGGCGGTTATCTGGGCTTCGCCGAGCTTCAATATGCCCACATGCCGCTGCCCGGCGAGACGCTGGTGGCGTTCCTGTCCGATGGTGCGGCCGAAGAACAGCGCGGCAGCGACTGGATTCCGCGCTGGTGGCGGGCCGAGGATTGCGGTGTGGCGCTGCCAGTGATGATCGCCAACGGCCGGCGAATCGAGCAGCGAACGGCGTTGGGGACCGAGCAGGGCCTGGAGGATTTCCGCCAGCACCTGAGCCAATGCGGCTTCGATCCGATGCCGTTCGATGGGCGCGACCCGGCCGCATTCGTGGCAACCCTTTGGGAAATGGAGCTGCGCCTGGAGCGCCGTGTGGAGGAAAAGGCACGCGGCATCCTCAACTATCCATTGCCGATTCCCTACGGCATTGCCGAGACGGTCAAGGGCTTCGGCTTCTATGGCGCCGGCAGCAATGCCGCACACAACCTGCCGCTGCCGGGCAACCCGCGCCTAGACGAGGTGTCCCGCAACCTGTTCAACGAGCATACGGCGCGGCTTTTCGTGCCGCAGGGCGATCTTCAGGCGGCCCTCGAGCTGTTCGTGCGCAGCCGTCAGGGACGCCTGCTCGAGCGCGACAATCCGCTGGCTCTGCGGCGCCCGCCGGCGCCGGTCATCCCGCAGCTCAAGTATCGTGACGATGCCTGCTCGCCGATGGCCGCGGTGGATCGCTTCTTCGTCGAGCTGACCGAGGCCAACCCTTCGCTGCGACCACGGGTGGGCAACCCTGACGAGCTGGCGAGCAACCGGCTGGGTGGCGTGCTCAAGGCGCTCAAGCACCGTGTGATTGAGCCGGAGAGCGAACTGGAGGCGATCGACGGCGCCGTCATCACCGCGCTCAACGAAGAGGCCGTGGTCTCCGCCTGCCTGGCCAACCAGGGCGGGTTGAACCTCGTCGCCAGCTATGAGGCGTTCTGCGTGAAGATGCTCGGCGTGGTGCGCCAGAGCATCATCTTCTCCCGTCAGCAGAAGGAGATCGGCAGGCCGGCAGGCTGGCTGGGGTGGCCGCTGATCGCGACGTCGCATACCTGGGAGAACGGCAAGAATCAGCAGTCGCACCAGGACACCACCTTCTGCGAGGCGCTGCTCGGCGAAATGAACGACATGGTCCGCGTGCTTTTCCCGGCGGACCACAACAGTGCTCTGGCGCTGCTGCCTTCGATCTATCAGGCGCGTGGCGAACTGGCCTGCATGGTCATGCCCAAGCGCGACCGGCCGTGCTACTTCAATCGGCAACAGGCCGAGCAGCTGGCCCGCGATGGCGCCATTGTGGTCGAGGAGGTGCCGGGCAGTGAGGCATTGCTGCTGATCGCCAACGGCAGCTACCAGTTGGGCGAGATGCTCCGCGCCGCCAAGCGGCTAAAGGAGGCCGACTGCGCCTACCGGTTGGTCTATCTGCAGGAGCCGGGTCGCTTCCGCGGGCCGCGCGATCATTGGGAAGTCGAGGCACGGGCAAGCGAGGGGGTGGCGGAACGACTGTTTCCGGACTCGATGGAGATGCGTGTCTTGCTGACCCACATGCGCCCGGAAGTCGCGCGCGGCCACCTGTGGCCGATCCTGCCGGACGCTCGCAAGTGCTCGGCACTCGGCTATCGCAACCGTGGCGGCACGTTGGACGAGGTCGGCATGCAGTTCGCCAACCGCGCCAGCTGGGCCAATGTGCTGGCAGCCTGTGCGCGGTTGCGCAACGTGCCGCGTACCGCATTGCTCACTCGGGACGAAGCTGCCGCGGTGGCGGGCAAGGGTGATCCGCAGATCCTGCGGCACGACAAAGGCTGAGTTCGGCCCGGCGGGATGCGGCGTGTCCGCCGCTCCCGCCCATTTCTTGCAGCCTTACTTGCAGTCTGCGGCGGTGTAGCGCTCGCTGGCGATGGGCTTGTTGCTCTGGTATTCGCTGAAGTCGTAGCGCAGCACCGCGCCCTGGCTCATCAGCTTGCGCAGCCCCTCGTTGCCGCAGACGCTGACCGCGAGCTGGCTGCGCACGTCGGCGGGGTTGTCGCGCATCTGCGCTGCATGGCGTGGCTGCACACTGAGGTGGTTGACCAGCTGGTTGTTCTCTACGGTGTAACCCTGGTCGAGGATGTCTTCGTTGATCGCTCGAGGCGTGCCGACGTTGCTTTCGCGGGCTACCTGATCGAGCAACTGGCTCAGCTGCTGTTCTTGCAGCGAGGCGGCATGGGCAATGGGCAGGGCGAGGCTCAGGGCGAGCAGGGTGGTCAGACGATACATGGCGGTCTCCTTATGACTGCGCTAGTTCGACCGGCGGGCCGTGGCCCGGTTCATTCGTCCGCCATGCCGCCGCCCTGTTCGCGCTGGTAGACTGCCGCGCTCCGCCGTCAATCCCGAGTCGATCCATGCCCCATGCCGTAGCCCGTTTGCGCGACGAGCGCCTGGCGAAAAGCCTGAAGCCCTTCGTCGCGCGCGGCTCGCGAGCACCGCGCTGTCTGCGTTGCCGAGTACCGTTCAGCCATTGCCTGTGCCCTTGGCTGCCCAGGGTCGACAGCGAGTGCGGTGTGTGCCTGTTGATGCACGACATCGAACCGTTGAAGCCGAGCAATACGGGCTGGCTGATCGCCGATGTGGTGCCGGATACCTTCGCCTTCACCTGGCAGCGCACCGGGGTCGATCCGCGCTTGCTGGATCTGCTGGCCGATCCGCAATGGCAGCCGCTGGTGATCTTTCCCGGTGAATATGCGGCCCCGCAGCGGGTGGTCGAGCGAGTCGAGCGACAGCCAGACAAGCGGCCCCTGTTCATCCTGCTGGATGCAACATGGACCGAGGCGCGCAAGATGTTTCGCAAAAGCCCCTATCTGGACGGTTTGCCGGTGCTGAGCCTGCAGCCCGAAGCCTTGTCACGTTATCGGCTGCGGCGCTCGACCCGCAGCGATCATCTGTGCACCGCCGAGGTGGCTGCGCTCTGTCTGGAGCTGGCCGGGGATTCGGCTGCAGCCAACACACTGGACGCCTGGCTCGACGTGTTCACCGAACACTATCTGGGCGCCAAGCACCATCGCCAGCCGGATCTGCACAACGCTGCGCACCGGGCACTGCAGGTACCTGACGGGGCGGAGTGAGGCCTCAGGCCTTGGCCGGGGCAGCGGTAGCCAGCGGTTCCGGTTTGCGCGGCCACAGCTGTGCGGCAAGCATCCCGATGAACATCAGTACACAGCCCATGTAGCCACGCAGGGTCAGACTCTCCTCGAGGAACAGGGCGCCGGCGATTGCCGCAAAGACCGCTTCCAGCGACAGAATGATGGCCGCGTGGGAGGCGATCGCATGCTTCTGTGCGACGACCTGCAGGGTGTAGCCGACCGCTACCGCGAACAGTCCGCCATAGATGAGGGCCGGGCCGGCGAGCCAGATGCTGGCCGGATTGATGTCTTCGAAGATCAGCGCCAGCAACAGGCTCACCACCGCGCAGGTCGCGAATTGCAGGAAGGCCAGCCGGATGGCGTCATGACGGCTGACGAAGAAGCTCACCAGCAGCACGTGCACACCCCAGACGAAGGCGCCGGCCAGCTGAATCCAGTCGCCCGAGGCGACGGTGAAGTCCTCGCCGATGCTCAGCAATGCCATGCCGGCCACCGCGAGGAACGCACCGAGCCAGGTACCCAGACCGGTCTTGTGCCCGATGGCGAGCCCCAGCAACGGCACAACGATCACATAAAGGCCGGTAATGAAGCCTGAGTTGGTCACGCTCGTGAACAGCAGGCCGACCTGCTGCAGATTGATCCCCAGGGTGAGCGCCAGGCCCATGCTCAGGCCGCCCAGGATCAGGCCGCGCTGCAGGAAGGGCTCGTGCCGGGCCGCAGTGCGCCCCTGGTAGATCACCAGAGGAAGCAGCGCCAGGGCACCCAGGGCGAAGCGCAGACCGGTGAAAAGAAACGGGCCGATATTGTCCATGCCGATGCGCTGGGCCACGAAGGCGGTCCCCCAGATCATGGCGGTGATCAGCATCAGGAAGTCGGCGCGGAGGGCTTGGCTACGCATGTTTCGGCTCGTCAGGGAAAAGTCGCAGACTTTGCTACAAAGCGCCGCGCTTGACCACTTATTCATCGGTGGGCATGCTTGCGCCGCTTGATTTGTTGCAGCGGGCGGCCGATATTCGGTCTGTCAGTTGAAAATCTACATCGGACCACCCCCGGAGCGGTTTTACGGGGTCTTCTGCCGTCATCTTGTCGGCATCGGCTGCTCAAGCCGATGAAAAGCGCCAATAAAAATTACAGGTCTGCCAATGGCTGCTTACGAAATTATCATTGCCGATGATCACCCGCTTTTCCGCAGTGCGCTTCAGCAGGCGCTCACCATGGGGCTTGGTGAGAACGTACGTCTGGTGGAGGCGGCCAGCATCGCCGAACTGGAAGGCTTTCTGAGCCAGGGTGCCGACTGGGATCTGGTCCTGCTGGACCTGAACATGCCGGGGGCCTATGGCTTTTCCGGTCTGGTGCTGCTGAGGGGGCAGTATCCGCATCTGCCGGTGGTCATGATCTCGGCTCAGGAAGACGCGGCGGTCGTTGCGCGTTCGCGCGAGTTCGGTGCCAGCGGTTTCATCCCCAAGTCTAGTTCGCTCGAGACGATCCAGGAGGCCGTACGGGCCGTGCTGGAAGGGGACGTCTGGTGGCCGAGCAACATTCAGGACGAAGCGAATGTCAGTGAGGAAGCCAAGGCGGCCAGCGCCGGACTGGCCAGCCTCACTCCGCAGCAATTCCGCGTCCTGACGATGGTCTGCGATGGCCTGCTGAACAAGCAGATCGCCTATGAACTCAGCGTTTCCGAAGCGACCATCAAGGCCCATGTGACCGCCATCTTCCGCAAGCTCGGCGTGCGCACCAGAACCCAGGCGGCCTTGCTGCTGCAGCAGATGGGTTCCATTCCCACCAGTTGAACCGCTGCCGCCGGCGCTTCAGGCGATCGGCGGCAGCTGGATTTCATCGCTGCGGCGCACGCCAGAGGTCAGCGCCCGGCACTGTTCGACGAACTCCTGCATCGCCGCGGTCTGGTACTTGTGCGTATGCCAGATGAAATAGAACTGGCGTCGCAGATCCAGCTCCGGTGTCGACACCGGCACCAGGCTGCCGCGGCGGAACGCATCGCGTAGCGCCAGTCGCGAGATGCAGCCGATGCCAAGGCCCGATTCGACGGCACGCTTGATCGCCTCGGTGTGCTCCAGTTCCAGGCGCACGTTCAGCTTCCCCGGGCGGTGCCGCACGGCCTGCTCGAAGGTCATACGCGTTCCCGAGCCCTGCTCGCGCAGAATCCAGGCCTCGCCCGACAGTTCCGCGAGATCCACCGCATCGCGTCCTGCCAGCGGATGTTGCGGCGCGCAGAACACCACCAGCTCGTCCTCAATCCAGGGCTGCACTTCCAGATCGGGATGCTGGCAGTCACCCTCGATCAGACCAAGATCAAGTTCGTGCTGAGCGATCTGGTGCACGATATGCGCGGTGTTATGGACGTGCAGTTTGACCCGGCATTCCGGGTGACGCTGCATGAAGTTGCCGATCAACAGCGTGGCGAGATAGTTGCCGATGGTCAGCGTGGCGCCCACCGCGAGCGAGCCGAACCCGCTCTTGCCGTTCAGCAGATCCTCGATGGCCCGCGCCTGATCCAGCAGGGCGACCGCCTGCGGCAGCAGCTGCTGGCCCAGCGCGTTCAGGCAGAGCCGCTTGCCGGCCCGGTCGAACAGTTGGCAGCCGGATTGCCGCTCCAGCTCGGCCAGTGATGTGCTGGTTGCCGACTGGGACAGCGAAAGGCTTTGTGCAGCCTTGGAAACGCTTTCCTGGCGAGCAATGGCGGCGAAAACTTCGATCTGGCGCAACGTGAAATGCATATCTATATAACCGATAACCTATATCTTTATTATCCAGTTAACGAATATGGCTCCGCTCGCTAGACTGCCGTCATTACCGACGTCCGTCGCGACACCATGAGGAATTCGCAGCATGAGCAACCTGAACGTAGAGCGCGTTCTCAGTGTGCACCATTGGAACGATACGCTGTTCAGCTTCAAGACCACTCGCAATGCAGGCTTGCGCTTCGAGAACGGTCAGTTCGTGATGATCGGCCTGGAGGTCGAGGGGCGTCCACTGATGCGCGCCTACAGTATCGCCAGCCCGAATTACGAAGAGTACCTGGAATTCTTCAGCATCAAGGTGCAGGACGGCCCGTTGACCTCCCGGCTGCAGCATCTGCAGGAAGGCGATTCGATCATGATCAGCCGCAAGCCGACCGGCACGCTGGTCCTGGACGATCTGCTGCCCGGCAAGCACCTCTATCTGCTCAGCACCGGTACGGGCCTGGCGCCGTTCATGAGCGTGATCCAGGACCCGGAAACCTATGAGCGGTTCGAGAAGGTCGTACTGGTGCACGGCGTTCGCTACGTCAATGAAGTCGCCTACCGCGAGTTCATCACCGAACACCTGCCGCAAAACGAATTCTTCGGCGAAGCGGTCAAGGACAAGCTGGTCTACTACCCGACCGTGACCCGCGAACCGTTCGAGAATCAGGGCCGTCTGACCGATCTGATGCGCAGCGGCAAACTGTTCAGTGACATCGGCCTGCCGCCGATCAACCCAGAAGATGACCGCGCCATGATCTGCGGCAGTCCGAGCATGCTGGATGAAACCAGCCAGGTGCTGGACAGCTTCGGTCTGAAAGTCTCGCCGCGCATGGGCGATCCGGGGCACTACCTGATCGAGCGGGCCTTCGTCGAGAAGTAAACGACTGGGATCATGTGGCCGCTGTCACGCAGCGGCACGTCCGCTCATGCTCCGCGCCGCTCAGAGGTAAGCCGCACAGCACTTCTTGAACTTCAGACCGCTCCCGCAGGGGCAGGGGTCGTTGCGGCCGGCCTTGAGCGGTACCGTCGGATCGATGAAATACCAGCGCCCGTCCCGCTGGACGAATGCCGATCGCTCCTGGTGGGCATGTTCGCCGCTCTGGTCGTGCCAGCGGGCGGTGAAGGTCACCAGCGCATGCTCGGGCTTGCCGCCCAGCACGCTGCTTTCGTTTACCTCCAGCCCTAGCCAGGTGCTCTCCAGGCTCCAGCGGCGCATCCCCTCTACATCCAGTTCATCCTGCTGCGCGGGAAGCGTAGTGGCCCGCAGATAGTCCACCAGCCCCAGTACATAAGCGCTGTAGCGCGAGCGCATCAATAGCTCGGCGCTCGGCGCGGCCATGCCTGCGTGATAGCGCCCGCAGCATTCGCCGAGGGCATCGCCGCTGCCGCAGGGGCAGTTCAGGTCGGTTGGACGCGGTTCGCTCATGTCACCACCAGTACTTGCCGAACATTTCAGGATTGGCCCAGAACCTGGCATTGAGCCAGTCCGGAACCTGCTTGTATTGCAGCAGGTCGTAAGTGAAGAGCGTCAAGGTCTGTCCGTCGCGCTGGAAGCGTTCGCTGACCTGCAGTGCCAGTGCATAGAAGTCCGTAGTCAGCCATTCGCATGCATCGAGATCGACGAGTACCGCCATCCGGCTGGTATTCAGATTGCGGATGCTGCCGAGCAGCTCCAGGCCGTTGCGCTTGGGCAGATGCTCGAGGCAGTCGACGAATATGGCCAGGTCGTAGCGCTGGTTCGCCAGGTCGTCAGGCAGCGGTGCGGGATCGGCGCGATCGAGCTGACACTCCGGGTGGCATTCGGCGTAGGCAGCCAGAGCAGGTTGATCGCTGCGCCCCACGAGCAGCACGCGTGTTGGGGCGTAATGGTCGAGCATTGCCGCAAGCGCTTGCTGCGGCGTATGCAGCGGTACAGGGTTTTCGCTCAACAGAGAATCCTCGTTTCAAAGGTGAAGACTAGCGCGGTGCCGTTTGTCGGCCTAGTCTGAAAAGTAACCGGAGCCGCCCGGATTCCCATGCGTGGCGTTTCTGGCTGAATGTCCATACTGGAGGTTTTGATCGATGAGTACATTACGGACAGCAGTACCCGTTATTGTCATGACCACGTTCCTGGCCGGTTGTGCAGGCGTGCAGAAGCAGGACTGGCCGACCTGTGCGGCTGTAGGTGGCGTGACTGGTGCCGCGCTGGGGGCCATCGAAAGCAGCACCTACGCCGGTTGGGGTGCGCTGATCGGTGGTGGCGTCGCGGCGGCCTATTGTTGGGCCAACGGCATGGAAGAGGAAACCGTCGCGGTCGTGGAAACGGTCGAGCCGATGCCCCAGACGCAGCCTGAGCCGGAACCGGCTGCCGCGCCGGTGCGCGTCGAACTGGACGTCAAGTTCGACTTCGACCGCGACGTGGTCAAGCAGGACAGCTACAGCGACATCCAGAACCTGGCCGATTTCATGAAAGAATATCGCCAGACCACCACCGTACTGGAAGGCCACACCGACTCGGTCGGCACCGACGCCTACAACCAGCGCCTTTCCGAGCGTCGTGCCAACGCCGTTCGCAGAGTGCTGGTGGATGAACTGGGTGTCGAGGGCAATCGCGTGAACGCCGTCGGTTATGGCGAGTCTCGCCCGGTCGCCGACAACTCCACCGAGGAAGGTCGCGCGATCAACCGTCGCGTGGAAGCCGAGGTCGAAGCGCGTCCCTGATCAATCAAGTGAGTACTGATCCAGCCGGGCCTTGCGCCCGGCTTTTTTTTGGGAGCGAGTCAGAACAGGGGGCGGGCGCTGGCCAGTGCGACCACCAGCAGGCCCAGAATCAGGTTGATTCCCACCAGCCGGCGAATCTGCCCCAGCACTGCGCCGCCTGCTGGCCATTGCTCGGCCTCGACGGCCCTTTTGAGCGAGGGTAGCTGCAACAGCTGGATACGCAGGAACAGCGCCAGCATCACCAGATACAGCCCCGCCATGATGTGCACATAGCGAGGCGCGCTTTCCAGCGCGCCGAATCGCATGTGCCACATACCGATTCCGCTGATCGGCAGCACCAGCACCGCTACCCATACCCAGACGAAGAAGCGGCGGAATACATCGGTCCACAGCCGCAGCCGCTCCGGCGCCTGCAGCATCGCCACGGCCGCTGGTCGCAGGACCATCCAGGCGAAGAACATGCCGCCGACCCACACCGTTGCGGCGAGTACGTGCAGTGCGTAAAGCAAGGCAAAAGGTGTCATGGGCAAATCTCCGGTGGCGGTTGGGCGAACGCGCGCTATCATAGCCGCCCGATCGAAGTACTGAAAATATATACAGCTCCGCGCCCATGCTCAGCACCGAACTCAAGTCCCAGATCCAGGGCGCCTATACCCGTTTCCTCGAAGCCAAGGGGCTCAAGGCCCGCTATGGCCAGCGCCTGATGATCGCCGAAGTCGCCAAGGTGCTGGGCACGGTCAAGGTCGACGATGAAGGTCGTCGTAGCAGCGAGCCGGCTGTCGTTGCCGTCGAGGCGGGTACCGGCACCGGCAAGACCGTCGCCTACAGCCTGGCCGCGATCCCCACGGCCAAGGCTGCCGGCAAGCGGCTGGTGATTGCCACCGCGACCGTCGCGCTGCAGGAGCAGATCGTGCACAAGGATCTGCCTGATCTGATGCGCAACAGCGGGCTCAGCTTCAGTTTCGCCCTGGCCAAGGGCCGGGGGCGTTACCTGTGCTTGTCCAAGCTGGACATGCTGCTGCAGGAAGGTCAGGCACAGAGCGCCACCGCGCAGTTGTTCGAAGAGGAAGGCTTTCGCATCGAGGTCGACGAGCGCAGCCAGAAGCTGTTCACCAGCATGATCGAAAAACTGGCCGGCAATCGCTGGGATGGCGATCGGGACAGCTGGCCGGAAGAGCTGGGCGATGCGGACTGGGGACAGCTGACCACTGATCACAGCCAGTGCACCGGACGACATTGCCCCAACTTCCAGCAATGTGCCTTCTACAAGGCGCGGGAAGGCATGACCAAGGTGGATGTCATCGTCACCAACCATGACATGGTGCTGGCCGACCTCGCGCTCGGGGGCGGGGCCGTACTGCCCGACCCGCGTGACACCATCTATGTGTTCGATGAGGGGCATCATCTGCCCGACAAGGCCATTGGCCACTTCGCACATTTCACTCGGCTGCGCTCGACGGCGGACTGGTTGGCGCAGGTGGAAAAGAACCTGACCAAGCTGCTGGCCCAGCATCCGCTACCGGGTGAGCTGGGGCGCCTGGTCGAAGGCATTCCGGAGATCGCCCGAGAGCTGCGTACCCAGCAACAGTTCATGTTCAGCGCTTGCGAGCAAGTCGCGGATTTCAAGGCCGGGGAGGATATGGAGGGGCGTGAGCGGCCGCGACATCGTTTCGTCGGTGGCGTCGTGCCAGGGCATCTGGTCGAGCTTGGCACTGAACTGAAGAAAGGTTTCGCCAAGCTGACCGATCTCTTCACCCGCATCGCCGAACTGCTCAAGGAGGCGATGGACGGCGAGACCGGCAGCGGCATCGCCAGCCACCAGGCGGAGGAGTGGTATCCCCTGTTCGGCAGCCTGCTGACGCGCTCGCAGGGCAACTGGGACCTGTGGACGGCCTTCACCGTCGAGGATCCGGAAGACAGCCCGCCGATGGCACGCTGGTTGACGCTGGCCGAAGGCGGCGCGCTGTTCGATATCGAGGTCAATGCCAGTCCGATCCTGGCTGCTGAAACGTTGCGACGCAACCTCTGGAATGTCGCCTTCGGCGCCCTGGTAACCTCAGCTACGCTCACGGCGTTGAACAGCTTCGATCGTTACCGGATGCGTGCCGGCCTGCCCAAGGCGGCGGTCACTGCCGTGGTGCCGAGCCCCTTTCATCATGCCGATGCCGGCGAGCTCAGGGTGCCGGATCTGCAGGCTGACCCTCGTGATGCGCCGGCGCACACCGCCGCCATCGTCCGCGAGCTGCCGAAGCTGGTGGAAGGCGCCCGTGGAACGCTGGTGCTGTTTTCGTCGCGCCGGCAGATGCAGGACGTCTTCGATGGGCTGGAGCGGGACTGGCGCCGACGCGTGCTGATTCAGGGCAATCTGTCCAAGCAGGAAACGCTGAACAAGCACAAGGCGCGCGTGGACGAGGGCGAACCCAGTGTGCTGTTCGGCCTGGCCAGCTTCGCCGAAGGCGTCGACCTGCCTGGGGCCTATTGCGAACACGTGGTCATCGCCAAGATTCCGTTTGCCGTGCCGGACGATCCGGTCGAGGCGGCATTGGCGGAGTGGATCGAGGCCCGCGGCGGCAATCCGTTCATGGAGATCGCTGTGCCGGACGCTTCGCTGCGGCTGGTCCAGGCGTGCGGGCGTCTGTTGCGGACCGAACAGGACCGCGGGACCATCACGTTGCTCGATCGGCGAGTGGTGACGCAGCGCTACGGCAAGGCGATTCTCAATGCCCTGCCGCCATTCAGGCGGCACATCGGCTGATCGGGCCGGATCACGGGCTGCGATAGCTGTCCATCACGGCATTGGCTGCCGGTTCCCTTGCCGGGCCGCGCTTGCAAGAATCACCCGCAATCAAACATGAGGGGTAGCGACGTGCAGGTTCAGGGTTATTTCGATCTTCGCTTCGAAGCGGTTCGCGATGCGTTTGCCGCATTGTTCGACGGCACCCAGCAACGCGGCGCCGCACTCTGTGTGCAGATCGGCGGCGAGACGGTGGTCGATCTGTGGGCTGGCGTCGCCGACAACCAGGGCGAGCAGGCCTGGCACAGCGACACGCTGGTCAACCTGTTTTCCTGCACCAAGACCTTTACCGCGGTGGCCGCGCTGCAGCTGGTCGAGGAGGGCAAGCTGGAACTGGATGCCCCGGTCGCGCGGGTCTGGCCGGAATTCGCGGCCAACGGCAAGGAATCGATAACCTTGCGCCAGCTGCTTTGTCATCGCGCCGGGCTGCCGGCCATTCGCCGGCCGCTGGCGCCCGAGGCGCTCTACGACTGGACCTGCATGACCGACGCGCTGGCCGCCGAGCAGCCCTGGTGGGCACCGGGTACCGACCAGGGTTACGCCGCCATGACCTACGGCTGGCTGGTCGGGGAGCTGCTGCGTCGTGTCGATGGCTGCGGAGCGGGCGAGTCGATCGTTCGTCGCACCGCGGCGCCCCTGGGGCTGGACTTCCATGTTGGCCTGGACGACAGCCAGGCCGATCGCGTCGCTTACCTGACCAGGACCAAGAACGACTTCGGCGACGCCTGCGCCCAGCGTCTGTTGAAGGCGCTGATGAGTGATCCTGCATCCATCAGCGCCTGCGCTTTCAACAATCCGCCATCCATCATGAGCAGCGGCAACAAGCCGGAATGGCGACGCATGGCGCAGCCGGCGGCCAACGGCCACGGCAACGCGCGCTCGCTGGCCGGCTTGTATACCGGTTTGCTTCAGGGCAGGCTGCTCGATGAGGCGGTCCTGCGTGAGATGACCCATGAGCACAGCGCTGGCGAGGACCGTACGCTGTTGGCCTCGACGCGCTTCGGCCTGGGTTGCTGGCTCGATCAGCCTGACGTTGCCAATGCGACGTTCGCCATGGGGCCGCGCGCGTTCGGCCATCCAGGTGCGGGTGGCTGCATTGGCTTCGCCGATCCGGAGCGTGAACTGGGGTTCGGCTTCGTCACCAATACTCTCGGGCCCTATGTGCTGATGGACCCGAGAGCGCAATCGCTGGCTCGCTGCGTGGCCGCCTGCCTGCATTGAACCACTCGTCACTTCAAAGCGGCCGGACTTTTCAAAAGAAGGACTTGCGTCCACAATTTCGAATCAAACTCAATAGTGGCATCTCATCTTCGATGTCCGTCCAAGAAACGCGTCTGGTGCACGGAAATTTTGCTCATGAACCTGCTGAAGAGCGCCTCCCTGATTCTCTGCATGATCGTCATCGCCGGCTGTAGCTCGAAGGGCGAGAAGAAACCCAGTGAGGCAGCGGCTCCGGTTGCGCCGAAGGTGGATTACGCCTGGCTTGACGAATATGAACCGAAGCTGCGCGATGCGCTGGTGGACAGCCGTTTCGAAGTCGAGCGCCGCGATAACGTGCTGGTGGTCACGGCACCAGTGGATTCCTCGTTCAATCCCGATCGTCCCGGCATGCTGTTGCCGGTGACCCTCGGCCCGATCACCCGCGTTGCGAAGCTGGTCGAGAAGGATGAGAAGACGGCGGTCGTCATCCTCGGGCATGCCGACAGCACCGGTGCGGACGACGTCAATCGCACCATCAGCCGTGAGCGCGCCAGCGCGGTCGCGGCGATCTTCCGCCTCAGTGGCTTCAAGCACGACCGCCTGCGTATTCGTGGGCTGGGCTCCGACATGCCGCGCGCGGCCAATGACAGCAAGGAAGGCCGGGCGATGAATCGTCGTGTGGAGATGGTGCTGGCGCCGCAGACCACGATGCTGGCACTTATCGCCAAGTACGAGCGGCCGGCAGAGCCTGCTACCCAGGTAGCCCAGGCCGAGGTCGCCAAGTAGGGGCTGGATCGAGTTCGACTGCAACAGGCCCGCATGCGGGCCTGTTTTCGTTGTGGCTGGTTGCCTTGAGTCAAGGCGTGACGGGCAAACGCGGATAAGCTTTTTCGGCAGGCCGGCTCGGTTCATGGTCGTCGCCCGATCCTGCGCCCTGATACGCTGAAAGCCTGCCTATTCGATGAAGGAGCCACGCGATGATCCAGACCCTGGCCGATATGCGCCGCGATTACACCCGTGACGGACTCAGCGAGGCCAACGCGCCCGACGACCCGTTCGGTCTGTTCCGTCAGTGGTTCACCGAGGCAACTCAGACCGAGCAGGCGCCCGTCGAACCCAATGCCATGTCTCTGGCAACCGTCGACGCCGACGGTCGGCCCCATTGCCGCATCCTGCTGCTCAAGGCGCTGGACGACCGCGGTTTTACGTTCTTCACCAACTACGACAGCGCCAAGGGGCAGCAGCTGGACGCGTCGCCCTATGCCGCCATGACGTTCTTCTGGCCGACGCTGGAACGACAGGTCCGTATCGAGGGGCGCGTCGAGAAGGTGACGGCAGAGGAATCGGATGCCTATTTCCAGGTGCGCCCGCTGGGCAGTCGGCTCGGAGCCTGGGCATCACCGCAGAGTCAGGTGATTCGCGATCGCGCTGAGCTGGAGCGGCTGCTGGCCGAGACCGAGCAGCGCTTCCTCGATAAGGCGCCCCATTGTCCTCCGCACTGGGGCGGCTACCGGCTGCTGCCGGAGCGCATCGAGTTCTGGCAGGGGCGGCCGAGCCGCCTGCACGACCGACTCGACTATCGCCTGGTCGCCAATGGCTGGCAGCGCGAGCGCCTGGCGCCCTGATTCGGTCGCTGCATTCGTGCCGCTCACTCCCAGCGGCTAGCGGCACGACGGTGAGTGGGTTGGTAATTTGCCGTAACCATCCGGCAAACGGGCGGGCTCGGAAAATCACCTTTTATCCGGTGCGATATGGCAGGCTGGCCGGGCTCGGCGGATGGTAACCGCCGCGTGGCCGCGCTCAAGCGTCGGGGTAGCGTTGGGCCTGTTGCTCGAGCCAACCTTGCAGGTCGCGCCGCTTGACCTTCTGGTTTTTCGCGTCGGCCAGGCGTTGCAGCATCCAGGCGCGCCGGTCGGGGTCGCTTCCGGCAATCGACAATGCCAGATCGCGATCGGCCCAGCGGCGGAAGCGAATGATCAGCCAGGCGTGAAAAGCCAGGCCAGCCACAGTAGTGATGGCTATGATGAAGTAATCCATGGTTCATCTCGTTGAAGGAACCTGATACGCCAGGTTCGACTCGCATAGGTATGCTTGGAAGATGGCGAATGCTGAGTCAGGGCGGTGAAGTTGCCAAGTGCCTTTTCGTCGCTGCCACCTAAGCCATCCCCCGGGAACGAAACAGCAGTCTGCAGGAGACTTTCAATGCGTAAATCCATCGTTGTCGCGTCCTTTACCGCCTTGGCGCTGACTCTGGGCGGCTGCGCCTCGAGCCTTACCGGCGATACCTATTCCCGGGACGAGGCGCGTGCTGTTCAGACCGTACGCTACGGCACAATCGAGTCGCTGCGGCCCGTGAAGATCGAGGGAACCAAGACGCCGATCGGTTCAGGCGCAGGCGCCGTGGTCGGCGGCGTGGCCGGCAGTGGTGTCGGCGGTGGGCGCGGCAGTGCGGTCGCCGCGGTAATCGGTGCGGTCGCTGGCGGTATGCTCGGCGCTGCGGCCGAGGAGGGGATCACCCGCACCCAGGGGGTGGAGATTACCGTGCGCGAGGATGACGGCAACATGCGCGCCTATGTTCAGGCCGTTGAGCCGAATCAGGTGTTCCGCGTCGGTCAGCGGGTGCGCATCCTCACTGTCAGTGGCACCAGCCGCGTGGCCCCTTGAGCGCGCCCAACATCGCCCACAGCTGAAGCCGGGGCGCTGTCTTCCGTTCCGATAAACGGGACGGAGGCGGCGCCTTTTGTTTTTCGAAATACATGAGTCCATGACGTCGGCATCATCCGTATGGATAATCGGGCACACATTTGTGTGCCGTTTCAGGCAGTTGCCGTGCCTGCAAGGATAAGAATGCCATCCGGACTGATGGCTTAAGGGGTCTCGTTCATGGCGCTTGCGCTGATTATCGCTTTGCCATTTCTGGGCATCTTCCTGCCCCTGCTTCTGGAGCGTTTCGGTCGTTCCGCCTGTGCCTTCGGTGCAGGTCTGGCGCCACTGGCAGCACTGGTTCTGTTGCTCACCAAACGGGCCGATGTCTTTTCCGGCCAAACCGAGATCATCCATTACACCTGGTTGCCGCAGCTGGGCCTGAACCTCAGCCTGCGGCTGGACGGGCTGGGCTTTCTGTTCGCCCTGCTGATCCTCGGCATCGGGTTGCTGGTAATCCTCTACGCGCGCTATTACCTGTCGAAGAAAGATCCCATGGGGCGCTTCTACGGGTTCTTCCTGCTCTTCATGGGCGCGATGCTCGGCGTGGTACTGTCCGAAAACCTGCTGCTGATGCTGATGTTCTGGGAGCTGACGAGCCTGTCGTCATTCCTCCTGATCGGCTACTGGAACCATCGGGCCGATGCTCGTCAGGGCGCGCGCATGGCACTGGCGGTGACTGGTGGCGGAGGGCTGGCGCTGCTCGCCGGCATCCTGCTGATCGGCTACATCGTCGGAAGCTTCGAGCTGTCGACCGTGCTGGCATCGGGTGATCTGATCCGCGCCAACGCGCTGTACCCGCTGACGCTGATCCTGATACTACTGGGCGTGTTCACCAAGTCCGCTCAGTTTCCGTTCCATTTCTGGTTGCCCCAGGCCATGGCTGCGCCGACGCCGGTATCGGCGTTCCTGCATTCGGCGACCATGGTCAAGGCCGGGGTCTTCCTCCTTGCCCGTCTGTATCCGGCCCTGGCCGAATCGGAGTGGTGGTTCTACCTGGTCAGCATGACGGGCCTGGCCACGCTGTTGCTGGGTGCCGTCATGGCGCTGTTCCAGCACGATCTCAAGGGACTGCTGGCCTATTCGACCATCAGCCACTTGGGGCTGATCACCCTGTTGTTCGGCCTGGACTCGCGTCTGGCCGCCGTCGCAGCGATCTTCCACATCATCAACCACGCGACCTTCAAGGCATCGCTGTTCATGGCCGCCGGCATCATCGATCACGAGACCGGCACCCGGGACATGCGGCGTATCAATGGCATGTGGAAGTACATGCCGCATACGGCTGCGCTGGCCATGGTCGCGTCCCTAGCCATGGCCGGTGTGCCGCTGCTCAACGGCTTCCTCAGCAAGGAAATGTTCTTCGCCGAGACCCTCGATCAGCACCTGCTGGGCAGCTTCTACTGGACGATTCCCGCTGCGGCCACGCTGGCTGGTGCGTTCTCGGTCGCCTATTCGCTGCGTTTCGTGCATGACGTGTTCTTCAACGGCGAGCCGGTCGACCTGCCGAAGTATCCGCCGCACGAGCCGGCGCGCTACATGAAGATCCCGGTGGAGATCCTCGTGCTGCTCTGCCTGCTGGTCGGCATGCTGCCCGCGTTCACCGTAGGTCCGCTGCTCGCCGCCGCGGTGTCCGGGACGCTGAACGGCAACGTGCCCGAGTACAGCCTGTCGATCTGGCACGGCTTCAACCTGCCGCTGGTCATGAGTTTCGCGGCACTGATCGGCGGCATCCTGATCTATTCCCTGCGCAAGTGGGCGTTCCGCTGGTATGAGGGCCTGCCAACGGTCGATTCGCTGGAAGTGTTCGAGCGGGTGATGGGTGGGCTGACCCTGGGCGCACGTCATCTAACCTGCCTGCTGGATAATGGTTCGCTGCAGCGCTATGTCGCGCTCATGCTCATCAGCACCTTGGTGCTGGTGGTGTATGCGCTGACGCCGCTGCAAACGCTGCATGGTCCGGTGGCCCTGACGCCGCTCGACGCGATCACGGTGCTGGGCATGGTGATTCTCGCGCTCACGTCGCTGCTCACCGTGCTGTTCCACCGTCAGCGATTGGTGGCGTTGATGGTGCTCAGCGTGGTCGGGCTCATGGTCGCCCTGGGCTTTGCCCGCTACTCGGCGCCCGACCTCGCGTTGACGCAGCTGTCAGTGGAAGTGGTGACCATCATCCTGCTGATTCTCGCGCTGTTCTTCATGCCCGATCGTACGCCGGCTGAATCCAGCAGCCTGCGGGCGTTCCGTGATTTCGTCCTGGCCGCCGGCTGCGGCACCATGGTGGCGCTGCTCGCCTATACGGTGCTGACGCGCCCCTACGACAGCATCGCTTCCTACTTCCTCGAGAACAGCGTCTCCGGCGGTGGCGGCACGAACGTGGTCAACGTGATCCTGGTCGACTTCCGCGGCTTCGATACCCTGGGTGAGATCGCCGTGCTGGCCATTGCCGGGGTCGGCATCTACAGCCTGCTCAGTGGCCTGCGCCTGCCACATCCGATCCGGGACGCCGGCGGGCGGTTGTGGTCACTGGACAAGCATCCGATGGTGCTGGACGCACTGGCGCGCGCGTTGCTACCGATGGCGCTGCTGATTTCCGCATTCATCTTCCTGCGCGGACACAACCTGCCGGGCGGCGGTTTCATCGCCGGCCTGATTACCGCCGTCGCGCTGATCCTGCAGTACATCGCCCATGGTGTGAGCTGGGCCCAGGCGCGGCAGCCGCTCAGCTACCACTCGCTGTGCGGCGCCGGCCTGCTCATTGCCGGAGCAACCGGCCTGGGCAGTCTGCTGCTGGGCTACCCGTTCCTGACCTCCGCGTTCGATCATTTCCATCTGCCGCTCATTGGCGAATTCGAGTTGGCCACTGCAATGCTGTTCGATCTGGGGGTTTATCTGGTGGTTGTGGGCGCGACGTTGCTGATTCTTTCCAATATCGGCCAAGTCAGGCAGGACGATTCCAACAGGGAGGTGGTGTGATGGAAGCGGTATTCGCGATCACGCTCGGAATCATGACGGCAAGCGGTGTCTACCTGCTCCTGCGCGCCCGGATATTTCCAGTGGTCATGGGGCTGACGCTGATTTCCTACGCCGTCAACCTGTTCATCTTTTCCATGGGGCGCCTGGCTACCGGGGTTCCGGCCGTCATCGGCAAAAGTGCCGAGTACGGTGATCCGCTGCCTCAGGCATTGGTCCTCACGGCGATCGTCATCGGCTTCGCCATGACGGCCTTCGTCGTGGTGCTGTCGCTGCGCAGCATCGGCGAAGTACGTACCGACCATGTCGATGGGCAGGAGCCCCGCAAATGAATCATGCGCTGATCCTCCCGCTGCTGGTTCCGTTGTTCGTTGGCGCGCTGTTGCTGCTGTGCCACCGCATGGGCAAGCCGGCCAAACGAATTCTCTCCTTGGCGGCGACATGGGCGCTGGTACCCATCGCGATCTGGCTGCTGCTGCTGGCCGACGACGGACAGCTGCGCGTCTATGCGCTGGGCAACTGGCAGGCGCCGTTCGGCATCATCCTCATGCTCGACCGTCTAAGCGCGCTGATGCTGCTGGTCACTGCGGTGCTGGCGGGCTTTGCCGTGCTGTACGCCTGCCGGGGCGACGACGAGCGTGGGCCGAATTTCCATGCGCTCTATCAGTTCCAGTTGCTCGGCATCAACGGTGCCTTCCTCACCGGCGACCTGTTCAACCTGTTCGTTTTCTTCGAGATCCTGCTGATTTCGTCCTATGCCTTGCTGTTGCACGGGCACGGCCAGCGCCGGGTTCGTTCGGGCATGCACTATGTGGTGCTGAATCTGCTCGGCTCGTCGCTGTTCCTGATCGGCGTAAGCATGCTCTACGGCCTGCTGGGCACCCTGAACATGGCCGATCTGGCGGGTCGCGTCAGTGCTGCCGATCCGGCGGACGCGCCCTTGCTCGCTGCGGCCGGCTACCTGCTGCTGGTGGTGTTCGCCCTCAAGGGGGCGATCCTGCCGCTGTATTTCTGGCTGCCGCGGGCCTATGCATCGGCTACGGCCCCGGTCGCTGCCTTGTTCGCAATCATGACCAAGGTCGGCCTGTACGCCATCGTCCGGGTGTTCACGCTGGTGTTCGGCAGCGAGGCGGGAACACTGAGCAACATGGTCGAGGACTGGCTCTGGCCGTTGGCGCTGCTGACGCTCGGCGCGGCCGTGATCGGTGCGCTGGCGGCGCGCAACCTGCAGGTACTGCTCGCCTATCTGGTGGTGGTCTCGGTCGGTACCCTGCTGGCCGGCGTGGCGCTGGGCAACGACGTGGGGCTTGCCGCGGCACTGTACTACCTGGTGCATAGCACCCTGATTGCCGGCGGGCTGTTCTTGTTGGCCGATCTGATCGCTCGCCAGCGCGGAGACCTGGGCACCGATCTGATTTCCGCTCCGGCACTGCGGCAGCCGCTGCTGCTCGGCTCACTGTTCTTCATGGGCGCGATCTCGGTGGCCGGCTTGCCGCCGTTCTCGGGCTTCCTCGGCAAGGTGATGCTGTTGCGTGCCATCGACGTAGGCCCCGATGCGGTGGCGCTCTGGGCGGTTGTACTGGTCGGCGGGCTGGGCATGCTGATCGCCCTGAGCCGCGCCGGCAGTCTCGTGTTCTGGCGCCCGGCGTCAGAGGCGGTAGGGCAGGCTGCCGACCCGGTTCGCGTCATCGCCACGCTCGGTCTTCTGCTGGGTAGCGTGGTGCTGGTCGCCATCGCCGCGCCGCTGCAGGCGTTCGTGCAGGCCACGGCAGCGCAACTGCTCGATGTTGCACCCTATCTGCAAATCATCCAGGGAGGTGCGCAATGAAGGCTCGCTGGCTACCCAGCCCCGCGCTGACAATTTTCCTCGCACTGCTCTGGCTGCTGCTGCATAACACGCTGAGCTTCGGCCATGTCCTGCTCGGTCTGTTCCTGGGCTGGGGGATTCCGCTACTGGTGCGGGGCTTCCTCATCGAGGTACCGCCGATACGCAAACCGCTGAAGCTGTGCCTGTTCACCCTCAAGGTGCTCTACGACATCGTCGTGGCGAATGTGCAGGTCGCCAAGCTGGTGTTGGGGCCGAAAGACAAGCTGCGCCCGGCGTTTGTCGAGGTGCCCATGGCGATCGGCAACGAATTCGCGCTGGCGACACTCACCAGCATCATTTCGCTGACGCCCGGAACGGTATCGGCCTGCCTCAGCCCGGATCGCCGCGTGCTCATGGTCCATGCGCTGGACGTGCCGGATGTCGATGCGTTGATCAGTGACGTCAAACGCAATTACGAAGCGCCACTGCTGGAGATATTCGAATGCTCGCCTACGTGATTCCGCTCTGCATGGCCGTGCTTGGAATAGCCGCCGTGCTGAACGTCGTTCGCCTGATCCAGGGGCCGGACATGCCTGATCGGGTGCTCGCGCTCGACACGCTGTATATCAACGCGCTGGCGCTTATCGTGCTGTTCGGCATCTGGCTGGCATCGGACCTGTTCTTCGAGGCGGCGCTGCTGATCGCGGTGATGGGCTTCGTCAGTACCGTGGCAGTCGGCAAGCATATGCTGCACGGCGACATCATCGACTGAGGAGGCGATATGCCATTCTGGATTGAAGTGCTGGTCAGCGTGTTCCTCATCATCGGCAGCCTGTTCGCGCTGATCGGAGCCATCGGGCTGTACCGCCTGCCGGATTTCTACACGCGTTTGCACGGGCCGACCAAGGCGACCACGCTTGGTGTGGGCGGCATCGTCATTGCCTCGATGCTGTTCTTCAGCAGCCGCAATGGCGGACTGAGCCTGCATGAACTGCTGATCACGCTGTTTCTCTTCCTCACGGCTCCCGTCAGCGCGCACATGCTGGCCAAGGCTGCCATGCAGCAGAAACTGCCTGCCGTGGAGCAGACCCGCGGCAAACCATGGGATTGATGCCCGCAGCTGACCGCGTGCCATGGCGCGGTCAGCCGCCGTTCAGATGACGATGCTGCTCGGCGAAGGCTGCTGCTCGTTTTCCTGCTGCAGCTCCTTGATGATCGCCTGTTGCAGGCGCAGGCAGAGTTGCGGGTCCGAAAGCGGTTGGTTGTCGGCGTCGGTCACGAAGAACACGTCTTCCACCCGTTCGCCAAGCGTGGCGATCTTAGCGTTCTGCACCGACAGGTCGAAATCCAGGAACAGCTGCCCGACCCGCGCCAGCAGGCCGGGACGGTCGGGCGCGATGATCTCGAGAATGGTCTGCGGGCGCTGCGTGTCGTTGTGAATGGTGACCTGCGGTGGGAAGGCGAAGTGCTTGAGCTGGCGCGGTACACGGCGCTGGATGATGGTCAGGTAGTCGTCCGGATTGCGCAGCGCGGCGATCAGTCCGCTGCGGATTTCCTCGATGCGCTCCGGGTTGTTGCCGATGGGGCTGCCGTCGGCTTCCAGCACGATGTAGGTGTCCAGGGTGAACTGGCTGCTCGAGGTGAGGATGCGGGCGTCATGGATGTTCAGGTTGAGCTGATCCATCGCCGCCACGGTTACCGCAAAGAAATCGTGCTGGTCCGGCGCATAGATGAAGATCTGCGTGCCGCCTTCGAACTCGCGCTGCGTGGTTTCCTTGATCAGGACCAGCGGGCCGCCATTGGCCGGGTGCTCGATGATCGCATCGGTGTGCCAGGCGACATCGGTGGCGGTGTGGCGCAGGAAATAGTCGTCACCCAGCTGCGCCCAGAGCTGCTCGGCATCATCCGGGTCGGTGCCATGGCGCACCAGATCGTCGAGGGCGGCGCGCTGGGTCTGGCGAATCTGCTCCTCACGGCCCAGCGGATTCTCCAGCCCGCGCTTGAGCGCGCGCTTGGTCTCCGTATAGAGCTGGCGCAGCAGGCTGGCGCGCCATGAGTTCCATAGCGTGGGGTTGGTGGCGTTGATATCCGCCACGGTCAGCACGTACAGGTAATCCAGGTGGGTCTCGTCGCCGACGCGCTGGGCGAAGTCGTTGATGACCTGTGGATCGGATAGATCCTTGCGCTGGGCGGTGGTGGACATGACCAGGTGGTTCTCCACCAGCCAGACCACCAGCCGGGTATCCCACGCCGGCAGCTTGTGGCGACGGCAGAACTGCTCGGCGTCGACCGCGCCCAGCTCCGAATGGTCGCCGCCGCGACCCTTGGCGATGTCGTGGTAGAGGCCGGCGATGTAGATCAGCTCGGGCTTGGGCAGCTTCTCGACGAGTTTGCTGGCCAGCGGATACTTCTCGGCCACGCCTGGCTTGGTCAGCTTGCGCAGGTACTTGATGACGTTGAGCGTGTGCGCATCGACGGTATAGATGTGGAACAGGTCGTGTTGCATCTGCCCGACGATGTGGCCGAATTCGGGCAGGTAGCGTCCGAGGATGCCGTAGCGGTTCATACGGCGAAGGTTGCGGTGAATGCCTTCCTTGCACTTGAACAGCTCGATGAACAGGCTGGTGTTGCGCAGGTCCTGGCGAAACGTGTCGTCGATCAGGTAGCGATGGTCGCGCAGCAGGCGGATGGTGTCGGAGCGTACGCCCTGGATATCCGGATGCTGGGCGAGCAGCACGAAGGTTTCCAGGATCGCGAACGGCGTGCGCTTGAAGATCGCCGGGTTGCTGACTTCCAGATAGCCGTCGCGTACCTGGAAGCGGCTGTTGAGCGGAACGATCGGGCCTGATTCGCCTTCCCAGAGGATCACTTCGGCAAAGTGCTGGCCGACCAGATCGCTGAGCTCGGCGATGCTCATCACCACCCGGTAGTACTTCTGCATGAAGCGCTCGATGGCCAGCTTGGCATCGCTGTCTTCGTAACCGAGGAGGGCGGCAAGGCTGCGCTGGTGGTCGAACAGCAGGCGGTCCTCGGCCCGTCCGGCGAGCATGTGCAGGCCATAGCGCACCTTCCAGAGAAACTCTTGGGCGGCGGTCAGCAGGCTATGTTCGCCTTCGGTAATGAACCCCTGGTCGACCATGGCCTGCAGGTTGAGGGTGCCGAACTCGCGACGCGCGATCCAGAGGATGGTCTGGATGTCGCGCAGACCGCCGGGGGAACCCTTGACGTTGGGCTCCAGGTTGTACTCGGTGTTGTTGTACTTGGCATGGCGAGCGCGCTGCTCGTTGCGCTTGGCAAGGAAGAACTCCTTGCTCGGCCACATCTGCTGGGTACTGGTGACTTGCAGCATGGCCTGGCGCAGGCGCTCCGGACCGGCGATCGTGCGGCTTTCCATCAGGTTGGTGATGACGGTGAGGTCGGCACGCGCCTCATCGGCACACTCGGCTACCGAACGTACAGCCTGGCCGACCTCCAGGCCGATGTCCCAAAGGAGGGTGAGGAAGCCCTCGATCGGCTCGCGGAAGATTTCCTGGTCGTTCTCGTCCAGCAGGATCAGCAGGTCGATATCGGAATAGGGATGCAGTTCGCCGCGCCCGTAGCCGCCCACGGCGACCAGGGCGATGTCGGCGCCCTTGTCCCAATCGAAGCGGCTCCAGGCCGAGCGCAGGATCTGATCGACGAACCAGGCGCGATCCTCGATCAGGCGGCGAATGTCCCGCCCCGCCCTGAAGCGTTCGTCCAGCACCTGGCGTGCCTGGCGAATGGCCTTCTTGTACGCAGCGATGGGGCTGGCCTTGAGTGCGAGCTCCGCCTGGAACTGGCTGCGGTCAAACAGCTCCGGATCAACCTGGGGCATGCGAACGTCCTCCCATCAATGCGGCGGCGGGGTGTCTCAGGCTGAAGTGCGGGCGATGGTGTCGTCGCTGCGCAGCGTGAAGATCTCGTAACCATCGGCGGTGACCAGGATGGTGTGCTCCCATTGCGCCGAGAGCTTGCGGTCCTTGGTGATCGCGGTCCAGCCGTCGCCAAGCAGGCGTGTTTCCGGGCGGCCCTGGTTGATCATCGGTTCGATGGTAAAGGTCATGCCTTCCTTTAGCTCCATGCCGGTGCCGGCACGGCCGTAGTGCAGTACCTGGGGCTCCTCATGGAACACCTTGCCGATGCCGTGGCCGCAGTACTCGCGCACCACAGAGAAGCCGTTCTTCTCCGCATGCTTCTGGATGACTTCGCCGATGTCGCCGAGACGGGCGCCCGGACGGACCAGTTCGATGCCTTTATATAGGCATTCCTGGGTCACCTGGCAGAGGCGCTCGGCCCACTCGGGCACCTTGCCGACCATGAACATCTTGCTGGTGTCGCCGTGATAGCCGTCCTTGATCACGGTGATGTCGATATTGAGAATGTCACCGTCTTTGAGCGGCTTGTCGTTGGGAATACCGTGGCAGACCACATGGTTGATCGAGGTGCAGATCGACTTGGGGAAGCCCTTGTAGTTCAGCGGGGCCGGAGTCGCCTGTTGAACGTTGACGATGTAGTCATGGCACAGGCGGTCGAGCTCCTCGGTGGTCACGCCCGGCTTGACGTGTTCGCCGATCATTTCCAGAACCTCGGCGGCGAGACGCCCGGCTACGCGCATCTTCTCGATATCTTCGGGCGTCTTGATGGTGACTGTCATGCAAACCTCTTAGTGCGCCGGCAGGCGAAGGCAATAAACGGAAAGCCGCGATGATAAACCAAAGCAACCATGCCCTGCAGGAGAGGGGGCGATCGGCAGCCGAACATGCGGCGGATGGTCAAAGCAGTAGCCTGTCGATGGCCTTTATGCTATAAAACGCGCCGCTCGACGGGGACACCCCGTCGCGCTTAACCCCACACACGTGTCGACACGGTATCCTGGGTGCTCGCAAGAGTTGGATATCGGGACGCGTGGAGGCCTAACCCGACTTATTCGAGGACTTATCATGTCTCAAGTCACCATGCGCGATATGCTGAAGGCCGGTGTGCACTTCGGCCACCAGACCCGTTATTGGAACCCGAAAATGGACAAGTACATTTTCGGCGCGCGCAACAAGATCCACATCATCAACCTGGAAAAGACCCTGCCGATGTTCAACGACGCCCTGCGTTTCGTTGAGAAGCTGGCTGCAGGCAAGAACAAGATTCTGTTCGTCGGTACCAAGCGTTCCGCTGGCAAGATCGTTCGCGAAGAAGCTGCTCGTTGCGGCTCGCCGTATGTCGATCATCGCTGGTTGGGCGGCATGCTGACCAACTACAAGACCATCCGCGCTTCCATCAAGCGTCTGCGTGAGCTGGAAGCCCAGTCTCAGGATGGTACTTTCGAGAAGCTGACCAAGAAAGAAGCCCTGATGCGTACCCGTGACCTCGAGAAGCTCGAGCGCAGCCTGGGCGGCATCAAGGACATGGGCGGCCTGCCGGACGCCATGTTCGTCATCGACGTCGATCACGAGCGCATCGCCATTTCCGAAGCCAACAAGCTGGGCATTCCGGTAATCGGCGTGGTCGATACCAACAGCAGCCCGGAAGGCGTCGACTACATCATCCCTGGTAATGATGACGCCATCCGTGCCGTGCAACTCTACCTCGGCTCCATGGCTGATGCCGTTCTACGCGGTCGTCAGAACGGTGCCGGTGGTGCTGACGAGTTCGTCGAAGAAGTAGCTTCCGAGGCGGCTCAGGGCTGAGTGCGACGCACTGCAGCGTGATACCCGATAAACGAAAAGGGGGCTAGGCCCCCTTTTTGTCTCTTGCGAATTGATCACCTGTGTCTTTGGGTGAGTGGTTTAGAAACCAAATCGAGAGGATTCCCAACATGGCAGAAATCACTGCAGCCTTGGTCAAAGAACTGCGCGAGCGTACCGGCCAGGGCATGATGGAGTGCAAGAAGGCTCTGGTTGCCGCTGGTGGCGACATCGAGAAAGCCATCGACGACATGCGCGCTTCCGGTGCCATCAAGGCCGCCAAGAAGTCGGGCAACATCGCCGCCGAAGGTTCGATCGCCGTTCGCGTCGAAGGTGGCCGTGGTCTGATCATCGAAGTCAACTCGCAGACCGACTTCCTGGCTCTGCAGGACGACTTCAAGGCATTCGTCAAGGAGAGCCTGGACGAGGCCTTCGAGCAGAAGCTGACCGAAGTGGCCCCGCTGATCGCTTCCCGCGAATCCGCCCGTGAGGCCCTGGTTGCCAAGTGCGGCGAGAACGTCAACATCCGTCGCCTGAGCGCGGTTGAAGGCGAAGTCGTGGGTGCCTACCTGCACGGCCATCGCATCGGTGTACTGGTCACCCTGAAAGGCGGCGACGCCGAGCTGGCCAAGGACATCGCCATGCACGTGGCTGCCAGCAACCCGGCCGTCCTGAGCCCGGCGGATGTGTCCGAAGAGCTGATCGCCAAGGAAAAGGAAATCTTCCTGCAGCTCAATGCCGACAAGATCGCCGGCAAGCCGGAAAACATCGTCGAGAACATGATCAAGGGTCGTATCAACAAGTTCCTGGCCGAAGCCAGCCTGGTTGAGCAGCCTTTCGTCAAGGATCCGGAAGTCAAGGTCGGTGATCTGGCCAAGAAGGCTGGCGCTGAAATCGTTTCCTTCGTTCGCTACGAAGTGGGCGAGGGCATCGAAAAGGCCGAAGTCGACTTCGCTGCCGAAGTGGCTGCTCAGGTCGCTGCGACCAAGAAATAAGACCGCTTCGGTGGTTCTGGCAAAGAGGCTGCCCGCTCACGCGCGCGGCCTCTTTGTCGAATTGGGCAGCGGATTTGTTTTTTTGTCACGGTATAGTCATCGCTTGGCACCAACCCCGAGTTGCGCTGTCAAAGCGCAGATATTTTTTGTCTGAGTCATTCAGACTTGGTCATAGCACGCCGCAGGAGATAACACGCCAATGGCTCAGCAGATGAGTGCACGCAATCCTCGCTATAAACGCATTCTGCTCAAATTAAGCGGCGAGGCCCTGATGGGGTCCGAGGACTTCGGCATCGATCCCAAGGTGCTCGACCGCATGGCCCTGGAAGTCGGCCAGCTGGTTGGCATCGGCGTCGAAGTCGGTCTGGTTATCGGTGGCGGCAACCTGTTTCGCGGCGCGGCGCTCTCGGCGGCCGGCATGGATCGTGTGACCGGCGACCATATGGGTATGCTGGCCACGGTTATGAATGCATTGGCCATGCGTGACGCCCTGGAGCGCTCGAATATTCCCGCGCTGGTGATGTCCGCCATTTCCATGGTCGGTGTCACCGACCACTACGATCGTCGCAAGGCCATGCGTCATCTCAAGAGTGGCGAAGTGGTGATCTTCTCTGCTGGAACCGGCAATCCATTCTTCACCACTGATTCGGCGGCCTGCCTGCGCGCGATCGAAATCCAGGCGGATGTCGTGCTCAAGGCCACCAAGGTCGACGGCGTCTATACGGCTGATCCCTTCAAGGATCCGAACGCCGAGAAGTTTGCCGAGCTCACGTACGATGAAGTGCTCGATCGCAAGCTCGGGGTGATGGATCTGACTGCCATCTGCCTGTGCCGCGATCACAGCATGCCGCTGCGAGTCTTCAACATGAACAAGCCCGGCGCCCTGCTCAACATCGTATTGGGCGGTGCCGAAGGAACCCTGATCGAGGAATCGAACGAATGATCAACGAGATCAAGCAAGACGCGCAGGAGCGCATGAAGAAAACCCTGGAAGCGCTGGACCATGCGTTCGCCAAGATTCGTACCGGTCGCGCCCACCCCAGCATCCTCGACAGCGTGATGGTCTCCTACTACGGCGCCGACACGCCGTTGCGCCAGGTTGCCAACGTGGTGGCAGAGGACTCCCGTACCCTGGCCCTGACCGTGTTCGACAAGAGCATGATCCAGGCCGTGGAGAAGGCCATCATGACCTCCGATCTGGGGCTCAATCCTGCTACTGCTGGCACCACCATCCGCGTACCAATGCCGGCGCTGACCGAGGAGACCCGCAAGGGCTATACCAAGCAGGCGCGCGCCGAAGCCGAGAATGCCCGCGTTGCGGTGCGCAACATCCGGCGTGACGCGATCGCTCAGCTCAAGGACCTGGTCAAGGAAAAGGAAATCAGCGAAGACGAGGAGCGTCGCGGTCAGGACGATGTCCAGAAGCTGACGGACAAGTACGTTGCCGAAATCGACAAGGCTCTCGAAGGAAAAGAAGCCGATCTGATGGCCGTATAAGGCCGGCATCGAGCTTTCGCGGCCACACGGAAGAACTTTCCGATGTGGTCGCGAGATGCCATCGAGCTGTTGCTTGCAGCTTTTTCTTTTGGTTCGCAGCGTGTTTTAGCGCAAGTAGAGTTGTTCATGGAAAAGGTCAGGCGGATCCCTGGGCGGAACGTACCCCGCCACGTGGCGATCATCATGGATGGCAATAATCGTTGGGCGAAGCGACGTTTGCTGCCTGGCGTGGCTGGGCACAAGGCCGGAGTCGATGCGGTTCGCGCCGTGATCGAGGTCTGTGCCGATTCCGGTGTGGAGGTGCTGACCCTCTTCGCCTTTTCCAGCGAGAACTGGCAGCGTCCGGCCGATGAGGTCGGTGCGCTGATGGAGCTGTTCCTTTCCGCGCTGCGGCGCGAGGCGCGCAAGCTCGACGAGAACGGCATCCGCTTGCGCATCATCGGCGATCGCTCGCGTTTCCATCCCGAGCTGCAGGCGGCGATGTCGGAAGTCGAAGAAATGACCGCGGCCAACCATCGCTTCGTGCTCCAGGTTGCCGCCAATTATGGTGGTCAGTGGGACATCCTTCAGGCTGCTCAGCATCTGGCCACTGAAGCCCAGGCCGGGCGGCTCAATCCAGCCGAGATCACGCCGGCATTGTTCCAAAGCTATCTTGCTACAGGCGACATGCCGCTGCCGGATCTGTGTATCCGTACCGGTGGCGAGCGACGCATCAGCAATTTTCTGCTCTGGCAGCTCGCTTACGCCGAGCTGTACTTCTCCGACCTGTACTGGCCGGATTTCAAGCACGTGGCCATGCGCAAGGCGCTTGCCGATTTCGCGACGCGGCAGCGGCGATTCGGCAAGACGGGTGAGCAGGTCGAAAGCGAGGTCAAGGCCGAATGCTGAAGCAGCGAATCATCACCGCAACCATTCTGCTGCCCATTGCGATCATCGGTTTCTTCCTGCTCGAGGGGCTTGCGTTCGCGGTCTTCATTGGTCTGGTTGTAGCGCTGGGGGCCTGGGAGTGGGCGCGGATGGCGGGTTTTACCAGCCAGCCGGTTCGCGTCGGTTATGCCGCACTGGTGGTGATTCTGCTAGGCCTGCTCTACCAGCTGCCTGGATTGGCGCCGTGGCTGCTGGCGGTGGCCGTACTCTGGTGGATGGCGGCCACTTACCTGGTATTGACCTACCCGCAAAGCAGCCGCCTTTGGGGCGGGGCGGGCGGTAGTCTGCTGATCGGCCTGGCGATCCTGCTTCCGTCGTGGCAGGCGCTGATCCTGCTCAAGCAGTGGGAGCTGGGCAACTGGCTGATCCTGGCTGTGATGATCCTGGTATGGGCCGCCGACATCGGTGCCTATTTTTCCGGCAAGACCTTCGGCAAGCGAAAGCTCGCTCCGCAGGTCAGCCCTGGCAAGAGCTGGGAGGGGCTGATCGGCGGTCTGCTGACCAGTCTTGTGATCACCTTGGCTGTGGGTGTCTATCGTGGCTGGTCGGCGCGCGAGTTGATCCTCGCACTTCTCGGCGCCGCGCTGGTAGTGGCGATCTCGGTGATCGGTGACCTCACCGAAAGCATGTTCAAACGCAGTTCAGGCATCAAGGACAGCAGCCAGCTGCTGCCCGGACATGGCGGTGTGATGGATCGCATCGATAGTCTCACCGCGGCCATTCCGGTCTTCGTTGTGTTGCTATGGCTTGCCGGTTGGGGCGCATTGTGAGTCGACCTTTGCAGATCACCATATTGGGCGCGACCGGCTCGATCGGCCTGAGCACGCTCGATGTCGTCGCCCGCCATCCGGATCGCTACGATGTTTTCGCCCTGACCGGCTTCAGTCGGCTTGCCGAGCTGCGTGCGCTCTGCCTCAAGCACCGACCACGCTATGCGGTCGTTGGTGATCAGGCGCAGGCGCGGATACTGCAGGATCAGCTGCATGCCGATGGCGTCAGCACTCGCGTGCTGGACGGCGAAGGTGGGTTGAGCGAAGTGGCAGCGCACCCGGAGGTGGACGTGGTAATGGCCGCCATCGTCGGGGCGGCAGGGTTGAAGCCTACGCTCGCGGCGGTGCAGTCCGGCAAGCGGGTGCTGCTGGCCAACAAGGAGGCGCTGGTCATGTCCGGTGCCTTGTTCATGCAGGCGTTGCGTGACAGCGGTGCCGTTCTGCTGCCGATCGATAGCGAGCACAACGCGATTTTTCAGTGCCTGCCGACGGACTATTCGCAAGGCCTTGGGACCGTCGGTGTGCGCAGGATCCTGCTCACCGCTTCGGGTGGGCCGTTCCGAGAAATGGCGCCCGACCTTCTGAGCGATGTGACTCCCGAGCAGGCGTGCGCTCATCCCAATTGGTCCATGGGGCGAAAGATCTCGGTGGATTCGGCGAGCATGATGAACAAGGGGCTCGAATTGATCGAGGCCTGCTGGCTGTTCGATGCACGCCCGCATCAGGTCGAGGTGGTCATCCATCCGCAGAGCGTCATTCATTCCATGGTGGACTACGTGGATGGCTCCGTACTGGCGCAGCTGGGCAATCCGGACATGCGCACGCCGATCGCGCATGCGCTGGCCTGGCCGGAGCGGATTGAGTCGGGCGTATCGGCGCTTGATCTGCTGCGGGTCGGGCGTCTGGACTTCCAGGCTCCCGATGATCGGCGTTTCCCTTGTCTGCGACTCGCCCGGACGGCGGCGGAGGTCGGTGGGACCGCGCCGGCAATGCTCAATGCGGCGAACGAGGTGGCCGTCGACGCGTTTCTCAATCGTCGCATCCGTTTCACCGAGATCGCGAGTATCATCGACGACGTGTTGAATCATGAGGCGTCGGTTCCCACCGTTTGCCTCGAAGATGTGTTGGCGGCTGACAGGCGCGCCCGGGATGTCGCCGGGCAGTGGCTGTACCGCAACGGGCGATAGGGGTCTGCCGGCCGAGCGGCTTGCAGTCGAACGTCACCAGACCCACCCCGGAGGAAAGTTATGGGCGCGCTCTACATGATCATCGGCACCCTCGTTGCGCTCGGGGTGCTGGTTACCTTCCACGAATTCGGTCACTTCTGGGTCGCACGGCGTTGCGGCGTCAAGGTACTGCGCTTCTCGGTCGGCTTCGGCAGTCCGCTGGTGCGCTGGCATGATCGGCACGGCACCGAGTTCGTGATCGCCGCGATCCCGCTCGGCGGGTACGTCAAGATGCTCGACGAGCGCGAGGGTGACGTGCCACCAGCGCTGCTCGACAGTGCGTTCAATCGCAAGACGGTGCGGCAGCGCTTCGCCATCGTCTCTGCCGGTCCGCTGGCCAATTTCCTTCTCGCTCTGGTGTTCTTCTGGCTCCTGGCCATGCTCGGCAGTCAGCAGGTGCGTCCAGTGGTTGGGGCTGTGGAGTCTGGTAGTCTCGCCGCGCAGGCCGGGATGGCGGTCGATCAGGAGATCGTCGCGGTCAACGGCAAGCCTGTCAGTGGCTGGGGTGAGGTCAACCTGCAGTTGGTACGGCGCCTGGGCGAAAGCGGTCAGCTCGACGTGACGGTGCGTGAGGTCGGCAGCTCCGCCGAAAGGCAGCTGCAGATTCCGCTGCAGAACTGGCTTAAAGGTGTGGAGGAGCCGGACCCGATTACGGCGCTCGGCATTCGGCCATGGCGCCCACAGATCGCGCCGGTGATCGCCCAGCTCGATCCCGAAGGCCCTGCCCAGGCTGCCGGAATTCAACTCGGCGATCGGTTGATCAGCTTGAACCGGCAACCGCTCGACGATTGGCAGCAGGTAATCGACGCGGTCAAGGTTCTGCCCGGCGCGACAGCGGTTCTCGAGGTTGAGCGTGACGGGCAACGTGTTGATGTGCCGTTGACACTTGCCGCTCGCGGAGAGGGTGAAGCGCGGCGCGGTTATCTCGGTGCGGGCGTCGAAGGCGGTGAATGGCCGGCCGAGATGTTGCGCGAGGTTCGTTTCGGCCCGCTGGATGCGGTGGTGGAAGGGGCGAAACGCACCTGGACCATGAGCCTGTTGACGCTCGATTCCCTGAAGAAAATGCTCTTCGGGGAGCTCTCGGTAAAAAACTTGAGCGGTCCGATAACGATTGCTAAAGTGGCGGGCGCTTCGGCCCAGTCCGGCCTTGGGGATTTCCTCAATTTCCTCGCCTATCTGAGCATAAGTCTGGGGGTTCTCAATTTATTGCCTATCCCGGTGCTCGATGGCGGCCATCTGCTCTTCTATCTCGTCGAGTGGGTCCGCGGGCGTCCGCTTTCGGAACGGGTGCAGGGATGGGGGGTACAGATCGGCATCAGCCTCGTGGTAGGGGTGATGCTGCTTGCATTGGTCAATGATCTTGGCCGTCTGTAACGCCGAATCCGTAGTGTCGCCGCGCCTAATTGCCGGTTCATTTATCAGGTTTGAATAAGAAAGGACTTCATGAAACGTCTGCTGCTACCTGCGGTTATTTCCGCATTGATGATTGCCGAAGTTCACGCTGAGTCCTTCACTATCTCCGATATCCGAGTCAACGGCTTGCAGCGGGTTTCCGCCGGCAGCGTTTTTGGTGCGCTTCCGTTGAATGTGGGCGAGGCGGCCGATGATGCGCGACTTGTCGATGCTACTCGCGCGCTCTTTCGAACCGGCTTTTTCCAGGACATCCAGCTTGGTCGTGAAGACGATGTGCTGGTTATCAGCGTAGTCGAGCGTCCGTCGATTTCCGCCATCGAAATCGAGGGCAACAAAGCGATCAAGACCGAAGATCTCCTGTCAGGCTTGCAGCAGTCGGGGCTCGCCGAAGGCGAGATCTTCCAGCGTGCGACGCTCGAAGGCGTGCGCAACGAGCTGCAGCGTCAATATGTCGCCCAGGGTCGTTACTCGGCCACCATCGAAACCGAAGTGGTTGCCCAGCCGCGCAATCGCGTCGCGCTGAAGATCAAGATCAACGAAGGCTCGGTCGCTGCCATCAAGCACATCAACGTCGTGGGCAACTCGGTGTTCCCGGACGAGGATCTGGTCGACCTGTTCGAGCTCAAGACCACCAACTGGCTTTCCTTCTTCCGCAACGACGACAAGTACGCCCGCGAGAAGCTGTCCGGCGACCTGGAACGCCTGCGTTCCTATTACCTGGACCGTGGCTACATCAACATGGATATCACCTCGACCCAGGTATCCATCACGCCGGACAAGAAGCACGTCTATGTGACGGTCAACATCGACGAAGGCGAGCGTTACACCGTTCGCGACGTCAAGCTCAGCGGTGATCTCAAGGTTCCGCAGGAAGAGATCGAGGCGCTGCTCCTGGCGAAGGAAGGGCAGGTGTTCTCTCGCAAGGTGATGACCTCGACGTCCGAGCTGATCACCCGTCGCCTTGGCAACGAGGGCTATACCTTCGCCAACGTCAATGGTGTCCCGGAAGCGCACGACGAGGACAACACCGTCTCGATCACCTTCGTCGTCGATCCGGGCAAGCGTGCCTATGTCAATCGCATCAACTTCCGTGGCAACACCAAGACCGAAGATGAGGTGCTGCGCCGCGAGATGCGCCAGATGGAGGGCGGCTGGGCATCGACCTACCTGATCGACCAGTCCAAGACTCGCCTCGAGCGCCTGGGCTTCTTCAAGGAAGTCAACGTCGAAACGCCTCAGGTGCCTGGTACCGACGACCAGATCGACGTCAACTACAGCGTCGAGGAGCAACCGTCCGGCTCGATCATGGCCAGTATCGGCTTCGCGCAGAACGCCGGCCTGATCCTTGGCGGTTCCATCAGTCAGAACAACTTCCTTGGTACCGGTAACCGTGTCTCGCTGGGCTTGACCCGCAGCGAGTACCAGTCGCGCTACAACTTTGGCTTCGTCGACCCCTACTGGACCGAAGATGGCGTCAGCCTGGGCTACAACGCCTTCTATCGCACCACCGACTACGACGAGCTGGACTATGACGTCTCCAGCTACTCGGTGGATAGCCTGGGTGCCGGTATCAACATCGGCTACCCGATCAGCGAGACCTCGCGTCTGTCCTTCGGGTTGACCGTGCAGCAGGACGATCTGGATACCGGTCGCTATACCGTCGATGAGATTTTCGACTTCATGGAAGAAGAGGGCGATAGCTTCCTCAACTTCAAGGCGTCGGTCGGCTGGTCGGAGTCGACGCTGAACCGCGGCGTGCTGGCCACTCGCGGTCACTCCCAGAGCCTGGTCTTCGAGACCACCGTGCCGGGTAGCGACCTGTCGTTCTACAAGCTGGATTACAACGGCCAGCTGTTCGTGCCGATGACGAAGGATTACACCCTGCGCATGCATACGCGCCTGGGCTACGGTGATGCCTACGGTTCCACCTCCAGCCTGCCGTTCTACGAGCACTATTACGCGGGTGGCTTCAATTCCGTCCGTGGTTTCGAGGACAGCAGTCTTGGCCCGCGGAGTACGCCGAGCGATGGCTCGCGCCCCGGTACCATCGCCGATCCGGACCAGGATCCGTTGCCGTTCGGCGGTAACGTGCTTATCCAGGGTGGCCTGGAGGTACTGTTCCCGATGCCGTTCGTCAAGGATCAGCGTTCACTGCGAACCTCGGTGTTCTGGGATGTTGGTAACGTGTTCAATACCAATTGCCCGTCCGGTGCCGCCAATTGCAGCGATATCGATTTCGGTGACATGGCCAGTTCGGTCGGTGTCGGCTTGACCTGGATTACCGCGATGGGACCATTGAGCTTCAGCCTTGCGATGCCGGTGGTGAAGCCGGACGATGCCGATACCCAGGTATTCCAGTTCTCGCTGGGACAAACGTTCTAGCATTGGGGCGCCATGCTTCAGTGCTTTCTTTCAGGAGTGGTGTGTACCGTGCGTAAGTTGACTCAACTGTTTCTCGTCGTTGCCGCGCTGGTGGCGACTCCCGCATTCGCCGAAATGAAGATCGCCGTCATGAACTATCAGATGGCATTGCTGGAGTCCGACGCGGCCAAGCGCTACGCGGTCGATGCCGAGAAGAAATTCGGTCCCCAGCTGAGCAAGCTCAAGACGCTGGAAAGCGATGCCAAACGCATCCAGGACCGCCTGGTCAAGGACGGTGACAAGATGCAGCAGGCCGAGCGTGAGCGCTTGGAGCTGGAGTTCAAGCAGAAGGCCCGTGACTTCCAGTTTCAGTCCAAGGAACTGAACGAGGCGAAGGCCGTCGCTGACCGTGACATGCTCAAGCAGCTCAAGCCCAAGCTGGATCAGGCAGTCGAAGAAGTCATCAAGAAGGGTAACTACGACCTGGTGTTCGAGCGTGGCGCCGTGGTGGATGTCAAGCCGCAGTTCGACATCACCCGCCAGGTCATCGAGCGCATGAACCAACTGCGCTGACATGGCCGGCGCAGTGTTTACGCTCGGTCAGCTGGCCGAGGAGCTGGGTGGCAGCCTGCGCGGCGATGCCGCCCGAGTCATCGACGGGCTTGCCACTTTGCAGGAGGCTGGCCCGTCTCAGCTGAGCTTTCTGGCCAATACCCAGTATCGCAAGTACCTGGCTTCTACTCGGGCGGGCGCGGTATTGCTTTCGTCCGATGATGTGGAGGGCTACCCGGGCGCGGCGATCATCGTCAGCGATCCGTATCTTGCCTACGCGCGGGCATCCCACCTGTTCGAAACTCGCCCGGCATTTTCTAGCGGTGTGCATCCGACTGCGGTCGTCGCGCCCGATGCCGAGGTTCATCCGTCGGCGAGCATCGGTGCCTACGTGGTGATCGAGGCGGGGGCGTGTATCGAGGCGGACGTGGAGATCGGCGCGCAGTCGTTCATCGGTGCGCGCAGTCGGGTCGGTGAAGGCGGCCGTTTGGCGCCGCGTGTGACGCTGTATCACGATGTGCAGATCGGCAAGCGAGTGGTCATCCAGTCAGGTGCGGTGATCGGCGGCGAGGGATTCGGTTTTGCCAAGGAAAAAGGTGCCTGGCAGAAGATCGCCCAGATCGGCGGCGTGCGCATTGGCGACGACGTCGAGATCGGCTCCAACACGACCATCGACCGTGGTGCGCTCTCCGACACGCTGATTGGCAATGGCGTCAAGCTCGACAACCAGATCATGATCGCGCACAACGTGCAGATCGGCGACAACACCGCGATGGCTGGCTGCGTGGGAATTTCCGGCAGCACCAAGATCGGGCGCAACTGCATGATTGCAGGTGGCGTCGGCATGGTCGGCCACATCGAGGTCTGCGACAACGTTTTCGTGACTGGAATGACGATGGTCACGCGTTCCATTACCGAGCCTGGAAGTTATTCTTCCGGTACGGCCATGCAGAATGCGGCCGATTGGAGAAGAAGCGCTGCGCGCATTCGGCAGCTGGACGACATGGCGCGTCGGTTGCAGCAGCTGGAGAAAAGCTTGGCCGCCGTGACTCAGGGTCAGAATCCGTCTTCTGATGCCTGAACTTACCGTCTGATCCGGTTTTTTCGGGGTAACTGCCTGTGAGTGCTGGCGCGAGCTTCGGCGCAGGCGGCCCTATACTTTTTTACAGGCTCTTTCCTGACATGATGGATATCAACGAGATTCGCGAATATTTGCCTCACCGCTACCCGTTCCTGCTGGTGGATCGGGTGACGGAACTGGATGTCGAGGCCAAGCGCGTTCGCGCCTACAAGAACGTGACCATCAATGAGCCGTTCTTCAATGGGCATTTCCCGCAGCACCCGATCATGCCGGGCGTGCTCATCATCGAAGCCATGGCGCAGGCCGCTGGGCTCCTGGGCTTCAAGATGATGGGTGTCAAGCCATCCGATGGCACGCTTTACTATTTCGTCGGTTCTGACAAGCTGCGGTTCCGCCAGCCGGTACGTCCCGGTGACCAGCTGGTTCTCGAGGCGGATTTCCTGAGCAACAAGCGCGGTATCTGGAAGTTCGATTGTCGCGCTACCGTCGATGGCAAGCCTGTCTGCTCGGCTGAAATCATCTGCGCGGAACAGGAAATATGAGTTTGATCGACCCTCGCGCCATCATCGATCCTGCCGCTCGGCTGGCGGATGACGTCCAGGTGGGGCCCTGGTCGATCATTGGTCCGGATGTCGAAATCGGCGAGGGTACGGTGATCGCGTCGCACGTGGTCATCAAAGGGCCGACCCGTATCGGTCGGCACAATCGCATCTATCAGTTCTCCTCGGTAGGCGAAGATACGCCTGACCTGAAGTACAAGGGCGAGCCGACTCGACTGGTGATCGGCGATCACAATGTGATTCGCGAGGGTGTCACCATCCATCGCGGCACCGTGCAGGATCGCTCCGAAACCACCATCGGTGATCACAATCTGATCATGGCGTACGCGCATATCGGCCACGACAGTGTCATCGCCAACCACTGCATCCTGGTCAACAACACCGCGCTGGCGGGGCACGTGCACGTGGGGGACTGGGCGATTCTGTCCGGCTACACCCTGGTCCACCAGTTCTGTCACATTGGGGCGCACAGCTTCTCCGGCATGGGGACGGCGATTGGCAAGGATGTGCCGGCATTCGTCACCGTATTCGGCAACCCGGCAGAAGCGCGCAGCATGAACTTCGAGGGCATGCGTCGTCGCGGGTTCAGCGCCGAAGCCGTGCACGCTCTGCGCAATGCCTACAAGATCGTCTATCGCAAAGGGTTGACGGTGGAGGCAGCGCTCAGCGAGCTGGCCGAGAGTGCAGCGGCCTTCCCGGAGGTGGCGATCTTCCGCGACTCCATCCAGGCTTCGACTCGTGGCATCACCCGCTGAGATGAGCAGGCCGCTCAGGGTTGCCCTGGTTGCCGGGGAATCCTCTGGCGACATTCTCGGCGCGGGCCTGATGCAGGCGCTGAAGGCGCAACACGCCGATGTCGAGTTCATTGGCGTAGGTGGACCACGCATGCAGGCCGAAGGGCTGCAATCCTATTTCCCGCTGGAGCGACTGGCCGTGATGGGCCTGGTCGAAGTGCTCGGCCGTCTGCCGGAGCTGCTGGCGCGCCGCAAGCGCCTGGTGGATACACTGATCCAGCAGCGGCCCGATGTGTTCATCGGCATTGATGCCCCTGACTTCAACCTGGGGCTCGAGCTCAAGCTGCGTCGAGCCGGGATCAGGACAGTGCATTACGTCAGCCCATCGGTCTGGGCCTGGCGCCAGAAGCGGGTGCTGAAGATCCGGGAAGCCTGCGATCTGATGCTGACGCTGTTCCCCTTCGAAGCCAGGTTCTACGACGACCATCAGGTCCCGGTGCGCTTCGTCGGTCATCCGCTGGCCGATACCATTCCGCTATGTGCCGACCGAGCAGCCGCGCGGTTGGCGCTCGGTTTGCCGGAGCAGGGCATGATCGTCGCGCTGATGCCGGGCAGTCGGGGCGGCGAGGTGGCTCGCCTGGGCGAGCTGTTCCTCAGTGCCGCCGAGCGGTTGCGCGCCATGCGGCCCGGCATTCGTTTCGTCATGCCCTGCGCCAGCCCGGAGCGCCGGCTGCAGCTGGAGCAGATGCTGGCGACCCGCGACTTGCCGCTGACGCTGCTCGACGGCCGCTCCCACGAGGCGCTGGCCGCCTGCAACGCAGTGCTGATCGCTTCCGGCACCGCCACGCTCGAAGCGCTGTTGTTCAAGCGCCCGATGGTGGTGGCCTACAGCGTGGCACCGATGACCTATCGCATCCTGCGCCGGTTGGTTAAAAGCCCCTACGTTGCGTTGCCCAATCTGCTGGCGCAGCGCCTGCTGGTGCCGGAGCTGCTGCAGGACGCGGCGACACCGGAGGCGTTGGCCCAGGCGCTATCGCCGCTGCTGGACGATGGCGAAGTGCAGACGGAAGGCTTCGACAGCATCCATCGCACGCTGCGCTGCGATGCGTCGAGCCAGGCTGCAGACGCGGTTTTGCGGCTGGTAGGAGCGCGCTGATGCAGTTCGGGCTCGATTTCAATCTCGTGGAAGAGCTGGTCGCGGGTGTCGACGAAGTGGGTCGTGGGCCGCTGTGTGGGCCGGTCGTGACGGCGGCCGTGATTCTCGATCCGGCAAGGCCGATCGAAGGCTTGAACGACTCGAAGAAGCTGACCGAGGCTCGCCGAGAGGCCCTGTTCGACGAAATCCGGGAGAAGGCGGTCGCCTGGTGCATCGCCCGTGCCGAGGTGGAGGAGATCGACCAGCTCAATATCCTGCATGCCACCATGCTGGCCATGCAGCGCGCCGTCGAAGGGCTGAGTGTCACGCCGCGGCTGGCGCTGATCGACGGCAATCGTTGTCCCCAACTGGCTGTGCCCAGCGCGCCGGTGATCCAGGGTGATGCACAGGTTCCGGCAATCGCGGCGGCGTCCATTCTGGCCAAGGTCAGTCGTGACCGCGAAATGCAGGCGCTGGATCTGTGCTATCCGGGCTATGGTCTGGCCGGCCACAAGGGCTACCCGACGCCGAGCCACCTCGAGGCGCTTCGTCGCCTTGGGCCCACGCCCATTCATCGGCGCTCGTTTGCGCCCGTCCGCGCGATGCTCGAGCAGGTGAGCATCGAAGTAGAGGTTCCGGCCAGCGTCCTGCTGGTCTAGGGCTCGCCGGCTGCCACGGACAGAGGTTCCGCTCTGCCTTCATGCGCTTCTGCGATGACGGTTTGCAATGGCTCTGGCGGTCGGTAGGTTCGCCAGCGGACGATTGCTTTCCGGTACAATCCCGCGCTTGTCGTTCTGCCAGCTCAAGGTCTGTTCATGCCTGCTTCCTTCGTCCATCTCCGTCTGCATACCGAGTACTCGCTGGTCGATGGCCTGGTGCGCGTCAAGCCGCTGATCAAGGCGGTGGCGGCGGGCGGAATGCCCGCGGTGGCGGTGACCGACATGAGCAACATGTGCTCGCTGGTGAAGTTCTACAAGACGGCGCAGGGCGCCGGAATCAAACCGATCTGTGGCGCCGATATCTGGCTGGCTGGCTGCGACGAGGATGGTCCGCTCAGCCGCCTGACGCTGCTGGCGATGAACCCCAAGGGTTATCGCAATCTCACCGAGTTGATTTCTCGCGGCTGGACCGAAGGCCAGCGCAACGATCTGGTCATCATCGAGCGGGAGTGGGTCAAGGAAGCGGCCGAAGGGCTGATTGCGCTTTCCGGTGCCAAGGAAGGGGAGATCGGCCACGCTCTGCTCAATGGCGACGAAGCGCTGGCGGCGTCGCGTCTTGCCGAATGGCGCGAGGTATTCGCCGATCGCTTCTACCTGGAAGTGCAGCGCACCAACCGGGTCAATGACGAAGAGCATCTGCATGCGGCCGTGGCGCTGGCCGAGCGCAGCGGCGCGCCGCTGGTGGCGACCAACGACGTGCGCTTTCTCAAGCAGGAAGACTTCGAGGCGCATGAAACCCGCGTCTGCATCGGTGAAGGGCGCACTCTGGACGACCCGCGTCGCCCGCGTACCTATTCCGATCAGCAGTACCTGAAGACGCCCGAGGAGATGGCCGAGCTGTTCGCCGACCTGCCCGAGGCGCTGGAAAACACCGTCGAGATCGCCAAACGCTGCAACATCGAAGTGCAGCTGGGCACCTACTTCCTGCCGAACTTCCCGGTTCCCGAAGGCATGACCATCGACGACTACCTGCGTCAGGTCTCGTTCGAGGGCCTGGAGGAGCGCCTGGAAGTCCTGCTGCCAAAGGACACGCCGGACTACGAGGCGAAGAAGCAGGTCTATATCGACCGCCTCGAGTTCGAACTGGGCACCATCATTCAGATGGGCTTTCCCGGTTACTTCCTGATCGTTATGGACTTCATCAAGTGGGCCAAGAACAACGGCGTGCCGGTCGGCCCGGGCCGCGGTTCGGGTGCCGGCTCGCTGGTGGCCTACGTGCTGAAGATCACCGACCTCGATCCGCTGGCCTACGACCTGCTGTTCGAGCGCTTCCTCAACCCCGAGCGTATTTCCATGCCCGACTTCGACGTCGACTTCTGCATGGACGGCCGCGACCGGGTCATCGATTACGTGGCCGAAGCGTACGGGCGCAATGCGGTGAGCCAGATCATCACCTTCGGCACCATGGCGGCCAAGGCGGTGGTGCGTGACGTGGCGCGGGTCCAGGGCAAGTCCTATGGCCTGGCCGACCGTCTGTCGAAGATGATCCCTTTCGAGGTGGGCATGACCCTCGAGAAGGCCTACGAGATGGAAGAGCCGCTGCGCGACTTCCTCGCCGTCGACGAGGATGCCCGCGAAATTTGGGAGATGGCGCTCAAGCTCGAAGGCATCACCCGCGGTACCGGCAAACACGCCGGTGGTGTGGTGATCGCGCCGACCAAGCTCACCGACTTCGCGCCGATCGCCTGTGACGAGGAGGGCGGCGGACTGGTGACTCAGTTCGACAAGGACGACGTCGAGCAGGCCGGCCTGGTGAAGTTCGACTTCCTCGGCTTGCGCACCCTGACCATCATCAAATGGGCGCTGGAGACCATCAACCGCGAGCAGGCCAAGAAGGGCCTGGAGCCGGTCAACATCGACTTCATCCCGCTGGACGACAAGCCGACCTACCAGCTGCTGCAGAAGGCCGAGACCACGGCCGTGTTCCAGCTCGAATCGCGCGGCATGAAGGAGCTGATCAAGAAGCTCAAGCCCGACTGTCTGGAAGACCTCATCGCGCTCGTGGCCCTGTTCCGCCCCGGCCCGTTGCAGTCGGGCATGGTGGACGACTTCATCAACCGCAAGCATGGCCGTGCGGAAGTCTCCTATCCGCACCCGGACTATCAGTACGCCGGGCTGGAGCCGGTGCTCAAGCCCACCTACGGCATCATCCTGTACCAGGAACAGGTGATGCAGATCGCCCAGGTGATGGCCGGCTACACCCTCGGTGGCGCCGACATGCTGCGCCGCGCCATGGGTAAGAAAAAGCCGGAGGAGATGGCCAAGCAGCGTGGTGGCTTCATCGAGGGTTGCGCTAACAACGGGATCGATGCGGACCTGGCGGGCAACATCTTCGATCTGGTGGAAAAATTCGCCGGCTACGGCTTCAACAAGTCGCACTCGGCCGCCTACGGCCTGGTGTCCTACCAGACGGCCTGGCTCAAGGCGCACCACCCTTCGCCGTTCATGGCGGCCGTGCTCTCGGCGGATATGCACAACACCGACAAGGTGGTGATCCTCATCGAGGAATGCCGCAGCATGAAGCTGCGCATCGATCCGCCCGATGTGAACGTCTCCGAATTCAAGTTCACCGTCAACGACGATGGCCGTATCGTCTATGGCCTGGGTGCAGTGAAGGGCGTGGGTGAGGGGCCGGTTGAGGCTATCGCCGAATGCCGTGCCGAAGGCGGCCCGTTCAAGGATCTGTTCGATTTCTGCGCACGCATCGACCTCAAGCGCATCAACAAGCGCACCCTGGAAGCGCTGATCCGCTCCGGCGCGCTGGACCGCCTGGGGCCGTACTTCTTCGAGGAGGCCAAGGCCTATCAGGCCAACATCGACCGCAATCGCGCGGTACTACTGGCGGCGATGGAGGAGGCGGTGCAGGCCGCCGAACAGACGGCGCGCAGCGCCGAAAGCGGTCATATGGACCTGTTCGGCGGCCTGTTCGCCGAGCCGGAGGCCGACGTCTATGCCAATCACCGCAACGCCCGCGAGCTGTCGCTCAAGGAACGTCTGAAAGGCGAGAAGGACACCCTCGGCCTGTACCTCACCGGCCATCCGATCGACGAATACGAGGGCGAGATCCGTCGCTTCGCCCGCCAGCGCATCATCGATCTGCGCCCGGCGCGTGGCGAGCAGACCATCGCCGGGCTGATCGTCAATTTGCGAGTGATGAAGAACAAGAAGGGCGACAAGATGGGGTTCATCACCCTGGACGACCGCTCCGGGCGCATCGAGGCCTCGTTGTTCGCCGAAGCGTTCAACAGCGCCCAGGCCCTGCTGCAGACCGATGCGTTGGTAGTGGTGGAGGGCGAGGTGAGCAACGATGATTTCTCTGGCGGTCTGCGCCTGCGAGCCAAACGTGTCATGAGCCTGGAGGAAGCGCGTACCGGTCTGGCCGAGAGTCTGCGGGTCAAGGTCGCCGGCGAGGCGCTCAAGGGCGAACGCATGCGCTGGCTGGCCGAGGTCTGCGGTCGCCATCGCGGGGCCTGTCCGATCACGCTGGAGTACACCGGACATGATGCACGGGCGCTCCTGCAGTTCGGTGAGGATTGGCGGATCGATCCGGCGGACAACTTGATTCAGGCATTGCGTGACCAGTTCGGACGCGACAACGTCTTCCTGCAATACCGATAGAGGGCCATGGCCCGGGATGCCACCGAGGTGCGCGTTCCGAGCCAGGCCTGAACGGCCCGGCAGTGACCGGGTCATGGTTTCAGAACAATTTTTGTTCGACCTGAATGCGCCGCTCCCGTAAGGTAAGGCGCAAAAAACGGAACAGCCTCCCGGCCGCCTGGCCGTCGACGCATGACGGATGCCTATGAACCCGAACTTCCTGGATTTCGAACAGCCGATCGCCGACCTGCAAGCCAAGATCGAAGAATTGCGCCTGGTTGGTAACGACAACTCGCTGAACATCGGCGATGAGATTGCCCGCCTGCAGGACAAGAGCGAATCGCTCACCGAAAGCATCTTCGGCAATCTGACCAGCTGGCAGATCGCCCGTCTGGCCCGCCACCCGCAGCGGCCCTATACCCTTGATTACATCAATCACCTGTTCACCGAGTTCGAAGAACTGCACGGTGATCGCCACTTCTCCGATGACGCGGCCATCGTTGGCGGTACCGCGCGTCTGGACGGCCAGTCGGTGATGGTCATTGGCCATCAGAAGGGCCGTGAGGTACGTGAAAAGGTACGTCGCAATTTCGGCATGCCGCGTCCCGAGGGCTACCGCAAGGCCTGCCGCCTGATGGAGATGGCCGAGCGCTTCAAGATGCCGATCCTGACCTTCATCGATACGCCGGGCGCCTACCCGGGGATCGATGCCGAAGAGCGCAACCAGAGCGAGGCCATCGCCTGGAACCTGCGTGTGATGGCGCGACTGAAGACGCCGATCATCGCCACCGTGATTGGCGAGGGCGGTTCTGGCGGTGCGCTGGCGATCGGCGTCTGCGACCAGCTGAACATGCTGCAGTATTCCACCTACGCGGTGATCTCGCCGGAAGGTTGCGCCTCGATTCTCTGGCGTACCGCCGAGAAGGCGCCGGAAGCCGCCGAGGCCATGGGTGTTACCGCCGAGCGCCTGAAAGATCTGGGTATCGTCGACAAGGTGATCCCCGAGCCGCTGGGCGGCGCGCATCGCAATCCGGCCGTCATGGCTGCGGCCATGCGCGAGCAGCTCAACAGCCAGTTGCACATGCTCAAGTCGCTGGATACCGATGCGCTGCTGGCGCGTCGCTATGAGCGTCTGATGAGCTACGGTATCGCCTGAGTCATCCCTGTGCGTGCTTCGCCTCTCTGAGCGAGGCACGCCAGGATTCGCTGTCGGGCCTTCGCTCGCGGCTTTCGCTCCTGAGCCTTATGCTTGCCGGCATTCTCGATTTTCGAAGCGCCCGCATGTCCCTCGATTCCCTTCTCCTTTCCCGTCTTGCTCCGTGGCGCAGCTCATCGGCGTGGTGGGTGGCGTTCTCCGGCGGTCTCGACTCCACCGTTTTGCTGCATGCGTTGACGCGGCTGTCTGAGCGTCAGGCGCTGCCGGTGATTCGTGCGATCCATGTGCATCATGGCCTGCAAGCCGCTGGTGATCACTGGCCGGCACACTGTCAGCGAGTCTGCGACCAGCTCGGCGTCACGCTGGAAATCGTGCGTGTGCGGGTGGTTCCCGGTGCCAGTCTGGAGCGGGCTGCGCGCGATGCCCGCTACCAGGCGTTCAGCGCCTGTGTAGGGGAGGGTGAGCTGCTGCTGACCGGGCAGCACCGCGATGACCAGGCCGAGACGCTGCTGTTCCGCCTGTTGCGCGGCGCCGGTGTGCGCGGGCTGGCGGCGATGCCGGATGTGCGATCGATGGGGCGCGGCAGCCTGGTTCGGCCGTTGCTGGAGGTCTCCCGGGCCGAGTTGGAGGATTATGCGCGTGCCAACGGTCTCGCCTGGGTCGAGGATCCCAGCAATCAGCAGCTGGAGTATTCACGCAACTTTCTGCGTCGGCAGGTCTTGCCTTTGCTACAGCAGCGCTGGCCTCGGGCGGCGTCCAACCTGGCGCGTACCGCCGCGCTTATGGCCGAGGCGCAGCACTTGCTCGACGAGCTTGCGCAGCAGGATCTCGCCGCGGCGCAGGCTGGCAGCGATTGCCGATGGTTGAACCTGCCGAGCCTCGCGCTAGCGCCGCTGCGCGAGCTGACATCGGCGCGGCAGCGTAATGCGCTGCGCCATTGGCTGGCAGGGCTGACCTTGGCGCCGGATGAGAATCACTGGGCCGGCTGGGAGTGTCTGCGTGACGCCAAGCCAGATGCCACGCCTCGCTGGCGGCTGGAAGGTGGCGAGCTCCAGCGCAGTGGCGAGCGCGTCTGGTGGCTGCCGGACGGCTGGCTTGCCTCTGTTAGTGGGCCGGTTGACTGGCCCGACCCGTCCGTCGAGCTGCAGCTTCCCGGCAATGGCTCGCTTCGGCTAGAGGGGGCGCCGCCCATTGGCAGGCTGCAGATTCGCTATCGAAGCGGCGGTGAAGTCATGGCTGTGTCCGGTCGCGGCCGGCGCGATCTCAAGCGCCTGCTGAATGAAGCCGCGGTGCCTGCGTTCGCCCGAAAGCGCCTGCCGCTGCTGTATTGCAATGGCGAGTTGGTCGCCGTGGCCAATCTGCCGCAACTGAGCGCTGGCCGGTGCGCCCTGAATTGGTGCGCGCCGGGCTGCTAAGTGGTTTGAGCTGATAGGGCCTTTCCGGTAGACTACGCTCCCGTCTCAATACAGCTTCTGCGGTTTCTTCGAATCCGTGGCAGTTGCGCTATTGCCGATCCGCGCAATGGCACCTTCGCTTTCCCCCGGCGGCGCCGGCCGCTTAACGCAGACTTCTAGGGTTTTTCATGACGCGCTACATCTTCGTCACGGGTGGTGTTGTTTCTTCATTGGGGAAAGGCATCGCCTCGGCTTCATTGGCGGCTATCCTGGAGGCGCGGGGCCTGAAGGTCACGATGCTCAAACTGGACCCTTACATCAACGTCGATCCGGGCACCATGAGCCCGTTCCAGCACGGTGAGGTGTTCGTCACCCATGACGGCGCCGAGACCGACCTCGATCTGGGGCACTACGAGCGGTTCATCCGCACCCGCATGACCCAGAACAACAACTTCACCACCGGTCGCGTCTACGAAGACGTGCTGCGCCGTGAGCGCCGGGGCGACTACCTGGGCGCAACCATCCAGGTCATCCCGCACATCACCGACGAGATCAAGCGTCGCATCATCAAGGGTGCCGGCGACGCCGACGTGGCCCTGGTGGAGGTCGGCGGTACGGTGGGCGACATCGAGTCGCAACCCTTCCTCGAGGCCATCCGCCAGTTGCGCGTGGAAGTCGGCGCCAAGCGCGCCATGCTGATGCACCTGACGCTGGTGCCTTACATCGCCACCGCCGGCGAAACCAAGACCAAGCCAACCCAGCATTCGGTGAAGGAGCTGCGCTCCATCGGCCTGCAGCCGGACGTGCTGGTCTGCCGCTCCGATCGCGCCATCGACGTGTCTTCGCGGCGCAAGATTGCGCTGTTTACCAACGTCGAAGAGCGTGCGGTGATCAGCCTGCCGGACGCCGATACCATCTACAAGATTCCGGGCATCCTGCACGCCCAGGGCCTCGATGACTATGTCGTCGAACGTTTCGGTCTCGAATGCCGTGGCGCCGATCTCTCCGAATGGGATCGTGTCGTCGATGCCAAGCTGCATCCAGAGAAGGAAGTCAACATCGCCATGGTCGGCAAGTACATGGAACTTCTGGACGCCTACAAATCTCTGATCGAGGCGATGAGCCACGCTGGCATCCAGAGCCGGACCAAGGTGAACCTGCGTTACATCGACTCCGAGGATATCGAGAACCAGGGCACCGGTCTGCTCGAAGGTGTCGATGCCATCCTCGTGCCAGGCGGTTTCGGCCTGCGTGGCGTGGAGGGCAAGATCGCCACCGTGCGCTATGCCCGCGAGAACAAGATCCCCTACCTGGGTATCTGCCTGGGCATGCAGGTTGCGGTCATCGAGTTCGCTCGCGATGTGCTGGGCTGGTCGGATGCCAACTCCACCGAGTTCGACAAGGACAGCGGTCACCCGGTGGTTGGTCTGATCACCGAATGGGCCGACGCCTCCGGCAACACCGAAGTGCGCACCGAAGCCTCCGACCTGGGCGGCACCATGCGTCTGGGTGCGCAGGAATGCGGCCTTGAACCGGGCTCGAAGGTATTCGAATGCTATGGCAAGGAGCGCATCGTCGAGCGCCACCGTCATCGCTACGAAGTGAACAACAACCTGCTGCCGCAACTGCAGGCAGCCGGACTGAAGATTACCGGGCGCTCCGGAGACGGTGCGCTGGTGGAAGTGGTCGAGGCTCCGGATCATCCGTGGTTCGTCGCCTGCCAGTTCCACCCTGAATTCACGTCCACGCCACGCGATGGTCACCCGCTGTTCAGCGGTTTCGTCAACGCAGCGCTGGAATACAAGGCGAAGAAGGCATGAGTCAGAAGACCATCCGCGTAGGCAACATCGAGATCGCGAACGACAAGCCGTTCGTGCTGTTCGGTGGCATCAATGTCCTCGAGTCCCGTGACCTGGCCATGCAGGCCTGCGAAGAGTACGTGCGGGTGACCGAGAAGCTTGGCATTCCTTACGTTTTCAAGGCGAGCTTCGACAAGGCCAACCGTTCCTCGATCACTTCGTTCCGCGGCCCGGGTCTGGAAGAGGGGATGAAGATCTTCGAGGAAGTGAAGAAGACCTTCGGCGTGCCGGTCATCACCGACGTACATGAGCCGTGGCAGGCGCAGCCGGTGGCCGATGTCTGCGACATCATCCAGCTCCCGGCCTTCCTCTCGCGGCAGACCGACCTGGTGGTGGCGATGGCCAAGACCGGTGCGGTGATCAACATCAAGAAAGCACAGTTCCTCGCACCGCAGGAGATGAAGCACATCCTCAAGAAGTGCGAGGAGGCCGGCAACGACCAGCTGATTCTTTGCGAACGTGGCTCGTCCTTCGGTTACAACAACCTGGTCGTCGACATGCTCGGCTTCGGCATCATGAAGCAGTTCGAGTACCCGGTGTTCTTCGACGTCACCCATGCCCTGCAGATGCCCGGCGGTCGCGCCGACTCGGCCGGTGGTCGTCGTGCCCAGGTCACCGATCTGGCCAAGGCCGGCCTATCCCAGGGGCTGGCCGGTCTGTTCCTGGAGGCGCATCCGGATCCGGACAATGCCAAGTGCGACGGCCCGTGCGCGCTGCGCCTGAACAAGCTCGAAGCTTTCCTCACCCAGCTCAAGCAGCTGGATGATCTGGTCAAGAATTTCCCGCCAATCGAAACTGCTTGAAAGCCTTGCAGCTATCTATGGAGTGTTAACAACAATGGCAAAGATCGTCGACATCAAGGGGCGTGAAGTTCTCGACTCCCGCGGCAACCCCACCGTGGAAGCCGATGTGATCCTCGATAACGGCATCATCGGCAGCGCCTGCGCGCCGTCCGGTGCATCCACCGGCTCCCGCGAGGCTCTGGAACTGCGCGATGGCGACAAGAGCCGTTACCTGGGCAAGGGCGTGCTGAAGGCCGTGGGCAACGTCAACGGGCCGATTCGCGATCTGCTGCTGGGCAAGGATCCGGCCGATCAGAAGGCCCTGGATCAGGCGATGATCGAGCTCGACGGTACCGAGAACAAGGCCAAGCTGGGCGCCAACGCCATCCTCGCCGTGTCCCTGGCTGCCGCCAAGGCCGCTGCCCAGGCCAAGGGTGTGCCGCTCTACGCGCACATCGCCGACCTCAACGGCACTCCCGGCCAGTACTCGATGCCGGTGCCGATGATGAACATCATCAATGGCGGCGAGCACGCAGACAACAACGTCGACATCCAGGAATTCATGGTTCAGCCGGTTGGCGCCAAGACGTTCGCCGACGCGCTGCGCATGGGCGCCGAGATCTTCCATCACCTGAAAGCCGTGCTGAAGGGTCGTGGCCTGAACACTGCCGTGGGCGACGAAGGTGGCTTCGCGCCAAACCTGGCTTCCAACGAGGATGCGCTGGGTGCCATCGCCGAGGCGGTCGAGAAGGCCGGCTACAAGCTGGGCACCGACGTTACCCTGGCGCTGGACTGCGCTTCCAGCGAGTTCTACAAGGACGGCAAGTACGACCTGGCCGGTGAGGGCAAGGTGTTCGACGCCGAGGGCTTCGCCGATTACCTGGCGGGCCTGACTCAGCGCTACCCGATCATCTCCATCGAAGACGGCATGGACGAATCCGATTGGGCTGGCTGGAAGGCGCTGACCGACAAGATCGGCGAAAAGGTCCAGCTGGTCGGTGACGATCTGTTCGTGACCAATACCAAGATTCTCAAGGAAGGCATCGAGAAGGGCATCGGCAATTCGATCCTGATCAAGTTCAACCAGATCGGCTCGCTGACCGAAACCCTGGAGGCCATCCAGATGGCCAAGGCGGCCGGCTATACCGCGGTGATTTCGCACCGCTCCGGTGAGACCGAAGACAGCACCATCGCCGACCTGGCCGTAGGCACTGCCGCTGGTCAGATCAAGACCGGTTCGCTGTGCCGCTCCGACCGCGTGTCGAAGTACAACCAGCTGCTGCGTATCGAAGAGCAGCTGGCAGGCAAGGCGCCATACAAGGGGCGCGCCGAATTCCGCGGCTGATCCTGCGGCATTAAAAAAGGTTCTTCGCGGATTCTGGGGGAAGAGCGAGTTGACAGTCAGGGAAGCAGGTAAATTGGCAGTCGCCAAACACACCCTTCACCTGTCCCTGCTGTCGCCGTGCATCCTATTGATCTTGCTGCTTTCT